>OGLS01000001.1_pt1 | contig 477655 bp, 394 predicted proteins | sample 1572881 | NCBI WGS metagenome assembly OGLS01 (sample SAMEA2582013, study PRJEB24529) | metagenome | biome: Human gut stool | place: China | collected 2011
GCGGTACGCGAGCTGGGTTCAGAACGTCGTGAGACAGTTCGGTCCCTATCCGGCGTGGGCGTAGGATATTTGAGAGGAGCTGTCCTTAGTACGAGAGGACCGGGATGGACGGACCGCTGGTGTATCTGTTGTTGTACCAACAGCATGGCAGAGTAGCCAAGTCCGGCAGGGATAAACGCTGAAGGCATCTAAGCGTGAAGCCCCCCTCAAGATAAGATATCCCATCATAAGAGTAAGACCCCTTGAAGACTACAAGGTTGATAGGCTTGGAGTGTAATCGTGGCAACACGTTCAGCTGACAAGTACTAATAGGTCGAGGGCTTATCCTTAGAGGTTTTGAGAACGGAAAGATGATTTGTTAAGAGGTTAGATATAAGATCTTTGTATGAAGTTCTGAAGGTACAGAAAGAAAAGACCGATGAGGTCTTTTTTTTGTGCCGTATGTGTGAAATTTTTGTGGGGGCAGAAAAATAAATAATAATATAGGAATATAACTTTGTAATGAAGTTGCGAGAAAGAACTTATCTAAATGATAGGTTCTTTTTTTGTTTCCAGAAAGGAGAGGATGCATTATGGCAGAGACAATCGCAGTATGTAACCAGAAGGGAGGCGTTGGAAAGACAACCACAGCAGTCAATTTAGGCGTAGGACTTGCGAACGAAGGATATCGTGTGTTAATGGTTGATGCTGACCCACAGGGAGATCTTACGACATGCCTTGGATGGATGAATCAAGATGAAATGGAAAATACGCTTGCACAGTTGATGCAGCGGAGCTTGAATGAAGATATCAACTTGCATGATGTGATTTTGAGAAATGGAGAAGGTGTAGATCTGATCCCATCCAATATTGAGCTTTCTGCAATGGAGATGCAGCTTGTTACAGTGATGAGTCGAGAGGTTTGTTTAAGAAATCTCTTGCAGCCTGTTCAAGCAGATTATGACTATGTCATCATTGATTGCATGCCGTCACTGGGAATGATGACAATCAACGCTTTAACGGCTGCAGATAAGGTGATGATTCCGGTTCAGGCAGAGTTCTTGGCAACTAAAGGAATGACGCAGCTCCTGCAAACGATTGTAAATGTTCGTCGACACACGAACCCAAAGCTGGAAATCGATGGGATTTTGATTACATTAGCAGATAACCGAAAGCCTGCGTTGACTTCTGAAATAAGTAACATGATCCGAGAAAACTTCGGAAAGTATATACGAGTATATGACCAATCAATACCGGATGGAGCTGCTGCATCCAAGGCAAGCGGTGTAGGAAAGAGTGTCTACGCATTCGAATCGAAAAGCAAAGTCGCAGATGCATATAGAAAATTGACCAAGGAGGTGATCAGTCATGGCGAAAGACGATTGGAAGCAGAGCATACGCGGAGCGTTTAATGCAGAGCAAATGTTTTACACCGAAGCCGAACGAAATAACGGAACCTTAGATGAAATGGAAATCGACCAGATAGTTCCGTTCAAAGGGCACACATTTAAGGTAGTCGACGATGATAAGATGCAGGAACTCGTTGAATCCATCAAAGATCATGGAGTTAATGAACCGGCAGTTGTTTTCCTTAATGAAGATGGTGACTATGAAATGGTTGCGGGGCACAGAAGAAAACGGGCATGTGAATTGGCAGGGATAGAAACTATACCAGTTTTAATAAAGAATATCAACCGAGACGAAGCAACTATTCTCATGGGAGAAAGTAATCTTCAGAGCCGGGAAGAGATTTTTCCATCAGAAAAAGCATTTACCTATAAAGTGATGCTTGATGCAATGAAAAGACAGGGTAAAAGAACAGATTTAACTTCGCGCCCACTGGGCACGAAGTTGAAAGGAACCCGCTCAGATGAATTATTAGCGGAAGAAGTAGGGGAAAGTAGCAGACAAATAAATCGTTATATCCGCCTTACTTACTTGATTCCAGAACTGCTTGATCTAGTCGACCAGAAAAGAATATCGCTTCGTCCAGCAGTCGAGATATCATATTTAGATAGTTCTCTTCAAAAAGCTGTTTTTAATTTTTATACAACAGCTAAAGAACTGGAGGGAGATGGTCCTGAAAAACAGTCAGGAGTATCTCCATCTCTGGCGCAGGCAAAAGCAATGAGAGAATCCGCTGAAAAAAACGAATTAAATGAAGAAAAAATCAATCAGATTCTTCAAGTGAAAAAACCAAACCAAAAAGAAAAAATTGTAATAAACGATGAAAAAGTAATGAGGTATGGAAAAAATTTATCACCATTGCAGTTTCAGGAGAAAATCCTTAAAGCGTTAGCGTTTTATGAAAAACACATGGAAAAGGAAAAAAATAAAGCAGAAAGAGTTATTTAGAGGAGGGGAGCATGAATAAACGAATGCAATCACTCATGTTAACGACATTAAGTGGTTTGACGTTTGCAATTCCTCTGGTCGTACAATATTTGTATCCTGAAGTACCTGAATTTGTAATAATTATTTGCAAAGGTGTAAGTATGATAGGTTCTTTTGGATTTTTTACAGGGTTAATTTTAATGTGCTTAGGCGTGTTTGAGCCAGTGGATGATTCAAGGGAGTGTGCGTGGGGGCGAAGCGATCAGGATAAATTATTCCTTTATACCATGACGCCTAAACGTAGGTTGAAAAAATTGAGAATAAAGATGTGTTGTGAATCAGCTCTTGTAAACCTACATATACAATTAGAGCCTTTATGCGAACTGGTTGATGTGCTAGAAGATAAAAAATCTCCGTTTTATCAAGAGTATGTAAATACATATTATTCATTCACAACCTATATAGAGGAAATCGTAGATACATTAAGCGCTTGGAATTTACAATACAAAAAAGCAAAATCAGAGGAAGAAGCAATTATTTTGCGAAAGATCTTAAACATAGAACGCAAAAACACCTTGCAGCCATTAGTAACGCACATGGTCAGCGAAATGGATAAGATCAAAAAGAAGGAACAGCAATATCAAGAAGATTATGCAAAGGCTGAAAAAACATTGCGAATGGAAACGCCTATGCGTAGAGAAGATTCTTTCGGAGAACTAAGGAGTCTCGCTGATGAGCTAAATAATGATATGCTATCCACATTGATAAAAAAATATGATTCACAGAAGGATAAAAAGAAAGAAAAGAGGAGGAAAAACACATGAATAAAGTTATTTTGATGGGACGCTTAACCCGAGATCCTGAAATCCGGTACTCACAGGCTGCAGAGCCTTTAGCAATCGCAAGATACACGCTGGCGGTTGATCGTAGATTCCAGAGAAGAGACAATTCTGGAAACGAGCAGACAGCAGATTTTATTTCCTGCGTTGCTTTCGGTAAACTCGGCGAGTTCGCTGAGAAGTATCTGAAACAGGGTACAAAGATCGCAATCTCTGGACGTATCCAGACAGGAAGCTATACGAACAAAGACGGAAATAAAGTATACACAACGGAAGTAATCGTAGAAGAACAGGAATTTGCTGAGAGTAAAAAAAGTCAGGGATATCCTGAACCGGGAAATGCATCAGCGGATGGGTTCACTGATATTCCAACCGGGCTGACAGGTAATGACCTGCCATTCAAGTAAGCAATAGGGGGATAAGATATGGTTGATAAATATATACAGGGATTGATTGATCGGGAACCGCCAGACAGTCCTGTTAAATATCAGTTCCTTGATCGGATGCGATTTGATTGTAACTATTTAACAGGAGACTCCGGACCGAAATACCGAATTGGTGACTTTCTTTGGGCTGATAACGTGGAAGATCAGATTGATAACATGAAAGCGCTGTGGAACAGCTTTTCCGAAGAAGGAAAGCCGGAATGGCTGTCGATGGAGCAGATAGATAAGTACAAGGAGCAACTGGTTGAAATAGAGCAGGCAGATAAATCAAGGATGAGGTCGCAGCCGGAACGAGGAGAATTATAAGCAGGGAGGTGTGCCATGAAGTGTCGAACCAGTGCTGAGTTTGCTGATCGTGTTTTGAAAACAGAGAATCAGTGGAAAAAAGAAAATAAAACGCCAACGGATCCGGATGATGGAGAGCAGCTGTGGTCGAGCCAATATTGCTATGGATGTTACATGTACTACCGGGAAGATCAGGTACGTGATATGACCGAAGAAGAAATTGCTGCATACAAGGAAGAACAGCGGCAGAAAAGAAAAGCTGCAGAAGCAAGGCGAAGAGAAAAACAAAATAATAATTATCAGGAAATGATAGCGGAAGAGGTTAGCTATAAGGTATCGATTGCAAGAGAGCAGATTACGGACGAACAGCAGCAGATACACAGAGCACTTGCATATGATCTGATGAAGCGGGCGGCTTTACAGCCATCGATTCCATGTGATAATCCAAGCGGGATTATTGTTTTCGATACAGAAACGACTGGGCTTGATCACGATCAGGACGAGATACTGCAGATCAGTATTATCGATGGAGATGGTAACGTTCTTATTGATGAATATGTAAAGCCTTATTGGACGACGGACTGGTACGACGCGCAAGATATAAACGGCATTTCTCAGTATATGGTAGCGAATGCACGATATCCGCACGAACTGATTCCAAAAGTAAAAGGGATTTTTGAAAGTGCAAAGCTGTGTATAGCCTATAATATCCCATTCGATGTCGGAATGCTTGAGAAATGGGGGATGCAGCTTGAATCACTGACGTGTGAATGGTACGACGTGATGACTGTCTTTTCAGTGATATATGGAGAATGGAGCGATTACTATGGCGGATACAAATGGAAAAAGCTAAGGTCATGTGCTGAGTATTTTGGCTATATGCCGGATGGAGATTATCATAACAGTCTCGAAGATGTCAAAGCGACGCTTTACTGCTACGATCAGATTCAGGAACTTGACGAAGGATGGGCAAAAAGTAAATACCAGCGGGGAACGGTCACGGAGAAGAAGGAGGTGCAACATGACGATCGAACGATTAAGTGAGCTGCAGAATATGGCACTTGCCGGGAAAAAGCCGGAGGTGCTGGATGAAGAGGAAGCTGCCGCGTGGACGTGGATCAATGAGAGGGTACAGGCGTACAAGAACAAAATAACGAATCTTTTGAAAGGAGTACCAAATACTGACACAGGAGCAATGGGAGAAAATCATGTTTAATTCAAATTTATATAAGAAGCATTATCCGATACAGTCCCCATCTGATTTATATGAAATGTCGGAAAAAGACCGGAAAAAACTGGCAGAGTGGATTTATGACATTGAAACTGATGTGCGGGATTGGAATTATCGATCGGCTCTACATGGAAGTATAAGGGGGATTGAGATCAATTATTGTGGCAACACAAAGCAGCTATCGCAAAAGATAAGAGCAGTAAACGTTGCGGAAATCAGGGAGGCAGATCTAGGCTTTGTAAATGAAGTGCTATATCGGCATAAATACATCTTCCCATTGTCTCTTTATTTTTTTCCAATAAAGAAATGATAACGGGGTGTAAGAGAAAGGAGGGAACGCATATGGAAAAGGTAACAGTTGAGTACGAACCAAAGGAAAGAAAACTGGATGCATTGCAGGAATTTGCAAAGCGGCTTGCAGAAGCGAAGAAGGAAAAAACTGAAAAGAAGGAGGAACAGTAGGATGGAATTTAACGATTTTTGTAACGAGATCCGTGACAACATCGGTGAGTACCTGTTGGGATATGACTTTGATAATATCCAACTGCAGGAAGTAACACACAATAATAACACGACACATATGGGGCTTTTGATCAGCCGATCGGAAGTTAATGTCGCTCCGACGATTTATATGGAGCAGTACTACAAGCAATACCAGGACACCGGGGACATGGATGCGGTCATCAAGGAGATTGCTGAAACATATAAGGCTTCTCTCGAAAGTACGAATGATCTGCGGACAGAGATTTTCAACCAGAAGGAACAGTATTTTTCAAACTGCTATCTGAAAGTTGTTAATTATGAAAAAAACAAGAATATGCTGCAGGATGTGCCATACAAGAAATATATGGATCTTGCAGTTACAATCCGGATGCTTGTGAGAGTTGATGAAACTGGTATGGCAAGCGCAATCGTAACACATGATCATACAGCAAGGCTTGGAATTAATGAAAAGGATCTTTATGCCGCAGCGTTGAAAAATACCGAGTTTTTATTCCCGGTAAGAATAGATAAGCTGGAGGATGTTATCAGAAACTTGGATTCATTTGGACTTGCACAGGAAGAACTCCCAGATACAGGAATATACGTTTTATCAAATCTTCCTAGAATTGCCGGAGCAACGAGTATCCTTTATGCGCAGGATCAGATTACGGAGCTTGCCGAAGAACATGGATGCGGATTTTATATTGTGCCATCCAGTACCCGCGAAGTTCTGCTTTGTCCGGATAACGATGAAATGGATCCAGAGATGCTGCAGCGTACAGCAATGGAAGTAAATGAGTATGTTGTGAGCGATACAGAGTTCCTGTCGAACAGTATTTATCACTTCGATAAGGACAGACAGGAGATCAAGATGGAACTGCCGGATCCGCAGATTGACGACCGACAGAATCAGAGAGGAATATAACATAGACACGGAGCAGATCTTAAACGGTCTGCTCCTTTTGCGTGAGAGGAGGATGCACATGGATAAGGGTGTAGTCGGATATGGATTGGTGAAGGATGATTTTACGATTGAGGAACATGATCTGGCATCGTTTGTGTATATGAATGATGCAGTTAATTACATTGAGATGCGTCGTGGCGGAGAGATATCAGATAAGAAAATATATTATGTGGATGTCCGGGACGAAGGAAAGAACACGCTCCGGTATCTTTACGATCCTGCAGAAGGGAAGTTGCTGTCACCAGAGGATCTGCAGATGAAGCGATGGGATATTTCGGTATCCGGATATCAGGTAACCGCCACGCAGGAATTTGATGAAGATGGGGAGTATGATTTTACGACAGAAAATAAAACATGTTTTTCATATGATGCAGCAGAGCGTATCAAACAGAGATATATCGAATATGGATATACAGATATAAATATCGACGATACGGAAATCAGTATCAAGGATTTCTGGGGCAGCGAGAAATTCATAAAGGGCGATACACCACATCAGGAACGAACCAATACGGAAGAAGCTCTGGCAACCTACAAAGCCTATCAGCGGCCGGGAGCAACGATATATGAGAAGATAGGAATGGCGTTGGAAAAAATAGATACGCAGGATATGATTCAATACTTTAAGGATAAAATACCTGGAGGCGAGCATCTGCTCCGTGATTACATTGAGAATCAGATTGTTGCAAATGAGATCAACAAAGAACGGAGCCGGAACGAGATAGGAAGGGGAGAAAGATAGATCATGATAATAGATTTGATCGTAGCAATTACAGGAGTGATCCTTTATGCTATGCATGCGAAAGAGGCAGAATTGGGATTAAGAATCATAAAAAGTATTGGAATATTTATCGTGAGTGGTGCGGTTGCAAATATCTTAATATGCGGATTAATTGGAATGTTTCTTCCAACACAAGACAAGGGAGAATATAACGATTTGTATGTCTATGATACCAAGAACACAGGAGAGGAAATATATTTAAGGGTTAAATATGGCAGCGTCGAAACCAGATGTCAATATGTGATTCAGGATGATAACAATACAAAGATGGAAAAACCGTGGCTACAGAATGTGAAAATAATAGAAGGTGATTTCAAACCACATATGATAATTTATAAACCCGAATTTGAAGAATGGTACTATTACCTATTTGCTAATAACATTTTTAATAATTTCTATGATACCAGATATGAATTTTATTTACCAAAGGACAATATAGAATATCAAATTAGATAAAATGATTCGGCATTTCAAAGATACAACAAGGAGAGATACCGGAACGAGATAGGACGAGGAGGACGATAGATGCACGACGATGAAAGCAGCTATAAGAGGGAACGAAAAGAATATGTCAGATCCGAATTACGATTATATAAATCATATATTCCGCTTAACTTGGTTCTGTTGTTTTGGTTTGTTGTTGTACTTATTGCAAATGCGGACAAAGGCATTTGTGTTTTATTGGCTATCTTTTGTGTTTTTGGGACGATTACATTTGGGTTTGTGATTGCCGTAATAGTTGAATATTTCTGCGCATTAAAGGACTTCAAAAATCGTAAGGCAGAGCTGAAAGAAGAAATTGACAGAGACGAAACGGAGGATGTAAAATGACATTAGAATATATGATTTTATTCTTCGGATTCATAATCAGCGAAATCATGGTGGGGTGTCAGACAATGCAAGATAATAATACAGTAATAGAAATAATAAAGGTGGCTATACCGGCGGTTGTCACCTTTATTGGCGGCTTTCTTATTGCCAGAAAAGGAAAAATTGACGAAAATACAGAAGCACTAAATGAACTTATAAAGCAGCTTGGCTTGAATGACGAAGAAACTCTTAAACATGGGCTATCAGCACAATATAATAATGTGATGGAAAGTATTGGAAGAGGCGGTAAAGCATCATTGACTGAACAGCATTCCCACTTGGAATCATGCATACAGGAAAATTACAAAACGATTAAGGACAGATATAAAAGAGAAGATGATGCATATGCATTGTTCACTTCTCAACAACGTGATCTGGCAGAGACAATGAATAATTTCACTAAAGACTATAAGGAAACAATCAGCGACCGGAACAGACTTTTGATTGAAAATGAAACATTAAGGGAGCAGGTGGGAACACTCACAAATGAGAATGGCGAAATATCTCAGCAGGCACAGGAACAGATCAAAAAATTACAGAAAGAAAATAAGGCACTCAGGGAAAAAATCAAAGAGAGAGAACACGGTGGCAGGCATGGAAGATAGAGAAGGTGATTTGTATGAAGGATTTCTTTGAATTGGACGAAAAAACAATTAAAAAAATAGTAGAAGAGATAAAAGATCCTGTCAGGCAGTTAATGGGAGATAACGTTAAGGATATTATTTTATTTGGTTCATGCGCCAGAGGAGATTATGATAAAGATTCAGATATTGATATTGCGATTCTTACAAAAACTGGAAGAGAGGAAAATGCAGCATACAGAATGGGGCTGGCAGAAATAGCCACAGATATTGCGATGGAGTATTTCGCTGTTGTTAATTTCATATGTATTCCATACGAGGAATATATCGGAAAAAAAAGCTGGTATGCGTTTTATAAAAATATATCAAAGGAGGGTACTGTTATATGACAGATGAAGAAATGCGAGAACTTGTAAAGCTGCGGTTGGAGTCATCAAGGGAATTATATAATGATGCATGTAACTTATATGAGCAGGGAAGCTATAAGTCAGCAAATAACCGGGCATACTACTCAATGGAAAAGGCACTTAAAGCGCTGCTTGCAATTAAAGGAAAAGATGCTAATACACATAATGGCATATTACAACTGTTTAACAGGTATTTTATTTATGAAGATAATACGGAATTTAATAAAGCAGATTATAAATTATATGCATCCATAGAACTTATACGAACTGCATCCGATTATGATGATTTCTATATTGCAAGCAAAAGAGACACGGAGGATGTTCTTGATCAGGTAGAGTATCTGAACGAGAAGATATATAATTACATCGAAGAAAATTTTATAAATAAACAGATTGGGGAAAATAAGAAAGTTCACAATTTACCAGATTTTGAACGGGAAAACAAGTAATAGAAAAACAATTTGTTGATTCTTATTCTCCTCGGATAGGCATAATAAAAATGTACAATCTATTAAATTGTACATTTTTTTATTACATACATTTATGCTATAATCAAGACAGTTAAAAACAGATGACATGAATGGATGGGAGGAATCAATATGAAGAAAGGTATCAAGCGAATTGTAACTGCTGCACTTGCAGCCGTGCTTATGGTCACGCAGCTTCCGGTGATGAACAGTAAAGCTGCAGCAGGAATCAGTATCTATGGAAAGGCGCACGTACAGACATATGGCGACACAAACGGAAAAATCGTGAAGGAAAACGGCATTGATACGCTGGTGCTTGGAACCAGAGGCGAGGCAAAGCGGGTGGAATCCATGACGATCAACCTGCAGAACGAATCAGGATATACAGGAACGATCCAGTACCGGGTACACCGGCAGACATACGGCTGGACAAATTGGTTAACTGCCGGACAGCCAGCCGGGACGACAGGCGAAGCCAAGCGGCTTGAAGCGATCCAGATGCGGTTGACCGGGGAACTGGCACAGCACTATGATATCCGGTATCAGGTGCATATCCAGACTTACGGTGACAATCAGGGCTGGGTATATAACGGAGCACTCGCCGGGACGACAGGCGAGGCAAAGCGGCTCGAAGAAGTAAAAATTCAGATCATACCGAAGATAGATGAGGCAGCAAGCATCAATTACCGGGTACACCGGCAGACATACGGCTGGGAAACCAGATGGGCGAAGGATGGAAGCGTAAGCGGAACCACCGGACAGGCAAAGCGGCTCGAAGCAATCAGCATCGATGCGCGGAGCAGCTACAATGGTAGCGTCGAGTACCAGACGCACGTACAGACCTATGGCTGGATGGACTGGGTAAGTGATGGAACACTTTCAGGGACAAGCGGACAGGCAAAGCGGCTCGAAGCAATCCGGATCAGATTGACCGGAGAGCTGGCGCAGCATTATGATATTTATTATCGGGTACATGCACAGACCTTCGGATGGATGGGATGGGCTAAGAACGGCGAGAGTGCCGGAACCGCCGGTTATGGAAAGCGGCTCGAAGCAATTCAGATCATGCTCGTGAAAAAGGGAGCTGCAGCACCGAGAGCAACCGTCAAGGGGATTACACAGACAACCGCCAAGAGCTTTAATGACGCGAATGCTTCTGAATCAACGGAAAATCCGGGAAATCAGAGCAACACCAAGCCTAACACCGATACAAGCAAGCCAACGTGGATTGCAGAGCAGACCGTGACCGTGACATATTATCAGTGTGATAGCTGCAATAATATTTACCGAACAAAGGAAGAACTGGAACAGCACTTCGCATTCTGGGATCCTAAATACCATGTAATCTGCAGTTGTGGTGTGAATAAGACAGGAACCGAGCGGACAGAAACATTCACGATTCGGGATGGTTACTGGAGCAATGAGCAGGTACCGGAAACGCACAAGGTTGTGTGGGTAGCAACAGAACCTGCGTACACCGAGACGAAAGAAATAATACAAATAAGGGAATATTGGTATTGCTTTGGCTGCAATCAGAAAATATACTGTGATGAATATATAGAGGGTGATGAACAAAAAGATCCGTGGTGCCATTCAAGACGGCATTTAACAGATGGCTCTCAATATAATAATTTTTATGGTGGATTGCAGGAAAAAACGGTTACAGGGACAGAAACTGTCACAGAGCCAGAATATGGCTATTACGAAGTACAGTAGATGATAAAATAAATAGGTAAAGTAAAAGGAACAATCTAAGGGTTGTTCCTTTTTTATTGAAAGGAGATCAAATAATTATGGATTTAAAATGTGTCTTTATAACTATAGGTATATGCCTAATTTTTAATGCAGCATGGATGCTGTCTTTATGGTTTGAAATACATCGTAAAGGTATGTTATTAGAAATATTAACTATAATATCTGATGTTGTAGTAATATTGTCATCTATGTTGATATTCATAATATAAAATTCCAGCCGGTCAGGCTGTTTATATAAAAATTAAATCATAAAGGAGGAAGAGAGATGCTATTATCAAAACGAAAAAAACGAATAGCAGCACTACTCACAGCCGTGGTTCTATCTGTAACCGCGGCTTTTTCTTTGCCTGAAAACATCCGGGCAGAGGAAGTAACAGCAACCAATTCAGACGCAGATGCAGAAGCAACTACGGAAGAAGGGTTGCAGGAGGACGGAATTGCAGTACAGGATATTGGCGACGCAGGTGAGACAGTCTATATCCACAGCCGGTATTGGGATGGATGGGCGATCGCTGATTATGTGAATGTTACTGCAACCGATTACACGCCATCTTTGCATGGTGCACTCGTAGCGAAAGATGCATCTGGACGAGAGACAGAAGCTTATTGCATGCAGTCAACGAAATCTTCGGCACAGTATGATGCGGCGTACAAAGAAGGACGGCAGTGGCTGTCTGATCGGGATACTGCAGCAGATATTGCGTTGTTGATGTTTGCCTATGGAGGCAAGAAAGCAGATCCGAATGCGGATGGAAGCGGACGAAATTCGCAGGATGGAGGTACATACGGTACTTATATCATAGATGGAAAGCCGGTTATGGGTATCATGGTTGCCGGTCGTGTCTATGCCATGACACAGGACGAAGCAAGAGCCATGACACAGGCAGCCGTGCATAGTACAGTGTCTGACTGCGATATCAGAGCAGTCAGAGGAAAGGTAAGCGGGGAAAGTGTTAATTCAGCGTTTATTAATTTACGGTCAATCGCCGACAATGCCCGCCGCTGGTATGACCAGTATAAGGATTTTAAGGTTGTTGGAAATTATATCGATGCAACGGCAGCCTATACGCCGGAACAGACAATCATAACGCAGGTGTATAACGTATCAAAAAATGCATGGGAAAATTACACTGGAAGTGAACTGACAGATGGTTATAAGGATGCCTCAGGCAACGTCACTTTCCGTGTCGTGTACAGCTCGACTGGCATGTGCAACAAGCTTCTCACAAATGCGAGTACCGGAGCTGTCACAGTAAAACATTCCGGTACAAAGCTAAATGTGAATGGCACTAACTATTATGACTATCTGACAATCTCGGCAGATGCGTCTAATCAGGCTGCATTTATAGCTGATTATGGTGCACTTACATCGACGACTAGAACGATTAAAGATACCTTTACAAACACAGATGTAACACAGCACGTATTCGGGCAGACCGTTACAATTAAGGCGAAGTATAAAGACATGCAAGGCAAGAAACTTGCATTTACGGCTAAGACCGGCACCGGTGCCAGTCATACAAAGTATTACGGAGACGGGGATAAAAATGGTGTATCTAACTATGCAGCACGTATCTTTTACAGTGGTTCCTATCAGGATGCATGCTTTGCTTCTCCAAATGAATCACTTTCCAAGAGTGCAAGCGTAACAGCAACAGCACAGGGCGTTGGAAGCATTAAAATCCACAAATATTCAGCATCGCCGGAGATTACGAATGGCAATTCTTGTTACAGCCTGAAAGGTGCAGAATTTGGCATCTTCAGGACAATGGCGGATGCACAGGCGGGAAAGAATGCAGTTGCGACGATTGTAACCGATCAGGATGGTAATGGCTCCATCGGGAATCTTGCATATGGAACCTATTACGTAAAGGAAACAAAAGCATCACCGGGATACAGAATCAACAATGATGTTTACAGAGAAAAAGTAGACAGTGATATTCCGGTAGCCTTCGATGTGCCGGAGGAAGCTGGAAACGATCCTGCTTCTGTATTGGTGCAGAAAAAAGATTCCAATGGAACTATATTTTTAGAGGGATGTATATTTGCAATCAAGTATTATGATGTCCAGATGGATACCGATCCGGCGCAGGCGGGAAAGAGTGCAGTTAGAACATGGTACATAAAAACAAATGATCTAGGAAAAGCGGATATAGGAGATTCTAAATGCATACAAAAAAATAGCGATCCTTTATATTATGATAATTATGGAGTTGCAATAATTCCTCTTGGTACTATCACTGTACAGGAAATTCAGGCACCAGAGGGATATGTATTGGACGATACGATTCATACATTCAGGATTACAGACAATCCGGATGGTATACCGCATATAAACGTGGAAAATGAACGTACAATTTCCAATTCGCAAATGAAGCAGCCATTCGAGTTAATCAAGCTTGCTGAGGGCAAGAACAATTCGACATATCCACTTGCCGGAGCAGGTTTTTCAGCGTGCAGAGCCGATCAGCTTACGTGCGTTCCAGAGGACTATAAGGCTGCAGAGGGCGAAATCATTGTCAAAGATGATTTAGGTTTGTACTATATCTGGAATCAGGATCGGGCAGTGGCACTGACTGCAGATGGCAGCACAGAGCTTTTCACGGACGAAAATGGCTATGCGAAGTCTGTACCGCTTGCTTACGGAAAGTATATTGTACGTGAGACGACGGTACCTAAGAACTTCCACCCAGTTGAAGCTTTTACTGTGAATATCACAGAGAACTCGGACGAACCGGTGAAGCTTGGATATTTCACGGATAAGAGCTTTAAGGCTTATCTGAAGCTCATCAAGAAGGACGACGCGACAGGAAAGAAGATTTTGTCAGATTCAGCCACATTCAAGATCTGGTCTTATGACGACAATGATTATGTATCATTTGATGGGGTATCTGAATTTAAAACCAAGGATGGCGAGCTTATGACACCGGGAACGCTCATGCCGGGAAAATACCGGATCGAGGAAAGTGAGTGTCCGAACGGATATTATAATAAGCTGCAGAACAAGTCTTATGATATCACGATCGATGCGGATGCAGTCTATAAGATCTACGAAACGCCGGAAGGACAGGTCACAGACATGGGCGTTTTTGAGTACGAGATCGATAACACAAGTTTGCATGGCACGATCAAGATTACAAAGAACGGCGAGAAGCGAATCTACAACGAGACGAAAAAAGAATTTGAGACATCGACAGTGAAGCTTGCCGGAATCACCTTTAAGGTATATGCAGACGAGGATATCCTTGCACAGGACGGATCAGGCGATACTTTGTATCTGAAAGATGCTCTTGTAGATACAATCGTAACCGATCAGGATGGTAATGCAGCAACAAAGGAGCTGCCGCTTGGAAAGTACCGAATCGAAGAGGAAACGCCAGCGGAATATGTCAAAGCTGATCCAATCAAGGTCACACTCGCAGCGGACGGACAGTGGACAAAGCTGCTGAACGACGACGGTACAGTTACAGAGGGTATCCTGTATGAGCTTACGGTAGATAATAAATTGAAGGTTCCAGAGATCCACACAACTGCAACCGATACAAAAGGTCAGAAGGTGTTGAAAGCAGACGGAACCGTGGAGCTTGTCGATAAGGTATATTACGGAAATCTTGTTCCGGGCGAGTATGAATTATCCGGATATCCGGTATACTCCAACAGCGGAGATAAGCTTACAAAAGACGGAAAAGCCGTTGGAGCGGGAATGAAATTTACAGCGAAGAGCGAAACCGGATCGGTGGATGTACCATATACGATCGATGCCACGAAGCTTGCCGGACGCAGCATTGTATTTTTCGAGTTCCTGTACAAGGATGGAGAATTGATTGCAGTCCATGCTGATATTAAAGATCAGGGACAGACGATCATTTTCCAGCCAAACGTTCCAAAGACCGGAGATCCGGTGAAACCGATCATACCGATCACGCTGGGTATAATTGCTGCAACAGGAATCGTAGTTATGATCATATTGAAGAAAAAACATAAGTAACATGTATCACAGAAGCCATCCGAAAAGGGTGGCTTTTGTGATTTTGGAAAGGAGATGCGATTGATGGAGGAAGTTAAACTATGGCAGAGAAAATCAAGAAAACGAAAAAAGTAGGGCGTTGTAAGTGCTGCAAGGCAAAAAATGTGCCTTTAGTGTCAGACGCAGGCATTAAGATCTGCGAGCGATGTGTACTCCGTATGGCGTTTACGCTTGTGAGGGACGAAAAGCACGAAGCAGAAGCTAAAAAATCACTTAACATTAACGATTTAACTTTCATCGTACATAACGAAATAGCAAGAATTGCGCGAGAAAAAGGTGTTGAAAAGGACAAAGTTGAGGATGCCTTTTTCTATTTATACAGAGCGTTTGATTCGAAAATAATCAAAGTTGATATCGAGGAAAAAGAAAATCCCAATAATCTAATAAAACGTTTATATGGAGAAGGACCTTGGATCATGACAGATCCCAAAGGATACCTTGTAGATTGTACAGATATATTGAAAAGAAATGGATTTAAGGTAATTAAGCTGGAGGAAAATTGTTATAAGGTAACTAGATTGGATGAAAGGGGGAAAGTGGATGGCACAATCAGAAAAAATGAAACAGACGCTGGATAAGCTGGAAGCTGGTGTGATGGAATTTTTCACGAGTGAAAAATATATTACCTATCTGCAGGTGATGAGTAAGTTTCACACATACTCTGCAAATAATCAAGTCTTAATTGCAATGCAAATGCCGGATGCAACCGCAGTCGCCGGTTACAATTCTTGGATACGCAATTTTGATCGCCACGTAAAAAAGGGCGAGAAATCGATCACGATACTTGCTCCGATGAAAGTTAAGATTAAGATCGATACGGATAGGAAAGATGCGAACGGAAATGTAATACAAGAGGAAAGAGAAACCATCAAATTCCGTCCGGTTTCTGTGTTTGATGTATCACAGACGGAGGGTAAGCCGCTTCCGGAGATCATAACAGAATTAACCGGTGATGTGAGTCGTTATGAGCAGCTTCTTTACGCTGCAAGACAGGCTGCTCCGTATCCGATCGAAATTGGGGAGGTGGAGGGGAGCGCAAAAGGCTGGTGTAATTTCACACAGGAAAAAATAATAATCAAAGAAGGAATGAGTGAAGCGCAGACGCTAAAGACTGCATTTCATGAGACCGCGCATGCGCGGATTCATGGTGGCGATACGGACAAGAGCCGGGAACAGAAGGAAGTGGAAGCAGAATCGATTGCATATGTGGTATGTAGCCATTTCGGTCTTGACACATCGGATTATACCTTTGGCTATGTTGCTACGTGGGCTGGCAGACAGGATATTAACTTGTTGAAGCAGAGTATGCAAACAATCAGCCAGACAGCGAAAGCAATCATCACAGATGTTGAGCGCGCGATGGAAGAGCCGGAGCGGACAGTCAGTGGGAAGTCTAAGGAAGAGATTGCGCAGGAAGTTAAGGAAGCATTCGCGGATCAGGGACACCCGGAGGCATCGGTCTATGTTGCAGACAGCCGGAGTGATGGCGATAAGGAGCGAATAACCGCGGTAGCAGCATATAAGGGCGAGGAGAGCGAGTATACAATGAAGCAGATGTTAGCGGACAGTTTACCAGATCTGCCCTCCACAGCCCTTTCTATCGTCCCGGTCAATCAGGACGAAGTGAAGGAGCAGGCAGGATTTTCTAGGGATATGACGGACACAAGCTGGGCGATGGTTACGATTTTAACAAGTACAGAACCGGACAAGCTTATGCCGGGAAGCAATATGAATATTTATGAAGCATCTGTAAAATTAAGATCGCTGGAAAATGGTTTGCGGCTTGCCGGAGAAACCGGATATGTTCGGTTGTCAATCGAATGTACATATCTTGGCATGACGCAGAAGTTTATTGATAGTGCAGAGCTTGGAACAGGACGTAAGAACTTCATTGATTATCTCGATATTTCGCCGGATCTGTGCACATACCTAAAACGGCATGTACAAATATTGGAAGTCATGACGCTCGCAAGAAATGAAAATGCGGTTGGTAAGACAGGAACGATACGACAGCAGCGGTACGAGGACATGATTTATGAATGGGCGGAAAACTGCAGACTGGCGCTTAACTACCAGAGCAATCCACAGATACCAAAACCGCCGGAATATGATCCCAAATTAGTCCGACAATATGATAATTGGGAGGTGACAAGAGGATGATTTTTAATGCAGAAGAAAATGAGCTGCTGGCATGCTACATGCCGGTGGATGATCGATTAGCATTGATTAAAGCTATTGTGAAGGATACAGCGGATATGGATGAGGAAATCAGGCTGATTGCGGAAAGCGCAGTTGATAAGCTTGCACGTATGAGTGATATCGATTACGTGCACATGGCTTTTCTGCATGCGGTATAGAAGCCATATGGCAATTAAGACAGGAAAGGGGGAAAGGTGATGGCATATGTATCAAACGAAGACTTAAAGCGGGCGAGAGAAATGGATTTACTAACATACAAGCAAAGCTATGAGCCGTGGGATCTGGTCAAGCTGAAAGATGGCTATTATCAGCTCAAAAGTCACGATAGCCTGAAGATTAACTATCACAACGGAAAGTGGTTGTGGAATTGGTGGAGCCAAGGCGTGGGTGGCAGATCAGCTCTTGACTATCTAACCAAAGTGGAAGGAATGTCTCTAGTGGATGCAGTCGGACAGATCCTTGGACAGACCGCGATAAAAGAGCCGGTGATTCCGCAGGACGTACCAAAAGAAAAAGAACAGGGGCTGTATATACCGGAACGATCAAAAAACAAAGATATGATCTATGACTATCTCTGTGATCAGCGAGGCATCGATCGTGAGATCGTGAAGGACTTCGTAGATCGAGGCGAGATCTATCTGACCAATCAGTATGCCAATATTGCTTTCGTCGGTCACGACGCATACGGCAATGTGAAGCTGGTTGCGTTGCGAGGAACGAAAGGCGAGTTTAAGAATACAACAGCCGGATCTAACCGGCGGTTCCCATTTCAGGCACGCGCGGAAGATTGGGACGTGAGAAATAGCGTGGTACATCTTTTCGAGGCACCGATTGACATGCTGAGCTATGCTACCCTGATGAAACAGATGGGAGTTGATTATAAGGGGCACAACATGATCGCCCTGTGCGGAATCTATAAGCCGAGGGAAAATCTAGCAGAAAGCAAAATCCCGGTTGCGCTGCAGCAGCACTTCAACGAATTGCCTTATACAAATACGGTGTGTCTGCACTTAGACAATGATGGACCGGGGAAGCTGGCAGCCAGGGCACTGTCACTGGTGCTCGAAAAAGACGGCTATAAGGTATATAACCAGCCACCACCGGAAGGATACAAGGATTGCAATGACTACTTAAAGAATGGTGCGCCGATTGTGCGTGCGAGAGAAGAAAGGCAGGTGATACGAAGTGAATAGGAAGCGACAGAAGATGGTACAGAAGCATATTGAAGTTACAGAGTACGAGAATAAGGCACTCAAGGCTCTGGCTGAGCGAACCGGGTACCGGAAGGAAGCACATCTGATCCGGGATCTGATCATGAATACAATCCCAATCGAACTTCCGAAGGAGACATTTGATGCGCTTACAACAGAGTTGCATAAGATTGGAGTCAACATTAACCAGATCGCGCACGTAGCGAATGCAACAGGATTGGTAAATGCGAATGAATATGCAGAGCAGGCGAAAAAACTGGATGAATTAAGTTTTGAGATCAGAAAGATGGTCTTAGAACCGTTCCAGCGTCGGGAGGTCGAAGATTTAATACACGATCTGTCATGGATGGATTTTGGATCATCCGAAAGAAACGAGAGAAGTATTGAGATTAAACATGAACTGGAAAATATGCTTAGCGAAAAGGACAAGGAGAGAGCTTAATGGCGGTTACGAAGATCTGGACGATTCATGAAGGATCGGACATTAAGCAAGTAATCGATTATGCAGCCAATGAAGGGAAAACAGTCTTAAATATCCATGTGGAGACGGATGAGACATATAACCAGCTAGAGCGACAGCAATTTCAGGATGTCATCGATTATACGATGACTGGATACCATGACGAGAATGATGATATGGCAAATGTGATCGATTATGCAGCGAAAGGAATTAAAACGGAGCAGAAAAAGTATGTATCCGGCATTAACTGTTCACCGGAATATGCCAGAGATCAGATGATGCTCACCAAGACGCATTATCACAAAAAGGGCGGCATCTTGTTATGGCATGGGTATCAAAGCTTTAAACCGGGAGAAGTGACGCCGGAGGAAGCGCATAAGATTGGGCTGGAGCTTGCACAAAAGCTGTGGGGCGGCGATTACGAAATACTTGTTTGCACACACCTCGACACGGCACATATCCATAATCACTTTGTCGTAAATAGTGTATCCTTTCGGACAGGTAAAAAGCTGGATGTAAGATGGAAAGACATGGCGAGGGAATCCGACCGGTTATGTCGGCAATATGGAAAAAGCGTTGTAGATGAACCTAAGATGAAAGGAAAACATCATGCAGAATATCAGGCAGAGCAGGAAGGGCGACCAACGTGGACGACAGCGATTAAGCAGGATATCGATGAGTGCATCGCAGAAAGCCGGAACCTGCAGGAATTTTTCACTGCGTTAAAAAGCCGGGGCTATACGATCAAAGCCAATACGAAATACTTCACATTAAAGCCGCCGGGGAAGGAGCGGTTTGTCCGGATCGACCGAAGGCTTGGAGAAGCATATTCACTGGAAGGAATTGCAAAGCGGATCGGAGAGCGTATCCATGCGCAGGGATTTTCACAAGATGAGAAATCAGGAGCTGCGGGAACACGACCGGACGAAAAAGGAAAAACAAAGCGCATATACACAGAGCGACCGCGATATAGAATTACCGGCTTTAAGGCACTTTACATTCGTTATTGTTATATGCTTGGCTGTTATCCCGGAAAGCATATGACAGCAAAACAGGTTAACTACCTATATCGGGAAGATCTAACGAAGCTGAGAAAAATCCGATCGGAAACAAAATTCCTGTGCAACAACAAGATCGAGACGCTGCAGGATCTAACAGATGTGGAATATGAGCTAAAACAGGACTTGAAGCGATACCAGAGCGAAAAAAACTATGTAACAAATAAGCTGAGGGCTGCAGGTAACAATAAGCAGACTTTGATGGAAAAAAAGGACTATCTAAGCGAAAAAATTAAAGACTGCAGAAAAAAATTGTACTGGTGTAAAGACATCAAAGAGAGCAGCCAAGGAATGAGAGATAAAGTTCAAAAGGTAAGAGAACTGGAAAGGGGGCGTGAGCATGAACAAAAAGAACGAGAGTTGTAAGCTGCAGGATGACTGCTTTGCGTATCACGAAAAAACGGATCGGTGCATGGCACTAAATGCACTGTATTGTAAAAAAGAGCAGTGTGCTTTTTATAAGAAAAAATCAGGGAAGAAGGGATAAGAATGGAAGGATCAAGAGAAGCAGAGATGATCGTGACCTTTGCGCTTGAGGGTATTAACTATGCCTGCAGGCTGACAGGAGCATTTGCGAAAAATATTGCGGCAATGATTGCAGCCGTTGCAAAAACGCCGGGAAATTCGCCCGGAAAAACACGGATGAAGCAGCTTATGCAGTCTGGCGAGCCGCTTGATTATTACGTCGTACCGGAAGCCAAAATGAAGGAATTTGCTCAGCTTGCGAAAAAGTACGGTATCCAGTACTGTGTTGCGATGAATCAGGATGGCGCCTATGATCTTGTCGTCAAGAAAAGCGACAGTCCGAGAATCAACCGGATTGCCGAACATCTGGGAATCGGACAAGTCCAGGGCGGTATCAATATGGATGTGAACGATGAAGAAAAGGCAAATGCTACGAATATAACCCCGGAGCAGGAGCTGATGCAGGACATGATGAGTCCTAATAAGAACGAAAGAGAGCACGACGAAGTAAATTTCAATCAGGAGCTGTCGGAGGAAGAACCAGCATTCGGCAGCTCATCAACCAGTTTTAATCAGCGCGAAAGTGTGATGGATCAGGTTAACAACTACCAGCAGGCACAGGAAAGCGCACGTGACATGTTTGCTGGAGCGAGAAGTTTGCGAGAAGCATCTATGAGCGATCTGCCGGATGGAGCAGAACCGATCGTCGTCGATATCGGCTGGGACAGACCAGTGACGAGATACAATGAAAACGGAGAGCAGCTTTTCCGGGGCAAGACTGCAGAGCAGATGAACGACGTCGACAAGATTCAATACATGGTCGATCAGGAGATGCTTGTCAATGGAAAATTATCAGAGGATTTCATAAGACAGATGTATGTATCGGGATACAGAGTTGACGAAAACGGAATTGTATCACGGGATGATGGCGTGAAGCTTACCAGTAAGGAACGTCAGATGATCGCGGATATGATGCGCGAACCGGAACGAGGAAGAACAGCAGAAAAGTCAATGCTCGATACTGCAGCAGCAACTATTAAGGAGGTGACAAAACATGAAACTAGACAATAAATGGATCGGACAAATGGCGAAATGGACGTTATCCGATCCTTCAGCATTAAAAATGTATCTGGATATTATGTCCAAATGCCCTGATTATTCGGTCAATAATCAGCTTTTGTTGATGTACGAAAGTCAGGAGCGACCGTTTACGATGATCAAAGCACAAGACACTTGGGAAAGACAGGGAGTTACGATCAACCAGACAGCCGTTGCATATTCCATCTGGGAGCCTGATAAGGACGAAAATGGAGAGGTAATCTATCTTGAAAACAGCCGGGAACCTGCCGGGTATCACTATAAGTATATGTACGATGTTAATGATACCAATTACAGTTATCAGCCTGTTTCGCCAACAAGCGAGCAGGCACTTGAATCACTACTTACTAGAAACGAAATTCCGATCAGCGTCGTGGACGAAATAAAAAATGTAAGCGGCGCACGTGCGATGTATTCTCCGAAAGACAAGGTAATATATGTTGTTCGGTCTGGGAAGGTTCCCGCAGACGAATTTTTTACAGCGATTGCGACAGAAATGGGGCATGCGATATGTCATAGTCAGATGAAGGACACAACAATGACTTATAACCGGGCACAGTACCATTTTACATGTTGTACGGCAGCCTATGCGCTTGCAACCAAGTACAATGTCAGTACGGCTGCGGTAAATATTGACAATCTTCCTGATCGATTGATCAAAATGGGCGAACGTGCAGCAAAGAATGAACTGACACGCCTTGCACGGATCAATAAGACAATCGACGGAGATATCCGAATGCCGATGGAGAAGATATGTATGAGAGATGCACAGATGGAGCAGGAGGTCGATCGCCATGCTGCAGGAACGTAGAAAAACGCTGGTGCTTGTACTGGTGTTGACATATCCGTTTATACTATACGGATTGATCCGGGCAGCACCATTCATAACTCACAATGGTTTAATTTATTTTATTGATAATCTGGAAAGGGATTTAAGTATTCACCCATTCCGGATTTTTTTTGTGGAACAGACGCCAAAGATCGTGCTGATCGGGACTGCAATATACTTCTTTATAGGGGTTATGATTTGTGATTCATTAAAGAACACCAGAGATGGTGAAGAGCAGGGATCATCCCGATGGGCGACAATCCAAGAGATCAATCGAAAATATGCTGCGAAAGAAATAGTATTTCCCGGAGTTCCAAAGGAGATGCAAAACATGATTCTTACCAGTCAAGCAAGACTTGGATTTGATTTTTACAGGCATGGGAAAAACGGAAATACAATTATCTTTGGAGGTCCCGGTACGTGGAAGTCAAGAGGTTATATCATACCGAATCTAATGCAGATGAATTGCAACTTTGTTGTCACAGACCCCAAAGGAGAGCTCGCAAAAAAATGTGGGGATATGCTCAAGAGAATGGGATATCGAGTCATTGTATTCGATGTGTCTAAGCCGGAAAAATCTGCATGTTACAATCCCTTTGTATATTTCCGAAATGACATGGATGTGCTCGATTTTGTCAACAACTTTTTTGCTTCACAGGAGCAGAAAAACACCCAGAAAATGGATCAGTACTGGGATGAAATGGCGAAAAATTTGATGATGGCTTTTTGCTTTTTGTTATATCACGAAGCGCCGGAGGAAGAGCAGAACTTAGCGACAGTTTTGCAACTTCTTCATGCTGCGGAAATTTCAGACGAGGATGGTTTTATGTCGCCGGTTGACATGATTTTTGCAAAGCTTGAAAAAGAAAAGCCGGGGCACATTGCAGTGGGTTACTATAAGGATTATCACAAGGGCGGTGCGAAAACACTGCAGAGCATTCAGTCCACTTTATCGTCCAAGTTAGCGTATTTCAATATGGAGGCATTACAAAAGCTTACAATCACAGATGATATCGATATACGAAGCTTTGCAACGCAAAAAACAGCATTGTTCTGTGTAACGCCGGACAGCAAGGCAAGCTTAAACTTCTTGATTGGCACATTATATCAACAAATGTTTCAGCAATTATATGATCTTGCAGATGATGTATACGATGGACCATTACCGATGCACATTCGATTCCTGATGGATGAGTTTGCTAATATTGCATTACCGGACGATTATCATAAGATTTTATCAACAGCCAGATCTCGTAACATTTCGTTCGCGATTGTGCTGCAAGATAAGAGCCAGATTGAAAAGACTTTTGAGACATTGCATAAAACAATTCTGGGAGACTGTTCAGAATGGTTGTTCCTTGGCAGTAACGAAAAAGAGACTTGCGAATACTTCTCAGCATTGGTCGGCAAAGAGACGGTCATGTCAAGATCAACCAGTCAATCGCATGGTGTAAATGCAAATTATACTGTGCAATATACACCTACACAGCGAGATTTAATGACACCTGACGAAATGCGAAGAAAATCGAACAAGCTTGCAATCTTGATCATCGAAGGTGAAAATGCTTTAAGGGACGAAAAGTACAATATGAATCAGCACCCTAATTATTACATGATTGCCGAAGGTAAGAATTTGACAAGAACGGAAGATCCGGCGAAGATCTACGACTGGGGTAGCACGAAGCAAGCAAAGGCACATATGGAATGGCAGTGGAATATCTCCAAGAAAGACAGAGATAAAGTTGTCCGGGTGGATGAGATTGAAGCAGATGGCGTAGTTATGAGTGAAGAAGAGCTGCTGGATAAACTGGCAGCATAAGATTTGAATAGGAGGATAAAAATTATATGGATAAAAAATTGAAAATGAGAAAGAACGTGATCTTATACATGTTCGGAATGTTAGCAGTCCTCATGGGCTGCTTTTTTTATACCCCGAAAGAGGCGCATGCAGCAGGACGAACTTCTGTAAATTTGCAGATAAGTAATACGGTACAGACAGTTGTGCAGCAAGAAGATGTTCCAGAAGATGCTATCAAACCCCTCACAAGAGGTAAGAGCTTACTATCGGAGTTAGTAAAATTTGCTGGATGGGCAGCGTTTATTTTAGGGTTAGCTTTTTTTGGATTTTCATGGTTCTCACATCAAATGGATCAGAGAATTGGTGGATTTATTGCAATGATTGTAGGAGCAGTCATTTCATTTGGTCCCAAAATTGCGGATTGGATTACATCATAAATAAAGGAGCATGCCTATGAACTGGATATTAGCAACGCTGCAGGCATCGATTGCGTTTTTTGATGCGTGGATGAGCCAGTTGTATGACGTTGTAATGCTTGATCCCATATCGTATCAAAATGGAACGATATGGGAGATTGTCAGCAAAATCTATGATGCGCTCATGGGACCTGCAGTATCTATTTTAGTTATTGGATTTTATCTCGCACTAATTCACGACAGTGGGGAATTTATTAAAACAAGACGAGCAAGTTCAATCGCATGGACATTCATCCTCTTGTGTATTACAGCAACATTATTACAGGGGGGAAAATATGTTTTACTTTTAATCTTTTGGTGTTTTAAAGAGATTTTACAGACTGTTACCGGTCCAAATGGAACCAATTTCCTTGATTTGTCATGGGTAGAACTTCCTCAGCAGGTTAAGCTTGCGACAGCGGGGCTTGGAGCAACAAAAGCGACACTGTTCTTTATTGTCACGTTGATTTTTTCACTTGTGATTCTGGTATGTGGCTTTACGATTATCATGGTTGTATATGGACGATTATTTAATATCTATCTGCATATCGCAGTAGCACCGCTTGCGCTTGCTTGCGGTGCTGCAGGACCACTTAGAAGCACTTTTGCAGCTTATTTACGTTCGTTTGTTGGAGTATGTCTGCAGGGGGTTGTGATTGTCGTTGTATGTATGATTTTTTCGGCGTTTGCAAATAATTTTGATTTTAATACAGTGCAGACAGAGCAGATTGCAGAGTTAAAGGAAGATATGACAGAAGAAGAATTTTCGGACTGGTGGGAACAATGGGGAATGTCAAGCAAAGAGCTTGAAGCGAAAAAGGCAGAGGTACTCTGGGCTTATTTATCCCAGATGCTATTTTTGTATCTGGTAATGGCTGGCATGATTAAGGGTGCCGATTCATGGATTCACCAGAAACTTAATTTATGATTTAGAAGGGAAGTGACTATATGCTTGAAGCAAAATCGAATAAAGAAATATTAAAAATAAAGACATCCATGCTTGGATTTACTCCGGGGCAGGTTGTTAGTATCACGCTTGGCATGATCGCGGGATCAATTACATATTATGTCCTTCCGGTGCCTGATTTTTTTAAGCTGCCGGTTGTTGCCGTAGTGATTATATTTATCTGCAGTTTTGGATTCGTTAACGTTGACGGGATGAACGTGTGGCAGATTATAAGAGCAATGATTTCGACATGGCGGATGAATAGGCATCCGCTTGTGCTGAGAGGAAGGAGGGAAGATTATAATGGCAGTGACAACAATAATGCAGAACGACCTGACACAGGACCGAACGAAAAAAACGAGAAGTCAGGATATTATACCCATTAAACAAATCTGTGAAAATGGTATGTTTAAGCATGCTGGAAATAGATGGAGCATGACATATGATATAAAAGATATTGACTATAATTCAGCAGCCAACGAAGAGAGAATAACAGTATATGACAGTTGGGAAAAGATTCTTAATACGTTGGATAGTTCTAAGGCATCAATGAAGATAACTCTTCTAAACCGCCGGATGAACAAGAAAGATCGATTACATCAAATACTTTTACCAACAACAGTAGGAGATGGATATGATTATATCCGAATGGCTTATAATCGGTTACGTTATGATGATATTCAAGGTGACAAAGGATTTATCCAAAACAAATTTCTTACATTTTCAATCGCCAAGAAAAATCAAGAAAAGGCAGAGAATTTTTTTAGCCGGATGGAAAGAGATCTGAACAAGAAGTTCTTGACATTTAATTCTGGAATTAAAGCGCAGACTATCTATCGACGAGGTGAAGTGCTGCACAGCTTCCTGCATGCCGGACGTGAATCAGAATACAACTTTGCATGGAATTCAGATAAGGGAGCAGCGACAAATACAAGAAAATTTATTGATCGATTAGCACCAGATATGTTTCGACCATACGCTGATTTTTTTGAGTTAAATAATATGGTGGGACGGAGCATGTTACTCCGCACGTGGGGTACAAGTATTCAGGATGATTTTTTCACACGGCTTGCCGAAGTTCATACGAATCTCGTTGCAACCTGTGATATAGTTGCAGTCTCAAATTCTGAAGCAAGAAAACTAATTGAGAGAAAGGATGACAGCGTAGAGACCAGTGCGAATCTGTGGTCAGGCAAGCGAAGTGTCAAGGAAGGTGCAGCAGAACGGCTCCCAAGACAGATTGCAAAGAATAGAAAGGTAATTGATGCTTATAACAATGCGATGGATTATGGCAATCAGAAGATGTTTTTAGTGCAGGTATTCGTGTGCTTTCTGGCAGAAGATATGAATAAGCTGGATGAATATACAGATAGTATCCTTGATGTTGCAGGGGATTATAATTGTGAGATGTCAAATATGTATTATCAACAGCTAAAAGGACTTATAGATGCGCTTCCGTTTGGCGAAAGGACGATACAGTATCTTCGTGACTGTGATACAGACACAACTGCAATTTTGCTTCCTTTTAACAGTGTACAATTAGCGCAGAGCACAGGTATACCGTATGGCAAGCATGAAGAAACGAAGCAGCAACAATGGGTAGACCGTCGAAAACAAGGATCTGGTCATGAATGGATACTTGGTGAAACTGGATTTGGAAAATCAGTGGATGCAAAGCTTAAAATATTATATGAAGTACTGTTAACAGATGGTGACAGCATCATATTAGATCCTGATGGGGAATATGCACCACTTGTACGTGCTCTGGGAGGACAGATAATTCGGGTTGGTAAAGATCCTATCAATGTGGCAGAATTTTCCGCTGATTATGGTTATGTAGATGAGAAGCAATCTGACGATCCAATCACGAAAAAAAGTAATCTGATACTATCCTTTATGGAGGCAATTCTTGATGCTGGAACACGCTTTGGCGAAACAGAGAAGTCTCTGGTTGACAGGGCAGTACGTACACTTGGAGAAAGTGTACTTTCGGGCACATATCAGCAGATGACTCTAGTGGATATTTACGATTTGCTCTTACAATATCCTGAACCAGCGGCACAACAGCTTGCACTTGCGTCAGAGAGGCATATAAAAGGCTCTTTTAATTCTTTTGCAAAACAAACAAGAGTTCAGATAACGAGTCGGCTTGTATGCTATGATCTCTCAACTCTTAATAAACAAGAAAAAGATGCAGGCATGATTGTTATTTTGGATCAAATTGACCAGAGATTGATACACAACCGGAAGCTTGGAAAGGCAACCTATATAACTTTTGATGAAATGGATTATTTCTTCAAACATCCGGCGGCAACACTCATCATTGAAGATTTCTTTGAGAGATGCCGTAAATATGGAGGATTTCTTCGAGCAATCGTACAGAATGTTACGAAGATACTGCAGAATCCGGCAGCAACAACAATGCTTAAAAATTCAGAAAATGTTATCATGTTTAAGCAGATGAAGTTGGATGCGATTCAGCTTGCCGATATGTATGGCTTGTCTGGTATTCAGATTAGGAATTTGGAAAACGCAGAACCGGGGCATGGAATTGCTAAAATTGGAAATGTTATTTTTGCACTGGATGATACGATACCTAAAGAATCCGAAATCTACCCGCTCGTAGATACTACAGTGGTAAAAAGTGCATAGGTGGTGGTCGTATGCTGGTAAATACACAGAGAGATACGGATATTGTAGCTGTATCAAATAGGACAGCACCGGAAGAAGATAAAGAAAGCTGGACGCGTGAAAAAGCACTCGAACGAAATAAGACTAAACTGCAGGAAAAAGACGAAGAGACGGCACCGGAATATCTGGACACCGTTGAAACTCTACACGAAAAGATTTTATCCATGAGTCAGCAAGGCACAGAAAGAAAGCCGAAAAATACTGAAGAATCTGGAAAAAACTATGTTGTAACAAAAGGAAAAACAACAAAAAGGAAGCCCGTAGATGAAGGATTTTGTGTAAATTCAAAAGTAACAGAAGTAGTAACAGACAGTGTACAGGAGTTTGCCAGTATTTCTGATGCGGAATATGCTGGACGTCAGAACCGGTCAGACAGTGATCCTGACTATACCGGAATGAATGTGATTCGAAGATCTGCGAAAGCGGTGTCCGGCTTTGTAATGAAAGAAATTCTAGTACTTATAAAAGCGGTTGCAACAACCGTTGGCAAGCTAGTACTTATGTCGGTTGCAGCGGCAATTATTGTTGTAACAATCGCTGCTGGTGTTCTTCACTCCGTATCAAGCACAGAGGATGAAGCAGGAGAAGCTGCAGCACAGTATGAGTATCACAGCTACAATCAGCATAACTACACCGGGCAGGCAAACAAGGCGTGCGGCGTGACAGCCGCAGCCTCTGCTCTGCGGAGCTTAGGGCTGCAGATCACACCAGATATGCTGGAGCAACATAATAACAATCATGTAGGGTTGTGGTATGGCGCGGATGCATGGGTTAATAACCACTATCCCGTGCAGATAACAAGAGGGACGGTATCTGCAGATACGATCGATCAGGCATTGCAGCATGGATCGTTGTGTGTTGTTTATTTACATAATAATTGCGATGTGAGTTCCGGGAGCAGTCAATGGAATACCGGGCAAAATGTATCAGGTGGTGGCTGCCACTGGATTACGTTGATCGGGTACACGGAAGCTGGGTTAATAGCTGCACTTGATCCTGCAGATGGAACCGGAAATGAAGAATACTGCAGACCTGAAAACTGTGAGGGCGGCACAACAGATAAAGCAATCTCTATGGAAGAAGTCATGGAAAGCTGCAGCAATATCTATGTGATCACACCGACAGAAACAAGGACAGATAACGAGAAGCTGCTTGCAGCATTGATCTATAGCGAAGCAGGCGCATCCTATGAAGATAAACTTGCAGTCGGTACAGTAGTTATGAACCGATTGGATATGCAGTATGGCGGAGCACTGACACTAGAGGATGTCATATACGCGCCGAACCAGTTCGCAGGAACAAAGACTGATAATTTCCGTAACGCGCTTCAAAACGGAGCACCGGCACAATGCCAACAGATAGCATATGAGATACTTCACGAGGGAAAACGTTCAGACAAGATTCCTTCAAGCTGCATGTCCTTTATGGCGCTGTCGATTAGCGAAAGCGAGATGCGCCGAAGAACCGGCTGCACGCAATTTATTATTATAGATCAGCGTTTCGGCTGGTAGCGGAGATGGTTTAATTCCGGGTTCGATTCCCGGAACTCTGCTTTGATGGTATACAGGAAAGACAGCAACCTATGAGCCATTATACAATATGACGAGATCAGGAAATCGATCAGCCGTCATTTTTTGTGCACTTTTCATCAAAAAATCAACTTAAATATGCCAAGGGATAAGTGCACCCTTTTTTCAAGAATGCCTGAGGACAGTCTGCGGTCATGTTCCCCCTTCCCACACCCAACCCCCTCATACTGGGATGTTTACCGGAACGAAAGAATGAGAGATAAAGATTGGTGTTGGTATAATGTACAAGGGATGGTTAATGATAAGTAAAAAACATTAAAAAAAATGTAAAAATCTTGCGTGATTTATGATTTATAGGTATAATAACTATACATGAAATGCGGAGGTATCATTATGTTTCGATATAAAATTGACGTATTGCACGCCTTAAAGGAAAAAGGATATAATTCAACCAAGTTACGTAAAGAAAAATTGTTAGGTGAGAATGCCATTCAATCATTAAGAAAAGACGAAATGGTTGGTATAATTGCGCTTGAAAAATTATGCAGCATATTAGAAATGCAGCCGGGAGATATTATTGAATATGTCTCTGAAAAACATTAAAAATAATGTAAATAAGCATTGAAAATACATTAAAAACGGTGTATAATAATATTGTCAAAGGTAAGGATGACAATATCCCGAAAGGGGGAAAGGAGAAGTATGGAAGAAATGACTAAAGAAGAAATGCAGAGATTTTTGAATCGTGAGGCTGAAAAAGGAAGCTCAGAGTATGAAGCACTTCGAGCATTAGCAGACATTCTTGGAATTGCATTTCCTGAATTAAAAAAGAATCAGGAAGATGAGAACTGAAAATTTAAGAGGTGGTATATATGATTAAAAAATTAGAAAAGGCGGTAAAGGATTTAGAACAGAGAACGGGTTCAAGGCTTGCAATCAATGATTACGATTGTGATGATTGCGGAGGAATGCAGCGGATGACTTTTCCGGGTGCGAAATATGCGCTATGGTGTTATGCGACATCATACATCGACGAGAGCGGGAACAAGAGAATCATGGGGTGCAATGGAGGAATGGTTTTGGATCACTTTTCAACACAGGCAGAAGCTGCGGAAATGATAAGTTCTGGAAAATATGATGAACGGCTTACAATATCAAATTAAAAATAATGATAAAAGGCGCCTAAACAGGCGCCTTTTCCAATGTGGTTAAATTGTGTAAAATAAATTCAATTAAATTATTTTACATTCCAATATGGTTATATTGGTTGATAAATTGAATAGATTTATTCAACATTCCAATATGGTTATATCGTGTTTATAATATACATCCATAATCATAATTTGTCAATAAATTATATTGCCATTTTTAGTTTATATATCTGCTATGTGAGGTTGCCCAAGGGGTATAAGTAGTAAGACAAAGTACCAATATGAAACATTTGCCGGTTAGAGAAGTCTAGCTGGCTCTTTTTGTCTCTGGATTTTGTACAGGAATATAGTTTCGCTTTTGATCCCTTTTATTTTCGTCCAGGTTTCGGATAAGTGGATTTGATCAGTTTTTACATTCCCATATTGAGCAAGCAGGGGATTAGTGTTCATTGTATAAATACAATGCCACAAATCCCGCTTGTTGGGGCGTTCCCCAATCCCCCGGAGAAAGAAAAAAGGAAAGTGTAGCTGCAGATGCAGCATTGGAATGGTAAATAAGGAAATTATACATAATTGTATAAAACGGAAAAAAATACTAATTTGTACATTTTTAGATTTTCGAAAACTTTGATAAAATAAAACATGCAAGGGGTTGAATTGGCATACCCTTGCATGTTCCTTGATAAGTAAATAAGTCACAGCGATGTTTAATTCACCCGTTAGCCCGCTGATTAACTTATTTTGATTCAGTTCGTTTTCAAGTATATCATAAAGTCTGTTGATCTTGAAAATGTATGAATGAGAAAAGCGAAAAGACGGTGATTCAACCGGAAGATACGGAGCGATGAAGGGGATGGCGACCATGAGATCGGGAGCCTTCGGAAGGATAATAATACTTGGTATGGAACAAAGCATGCCCTGTGTGTAGGAGCACAGATGCTGGATGGCATATGTCAGAGTGAGGGATGAAACTCTGGATCGCGATGGACTATAAATTATATATTGGTTTAGGACAAGGATAGCAGTCTGAGACCGCTATCCTTTTTCTTACCAGAAATGGTATAATAAAGTCAGGAGGAAATGAATATGAATTACCACATGGATGAGCTTCTGACAACAAAGTTTGAGGATATGGAACGAAAGATATATTCGGCTGTGTGTGAAGCAGCAAGGAATATGACGAGAGAACTTCTCGAAGAACTTGACAGACACTTGATGAACACAAGAGATAAAAAACGATACGAAAATAAACAGATCCGAAAAGCGACGGTTAAGACAATATATGGGGAAGTCGAATATAACCGCCACATGTATCTGGATCGAGATACTAAGCATTATGTTTATCTTTTAGAAGATAGAATGAAAATGGAAAAAATTGGGGCGGTTTCGTCCAATCTTGCAAAGGTCATAAGTGAAGCTGCAGCAGAAATGCCTTACAGGAAAACTGCAGAATTGATATCCCAAACAACAGGACAGACTATCAGTAGCCACGGTGCTTGGAATGTAGTACAAAAGGTTGGTAAAGAGATTGGCAAGCAAGAGGAAATAATGTTAAATGAGATGGAGGAAGAGATAACCAGAGGAAAGACAGAAACGCCAATTATCTTCATGGAAGCAGATGGCGTTTATTTGAATATACAAAAAAACAGGAAGAAATCAAAATCACAGGAAATGAAACTCGCAACGGTATACAGCGGTTGGAGCGAAGATGGAAAACAATTAGTAAATAAAAAAGTACTTGCCGGGATGTCCGGTGCAAACAAATTTAATTCGAAAACAGAAGCACTCATCCAGAGTGTTTTTCATATAGATGCAGACCAAATCCGGGTATTAAATGGCGACGGAGCTGCGTGGATCAGCAATACTTACAATCCAGAGAGAATCTTTCAGCTTGACCGATTCCACATCGTGAAAAAAATACGCGGCTGCATTAAACATAAAAAAATTGCAGGAAGGATTCTTGACAAGATGATGTCGGAAGATTATGTTGGTGGGTTGCAAGATATAGAAACATATATAAATAGTATCGACGATGGATTGCATAAAACAGATCTAAAGAATGCAAGGGATTTATACAGATATCTAAGTAATAACATTGACGGACTTCCGCGTTGGCAAGAACAACTAAAAAATATGGGTGTTGATCTGCAGGCTCCTGAAGGACAGACTTATAAAAACATGGGAGTGCAGGAAAACCAGAATTGCAGCTTGATTACAAATCGAATGAAGGGGCGCAAAATGCGTTGGTCAGTTGCCGGAGCTGATAACTTAGCGAAAATCATATATACACGAGAAAATGGTGATCTTAATAGGATCATCGAAAAATACGATGGAGAGATTATGATTCCCAATAATTATATGGATCAGGTAAAAGTATTATCAGCAGATCAGGTAAAGCAGGTAGTAGGCAAAGGAAACAAGTGGGTAGATACCATTCAGGTCGGATTGCCAGCCCTTGGTAGCCCGATCGGAAATTACACGGATGCATTGAGAGCTTTAAGTTTAGGAATCAAAGACATGTGAAAATAGAATAAAATATTGTATAAAATGATAAGGCAAGGTATAATCAAAGGCAGATAAGTTCAGTTTTTTCAGTTCAAAAAAATTTTCCTTGAAACAAATTGATAAATATTCAAAAAGATTATCAAGGAAAATGAAGCCCCCACACTTTGGTAACACATTCTTTTGTGCCATTTAAGTTGACAGTACGTAGTGAATTTTATAAAATAATATTAAGTATTTTTAAAATATGAAATGATATGATTTGGGGTGTTTATATTGAAATATATATTCTTTGGGAGTTTGGTTATCTTATTGATTCCCCTCTTATTTTGTATATATACAGTACAACGGATAGAAAAAAACGCTTTACGGAATTCGGTGTTTGGATTACTGCTTTCACAGACAGGAATGGTTATGCTGTATGGTATGGCGTTGATGACAGTCGATGAGAAGCTGGCATTGTTTTTTTATGCACTTTTTTATTTTTGTGTAGATTTTATGACGTTGTTGCTGTTTATTTATAGTCGTGTATATGCTGACACCTATCGGCATAAAGCATGGATGCGTCCGGTAACGTATATCCTGTTTCTTACAGATGCGATTGTGTTATTTTCAAATCTTAGAGTGCAGAATGTATTCCATGTGGCTCCGATGACAGACCAGTTCGGTAATGTTTATTATGGTGTAAAAAGCTATGGTATCTTGTATGGGGTTCATACATTGATTTGTTATGCATTGGCTGCGGCATGTCTGATTGTTCTGCTTGTCCGCAGGTCAAAATGCCCAAGAATTTTTCAAGTAAATTATTCTTCGATCATTATTACGCTTATATTGACCGCAATTGCAAATATTATGTTTTTCAAGTTTGAATTCATTTACGATTTTTCATTGATCGGATATACCGCATTATGTTGTGCAATCACTTATTTTACATTCTTTCATATTCCGGCGGGGCTTGTAGAAAAAATGCTGGCCTTGTTTATTAAGACTATCGATGACGGAGTTGTCTGTTATGATGTAAAAGGGAAATGCATTCATGCAAATGAACAGGCAAAGAAGATTCTTCATGTGTCTGAGCTTTCTGCACTTGATAAAAAGTTGCAGGGCTGGCTGAATGGAAAAAATCTTCGGGATATTCATGATATTGCATGGAAAGAACAATTTCGAATAGATGGAAAAGTACATTTCTTTCAGTTTCAATATAAGAAGATGATATATGAGAATCACGAGATTGGAAGCTTTTTTTTGTTACATGACCGAACGGAAGAAGTGGAGCGTGTGAAATCTGAACAGTATAAGGCAAACCATGATGCATTGACAGGTATTTATAATCGGGAATATTTTTATGAGTGCGCAGAACAGATGTTACGGGAGAATTCAGATACGGCGTTTTATATTGTTTGTAGTGATATCCGTGATTTTAAGATTGTGAACGATGTATATGGAAGTAAAAAGGGGGATGATATTTTAATAAAACAGGCAGAAAGTCTGAAACAGAAAACTCCGGCAGGTTGTATTTATGGGCGGTTGGCAGGTGACCGGTTTGCACTGCTTTTGCCAAAGGAATTATTTCAGGAAAATATATTTCGACGGGAGATTTCGCGAATTGAGCAGATAGAAGGTAATTCCAGTTTTAGGCTGCGTATGTATATGGGAATCTATGAAGTAGACGATAGGAATACACCGGTTGCAGTTATGTGTGACCGGGCTATTATGGCAATCAAAACCATCAAGGATGATGTTTCAAACCGTATCAGCTATTATGATAAGGAGCTGCGGGAGACTGCACTCAAGGAACAGGGAATTATCAGTCAGTTCCATGATGCGTTAGAGGGCGGACAGTTCTGCTTTTATATTCAGCCACAGATATCTGCGGACGGTGTTGTGCGTGGTGGAGAAGCACTGGTTCGCTGGATTCATCCAGAGCGTGGTATGATTCCGCCGGGAGAGTTTATTGAGCTGTTTGAGCGGACCGGTCTGATCAGTGAGTTGGATCGTTACATATGGGAGAAAGCCTGTATCCAGCTTCGCGACTGGTGCAGACAGGGACATGCAGATTTTTATTTGTCAGTAAACATTTCACCACGTGATTTTTATTATATGGATATCTATAAAGTGTTTACTCAACTGGTACAAAAGCATGGCTTCGAAGCGAAGAATCTTCATCTGGAAATCACGGAAACGGCAGTCATGTCGGATACGAAAAAAGTAATCCGTCTGGTAAACAAACTGCGGCAGTATGGGTTTAAGGTGGAGATGGATGATTTTGGAAGCGGATATTCTTCTTTGAATATGTTGAAGGATATCAAGATGGATACAATCAAACTGGATATGGGATTTTTACGTAAGACCAGAAATAATGAACGAAGTATGTCAATCGTAAGCAATGTTATTCATTTGTCGAAACGACTGGGGATGGAGGTTGTTACCGAGGGAGTAGAAACCAGGGAACAGGTGGATGCATTAACCATGATGGGGTGCGATGTATTTCAAGGATATTATTTTGCAAAACCAATGTCGGTTTGGGATTATGAAGACAAATATATTTCAACCGAAGGATAGGGGAGATAGGATTGAAGAGTGCGATGTTAGCGATTATGCTGATTATGATTGTTTTGTTGGTATATCGCATTATTATGATCAAGCAGATAGAACAGACACAGGTTGCGAAGGATGTGGTACGGCTTCATATTGTAGCTGCATCAACCATTTTGTTTTATGCCATGACGATTCTGGATATCAATGATACAGTTGCATTGGCGTCGTATGGCTTGTATTTTTGGTGCAGTGATTTCCTGTTGATATTCTTTTTTATTTATATTAATGATTTTACACAGGAGACGTTTGTCAACAAACGTGGAGGTTTAATCCTTGGGATATTGATAGCGATTGACGGGATTCTGTGTGGCATTAATGTATATAATCAGATGTTATTTTCGGTTGTATTATCCGGAGATAAAGCAGAGGGATATTATTACAAAGTCACCTCAAGAACGTGGCTTTATTCATATCACAAGTTGTTCGTGTATATGTTTGCGGTTATGACATTTCTGCTGTTAGCTTATGAAATCTATAAGGCGGCACGAATTTATGTGAAACAGTATTATGCAATTTTGTATTGCTTTTTGCTGATGATTGCAACAAATGTTGTTTATGAGGTGCTCAACCTGGAGTTTGATTACTCCGTGTTATTTTACGGAATTACCGCTGCCGGCATCTATTATATTACATTTCAGTATGTGCCGAAGGGGTTGGTGGAGAAAACACTTGTTATGGTGGTACAAAATTTCACAGATGGTGTTGTCTGCATGGATATCAAAGGACGATGCATCTATGCCAATGTGTATGCCAGACAGGTATTTCATGTAGATAAAGATACTCGTGTGATCGAGAACTATTACCGGTCGTGGAAGGGTGATCGCAAACCGGAAGAAATCGAGGAATGCAGTTGGCAGGGCGAGACAGAAATCAATGGTAAACAGAATTTTTTTGCTGCACGATATCGGGGAATCTGGGATGAAGACAACCGTTTTATCGGTTGTTATTATGTACTGCATGATGAAACAGAACATCGGAAAAAACTGGAGGAAGAACGCTACAGGAGTAATTATGATTCGCTGACAGGTCTGTTCAACCGTGAGCATTTTTATGAAACTGTTGAGCAGCAGATCGTCGCAAATCCAAATGTAAAGTATAGCATTCTGTGTGCGGATATTCAGAACTTTAAGATCATCAACGATGTGTTTGGAATTGAGCGTGGCGACGCGGTGTTACGGTCTCTGGCAAACATGTTCCGAAATCTGGCGACGGGCGATACAGTACTGGCGAGACTTTCGGCAGATCGATTTGCAGTCTGCGTGCGCGATGAGAAGCTCAACCATGAGCGATATTTGGAGGAATTGGATCTGATTAGCCATATTGGAGATAATAATTCTTACCACGCACGGATTTATACCGGAATCTGTCCAATCCGGAACATCAAAACACCGATATCTGTCTACTGTGACAGGGCATTTCTGGCAATTGAATCGATTAAGGGGGATTATCAGCAGTCCATTGCATATTATGATGATGAATTGCGAAAACAGATGCTGGAGCGACAGCATATGGTCAGTGATTTTCGCTCTGCAATAGCAAAACAGGAATTTCGGCTATATTTGCAGCCACAGGTAGATGAGCAGGGAACGATGCTTGGCGCGGAGGCATTGGTGCGCTGGTTCCGTCCGGTGCATGGCATGATGCTGCCGGAGGAGTTTGTCGATGTGTTTGAAAAATCCGGTCTGATCAGCGCGATGGATCAGTATGTATGGGAGCTTGCCTGTAAGGAGTTGCAGCGTTGGAAAGCGATGGGAAAAGAGCAGTATTACATATCGGTCAATGTATCACCGAAGGATTTTTATTTCTTAGATATTTATACAACTCTGACAACTCTGGTGGAATGTTATGAGATTGATCCGGATAAGCTGCGTCTGGAGATTACAGAAACGTCCGTCATGAAAGATGCGAATAAACATCTGGCGTTGATCGATGATCTCCGGACATATGGGTTCCGTGTGGTGATGGATGATTTTGGACGTGGATACTCGTCATTGAATATGCTGCAGGACATGAATCTGGATGCAATCAAGATTGATATGGAATTCCTGCGGAGAAATGAAGATCCGGAGCGTAGCCGGATGATTCTGGAAATGGTACTGAATCTGGCAAAGGAGCTGGATATCCATGTAGTGACAGAGGGCGTCGAACAAAAAGACCAGCTTCAGTATATGCAGGAGCTTGGATGTACATTGTTCCAGGGCTACTATTTTGCAAAACCGATGCCGGTCAATCAGTTCGAGAAAACTTATTTTTAACTTAAGCGAGCAGGGTTTCCCATGTCTCGTAAAGTGCGGAGAGCGTTTCTTCCAGCTCTTCGCGCTTTTTTGATAGCTCGCCGAGTTTGGCAGAGTTTGTTGCGTATTCAGGATTTAAGAATTCCTCGTCAATCTGCGCAATCGCTGCCTCTGTTTCTTCAATTTTTTGTTCTGTTTTTTTGATATCGTTTTCTTTCTTACGAAGTCGTGCCTGTTCTTCCTTCTGCTTTTTGTAATCATCTTTGCCGGAAGGAGTGGCAGAAGGTGCTGTTGCGGTGTCTGCGGAAGTATCCGTCTGTTTCGGTGCAGCCGCCTCGTACACCTGATCCTTGTGACTTTCGTAATAATCGTAATTTCCGATAAAGCTGTAAAGCTGTTCGTCCTTTAATTCCAGAATTCGGGTTGCAATCCGGTTGATGAAATAACGGTCATGACTGACAACAAATACGGTTCCGGTATAGCTGCGGATTGCATCCTCCAAGATACCCTTGGACTGGATATCCAGATGGTTTGTCGGCTCATCTAGGATTAAGAAATTGGCAGGGGAGAGCATGAGCTTGGCAAGGGACACACGTCCACGCTCGCCGCCGCTTAAATCTTCAATCTTCTTAAATACGTCGTCTCCGGTAAATAAAAAGGCTGCCAGTACATTTCGGATTTTTGTGTTGGTCAGATCAGGGTAGGCATCGCTGATCTCCTCGAAGATCGTCTTATGCAGGGAGAGTACCTGATGCTCCTGGTCGTAATAGCCGATATGTACGCGCGAGCCAAGGGCAATCGTTCCGGCGTCCTTCGGTACAAGATGATTGACCATCTTTAAGATCGTGGTCTTTCCAGTTCCGTTTCCGCCAATTAGGGCGACCTTTTCGCCGCGCTTGATATCAAAGTCAAGATCTTGGAACAGACAGTTTGTGCCGAAAGATTTCGCCAGATGCGTGACGGTTAAGACGTCATTCCCGCTTTCCACAGATGGCTCTAAGGTGAGCCGCATCTCGGAGGCAACCTCGGTCGGCTTGTCTAAGACTTCAATCTTATCTAACATCTTTTCACGGCTTTCCGCACGTTTGATGGACTTCTCACGGTTAAATTGCTTGAGTTTCGTGATGACAGCTTCCTGATGCTTGATTTCCTGCTGCTGGTTTAAGTAGGCCTTCATCATATTGGCACGGATCTCTGCGCGCTTGGATGCAAAGTAGGTGTAGTTTCCGTGGTAGACGGTTGCCTTTTTGTTGTCGATTTCTACGATCTGCGTTGCAATCCGATCAATGAAATAGCGGTCATGGCTGACCAAGATCACACTACCAGGATAAGAGGACAGGAAAGACTCGAGCCATGAAATACTTGGCATGTCCAGATGGTTTGTCGGCTCATCGAGGATGATGATGTCCGGGCGTGTCAGAAGCAGACGTCCCAGTGCGATTCGCATCTTCTGACCACCGGATAATGTATTGATATGGCGGTCATAGTCCTCCGGACCAAAACCGAGTCCTTTTAAAACGCCTGTAATCTCACTCTCATAAGAATACCCATTGTCGCGGTCGTATTTGCTGCTCAGGCGGTTGTAGGTCTCTAAGATCTTCTCTAATTCTTCGCCTTCTGCATGCTTCATATCCTGTTCTAAACGGCGGATATTCGCCTCTAAATCAAGGATGTACTGTTTGGTTGCAAGCATTTCGCCATAGATCGTGTTGTCAAAGGAGATATCCTGATGCTGGGACAGATACCCAATCGTGGTATCCTTGGCAATCACGACCTGTCCGCTGTCGGCGGATTCTTCGCCCATGATAATCTTCAGGAGCGTCGTTTTTCCAGAGCCGTTGATACCGACAATGGCGATCTTTTCTTTCTCGTTGACATGGAAGTTGATATCCTTCAAAACTTCCTTTGTGCCGAATGCTTTTGATATATTCTGGCATGCTAACAGCATGATAAATTCCTCCTGCGTGTTTCGAACAAATTCTACCAGTGCATTTTATCAAAAAGCGGGAGGACTTTCAATCATACATTGAAATAAGCACGAAAAAATGGTATACTAAAACATAATTATGCGAACAAATGTTTTGAAAATTTCCATGAAAAAGGAAGTGAAGGTTTTGTTATTTGGGAAAACGAGTCAGGCAAAAAAAGAGATAGAAGCACTGTTTCATGAAGTGCAGATCAATCTGGAGAACAACTACAAGGATCTGGCGATTTCTGCGCGGAAGCAGGCGGAGGTAAAGCTGGCTGAATATCAGGCAGCCGGGGAGCTAAAGGAAAAGGAATATAAGAAATTAAAAGAGCAGCTCGACGAATATACAAAACGAATGGAAGGATATCATCATTGATATGCAGCAGGGAATTGGTAGAAAAATAGTGATTGCGGTCGGCATGCTTGTAGTTGCAGGACTTTTGATCGTACTGTACCAGTGGGGGAATGCACGGGAGGATACATCAAAGGACAGGCAGCCTGCCGATGGACAGACGACGTACAGCTTCGCGATGGGAACATCGGTGTCAGTCAGTCTGTATGGGACACAGGATACGGAGTATGCAAAGATTGAACAGGCAATCAAAGACTTAGATGAGCAGGAGATATCATGGCGGCAGGAGGGCAGTGCCTTATATAAGCTGAACCACACATACACAGCGGGAGAAGCGGCAGAGGTTTCGGATACCTTGTATCTGGCGCTGACGCAGGCGTATAACATATGCCGGGACAGCCAGGGCGCATTGGATATTACGATCCGTCCACTGGCGAATCTCTGGAATATCGAGTCGGCGACGGAGGAAGATTTCCGGGTTCCAACTGACACAGAGATTAATACTGTGCTTGAAAAGACAGGCTATGAGGCAGTGACGATTGGTGAATCGCAGACGGTGACGATCGACAAGTCCGATATGGTGTTAGATCTTGGCGCGGTTGGCAAGGGATTCGCACTGGATATTGCAGAACAGATATTAAAAGAAGATGCAGTAAGCGGCGGAACGATCAGTGTCGGCGGAAGCGTGCTTGTGTATGGTGCAAAAAAGGACGGCAGTTCATTTCGGGTAGGCATCCGTGATCCGCAGGGTGACGCAGAGGATATGATCGGTTATTTGGAATTTGCTTCGAACAGTAACACCTGTGTATCCACCTCCGGTGATTATGAAAAGTTTATCGAGAAGGATGGTACGAGGTATCATCATATTTTAAATCGTACAACCGGATATCCGGCGGAGTCAGGACTTGCTTCGGTGACAGTTGTATGCCAAAATGGCTTGTACAGCGATGCATTGTCGACGGCATGCTATGTGCTTGGCTATGAGAAGTCTTTGCCGTTGTTGCAGAAGTACAAGGCAGAGGCAGTATTTATTGACAAAGAAAATCAGGTGACTGTGACGGATGGACTGAAAGAACAGTATCATGCGGCATAGGCTGCACAGAAATAAAATAGAAAGCGAAAAGAGATGTTAAAAATGAAGTGGCTGGAACATTTAAAGACGATTACCGCACATAAGATTATGGTGATGCGGCATTGCTTTGCGGTTGGATTGTATAAGCAGGGACTGTTGCACGACCTGTCCAAATATTCATGGACGGAGTTTTCGATGGGCGCGAAATACTATCAGGGAAACCGCAGCCCGAACGATGCAGAGCGTGAGGATAAGGGATACACCTCTTCGTGGCTGCACCACAAGGGAAGAAACAAACACCATCTGGAGTACTGGGTGGATTACAATGTTGACAGAAGCGATACAAAACATTTGCTGGTTGGCTGTAAGATGCCGAAGGAATATGTGATTGAGATGTTCTGTGACCGTGTGGCAGCCTGCAAGATTTACAACAAGGAAAATTATTATGAGAAGCAGCCACTCGATTATTATATGAATGGCAGATCGAGACGTCTGCTGCATCCGGATTCCGCGAAGCTTCTGGAGAAGTATCTGAATATGCTTGCGAGAAAGGGCGAGGCTTATACCTTTCGTTATATTCATAATTATGAGGTGATTCCGCTGCGTCGGAAGAAGCTTGCGAAGTATCTGCCATTTTTGAAATATTTGTTTCCGTATGGAGAAGATTACTAGGAGATAAGATGAAATTTACACATTTACATGTGCATACGCAGTACAGTCTGTTGGACGGCTCGGCAAAGATCAAGGAGCTGGTTCCGCGTGCGAAAGAACTTGGCATGGATGCGCTGGCAATCACAGACCACGGTGCGATGTATGGCGTGATCGAATTTTATAAGACATGTAAGGCAAATGGAATCAAGCCGATCATCGGCTGTGAGGTGTATGTGGCACCGGGTTCCAGGTTTGACCGTGAGGTGGTAAAGGGAGAAAACCGGTATTACCATCTCGTTCTGCTTGCAAAAAACAACGAGGGATACCACAACCTCTGTAAGATCGTGACACGTGGCTACACGGAGGGCTATTATTATAAACCGCGTGTGGACATGGAGGTGCTGGAGAAATACCATGAGGGTATCATTGCACTTTCGGCATGCCTGGCTGGTGAGGTTGCGACTGACTTGCGTCAGGAGCAGTATGAGAAAGCAAAAGAAGCAGCATTGCGTCATCTGAAGATCTTTGGCGAGGGCAATTATTATCTGGAGATGCAGGATCATGGCATCCCGGATCAGCGTACCGTCAATATGGGCGTGATGCGGTTGTCCAAAGAAACCGGCATCCCGATGGTTGTTACGAACGATTCCCATTATATCAACAAAGAGGACTGGGAGGCGCATGATATTCTGCTCTGTATCCAGACGGGAAAGACGGTCAATGACGAAGATCGTATGCGCTATGAGGAAGGACAGTTCTATCTGAAATCTCCGGAGGAGATGGAGGCGCTGTTCCCATATGCAAAGGAAGCATTGGAGAATACGAACAAGATCGCAGATATGTGTAATGTCGAGATCGTATTTGGTGAGCGGAAGCTTCCAAAATACGATGTGCCGGAGGGGTATGATTCCTTCTCGTATCTGACGATGCTCTGTGAGGAGGGCGCGAAAAAGCGGTATCCAGAGGTCACAGATGAGGTAAAGAACCGTCTGCATTATGAGCTTGACATGATTAAACAGATGGGCTTTGTTGATTATTTCCTGATTGTGTGGGATTTTGTCAATTACGCGAAAAGTCATGATATTCCGGTTGGACCGGGCAGAGGCTCTGCTGCCGGATCAATTGTATCCTATTGTCTGTATATTACGGATATCGAGCCGCTTCGGTACGATCTGCTGTTTGAACGATTCCTGAATCCGGAACGTGTATCGATGCCAGATATTGATATTGATTTCTGTGTCAACCGAAGACAGGAAGTCATTGATTACGTCGTACAGAAATACGGCAAGGAAAAGGTTGTCCAGATTGTCACTTTCGGTACGATGGCAGCAAAGATGTGTGTGCGCGACGTCGGTCGTGCGATGGCACTTCCATATAGTCTGTGTGATAAGGTTGCAAAGGCAATTCCGAACAAGGTTCCGGGCGTAAAAGATGTCACTCTTCCGGTGGCTTTGAAAGTAAGTCCAGACCTGAAGGAAATGTATGAGAATGAACCGGATGTAACAAAGCTGCTTGACATGGCAATGAAGCTCGAAGGTCTGCAACGGCATACGGGTGTACATCCCGCAGGCGTTATCATCGGTCAGAAGCCAATCGAGGAATATGTACCGCTCGCACGGAGCGTGGATGGTGGTATTGTCTGCCAGTATGAGAAAGACCCGGTGGAAGAGCTGGGGCTTTTGAAGATGGACTTTCTGGCATTGCGGAATCTGACTGTCATCAAGGACGCGTTAGACCGGATTGAAGAAAATCATGGTGTGAAGCTCAATATGTCGGAACTGGATATGAGTGATCCGGCAGTCTATGAGCTGTTATCAGAAGGAAAGACCGACGGCGTGTTCCAGTTGGAAAGTGCCGGTATGAAGTCTTTCATGAAGCAGTTGAAGCCGAAGAATCTGGATGAAATTATTGCCGGAATCTCGCTGTATCGTCCGGGACCGATGGATTTCATTCCGAAGTACTTAGCGAACCGTGAGCATCCAGAAAGTATCGTCTATGATACACCGAAGTTGGAGAAGATCCTGAAATCAACATACGGATGTATGGTATATCAGGAGCAGGTTATGCAGATCGTAATGGAGCTTGCCGGATATTCGATGGGACGTTCGGATCTGGTACGCCGTGCGATGGCGAAGAAAAAAGCGGACGTCATGGACAAAGAGCGGCAGTATTTTGTATATGGTAACGAGGAGTTAAACGTGCCGGGCTGTGTCAAAAACGGTATCCAGGAATCCGTCGCCAATAAAATCTTCGACGATATGGTCGATTTTGCGAACTATGCATTTAACAAGTCGCATGCGGCAGTGTATGCGGTGGTCGCATATCAGACCGCATATTTAAAGATCTATTATCCGGTTGAATACATGGCAGCGCTGATCTCGTCTGTCCGTGAAAATACGGAGAAGATGAGCAGTTATATCCAGACGTGTAAATCGCTTGGCATCAAAATCCTGCCGCCGGATATCAACAAAGGAAGCGGAGATTTCCTTGTCGATGGAAATGCGATCCGGTTTGGCTTGTCAGGATTAAGAAGTATCGGAGACGGTGTGACAGAAGTCGTGCACCAGGAGGTTGTTGCGAACGGTCCATTTACAAGCTTAGAGGATTTCTGTACGAGACTTTCTGGGAAGGAAGCAAACAAGCGGACGATCGAGAGCTTTATTTTAGCAGGAGCGTTTGACAGCTTCGGCTATAACCGCCATCAGATGATGATGGTGTATCCGGCTGTGTTAGAGCAGACGGCGAAAGAAAAGAAAAATGCCATGAGTGGACAGATGTCGCTGATGGATTTCCTTGGAGAGGAAGAAAAGACGGAATTTCAGGTGCGCTATCCGGATGTGGAGGAATACCCGAAGGATGAGCTGCTTGCAAAGGAAAAGGAGATTCTGGGTATCTATGTCAGTGGACATCCGCTGGAGGATGATCTGGATATTATAGAAGAATACACAACCGCGAAGTCGACGGCATTTCTGGCAGATACCGAGGAGGACGAGAATGCCGGAACGGAGATGGAGTTCGAAGAGCGTGAATGTGTCGTGGATAAATCCAGCTACACGATCGGCGGTCTGCTCACGGAGATTACGAAGAAGACAACACGAAACGGCGATGAGATGGCATTCCTTACTGTGGAGGATCTGTATGGTTCGGTTGAGGTTGTCGTGTTCGCCAGAGATTACCGGCAGAATAAAGACCGGTTTGTGAAGGATGCGAAGGTGCTGATCAAAGGAAATGCATCGGTCGATGAGCGGGGCGGCAAGCTGCTCTTCTCAAAGATGACAACCTTCGACGAGATACGGCAGGAACGTATAGCAGCCGGTAAGGAACTGTGGCTGCGCTTCACAGAATTAGAGACCTATATGCAGCAGGAGCAGGCACTCTATGCGACGCTCCGGCAGTATCCGGGCCGGGTGGTCGTGAAGGTACTGATCAAACCAGCCGGAGAAGGACAGGAGCAAAATATCAAGCTCAAGCAGTTACCGGATTTATACCGGGTCGATGCCAGTGAGACTCTGGTAGAGAAATTGAAACAGACATATGGAGAGGCGAATGTCATTCTCTTAGATAAGAAAGGAAACGGAGAAAAATCGTGATAACGTCAGCGTCAAACGACAAAATCAAAGAAATAAAAAAGCTGATCAAATCCGCCAGCCGGCGCAAAGAGACCGGACTTTATATCGTGGAGGGCATCCGCATGGTGCGGGAGATTCCGGCAGATGCGGTCAAGACACTTTATGTGGCGGAAAGCATGACAGACAAATTCGCAGATATCTGCAACCAGATACCGGCAGAGGTGGAAATTGTCAGGGATTCGGTTTTCCAGAGTATGTCGGATACAAACACGCCGCAGGGAATTCTGGCGGAGGTATATCAGACAGCCACAACGGAGGATGATTTATTTGCAGGTGATGCGGCACCGTTTCTTCTGATTATCGAACGACTGCAGGACCCGGGAAATCTTGGTACCATTATACGAACCGCAGAGGGTGCTGGGGTGACGGGTATTATCCTGAGTGCAGATACGGTCGACATCTACAACCCGAAGGTGATCCGTTCTACGATGGGATCGATCTTCCGGATGCCAATTGCCGTAGCCGAGGATCTGGCAGCGACGATCGATCGCGTGAAAACACGTGGAATCCCGGTTTATGGGGCGCATCTGGATGGGGCAACCTTCTATGAGAAAGATTTTACCGGTGGCTGTGCATTTCTGATCGGAAACGAAGGAAATGGTCTGTCCGATGAAATCAGCGCAAAAGCGGATGATCTGATCCGGATTCCGATGTGCGGACAGGTGGAGTCGTTAAATGCAGCGATTTCGACCGCGGTGATCGCATACGAGGTATTGCGACAGCGAAGCACAGGAAAAAAATGAAAAAGTTTGGAATATTACAATATAGGCACGCATATATTGTAAATGTACAATATTAAAAATTCACAGTTTATATGGGGATATAAATGAGGCTGTGAACATTGACAAGAGGGAGGAAAAAATATGACAGAGAAGATTTTGAACAACAATCAGGTGGTAGTAGCAGGAGAAATCGTATCAGATTTCCGATTCAGCCATGAGATATTCGGAGAGGGATTCTATATGGTGGATCTGGTAGTCAGCAGATTAAGCGATGCGCATGACGTGATTCCTTTGATGGTTTCCGATCGCCTGTTTGATGTAGAAAAATCCCACATCGGGGAAAAGGTACTGGCGAAGGGACAGTTCCGGTCGTACAACAAGCACGAGGAGAACAAGAACCGTTTGATCCTGTCTGTGTTTGTACGTGAGATCGAGGTGATCGACGCGGTGGATGACAAGGAGAACAAACCGAACCAGATATACTTAGACGGATACATATGCAAAGAGCCGATCTACCGTATGACGCCGCTTGGCAGAGAGATTGCAGATATTCTGCTCGCTGTGAACCGGGCATACGGAAAATCAGATTATATTCCTTGTATCTGCTGGGGCAGAAATGCCAGATTTGCAGGAAAGCTCGCAGTTGGTGAGCATGTGGCAATCTGGGGACGTATCCAGAGCCGGGAATATCAGAAAAAAATAGGAAATGATGAGATAGTCAATAAGGTCGCATACGAGGTGTCAGTCAGCAAGATGGAATGTTTGGAATAATGATTGACAGACCTGTATAACGATGATATACTATCCTTGATTTTGATTGAGTAGAGGTGCGGAATTCAAGAGTACTTTGCGGGATGACTTAGAGCAGTGGATCGCATGGAAAAGGGGAAACCGCCGAAGGACGACAGATGTCTAAGCACTGGAATCCTGGTTGTGCAATGAAGAATTGTATGACTGTCATTTGTAAGCATGCAGATGGAGCGCTACCGGAATTGAGACATTTCAAGCTGGCACTTTATCGGGTGCCAGCTTTATTTATGGTTATACCTTATAATTATTTAGGAGGAAGAGAAAGATGTCAATTTTTACAGGTTCAGCAGTTGCGATTGTAACACCATTTAAGAAGGATGGTTCGGTGGATTATGATAAGTTCCGTGACGTGATCGAGTATCAGATCGCTGGTGGAACCGACTGTATCGTTGTATGCGGAACGACAGGTGAGTCTTCAACCTTATCCCATGAAGAGCATCTTGACTGTATTCGTTTCTGTGCAGAGGTTGTCAACAAGCGTATTCCGGTTGTTGCAGGAACAGGTTCAAATTGTACAGAGACAGCTATTTATCTGTCTCAGGAAGCAGAGAAGTATGGCGTGGATGGTCTGCTTGTTGTAACACCATATTACAACAAGGCAACACAGAAAGGTCTGATCGCACATTACACAGCCGTTGCAAACAGCGTGACACTTCCAATTATCATGTACAACGTACCAAGCAGAACCGGTACGAACATCCAGCCGGAGACAGCCGTATATCTGGCTAAGAATGTAAAAAATATCGTAGCGATCAAGGAGGCAACTGGCAATCTGTCACAGGTTGCACGTCTGGTAAGCCTGGCAGATGGATGCCTCGATGTATATTCTGGAAATGATGATCAGGTTATGCCAATCCTGTCCCTTGGTGGAAAGGGCGTGATTTCTGTACTTGCAAATGTAGCTCCGAAGGAGACACATGATATGGTACAGAAGTACTTAGATGGTGATGTGGTTGGAGCCAGAGAGATTCAGATCAAGGCAATTCCTCTGTGTGAGGCACTGTTCTGTGAGGTAAACCCAATCCCTGTCAAGAAGGCAGTGGAACTGATGGGACTTTGCGAAGGCAACCTTCGTATGCCACTGACAGAGCTTGAGCCAGAGCATACAGAGCAGTTAAAGAAAGCAATGACAGGATTTGGTGTAAAAATCCAGTAATACAGATAGACAGACCGGGAGGAAAAACAAATGATTCGTGTGATTATGCATGGTTGTAACGGTAAGATGGGGCAGGTCATCACAGGACTTTGCAAGGAAGATCCGGATGTGGAGATCGTTGCCGGCATTGATGTCGTAGATAATAGAGAAAACGGATATCCGGTATTTACAGATATCAACGCATGTGATGTCAAGGCAGATGTGATTATTGATTTTGCAGCAGCCGTTGCGGTTGATAAGCTGCTTGATTATGCAGTTGATAAGCAGGTTCCAGTTGTACTTTGTACGACCGGACTTTCCCCGGAGCAACTCAACAAGGTATCTCTTTGCTCTGAGAAGGTAGCAATCTTGAAGTCTGCCAACATGAGTCTGGGTATCAATACGTTGATGAAGCTCCTGAAGGATGCAGCAAATGTATTTGCACCAGCCGGTTATGATATTGAGATCGTAGAGAAGCATCATAATCAGAAAGTGGATGCACCATCGGGAACAGCACTGGCACTTGCCGATGCGATCAACGACGCCAGAGACAATGCGTATGAGTATGTCTATGACCGTTCGCAGGTAAGAAAGAAGCGTGACAAGAAAGAACTTGGTATCTCTGCGGTACGTGGCGGAACGATCGTCGGTGAGCATGAGGTGATTTTTGCAGGTGTGGACGAAGTGATCGAGTTTAAGCATACGGCTTATTCGAAGTCTGTATTTGCCAAGGGCGCAGTGGAAGCAGCAAAGTTTCTGGCAGGAAAGCCGGCAGGCTTTTATGATATGGCAGATGTGATTGGATAAGCGAGGAACGATTATGTATCAGGATGAAATTATTTTGTGCAGTGCTTCAAAGTACACGCAGAAGTATTATTTGAATGAAGATTTTGACAATCTGCCGACTGAGGTTAAAAAAGAGCTTCGGATTCTGTGCACGTTGTTCACAGAAGATGTTGGTGGAATCATTATGCTTGTGTTTGACAGTATGGGAAACCTGAATATTGTCACTGACGCGGCAGAGGAAGATATCCTGTACGACGAGATTGGCTGTGGTTTAAAAATTAAGCAGATCAGAAAGGAAAAGAAGGAATTGTTTGAACAGCTGGAGCTGTATTTTCAGACATTTTTCCTTAGCTAAGGGGAAGATATATGTTATTTGCAGTAGACGTTGGAAATACGAATATTACAGTAGGACTGTTTGATGGAAAAAAGCTGATCAAGACGTTCCGTATCACAACTGGTACGGCACGTACATCGGATGAGTATGGCGTGTATTTTGTGGATTGGCTTCGGGTACGGGATATACATGTTTCAGAGATCGATGCGGTTATTATCGCGTCCGTTGTACCGAAGGTTATGCACTCTCTGACGAGTGGTATCATCAAGTATCTGAACATTCAGCCGATTATTGTTGCACCAGGCATCAAGACTGGAATCAATATTGCAATTCCGGAACCAAAGACACTGGGTGCCGACCGTCTGGTCGATGCAGTGGCTGCGTATGAGTTGTATGGCGGCCCGGTAATCGTTGTAGATTTTGGAACTGCAACGACGCATGATCTGGTATTGGAAGGTGGCGTGTTCCATTCGGGGGCGACATCGCCGGGAATCCGACTGGCGGCAGCAGCACTCTGGTCCGGGACTGCAAAGCTTCCAGAAATCGAAATCAAGAGACCAGATACGATTCTGGCAAAGGATACAGTCAGCAGTATGCAGGCAGGTGTATTCTATGGCTATGTTGGTCAGACTGAGTATATTATCCGCAGGATCAAGGAAGAGTCTGGACTGGATAACATCAAGGTTGTGGCAACTGGCGGACTTGGTAAGCTGATTTCAGAGAATACCGATTGTATTGATTATTATGATGCAGACCTCACACTGAAAGGCTTGCAGTTAATTTACGAGAAACAATAAAGGACGAAACGATGGATTTTACTGGTAAAATCGCATTGGCACCAATGGCAGGTATCTGTGACCTGCCATTTCGTCTCTTATGCAAAGAGATGGGCTGTGATATCGTATACACGGAGATGGTGAGTGCCAAGGGCATGTATTATAACAACAAAAATACGGGACCGCTGCTTATGACAAAACCGGAGGAAGCGCCAATTGGCGTGCAGATCTTTGGCAGTGAACCGGAGCTTATGGCATCACAGGCAAAAAGACTGGAGGATAAGGGATTTTCTTTTATCGATGTCAACATGGGATGCCCGGTTCCGAAGATCGTCAACAACGGCGAGGGTTCCGCGCTGATGAAACAGCCAGAATTGATCGGAGATATTGTCGATGCACTGGTGCATGCGGTTTCGCTTCCAGTTACGATCAAGATCCGGGCAGGCTTTGATGCAGAGCATATCAATGCGCTGGAGGTGGCACGGATCGCGGAGCAGGCAGGCGTTTCTGCAATCGCGGTGCATGGAAGAACAAGAGAACAGTATTATCACGGACAGGCAGACTGGGATGTGATCCGGCAGGTCAAAGAAGCAGTGTCTGTGCCGGTAATTGGCAACGGTGACATTACCTGTGCGGAGGATGTGCTTGCAATGCGGGCACAGACGGGCTGTGACAGTGTGATGATCGGAAGGGCGGCGAAAGGAAATCCTTGGATCTTTCAGGATATCAGTCATTTCCTGAAAACCGGAGAACATCTGGAAAAGCCGAGTGTGGAAGAACGGAAAGCGATGATGCTGCGCCATGCGTCTTTGATGGTGGAATACAAAGGGGAATTCACCGGGATACATGAGATGCGTAAGCATGTGGCTTGGTACACGCAGGGCATGCCGGATTCGGCGAAGCTGCGCGCGAAGATCAATATGGTGGAAACCTACGATGCACTTGCGGCTATGGTGCAGGCGCTGTAAGCTTTTTGGAGATAGAAATCGAAGTATAAGCGGTGTGATACTGCTCGTTTGTCATGGAGACAATGTAATTTCTGGCGTATGCCTTACTGATTCCATGTGCTGCGAGTGTGTCCGCCGCTTTGTTGTATGCGATGGCAGCGGAAATCTCGTCTGCGTAAGTGCCGACGATGAAATCGCCATTTACGTGGATTTTAGTCTGGTATTGCACCTGACCGGAAGCGGATTCTTTTCTCTGGACGCCGGCATACTGGTTGATGATCTCGATGTTGGAATAACGGAAATCAAGTGCATCGCCGTTTGTCATGCGGTAGTCTCTGCCGTAGACAGAAAACGGACGGATGCCGTAGCGGGACAGGATGCTGTACTGGCTTCCGTAGTCGCTGACGAAGAGATAACCGCCTTTTTTCTGGATTTTCTTAGATGCATAGAAGAATAGATCATCCCGGTCGAACTTCAGAATCTCTGTGGCAGACATATGGTATTCAAAATATTTTCTGCGCAGATAGATTGGCGTTTTGAAATAAATGCCGTTGTCGCGGAAGTTGATGAGACATACGAATTTGTCATGGGAAAGGCAGGAAAACAGGCTGTATTCTGACAGCGTGATCTCCGCGTGATCCAAGATCAGGCGTGCTTCCCTGTAGGTGCGCGAAGCAAGCTCCTCTGTTGTGAAGCTGCCAAGGCTGATATGTTTTTTCAGATAGGTGATGGAAGCACGGTAATAGGTGCTGCCATCTTTTTTGGTTGCTGTATAGATACCAGGTAAAGCTGCCATAATCTGAGTGAGAGGAAATCCTTTCCGTGATATTATGTGCCATAAAAATACAAAATCCGCACATAAAATCAGTATAACGGCTGCACAGGAAAAAGTCCAGTCTGCCGATCGAAAAAAGTCGTGAAAAAGTCGCGAAATTACTTGACCGAACGGCATTCTTGAATTATAATCATGAAAGTGTAAATGTAACCTTTTTGTAACAATTTTATCATAAATTCCAAATCGGAATTGCATGAGGAGAATAGGAACAATATGGACGCAGGTAAAATCGCAACGATTGAATTGAATATGGATTCCAAAGAAAAAAAGGATAAGAAACAGAGAGAACCGGGGAAAATGAAAAGTTTCCTGCAGGCATACGGAAAGTATGTAGGTGCTGGCGCTGTGGCACTTGCATTGGTCATTGTCTGTGCAGTCTCACTGGCAGACCGGATCGCAAATCGTGAGGTTGCAACCGGTGTTATGATGACCGTTGCAGATCTGACGAAGGATAAAGAACCATTTTCAGGAGATCTGTTTGCAAGTACTGCAATCAGCTACAATGATATGGTAAACGTAAATTATGAGACAGACCAGCTTGCACAGTTAGAGCGTGCAGAACAGCAGATTGATGAGATTCTGACAGCCAGAAGACAGGATAAACGGGATCAGGCGGCTTTGGAGGCATTGACCGCTGTGCATAGCGGACCGGGTGAGATTGGCGAGTACGATCCGAATGCCGTCGTTGTGGCATCCGCAGAGACCGATACAACAACTACTACGACAACCGCTTCCACACCGACGTATGTACCAGCCGATGCGAACGGAAAGTATCAGTATCTGGGTGAATACCTGCTGACTGCATACTGTCCATGTCCAATCTGTTGTGGTAAGTGGAGCAATATGGAGAATCCGATCACAGCAAGTGGTGCACGTGCGACAGCCGGATGGACAATTGCTGCACCGAAGAATTTTGCGTTTGGTACAAAGATCATGATCGATGGACAGATCTATGAAGTACAGGATCGTGGTGGTGCGATCACAGGAAATCATTTCGATGTGTTCTGCAATACACATCAGGAAGCTTTGAACTTTAATATGAGAACAACCTCTGCCTATCTGGTAGTTGAATAAAAGGAGAAAAAGATGGAACTGGTTTACAGAAGTACAAGAAATGCACAAGAGACAGCGACCGCTTCTATGGCGATTTTGAAAGGACTTGCAAACGAGGGTGGCTTATTTGTACCGGATACAATTCCGGCATTTGACAAGAGCCTGGAAGAGCTTTCCAAGATGGATTACCGTGAGGTTGCATATCAGGTTATGAAGCTGATGCTGACAGACTTCACAGAAGAAGAGCTTCGTCATTGTATCAACAGTGCATATGATTCGAAGTTCGATACAAAGGAGATTGCACCGCTCGTACATAAGGCAGGTGCGTATTATCTGGAACTGTTCCATGGCGCAACAATCGCGTTTAAGGATATGGCACTTTCCATTCTTCCATATCTGCTGACAACCTCAGCAAAGAAGAACGATGTGAAGAATGAGATCGTGATTCTGACTGCTACTTCCGGTGATACAGGTAAGGCTGCACTTGCAGGATTTGCAGATGTACCGGGAACGAAGATCATCGTATTTTATCCAAAGCATGGTGTAAGCCCAATTCAGGAAAAGCAGATGGTAACCCAGAAGGGTGATAATACATGTGTCATCGGTATCACAGGTAATTTTGATGACGCACAGACAGGCGTCAAGAAGATGTTCTCTGACAAGGAGTTGAACGAGTATCTGGCATCCAAGGGATATCAGTTCTCTTCTGCAAACTCCATCAATATCGGACGTCTTGTACCACAGATGGTATATTATGTATATGCATATACAAGACTCGTTGCAAATGGAGAGATCAAGGCTGGCGACAAGATCAATGTCGTTGTTCCAACCGGAAACTTCGGAAATATCTTAGCTGCTTTCTATGCAAAGCAGATGGGACTTCCAATCAACAAGTTTATCTGTGCATCGAATGAGAATAAGGTTCTGTACGATTTCTTCCGTACAGGTACATACGACAGAAAGAGAGAGTTCATCTTAACAACTTCTCCTTCTATGGATATTCTGATCTCCAGCAATCTGGAGCGTCTGATCTACCGTATCGCAGGCAATGATGCAGAGAAGAACAAGGCTTTGATGCAGGCATTAAACGGCAAGGGTGCTTACACGATCACAGACGATATGAAGAAGCAGTTGGCAGACTTCTACGGAAATTATGCATCTGAGGCAGAGACAGCCGCTACGATCAAGCGTGTATATGAGTCCGATCAGTACATCATGGATACCCATACAGCTGTAGCAGCATCGGTATATGACAAGTATGTGAAGGAGACTGGCGATACAACACCAACTGTGATCGCAAGTACAGCAAGCCCATACAAGTTTACGAGAAGCGTTATGAATGCAATCGACAGTGCATATGACAAGCAGTCTGATTTCGAACTTGTCGATGAGCTGAATAAGCTTTCTGGCGTGAAGGTACCACAGGCAATCGAAGACATCCGTCAGGCAGAGGTTCGTCACGATATCGTCTGCGACAAGGAAGACATGCTTGCAGAAGTAAAGAAGTTTTTGAATATTTAATAACATAGACGCGTTGAGAATACGCGCGGCAGTTCATTCGCACCATCCTGCCGTTAAACAAAACTAGGGCAAACCATAAATGACAGAGTTTATGTTGCGGGTGCTTTGTGCGCCCGCATTTTTTGTTATGGTGACGAGGAAAATGCACGCATTTATGCGATGCATTTGACGACCACTAATCAGAGCAAGATGCGCAGAGTGCATCTTGCTCTATATGAAGGGAGTTTTCGTATGTATACATTAAAGACAAATGCCAGCTTTGACAGTGCACATTTTCTGGCAGGCTATGAGGGAAAATGTTCAAACATTCATGGACATCACTGGACAGTGGAAATCGAGGTAGGAAGCAACAGTTTGGAGATGGGAGGAAATAACCGTGGTATGATCGTGGATTTCTCCAAATTAAAAACAGATCTGAAGAACATCGCAGATGCACTCGACCATTGTCTGATCGTGGAGATTGGAAGTCTGAAACGCAGAACGCTGGATGTGCTCGAAGAAGAGCATTTCAAGGTTGTAGAAGTGATGTTCCGACCGACTGCAGAGAACTTTGCAAAGTTCTTCTATGACGAGATGAAAGGAAAAGGCTATCATGTCTTAAAGGCAACGGTGTATGAGACACCAAATAACTGTGCCGCATATATGGAGTAATATGGGAAAGTATAAAGTAGTAGAAACGTTTGTCAGTATCAACGGCGAGGCAACCCATGCTGGAGAGCTTGCATGCTTTATCCGGTTTGCCGGATGTAATCTTGCTTGTGGATACTGTGATACGAAATGGGCGAATGAACCGCAGGTGCCATACAAGAGTATGAGTGCGGAAGAAATCTATGCGTATATCAAATCCTGTGGCGTGAAAAATGTGACGCTGACGGGCGGAGAGCCGTTGATCCAGCCGGAAATTGAATGGTTGATCACACTTCTGTCAGCGGATAAAGCCCTGCGCGTAGAGATCGAGACGAACGGAAGCGTGGATATTGCCGGATACGATGCACGCCCGGAGAATGTCTGCATGACGCTTGACTATAAGCTTCCAGACAGTGGGATGGAGCAGTTTATGCGCACAGAAAATTACGCATGGTTAAAACCGCAGGATGCAGTGAAATTCGTTGTTTCGTCGACAAGAGATCTGGAAACGGCGAAGAAGATCATTGAGACATATGATCTGTGTGCGAAGGCAACCGTATATTTGAGTTCCGCATTTTCAGCGATCACACCGGCACAGATCGTAGAGTACATGATACAGGAAAACATGAAGGATGTCCGGTTACAGCTACAGATGCACAAATACATCTGGGATCCGGAGAAAAAAGGAGTATAAGATGGCAATCGATAAAGAAGCAATCAAAGAACATATCCGCGGGATTTTAGTTGCCCTTGGCGATGATCCCGACCGAGAAGGATTAAAGGAAACACCCGACCGGGTTGCCCGCATGTATGAGGAAGTATTTGAAGGAATGAACTATACGAACGATGAGATTGCAGAGATGTTCAACAAATCGTTCGAGCGTCCGGGCAAGGATACGAGTGACATGGTATTAGTCAAGGATATCGAGGTGTTCAGTTATTGTGAGCACCATATGGCACTGATGTATGACATGCATGTATCAGTCGCTTATATTCCGAAGGGAAAAGTGCTCGGACTTAGCAAGATCGCACGGATTGCAGATATGGTCGCAAAACGCTTACAGTTGCAGGAAAGAATCGGTACCGATATCGCATATATTATGAGTAAGGTGACTGGAAGTGAGGATGTGGCAGTCGTGATCGAGGGAAGCCATAGCTGTATGACAGCTAGAGGTATCCGGAACGCAAGTGCAAAGACGTTCACGACGACATTTACCGGTGAGTTCGAGAAGAATGAGACATTGCAGAACAAACTGATGATGTTACTGAAATAAGAGCTGAACATAGAAGATGAAAACAGAGGATAAGAAGGAGTGATTATTATGCAGCATAAGAAGAACAAAGAAGCAGCCGTTGTTGTATTTAGTGGAGGACAGGACAGCACAACCTGTCTGCTGTATGCGAAGAAACATTATAAGAAGGTGTATGCCGTATCGTTTGATTATCACCAGAGACATGTGGCAGAGCTTGATGCAGCGAAGGAAATCTGTGAGAAGCTGGATGTGGAGCAGACAATCATGGATATGACATTGTTAAATCAGCTCGCACCGAATTCTCTGACTCGTGATGATATGAAGGTGGACAGCGATGCACCGGCAGAGGGTACACCAAATACATTTGTCGATGGAAGAAATATGCTGTTTTTGACATTTGCAGCGGTATTCGCAAAGCAGAAGGGTGTCACGGATATCCTGACGGGTGTATCTCAGAGTGATTTCTCTGGTTATCCAGATTGCAGAGATGAGTTTATCAAGTCCTTAAATGTATCTTTAAATCTGGCAATGGATTATGAATTTGACATTATCACACCGCTTATGTGGATTGACAAGGAAGAGACATGGGAGCTTGCCGATAAGCTCGGTGGATTTGATCTGGTTCGCAATATGACATTAACATGTTATAATGGCATCAAGGGCGATGGCTGTGGCAACTGCCCTGCATGTAAGCTGCGGAAAAAAGGCTTGGATGCATATCTTGCTAGACGATAAAGGATAATGGAGGGAAGCCATGAAACGCTTGTTATTTATTATCAATCCGAAAGCCGGACGAACGGCGATAAGAAATGATTTGTTTGAGATTATCATGGTATTTTCACAGGCTGGATACGAGGTCGTGACGTATCCGACACAGGGACCGGAGGATGCAGAACGCAAGGTGCGTGTCGACGGCGAAGATTACGATCTGATCGTGTGCGCAGGTGGCGATGGAACGCTCGATAACACGGTCTGCGGATACTCCAAGATGGGACACAAAAAAGTGCCGCTTGGTTATATCCCGGTTGGAACGACAAACGATTTCGCACGAAGCCTTCGTATCTCAAGAAAACCCATTGAAGCGGCAAATCAGATTGTAAATGGAAAATGTACGAAGGTTGATATCGGACAGTTCGCGGACAAGTCGTTTATCTATATTGCGGCATTCGGTATTTTCACCGATGTGTCATATAATACGAATCAGTCCCTGAAGAAGGCAATCGGACATTCGGCATATATTATTGAAGGAATTAAAAATATCGGAAATTATAAAGGCTTTAATCTGACGGCACAGTTTGACGAGAAGGTCATCACTGGAAAATATCTGTATGGTATGGTGACCAATACGCTTTCGGTTGGCGGATTCAAGCTGCGAGGAGCCAAGCATGTCGTGTTGGATGACGGAAAATTTGACTGCCTCTTTATCAAGATGCCATCAACACCGGCGGAGATGCAGCAGATCATCCGTGGACTTCTGCAAAATGAAGTTGAGGGAAATGAGATGTTCTTTGAATGCAAGGCGTCCCGTGTTGTTGTAGATGGAGAACAGGAGATCGCATGGACACTCGATGGGGAGTTTGGCGGAAGTTTGAAGCATGTGGAGATCTTAAACCAGCAGCAGGCGCTTGATATTATGCTGCCGCAGATCAACATTGAAGAGATGGCAAACCAGCCGAGTGATGACGATGACGCGATGGATGAAGAGCGTGACGAGGAGACTGCTTACACGGAAGATGATATTGATCTTGAAGATCTGTATAGCCGGTATGCACTGCATTATCCAGAGGAATCTGCACAGACAGAGCCGGATAAAAAAGAGTGAGAACCGCTTTGGTATGCCAATTCTTTACAAGTAAGAGAAAAAAGAATATAATAAGAATAATGCACACGTGCATAAAACGATGAAGATAAAATTTAGACAGCTAAATTGAAAGGGGAAAATAATGGGAAAGTATTTCGGAACAGACGGATTCCGCGGTGAGGCAAATGTTGACCTGACAGTGGAACATGCGTACAAGGTCGGAAGATATCTCGGATATTATTTTGGTAAGGAGAAGCAGGGGGATGACCGGGCACGAATCGTCATCGGAAAAGACACGAGACGTTCGAGCTATATGTTTGAGTATTCCTTAGTTGCCGGACTGACAGCGAGTGGCGCGGATGTATTTTTGATGCATGTCACACCGACACCGAGTGTGTCCTATATCGTGCGTGCCGATGAGTTTGACTGTGGAATTATGATTTCTGCGAGCCACAACCCATTTTATGATAACGGAATCAAGATCATTAACAGTCACGGTGCAAAGATGGATGCGGCTGTTGAAAAGTTGATTGAGGATTATATCGATGGACTGGTACCGGAGATTCCATTTGCAACGAAAGAAAAGATTGGACGGACGACGGATTATTCGATGGGTAGAAACCGTTATATCGGTTATCTGATGACACTCCCAACACGTGCATTCAAGAATCTGCGTGTCGGACTCGACTGTGCAAACGGTGCATCTTCGACGGTTGCGAAGGCAGTGTTCGATGCACTTGGTGCGAAGACATATGTCATCAATAACACACCGGATGGTACGAATATCAATACGAACTGTGGTTCTACCCATATTGAGGGACTGCAGAAGTTTGTTGTAGAGAATAATTTAGATGCAGGATTTGCTTATGATGGCGATGCAGACCGTTGTCTGGCTGTCGATGAGAAGGGGAATCTGGTGGATGGCGATGCGATCATCTACATCTGTGGCAAGTATCTGCGTGACCGTGGCAGACTGAACAATAACAAAGTCGTGACAACCGTCATGTCAAACCTTGGTCTGTACAAGGCATTAGATGCAGAGGGAATCGGCTATGAGAAGACTGCAGTCGGAGACAAATATGTCTATGAGTGTATGATGGAGAACGGATATATCCTCGGCGGTGAGCAGAGTGGACATATCATTTTCTCGAAGAATGCAAGAACGGGTGATGGCGTTCTGACATCCCTGAAGATCATGGAAGCAATGGTGGAAGAGAAGATGCCGCTTTCTGAACTGACACGCGGACTGACGATCTACCCACAGCTTCTGGTGAATGTTAAAGTTACAAGTAAGAAAGAAGTTATGGAAGACGCAGATGTACTTGCAGCCGCAAAGAAGGTGGAGGAAGCACTTGGAGATGATGGAAGAATCCTGCTTCGTCAGAGTGGTACAGAGCCACTGATCCGTGTGATGGTGGAAGCCAAGACCGATGAAATCTGTAAAGAACATGTAGATGCGGTAGTCGATGTTATCCGAAGCAAAGGATACGAAGTACAGTAAGGATATAGAATGAATAATACCAGAAAACTTGAGACTTCACTTGTATTTCTTCTCAAGGCGATTTTGAATTTGATATTGTTCTTTGTATTGTATGGAATTTATGCGAAATCAAACTGGCAGCTGTGGAATCTGTCGCGAACATCCGGTATTACAATCGCAGCGTATGTAGTAATGCATTATATGTTTTCGACGATCTATGGACATTACGACATAGGAAAACGAAAGAGTAAACCGATCGTGCTGTCCCTGTTTTTGAATCAGGTATTTACAGATGTGATCTCTGTGATCGTTCTGTCGATTATGAATACAAACCAGATGAAAAACCAGAGCTTCAAGCTGGAACAGCCATATCTGCTTTTGCCGATTATTGCAATCCAGTTTGTGACGATCCTGATTTTCGTGTATGGTGGCAATCATTTGTATTTTAAGATCTATCAGCCGGAGGATTGTATTATCATTACATCTTCCCAGCAGAGCTTAAATGAGATTGTGCGCGGCGTTTTAAAATACAAGCTGCAATACAAGGTAAACAAGGTAGCGGACTATCGGGACGCAAACCTCAAGCAATACATTCTGGAGCATGATACGATATTTATCTATGACGTTCCGGTGCAGGATCGGACAAAGATCTTAGAGTACTGTTACCAGAATATGAAGAATGTGTATTTCAATCCGGATATGCATGATGTGATCGAGAAGAGTGCGAAGCATTTTATCTTAGACGACGTATCGGTATACTGTAATTATTCCAAGGGGCTGACTCTGGAGCAGCGGTTTATCAAGCGGGCGATGGATATTGTAATCTCTGTGATTGCGTTGATCCTTACCTCGCCGATTATGCTGGTTGTCAGCATTATGATCAAACTCGATGACCACGGAAGCCTCATTTTTAAGCAGAACCGTGCGACGCGGGACGGAAAGATCTTCTCTGTATACAAGTTCCGCACAATGCGGGAGAATGTAGAGAATTATTCTGTGGTGGAAGATGATGAGCGTGTGACGCGTGTCGGAAAATTCCTGCGGAAATACCGGCTGGATGAGATCCCACAGTTTTTCAATGTATTAAAGGGGGATATGAGTGTCGTTGGACCAAGACCGGAGATGCTGGCAAATGTCTTTAACTATACATCGGTTCTGCCAGAGTTCGAGTACCGCCTGCGTGTGAAAGCAGGTATCACCGGACATGCGCAGATTGCCGGAAAGTATAATACATCCCCGAAGGATAAGCTGATCTTAGATCTGACGTATATTGAAGAATACAGCTTCTGGCTGGATATCAAGCTATTGTTCCAGACGTTGATTGTCCTGTTTAAGAAGGACAGTACAGAAGCGTTCCACAGAGGCGAAGAACTGGTGTTTGAAGAATATCAGCCACCAGAGTCGGTGAATCCCCCGGTTGAGGAAACAGAATAAAAAAAGAACTGTTCACGAAAATGCGTGTACAGTTCTTTTTTTCTATATAACGGAATTGGAATACTTACAGGTTCTGCGCATACTCCTCAAATATGTAATCGTACATAGACGGCAGACCGACGAACTCACAGCCATAACGATAGCCAGCGTTGCCAATTGGTGTTACATACAGAATCTTCACAACGGATAAGATTACTTCTTCCCGGTTCTCGAATTCAATCGTTGCATTGAAATAATAATTGACCGGAAGCTTGGACAGGGACATAAAGCCGATACCAGCTTTGGATATATCGAAGACCTCGATTTCGGCATCAAGATTTTCGATTTTTACACCATCCTGCTTAAATAAATTAGAAACTTCCAATTTGAGTTTGATTGGAAGTCTGACGTTCTTTCTTTTTTCCTGCATACGAACCCTCCAGCTTGGAATTTTTATTAGATTGGCACTATTATATCAAAAAAACAAGTGAAACGCTATATAAATTCACGAAAACTCGAAAAAAACACATAAACTGTTTGATACTTTAAGTTATCTGGGTTATAATAAGCAAGGTTTGAAAAAAATATCAAAAAAAGAAGCAATATGCAGATAATATGATTATAATGAGAGGAACGTGCGATATGAGTGATGTAATGGAACACTATCAGGATGATGGCCTGCACGAAGAATGTGGAGTCTTCGGCATGTATGATTTTGACGGACACGATGTGGCTAGAACGATTTACTACGGGTTGTTCGCTTTGCAGCACCGGGGACAGGAGAGCTGTGGTATTGCAGTATCGGATACCGAAGGACCAAAGGGCAAGGTCCTTTCTTCCAAAGGTATGGGACTTGTAAATGAAGTCTTCACGCAGGAAGACTTAGATAAGCTCAAAGGCAATATCGGAGTTGGTCATGTACGATATTCAACAGCCGGTGCGAGTACCAGAGAGAATGCACAGCCGCTTGTACTGAATTATATCAAGGGTACCCTTGCCCTGGCACATAACGGGAATCTCGTCAATGCACCGGAGCTTCGAAGAGAACTCGCACATGATGGTGCAATCTTCCAGACGACGATCGACTCCGAGGTGATCGCATATCATATTGCCAGGGAACGTGTAAAGACATCTTCGGCAGAGGAAGCAGTTCAAAATGCCATGAAGAAGCTGGTCGGTTCCTATTCCCTGATTGTCATGAGTCCGAGAAAACTGATCGGTGCCCGTGATCCGTTTGGGTTCCGTCCACTCTGCATCGGAAAACGCGACAATGCGTACGTGCTTGCATCGGAAAGCTGCGCACTTGATACAATCGGTGCAGAGTTTATCCGGGATGTGGAACCGGGTGAGATGGTTGTTATATCACCGGAAAAAGGGATTGAAAGTCACAGAGAGCTGTGCCAGAAGGAACACGGCAGATGTGTGTTTGAATATATTTATTTTGCAAGACCGGATAGTGTGATTGATGGGATGAGTGTATATCAGTCGCGTATCATTGCCGGAAGATGTCTCGCAAAGGACAGCCCGGTTGAGGCAGATTTGGTCGTTGGCGTACCGGAATCCGGAAATGCAGCTGCACTTGGTTATTCGCTCGAGTCCGGTATTCCATATGGAACCGCATTTGTAAAAAATGGCTATGTCGGAAGAACCTTTATCAAGCCGAAGCAGAGTCAGCGTGAATCCAGTGTGCGCGTGAAGTTAAACGTGTTAAAGGATGCAGTTGCAGGAAAACGTGTGATCATGATCGATGATTCCATCGTGCGTGGAACGACGAGTGACCGGATCGTCAGTATGCTGAAGGAAGCCGGTGCGAAGGAAGTGCATGTGCGGATTTCATCCCCACCATTCCTGTATCCATGTTATTTCGGAACGGATGTACCGGACAGTGACCAGCTGATTGCATACAACCGTACGATCGAGGAAATCCGTCAGATCATCGGTGCGGATTCCCTTGGCTATCTGAAGCTGGAACGGCTGCCGGAACTGACCGGTGGCAGACAGTTCTGTCAGGGCTGTTTCACAGGAAAATGGCCAATTGATCCACCAAAAGAAGATATTCGTGGCGAATATGACGCATAAGGTGTATAATAGAAGAACATATGAGGAAAATATATAAATTTGGAGGTTTTTATGAGCAGAGACAAGTATGTAAGCCCACTTTCAGAGAGATACGCAAGCAAGGAGATGCAGTATATCTTCTCCCCGGACATGAAGTTCAAGACATGGAGAAAATTATGGATCGCACTTGCTGAGACCGAAAAGGAGCTTGGACTAAAAGATGCCGATGGCAACCCACGTATCACAGACGAGCAGATCGAAGAACTGAAAAGCCATGTAGAGGATATCAACTACGATGTGGCAAGAGAGCGTGAGAAGCTCGTGCGTCATGACGTTATGAGTCATGTGTATGCATATGGACAGCAGTGTCCGAAGGCAGCAGGTATCATCCATCTGGGTGCAACAAGCTGTTATGTTGGCGATAACACAGATGTCATCATTATGACAGAGGCAATGAAGCTCGTTCGTACAAAGCTGATCAATGTCATCAATGAGCTTGCAAAGTTTGCAGATACCTATAAGGATCTTCCGACTCTGGCATTTACACATTTCCAGCCTGCACAGCCAACGACAGTTGGTAAGCGTGCGACACTCTGGATGCAGGAGTTACTGCTGGATTTAGCAGACCTTGAATATATGATCGGACAGCAGAAGCTGCTTGGCTGTAAGGGAACAACCGGTACACAGGCAAGTTTCTTAGAGCTGTTTGAGGGCGACCATGAGACCGTGAAGAAAATCGATGGAAAGATTGCTGAGAAGATGGGATTTGCAGCCTGCTATCCGGTTTCCGGACAGACCTATTCCAGAAAGGTCGATGCGAGAGTCTTAAATGTACTTTCCGGCATTGCGATGTCAGCCCATAAGTTCTCTAACGATATCCGTCTTCTTCAGCATCTGAAGGAAGTAGAAGAGCCGTTCGAGAAGAACCAGATTGGTTCGTCAGCGATGGCATATAAGCGGAATCCTATGCGTAGTGAGCGTATCGCATCCCTGTCTGACTATGTGATGGCAGATGCTTTAAATCCGGCAATTGTGGCAAGTACACAGTGGTTTGAGCGTACACTGGATGATTCTGCAAACAAGCGAATTTCTGTACCGGAAGCATTCCTTGCCATCGATGGTATTCTGGATCTGTACTTGAATGTCGTAGATGGACTTGTCGTATATGACAAGGTGATCTACCAGCATTTCATGAAGGAGATTCCTTTCATGGCAACCGAGAACATCATGATGGATGCCGTAAAGCGTGGCGGAAATCGTCAGGAGCTGCATGAGAAGATCCGTGAGTATTCGATGATCGCGGGTGAGCAGGTGAAGAAGTATGGAAACGAGAATAACCTGGTAGAGCTGATCGCATGCGATTCTGCATTTGGCATGACACGCGAAGAGATCGAAGCTCTGCTTGATCCAAAGAACTTTGTTGGTCGTGCACCGGAGCAGACAGCCGAGTTCCTGGCAGAGCAGATTCATCCAATTCTCGATGCAAACAAAGATATCCTCGGCGTAAAGGCAGAGATTAACGTATAAGATGCGTAATCGTCGATGCGTATTGATTTTATTGTAAAAATAAAGTAGAATAGAAAGGTCGACTGCGGTCGATACACTATTAATTGCAAAGTGATAAAAACGGAGGTAACAGGTTAGACTATGGTACAGGCAGTAGTAGGCGCCAATTGGGGTGACGAAGGAAAAGGTAAAATTACAGACATGCTCGCAGAGAAGGCAGATATTATCGTGCGTTTTCAGGGTGGAGCAAATGCAGGTCATACAATCGTAAATAACTATGGAAAGTTTGCATTGCATACACTTCCTTCCGGCGTATTTTATGACCATACAACCAGCATTATCGGAAATGGTGTTGCATTGAATATCCCGGTGTTGTTCAATGAAGTAAAGTCAATTACAGACAAGGGCGTTCCGATGCCAAAGATCCTCGTATCGGATCGTGCACAGATGGTAATGCCATATCATGTATTATTTGATGCATATGAAGAAGAGAGACTGGCAGGAAAGTCTTTCGGCTCTACAAAGTCCGGTATTGCACCGTTTTATTCAGATAAATATGCAAAGATTGGTTTTCAGGTAAGTGAGCTGTTTGACGATGAGGCAGCCTTGCGCGACAAGATCGAGCGTGTGATCGCATCGAAGAACGTATTGTTAGAGTATCTGTACAAGAAGCCGCTTCTGACCGTGGATGAAGTGTACAACACATTGATGGAGTACAAGGAGATGGTAGCTCCGTTCGTATGTGATGTATCTGCTTATTTGTATAATGCAATCAAGGAAGGAAAGCATATCCTCTTAGAGGGACAGCTTGGTTCCATGAAGGATCCGGATCACGGTATCTATCCGATGGTAACATCTTCTTCCACACTGGCTGCTTATGGCGCGATTGGAGCAGGTATTCCTCCATATGAGATCAAGCAGATCGTAACAGTATGTAAGGCATATTCATCCGCTGTTGGAGCAGGTGAATTTGTCAGTGAGATATTCGGAGAAGAAGCGGATGAGCTTCGCCGCCGTGGTGGTGATGGAGGCGAGTTTGGTGCAACAACCGGACGTCCAAGACGTATGGGTTGGTTTGACTGTGTCGCATCTAAGTATGGTTGTCGGATTCAGGGAACAACTGATGTTGCATTTACCGTATTGGATGTACTTGGTTATCTCGATGAGATTCCGGTTTGTGTCGGCTATGACATTGACGGAGAGGTAACAACGGACTTCCCTACAACTGCAAAGTTAAAGAAAGCAAAACCTGTATATAAGGTACTTCCGGGATGGAAGCAGGATATCCGCGGAATTAAGAAGTATGAGGATCTTCCAGAGAACTGTCGTAAGTATATCGAGTTTATCGAAGAGCAGATCGGATTCCCGATCACGATGGTTTCCAACGGACCAAAGAGATCTGATATCATCTATCGTGGATTTAATAACTAAGACGAAATAATAAAACAAAGGCTGTTGCACCAAACGCTTTGGTGCAGCAGTTTTTTAATAGAGAGGTTTATTCTATGAGAAATCTGACAATGCTGATGGATTATTACGAGCTGACAATGTCCAACGGGTATTTTGAAAAAGGGTTCAAAGATAAGATGGTTGTATTCGATATGTTCTACCGGAAGAATCCAGATAATGGTGGATTTGTTGTGTCTGCCGGATTGGAACAGTTGATCGAATACATTGAGAACATGCATTTTTCTAAGGAGGATATCGAATTCCTGCGGAGCAAGGGCGAGTTCTCAGAAGGATTCCTGCAGTATCTTGCTGATTTTAAGTTTACAGGAAATATTGATGCGTTGCCGGAAGGCACGATCTGTTATCCAAATACTCCGATTGTCACGGTGACGGCACCGGTGATCGAGGCACAGTTAATTGAGACGATGCTGCTGCTTACGATGAATTTCCAGTCGCTGATTGCCACAAAAGCCTCCCGCATCTGCCGGACAGCGGCTGAGAGTGGTGCGGTTGTTATGGAGTTTGGCGCGAGACGTGCACATGGTGGTGATGCAGCGATTCTCGGTGCAAGAGCAGCCTATATCGGTGGCGCGGCTGCGACAGCAACGGTCATGGCAGATGAACGGTTTGGCGTACCTGCAATCGGTACGATGGCACATAGCTGGATTCAGTTTTTTGACAATGAATACGAAGCGTTTAAGGCATATGCAGAGGTCTATCCGGACAACTGTACATTGCTGATCGATACCTATGATATCTTAAACAGCGGTCTGGTCAATGCCATCCGTGTCGCAAAGGAAGTGTTAGAGCCTGCCGGGAAACGCCTGAAGGGTGTCCGCATTGACAGCGGTGATCTGGCATATTTCTCGAAGAAAATCCGTAAGACACTCGATGCACATGATATGAAGGACTGCAAGATCGTCGTGTCGAACAGTGTCGATGAATTTCTGATGCAGTCACTGAAAAAGCAGAACGCAAGCATTGATTCCTACGGCGTCGGAGAACGTATGATCACGTCGAAATCCGATCCGGTCTTTGGTGGTGTCTACAAGCTTGCTGCTGTGCAGAATGATGCCGGGGAATTTGTGCCGAAGATCAAGATCTCTGAGAACGTTGAAAAGATCACGAATCCGGGCAGAAAGAAGCTGTGGCGTATTTACAGCCGTGAGACCGGATATGCGCTTGCTGATTTGATCACGATGTACGACGAGGAAGTAAACGGAGATGAACCATTTGCCTACGTGGATCCGGTGAAGCCTTGGAAGAAGATGAAGTTTGAAAATGTGGATGTGAAGGAGCTGCAGGTGCCGATCTTCCGCGATGGAAAGCTGGTTTATGACAAGCCGGAGCTTGATGCAATCAAAGCATATGTGACAGAACAGCTTGACCATCAGATCTGGGAGGAGGAACAGCGATTTACGAATCCACATATCCATTACGTTGATCTGTCGAAAAAACTGTATGAAGTCAAAGAAGAGATGCTTTCACAGGGACAAGGAGAGCTTCACTAAAAAATATTTAAAAATATGTGGTTTCCGTTGACAGAAATTATCAGAAATATTAAGATAATTATATATGTTTTAAGATATGACATAGAATTAGGAGAAGGAGAGAATGCTCTCTACAAAGAATATGAGAAAATTTGACACCAGAACCCAATATTTTCGTTATGAAGTGTTGCGCGAAGTTGCGCGTATGGCATGGGATGGCACACTGCTCGAAGAAATCCTGGATATTCCAATGAAGATTATTCCGGGCAAGAAGCCAACGATGCGTTGCTGCGTATTCAAGGAACGCGCGATCGTGAGTGAACAGGTCAAGATGGCAATGGGCGGAAATCCGGACAATGACAATGTCATTGAAGTCATGGAGATCGCCTGCGATGAGTGTCCGGTTGGCGGATATGAAGTCGGACAGCATTGTCGTGGCTGTCTGGCACACCGCTGTGCGGATGCGTGTAAGTTTGGTGCGATCACGATTGATGAGCATCAGAAAGCCCATATCGACAAGTCGAAATGTAAAGAGTGTGGTGCCTGTGCAAAGGCATGTCCGTACAGTGCCATTTCAGATTTTAAGCGTCCATGCCAGCAGGCATGTAAGATTGGCGCGATCACGATGAACGAGGATCAGGAAGCGAAGATTGATAACGATAAATGTATCGCGTGTGGCGCATGCGTATATCAGTGTCCGTTTGGTGCCATCAATGAGAAATCATACATATTACAGGTCATCAACATGATCAAGGACAGTGACCATGGCAAGAATTATAAGGTCTACGCGGCGGTTGCACCTGCAATCGCGGGACAGTTTATTTACGCGAAGCGTGGACAGGTCATCAGCGGAATCAAGGCGCTTGGCTTTGATGAAGTTGTGGAGGTTGCGCTTGGTGCAGATATGACAACCTGGCATGAATCACAGGAGCTGCGGGAGAAGGGTATGCTGACGAGTTCATGCTGTCCGGCATTTGTATCCTATGTGGAGAAGAACTTCCCGGATATGTTGCCATATGTATCTTCTACTTTGTCACCGATGGCGATGATCGGTAAACATATTAAGGAGCAGGATCCGACGGCGAAGGTCGTATTTATCGGACCGTGTACCGCAAAGAAGATGGAGATCCGCAAGGAGACGGTTGCACCGTATATCGACAGTGCACTGACTTTTGAAGAGCTGCAGGCAGTGCTTGACAGCCGGGAGATCGACATCACGACACTGGAAGAGGAAAGTCTGGAGAATGCTTCTTACTTTGGACGTATCTTTGCTCACACAGGCGGTCTGAGCAGTGCTGTGAAGCAGGGAATGAAAGAACAGGGTGCAGAGGACTTCGAATTGAAGCCGGTTGTCTGCGATGGTATTGAAGAATGTAAGATTGCGCTGTTGAAGCTGCGCAGAAATATGTTGGATGGAAACTTCATGGAGGGCATGGCATGTCAGGGTGGCTGTGTCAACGGAAACGGAAATCTGACGCATATGGCGAAGAGCCGTATGGATGTTGAAAAATATGGTAAGGAAGCTGCTGATAAGACGATTGAAGGTGCGATATCAGAGTTTCACTTGCAATAAAATGTAACAGGGGGAAAAACCGTGGATCAAGTACAGGAAAGTTATGACGAATTTAATTTGAATTTCAGAATAGAAGATACCGTGATCGTAAATCAGACAGAGATGGAAGGATTTAATGCATTTTTCCTTGGAAACCAGTCCACCTGTCAGCAGAGTGTTGTAGAGGGCGTGCGTGTTCTGTCTTACAAGATTCCTGCAACGTTGCCGCTCGGTCAGTTCTTGAAGAAGCAGTTGTACAAGGGCGAGTTTCTTTCGATCTTGTCGAATATATTGAATCAGTTGTTGTATTTTGAAGACCGCAATATGCCAATCAAGAAAGTACTTCTGAACACGAAGTATATGTATATTGAACTGTCCAATCTGCATGTACAGTTGATCTACATGCCGATTGAGAAGGAATTTACAGACTGCAATGTCTGTGAGTTTGTACAGAATTTCATCAGCAAGATCCGGTTTGCAGATATGCAGTGTGTCAATTGTGTTGACCAGATCCTGCATTATTTGGATAGCCGGTTAATGTTCTCTTTGCGTGAGTTCTATACATTCATTATTGAATTGCAGAAAGAAGATATTTTGAAGGATGATATTGATCTTGGCGAGGGCGAGACAACTGTCTTACAGCAGATGAGTTACAACAATATCACTCCATATCTCGTTCGTTCCAGAACGAACGCGCTGATTCCGATTGAGAAGACAGAGTTCTTAGTAGGAAAGTCTTCGGAATGTGATTATCAGATTCCAGATAACCGGAAGGTAAGCCGGAAGCATTGCAGTTTCCGTATCAGCAATGGAGAATGTTATATCCGTGATGAGAACTCAACAAACCATACTTATGTGAATGGAAAGATGATCCAGCCGGGATTTGATGTCATGCTGAAAAATGATGACTATATCCGTATGGGTGATGAAGAGTTTAAGTATTGGGTACGATAATTTAATACGCTTTCTCATTTTAGAGCTGCATGATGTGTGAACGTCATGCAGCTCTCCCTTTTTCAGATAGTAAATTTTCACTCACTTATTGCAGAATGCAAATAATAAATATATAACGAAACTTGTATGTTGATTCAAAAGATGGGGGTGCAAAAGATGCAGCATGAATATAACGTTCTTAAATTCATAAAAGCAGATGTATGCACAACCGTTCACCCGATAAGAACAAATGTTCTTCGGGGGGGGGGGGGTACTGCTTAGACGATAATTTACTGCAGAATGCAGTTTCTTTGCAGTCACTGAGAAATCAGGATACAGCATCATTATTTCCATTTCAAAATATCAGCAAACGGAAAAAACTTCATAGAGACATAGTACGAGATCAGGCAGAACAGGGATGCAGGAGCAGTCGATGTGTGCGTGGTGTTTTTTGCGTGCAATTTTTTGGGTGGAAGGGATAAAAGAAAGGGAGGAAAAAGATTCAAAAAAGAAAAAGAAGAGCATCGGTATGGGCAGTGTTACTCGCATTTACGTGTGTGATTTCGACGATGTCGGTGTTCAAAGTAGACGCGAAAGCGGAAGATGCCGTTATGGAAACGTCAGATGGAAGATTCCAATATGTGGAAGACACGGAAAATGGCGGATATATGATTTATGATTATTTGCTGAATGAAGATGCCGTGGAGATTCCCGCAGAGATTAAAGGAAAGCCAGTTACATCAATTGATCAATATTCGTTTTATCAGAAAGCAATGACGAGTGTTACGATTCCGGATTCCATTAAAAAAATCGGGTATATGGCATTTTATGAATGTAAACAACTGAAAAGTGTGCACATTCCAGATAGTGTAACAGATTTAGAACCATACTCATTTGGTGACTGTTATGCATTGGCATCGTTCAATATTCCAAAAGGAATCACAGAAATCCCGGCATATGCATTTGAATGGGCTAATATTACATCACTTGACATTCCGGACAATATCACAAAGATTGGTGAAGGTGCATTTGGATTTTGTAAGAATGTGACATCATTAACAATTCCAGATTCTGTGACTGAGATTGGAGAAAAAGCATTTCAGAGCTGGAAGGGCTTGAAGTCGTTTGAAGTACCAAAGAATGTGACGAAGCTTAGCGGAAATGCATTTATGAGCAGTGGAATTACAACGCTTACGGTTTCTCCTGAAAACCCTGTATATGATAGTCGTGATAATTGTAATGCAGTCATCGAGACAGATACGGATAAGCTGATAATAGGAATCTATGGAACAAAAATCCCAGAAACGATAAGAACGATTGGAAGTCATGCGTTTGAAAGTAGTCATGAGCTGAGTACACTTGAAATCCCTGTTGGTGTGACAGCAATTGAAGACTATGCATTTGACGAATGTGGTAGCTTAGCGAATTTAACGATTCCAAAGACGGTAAAAAGTATTGGTAAAAATTTATGTTGCCAAACAAGATGGAATTCTGACTTAGGACATTCTGTAACGTCAGTAAGTGAATTTTTAACCATTAACTGTGTAGAAAATAGTGCTGCTCATAAATATGCACAGGAAAACGGTTATCATTTCAATTTAATCAGTGATGATGACGAAACGATTTATGCAGATGATTTAAAAGTAACTGCAGATGTAGATGAGACAAAATTGAAGGTTGGAGACACATTTAAAGTAACAGGAACGGTACTTCCGGAAAATGCAACAAACAAAGGTGTTAACTATCTTAGTGCAAATCAAGATATTGTTACAATAGATTCGAGAACTGGTGAAGCAAAGGCAGTTGGAGTAGGAAAAACTTATGTATTAGCCCGTTCGAATGATGGAAAACGTACACAACGTTTTTATGTAACAGTTACAAAGGCAACTCCGACCCCAGATCCAGATCCAACTCCAGATCCAACCCCAGCCCCAGATCCGACACCGACGCCAGATGTTACAACCCGTTATACAACCCACGTACAGACATACGGCTGGCAGGGTGACGAGAACAACACAAGCAAGTGGTTCACAAATGGTAGAATGGCTGGTACAAGCGGACAGGCAAAGCGTTTGGAGGGTATCAAGATTTCCGTCAGTGGAAATGTAAACCTTGGCATCCAGTACACAACCCATTGCCAGAGCTACGGCTGGTTACCTTGGTCGGCAAATGGCGAGATGAACGGAACCGAAGGCGAGGCAAAGAGACTGGAGGCAATCAAGATTCAGCTCACAGGCGCTGATAAAGAGAAGTACGACGTTTATTACAGAGTACATGCACAGTCTTACGGCTGGCTTGGCTGGGCGAAGAATGGTGCACCATCCGGAACTGCCGGTTATGCAAAGAGACTGGAAGGTATCCAGATCGTTGTATTGAAGAAGGGTGCATCAGCACCGGGATTAAATTATGCAGGTGTGAATGCGGCATCCGGTGTACATCAGGCAAAGAGTTATATTGCAAAGGCTGGTTCTTCACCGGTGGTTGGAAATCAGGCAACGTCTAATACCAACCCAAGTGTGGCAGGTGAGAGAAATGTAAATATTGCATACCGGACACATGTACAGACATACGGCTGGCAGGGATGGAAGTACAACGGACAGATGAGTGGTACTTCCGGACAGGCAAAGAGACTCGAAGGCATCAACATCAAGCTCACGAACAAGCCATACAGTGGAAGTATTGTCTACACCACCCATGTACAGACCTATGGCTGGCAGGGAAATGAGAACAATCAGAACACATGGAGACACGATGGACAGATGAGTGGTACTTCCGGAGAGGCAAAGCGTCTGGAAGCAATCCGTATCAATCTGACTGGCGAGATGGCAGCGCATTACGATGTTTATTATCGTGTACATGCACAGACCTATGGTTGGTTGAACTGGGCAAAGAACGGCGAAGCAGCAGGAACTGCAGGACTTGCAAAACGTCTGGAAGGTATCCAGATCGTGCTTGTACCGAAGAACGGCAAGGCTCCAGCAACGAGATATCAGGGTATTACCAGTGTGAGAACACAGGCATATATCAAGAAATAATCAATAATAGAAATATAGAAAATGGGTTCCATGAAAGATCTTTCATGGAACCTGTTTTTATTCGTTCGACAGATAATGCCGCATGGATTTTAAAGCATTTTTTTCTAATCGGCTGACCTGTGCCTGTGAGATCGCAATCTCATCGGCAACTTCCGTCTGTGTTTTACCTTCAAAAAAACGCAGGCGGATGATATTTAATTCCCGCTCGTCGAGCCGTTGCATCGCTTCCTGTAAAGCAAGCGACTGCACCCAGTTTTCTTCTTTGTTCTTTTTGTCTTTGACTTGATCCATCAGATATAAGACATCCTGCCCCTCCTGATATACTGGCTCAAACAGGGACATTGGTGTGGCAATCGCATCTAAGGCGGTCACAATATCTTCTTTTGGAAGCTCTAATTCTTTGGCAATCTCGTCAACCGTTGGTTCGCGGTCGTTTTTCTTTGTCAGGATATCCCGCGTGTAGATTGCTTTGTAGGCGATGTCCCGGAGCGAGCGCGAGACACGGATCGTGTTGTTGTCGCGCATGTAGCGGCGGCATTCACCGATTATCATAGGTACAGCGTAGGTACTGAATTTGACATCCAGTGTCTGATCGAAATTATCCAGTGCTTTGATCAGCCCGATGCAGCCGACCTGAAAAAGGTCATCGGAGCTTTCGATGTTGTTGCCGGAGAACCGTTGGATCACACTCAGAACAAGTCGGAGGTTTCCACGGATAAATTCTTCTCTGGCACTTTTATCCCCTGCGTTCATGCGGGCGAAGAGTGCCCGCTTTTCATCCTCAGAAAGCAGTGGGAGCTTGCTTGTGTTGACTCCACAGATTACTACTTTATTTCCAGCCATAATTTCGTATCTCCTGTAATCCTTTTGTTCACTACTAGAAAGGATTTACAAATCTGTGGAAAGCTATACAATTTTTGGTTTCCAGTTTCTGGCTATATGGCAAAGAATCTGTAAAAAATACCAATTTTGCATAAATCCTTGCCAATTTTGCATAAGTGTAAAAAATGCCATTTTTATATGCTATGATACGAACAATGGGTAATCCCAGAAACAAAAATAAAAAGCTGAGAGGAGAGAAGCGTATGCAAAAATGGAAAGTTTGCAAGAAGTTGATGGCGGTCATACTGACACTCTGTATGGCGCTGCCGTTGATTTCAAACCAGTACCTGGTTGTACGGGCGGAAGAGACCGGAACCGGGACAACGACATCCTATATGGATGTAGATGATTTACAAATTGGAACGAACAAGGTGAGGTGGGAAAAGGAAACGGTTTCATACCCTATTTCAAATTCTGAAACTTCTACATGGACAGGAAAGGTGTTGCATATAGACAAATTAGATGATGAAAGTTATACTTTGAAATTTAAGTATGATGGGGATACTTCAAATCTTGTTTATGAGGTAGACATGTATAGTTATGAAAATGGTTGCATGATTCCACATGGTTCCATCATGGTAATAGGACTTGGCAGTGATGAAGGGTATTGCTATCTGCAAGGTGGATATGAATATTGGATAAATATTAGGAATGATCTTTATTCTGAAGATCAGACGGAAGAAAATGATATTACAGTAGAATTGCAAAAAAACACGCAATATGAAGAAAGTGACATTACAGAAGTTACTGGTGCATTAGAAGAAAACATAAAAGTAACCGATTATATGCTTGGAAGCTTTAAGGGAACAGAGATTAACGGAAAAATGTACAAGATTACATTAAGTCCAGATACTAAAGTAAAAATACAGGCATTTGGTTTTGATGATGATGCACTGAGCATTAATGTATTAAAGAAAAATGACAATCAATTGGAATATGCAGGCATACAAGACAATTATTTGGAAAATTTAACTGATCAGGAAGCAACTTATTATATCTATTCAGGATATTATGGATGTATGCAGGAATTTAGAGTTGTATTTGGAGAAATAATAAAACAAACTACGCCAATTGATATTGACAAAGCTACAGTTACAGATATTAAGGTAGGTGAAAATTTTACTCTTAGTAAAGAAGAAAAACAGCGATTGAAATATGATTATTTGCAATATCGAGATACAACAAAGGATGCGTCGACTATAACAACAGAAAAAAAGGAGGCACATTGGGCAAGATTGTGTGTTCCGGAAGGGTGTGTATATGAAGTAATTATTCCAAAAGGTAATATTACTATGATGAAATATGATTCAAATTGGAATGTATATGAAAGATTAAATCTTGAATATGGAAATTCTGGGGATTATTGGGAAGCTACAGAGGGAACATATTATTTTTATAGTACGAACGACAATGAAGCTAATATTTCCGTTACCGAACTTTCGGATGTGTCAACAATAAAAGAAAATGCCGTTGAGATTACAGAAGAAAATGTAAAAAATGGTCAGGTTGAGCATGAAAATGGTTCAAAGTTTTATAAGTATTGTTCAGCAATGCTGGATGGAAAGGCAAATTATCAGGCATCGCTTGGAGTTTTATATAAAATTACGGTTCCTGCAGGAGCGATATATGTAGTTGATGGAACAGTTGGTTATGCAATTGTGTATGACAGTGAGTTTAATTATGTAACCAATAATGGAAAAATGGAGAACACATCAAATGAAGCGAAGTCTTATTATGTATGGAAAGTAACTCATTCATATGATGAGAATGCCAATATGCAGATTAAGACGATCACTTCAAAATTGGCTGAAGAAAAAACAAATGCCACTTTGTTACAAGTTGGAACATCTGAAACATATCAATACGATGATTCTGATGACACATATATAAGCATGCTGGCTTACAATTATGGGGAAAGTACATATGTAATAGAGAATGCTAAGGTGTACGCGGTTGATCCAGGAATTTATACATTAAATGTGAAATCAGATAATCCAGATGTAAATGCAAAATTATATCTTTTTGAAACAGATGATTTGCATGTACATACAGGGGATTTGCTAGATTATGAATCAGGTTATAGTACAAAACTGAATTTGAGTGAGGAAAAAAATGTTCCAATCAAATTGTTGAACAAAGGATATCTTGTGATTTCAGGAGATGCAAGTCATCTGGATTCATCAATCGTACTTACTTTAAATAAGGACGAGGATAATCGCCTGTCTCAAAAGACAGATGAAATTTGTGAAATTTATAATGGAGAAAATGAGTGTATTAGTGAGCATGATATATATACGGTTGTAACTGCAGGAGACGGGTATAACATTTACAATCAGTTATCTGGAGTATGGTATAAGTATAATTTGGATGCCTATACAGAGGTTGAAATTACAGTTCCATTAAGCGGAGAAATGTATGTGTATTCAAATCCAGAAGAACCAGCAATTAGATATATTGAAACATATGGAGGAAGTTATACATATAAATATAAAAATGAAGAAATGACACCATGTGAATTGTATATATGTGTACAGCAAAATCCGAGTTATACGCCAGCGGTAAATGTTATTACCGTGGATGCATATAGCTTGGCTGGCGATATTACTCTGAAACAAAGTCAGGCAACAGAACTCAAGCCGGGGAGCTTTACAACATCGAAAGATGGGGTTGACTGGGTAATGATGCCAGATGATTATGACGAGAATGGATATATAAATGAAGTACGTTCAAGGGGAAAATTGTATAAGCTTTCAGTAGATTCAAAAAGCAAAGTTGATATTAAATATGATGATTCGGATTTATCGGTATTTGACGATTTATTAGAACTTCCTTTTGCAAGAGGAAATAAAGAGGTTGTATTTAACAATTTGTCAAAGGACACGAAGGTCTATTATATTTGGATCACCGGAGAGAATGACGATGTAACAGGAACAGTTGAAATAACGCCTTTGGAGAAAAGAGAAAATGGAAATAAAATAGAAACAACAATTCCGTCAACAGGGACAACGACTGTTACAATCGAAGAGGATAAGAACTCAAACGAAGCAACAATAAAGACTTCATCTACAGAGGATAAGGGTATTTCTTCAGAAGCAATCGAGGAAAGTATAAAAATAGCAAATCAGTACAATTCGGATAACGAAGGTGAGACAAAGATAACAAGCATTCAGACTTCTTATACAGATGGTGCGCAGGCAACCGTATCTTCAGATGTATTGAACAGCTTGAAGGATGCAGAAGTTTCTCTGGAGGTCAGCAAGAAAGCATCGGACGGAACGATAGAATATACATGGAGCTTTGATGCAGACTCCCTGAAGGAAACGGATGTCACAAGTGGCGTGAATATGAAGCTGGAAGTGTTTGAGGATGCAGAAGGCTATGAGGATCAGAAGGTAGTCGATGAATTGACTGATCCAGATGCAACGAAGTGTGTAGTGGCATTTGCACATGATGGTAAACTTCCAAAGAATACGAAGGTAACAATCGCAGTTGGTGACCAATATGCAGATGGAACTACGGTTTATTACTACCATATCAACAAAGAGACAAATATATTAGAACCGATCGACAGTGTTGTAGTAGAAAATGGCATGGTTACATTGGTACTTAGCCATTGCTCTGATTATGTAATATGCGACAAGAAGGTTTGTAAGCATGAGAAAACAGAAGTCAGAAACGCAAAGAAAGCAAGCTGTACAGAAGCAGGCTATACCGGTGATACTTACTGTGTAGACTGTGACGCAAAGCTTGCAACAGGTGAAGTGATCGCCAAGAAGGATCATACATCCAGTGACTGGATCGTAGATAAGGCAGCAACCGTCGATGCAGAGGGAAGCAGACATAAGGAATGTACCGTCTGCAAGACCGTTCTTGCAAAGGAAGCAATCGCAAAGCTTCCAGCACCAACACCGACGCCAGAACCAGTTGTAATACCGGATGTGACAATCCGTTACACAACCCATGTACAGACTTTTGGATGGCAGGGTGATGAGAACAATGCAAACAAGTGGTTTGTAAATGGTAAGATGGCTGGTACAAGTGGCAAGGCAAAGAGACTGGAAGGCATCAAGATCCGTGTTTACGGAAATGACAACCTTGGAATCCAGTACACAACCCATTGCCAGAGCTACGGCTGGTTGCCTTGGTCCGCAAATGGTGAGATGAACGGAACTGAGGGTGAAGCAAAGCGATTAGAGGCAATCAAGATCCAGCTTACAGGCGCAGATAAGGATAAGTACGATGTTTATTACAGAGTGCATGCACAGTCATATGGCTGGCTTGGCTGGGCGAAGAATGGCGCACCATCTGGAACTGCAGGTTATGCAAAGAGACTGGAAGGTATCCAGATCGTGGTAGTGAAGAAGGGCGCAGCTGTACCGGGTGTCAACTACGCAGGTGTTAACGCAGCATCTGGCGTACATCAGGCAAAGAGTTATATTGCAAAGGCTGGTTCTTCTCCAGTGGTTGGCAATCAGGCAACTTCAAATACAAATCCAAGTGTGGCTGGAGAGGCAAATGTCAATGTTGCATACCGCACACACGTACAGACCTTTGGCTGGCAGGGATGGAAGTATAACGGACAGATGAGTGGTACTTCCGGACAGGCAAAGAGACTCGAAGGTATCAATATCAAGCTTACAAATAAGCCATACAGTGGAAGCATTGTTTACACAACCCATGTACAGACTTACGGCTGGCAGGGAAATGAAAACAATCCAAATACTTGGAGGCGCGATGGAGATATGTCTGGTACAAGTGGAGAGGCAAAGCGGCTTGAGGCGATCCGTATTGCACTGACTGGTGAGATGGCAGAGCATTATGATGTATATTACCGTGTACACGCACAGAGCTTTGGCTGGCTTGGCTGGGCAAAGAATGGTGAAGCTGCCGGAACCGCGGGACTTGCAAAACGTCTGGAAGGTATCCAGATCGTGCTTGTACCGAAGAACGGCAAGGCTCCAACGATGAGCTATCAGGGTATCACCAGTGTGAAAACACAGGCATATATCAAAAAATAAGCAGTAAAAACAGGGCTTCGGGGAGTGAAATCCCCGGAGCTTTTTTTGTCTAAAATATTGAAAGTAAGGGAAGAATGTGCTAAAATACCTAAGTTTGTTGTAGTTGAGTATGTATATAGAGATGAGGAAAGAGATATGCAGATTACAAGAGAAGATGTAAGAAACGTAGCAATTATCGCCCATGTCGATCATGGTAAGACAACCCTCGTGGACGAACTGTTGAAGCAGAGTGGTGTATTCCGTGACAATCAGGAAGTCGCAGAGCGTGTCATGGATTCGAATGACATCGAGCGTGAGAGAGGTATCACAATCCTTTCTAAGAACACCGCAGTTACTTATAAGAATACAAAGATCAACATCATTGATACGCCGGGTCATGCTGATTTCGGTGGCGAGGTAGAGCGTGTCTTAAAGATGGTAAATGGCGTTATCCTCGTGGTAGATGCATTTGAAGGTGCGATGCCACAGACGAAGTTCGTGCTCAAAAAAGCACTGGAACTGGATCTGAACGTAATCGTGTGTATCAATAAAATCGATCGTCCGGAGGCAAGACCGGCAGAAGTAGAAGAGGAAGTATTGGAGCTTTTATTAGAGCTTGATGCAAATGAGAAGCAGCTTGACTGCCCATTTGTTTACGCATCCGCAAAGGCAGGTATTGCATCCCTTTCACCAGATGAGCCGGGTACAGATATGCAGCCATTGTTCGAGACGATCCTGAAATATATTCCGGCACCAACCGGTGATCCAGATGCAGGTACACAGATTCTGATCAGTACGATTGATTATAATGAGTATGTTGGCCGTATCGGTGTAGGTAAGGTGGATAATGGTACGATCAAGCTGAATCAGGATGCAATCATCGTAAACCATCATGAGCCTGACAAGTACCGCAAGGTAAAGATTGGTAAGTTATATGAGTTTGAAGGCCTGAACAAGGTGGAAGTGAACGAGGCAGGTATCGGCTCGATCGTAGCGATTTCCGGTATTTCAGATATCCACATCGGTGATACAATCTGTTCACCGGATGATCCGGAACCAATTCCGTTCCAGAAGATTTCTGAGCCTACGATCGCCATGCATTTCATGGTAAATGATTCACCGCTCGCAGGTAAGGAAGGAAAGTTCGTTACTTCCCGTCATCTGCGTGACCGTCTGTTCCGTGAGTTAAATACTGATGTTTCTCTGCGTGTGGAAGAGACAGACACGACTGAGAGCTTTAAGGTATCTGGACGTGGTGAGCTGCATCTGTCTGTATTGATCGAGAACATGCGTCGTGAGGGCTATGAGTTCGCAGTAAGTAAGGCAGAGGTTATCTATAAGGAAGATGAGAAGGGCAAAAAGTTAGAGCCGTTCGAGATTGCAGTCATTGATGTGCCAGATGAATTCTCCGGTACCGTTATCAATATGCTGAATCAGCGTAAGGGTGAGCTGCAGGGTATGGCACCAACTGGAAATGGTACAACGAGACTGGAGTTCTCAATTCCATCCCGTGGACTGATTGGTTTCCGTGGTGATTTCATGACCGCTACCAAGGGAAATGGTATCATCAATACGATGTTTGATGGTTATCAGCCATACAAGGGCGATATGAATTACAGAAGTCAGGGTTCTCTGATCGCGTTTGAGTCAGGAGAGAGTATCACATATGGTCTGTTCAATGCACAGGAGCGTGGAACACTCTTTATCGGACCGGGCGAGCAGGTCTACGGCGGTATGGTCGTTGGACAGTGCGGTAAGGCAGAGGATATCGAAGTAAATGTCTGCAAGAAGAAGCAGCTTACGAATACACGTGCATCCGGTTCCGATGATGCGCTGAAGCTGACACCTCCAAAGATCCTTTCTCTGGAGCAGGCACTGGATTTCATTGATACTGACGAGCTTCTGGAGATCACACCGAAGTCCATCCGTATCCGTAAGAAGATTCTGGATCCAACACTTCGTATGCGTGCAAAGCGTGCAATGCAGTCGAATTAATCTGTCGAAAACCATCATATTAAAAAACAATGTGAGAAATCCGTTAAATTTGTGCAAAATTGACGGATTTCTCTTTATTTTTTGTGGAAGATTTATGCGCGGTGTGATAAAATAAAAAAGACGGAGCGGAATACATAGGAGATGTGTATTTTGCTGAAAAATAACAGGAGGAGGTTACTATGGGTTTAACAATATGGCTGATTATAACTGTGATACTGATCGTGGTTGAGATCATTACACTCGGACTTACGTCCATATGGTTCGCAGGCGGTGCATTTGTGGCAGGACTGATCTCGCTGACCGGTGCACACTGGTTGGTGCAGCTTCTTGTGTTTGCGGTTGTGTCGACGTTGCTTTTTGTGTTTACCCGGCCATTTGCGGCGAAGCATCTGATGAAGAATGTGGAGAAGACGAATGTAGACAGTCTGATTGGAAAAGAAGGAATCGTCAAGCAGGAGATCAACAATCTGGAGGCACAGGGTGTTGTGAAGCTTTCGGGCATGGAATGGTCTGCACGTTCCGCAGATGATTCGAAGATTGCTGCGGGAGAGAAGGTTCTCGTGCAGAGCATCGACGGCGTGAAGCTCATCGTGACGAAGAGCACACAGGCATAGGATAGTATAGAAGAGTTGATTGAAAAAGGGAGGCAGAAAGATGAATGGAGCACAGATATTAGGTATTTTTCTTGTAATTTTGGTTGTTGTAGTGATTTGCAGTTCTATACGTGTTGTACCACAGGCACATGCATATGTCATTGAGCGTCTGGGAACATACAATACGACATGGTCAGCAGGTCTGCATTTGAAGACGCCTTTGATTGATAAGGTAGCACACCGCATTTCTATGAAAGAGCAGGTTGTTGATTTTGCACCACAGCCGGTAATCACAAAAGATAATGTTACGATGCGGATTGATACAGTCGTATTCTTCCAGATCACAGATCCGAAGTTGTTTGCATATGGTGTGGAAAAGCCAATCATGGCGATTGAAAATCTGACAGCAACAACGCTTCGAAATATCATTGGTGAGCTGGAACTTGACCAGACTCTGACATCGAGAGAGACGATCAATACAAAGATGCGTGCGACTTTGGACGAGGCGACAGATCCTTGGGGTATCAAGGTCAACCGTGTCGAGCTGAAGAATATCATTCCACCGGCAGCTATTCAGGATGCGATGGAAAAACAGATGAAGGCAGAGCGTGAGAGACGTGAACAGATCCTGATTGCAGAAGGTGAGAAGAAGTCCGCAATTCTTCGCGCAGAAGGACAGAAGGAGTCTCTGATTCTTTCCGCAGAGGCAGAAAAGCAGTCCGCAATTCTGCGTGCAGAGGCGACAAAGGAAGCAACCATCCGCCGTGCCGAAGGTGAGGCAGAAGCAATCCTGAAAGTACAGCAGGCAAACGCAGATGGTATCAAGTTCCTGAATGAAGCTGCACCAGATCAGGCGGTTCTTACATTGAAGAGTCTTGAGGCATTTGCCAAGGCAGCAGACGGAAAAGCAACGAAGCTGATTATTCCGAGTGAGATTTCCGGTATTGCAGGGCTTGCGTCTTCCCTGACAGAGATTGTGACGAAAAATAGTGAGTCGTAGACAGGAGGAAGTTTTGAATGAGTGATAAGGCATCTGCACAACAGGATTTACTAAAGGAGCTATACAACTACAGTGCAACTATCATTCCCGGAACGGAGACACTGATTGCAGAACTCAGACACAACCGGCAGTCCGATACGGACGAGCTGTTCAATCTGGTGATTCAGGGAATCAACTGGGAGATCGAAGTGTTTAATAACTGTGAGGATCTGATTAACCGGGATGAACAAAGAATTGACAAAGGCAGGATGGCGTCCGCAGTCGGACGCCTCGGCAAAGTGCTGCAGGAAAAGGATGATATCAAGCTTGCAGCGTCTCTGGAGGTGGACTTTTTACCGTTCTTAAAGGCGATGAAACGTGTTGCAGAGACGATGAATGTGTAAAAAAATGTAAAATTTAGTATTATTTACCATTCCAATGAGCTTTTTTAAGAAAAAATTATAAAAATTGCCTAAAAGTGTTTCACTTTTTTAGGTTTAATGCTATAATACAAACATATTATGCTAAAAGGGGTGACATTATGATTAAAAAAGAAATGATAGCTATGCTTTTAGCAGGCGGACAGGGAAGTCGTCTGGGCGTTTTGACTTCTAAGCTTGCTAAGCCGGCGGTTGCATTTGGTGGAAAATACAAGATTATTGATTTCCCACTCAGCAACTGTATTAATTCGGGGGTTGATACTGTCGGCGTGTTGACACAGTATAGACCACTCCGGCTCAATCAGCACATCGGTATCGGTATCCCATGGGATCTGGATCGAAGTATTGGTGGTGTAACCGTACTTCCTCCATACGAGAAGAGTGCAAACAGCCAGTGGTATACAGGTACTGCGAACGCAATCTATCAGAATCTTGAGTATATTGACTACTACAATCCAGACTATGTACTGATTCTCTCCGGAGATCATATCTACAAGATGGATTATGAGGCGATGCTTGACTATCACAAGACAAGCAAGGCCGATATCACATTGGCAACCTATCAGGTACCAATGGAGGAAGCAAGCCGTTTCGGTGTTGTTATCACAGACGATACCGGATGTATTCAGGAGTTTGAAGAAAAACCGGAGCATCCACGCAGCAACAAAGCGTCTATGGGTATTTACATATTTAACTGGAAGGTGCTTCGTGAGGCTTTGACAGCACTGAAAGATCAGCCATCCTGTGACTTTGGTAAGCATATCATTCCATACTGCCATGAGCGTGGAAGTAAGATCTGTGCTTACGAGTACAAGGGCTATTGGAAGGATGTAGGAACACTTGGTTCTTACTGGGAAGCAAATATGGAGCTCGTAGATATTATCCCAGAGTTCAATCTCTACGAGGAGTTCTGGAGAATTTACACAAAGAGCGATCAGCTTCCACCACAGTACATTGATCCGGAAGGATCTGTGACAGAGAGTATCGTTGGTGAGGCAACGGAAGTTTACGGTACTGTACAGCATTCCGTTATCGGTTCCGGCGTTACGATCGGAAAGGGCGCTGTAATCAAGAATTCCATTATTATGAATGGTGCAGTGATTGGTGACGGTGTCGTTATGGACAAGGCAATTATCGCAGAGGGTGTTCATATTGGAGACAACGCAGAACTTGGTGTCGGCGAGGAAGTTCCAAATGAACTTGCACCACATATCTACTCATATGGTCTTGTAACAATCGGAGAGAATTCCGTAATTCCGGCAGGCGTTAAGATTGGTAAGAACGTTGCCATCTTTGGTGAGACAACCATTGACGAATATCCGGATGGATTGTTAAAGAGTGGGTCTAGTATTATAAAGGCAGGTGAGTAGAATGAGAGCAATCGGTATTATTTTAGCAGGTGGAAATAGCAGCAGAATGGGAGAGCTGTCTGCAAAGAGAGCAGTTGCAGCTATGCCAATCGTGGGAAGCTATCGTGCAATCGATTTCACACTTTCCAACATGACAAACTCCCATATCCAGAAGGTAGCTGTTTATACACAGTATAATTCACGTTCGTTGAACGAGCATTTGAATTCTTCCAAGTGGTGGGATTTCGGTAGAAAACAGGGTGGACTTTATCTGTTTACACCAACGATCACAGCGACAAACAGCTATTGGTACAAGGGAACTGCAGATGCGTTGTATCAGAATATCAGTTTCCTGAAATCAGCGCATGAGCCATATGTAGTTATTGCCAGTGGTGATGCAGTGTACAAGCTGGATTATAATAAGGTACTGGAAGAGCATATCGCAACAGGTGCAGATATCACAGTTGTATGTAAGGATATCCAGCCGGGCGAGGATGATATCAACCGTTTCGGTGTTGTAAAGCTTGCAGATGATAATCGTGTAATCAGCTTTGAGGAGAAGCCAATCGTGGCAGAGACAAATACAGCATCCATCGGTGTATATGTTGTAAGACGTCGTCAGTTGATTGAGTTGCTGGAGGCATGTGCTGCAGAAGGCAGAAGCGATTTTGTAAATGACATTCTTGTTCGTTACAAGAACGTAAAGAAGATTTATGCATATAAGCTGGATTCTTACTGGAGAAATATCGGTACGATTGATTCTTACTTCAAGACCAATATGGATTTCCTGAAGAAGGATATTCGTGATTACTTCTTCCGTCAGCATCCGGATGTATATTCCAAGGTGGAGGATTTACCACCAGCAAAATACAATGGAGATGCAGCTGTCAGCAACAGCCTGATCGCAAGCGGAAGCATCATCAATGGTACGGTAGAGGATTCCGTTCTTTTCAAAAAAGTTTATATCGGTAATAACTGTGTCATCAAGAATTCTATTATTCTGAATGATGTACATATCGGGGATAACTGTTATATTGAGAACTGTATCGTGGAGAGCCGTGATACACTTCGTGCAAATACAGTACATACAGGAGATCCAAACGAGATTAAGGTCATCGTTGAGAAGAATTTTAGATACGCATTATAATTTCACAAAAAGAGTTGCGTAAAAGGGGGACTAATATGCAAATCACAGATGTAAGGGTACGTAAGGTTACAAAAGAAGGCAAGATGCGCGCAGTTGTTTCGATTACAATTGATGATGTATTTGTAGTACATGATATCAAGGTAATTGAAGGAGAGAAGGGATTGTTTATCGCGATGCCGAGTCGAAAGGCGTCGGATGGTGAATATCGGGATATTGCACATCCGATCAATTCTGAGACAAGAGACAAAATCCAGAGTCTCATTCTTGAGAAGTATCAGGAAGTAGCGTCTGAGTCTGAGGATGAAGAGTAAAATAGCAAAGGGCTGTTGCGTCTGCGACAGCCCATTTTTTCAAAATAAGTAAGGAGACGTAAGAGGGCATGGAAGAAGAATATAGCGTAAGTGTGACACAATTGATTCAAAAGATGAATCTGATCAATCATACGCCTGAAATTGATACCGATCATATATTGATCAAAGATCCAAATATGAACCGTCCGGCAGTCCAGCTGGCGGGCTTTTTTGAACATTTTGATTCCGCACGTATTCAGATATGTGGAAATGTAGAGTTTGCGTATATTTCGAATATGCATACAGAGGAAGAGAATATCCAAATATTTGAGAAGTTATTTGCATTCAAGATTCCGTGTCTGATCTTCTGCCGTAATATCAAGCCATATGATTATATCATCGAGACCGGAAAACGATGTGGAATCCCAATTCTGACTGATACTTCCGAGACGACGTCTGACTTCGTGCATGAGGTTGTAAAGTGGCTGCATGTGGAGCTTGCACCGCGTATTTCCATTCATGCGGTTTTGCTGGACGTATATGGTGAGGGTGTCATGATTACCGGAGACAGTGGCCTTGGTAAGAGTGAGGCGGCTCTGGAGATGATTCGGCGTGGACATCGTCTTGTATCGGATGATGTTGTAGAGATCAAGAAGGTTTCGGATGAGACGCTGATCGGTACGGCTCCGGATATTACGAGACATTTTATCGAGCTTCGAGGAATCGGAATTATCGATGTCAAGAGTATGTTCGGTGTAGAGTGTGTCAAGCATACACAGAGCATCGACCTGATCGTGAATCTGGAAGAGTGGGATAAGGATGCGAACTATGACCGTCTGGGACTGGAGGATCAGTATACAGAGATTCTCGGAAATAAGATCGTCAGTCATTCGATTCCGATTCGACCGGGACGAAATATTGCGGTTATCGTAGAGGCCGCAGCTGTCAACCACAGACAGAAGAAGATGGGATACAATGCGGCTCAGGAATTGTATAACCGTGTAACACAGAATATAGCGAAAAATTCACATAATGTCTAAGAGAAATAAGGAGGATATAGAGGAAGATGGCAAAGTATGTATTTGGTGTAGATATCGGAGGAACAACAGTTAAGATCGGACTTTTCACAGCAGAAGGAACGATGGTTGACAAGTGGGAGATCACAACACGCACCGATGAGGGCGGAAAGTATATCTTAGGCGATATCGCAGCATCCATCGAGGATAAGCTTGCAGAAAAGCAGATTGACAAGAGCGAAGTAAAGGGTATCGGAATGGGTGTTCCGGGACCAGTCAAGGCAGATGGAACCGTTCTTCGTTGTGTAAACCTTGGATGGGGAATCTTCAATGCAGCAGATGAGTTATCCAAGATTATCGGACTTCCAGTCAAGGTTGGTAACGATGCAAATATGGCAGCGCTCGGCGAGATGTGGCAGGGCGGTGGAAAAGGCTTCAGTAACATCGTTATGGTAACACTTGGAACCGGTGTTGGCGGCGGTATCATCTTAGGCGGAAAGATGCTTTCCGGTGTGAATGGTGCTGGCGGTGAGATCGGACATATTCAGGTGAACGATGATGAGACAGAGGTTTGCGGATGTGGCAGAAAGGGTTGTCTGGAGCAGTACACATCTGCAACTGGTATCGTAAGAATGGCAAATACATTGCTCAACACAACGGATCGTCCATCTGCACTTCGCAACGTACAGTATGTATCTGCAAAGGAAGTGTTCGATGCAGCAAAGCAGGGCGATGAGCTTGCAGCTGAGATCGTAGACAGACATGGAAAGTGCCTTGGCAAAGCATTGGCACAGATCGCATGTGTGGTTGATCCAGAGGTTTTTGTTATTGGTGGCGGTGTATCCAAGGCAGGTACGATCATCACAGATACAACAGAGAAATATTTCAAGGAGTATGCATTCCACGCATGCAAGAACACGAAGTTCACACTTGCAACACTTGGAAATGATGCCGGTATGTATGGTGGAGCCTGTGCGATTATGAACGATTAGTGATGCCTAATCGTGAAAATGACGAAGGGAAGCAGTTTTCCTTAGTATTTTTCTATATATTTACACATTGAATAAATTTTGCCCATAAGCTATGATAAAGCAGAGCTTATGGGCTTTTTTATGTTTATTTTTGTGAGGAACGTATGAGTTTGAAGATAGAAGAGATTAAAATATTGGAGCAGGAGCCGATGTGCAAGCATACGACATTTCGCATTGGCGGGGCGGCAAAGTATTTTGCAATGCCGAAAAATACGGCTGAAATCCAGACATTGATCGCGTATTGCAAGGAACACAAGCTTGATTATTGTGTACTTGGAAATGGAAGTAATGTCCTGTTTACAGACGCCGGATATGATGGCTTGATTATCCAGATTGGCAGTGCCATGAGTGAAATCCGGGTGGATGGGACTTCCGTGTATGCGCAGGCAGGAGCGATTCTGGCGCGCGTGGCGAATCTGGCATATGAGGCGGGACTTACAGGCATGGAGTTCGCTGCAGGTATACCGGGAAGCATCGGTGGCGCGATTGTGATGAATGCAGGCGCCTATGGTGGTGAGATGAAGGATATCGTATCGTATGTGGAGGTGCTGTCGATGGATGGCACACTTCGAAGCTATGCTTGTGATGAGATGGAGTTTGCTTATCGCCATAGCATCATCGATGCAGATAAAATCGTGGTTGGTGTCGGACTGACACTGGAACACGGAGATAAGACAGCAATTCTTGACCGGATGAATGAACTGGCGGAGGCGAGACGAAGTAAACAGCCGCTCGAATATCCGAGTGCAGGATCGACGTTTAAACGTCCGGAAGGGTATTTTGCAGCGAAGCTGATTGATGACAGTGGATTGCGTGGATACCGGGTCGGCGGTGCGATGGTATCGGAGAAGCATTGTGGGTTTGTTGTGAATGTGGAACAGGCAAGCAGTGCAGATGTGCTGGCAGTGATGCAGCATGTGCAGGAAGTTGTAAATGAGAAGTACGGTGTGATGTTGGAACCGGAGGTAAGAATAATCCGATGAGATTTGTAATTGTAACAGGAATGAGCGGAGCAGGAAAATCAACGGTGTTGAAGATGTTAGAAGATATGGGGTTCTTCTGCGTTGATAACCTTCCGGTCATGTTAATTGAAAAATTCGCAGAGATTGCGCATGATGATAAGCTTGAGGTCGACAATGTCGCTATCGGTGTGGATATCCGAAGCGGGCAGGCACTCGGTGAGATGTCCGTGTGTCTGGAGACTTTGAAAAAGCGTAACTTTACTTACGAGATTCTTTTCCTTGATGCCAATGAACCGGTGCTTGTAAAGCGATATAAGGAGACGCGAAGAGCGCATCCGCTGTCCAAGCATGGCAGGATCAACGAAGGCATCGTCAAGGAACGCGAGAAGATCGAGTTTTTGCGCCAGCGTGCGGATTATATTATCGATACGAGCAATCTGCTTACAAGAGAGTTAAAGCATGAGATTGAGAAGATATTTGTGGAGGGCAAACAGTATAATAACATTATTGTGACTGTGATGTCCTTTGGATTCAAGTATGGAATCCCGAGAGATTCCGACCTTGTATTTGACGTACGTTTTTTGCCGAATCCATATTATGTTCCGGAGCTTCGCCCGCAGACAGGAAATGATAAACCAGTCTCTGATATGGTGAAGGATTGCAAAGAATATCCGGCATTTATGGAGAAGCTCACAGATATGCTGGAGTTTCTGATTCCCAATTATCTGAAAGAGGGTAAAAATCAGTTAGTGATTTCCGTGGGATGTACCGGAGGAAAACACCGCTCTGTGACAGTGGCAAATGCACTGTACGAGACATTGGAGAAGCTTCCGTATACGGTACGTCTGTATCATAGAGATATTGGCAAAGACCGTATTGTGAAAGGGGAGTAGGTATGTCGTTTTCATCAAAGGTGAAAGCGGAACTGCTTTCCCATATCAGCACAGGCAGACATTGCCGGATGGCAGAGCTTGCTGCTATGATTGCAATGTCCGGTGAATACCGGGATGGTGTCTGGACGATGCGCGGGGAAAACACGATCTTACAGGAGAAAATCACGAAGCTTACTGCACTTCTGGATGTGGATATTAACACACCAGAGGGCAGACAGATGTTAAAGCTGACGGATCATGGAGATTATCTTTCGGTGAATCCGATTCTGGTAGAACGGAATTGCTGTAAGCAGGCATTTATCCGCGGGGCATTTCTGGCAACTGGCTCCCTGACTGATCCGGAGAAGGGGTATCATTTCGAGATCGTCTGTGACCATGCGGAACAGGCGGATATGTTAGCCAGACTGATTCGTGATTTTTCAATCGAACCGAAGCAGATCCAGCGCAAAAAATATTATGTGGTTTACATCAAGGATGGATCAATGATCGTTGATCTGTTAAATATCATGGGGGCGCATGTGTCCCTGATGGATATGGAAAATATACGCATTTTAAAAGACATGCGCAATTCCGTCAACCGGCGTGTAAATTGTGAGACTGCGAACTTAAACAAGGTTGTGAGTGCTGCCGTCAAGCAGATGGAAGACATCACGTATATTGAACAGACAAAGGGATTAAAATATCTTCCAGAGCGTTTGCGGGAGATCGCAAGTCTGCGTATGGAAGAACCGGATACGAGTCTAGTGGAGCTTGGTAAGAAATTAAATCCACCGCTTGGAAAATCCGGAGTCAATCATAGATTGAAAAAAATAAGTGATATAGCCAATGAGCTAAGGAGGAACCAAAATGATCAGTAAGACAGTCGTTGTGAATTTACCAGCAGATGCAGAGGCAAGACCGGTGGCCGTTCTCGTGCAGATTGCAAGCAAGTATGAGAGTAAAATTACAATCAATTCTCAGAACCGGAGAATCAATGCGAAAAGCATCATGGGAATGATGAGCCTTGGATTCGGTAACGGGGATGCGCTTGAAATCGAAGCCAATGGACCGGATGAGGAGGTTGCTGTCGAGGAAATGAAAAATTATATTGAATCTGTCAAGTAGTCTTTGTTGCATAAGAATTTTAACTATGTTATTATATAAATAATTATGCAGGGGGAAAGACCACAAAGGAGGATATCAGATGGGAAAGCTTAGCAGTTTTTTTAGCAAGATTCCGTTTTTGTCCGGTCTTGGCGGCAAGAAAAAGTCAGCCAAGAGCAACGTAGAACTTCAATATGATAAGGCAATCAACCTGATGGAAAATGGAAATGCCGAGGACGCCGTAGAGATATTCGAAAAGATTGTAGATATTGCAATCATGGATCCGAATTATAAGAATTTCGGTACGGATGCCTTGAAAATATTAGGGGAGCTGTATGAGACCGGAAAGTATAGCAACTGTATTGTCGATGTGGATTTGAATAAGGCGACACAGTACTATGAGAAATATACGAATTTGAGTAAGGATGGCGAGATGATCTACAAGCTCGCACAGATGTTGTTGGATATTCAGAATTTCTCAAAGGCGATTACATTCTTTGAGAAGGCAACGGAGTGTGGTATCAAGGCAGCGTACATGAATCTCGGTAGTATCTATGAGAATGGTCTAAATCGTATCGATCAGTATGGAAACAAGAGTGATTTTGTCGTACCGGTGGATTACGAGAAGGCAATGTCGTGGTACAAGAAGCTTGCAGATATGGGAGATACGAAAGCAAAGGCTGCGTATGACCGTGTCGATTATGCAAGTCAGCATACAGACAGTATTGAGTTCGAAGAGAAGGACAAACTGTATACAGAGATTGCAGAGGCAAGACGTGCGAAAGGCAAGGAACCAAAGTATAAAGCAATCGATCCGGCACGTTTGCAGTATCAGTACACCTATGTACATAACCAGATTGATGGTTATATCCACAAGCTTCCTAAGGACTGGGTAAAGACCATCAACAGCGATACGGACGAGGAATATTATGCACCAAGCCTTACTTACAAGGATTTTGCGATGTATGTAAGCTATGACAGTATTCCAAGAGATTCCAAAAAGACATTGGAGAATTATCTTCGTTATTGCAACGATGCATTTGACGAGGAATTACAGTTGAAAGCATACATCACAGAATATGCAGATGGTATCTGCACAACGTTCTACCACAAGGAGATGGAAAAGGGTATTGTAACCTTTGCGTTCTATCAGGGTAAGCGTCTTGCATGTATGCGTTTTGTATGTGCATCCATGGAGATCATCGAGCAGTACGAGGAGATCATTTTCGAGACAGCGAACTCGTTCGCATTCGTTGATCCAACCCTGGTTAGTGACCAGAGCTTGAACCGTAAGGATAACCAGTATTATAGTGAGGCATTGTACTGCTATTACTTAGAGGACTACGAGGGCGCGATGGCGGCTGCAAAGCAGGCATTGAAGCTTGGTAGTATTAAGGCAAGTTATCTGTTGATCGAGCTGTATTACGATGATGATTCACCGTATAAGGATCTCGAGAAGACGATCAGTTACGCAAAGCAGTTGTTTGATGCGACGAAAGATCCGGATCTGGCATTCCTGCTTGGTAACATTTACGATCAGAAGATGAAGGATTACATGAAGGCACTCAACTGGTACGAGACCGCACATCGTCTCGGTCATCGACGGGTTGCATTCTATCTCGGACGTTTTTATTACTATGGTGTACTTCGTACGAAGCGTGATGGTATCAAGGCGTTAGAGTATTTCAAGGAAGCGCAGGCAAATGGTATTCTGGAAGCAGAAGCTTATATCAAGGATATTCAGGAGCTTGGCAACGAGGATTTGCAGCGTTCTGTGGAGACATGGGAGCGTTCCGTAGAAGCCGGAAGCGGACAGGCAGCTTTGAAGGTTGCCTTGTACAAGCAGAGTCAGGTGTTCTACATTGCAAATTCGTATGAGATTGAGAAAGCATTTTTGGAAGCCCTTGGACTGGGAAGCTATCAGGCTGCTTATGAGCTTGGTAAGATCTACCAGCAGCAGGAGGCAGATGAGAATTATCGTGGCGAGATCAAGAGTATCAAGTACTTTGAGAAAGCTTACGACAATGGATATGAGGACTTCGATAAGGACAACCTGTTCAAGGTCATCGAGTATAAGGCTGGCAAGACAAGCGATATGAGCAAGCAGATCGAGTTTTATATGCAGAGTGCTAAACAGGCATATGTCCCTGCCGTGAAGAAGATTGTTGAGATGGTAGCGTATATCACACCGGATATCGTAGACTTGTATCGTGAGTTGTGTGAGATTGCGGAGACCGGTGATGACAGCGCGATTATCTCTATGAATATGTTGGAGAAGAAGTATACAGACCTTGTTATCAAGCAGCCAACGAGTGGACAGAAGGTGATCGAGAACAAGTTCTTCCGTCTGTGCGTTCCGAAGGAGAGTACAGCCGTAATCAACGACGAGGGTGGTACGATCAAACTTGCAGATTCCGTTGTAGAATTTGCAGTTGCTGAGATGCCAGTCAGTGCAGATCAGGAGGAAGATTACCTGAAGATTTACAAGCTGATCCTGTCTGAGTACCTGCCGGATGAGAATGCAGAGATTATCATTGCGAACTCCCGTATGATCGGTTCCGGTATGCGTGAGACAAAGAACAACGTACATTCTTACAGTATCCTGTTGATCAGTTCAAAGAACCAGTATCTGTTCAAACTGAGCTCCAGAGATCGTCGTGAGATGATGATGTTCAAGGATAAGGTGCTTGAGATTGCGAAGTCTCTGGTTGAGACTGGCGAGATCTATGTTGCAACCGAGGAAGCAAAGAAGAAGATTGGACTTTCGTTCCTGCTTCAGTCGAACGACAATGGATTCCTTTCAATCGGAAAAGCAGAATAAGTTTAGAGTTTATGAAACGCCATGCGTTTGGGATTCCCAATTGCATGGCGTTTTTTTATGAGCGAATCCCCGCGCATCCTGTTAATTTTGTATCTAGCCATGTGGTCAACTCATATATGATGTATTGAAATTAAGAAGTTCTAAGATGTTCTGATATAGGTAATAAACATGCACGCAACCGCCGCCAATTCGCCGTCCATGGCTCAGTGGCGGCTTACCTGAACATCGTGTTCAGGTATTGCTGTGTATCAAACAGAACATCAAGAACTTCTAAATTCCAAACATATTATATATGAGTTGACCGCATGGTTAGATACATTTTATTAAATTGGTGTGCGCGGGTGTTTGCAAGCGAGAAAACCCAAACCGGATGAGTTCTTGTGATGAAGCAGAACGGTTGATTGTGTACCGTGCAGGGTATCAGGCATTTTTGAGCACAAATGTGGTATGCCTGATCTTGTGTATTGTCATATTTATCTTTACATTTTTGTTTAAGACAGATATTATGGGATTTGTATATGTATGTATGATTCTGCTTGTGAACAATGTAAGTTACATGACGCGTGCAGGGAAGCTGGAGCGACGCAGATAACACTGCAAGCTGGTTATTGCTGAACTAGGAGCGGCTACGCTGGAATTGGAGAAGACATGTGTTTACGAAGGAAATAACGGAAGCAGAGTAAAGATTGAAGATGGAGGAAACGAATATGGGAATGAATTCAATTGATGCAGAAGATGATCAGTTTGCATATCGGTATGATACGCAGTTGCTGATCGACCGGAGAGATAAGGATTTGGATGAGGATGAAATCGCAGATTATATCACGGATCATATCGAGGGAAACAGCTTGATCGCGGCTGGAGACGAGGATCTGGTGAAGATTCATTTTCATACGAATGAGCCTTGGAAGGTGCTGGAGTATTGTAGCACAGTTGGCGAGATTTATGATATTGTTGTTGAGGATATGATCCGTCAGTCAGCAGGACTGCAAGGGTAGATGCCGATAGGAGAAAATAATGACAGGAAAATTGAAGATATGTAATTTCGGTAAAAACATGCTGCAGATATTTTATGTGACAACATTGTTTGCAGCCATCTATCTGATTCTTGGGTTTTGCGGATTCTATGAGCAATGGTTTGCGAATGGCCCGGCAGGAATTACTGTAGAGAAAAAATATTGGCTGATCCGTCTGTGTATTATATTCCTGGTCGAGATTACGATATTTTGGATTGGAATGATCAGCGTGTATCTGACATCACAACAGCTGGGAATCCGCTGGCGCGTGCTGGGGCTTATATGTGGTTGGATCCCGATTGCGCATCTGGTGATGCTGCATATCATTATTCGGACGGTAAGACGGGAAGTGAAGTTCGAGAAGCTGCGTGCAAAGCGAAATGCTGCGCGGGCAGACGCGCAGATATGTAAGACAAAGTATCCGATTCTTATGGTGCATGGTGTGTTCTTCCGCGATTTTGAACACTTAAATTACTGGGGCAGAATACCGGCGGAGCTTATGGAAAATGGTGCAAAGATCTATTATGGAAACCATAACAGTGCCGCGGCTGTTCGGGATAGCGCGAAAGAATTAGAGACACGTATCAGACAGATCGTCGAGGAAACCGGATGTGAGAAGGTAAATGTAGTCGCGCACTCCAAGGGCGGACTTGATACGAGAGCGGCAATCGCACTTACTTCCGCAAGAGATTATATTGCGTCACTTACGACAATCAACACGCCACACAGAGGCTGTGAATTTGCTGATTACTTATTAGAGAATATCCCGGAGGCACAGCAAAAGGCGATTGAAAAAGCATACAATGCAGGGGCGGAAAAGCTTGGAGATACGAATCCGGATTTCATGGCAGCCGTCCATGATCTCACCTCTACAAACTGTGCGGAATTTAATGAAGAGGCAAAGGATGCACCGGGGATTTATTACCAGTCTTTTGGCTCGAAATTGAATCGTCCATCATCCGGACGATTCCCGCTCAATCTGTCGTATCTGCTTGTTAAACGGTTTGACGGACCGAATGATGGTCTGGTTGGAGAGAAGTCTTTTGCGTGGGGAGAAGATTACCAGTTCCTGACTGTAAAGGGCAAGCGGGGAATTTCACACGGAGATGTGATCGACTTGAACCGCGAGGATATTCCGGGATTTGATGTACGGGAATTCTATGTGCAACTTGTGTCAAAACTTAAAGAACGAGGATTATAGAAATATAATATTAGAACTTGAAAAAGGGGAACGAGAAATCGTTCCCCTTTACCGTTTTCCTGATTAGCTTCCGGTACGATAATTTCTTACCGATCTGCAATCGGTGTATATGCACGGTTTTCCGCGATCGATTTGTAAGCCGGGCGGATGATCTTGTTTACGTTGATGAGCTCCTCGATACGGTGGGCGCTCCAGCCGGCGATACGGGCGACTGCGAACATCGGTGTAAAGAGTTCTTCCGGCAGATCAAGCATGGTGTATACGAAACCGCTGTAGAAATCGACATTCGGGCTTACACCTTTATAGATCTTGCGCTTGTCTGCGATGACTTCCTTCGCAATCTCAGCGACATCCATATAAAGCTTATATTCTTTTTCCTTGTGCTTTTCCTCAGACAGTTTTCCGACAAAGGTCTGGAATACATTCGCACGTGGATCGGAGATGGAATATACTGCATGTCCCATTCCGTAGATCAGTCCGGAACGGTCGAAGGCTTTCTTGTCCAGAATATCGCACAGATACTGGCGGATTTCATCTTTATCATCCCAGTCACGGACGTGCTCTTTCAGATCGTCAAACATACGCTTTACCTTGACATTGGCGCCGCCGTGCTTTGGCCCCTTCAAAGAACAGAGAGAAGCGGCAACCGAAGAATATGTATCCGTACCGGAGGAGGTAACAACGTGTGTTGTAAATGTGGAGTTGTTACCACCGCCATGTTCCGCATGGAGCACAAGCGCTAAGTCGAGCACTTTTGCTTCGGTATCGGTATAAGATTTATCCTGACGCAGGAGGCGCAGAATATTCTCGGCAGTGGAAAGCTCCGGCTTTGGCTTGTGGATATAAAGTCCCTTCCCAAGCTCGTAGTGGCGGTATGCCTGATACGAGTACACGGCAAGCGCCGGGAAATTCGCAATCAGCTCAATGCTCTGACGAAGGACGTTCGGAATGCTGACATCCATGGCGTTTGTATCGTAAGAACTGAGTGTGAGGATATTTTTCGCAAGAGCATTCATGATATCGGGTGTCGGTGTTTTTAATATAATGTCTCTTGCAAAATAATGCGGCAGCTTCCGGTAGGAACCGAGCAGCGTGTTGAAATCTGCAAGCTCTTTTTTATTCGGCAGCTCACCGAAGAGCAGAAGATAGACTGTTTCTTCAAAACCAAAACGCTTCTCGGAAGTAAAGCCCCTGACCAGATCATAAATGTTAATTCCACGGTAGTAGAGCTGACCGTCGATTGGTATGGTGACACCATTTACCTCCTCGGAGGAGATGATTGTGGAGATCTCTGTAAGGCCTGTCAGAACTCCTTTGCCGTCTAAATCGCGCAACCCGCGCTTTACCTGATATTTTGTATACAATTCGGGATCAATCACATCGTGGCTTTCACATAATTTTGCCAAACGCTCGAACTCCGGTGTGACTGCTGAAAATTCCTGTTGATTCATATATTCACTTCCTTATCTGATTTGTTAATGATGCATTGCAGACGCTGAAACCAGCAAATGTAACAATGCAATAAGTACATGCTGATAGACAATGACACAGTCTGATAATTGCACATATATGATATATGCGAATTTTATGCTATATGTTTATCGCGGTTTGCGATAACTTATATACTAGCATACTATAATTTCAATATTTTGGCAAACCATTTCCCGTGAACAAATTGTGAAATTTATACAAAAAATGTAAATTGAATATAAAATATACGAAAAAAACAGCATAATTGGATGCATACCGAATGGTAAAATAGGGGATTTTATAGGTTTTTAATGAAAAATTTCAGAAATTCCGGAAAAGTTATTGAAAATTTTTATTAGGTATATTAGAATAACAAAGATACTGAATGTATTTAATTTCGAATGTATATGTTATTTTAGGAGGATAATTATGGAAGCAAGTGATTTCAGAAATGGTGTGACTTTTGTATGTGATGGTCAGCCTTGTCAGGTAATAGAGTTTCAGCATGTAAAGCCGGGTAAGGGTGCTGCATTCGTTCGTACAAAGTATAAGAATATTATCACAGGTGCAATCAGAGAGACAAGTTTCAACCCTACAGCAAAGTTCGATTCTGCATATATCGAGCGTAAGGATATGGACTACTCTTACAGAGATGGTAACCTGTATTACTTCATGGATCAGGAGACATTCGAGATGATTCCTGTTGATGAGAGCGTAGTTGGTGACGCTATGAAGTTTGTTAAGGAAGGCATGACATGTAAGATTTCTATCTACGAGGGAAATGTATTCGCAGTAGAAGGCCCGGATTTCGTAGAGCTTGAGATTACAGAGTGTGAACCGGGTGTAGCAGGAAATACAGCTACAAACGCTACAAAGCCATGTACAGTTGAGACAGGTGCAACATTGAATGTTCCTCTGTTTATCAACCAGGGTGAGATTATCAAGATCGATACACGTACAGGAAAGTATCTTTCAAGAGCAAAGTAATTTAAAAATTACGAATTGAATCAGAATGATCAAAGGCACGTTCCGTTTCGGAGCGTGCTTTTTTGTGTAATATGCCGCCATGCAGAAATTGTGCGATCTGCAATCCGGATAAAATCAAAAATTTACAATCATATATTTCCGCATCCCGCATATATATATGGTAGGGGTGAATGCTGTGAAAAATGAAATCTTGAAATTACTCCCCCCTTGTATTCGGTACATAATCAATCAGATTGACATAGATTATAACTCCCTGATAGAGCTTCGGTTCCGGATCTGCGAGCCGTTGATACTGGTCTTTACGCAGGGGGAATACTTTGTGCAGAATTGTGGGGGACTGACACTCGATCGGAAAAAAGCGTATCGCGTGACCGCGGATGATATCCGGGGGATTATTGATGCTGTCACGGATTATTCGTTATATGCGTATGAAGATGAAGTGAGACAGGGGTTTGTGACGGTTTGTGGCGGGCATCGCGTTGGCGTTGCCGGTCAGGTTGTATTGGAGCATGGGAGAGTAAGAAACGTGAAGCATATATCGTTTATTAATATTCGGGTATCCCATCAGATCAAGGGCTGTGCGACTTGCCTGCTGCCATATGTGATCAAGGATGGCAGGTTGTTGCACACACTGATCATATCGCCGCCGGGATGTGGAAAGACGACAATCTTGCGGGATCTGGTGCGGCTGATATCGGATGGGAACAGTTATTGCAGAGGGATGAATGTCGGCGTGGTGGACGAACGCTCAGAGCTTGCTGCCTGCTACATGGGAATTCCGCAAAATGATGTCGGACTCCGCACGGATATCTTAGATGGGTGTCCCAAGGCGGAGGGGATGTTGATGTTGCTTCGGTCGATGAGTCCGAAGGTGATTGCGGTCGATGAGATCGGCAGCCGGGAGGATATCGATGCAATCTCGTATGTTATCAATTGTGGCTGTGGGATTCTGGCGACAATCCATGGCGACTCGATCGATGATATCCGGACGCGTCCGGTGCTTCGGAAGCTGGTCGAGGAGAAGGTGTTTGAACGTTACATCGTGCTTGGACGAAGTGCGGGCATCGGAACGGTGGAGTCGATTTTTGACGAGAGGGGAAATGAGCTATACATTGGTTCGCTGTCGGTTGCAAACTGATTGGAATCATCTGTGTGCTTGGCGGCTGCGTGGCTATGGGGATTCTTCGCGCGATGGCAATCCGCCGTCGCGTGAAGGAAATGCAGGAATATGCACGTGTGCTTTCCGTTGCCACGGCGGAGCTTCGGTATCGGAGAGATATTCTGGCACAGGTATTTGTCCGTGTTGCAAAAAAATGCCGCCAGCCATATGCCGTGTGGCTGTCAGAGCTTTCACAGGCACTCATGGAGGCGCAGCAGAGACAGGCATATTCTTATACGGAAGTGGCTGCCGATTTTGATCAGATCTGGAGGAAGCATGCAGACAGGCTGTACGAAAGTTCCGGTCTAAAACAAGAAGATATGGAATATATATATAACCTGGGACAGACTATCGGATATCTGGATGTACAGGCACAGGAGGAAGGACTGGCGTTGCTGCAGGCAGATCTGGGACGGCATATTCGGGAGTTGGAGGCAGAGGCAAAAGATCGTATGCGATTGTCGCTTGTGGTGGGAAGTGTCGCAGGTGTGTTATTGATTATAATCTTGATTTAGCAGATGCAGGGGAATGGAAATGACGATTCAGTTGATTTTTAAAATTGCAGCCGTTGGAATTGTCGTGGCACTCATCAATCAGGTATTGAAGCATTCTGGCAGGGACGATCAGGCATATCTGGTGAGCCTTGCAGGTCTGATTATCGTACTGACGTGGATTATTCCCTATGTCAATCAGCTGTTTCAGGACATCAACACATTGTTTGGATTTTAAGGGGGCAGAGTATGAATCTGGGAGTGACGATGGTATTTGCAATCGTGGCGGTAATCTTGGCGTTGTCCTTGAAATCTAAAAATCCAGAGTACAGCACATTTATCAGTGTGGCGGTGTGCCTTGTGCTGTTATTTATCTGCGTGTCGCGGATGCGTGTGATGCTTTCAGGTATTGAAGTCTTGACGGACAAGATCCGGATGGACAGTACCTATCTGGTGATCCTGGTCAAGCTGATCGGGATCGCCTATATCTGTGAGTTTGCGGCGAGTATCAGCAAGGATGCCGGATACAGTGCGGTTGCATCCCAGATTGAGCTGCTTGGAAAGCTTACGATGCTGGTCGTGTCGCTTCCGGTTTTCATGCAGGTCGTGCAGACGGTACTGTCGTTGATCAATTGATGGAGGAAACCGCCGAATGAATCCGCGAACCACACATACAACTACATATTTCACTTGCAGATGGCTGGTAGTGGTACTGGCCATTTTCTTTTTTGTGGATATCCATGTACTGCCTGCGCGGGCGCAGGAACTGCCAGAAACCACGACAGAAACTACACAGGAGCTGGATGGACAGGCAACTACGATAGAAGCCACACAAGAGCAGAGTGGACAGGTAGCCACGACAGAAACAACACAGGAATCATACAATTCTCAGACAATAACAGAATCAGGACAGCAGACGAATGTGATTTATGACTCCATCTTCGATGAACTGAATCTGGATGAGGTGGAGCGTGCGTTGCAGCAACAGGGCATTCAGACGGCTATGCCAATTACGGAGATGGTAAAAAAACAGGTGGAGGGTGACAATAAGTCGGTGTTATCGGCATTGCTTGCGACAATCAGCAGCGTTTTTTTCGGCGAGCTGTCGCAGAACAAAGGGCTGCTCTTAGAGTTGGTCGGTATCGTCCTGATCGGAAGCATCTTTGTGAATCTGTCGAACTCCTTTGCGGGAGGGTTTATCAGTGAAAATGGATTCTATATTACTTATATGCTGATGACATCGCTGTTGCTGACGTCCTTTTCGATGGCGTATTCGATTACACTTGCGGCACTCGACAAGGTGCTCGTTGCAGTACGGCTGTTAGTTCCGGCGTTTCTGCTTGTGTTGCAGTTTATCGGACATGCTACGACGGCAGGCGGCACATACAATCTCGTTTTGGTCGGAATCTGGCTGATACAGGCGGTGATTATCCGGCTGGTGCTGCCGCTCATTGAATTCTATGTGATCGTGGCACTTGTGAACAACCTGCAAAAAGAGGACAGCTTCTCGAAACTGTGTGAGCTTGTGCAGAGCCTGATCAAATGGATTTTGCGGACGATCATCGTCGTGGTGATCGGATTAAATGTGATCAAGGGCTTGCTGGAGCCGCAGATGGACATCCTTGGGAAAACGGCGGTGAACCGGGCATTAACTGCGATTCCGGGAAGCGTCGTATCGGTGCTTGCAGGCACCTATCTTGCGTGTGGCATGATCGTAAAAAATAGTATCGGTATCACAGGTATCCTGATTCTGTCCGGCATCTGTCTGATTCCGATCATCAAGCTTTTCTTGCTGATGTTTACGGTGCGGATCACAACCGCGCTGATTCAGCCGATGGGCGATAAGCGGTATGTGGATGGCACGACGGCGCTGGCAAATGGAATCGGCATGCTGATGCAGGCGCTGGCAAGTGCACTCGTTTTATTTATCATAACTCTCGCGATCATGTCGGGGGCAACGAATGGAATAGGAGGGTAGCTATGCTGTTTGGCTGGATGAAAAGTCTGATCTTTTATCTATTGCTCGCAACGATTGTGACGCATATGGCGCCGTCCAATCAATATAAGCAATATATCCGGTATTTCATCGGACTGGTCGTGATTGTGCTGCTTGCAAGTCCGCTCAAATTCCTGTTTGAATTTGGAAGCGGAGATCTGCAGGAATTGTTGCAGGAGATCGAGCATGTGGAAGGACAGGAGTCCGTCGCAGGAGTCGGCGGAAGCATCACGGATTATTATGGTATGGGCATCCGGGAGGGACTCAAAAAAGAACTTCAAGGTTATTCGGTTGAGGATGTTGCGATCATAACGGATGCCGGTGGAGAGCTATTGCAATGCACGATTTACATAAGTGAGGCAAAGGCAACAGAAGAGATGGAAAAAGAAATAAAAAAATACATTTCGGATGTCTATAATCTGGAGGATGCTCGTATATATGTAGTAAGACGGTGAGAATATGGAGTGGAAATTTAAGAAAAATGAAAAATGGAATAAGGTAATTCTGGTTGTACTGTGCGGGATTTTACTGCTTGTGATCGTGATGCCGCAGAAGACGGTGCAGACCGCGGTGGGGCAGACCGGATCTTCGTCTGACACAACCGCTTCCTATGAGGTGCGTCTGCGGGAGCTGCTTGCGGATACCTACGGTGCGGACATGGTTGACGTATTGATCTATGCAGGGGATCGCACACAGACGTATTATGGATCTGGCGGCACAGAGACGATCACGGGCGTGTTGATCACAATTAAAAAGGAAGCGGTCACAGGTACCACGATTGCAGATATTACCTTGGCGGTATGCGCGCTTTTTGATCTGCCGGCACATAAGGTGGCGGTTTTGGTAAAAAATTAGGGAGGTTTTTATGAAGAAAAAAACCATGAAACGAAACCAGATTATTATCGGGGCACTTACCGTGTTGCTTGGTGTGGCAGGCTACATAAATTTCTCCGGCAATAAACTGGATTTGGCACCGGGCGAGCTGGAACCGACTGAATCTGCCTTTGCAGAGGAGCAGACGGAGACAGATGCAAAACCAGCGGAGATTGTGTCCGGCGAGCTGACGGTCTCTGATGTTCCGGAGGATGAGTATATCGAGCTGAACTCGGAGGAGGAAAAAATCGGGGAAGCAGTGCTGACCTCAGCAAATGCGGCAAATAATTTCGTGTCAATCAAATTAAACCGGGAGCAGAGCCGCAGCCAGAACAAGGAGACATTGCTGGAGATCATCAACGGGGATGGCATGGATGCACAGGCGGTACAGGCAGCCACCGATGCATATGTGAAGCTGACTGAGGATGCGGAGAAAGAACAGGAAGCAGAGTCAATCCTTGCGGCAAAGGGCTTCGGAGAAGCGATCGTGTCGATTGGCGATTCTGGCGTGGATGTTATCTTAAATTGTACCGATCTGCCGGATGAAAAACGGGCACAGGTCGAGGATGTTGTAACAAGAAAGACCGGATGTACGGTGGACGCAATCGTCATCACACTGGCACAGTAATAAAATTGTAGAAATCAGCAGAAAGCCTTGCACAGTTGCAAGGCTTTTTAGTTGCATAATATGCATAAATTGGGTATAATATTTTACATATGCAATGAAATAAAGTAGGAAGGATAAGATAAGGAGGCAATTATGAGCGATATGATAAATGAAGAAGAAAAAATTGGTAAAATCAGTATAGCAGACGGCGTGGTGGCATCCATCGCCGGGATTGCAGCCATCGAGGTAGAAGGTGTTTCCAAGCTGACTGGAAATATCTCGAAGGAGCTTGTTGCAAAGCTTGGTAAGAAGAATCTTGCCAACGGTGTGAAGGTAGAGATCACAGATGGAAATGTAGTCGTAGATGTTTCATTGGAAGTTGAATATGGTACAAGCATCAAGAAAGTATCCGAGGGCGTGCAGGAGAAGGTAAAGCAGGCAATCGAGAATATGACCGGACTGCATGTGCGCGTGGTAAATGTTGTCGTATCCGGCATCAAGATGAATAAAGAGTAAGGCGGTTAATTATGACAAGACGAAGCATACGAGAAAATATTTTTCTGATCGTATTTAAGGCAGAATTCAACAATCAGGAAGAGATGGAAGAACAGATCCGTTATTCAATCAGTAAGATCGAAGAACCGGAAGAAGATCCGGAGGATGTTGCGATAACAGAAACGGGAAAGGTAAAAGAGGAGGATCTTGCCTACATTGCAGACAAGTCCCACAAGATTCTTTCCATGCTTCCGGCACTCGATGAGAAGATCAGCGAGATCTCTGATGGCTGGCAGATCGGCAGACTGGGCAAGCCGGAACTTGCAATCCTGCGTCTGGCACTCTATGAGATGCTCTATGATGAGGAAGTTCCATTCCGCGTAGCGATCAATGAGGCGGTAGAACTGGCAAAGAAATACTGTAATCCAGATGCAAGCGGATTTATCAACGCAGTATTGGCGAAGGTTGAGGAACCATGAGAGTAGAAAATGGAAAGAAAGTATTTTCTGTCCGGGAAGTCAATTCGTATATTGGCAATATAATAAAAAATGATTATCTGTTAAAAAACATCTGTTTTGAAGGGGAAGTGTCAAGCTTCAGCAAAGGTCCGACCGGGCATCTGTATATCACACTCAAGGATTGTACAGCTCCGGGCGATCTGCCAGAGGGCGCGCCGTACAACGGAATCCTGCGTGTGAATGTGTGGAAAAGTGTCGCGGCAAAGCTCAATCTGACGACGGTCAAGCAGGGCGATATCCTGATTGTGAAGGGAAGCTGCTCTATCTATGATGCGAAAAGTGAGTACAGTGTGAATGCCGTGTCTGTACAGCGGCGTGAAGAGCGTGGCTGGCATGGCGAAGCTTATGCAGAGCTGAAACGCAGACTGGGACAGGAAGGTATCTTCGATATGGCGATCAAGAAGCCGATTCCGAAATATCCAAGGGCAGTCGGCGTCGTGATCTCCATAGGTACGAATGCGTATAAGGATATTATGAGCGTATCACATCGGCGGAATCCCTATGTGCAGATGATCGTCTGTGATGCGCGGGCGCAGGGCGAAAATGCGCGCGAGCTGATCGTGCAGGGTATCCGCAGACTCGACAGATTGGGCGTGGATACGATTATCATTGGACGAGGCGGTGGATCGAGGGAAGATCTGGAGGTCTTTGACGATGAGGCAGTTGTCCGTGCAATCTATGAGGCGAAGACGCCGATCATATCTGGAACTGGACATGAGGGTGATACATCGCTGGCAGATGATGCGGCAGATCTGCGTGTCGAGACGCCGACGGCAGCAGCAACTGCAGCCGTTCCACTGATCGATGATATTTTACGGACAATCGAGCTTCGGCTGCGGACAATGAATTATCACGTGGCAAATAAGAAACAGAATTATCAGGCACGTCTGGATTCCTGTGAGCGGGAATTACGGCTCCGGATGCAGGGACGTCTGCAGGAGAAAGAGACAAAGCTGCAGATGTATATGCAGCAACTGGCAGCACTGAATCCGAGAGCAAAACTCGAAAAGCAGCAGGAGAAGCTGAAGCAAAGCAGAGAACGACTTGAAAACCGGATCCAGCTTAAGTTTAAAGAATATGAACATCAACTGCATCTGCTGTTAACAAGACTGCATGGCAACGCACCGACAGCCAAGCTGGTAGGTGGGTTCGGATATCTTGAATCAGAGGGAAAGCCTGTAATGTCAGCGGGACAGATGCAGGCAGGCGATCCGCTTCATGTTACTCTGCATGATGGCAGAATCCATGCGACGGTCGTTTCTGTGGAAGCAGATACAAATGGTGTACAAGGAGAATAAAACAACATGGCAGAAAAAAAGAAGGAATTAAACATAGAGGAAGCATTTGCCAGATTGGAAGAGATCAACAAGCTTCTGGAAAATCCCGATACAAATCTGAAAGACTCCATGACGTTATATGCAGAGGGCGTGGAGCTTGCGAATGCCTGTAAGGAAGAACTTGCAGGTGTGGAAAAGGAGATAAAGATATTAGATGAAGTATGATGCCAAGGCAATTGAAGAGATGATAGAGGCGTATCTGCCGGAGGAGACCGGACATCAGAAAACTGTGCTGGCTGCGATGAATTATGCGGTAAAAGCAGGCGGCAAACGGCTGCGTCCGATGATGCTCCGTCTGTGTTATGAGATGTTTGCAAAGGAACCGCAGGAGGCACTGGTGCGCCCATTTATGGCGGCAATGGAGATGATCCATACATATTCCCTTGTGCATGATGATCTTCCGGCGATGGACAACGACGCGCTACGCCGGGGACTTCCGACCGTGCATGTCAAGTTTGGTGAGGATATGGCGATTTTAGCCGGAGATGCATTGTTAAACTTTGCATTTGAAACTGCGTGTCAGGGATTTGCGGTGAAGCCGGGCGATGCCAATGTGGAGAAGGCATTTGCGGTGCTTGCAAAAAAAGCTGGTATCTATGGTATGGTTGGCGGACAGGTGCTTGATGTGGAGCGTGCCGGACTTCCGATGGATGAAGATCAGCTTGCGTTTATCTATGAGAATAAGACAGGCGCGTTGATCGCGGCGGCATGTATGTGTGGTGCATATCTTGCTGGTGCAGATGATGCGGTTGTCGCACAGTTAGATGAGGCCGCCTATGCAGTCGGGTTTGCGTTTCAGGTGCAGGATGATATCTTAGATCTGGTCGGGGACGAGCAGTTGCTTGGCAAACCATTACATTCGGATGATAAAAACCATAAGGTGACCTATGTGACATTGCACGGAATGGATGCTGCAAAGCAGTACGTGGAAGAAATGTCCGAGAAAGCGATCCGTATATTGGAGAATATAAAAGCGTGGGATGAGGGGGCAAAAGCGGATATGATCGCGCTTGTAAAAAGCTTGATCAACCGGGACCATTAACCTGATCGCATAAGCATATTTATGACAGGTAAAGGCAAATGCATATGTTAGAGAAGATAACAAAAGAAAACGATATTAAGCAGATAGAAAGACAGGATTATCCGGCACTGGCAGCAGAGATCCGGGATTTTCTGATTGAGAAAGTAAGTATACATGGTGGGCATCTGGCGTCCAATCTTGGTACGGTGGAGCTTACGATGGCACTGCATGCAGTGATGAATTTCCCAAAAGATAAGCTGATCTTTGATGTCGGACATCAATCCTATACACATAAGATCCTGACCGGAAGAAAGGATGCGTTTGAGACACTGCGGCAGTACGATGGCTTAAGCGGGTTCCCAAAACGCAACGAGAGTCCGTGCGATGCGTTTGACACCGGACACAGTTCGACTGGTATCTCAGCGGCGATGGGGTATTCAATCGCCAGAGATCTGTGCGGCGGGGATGAGAAGGTCGCCGTTGTGATTGGTGACGGATCACTGACCGGAGGTATGGCGTATGAAGCGTTAAACGGGCTTGCGCAGTTGAAAACCGGGTGTGTCGTTGTCATTAACGACAACAATATGTCGATCGGTAAAAACGTCGGCGGTCTGTCCAAGTATCTGAATGAAATCCGGCTTGGAAATGCGTACAATGAGTTAAAAACCGGTGTGGAAAGCAGTCTGATGGGGTCAAAAACCGGAAAGAAGATTGCGAAGGTACTGAAGCGCTCGAAGGATAATATCAAACAGTTTTTTGTGCCGGGCATGTTTTTCGAGGAGCTTGGAATCACGTATGTCGGACCAATTGACGGACATGATATCAATCAGATGATCACGACATTTCAGCATGCATTCCGGCTGGATAAACCGATTATTATTCATGTGAAGACGAAAAAAGGAAAAGGCTATGGCTATGCGGAGCGGCACCCGGATTATTTCCATGGGATTGCGCCGTTTGACCGGATATCCGGTAAGGTGCTTGCCGCGAAAAAGACAAGCTGTTACACCGATATTTTTGCGAAGAAGATGGTGAAGCTTGGAGAGACACATGAGGATGTTGTAGCGATCACGGCTGCGATGGCACAGGGAACCGGACTGGTACGATTTGAAGAGGCGTACCCAAAGCGGTTTTTCGATGTGGGAATTGCAGAACAGCATGCGGTAACTTTTGCTGCTGGTATGGCTGCCGCAGGTATGGTGCCTGTCGTGGCAATCTATTCTTCGTTCCTGCAGCGTTCGTATGACCAGATTCTACATGATGTGTGCTTGCAGAAGCTGCATGTGATTTTGGCGATTGACCGTGCCGGTCTTGTCGGACAGGATGGAGAGACGCACCAGGGTATCTATGATCTGGCGTATCTGTCGCATATGCCGCATATGATCGTACTGGCTCCGAAGAACCGGTATGAGTTGGAGGCAATGCTTGATTATGCCTATGCATATGATGGACCGATTGCAATCCGGTATCCAAGAGGCAGTGCGTATAAGGGACATGCGGATATTCAGACGCCGATTGTCTATGGAAAGAGTGAAGTGATACAGGAGGCATCTGGCGTGGCAGTGTTCTCCTGTGGACATATGATGGAGGAAGCAGACCGCCTTGTGGAACGGTTAGAGGCGAAGCAGATTCCTGTGACACTGGTCAATGTGCGGTTCCAGTCGATGCTTGATACGGAGCTTTTAGACCGGCTGATGAAGACGCATACCGTCTTTGTAACATTGGAGGATACGATCATGCAGGGCGGATATGGCGAGAAGCTGCATGCGTATCTGGCAGAGAAAAACAGTCCGGAACAGTATACATTTATCAGCGGAGCGATTCCACTTCTGAGTGTGCCACAGGGAACAATTCCGGAGTTAAGGCACCATATGCAGATCGATGCAGAGGGACTGGCAGAAAAGATTGTACCGTGTTATAAGAAACATTTGAAATAGAAATAATATAGAGGAAGAACGATGGAGAAGCAGAAGAAACAGCGGCTGGATGTATTGCTTGTGGAGAAAGGACTGGCGCCTTCGAGAGAGAAAGCAAAAGCAATCATTATGGCGGGAATTGTATATGTAGATGGCAACAAAGAAGATAAGGCTGGGACGACATTTCCAGAGAACGCGGTGATCGAGGTAAAGGGGAAAACTCTGCCGTATGTGAGCCGCGGCGGTCTGAAGCTGGAAAAGGCAATGCAGAAATTCCCGATCACACTGTCTGGCAAAGTCTGCATGGATGTCGGTTCTTCGACCGGCGGATTTACAGATTGTATGTTGCAAAACGGAGCGACAAAAGTCTACGCAATCGATGTCGGACATGGACAGCTTGCGTGGAAGCTTCGCAATGACGAGCGGGTAGTCTGCATGGAAAAGACGAATATCCGTTATGTTGTGCCGGAGGATATTGACGAGCTGGCAGCATTTTCTTCGATTGATGTATCGTTTATCTCGTTGACGAAGGTTTTGCTTCCGGTGAAGAATCTTCTGACGGAGGATGGACAGGTGGTCTGTCTGATCAAGCCGCAGTTTGAAGCCGGACGGGAAAAGGTAGGAAAAAAGGGCGTTGTGCGTGACCGCGCTGTCCATGAAGAGGTGATCCGCATGGTGATGGACTATGCCTCTTCGATTGATTTTTATCCGCTGGCACTGGATTTTTCTCCGGTGAAGGGACCAGAGGGAAATATTGAGTATTTATTATTCTTATCCAAGAATAAACAAGATCAGGAAATCGTGGATGCTTCATCCATTGATATAAAAGCAGTTGTTACAGCTTCACATGATACGTTAGATAAGGAACCGGGCAATGAATAAGTTTTTAATCGTCGCAAATACTGACAAAGACATCAATTTAAAACTTTCGCAGGATATCGTTGCGTACATCAGGGAAAAAGGTGCGCAGGCGGTTGTGGTGAGCGATGAGCAGCACTACAATGGCACGACGATCAAGCCCGAATACATGGGAGGCGTAGAGGCTGTGATCGTGCTTGGCGGGGATGGAACGATGCTCCGTGCAGCACACAGCATTGGAACCTATGATGTTCCACTTATGGGCGTCAATCTCGGAACGCTTGGTTTTTTAACTGAGGTGGAAGAGTCAAACGCATATAAAGCAATCGACCGTCTGCTGGCGGACGATTACAGCATAGAAAAACGGATGATGATTGAGGGACGCAAGGGAGAGACATCCTTTTCCTGCCTGAACGATGTGGTGATCACACGTGCAGGATTTTCCCGGATCATTGGTCTGAATATCTATGTAAATGAGCAGTTGTTAGACACGTATGAGGCAGATGGTGTGATTGTGGCGACGCCGACTGGTTCGACCGGATATAATTTGTCCGCCGGTGGACCGATCATCAGCCCGAAATCCAAGGCAGTCGTTGTGACACCGATTTCTCCGCATTCGCTTACCTCCAAGAGCGTCGTGTTTGACAGTGCAGACCGTATACGGATCGAGGTTGTCAAGAAACGGAGAACACAGGAGACAGAAGCAATCGTTTCCTTTGACGGAGCAGACAATATCGAATTATCTGCGGGTGAGAGCGTGGAAGTGACCTGCTCGAAGCGTGAGATCCGATTGATAAAAATGTATGATGTCAGCTTTTATAGTGTACTTCGGGAAAAAATAGGAGGCGCTTAACATGAGTAAGCAGAGACGCCAGCAGGCATTGCTGGAATTGATATCGGAATATGAGATAGACACGCAGGAAGAGCTTACCAGACGTTTACAGGCACTTGGATTTGAGACAACACAGGCAACTGTATCGAGAGATATACGGGAATTGAAACTGGAAAAAGTTTCCTACGGAAGTGGGAAGCATCGTTATGCTGCAAGTCTGGAACCTGATACCGGAACACATGCATCCTATCAGCATGTGATGGCATCGTGTATTCTTTCGATTGAAGCCGCACAGAATATTATTGTAGTCAAAACTGTATCCGGTATGGCGATGGCGGTTGGTGCTGCAATCGACAATCTGTCGGTGGAAGGCATTATGGGATGTATTGCAGGCGATGATACGCTGTTTCTGGCGATCAAAGATGGGCAGCAGGCAGAACATATAATTGGAGAGATAAAAAAATGTTGTTGACAATGCACATAAAAAATATAGCGCTGATCGAGGAGATTGACATTGATTTTCACGAGCAGCTGAATATTCTGACCGGAGAGACGGGTGCTGGTAAATCTATTATCATTGGATCTCTGGGAATCTGTCTGGGCGGTAAATTCCCGAAAGAACTGTTGCGGGATGACACAAAGGATGGACTGGTCGAGCTTGTATTTTCGGTTGACCAGCCAGCAATTGTGGAAGCGCTTGAGAAGCTGGAGGTGACACCGGATGAGGACGGTACTTTGCTGATATCCCGGCGGTTATCGCCGAATGGCAGAACCGTCAACCGGGTAAATGATACGACGGTGACGATTACGCGGTTAAAAGAAATCGCATCGCTTCTGATCGATCTGCATGCACAGCATGAGCAGCAGACACTGTTAAAGCCAGCAAAGCATCTAGAGATACTCGATCGTTTTGGCGGGGAGGATATCCAGAAGTTGAAAAAACAGGTGCAGGAAGATTATCATATCTACCGGGAACTTGAAGAAGAAAAGAAAAAAGGCAGCATGGACGAGGCAGAGAAAAACAAACGCATGGATTTTCTGCAGTATCAGATTAAGGAAATCAAAGATGCGAAGCTGGTCGATGGCGAGGATGTCCAGTTGGAACGGCAGTACAAGAAGGCGGTCAATGCAAAGGAAATCCTGCAATATGCAAACGACATCTATGCACTGACCGGATATGGAGCTACTTCTGCGGGAGAACAGCTAGGACGTGCGATCAAGGATATGCGCAGACTCACGGAACTGGACGAGGAGCTTGCCGATGCGGCTGGTATCTTAGAGGATGCCGATGGTCTGCTGTCAGACTTTAATCGTGAGATCAGTGAGTATATGAAGGATATGGAGTTTGATGAAGGACAATTTCGTGAGATGGAAAGTCGTCTGGATCAGATCAATTCCTTAAAGGCAAAATACGGAAATTCCATTTCCCAGATTTTGGAAAGCCTTGCAGCTTTCGAGAAAGAATATGATGCTCTTTCTGGCTATGAGGAGCATATGCAGGAGATTGAGGCACAATGGAAGAAACAGACGGCGAAGCTTGAAGAGAGCTGCCGGGTATTATCCGAGCACAGACGGGCACTTTCGGAAAAGCTTTGTAAGAAGATCCGGGAGTCCTTGGAGGATATGAACTTTAATATGGTCCGGTTTGAGATGCGGTTTGAGACATCCCCGAATTATTCTGCAAATGGCTACGATGATGCGTGCTTCTATATCTCGACGAATGTAGGTGAAGCGATGCGTCCGCTGCATGAGGTTGCATCCGGTGGTGAACTGTCGCGAATCATGCTGGCAATGAAATCCTGTCTTGCAAATCAGGACGACACACCGACACTTGTCTTTGATGAGATCGATGTCGGTATCAGTGGCAGAACCGCACAGAAGGTGGCAGAGAAGATGTCGATCCTGTCACGGCAGCATCAGGTTATCTGTATCACGCATCTTTCCCAGATCGCAGCGATGGCAGATGCACATTATCTGATTGAAAAAAATGTGGAAAATGAGAAAACAATTTCCAGCATCCGGTTACTTTCAAAGGAAGAGGAAATTGAAGAACTGGCAAGACTCATCGGTGGTGCAAAAATCACGGAGACGACGATTCACACTGTGACCGAGATGAAAGGATTGGCAGAACAGGCAAAAATAAACTGAATTACATAGAATGAAATATTCGATACTAAGAGTACATGGAGGAATCTATGTACTCTTTTTTATAGCACAAATTATATGAAATAAAGCGATTTGAAATAAAGAAATGAAATCAGGAGAGGAGGAAACGATGTGAGAAAGTATCGAATCTTTTTAGTTGTACTGTTGCTGATAGTGCTTGGCATCTTAGGGTATCATAACCGGGAGTTCCTGTTCGCAAAGGGAGGAGATACAGATGTGGAGACGCAGGCGGATTCCCTGCCGGTTGTATCAAGTGAAGGGGAGACCGAATGCATGGTCTGTCCGTCGGGAGAACCAGTTGGAATCTATGTAAAAACAAAAGGTGTAATGGTGATCGGCGTCAATTCGGTTGTGGACGAACAGGGAATCACATGCAATCCATGTGAGAATCTGTTGTCGCCGGGCGATTATGTAATGCGTATCAATGGACAGAGTGTGGACGATAAAAAATCAATGCTGGAACTGGTACAGCAAAGCGAAGGACACGAATTGCTGCTTCGTGTCTGCCGGGAAAATGAGTACCGGACGGTGCGTGTAACACCGGTAAAGAAAAAGGATGGCAGCTATGCGCTTGGACTCTGGGTAAAGGATGATATTTCCGGAATCGGAACGATCACCTATACAGATGGAGAACGGTTTGCTGCACTTGGACACAGCATCAACGACAACGACACAGGAATTATGTTCCGCGTGTCCGATGGCGCGGTGTATGAGACGACGATCGTGCGCATCAAAAAGCCGGAAGCGGATAAGCCGGGACGACTGGAGGGCATCATCAATTATACCGGACGGTATGTGATCGGGCGCGTGGAGGAAAATAGTGCCTTTGGTATTCACGGATACTTGACAAAACGACAGCAAAAGACACATACGCAGGACATCCAGGTGGCAGTTGGACGAAAATCAGAGGTGCATGTCGGAACCGCGTATCTGCTTTCGTCGGTATCCGGGGAGTCGAAACAATACGAAATCGAGATTGTGTCAGTCGATTCTGACAATGAGAACGGACGGTGTATGGAATTTAAGGTAACCGATTCGACATTGCTTTCTCTGACCGGCGGAATTGTGCAGGGAATGAGCGGCACACCAATCCTGCAGGATGGCAGGCTGATCGGGGCAGTGACACATGTATTTGTCAACGATTCGACACGAGGCTACGGCATTTTCATCGAAGAAATGATGCAGTAAAAAATGGGAAAAATTGACCGAAAATGCTGTCAATATTTACTGTCGCAACTTGCGTTTTATTATGTATTGCCCTCGCAAAATAATGAAACTATAATGTCTTTGATATCAAGATTAGAGGGGGATAGTTTTATGAAGACAAAAGTGCTTATCATAAAACATGATACAAAGGCAGCGACGGAATTAAGACAGCAGCTTGCAAAGAATAAGGATATTTGCGTGTGCGATATTATTTCAGACGGCGGAAACGCAGTTTCGGCAATTCGCGCACAAAATCCAAATGTCATTTTGCTGGATTTCCTGTTGCCGAATCTGGATGGACTGGCAGTGATGGAAGAGGTCAACGGATGGGGAACCCGTGGATACCGCTTCCTGTTGCAGGGGAATGCCAGCCAGATTCGATTTGCACAAAATACATGCCGGGGAAATGTTGATCATATTTTCGTCCGTTTTATCGATGAAGAATATAATGATCTTGATCTGGAAAAGGAAATCCTGACCTTAGCGCGTGGCAAACAGACGGGGATGAGTGTCTGCCAGCCGGAGGATGCAGGAGAAGAACTGCAGACAAAGCTCGAAGTAAAGGTTACGGAAATCATTCATGAGGTAGGCGTGCCAGCACATATCAAGGGATACCAGTATCTGCGCAGCTCTATCCTGATGGCAGTACAGGATATGGATATCCTCGATTCCATCACGAAGCAGCTCTATCCTTCGATTGCAAAGGCATACGCAACGACACCATCCCGTGTGGAACGTGCCATCCGGCATGCCATTGAGGTGGCATGGAGCAGAGGCAATTCCGACACGATGCATGAGCTATTTGGATATACATTGCAGCAGGGAAAGCTGAAGCCGACGAACTCGGAATTTATAGCACTTATCGCCGACAAAATACGACTCGAATCGAAGATGAAAAGCGCGTAGACAAAATTATCCACAAAAAGAAAATTTCTGTGGAAATGCGCTTGACAATGGTATTTTGAAATTATATCATCTTCCTATGGTTAATTTTGATTGATAGGAGGTTGGTTCCAAGAAGGGGAGGATAATATGAATACGGAGAGAATCAGGGTGATGATTGCGGATGCCGGGTATGAGATGCTCGGTCGGCAGTTAGAAGCCTATAATGGGGAGAGATTCGATATCGTTTGCTGTACGGCGGATGGCAACGAGGTGTATGATCAGGTGCTGCAGGCACAGCCGGATGTGTTGCTGATGGATGTTTTCATTACCAACGTAGACGGTCTGGAGGTATTAGAGCAGCTGCGGGAGAACCAGTCACTGGTGGATTTGAAGATTATTTTCTTGTCGACGGTGGGGTCGAGCCGGATCATCAATATGGCATTCAATCTGGGTGCTGATTATTATATGATGAAACCTTGTAATCCGAAGGTACTGGCAAAACGAATTATACAGATTGCAGACTTTGCAAAGGTTGGGGAGCCGATGGAAGGATGCGAAGATGAGGATACCAAACTGCCAGCCAACAATGTGTATGACTATGGTATGCATACGATGGAGAACGACGTAACGGAGATCATCCGTGAGATCGGTATTCCGGCGCATATCAAAGGATATCAGTACATACGTGAGGGCATCATGATGGCAGTCAATGATATGAATATGCTCAATTATATAACGAAGCTGTTGTATCCAAGTATAGCGAAAAAATACAAGACGACGTCCAGCAGTGTGGAGCGTGCCATCCGTCATGCGATTGAAGTGGCATGGGGAAGAGGCAAGATCGAAGTCATCGAGGATATGTTTGGCTATACGGTGAGTGCAGGAAAAGGAAAGCCGACGAATTCCGAGTTTATTGCCCTGATCGCGGACAAGCTGAGGATTGAGTATAAAATGCATGCAAGCTAAAAAATAAAATCCATGCGAAAGTTACGAAAGGAGATAAAGACGTGGCAACGGAAGGAACAAGAGAAGGTGGTTCCAGCATGAACAGAGGACAAGGAAAATATTTTGATCGGGAGAAACGACCAGGTGGAGGAACAAGATTCCAGAAATCCGATCGTTCCGGCGCACCGCGAGGTGACCGACAGGCAGGTGGAGACAGACCACCGCGTGGAAATGGAAACCGATCATATGGAGAGAAATCATACGGTGACAGACCATATGGAGACAGACCACCGAGAAATGAGCGTCCAAACCGAAACTACGGAGGTGCTCCTAAGTTTCCGAAAAAGGATGAGGATGAGGAAGACAGAGGCAGAAGAAGCAAGCCATCCCGTCCAAAGGAGAGTAAGCCGACGATCGCAATTCCGGACAAAAATAAGGTCCAGATGCGCTTAGAAAAGGAACAGAAATCGGTTAAGAAGAAGCAGAACAACAAAAAACGGGAATCCAGTCGTCCGCAGCCAAAGCAGAAGCGGTCAAGCAATATCAATTATACGAAGAACTATGCCAATGGCGCGTATGATGATTATGAGGATTTTGATGATTGGGAATAAAAAGGCAGGCACCATACAGCAGTTTGTATGGTGCCTTTTTGCGTGCTGGTATGTAGTGGTTTTACTTGTCTTGGAGAAATGAATGTGATATGATATTTTTATCTGTGGAATTTGTGATACACATGGAGGAACATTTTGGACGAGAACAATCTGGATAGTCTGTTGGATGAATTATCATCGATGGATGGAGAATTGAATGAGAATATTGATATAGATTCCGGCGTGGATGTCGATGCAGATGATATGGATGACATTTCTCTCGATGAACTGGATCATTTAGATGGCATGGATCTTGGAGATCTGGATTTCGATGATATTGATTTTGATGATGTTGATATCACGAAACTGGATGCCGGTGCCAATCCGGTCGTAAAGAAGAAGCCGCAGGAACAGGAAACGGACGATATGAGTCTGGATGCCCTGATCGAGAAGGCAAATCAGGAGAATGTGAAACCAGAACCGTCACAGGAAGAGCCGTCGGTGCAGGCGGACAATACCGATGTTTTTGGAGAAGCAGACTTGCAGATGCAGGAAGATACCGCGTTGCCAGAGGGCGTGTTCGATGATGCTTTGTTTGGTTCGATGGATATGGGAATGTCAGAAGAACCAGAACTGTCAGAGAAGGAAAAAAATCCATATACGGCAGATGAGGATAGCCTGGATGCATTGTTGCAGTCCTCTATGGCAGAAAGTTTGTTGAACGGGGATCTGGCTGATATCGAGGATATTGGCGAAAAAACGGAGGAACCGGTAAAAAAGGTGAAGCAGCCGCGGAAAAAGGCAGAGAAGAAGAAAAAAGCGGAAATTGAGGAAGAAGAGACAGAACATAAAAAGAAAACGATTTCTGAGATTCTTTTTGGTGAGCCGGATGAGGATGACTTAGAAGAGGAAGCTTTGTTCGAGGAGAAGAAAGCGAAGAAGGAAGCTGAAAAGAAGAAAAAACAGGCAGAGCGGGAAGCGAAAAAAGAAGAAAAGGACGCAGCCAAGCAGGAGATGCTTACTGCGAAGCAGGCGAAGGATAAAGCAAAGCAGAAGGAAAAAGCCGACAAAAAACGACAAAAAGATGAAGCCTATGCGGCAGAGCTTGAAGCCGAAAAAGATCAGAAAAAGGTTTCGACACCGACCGTTATTGTCGTATTTGTTCTGTTTTTTGCACTTGCGGCAGGAGTCGTACTCGGTACGAATCAGTTTAACTATTCGCAGGTGATCAGGAAAGCGGCGAATTATTTCGAACGGCAGCGATATCGTCTGGCATATGATGAGGTATCCGGTGTCGAAGTCAAAGAAAAAGATCAGGATTTAAAAGACCGGATCTACACTGTTATGTATGTGGAACGACTGTATGAATCCTATGAGAATAACATGAAGCTTGGCAGACCGGACAAGGCGCTTGATGCATTACTTCGGGGCATCGAGAAATATGATGAGCATTACGATGAGGCGGTAGAGCTTGATATCGTGAAGGATATCGACTCCTGCCGGGATAAGATTATCAATGCACTGTGGAATACATATGGTATCACCGAAGAGATGGCATACCAGATCTTAGCAATGGAAGGACAGGAATATACCAAAACCTTGTCGGAGCTTGGCGCAAAAGCAGCGGAGACAGAGACGCCGACCGATGCGCAGGGACAGTAATAAATGCAACTATTGACCGTATGAATGTGACAGAGGATGAGACGATGATAGCAATTTTAGATTACGATGCAGGCAACATTAAAAGTGTAGAAAAAGCAGTGCATTATCTGGGTGAAGAAGCTGTAATCACGCGGGATAAGGATCTGATCTTATCGTGTGACAAGGTGATCCTGCCGGGCGTGGGAAGCTTCGGTGATGCGATGGGTAAGCTGCGGGAGTACAAGCTGGATCAGGTGATCTACGATGTGGTAGATGCCGGGACACCATTTCTTGGAATCTGCCTTGGCTTACAGCTTCTGTATAAGACAAGCGAGGAAAGCCCGGGAGCAACGGGACTTGGAATTTTGGACGGCGAGATTTTACGGATTCCAGATGCACCGGATCTGAAGGTGCCACAGATTGGATGGAATTCTCTCGATATCACACCGGGCGCAAAATTATTTGCCGGTGTGGAGGAACACCCATATGTATATTTTGTGCATTCGTATTACCTGAAATCGAAGGACGAAGCAGATGTTGCAGCGCGGACACACTATTCCGTGGACATTCATGCCTCTGTGGAAAAGGGAAATGTATTTGCGTGTCAGTTCCATCCGGAGAAGAGTTCGACGGTAGGACTGAAAATATTGGATAACTTTATACACTTATAAGAGACGGGGAGGAAGAGAGTATGCATACAAAGAGAATTATTCCTTGTCTGGATGTCAACAATGGCAGGGTTGTAAAGGGTATCAATTTTGTGAATTTAAAAGATGCAGGTGATCCGGTTGCTGTTGGTGCTGCCTATGATAAGGCAGGTGCGGATGAGCTTGTATTTCTGGATATTACGGCATCTTCGGATTCGAGAAATATCGTGATCGATATGGTGCGGAAGGTTGCGGAGACCGTGTTTATTCCGTTTACCGTTGGCGGCGGTATCCGTACAGTCGATGATTTCAAGGCGATTTTACGTGAGGGCGCCGATAAGATCAGTATCAATTCCTCTGCCATCAATACACCGCGGCTGATTAGTGACGCTGCAGATAAGTTTGGCAGCCAGTGTGTGGTCGTTGCGATTGATGCGAGAAGAAGGGAAGATGGAAGCGGCTGGAATGTGTTCAAGAACGGTGGACGTGTCGATACCGGACTTGATGCGATCGAGTGGGCGATGCAGGCAGATAAGATGGGCGCAGGAGAGATCCTGCTTACGAGTATGGACTGTGATGGAACAAAGGCAGGCTACGACGTGGAGCTGACCAGACTGATTGCCGAAAATGTATCCGTTCCGGTAATTGCGTCCGGCGGTGCAGGAACGAAGGAGCACTTCTATGATGCACTGACAGAGGGAAAAGCAGACGCAGCACTTGCAGCATCCCTGTTCCACTACAAGGAGCTGGAGATCATGGATCTCAAAGCATATCTGGCGGAGCGTGGAATTCCGATGCGTATGTAGCGATATACGACGGTGGAAGAAGGACTTAAAACATGATAACACTCATTGAAAATGATATTTCTCTGGAAGAGTATCTGACACTTCGGGAGAAAGTTGGCTGGAAGAAACTGACAGACAAGCAGGCGGCACATGCCCTTGCGAATTGTCTGTATAAAGTAAAAGCGGTCGATGCGGACGGACAGGTCGTTGGTATGGGACGTGTCGTTGGAGACGGTGCCGTGGTCTGTTATATTCAGGATCTGATCGTGATTCCACAGGTGCAGGCACAGGGCATTGGCTCGCAGATTATACAGAAATTAAAAGCGTATGTGGAATCTCTGCGGGAAGAGGAAAGCACGATGATGCTATGTCTGATGTGTGCCAAGGGCAGAGAGCCATTTTATGAAAAACATGGATTTATGCAGCGACCGACCGATGCACTTGGACCGGGTATGATTCAGTATCTGACAGAAAAATAAAGAATAAAACAAAAAATCCTCCCATCCGGGAGGTTTTTTGCTTTCTATCGAACTATGAGATTACTCAGCAAGATATGGCTTTAACGCTGCCATGATATCTTCTGTATCCTTATCTGTATGTACATTTAAGTCGATTGGCTTGGAAATATCCAAACTGAAAATACCCATGATAGACTTTGCATCGATAACATAACGACCAGATACTAAGTCAAACTCAGCATTAAAACCGCTGATGTCATTTACGAAGCTCTTTACCTTATCGATAGAGTTGAGAGAAATTTTAACCTTTAACATATAGAAACCTCCTTGTATATTATGAAAGCGAAAAATAATCTCAAAAATATATCTTTCGCACTTTTTTTATCTATGTTACTATAATAAAAGTTTACACTATAAAAGTCAAGAATCAGCAGGAGAAATTTGCGTAAAATGTATGTGAATATTTTAAATAAAAAAGTAGCAGTTTGCACACTTGGATGCAAGGTGAATCAATATGAGTCAGACAGTATGATGGATATTTTGAAGAAAAATGGATGCGAGATTGTACCATTTTCACAGTTTGCAGATGTGTATATCGTCAATACGTGTTCGGTCACGAATATGGCGGAGCGAAAGTCGAGACAGATGCTGCACCGCGCGAAAAAGAAGAACCCGGAGGCGGTCATTGTGGCAGCCGGATGCTATGTGCAGGCAGCCGAGGAAGCGTTGGCAAAGGATCTAGGCATCGATATTCTGATCGGAAACAACTGCAAGAAGGATGTTGCCCGTATCTTAAGTGAATATTATGAGGATACGTCCATGCATGAGGTTGTGATCGACATCAATCACACGAACGAATATGAGGAAATGACGCTCATAAAGCCGAACGAGCGATGCCGTGCCTATGTCAAGGTGCAGGACGGCTGTAATAATTTCTGCACGTATTGTATCATCCCATATACACGTGGCAGAATCCGCAGCCGGAAGCTTGCGGATGTCGTGCGGGAGGTAGAAGGGCTGGCAGTAGAAGGCGTACAGGAAGTCGTGATTACAGGAATCAATTTATCTTCCTATGAGGATGAGGATGGTGCATCGCTGCTGATGCTGTTACAGGCAGTTGCCAAAGTGAATGGTATTAAGCGTATCCGGATGGGATCGCTGGAGCCGCGTGTGATCACAGAGGAATTCCTGGATGGTATCACAGCGCTTGATAAGGTGTGTCCGCATTTCCATCTGTCATTGCAGAGTGCCTGCAATGAGACGTTAAAGCGGATGAACCGGAAATATACAATCGAAGAATATATGGAAAAATGCGAGATGATCCGCAGGGCATATGATCGTCCGGCGATCGCGACAGATGTGATTGTAGGATTCCCGGGGGAAACCGAGGAGGAATTTGCAACAACGGTGGCAAATCTGGAGAAGCTGAATCTCTATGAGATGCATGTATTTAAATATTCAAAGCGGAGCGGCACGATCGCAGCGACAATGGAGCATCAGGTGAGCGATGCAGTGAAGGAGAAGCGAAGCAATGTGCTGTTAGAGCTGACGGCGAACCAGAAGGCAGCATTTGAAGCACAGTTTTCCGGAGAGCTGCTTCCGGTGCTGATGGAGGAGTATGACTGTATCGATAAGGATGGAAAGCCGGCGTATGTCATGAAGGGACACACAGATCGTTATATCCTTGTGAAGCAGGAGACGACAAGAGAAGTCTGCGAGCAGAGTGTCAATACATTCGTGGATATTTTGTACCGGCCGGAGAAGTCGAAATAAGGATGTTGGATCATGGCATATGGACGTATATCTTTACGAAAATATGCCATGAATTAAAAAAAATTAAAAAAATTAAAAAAAGTTGTTGACAACATGTTATATATTTGTTATAGTAACAAAGGTTTCAAGATGGTTCGTTGGTCAAGCGGCTAAGACGTCGCCCTCTCACGGCGAAAACAGGGGTTCGATTCCCCTACGAACTGCTTTTAAAAGGATACAGATTGTATCCTTTTTTTTCGCAATTTTTTCTTTTCATAAGAAAAGAATCACTTGAAGAAAATGCCTCCGTGAGATATACTATACTACATATGATACAGAAGAAAGGGGTTAGTAATATGGCTGTATGTGAATCATGTGGAGCAAGGGTGCAGGATGGAATTACGATCTGTCCGGAATGTGGGCGCCCGGTGGTGAAGATGAAGACAAGTCTTGGGCTGAAAGGTGAGAACGGAAAGAAGCCGGTACAGCAAAGGGCATATACACCAACCGATGATTATGGTGACATCTATGATGGGAACAGTATCGGGGGAACAGATCCTGTCAAGATTACGAAGGAAGACGTAAAGGAATACAAAGAGCTGAACAAGAAACAGGGCGGCGGAAGCGGCGTCGGCAAAGTGTTTGGCACGATCTTCAAGTTCATCATATTTGCAGCAATCGTATTTGGTATTTATATGTTTGTGACAAAGGTTGTGTTAAAGCCGAACGGACCGGAGACTTATGAGGATGCAGTCAAAGCATTCCAGACAGCGGTCAATGAGGATGACAGTGAGAAATTACAGGCATTAGTACCGGAATACATAACAGCAAACAAAGCCTTGGTTGAGGAAATCTTACCATATGTGCAGGAGACAAACTACACATCGATCAAGATTATTGATACATCCATCTGGGGCACTTCTGAGGTAAATGCATTCAACGATAAGATCCAGCTGGAGCATGGTAAGACTGCAGATGCAAGAGAGGGTGTTACCCTGAAGCTTGGACTGCGTGGAACGATGAAGGATCGCAATGGCGTGAAGAGACAGTATCTGGAAGTAAATATTGATTTCATCAAGATCAAAGGCGTCTGGTATCCGGATATCGAAGAGGTACAGGATCAGTTGTTTAAACAGGATTAAGAAAAAGCCGGGAGCGAAAAACTTCCGGCTTATTTTTTTGACGGAGGAGTACATGGCGTTACAGTTTATCCTTGGCCCAAGCGGGGCAGGAAAATCAGAATATATTTACGAGGACATTATACGTCGGACAATGCAGGATGAGCGGGAAAATGTGATCGTGCTTGTCCCGGAACAGTATTCGCTGGAGATTCAACGAAAGCTTGTGCAGAAGCATCCGCGCGGCGGCAGCTTCCAGATTGACGTCATCGGGTTTAATCGGCTGGCATATCGGATATTTGATGAGCTGCATATCAAGCCGAAGAAAGTGCTGGAGGATTTCGGAAAATCTATGTTGCTGCGAAAGGCAGCACAGGAGCACAAAGAAGAGCTGTCTCTGTATGCCGGAAGTCTGGATAAGGCAGGATTTATCGACGAGGCAAAATCGTTGATGTCAGAGATCTACCAGTATGATATTCCACGGGAACGGCTGCGGGAGGCGTTACAGAAGCTGGACGATTCGGAGGAGGCACGTGTGCTTGCGAGAAAGCTGCAGGACATGCTGGTAATTTTCGATGCGTTTGAGGAGAAGAAAGGGCAGTCTTTTATCGTAGCAGAACAGATGCTGGAACTCCTGACCGCGGCAGCGGAACAATCGGAGATGATTGCAGGCAGTGAGATCGTATTAGATGGATTTACCGGATTTACACCGATTCAGTTGAATCTGATTTCCGTGTTGCTGCGCCGGGCGAAAAAAGTGACGATCGTATTGACGATTGACGCGGCAACCTATGAGAAAAAGCACGTGGCAGAGCACGAACTGTTTGCACTTACGAAGCAGACAATCGAGCATTTGCTGCTTACTGCCGAGCAGGCACATGTGGTTGTGAAACCGGTATTGCTCTTAGGAAAGGATGGCTGTAAACGGTGGAGCAAGGGACATCCGCTGGCACATCTGGAGCAGAATCTGTTCCGCTATCCGTACCGTGTCGGGAAAGACGAGGAACAGGCGATTACGATTACGGCGTATGATACGCCGGCGCAGGAGCTGACCGGCGTTGCAGAACAGATTCGTACCCTTGTGATGGAGCAGGGCTATCGTTACCGGGATATTGCGATCGTGAGTGGAAATCTGGAGGAGACGGCGGAATTTGCGAAGCGGATATTGCCGCAATATGAGATTCCATATTTTATTGATATGACGATGCCGGTGAAGAATCATCCATGTGTGGATGCGCTTATGCATGTGCTTCGAATCGTCGATGAGAATTTCAGTTATGACAGTGTGTTCGCGTTCTTAAAATCCGGAGTTGTAAAGTCGTTGGAACAATCGGAGATCGAGATGCTGGAAAACTACGTGCTGGCGCGTGGACGAAAGGGAATCCGGAGCTGGAGCCAGCCATTTCTAAACGGCGAGGATGACACCGTGGATGAGCTGCGGCAGGTTGTGATGGAAATATTGCAGCCATTTTACAAGGCAGTCTCCGGTGGAAAAAAGAAGATTTCCGTGTTTGTCGAAGCCATCTATGCGCTTATGGAGACGCTTTCGATGGAGACGCAGTTTGAAGATGCCGGACTGTATGAGAAGGTGCGGCAGATCTTTGACAAGATGGTGGAGATCATGCCGGAGGACACGGTCAATGTACAGGAGTTTGAGGAACTGTTTGCCGTAGGAATGAAGGATGTCACACTTGGTATGGTGCCACCGACACTGGATATGCTCGTAGTCGGCGATATCACGCGAACCAGACTAGGTGATATCCGGGCGCTGTTTATCGTGGGTGTAAATGACGGCGTCATTCCGAAACGTGCCGGACGCAGTCAGATCATCAATGACCGCGAGAAAGAACGACTGGGTGCATTTGGTATCCATATGGCGCCGACAGAGCGGGTGAACAGCTACACCGAACAGTTTTACCTGTATCAGAACATGACGAAGCCAAAGGATTGTCTGCATTTATCCTATGTGTGTATGAGTGCCACGAATGAGACAATGCGGCCATCTTATATATTAGACCGGATTCGAAGAATTTTTCCGGACAAGAAGGAATTACAGGGACAGCGGATGGAGAACCGGATCGTGACAGACAAATCCGGGCTGGAGGTTTTAATCATAGGAATCCGGGAATTGCTCGAGGGTAATCACAGCCACGAGAAAGAGACACTGCAGTTATATAAGCTGTATCTGAAGCATGGAGATGCCCGGACACTCGAACGGATGAAACAGGCGATGCAGTACCGGAATCTGCCGGAGAAGCTGGCGGAACAGGTCACACAGCTGATCCGGTTACAGGATATGGCGATGTCCGTATCGAAGCTGGAACAGTATGCAAGCTGTGCGTATGCATTTTTCCTTCGATACATTCTACGGTTAGAGGAGCGGCAGATTCATGGTATCGACAACCGGAACGTCGGTATGATCCTGCACGGTGCGATGGAGCAGATGTTTTGCTATGTGCGGGATCAGAAGGACAATGCATGGGAGACACTGTCCGAGCAGGAGCGGGATGCGAAGACAGAGGAATTCGTGAATGAAAACTTTGCGAAGGAATACGCCGGACAGGAGCTGGATGCCGGACAGTATGAAGTGCTACGGAAGAGTTTGATCCGAATCGGAAAACGGACCGTGCAGAAGCTGCAGGCGATGATGGATGCGTCTTACAAACCGCGGTATTTTGAGTATGCATTCCGAAAAAAACTGCAGGTTGGAGATGAACAGTTGTCCTTAGTTGGCGTGGTGGACCGCGGAGATTTGTATGTGAATGAAGCAGAGCAGACGATTTCCCTGCGTGTGATCGATTACAAATCCGGGGCACATGAGTTTGATCTTGGTGATCTATACGAGGGACTGGAACTGCAGCTTGCAATCTATACAGATGTGATGCGTGAACTGGTCGATCAGGAGTGGAATAAAAACCGCGCGGAGACAGAACGCTATAAGATTGTGACGGATAGTATGTATTATTATCATATGCAGGATCCATATGTGCAGGCGGAAAATGAGACAGAGGCGGAGGAAGCACGGGAGAAGCAGCTGACATACAAAGGACTGGCACGGGATGACGCGGAGGAATTTGACACAGTGCTTGCCTATGCCGAGTACAAGGCATCTGCACTTGCCACGCAGATGAAATCGGGAGTGATCGACAAAAATCCGATGCGGGAGTCCAACAAGACCGCGTGCGATTACTGCGCATACAAAGATGTGTGCCGGTTTGATGAAAAATACGGAAACAACCGTTATCACTACACAAAGCACAGCGCAAAGGAGAAGGAACAGTTATTGGAGGAGATGCATAGCGTATGCCATGGACAGAAAAACAGGAACAGGTAATTAAAGAGAGAGACAAGACAATTCTTGTATCGGCAGCCGCAGGCTCCGGTAAGACGGCAACGCTCGTGGAACGTATCTACCAGAAGATGATTGATCCGGAGCATCCGGTCGATATCACGTCTTTTCTGGTCGTGACTTTTACTAAGGCGGCAGCGGCGCAGATGAAAGAGAAGCTTTTGAAAAAGCTGGAGGAAGCACAGGAACAGTATCCGGAATCAGAGCACATTGCAAAGCAGAACATGTTGATCCAGAGTGCGGATATCACGACGATCGATAGTTTCTGCCTGAATATCGTAAAGGAGTATTTCAGTTATCTGAATCTGGATCCGGCGGTTGGAATCGGTGATCCGGGTATGCTGGAAATGCTGAAATATGATGTGATGACAGAACTTTTTGAGGAAAAGTATGCGCAGCTGCAGGAACAGGGCGATACGGAATTTGGTCGGCTGCTGGAAGTGTTTTGTGATGGAAAACGGGACGACAATCTGAAGGATGTGCTGGACAAGATCTATCGGCAGATCACAAGTTTTCCAGCAACGGAGCGGTTTTTAGAGGAAGCGAGAATGGGACTGCAGATTGACACGGCGGAGGATTTAAACCATGCACCGTGGATGCAGGCGATGCTTGATATCCTGCATAAAAAGGCGGCGGCAGCCGTACAGCTTGCAGAGCGGTGCCTTGTGATCTGCGAGGAGCCGGATGGACCGGAGCAGTACCGGGAGCAGATCGAATCGGATATCGAGAAGCTGCAGGTAATCGGGCAGGCGGACAGTTATGCTGCGATGAAGGGGGCAATCGAGAGTAAATGGGCGACGCTTTCGAGAAAGAAGTTTACCGGAGACAAAGAATTACAGGAAGCCTGTAAGACGCTCCGCAAGGAATATAAGGATGAATTTGACAGCAAAAAGCTTGACAGCTTCAAGCAGTCGGAAGCACAGATCTTAGAAGATATGCAGCTGTTAAAAACATATCTGCTTCCGTTACTCTCCCTGACTGAGGAATTCATGACGCGGTTTATGGAAGAAAAGCAGAAAAGGAAGATGCTGGAGTTCTCGGATATCTCACATATGGCATACCAGCTTGTGTGTGCCGGCTATGATGAGGATGGTACAGCAGTTCCAACAGAAATCGGAAAGACGATTGCAAACCGGTATGAGGAAATCTATATTGACGAGTATCAGGACAGCAATTATCTGCAGGAGGATATTCTGACTGCAGTATCGGGCAAATCCCGCGACGTGCATAATATGTTCATGGTGGGCGATGTGAAACAGAGTATCTACCGTTTCCGTATGGCGCGTCCAGAGATATTTGTCAAAAAATATAACCGATATCAGGCGGAAGGAAACGATATTAAGATCGAACTGAATCATAATTTCCGTTCCCGTGCGGTTGTGCTGCGCGCAATCAATTATTTCTTCTATCAGTTGATGGGAAGCGATTTAGGTGGTATCACATATGATGAGAAACAGGCACTTGTACCGGGCAAGCAGTTTCCGGAGCCACCGGAGGGCGTCCATATTGCCGAGGATGTGGAACTGTTGTTTGCTGATGTAGATGATACCGGGGATTTGAGCGAGGAGCAGCTTCGCCAGTATGGATCTCCGGAGAAAGATACGGTGGAGGGCTATATGATCGCGAACCGGATTCGATCGCTGATGCAGCCGGATACCGGCATGCAGGTCTATGACGAGGAAGAAGAATGTTACCGCCCGGTTCGGTATAAGGATATTGTGATACTGGCAAGAAGCCTGAAGGATTATGGCGATGTGATCTACAATGCGCTCACGGCACAGGGGATTCCGGTATATCTTGAAAAGTCCAAGGGATATTTTCAGGCGGTCGAGATACAGGTGATCATGGCAATGCTTTCCGTGGTTGACAACAGCCGGCAGGACATTCCACTTTCGGCAGTGCTGTTGTCGCCGATCGGCGGCTTGAATGAGTCAGAACTTGCGCAGATATGTGCTGCGGTGCGGAATGCCGTATCTGAAAAATTGTGTCTGTACAATATCTGTGAGTATTATGCAGAGGATCAGGCAGATACAGAACTTGGCGGAAAAGTCAGACGCCTGCTTGATCTGATCGAAGATCTAAAAGAGAAAAAACAGCATTTATCAGTATCGGATCTCATCTGGGAGCTGTTGGAGCAGACGGGATATTATGAATACGTGACAGCAATGCCGGCAGGCGATATCCGCAAATCCAATGTCGATATGCTATTGCAAAAGGCAGTGCAGTTTGAAAATGGATATTACAAAGGATTGTTTCATTTCTTGCGCTATGTCGATAAGCTGAAGCTGATGGAAAGGGATGAGGGCGAAGCAAGCGTGCTGAGCGAGGATGCGGATGTTGTGCGGATTATGAGTATCCACAAGAGTAAGGGACTTGAATATCCGGTCGTGTTTGTCGCAGGGATGGGACGGCAGTTTAACCGGATGGAGTTAAAGGATAATGTGCAGGTGCATCCGGACTATTATCTGGCTGCAATGGCGATGCACATAAAAGGACGGTATAAACATAATACTGCGATTCGGAGCATCTATGCGGCACTCGAGGATGCGGAGATGATGGCAGAGAATCTGCGGGTGCTCTATGTGGCGATGACGCGTGCGAAGGAAAAGCTGATCCTTACAGGTGCAATACGCGGTGCGGACCGTCTGCTTGCAAAATATGCCTATGTAGAAGATATGGAGCCGTTGCTGCTTCCGTATAATGTCCGCAAAAATGCCGACAGCTATGCGAAGCATCTGCTTGCCTGTATGGTGCGTTATAACCGGCTGGCGGCAGCCTGCGAGGTGCAGGGGAAAATCCGTATGGAAATTTGCAACCAGGAGGAAATTCTGACAGCGATGATTCCGATGGAGCTTCACAAACGGTTACAATTAGAAGACATCCGCCGTATGGCGGAGCAGGCAGAGAAAGATGTATTCTATGCAAAAAACGAGGCGAGTGTATCCTACGTATATCCACATATGCCGATGACGACACTGGGAGCGAAGCTGTCAATCTCGGATATTAAGAAGATGAAAGCCTATGATGGAAAAGGGTATGATATCAATACGGAATTTGCCCTTCCGGATACTGCGGAGCAGGAAATAGAAAAAAACCTTCCGAAACGAGCACAGTCTGCAGGAAAAACAGGCACACTTACCGGTGCGGAGCGTGGTACGATCGTTCATAAATTTATGGAAATGCTGCCATTTGAAGCGGTGGATACAGACGGAGATCTGGATGCGTATATCGCACAGCAAAAGGCGGCATTGCTTGCGCGGGGCATTTTCGAGGAGCGGGAACTTGTGGCAATCCGGGAAGCCAAAATCAGGAAGATGTTGCAATCTACGCTTGGATGCCGTATGATAGAAGCTGCGCGCCTGGGCAATCTGTACAAGGAACGGCAGTTTTCTGCTGGTATTCCGGCATCGGAGGTGTATGATGTCACGGAGCCGGATGTACTAGTTGTACAGGGAATTATTGATGCATACTTTTATGAGGATGACGACGTGGTGGTCATGGATTATAAGACCGATGCCGCAGACGAGGAGACTCTGGTTGGCAGATACCGGGCACAGCTTGCCTCGTATGCAGAGGTGCTGGAACGATTGACAGGAAAAAAGGTGAAGGAGCAGGTGATTTATTCCTTCCACTTAGATAAAATGATTCGATTATGAGGTGATAGAAATGGCTAGAACAGAGGAAGAACAAAAAGGAATTTCTTTGCTGGGAAACCAGCACGTAGCGTATCCGTCTGATTATTCTGCGGATATTCTGGAGACATTTATCAACAAACATCCGGACAATGATTATTTCGTAAAATTCAACTGCCCGGAATTCACAAGTCTTTGTCCGATTACTGGACAGCCGGATTTTGCGACAATCTACATCTCCTATGTGCCGGATGTGCGCATGGTGGAGAGCAAGTCGTTGAAGTTGTACCTGTTCAGTTTCCGAAATCATGGAGATTTCCATGAGGATTGCGTGAATACGATCATGAAGGATCTGATCAAGGCAATGGACCCGAAATATATTGAGGTCTGGGGGAAATTTACTCCACGTGGAGGAATCTCCATCGATCCGTATTGTAACTACGGACGTCCGGGCACGAATTGGGAAAAGGTCGCTTACGAACGTCTGGTACATCATGATTTATATCCGGAGAAAGTGGATAACCGCTAGGTGATTGCGGGACAAAAAGGAAGTAATCAATTATGAACAACAGTATGAAAGAGGCAGAAGATTATATTAACCAGATCCCACTGTTTGGACCTCATACAGAGGGAAGAAATAAATCAGGAAATGAGAACTTAGAGGCGGTTATGGCATTGCTTGGCAATCCACATCTTGCACATAAGGCGATTCATGTGGCTGGTACAAACGGAAAAGGTTCTACGGTACAGTTCCTGCGTGCGATACTTACAGAGGAGGGATACCGGGTGCGGACCTTTACGTCCCCACATCTGATCTCCATCACAGAACGGATCGAGGGAATCACAGAGGAAGAATTCGTCGAATGCTACCAGATTGTACGGAATGCATGCGAGCAGGCGGTGCAGAAAAATCTGCAGCATCTCTCGTATTTTGAATTCCTGTTTGCGATGGCGGCGGTGTATTTTTCCAAGCTGGAGCTGGACTATGTGATTTACGAGACCGGACTTGGCGGCAGACTGGATGCGACCAATGTGCTTGTGCCGGTGTTGACGATCATTACAGAGATTGGGCTCGATCATATGAAATATCTCGGCAACACGATCGAGGCGATTGCCGGAGAAAAAGCCGGGATTATAAAAACAGGCGTTCCAGTTGTGTACCACACGGGCAGTCTGGAAGCGGATGCCGTCGTAAAAAATCAGGCAGAAGCACTTGCGGCAGAAGCAATAAATGTCGCAAATGTGGAGTATAATATCGATGAATTTACAGATAAAACCATTGATTTTTCAATGTATAGCCGCTATTATAGTTACAATGGTTTGCGGCTTGATAGTGTGGCCACCTATCAGGTAGACAATGCCGTGACTGCGATCACAGCAGGTACGGTGCTGTTAGGCAGGCAAATCGCACAGGAGAAAATACAGCTTGCGCTGGATGCGTTTTTCTGGCCGGGACGTATGGAGAAGCTGAATGGGAATATCGTGATCGATGGGGCACACAACGAGAGTGCCATCGAGCGATTTACTGAGAGCGTGAATGCCGGGTATGCAGACCGGGAGAAAACACTTCTCTTTGCAGTCGCCGGGGATAAGGACTACGAACCGATGATCGCATATCTGATGCAGAATCTGGAAGTGGAGGCGGTCTATGTGACGTCGCTGGATTCTGACCGCGCAATCTCCGCAGAGTATATTGCGGCATTGTTCCGCGATTGTGCGAAGAAGACGGAACGCAATGTACATGTCTATGCAGATAATGACATCCGAAGCTGTTTCGCGGAAGCATATGCAGCTGTGGAGGCACGCGGCGGCATGCTGTTTTGCGTGGGCTCTCTGTATCTGATAGGAAAGATAAAAGACATATGGGAGGAAACCGTATGATAAATTTTGAAGAAGAATTGAAGCGTTTCTCGCCGATTCCGGAAGTGAATCAGGCGGAGGAAGCCATTTACAGCAATGATTTGAAGGATATCAGTGATATTGTATTACAGATGACACAGGACTTGAGAAATACAGGCAGCATATTGGATAATGCAGTATCTGTGCGGGCAAGGAGAAGATAAGATGGCAACAACAATGCGACCGGTGCTGTGCCCCCATTGTGGTGCACAGGTGCGGAAAAATGGATATTGTTCGGAATGTTATCTTCCGTTGTCGATGCTTAAAAAAGCGCAGAATACATCCAATTATTATTACAATATTGGGTATGACCGGGCATCGGCGAGAGATCTGTCCGGTGCGATTGAATCTCTGTTGCAGGCACTGCGGTATAACAAGCGGAATGTGCCAGCACGCAATCTGCTGGGACTCATCTATTATGAGATGGGTGAGGCTGTGCAGGCGATGAGCGAATGGGTTATGAGCATCAACTATCAACAGGAAAATAACCTTGCGACAAAATACTTAAAAGAACTGAAAAAAGATCCAGCCCGGTTGGAGAGTGTCGATCAGCTTGCGCGGAAGTTCAACATGGCAATCCAGTATGCGCACAGCGAAGATTATGATCTTTCAATCTTGCAGCTCAAAAGTGCACTCTCGGACAATCCACATTTTGTGAAAGGATATTTGCTGCTTGCCCTTTTGTATATCGGGACAGATAACTATGAGAAGGCAAGAGTGACTCTGCGTCGTGTCTTAAAGATCGATAAGGCGAATTCCCTTGCGGTGCATTATCTGCGGGAGATGGGAGATACCGAGGAAAACATCATTGAGATGCGTAAACAGAACGTGGATAATGATGGACTCTTAGACGACGATTACCTTGAGGAGATCGTTGTGACCGAGGATGGCAGAGCACCGAAGAAGATCGAGAAGAAGAATCTGTTTCAGGAGATCAAGGCAAAGAAAGATACAAGCGTTGTGCGAACCGGACAGTTTGGACAGGTCAGCCTTGCAAAATACTCTGGGTTGTATATGTTGCTTGGGCTGGTGTTTGGCGTCCTTCTTTTCAGCTTTTTCATTCTGCCTGGACAGAAAAAGAAGCTGCGGGTAGAAAATGAACAGCTGATTAAGACATACAGTGAGGAGCTTGCCGGGAAAAATTCCACGATCAACAGCCTGAGTGCAGAGGTGGACAGTCTGACAAAACAGATTGATACACTGCAAAATGGAGCCGCACAGGGGGAGACGGATCTTCCTGATTATTCCAATGTTGTGTCGGGCATGTCAGATACAGATTTACAAAATATGATAGACAAAGAGTAATCGATGATTATTCGAAATTACGAAAGAAAGTGAAATGATTTCACTTTCTTTTTCTTTTGCATTTTTTTCTGGATATATGGATATAGGAGGCAATTTATGGTGTATGAAGTAGCAAATGGTGTGCTGATTTATTATCTGCCGGAGGAGCTTGATCACTATGCGGCGGATATGCTCAAGCGAAAGACGGCACATGTGTTTGATGAGGAAGAGATCAGGTACCTGATCTTTGATTTCTCGAAGACGCAGTTCATGGACAGTTCCGGCATCGGGCTGATTACCGGACGGTTTCGGATGGTGCATGACAAGGGAGGATGTGTATATGCGGTGCATGTCAATGAAACGATCGATCGCATTTTGTTGATGTCAGGAATCTATCGCATCTTAAAGAAGATGGATTCCCTGGATGCGATAAAAAAGGAGATGGTAAAGGGAGGATATTATGAATAGTGCAAACGAAATGAATGTGGAATTTGATAGTGTGGCGAAAAATGAGAGCTTTGCCCGTGTGATCGTGGCATCATTTATCACGTCGACGAACCCAACGCTCGAAGAAGTGTCGGATATTAAAACGGCAGTTTCCGAGGCGGTCACAAATGCAATCATTCATGGCTATGAGAAAGGTGCGGGAAAAATCTGGATTCGTACAGTCGTGGAAGACCGTTCGGTGTACATAGAAGTGCGGGACAAAGGAATAGGCATCGCGGATGTCAAACAGGCGATGGAGCCACTTTTCACAACAAAACCGGAAGAGGAACGATCTGGTATGGGGTTTTCCTTTATGGAGGCATTTATGGATCGGCTGGAGGTTGAATCCGCCGCAGGCGAAGGTACCGTGGTAAAAATGTGGAAGGAGATCGGTGCACCGGCACCACATTATGAATAAATGAATGAATGGGAACTATTTCAACAGGCACAGATGGGGAGCAAGGCTGCAAAGGAAAAAATAGTTTCAGATAATACCGGGCTTGTGTGGAGTATCGCACGGCGGTTTGTCAACCGTGGTTATGATCTCGAGGAACTGTATCAGATCGGCTGTATCGGACTGCTCAAGGCATGCGACCGGTTTGAGAGCCGCTATGGCGTACAGTTTTCCACCTATGCAGTTCCGTTGATTGCCGGGGAGATCAAGCGGTTTCTGCGGGATAATGGTGCGATCAAGGTGTCACGTATCTTAAAACAAAATGGCTATCAGATCAGCAAAGCGAAGGAGGCGTTGCTGCACAAATATGGAAGAGAGGCAACGCTGGATGAGCTGGCAGACTATACGGGGCTTTGTGTCGAGGATATCGTGATGGCGACGGAGGCAAACCGGGAGGTGGAATCCATCCAGCAGACAATCTGTGGCAAGGATGGGACACAGGTCAGTCTGGTGGAGCGGTTGGTGGATGAAGCACAGTCGGAAGTGGCAGCGGAAAATATCATGAACCGGATCTTAGTCGGACAGGCAATGGAAAAGCTGGGGGAGATGGAACAGGAATTGATACGGCTGCGGTTTTTCGAGGATAAGACACAGACAGAGGTTGCGAAGGTGCTGGGAATCAGTCAGGTGCAGGTCAGCCGGCTGGAGAAGAAAATACTGATTCAGATGCGTCAGAATCTGGATCTTTATAAATCGAACTAGAAGTACGATTTACATATAAAAAGTACAATACTAGAAATAAAAGTAGAATAATAAAACTTATAGTTGAAAAAACATACTTCACGTTGTATAATGTCAACAATAGTTGTATTTGGCGGGAGAGTATATGGGAGCACGCAAGAAGCTTGCGCTGGAACAGTTTAATCGCGATAATATTTTGACGGCGGCGAGGGAGTTATTTGAGACGAAAGGCGTTCAGGACACGACGATGGACGATATCGCGCTGCAGGCAGATTACAGCAAGTCGACGATTTATGTATATTTCCGGAGCAAGGAAGATATCTATAATTCCATAGTGGTTGATTATCTCGATATCCTGATTGGTGAGATGACGGTGTATATCGAGGGAGATACTTCTTTTGAGGACAGCTATTACAAGCTGTGTGAACGGCTGGTTTCTTTCTGTGAACGATATCCGAAGTATTATGCTTCCCTGATGTTTGAGGAGAAGGCAACCAACAGCCGGAAGCAGGGCACGGTGATTCTGCCGGAGATCCTGCAGGAATTATATGGATTGATGGAAGCGCTCGTCCAGAAGGGAAAAAACACAAATGTGTTACAGGAAACACTCGATACAAAGCCGACGGTTTTGTATCTCTGGTCATCCTTAAGCGGTATTATTCAGATTTCGGCACAGAAGAAAAAAGAGATCACGAAGCAGACCGGGATGACGATGGAAGAATATCGGAGCTTTGCTTTTCGCACACTGTATGAATCACTTGTACAGAAGAAAGCTTCGGGAGAGTAGTGGGAGGATACAAATGAGGGGTATGGAATTGAAAAATGAGATAGAAGAGGCACGGAATTATATTTTTTACGTGTCTGATTATATTGATGTGTCTGCAGGACATGCATGGAAGATGGACTGCCGGCAGGCAATGACTGAACAGATGGTACAGAATCTTCCAAACTGCAAGGTGATGAAATATACAGAATATCATGGAGAATGTCTGGATGCAGACAGTGTGGGAATTTTGTTCCCATCGAAGATGTGGGGGATTTCCCTTGCGGTATATGCATTTTTACAGAATCTGCGGGTGTCTGCGTCGACCTATGTGTATGCAGTCGCGATGGGAGAGGTCTTATCTGCAGAAGTAAATGGAACCGCAAATGTACGGATGGAGACACTTGGACAGTTTCAGGATATCTTTGAGCGCCGGAGACTGGGGGATATCTCAGATATTTACATCCGCTGTATCGATTACAAGCGCGAGTTTACAACGACGGAGGAGAAGCTGATGCGCTCGGTAACAACGGCAGAACGGATTGCCGATGTGATGGAGGGACTGCTTTTTTACAGCATGAAGGCAGTAAAAGAACAGAAGCTGCAGTTTGTCACAGACAAGCGCACGACAGTTCGGACAAAGCATGTGGCAGAGCGGAAGGAAGTGACAGCTTTGGTGGAAACGAAGATTTTGCCGATGCCAAATATCAAGAATGTATTTCTGGACGATGATTTGTTGTCGGAGGTTCGGATATGCCAAGCTATGTAATCCATTTATCCTGTGCCAAACGCGCGCTGGAGATGCTGCCGGAGATGAACGCACAGGAGCAAAATGCATTTTTTCTTGGAAATATGATCGCAGATATGTGCAGGGATAAGCATTACACACATTTCTGGAACGATGTGACCTATGACAAGCTGGTGCGCCGACCGGATCTGGACTGGTTTTTACAGAAATATGGTGATGCATTACAGGAGCCGTATGTGCGTGGATATTATGCGCATCTTTTGCTCGATTATAATTTTCTGGATCTGTACTGGGACAGACATTTCCGGTTTTATAATGCGCAAAAGCAACCGGAGGTGTTATACGATGCGGTTACTTTTGTAGAAGTGTTGGAACAACAGCAGATGTATGATCGTCAGGAATTTTTCTCTAAGAGATGGTATTATGGTGATTACGACCGGATGAATGCGTATTTCGCGAATAGATATAATGTAATGTTTCCGAATCTGGAGTTCAATGCGAAAGAATGGGAACGTATACGGCGGATTACAGAGATCGACTGGGACTATGCGCCGGAAGCGATGGAACGGACAAAAGCCCAGTTATCGCAGAGTGTTGCAATCGCCGAGCCGGGAATCATCCCGCAATTACAGATATTTGTGCTTCCGGAACTGGAACAGTTGGTGGAAGTTACCGCAAAAAAAGTGGCAGAGATATAAAATCCCTGCCACTTTTTTGTTGCCATTAAATATTGATATGTGTTTTTTGTACTTCTTCGACGATCGGATCGACCTGATCTAAGAGGTTGATCATGTTTTCGTACAACTGATTTTTGCGTGTGATATCGCCGGATAACTGGTTGACTGTCTCGGACACGCCGATATAGCCGTCCTTGGCACTTAGGATATCTCCCTGAATCTGATCAGCGGTTTCGTTACAAGTGTCAACGGCAGCGGCAATCTGCTGCTGAACCTCAATCACACCGTTGACGGATTCTTTGATATTGCCAAACAGTTCGGTTGTCTTTTTTACCTGCTCCTGTTCATGGGAGAGCATCCGGTTTGCTGTTTCCATCGAAGCATTTAAGTTGGAAGCGTCCTCGCGGAGCAGTGCCATGTTTGCATTTACAGTATCGACGAGCTTCTTGATCTCTGCGGACAGGGTGCTGACCTCGGTTGCGACAACGGCAAACCCGAGACCGTGCTCCCCGGCACGGGCGGCTTCAATCGAAGCGTTTAAGGAGAGCATGTTTGTCTGGTTGGCGATACCAATAATACCGGACATTGTCTCCTGAATCTCGTCGAAGCTGCTCTGGAATTTATTTAAGACTTCCACGACATGCTGGAAATCCGTCAGTACATTGGAAGAGCTTTCCTGCAGGCTGTCGACATTTTCGTTTGCCTGATCGGTCGCAGTAAGTACGCCGCTGACGCTCGTTTCAATCTGGGAAGAAACTTCTACGATATTGGCAAATTCCTGTTTGATGGAATCCATACCGGAAGCAACCTGATCGGACTGCGCGAGGATCGTATCAAAGGAACCCTGGATATCAGAGATCTGACTTGCGGTCTGCATTTCTTCTTCAATCAGGGATTTCCGGTTTTCCTTCAGGCTTTTCGTAATCTGGGTGATCGGCTCTAAGCTTTGCTTTAAGGCAAGCCCGGTTGCCGTTTCTGTTGGAACTGCATGTATTTCTGTTTTCTTTTTAAACATCGTGGTTATACCTCCTGCGTGTAATTATTCAAATGCTGCAAGCACAAGTGTCTGATTCATATGCTGGTTGTTAAACTGCTGGCCGTCGCCGACGAAGATCGCAGCAGGCGCAACCGTACGGAATGAAGCAACATAGTCGGTCAGGGCATCGTCCTCTGCAAATAGGCGCAGACGGTTCGCACTGTCAAAGCCAAGCAGGAATGAAACCGGGGATGCCTGTATGGAGGCAAGCAGTTCTTCGTGAATCTGCCGGTAATCATCGACATCCATGATATAGATGCTGTCATTTTCATAGATTGCCTTGCCGTTGAACATGACGCCGTTCCGGTCGACCGACATTGTCTGGATGATACAGGTATCATCGCCAAGGGCGCGTCCAAGTGGATGGCGCGGCATGGCAGAGAGGATATCTTCGAGCTGGACGCCGGTTTCCTCCTGGTAGAGCTCTAATGCTGGAACGCCATCTAACTGAAACAGTGTTTTGGTTCCCGGTTCTACCAAGTTGGCGAAATGCGCACGGCGGCTCTGCCGTTTGTAAATATTTTCCTTATATAGATGGATCTTGCCACCTTTGTTTTTGATAAACGCATACGCACAGCTTCGCGTATGAACCTTCCCGTCTAAAATCACACAGTGTTTTTCGCCGAGCAGGACGCCATAAGCACTGGCACCGATCAACGGAACACCGGCTTCCTGCAGGGAATCGTGGACGGTTGACAGGACGCGTTCCTCGCATCCGGTCATAAATTCCAGACAGATCGTATCGGAATCGCCCGGTTCGACCGCCTGCAGATTGGAAAGAAAAGTGTGCATGGATTTGACCGGAGTTGTGCGGACATCTTCAATCACGCCCGTACATACTTCCACACCTGCAAATCCGATGACCATGACCGCCTGTGTCAGGCGCATCTCTTTCGCAATGCCTTCACCGCTGGTACCGATCATCGGTGTGCCCGGATATTTCTCGCCGAGCAGGGCGGCGGCAGCTTCTATTTTTGAAAAAGGAGCAATCAGGATCAGAAAATCAGCTTTTTTCAATCCGGCGGTTGCTTCCGTTATGGCTGTTTCCACATGGTCTGCGCGACCGATGCCTACAAAACCTTTCATCTTAAGCCTCCGACTGCGACTATACTTGTGGGGCATGTAAATGCGCAGTGAATTTACACGCGGAAAAATCCGCGGCACCTAAACTTATTCTACCAAAAAAAGGAGAAAAAGAATAGAGGAAAAGAAAAATGTTTAGAATAGGTAATATCTTGTATTTGTGGTAAAAGTTTGCTATAATGGCGTTTATCTGGATACTTATATGCAAAAATAAAGGGAGGTAGCTCGATGGGCTATTCAAAAGCGGAAACTGAGAAAAAACAGAGAAAACTTGTTTCCAAAACACAACGAAATACGAGAAAAGTGCTGGTTATACTTTTTAAGATCATATTGGTTGGTATCATTGCAGTGATCATAGCCGGAGCCGGAGCTGGATTCGGTATGATGAAGGGTATTTTGGACAATGCACCGGATACCTCCAGTATCAATATTGTTCCACAGGGATACCGGTCGAATATCCGGTCACAGGATGGCTCGGTAGAAAAAGAGATCTCCACGATTGATTCTAACCGTGTTTATGTATATTATGATCAAATCCCGAAAGATATGGTCAATGCATTTGTTGCAATCGAGGATCAGCGATTCTGGACGCATAATGGTATTGATGTGCGCGGTATCTTCCGTGCGTTTGCAAAGGGCGCGGCAAGCGGTCACTTTAATGAGGGTGCATCGACGCTGACGCAGCAGCTCATCAAGAACCAGGTATTTAATGTCGGTCTGGATGAGACGACATTTATGGACAAGCTGGAACGTAAGATTCAGGAGCAGTATCTGGCAATTGAGCTCGAAAAGCAGTACACAAAGGAAGAAATCGTTGAGTACTATCTGAACACAATCTATCTGGGACGTGGTGTCAGTGGTGTTCAGGCAGCTTCCGAGAAATATTTCGGTAAGGATATGACGGAACTTACGATCTCAGAGATCGCAGTTATTGCAGGTATTCCACAGAACCCAAGCCGTTACGATCCGGTTGCCAATCCAGACGAGAACAAAAAGCGCCGGGCGGAAGTTTTAAAGAAGATGTTAGATCAGGAATACATCACACAGCAGCAGTATGACGAGGCAGTGGCAGATGATGTCTATGCGAGAATCGATGCCGAGCATGAGGTTCAGCTTGCAGAATCTGACGTGAACACTTTCTATCAGGATGCTATCATAAATGGTGTCATAGAGAAGTTTATGGATATGTATGGCTGTACAAAGTCAGAGGCGGAGAACAAGCTTTACACGGGTGGTTATGAGATTTACTCTGCACAGGATAAAGCAATCCAGAAGATCTGTGATGATGTCATCAACAATCCGGAATATGTAAGCAATAGCACGAAGGTTGGTTTGAGCTACAAGCTGACACTTCTGGGAGCCGACAAAGAAACAAATTACAATTACAGCATTGGCGATCTGACCAATTATTTTGCAGAGCAGACAGGAAATTCAAAGTATAATAATATTTATCCGAGTGAACAGGATGCGAGAGCCGCAGCCGACACATTCAAGGAAGCGATGCTGGAAGAGACAGGCGGAACCTATGTCGCTGAAGCATTTTCTGTATCACCGCAGCCACAGTTTTCGTTCACAATCATGGATCAGCATACCGGCTATGTAAAAGCACTGGTAGGCGGACGTGGTACGAAGACCGTAAACCGTGCATTTAACCGTGCAACGGAGGCAGAGAGACAGCCGGGTTCCACGTTCAAGATCGTAGCAGCATATGCACCGCTGATCGACAGTGGTAAGGCAGGTCTTGCAACATCGTTTAACGATGAGCCATATCAGTATGCAAATGGTAATGAGGTTCGGAATGCCGGTGGCGGACATAGCGGATATTGTACGATCCGTAAGAGTATCGCAAGCTCCATTAACGTCTGTGCGGTAAAGGCAATTACCGAAGAGACACCAGAGGCAGCATTTGAGTATTTGTTGAAGTTTGGATATACGACACTGGTAGACCAGGAGGTGGACAGCAATGGTACGCTGCTCACAGATAAGACACAGGCGTGTGCACTGGGTGGATTGAGTTATGGTGTTACGAATTATGAGATGACAGCCGCTTATGCATCGATTGCAAATGGTGGTGTTTACAATCAGCCGGTTTTGTTTACCAAGATTATCGATCATGATGGAAATGTGGTAGTTGACAACACGACACCAACCTCCCATGAGGTAATCAAGCCGACAACTGCATGGCAGTTGATCGAGGCGATGAAGTCCGTAGTTACAAGCGGAACTGGTACGCCGGCAAGATTACAGTCTGGTATGACTTGTGCAGGTAAGACAGGTACAACCTCTGAAAACTATGATCTTTGGTTTTGCGGTATGACACCATATTATACCGCGTCTATCTGGATGGGTTATGACAGTAACGTTGATATGGGTGGACAGAATACACATAAATATATGTGGCGCGATATCATGGATCAGATTGTAGAGTTAGAAGGACAGGATACATCGGCAGACTTTGAGCGACCTGAGGGTATCACGACGATCAGCGTCTGCGAGATCACCGGATTGCTTCCGGGTGAAGGCTGCCCAACTTCTTCGGATTATTATGCACAGGCAGATATCCCATCACAGAGATGTAGTGGACACGAGGCACTTGAGTTCTGTACAGAATCACATAAACTTGCAAACAGTGGATGTCCGGAGACTGTTTCATTTACAGTCGAGATTGATGAAAACGGAAATAAGAAGCTGGTAGGCTCCAATGGAGAATCTACTGATGGATACACATATACTGATGAGGTGTGTGATATTCATACACCGTTAGAGGAGGGTGAGATTGAACTTGCTTCTTCAGCAGGTGAAGGAGGAACGATTTCACCGACGGTTCGAGTTGCGAAGGGTGCCAATGTAACCTTCTATATCACACCGCACAATGGATACCGGATCAAGGATGTCATTGTAAATGGACAGAGTCAGGGCGCTGTTTCAAGCTTTACATTTAACGATGTACAGGCAAACGGAACGATCAGTGTTACCTTTGAGAAGACTGGAGGTACCGATCCGGCACCAACGCCGACAACACAGCCGCCGGCACCGACGACGCAACAACCGCCGACAACACAGGCGCCAACAACGCAGCAACCAACAACACAGCAACCGGAGCCGACGACACAGGCACCGGAGCCGCAAACGTAATATAAATCAAAGAAGTATCTGAGAACAGTTGTTTATGACTGCAATCAGATACTTCTTTTTGTTTTTGTTATAAATAAAGCTTCAATTCTTTGGCATCTTTGGAGAGAAGATGAGAGATGCAAAGTAAGAGAAGATCAAAGCGGCGGAGGTTCCGACGGCTGCCATTTTGAAACCACCGCGGAACAGTCCGAGAAAGCCATCTTCGTTTACTGCATCCTTGATTCCTTTCCACAGGTTGTAGCCGAATCCGGTCAGGGGAACGAAAGCACCCGCTCCGGCAAATTTCATGAAAGGCTCATAGATGCCAACTGCCCCTAAGATTACCCCCGTGCAGACTAAGATCACCATCACCCGTCCGGGCATAAGCTTGGTTGTATCCATCAGAATCTGTGACAGTACACAGATGATTCCACCGATGACAAAAGCAAGAATATAGTCCATATATACATCCTCCAATCTAAGATATAATGAAGCACGCGGATGCGTGTATTATTCGATGTGTTCGATGACAACGGCGTGCGCGACGCCGGGGATCGTCTGTCCCTCGTTGAAGCTGACTGTAGAAAGCAATGCTCCGGTAGGGACGAATAACACGCGTTTCCATTCGTTTGATTCTAATTGATGCAGAATATAGCCGGCAAGTGTGACAGCTGCACAGCCGCAGCCACTGCCGCCACTGTGGGTATCCTGTTCCTCGTTGTCGAAGATACAGACGCCGCAGTCCATATGCTGTTTCTCAATGTCGTAGTCGTTATCCCGTAACAGTTTTATCAGAATTTCACTGCCGACTTTTCCAAGATCGCCAGTGATGATTTTATCAAAATGCGATGGCTTGACGGCGAGATCTTCGAGACATTGGTAGATGACATCTGCTGCGGCAGGTGCCATACAGGCGCCCATGTTCATGTTGTCCCGTACGCCGTAATCAACGATTTTTCCGGTTGTCACAGAAGTGATGCGAGGGTATTCTTTCATCGGCTGATCTGGACTGGTTGCAGATACAAGGAATGCGCCGCTTCCAGTGACTGTCCAGGTAGAAGAGAGTGGGCGCTGGTTGCCGTATTCCAGTGGAAACCGGAACTGTTTTTCTGCACCACCGAAGTGACTGCTTGTCACGGCAATGACATGCGAGGCATAGCCTGCATTGACAGTCATAGCTGCAAGTGACAATGCTTCGCCACAGGTGGAGCAGGCACCATACAGACCGAAGATAGGTATCTGAAAATCTTTCAGACCGAATGTAGAACCGATCAACTGTCCAAGCAGATCGCCACCGAAGATATAGCGGATATTCTCCTTGGCGATGCCGGATTTCGTGATGGCAGTCTGTACTGCGCGGCGCACCATTTCGGATTCGCCTTCTTCCCACGAGTCCATGCCGAAGGCAGGATCTGGCTCAATCTGGTCGAAATAGGAGGCGAGAGGTCCCTGCCCTTCCATGTCACCGACGATTGAGGCGCGGCTTAAAATTGCTGGTGGACAGGCAAAGCGTATGGTCTGTTTTCCGACAGCCTGATTTGTTTTTTCTTGTTCATTCTGATTCATAATAACTCCTTTCTGGATAATCTGTTATTACAGTAGTTTGAAAATCCAATAGATGAAACCGGCGACAAAGCTTACTACGACACCGAATAAGATAACAGGTCCGGCAATCGTGAACACTTTGACACCTTTTCCGAACACTTCACCCTCTTTTTTGTATTCAATCGTTGGGGCGGCAACGGAATTCGCAAATCCGGTAATCGGAACCAGAGCACCGGCACCACCATATTTCGCGAGTGGTTTGTAGAGGTTTAACCCCGTAAGCAGGACGGAGAGAAATACAAGCAGGATCGAACAGACGCTCATTGCATCTGCCTCCTCATAATGAAACTGCGTCGTACATACGTTGAAGATCACCTGCCCAAGCAGACAGATACAGCCGCCAACGAGAAAGGCGTGCAGGCAGTTTTTGAAACAACTGTGCTTCGGCGTGATCGCTTCGACGTAACGATTATATTCCTGGTCGTTTTGCTTTACTTTCATAGAGATAACTCCTTTCGCTATAATTTAAGAAGGGAAAAACAGAATCTGCCAGGCGCAGCCGAGTGCTTTTCCGATGGCAGCCGCGGCAATCACATAAGGGAGCCATGTCCGCACGCCCAAACGGCGGGATAGAATTGGCATGACCTGTAAGGTTTCTGCTAAAGCACCGGCGAGACACCCGATAAAAATGCCGCCAAACAGATTGAAGATGCTGAATCCTGCCAGCCCGATCGGAATCCGGAGTCCGAACAGATACGCAGCATTTCCAATCGTGACACCGGCGATGATCAAAGCTTCGATTCGGTGGACACCTTTACCGGATTTCATCTGCTCTGCCAGTTTATCGAAGATACCAAGCATCGTGATAAATGCGACAAAACCAGCGGAAACAGCACTTCCGGCACAGATACAAAAGAAACAGTAAGCAATCGTTTTAATCAACATCGAGACTCGTTCCCTCCCGTGCGCTGTCTACAACGATTGCATCGTTGACATCCCGCTCATATAATCGCATCTGTACCTGCAGCGGTGTCGGATCATCGGCTTTCTTGTGGTTCAGACCGTGATTGAAGAAGAGCAGCATACCGAAGAACAGCCCGACACAGTAAAACAGAATGCCAAATCGATATCCGGCAGTGGTTGCACTTGCCTGCGTTCCAGTAAACATCTGATACAGATCCTGCAGCAGATCAATGGCACCGACGTCCCCGTTGTAGGACATGATCGAATAGGCGGTTCCGAAAAAGGCGAGCAGCATCAGAAATGCGGCTTTTATTTTTCCGGTTCGTTTGTGTCCGTCGCTTAAGTTCCGATAGTAGACGACGCATTCCTGGCTGCCAATATTCTGGACAGTCACGGATTTATCGTATTTCAGAATTTCTCCAATGATTGCAAGGGCATTGACGACTAATTGCCCCTGCTCGTTGTCACGAAATGTAAACAGCTTGATTTTTTTCACGTCGTGCATGATATCCGGTTGGCTGCAAAAGACGGAAGCAATATCTTCAATGTGTACCTGCTTGGACGCAACCATCGTGCTTGCATCGAGGGAAAGATATACGGTTGTTTCTGCGTGCTCTGTTTGATTCATAATACATTCCCTTCCATTTTCTGATTGATTTGATATATATGGATAGTATGAGAATTTTTTGCAGGGATATCCTGTTAAATTCTAGCAAGAACATTTCTTTTTTTGTCGACTTATGGTAAAATAGAAAATAATTATGGTTTGAAAAAGGATTCAGGAAGGAATACAAATCAGAATATGGAATTAGATCAGATACGAAAACAGATCAACGCGGTGGATGATGCGATGCATCGCTATTTTACGGATCGCCTGCGCTGCTCGGAAGATGTGGCAGAAGCGAAGCTTCAAACGCAGGACAGCGTATACAAACCAGAGCGCGAAAAGCAGGTGTACGCACGTTTCCCCGGTGATGCAGATGAGGAAAAACTGTACCGTCTGTATGTGCGGAAGGTTATGCAATTATCGCGGTATCATCAGTATGGAATCTTCCTTGGAAAAGGAAATGTGGATACGGAATTTGAGACGCAGTATAGATCAGTTCAGGCAGCGATAAACGAAAGAGACACCACAGATGCATCTGTGAAGATCGAGCTGACACCCGATCCACAGGCGGAACAGGGGATGTCTATACAGGGTATGCTTTCCGTACTTGGCGACTTCGGAACCGAAGTGACTGCATTGCAGTACGAAGGCAGTAAAGTAAGTGTAACCGTGCGTGTTTCCGGTACGGATGCACTCGAATCACAACGAAGGTTATTCTACATGTTATACAAGGAAAGTGTGACGTATAAGATGTATGTATTATAAATACACAGGAGGATTATTATGCTCATAGTTGATGGTCACGTCGTCGATCCTGCAACCGGGTTGCACGAGATCGCAGACGTATTGATTGAACAGGATTGTATAAAGAAGATTTACGTGCGAAGCCGCGGCGAGCAGGCAGATTACAACGAAGCCCAGGAAAATGGACATCTTGTGATCGATGCAAAGGGTAAATATGTAATGCCGGGGTTTATTGATCTGCATGTACATTTTCGTGATCCGGGACTGACATACAAGGAAGACATCATTACCGGTTCGCGTGCAGCAGCCGCGGGTGGTGTGACGACAGTCTGTGCGATGCCAAACACAAAACCGGTTGTCGATAACGTGGAAGTATTGCAGGATATTTTGCAACGTGCGGAGCATGCATATGTGCATGTGAAGCAGCTTTCCTCTATTACGAAAGGGATGGAAGGAAAAGAGCTTGTCGATATGGAAGCGATGTTAAAGGCAGGCGCTGTTGCATTTTCCGAAGATGGAAAAAGTGTTATGGATATCCGTGTCTACCGCGAGGCGATGAAGAAAGCAGCCGAGCTTGGTGCAGTGATCATGGCGCACTGCGAGGACAAGGATCTCGTTGAAAAAGGCGTGTTAAATGAGGGCGTTGCATCCGAGAAGTTCGGTGTGCCGGGTATTCCGAATTCCGTGGAGGATGTCATCACCGCGCGTGATATTTTTCTTGCACATGAGACAGGGGCGAAGCTTCATATCTGCCATTGTTCCACAATTGGAACGGTTGAGCTTATGCGGATGGCGAAGCGGCTTGGTGCGCATGTCACAGCCGAAGTTTGTCCGCATCATTTCACATTGACGGATGCAGATATCAAGGAAGCCAACAGCAACTACAAGATGAATCCGCCACTCCGGACAGAGAAGGATGTAAAGGCACTGGTGGAAGGGCTGGTAGACGGAACGATGCCTGCAATCTCTACCGATCATGCACCACATTCCGCAGAAGAGAAGGCTCAGTTCTTTGATAAGGCACCATTTGGAATCGTCGGATTAGAGACGTCTGCCGCACTTACGTATACGGCACTTGTAGCACCGGGCCTTATGGATATCATGGATATGGCGACGAAGATGAGCTACAATCCTGCGAAGATCATCGGCATCGATGACAAGTACGGAAGACTGACACCGGGAGCGAAGGCGGACATCGTAATCTTCGATCCGGAAGAAACATGGGTCGTTGATCCGATCAAGTTTGAATCGAAGGGACACAATACCCCATATACCGGACAGACATTAGTTGGAAAGGTTCTGACAACCATCGTAGATGGTGAGCTCCGCTACAATGGGGCAATTATAGAAGATCAGTAGGAGGCCGTTGAGCGGATGCGAGTGGCATTACCATAATAGGAGGACAAATAAATGATTAATGAATTAGTAGCACAGATTGAGAAGAAGGACGCACCGATTGTAGTCGGATTAGATCCGATGCTTTCCTATGTACCGGAGTATATCCAGAAGAAAGCATTTTCTGAGTATGGAGAGACCTTAAAAGGTGCAGCCGAGGCAATCTGGGAATACAATAAAGGAATTATCGATGCAACTTACGATCTGATTCCGGCAGTGAAACCGCAGATCGCAATGTATGAGCAGTTTGGAATCGAGGGACTCATTGCATTCCACAAGACCTGTGCATATGCAAAGGAGAAGGGACTTGTAATCATCGGCGACATCAAGCGTGGTGACATCGGATCTACATCAACGGCATATGCAGTCGGACATCTTGGCAAGGTGCAGGTAGGAAGCAAAGAATATGCTGGATTCGATGAGGATTTCGTGACAGTCAATCCATATCTTGGAACCGATGGTGTGAAGCCATTTGTGGATGTATGCAAGCAGTACAATAAGGGTATCTTCGTACTTGTGAAGACATCCAATCCATCTTCCGGCGAGTTTCAGGATCAGCTTATTAATGGCCGTCCATTGTATGAACTTGTCGCTGAGAAGGTCGTTGAGTGGGGTGAAGCCTGCATGGGCGATACATACAGCAACGTCGGCTGTGTGGTTGGTGCTACATACCCTGAAATGGGAAAGGTACTTCGTAAACTGATGCCGAAGACATACATCCTTGTACCGGGCTACGGTGCGCAGGGCGGCAAGGCAGAAGATCTCGTACATTACTTCAATCCGGATGGACTTGGTGCGATCGTCAACTCTTCCCGTGGCATCATCGCTGCTTACAAGCAGGACAAATACGCATCCTTCGGTGAGACCGGATATGCGGAGGCGAGCCGGCAGGCAGTCAAGGACATGATCGCCGACATCAACGGCGCCAGAGGAGGACGCATATAAACCGAAGGTTTATATCTAGGATGCGTCCGACGAAATACCACAGAGCGAAAGCGATGTGGTGATACCCGTACGCAAGCCACTAATAAATACAAGATAGCAGATTTATCGATGCATTTTGAAAAGGTTACTATGAAATAGTTATAATTGCGAAACATCAAAAACGTTTATTGAGTTGCACATATTTACCAATTCATACGCAGACCATTGGAACATGTCGGTACTTAACGAATTGCTCCCAGATGTTTTTTCTGGGGCAATGAGTTTAGTACCGCTACATGTGGAAGTGAGCGGGAGCGCGTCTGCGTAGAATTGCGTAATATGTGCAACGGATTACCGAGAAGTAGGATGTTTCGCAATAAAACAATTAAGAGGAGTCGAAAATGGGAAAGATAAAGATGGAGGCGAAGATCGTCCGTCAGGACGAGATCGCCACAGACATATATTCAATGGTGATACAGGCACCGGAGATTGCCAGCCAGGCAGTACCGGGACAGTTTATCGACGTGTATTCTGCAGATGGAAGCAAGCTGCTTCCACGTCCGATCAGTTTGTGTGAGATTGACCGTGCAGCAGGTACACTCCGGATCGTATATCGTATTGCAGGAAAGGGCACAAAGGAATTCTCGATGCTCACTTCCGATCATACAATCACGATACTCGGACCACTCGGAAACGGATTTACGAAGAAGGATAAGAAGGCAATCCTGATCGGCGGCGGAATCGGTATTCCACCGATGCTGCAGCTTGCGAAGGAGCTTACCTGCGAGAAGTCGATCGTGCTTGGATTCCGTGATGAGGAATTCTTATCAGAGGAATTTGAACCATATGGAACCGTATACAAATCCAGCGACAACGGCGCAATCGGTGTCAAAGGAACGGTTATGGATGCAATTCGCCAGTACGGCATCGAGGGCACAGAGATTTATGCCTGCGGACCAACACCGATGCTTCGTGCGATTCAGAGCTATGCACTGGAACATGGCATCGAAGCACAGTTATCCTTAGAAGAGCGTATGGCATGCGGTGTGGGTGCCTGCCTTGCCTGCGTATGCAAGTCGAAGGAGATTGACGACCATTCACAGGTGAAGAATAAGCGTGTATGCAAGGATGGCCCTGTATTTTATGCTGAGGAGGTGGAGCTTTGATGAATACAAAGGTAAGTATTGCAGGTGTGGAGCTTAAGAATCCAATCACCGTTGCATCCGGTACATTTGGCTCTGGTATGGAATACGATGAGTTCGTAGATTTGAATCTCCTTGGAGCCGTGACGACAAAGGGCGTGGCGAATGTTCCGTGGCCGGGCAACCCGACACCACGTGTGGCAGAGACCTATGGCGGTATGATGAATGCAATCGGATTGCAGAATCCGGGAATCGATACATTTGTGAAGCGGGATATCCCATTCTTAAAGGAGAAGGATACGAAGATTATTGTCAATGTGTGTGGCAAGAGTACCGAAGATTATCTGGACGTTGTGGAACGGCTTGGTGATGAGCCGGTTGACCTTCTGGAGATTAATGTATCGTGCCCGAACGTGAAAGAGGGTGGTATCGCATTTGGACAGGATCCCAAAGCACTGTATGATATCACGAAGGCAATCAAGGCGAAGGCGAAGCAGCCAATCATCATGAAGCTTTCTCCGAATGTCACAGATATTACGGAGATGGCGAAGGCAGCCGAGGCAGCCGGAAGTGATGCACTTTCTCTGATCAATACATTGACCGGTATGAAGATCGATGTGAAACGCCGGACATTTGCAGTTGCAAACAAGACGGCTGGTGTATCCGGCCCGGCAATCCATCCGATCGCAGTGCGTATGGTATATCAGGTGGCAAATGCCGTGAAACTGCCAATCATCGGTATGGGCGGCGTAATGAATACCGAGGATGCACTGGAGATGATCATGGCTGGTGCGACCGCAGTTGCTGTTGGAACGGCGAATTTCCACAATCCATATGCAACCGTTGAGATTATAAAAGGAATTGAGGAATATATGCAGGCAAACGGGGTAGATGATATCAACACCCTGATTGGCTGTGTAAAATAAATGATTATGAGTTTGTTCAAGAAACGAAGATATTATTTTACAGATTCATCGTTTGCGAGCGATACGATCATCGCAGACTGCATGGGTGGAATCGCACTGATCATTGAAGTTGTCAGTGTGATTGTATCCATTGCGACGGCAGGGCATGTGCCGGAGGTATTCGGGTTATTGTATATCATCGCCATGCTGCTGTCGATCGTCGGGGAGATCTTTGCGCGCATGGGTTTACAGTCCCAGAAGGGCGGCGTGCGTGGCAAGCGGATTTCCATCTGGTTAAACATCGTATCCTTTGTTGTTCCGGTCATAATCATTTTATTAGGCAGATTTTAAGTCTTCGGACGAGGTAGGAGGAAACTATGAACGATGCAGATTTGCAGGAGCGTATGCAGCTTGCGATAGAACGAATCAGTGAAATAAAGGAAGAGGATCAGACAATCTGGGATACACTTGCGAAGATGGATGCCGGTGCGAAGAATCTCAAAACATATTTTGACAGTGTGGCAGAATTTATTTTGTATGTGTATGACGTGTACGAGATCGTGTCACAGCCGGGTAAGATTGACCTTCCACTTTCAAAGTTACAGGAGATCAACCACAATTTATATGCAGACATTTTGCCGGAGCATTATGACGCAAGCTTTGCAAACCCGGATTATGCCGTGGAAAAACTTGGTGAATATGGCAAATATTTATGCATGTTATACGCGGAAATCCGTGCTATGATTGCGTATGCATATGAGGATGAGATGCAGGCGATGATTTCCCTGATGGAGCTTTTCTTAGAGGTGTATGGATTCTTTACCGCATCCGAAGGAGAGAAGCTTCCAGACGAGAAGGAGATCAAGGAAGCTATCTATTACTATATGTATGATTATGCGGATGTGCTTGTTGCAAGAAGAATCCGGGAGACGGTTACATGCGTGAATCCTTTCGCGTATGATATCATCATGCAGAGTGACCTTATGACACCGGATTATCTGTATGCGTACGGCGAATATATCGGTGAAAATGAGCTTCGGATGGCGCAGTATCTGGCGAAGCTTCCGGAGGAGAAGATCGAAAGTCTGGCACGCACGTATGTGCAGGGCTTTATCAAGGGCTTTGAGACGATGCGGATCGATATCAGCCCGAAGAAGTCTGTGAATATCCGCTATGCGATCGGACAGGAGCGCATGGTGAAAGCAGCAATCCAGATGTTTGAGAAAGAAGGTCTGGCATCAATACTGTTCCGGTATCCGGTCAGCCGTATGAACCGGAAGGCAACGATCCGTACCGGATATGCTGCGACACCGGCGAACAAGCAGTATGAGTATGACCATGCGGGCGATGATGCAGTGTTCTTCGACCGCGCGTTCATGGAGCGGAAGCTCGAAGTTATGGAGCAGACCTATGAGCAGGAGAAAGAAGCTGCGCTTGTCTATGCAGGTCCGGCGGTCATTGAGGTGTTCGGCGAAGATCCGTTCAGCCCGCAGACGAAGCCGACAGTCTGGAAATTATCCGATAAGCAGCAGAAGATGTCTGTGGAATATGCGTCGAAGGCGGCGGAGATCATAAATCATTACATTCCACATGACCAGTACAGCTTCACGATTATCGCATATCCAATCCCGGAGATCGGTGAGAATTTCGAGGAGATCTTCGATGCAGTTGTGAAAGTGAATACGCTCGATAATGAGAAATACAAATCCATCCAGCAGACGATGATTGATTGTCTCGATGATGCAGAATATGTACAGGTACTTGGCAAGGGTGGCAACCAGACGGACATGAAGGTGATGCTGCACAAGATCGACCGCAAGACACAGACGAACTTCGAGAATTGTCTGGCAGATGTGAATATCCCGCTTGGTGAAGTATTTACTTCCCCGGTACTCAACGGTACGAAGGGAACGCTGCATGTGAGCCAGGTGTATTTGAACGAACTCAAATACACAGACTTGAAGCTTACCTTCGAGGATGGAAAGGTTGCCGATTATACCTGTAAGAACTTCGAGGATGAGGCAGAGAACAAGCGGTTTATCAAGGAGAATCTGCTATTCCACCATGAGACACTTCCAATCGGTGAATTCGCGATTGGTACGAACACGACGGCATATGCGATGGCAAGAAAATATGACATCTTATACAAGCTCCCGATTCTGATCGTAGAGAAGATGGGACCGCATTTTGCAGTCGGTGATACATGTTACAGCTACAGCGAAGACAGTCGTCTGTACAACCCCGATGGCAGAGAGATCGTAGCGAAGGAAAATGAGTGCTCCGCACTGCGCAATTCAGAGGACAAAGAGGCGCGGGCAGGTGCATATTTTAACTGCCATACCGATATCACGATCCCATATGAGGAGATTGGCGGAATCTATGCCGTGAAGCCGGATGGCACAAAGACGGCAATCATTGAGGATGGAAGATTTGTGCTTCCGGGTACAGAAGCACTGAATGAAGCACTGAAGTAAGCGTGCTAAGAGAAAGATTTCTGCGGAAGCCGGTTGCTGACTTCTGATAGAATATAAAAATTATAAAATGAAAGACACAGGAAGGAAGAAAAAATGGGTACGAAAAAGATCGGTGATCTGATTACAGATAACATGGGGGTATACGAAGGAAAAACAAAGCTTTCGTTCGGAAAGCTGGTATTGCTCGGTATGCTTGCAGGTGCATTCATTGCGATTGGTGCATCAAGCAGCAGCGCGGCAGTTTACGGAATCAGTAATACAGGACTTGCGAAGTCGTTAGCAGGTGCAATCTTCCCGGTGGGATTGATGTTCGTTGTATTGATCGGCGCAGAACTGTTCACGGGCGACTGCCTGATGTCATTTGCTGTATTTGATAAGCGGATCAGGCTTCTCGATATGATTCGTGTATTGGTAGTTGTATTTATCACGAATCTGATCGGCGCGTGTATCGTGGTTGTGCTGGTGAACCGTTGCGGACAGCTTGACTATGGAAACGGCGCACTTGCAGCAGCGACGATCAAGACGGCTTATAATAAGATGAATTTAAGTTTCATGAAGGCATTTACATCTGGAATCATGTGTAACATCCTTGTATGTCTGGCAGTGCTTCTGGCAGGTGTATGTCAGGATGCGATTGGAAAGATCTTCGCATGTTTCTTCCCAATTTGGGCGTTTGTTATTGCAGGCTATGAGCACTGCGTGGCAAATATGTATTACATTCCTGCCGGACTTCTTGCAAAGCACGGTGAGGCATACTACAATGCGGCAATCATGGCAGGCATGACACCGGATCAGCTTGATTCGATGACAGTTGGTAAGTTCTTCCTGAACAACCTCCTTCCGGTAACACTTGGAAATATCGTGGGTGGAGTCGTATTTGTAGCGTTACCGCTGTACCTGATTTACAGAAATAAAAACAAGGCAGAAGCATAGAACTTTTGCAGAAAGGACGTGAAATATGGCAAAACGTGTAATATGGATCGTACTTGACAGTGCAGGAATCGGAGAGGAACCGGATGCAGATAAGTTCGGCGATGTTGGCTCCGATACATTTGGACATATTTTAGAGACATATCCAGATGCAAAATTTGACAATCTGACGAAGCTTGGACTTCGTGCGATTGAGAACACATCGTTTTACGATGCAGCAACAAAGCAGGATGTGATCGGCGTGTATGGAAAGGCACAGGAGTTATCCAACGGCAAGGATACGACAACCGGACACTGGGAGATGATTGGGATTCATACAAAACATGCATTCCCGACGTATCCAAATGGATTCCCACAGGAGATTATCGATGCATTTATCGAGCAGACTGGTTGTGGAGCCATCTACGGAAACAAAGTTGCATCCGGCATTCCGATCATTGCGGAATACGGCGAGGAACACATGAAGACAGGCTATCCGATCGTCTATACGTCGGCAGATTCGGTATTCCAGATCGCAGCGTCCGAGGAGAAGGTCGGACTTCCAAGATTGTATGAGATGTGTGAGATTGCAAGAAAGATTCTGGTTGGTGAGCATGGCGTCGGACGTGTGATCGCAAGACCATTTGTACGAAAAGGCGATGGGTTCGAGCGTACGAGCAACCGGCGTGACTATGCGTTAGAACCATCGGAACACAATGTGCTGGTGCATCTGGCAGATGCGGGCGTGCGGGTATGCGGAGTCGGTAAGATCAGTGATATCTTCCATGGCAGTGGCATCTGTGCGTCGGTGCATACGACCGGAAATACCGATGGCATGCAGAAGACGATTGACTATATGCAGACAGAACCGGAGGGACTGATCTTCACGAATCTGGTTGATTTTGATATGAAATACGGACATCGAAGAGATACGCTTGGCTATAAGAATGCGCTCGAAGAATTCGATGCATGGCTGCCGAAACTGTATGCGCAGATGACGGACGAGGATATTTTGATCGTGGATGCGGATCACGGCTGTGATCCAACCTTTAAGGGAACCGATCACACACGGGAATATATTCCGATTCTGATGTATGGAAAGGGATTGAAGCAGGGAACGGATCTTGGCACAAGACCGACTTTTGCGGATATTGGAAAGACCGTGGAGGAGTACCTGCTTGGAAGCTGTGTGGATGATGAAAAGGCAATTGGGAAGAGTTTCCTGCAGGATATTATGTAGCATGATATGACAATCGCTAGGATGTATTTACGACACAGGGGGTGACGTAAGATGTATCGAATGTACGATATGATCATGAAGAAGCGGAACGGCGCAGAGCATACTGCAGATGAGATCCGTTTTATCGTGGAAGGGTTTACGAAGGGAGAAATCCCGGATTATCAGATGAGTGCGTGGCTGATGTGTGTCTACTACAAAGGCATGACGCACGATGAGACCTGCGCACTGACACATGCGATGGCGGAAAGCGGCGACCAGCTCAGTCTTGCAGCCATCCACGGTGTGAAGGTCGATAAGCACAGTACCGGAGGTGTCGGGGATAAGACGACATTTATCGTGGCGCCGATCCTCGCAAGTCTGGGGGTACCGGTTGCGAAGATGAGCGGCAGAGGACTTGGACACACGGGCGGTACGATTGATAAGTTAGAGGCGATTCCGGGTTTCTGTGTGAGTATCCCGGAGACAGAATTTATTGAACACGTCAATTCGATGAAGTTGGCGCTTGTCGGACAGACCGGAGATCTGGCACCGGCAGATAAGAAGATCTATGCGCTGCGCGATGTGACGGCGACAGTCGACAGTCTGCCGCTCATTGCATCTTCGATTATGAGCAAGAAGCTTGCGGCAGGTGCGGATGCAATCGTGCTGGATGTGAAATGTGGCAGCGGCGCATTTATGAAGAACGAAACAGATGCAAAGGCGTTGGCACAGATCATGGTTGATATCGGCAAATCTGCTGGCAGAACGTGTTATGGTGTGATTACGGATATGAACGAACCGCTCGGCTGCAAGGTCGGCAATGCGCTCGAAGTGATCGAGGCGGTGCAGGTGTTGGCGATGAAGGATGTGAAGCCATATCTGGAACCCAATTTATCATTGGTTGAAGATAATAACACTTCTACCCACGAAGGCTACGACAGGCATGGCATTTACCGCCTGCTTACCGTGTCGCTCACACTGGCGGCATATATGTATATGGCGGTAGGTAAATCCGATGATTTTGAAGCTGCGAAGGCACAGTGTGAAAAAGCAATCGAGAGCGGTGCGGCACTTGCCAAGTTCAAAGAGTTCGTGGAAGCACAGGGTGGCGATGACAGTTACATCGACGATGTGAACAAATTCCGGCTCGCGGCAAATTGTGTGCCGATCGTCTGTGAAGAGGATGGATATCTGGCAGCCTGCAACACAAGCGAGGTTGGCATGGTGAACCTCATCTTAGGCGGCGGACGTGCGACGAAGGACAGCGCAATCAACTTAGGTGTCGGGCTCGATATCCGAAAGCATCTGGGCGATGTGGTGCAAAAAGGCGACGTGCTTGCATATATGTATATCGATGATATGGGTGTATTCGAAGAAGCAAAGAAACGGTTGCTTGGGGCATATACGATTGAGCAGAAACAAATAAAACCAGAGAAACTTGTGAAAAACGTAGTGGTGTAGGGAAAATTACAAATGGAGGGGCGAATGAAAAAACGTAGAGGGAAGAGAATTGTTGCATATATCATTGCATTTTTAATGATATTCGGTATGGGTATGACGGAACTGTCGCCGATCGCAGAGGCGGCACAGTACACAATACTGGAGACAGATGTAAGTGCGCCATCGACAGGATGTACGATGTTCGGGGTGTATGGAACGTATTATGTAGATGCACAAAATGCATTGAACCGGATTAATGAAATAAGAAAAGAAGCATGCGAGGCAGGAAATGTACCAGATCCGAGAAATCCAAACCGGATGCTTACGGTATCCGATTATGTACCAATCAAATGGTCGACCGATCTGGAGCGGATTGCGAGAATCCGTGCAGTGGAAGGCGGATTGTGTTTCGGATTTATGGCAAGCGGACATAGTCGCCTGAATGGGAAAGGCTTGAGTACTGTAAAATACAATGGTGTATCAACATATGCTGAAGTGTTAGCGTATAATTGGAATAAGAGAAATCTGGTATCGGGGATTAACCAGTGGTATGACGAGAAATCTGACTGGGTAAAGCAGACATCAGATGCCGTAACCGGTCACTATACAAGCATGATTGATCCAAGGAATACCTATGTTGGACTAGGGGATTTTTATACAACTGCCTCTGGTTATCCGAATACGTTAGCGGGTGAGTTTAACAGCACTTCCCAGAGCTTAAGCCAGTCTGCCTTATCCGGATATACAGATATTATGCAGAAGGTCGAAGTAAAGAACACTTATATCAACAAGTATTATCTGGATGGCTCGGAAACACAGTATTTGGGAGAGAACCAGACACTCACACCGATGGTTCATCTGGTAAATGGATCAAAGAATCTTAATCTCTGGGTGATTGATACTGTTACATACACATCCTCTGATACAACAGTAGCAAGCGTGACAGCGGATGGAGTAGTTACTGCAAAGAAAGCCGGAACTACAACGATTACTTGCAAAAAAGGAAGTACTGCACTGTGTACATTTAATCTTACTGTGAGCTGCAATCATAATAAAGTATTGCAGTCAACGGTTCAACCAACGTGTCAGACAACCGGAGAGAACATATATAAGTGTTCAAAATGCGGGATGACGATAAAAGAATCAATAGAAAAAGCACCGCATTCCTACGTCTATGGTACGGCTGACAGCACAGGCAAGGCAACCGGTGTCTGCTCTTTCTGTAACGCGACAATTACGATTGTACCGCCGACGTCGATGTCATTATACTGGAGGAATAGTGAATCATCGGATTCTTACTATTATTCTTATGTTTCGACGGAAAATCCGATTGGCTCCAATATTTTATGCTGGGTTTATGATATTAATGGAGATAGTGGATATCAGGATGTTATGTTTGAAAGCTCAGATAATTCTGTGATTGAAGCACCGACTACAAGTGTTTCATCCGGCACCGTTAAGTTTAAAGTGAAAAAAGCAGGAATTGTTACGATTTCTGTATACCCAAAATACAACCCGGCTATAAAAAAATCTTACACAATTCGCACCGGAGCAGATGGATCAGTAGATATCAGTAATGCGGTAGTGACACTGGCGAAGACGTCTATATCATGTGGAACAAGTACATCTGTGGTTGCTCCAACAGTAACTTATAATGGCATTAAGTTGACAAGCGGAACGGATTATACCGTGAGTCATTCGACGAGTGGAACGACAGGTACATGCAAGATTACGGGTAAAGGTATCTTTTCAAAATCAGTTGAGAAAACATACACCATTACACATACATATGTCAATGATCCGACAGTAACAGGAGCATTAAAAAGCAATGCAACGTGTACTAAGAAAGCAACATATTACAAGAGCTGTTCCAAGTGTAAAAAGCTAAGTACAGAGACTTTTGAATCTGGCAGTCTGGCAGCACATTCTTATACGGTACAGCATGTAGATACAGCGCATCTCGCGAGTGCAGCAACCTGTGAAAAGCCGGCAGCGTATTATTATAGCTGTGCGGGATGTGGACAGAAGGGAACAACAATATTTTATGATGGAGACAAACTAAACCATCAGTATACACAGAAAGTCCAGACGGAAGCTGCGTTAAAGGAACCGGCAAACTGCGTATCGCCGGCAATTTATTATTATAGTTGTGTGAGATGTGGAGCAGTAGATAAGTCTGCAAATGCAAAAACGTATACATATGGTACGGCAGGGGATCATTCTTATACTAAAAAGATAATATCCGATACATATCTTGCAAGTGCAGCGAATTGTTCATCATCAGCCAGATATTACTATGCATGTAGTGGATGTAATGAGAAGGGAGATGTGCAATATTCGTATGGAACAGCATTGGGGCATGCGTATTCTGTAAAGCATATATCTGATGCTTACATGGCAAGTGCAGCAACATGTACGTCACCGGCAACATATTATTACGAGTGCAGTCGGTGCGGAAAAACAGGTACAGATGTGTTTACGTATGGTGATAAATTGCCGCATCAATTTACGGCGAAGATAGTAAGCAATACAACGAAAAAGTCGGATGCAACCTATGATTCGCCAGCTGTGTACTATTATAGCTGTTCACAGTGTGGCGCGGTAAGTGGAAGCAGTACATTTACATATGGAACTACAGTACCAAGACCAACGGTAATTCCACAAGTAGATGTCAGCTACAAGACGCATATCCAGACATATGGTGATTCCCAACCGGCAATGTCAAATGGCTGGATGGCAGGTACAAGTGGTGAAGCAAAACGATTGGAAAATATATGGGTGCGTGTATCCGGAAATGCGAATCTTGGTGTACAGTACACTACACATTGCCAGACGTATGGATGGCTGCCGTGGTCTGCAAATGGCGAGAAAAACGGAACGAGCGGTGAGGCAAAACGTTTAGAAGCAATCAAAATCCGTCTGACCGGAGCAGATAAAGATAACTATGATATTTATTATCGTGTACATGCACAGTCATTCGGCTGGCTTGCATGGGCAAAAAATGGGGAACCATCCGGAACAGCAGGGTATGGAAAGCGGTTGGAAGGAATTCAGATTGTTGTAGTGAAGAAAGGAGAATCGGCGCCAGGACAATCGTATGCGAATGTGAATCCGTCATCTGTGAATACCCGTGCTTATGTTGCTTTGCAGAATGGTTCGATTCAGATTCCGGGGGATGCGTATAACGCCAATATAATGTATAAGACCCATGTACAATCCTTTGGCTGGCAGACATGGAAAACCAACGGACAGATGTCCGGAACCAGCGGCAAGGCAAAGCGGTTGGAAGGAATCAATATCAAGTTGTCGAACGCATCATATTCAGGTGGTGTAAGGTACACAACGCATGTACAATCTTATGGATGGCAGGGAAATGAAAATGATCCGAATACATGGAAAAAAGATGGAGAAATGTCCGGTACAAGCGGACAGGCAAAACGATTAGAAGCAATCCGGATTTCGCTCTATGGAGAGATGGCAGAACACTATGATATTTATTACCGCGTACATGCACAGTCGTTTGGCTGGCTGTCGTGGGCAAAAAACGGAGAAGCATCCGGAACTGCCGGACTGGCAAAAAGACTGGAAGGTATACAAATCATATTGGTTCCAAAGGGATCTCCGGAACCCGGAAGAACATACGATAACATAACAGCAACAAATACTGTTTCCTTTATCAGGAGATAGTGATACAATACAATATATTTAACATCAAGGAGGCAGAACAAATGAGAGTAGCAGTGATTATGGGATCCACAAGTGATCTTCCAAAGGTAGAGCCAGCAATTAAGATTCTGAAGGACTATGGCGTACAGGTTGATGTGCGTTGCCTGTCAGCACACCGTGCACATGCAGGACTTTCCGCATTTATCGAGGAAGCAAACGGAAACGGCACAGAAGTGTTTATTACAGCCGCAGGTATGGCAGCCGCACTTCCGGGCGTTGTTGCAAGCCAGACGGTTCTTCCGGTTATCGGTGTTCCAATCTCAGGTTCCGTACTCGATGGACAGGACGCACTTTACTCTATCGTGCAGATGCCATCCGGAATTCCGGTTGCAACCGTAGCAATCAATGGTGCAAAGAATGCCGCATATCTCGCATTGCAGATCATCGGTGTACAGCATAAGGAAGTGCAGGAAAAGCTCCTTGCAGAGAGAAAGCAGATGGAAGAAAGCGCCATGAAGGCAAACGAAGAAGTGATTGCAAAATACAACTAAGACAAGTTGCAGAGACAACACCAATTTTTAACAAAATTCCATTTTACTTTACTATCTTTATCAAGTATAATAAAAGCAACGTGGATTTCACGGTATGAAGATGAGAATTATAGGAGGGTTTTATTACAATGGGAATTTTACAGAGATTTAAAGACATTATGGCTTCAAATATCAATGCACTTCTCGATAAGGCAGAAGATCCGGAGAAGATGATTGATCAGACACTTCGTAACCTGACGAAGGATCTGGCAGAAGTGAAGAAGGAAACAGCTGCCGTTATGGCAGATGAGCAGAGATGCAAGCGTGAGCTTGATGAAGTGAATTCTGAGATTACAAAGATGCAGGCATACGCAGAGAAGGCACTTCTTGCCGGAAACGAAGCAGATGCCATGAAGTTCTTAGAGCAGAAGAACCAGCTTACAGCGAAGCAGGCAAGCTTGCAGCAGACCTATGATGTTGCAGCTGCAAATGCGATGAAGATGCGTCAGATGCATGACAAGCTTGTGACAGATATCAACCAGCTTGACTCCCGCCGTGATGCAATCAAGGCGAAGATGAAGGTTGCTAAGACTCAGGATCGTCTGAACAAGATGACGAACAATCTGTCAGATTCAGCAAGCAGCATGGCTGCCTTTGATCGTATGGAAGCAAAGGCGAACGCAATGCTTGATCAGGCAAATGCCATGACCGAATTAAATCAGACAACACAGGAGAGTGGCATCGACAGTTTAGCAGCCAAGTATGATGCAGCTCCAAATGCAGCTGTACAGGATGAGCTGGCAGCGATGAAGGCAAAGTTAGGTTTACAGTAAACCGATGCCAGGATTAAATGACAAACAGTTAGAGGCCTGTTGTACAACCGACGGGCCTTTACTTATTTTAGCTGGTGCTGGCTCTGGAAAGACCAGAGTGATCACGCACCGGATCGCATATCTGATCGATGAGATGTCAGTCAATCCATACAATATACTGGCAATCACATTTACGAACAAGGCTGCGGCAGAGATGCGGGAACGAGTAGATAATCTGGTAGGATTTGGTGCTGAGAGTGTGTGGGTATCAACCTTCCATTCCATGTGTGTGCGGATTCTGCGTAAACATATTGACAAGATCGGTGGAACGAGCAGTTTCACGATCTATGATGCAAGTGAACAGAAGACTGTTGTAAAAGAAGTGTTGAAATATCTGCAACTAGACCCGAAGCTCTATCCGGAGCGGGCGATGCTTTCGGCGATATCGAAGGCAAAGGAAGGGTACATGACACCGGACGATTATGAGAAAGCACATGCGGCAAGCTTCCGGGATCAGAAGATTGCGGAGGTTTACCGGGAATATCAGAAGCGTCTGCAGAGCAACAATGCGCTTGATTTTGATGATTTGATTTTCAAGACGATCTTTCTTTTTGAGACGAATCCAGATGTGCTTGCCGAGTACCAGACACGGTTTAAGTACATTATGGTGGACGAGTATCAGGATACGAACCATACACAGTTTATCTTGGTAAAGATGCTGGCTGCAAAATACCGGAATTTGTGCGTCGTGGGTGATGACGACCAGAGTATTTATAAATTCCGTGGCGCGAACATCTATAATATCCTGAATTTTGAAGAAGAATACCCGGATGCCAAGGTCGTAAAGCTGGAGCAGAACTACCGTTCCAAGGCGAATATCTTAAATTCTGCAAATGCGGTGATTGCGAACAATGAGGGCAGAAAGGATAAACGTCTCTGGACAGAGCAGGAGGATGGCGAGAAGGTAACATTTACCCGTTATGGTACGGAGTACGAGGAGGCAAACGGTGTTGCGTCCCGGATCAAGACCTTGAAGAATCAGGGGGTATCACTCGATGATATCGCGATCTTGTATCGTACCAATGCGCAGTCCCGTGTGCTTGAGGAAAAACTTCTGTATGAGAATCTACCATATAAAATCTATGGTGGACAGAATTTCTATGGAAGAAAAGAAATTATGGATCTCGTAAGCTATCTGAAGGTGCTTGCAAACCCGATCGATGATCAGGCAATCAAACGTATTATCAATGTGCCGAAGCGTGGAATCGGTGCGACGACCGTGGATAAGCTTGATATGTATGCACAGTCCAATGGATATAATCTATACGATGCGTTGCTGGATATCGAAGAAGTACCGGGCATGACACGGAATGTAGAAAAGATTCGGAAATTCACAGATATGATGGAAGGCTTTAAGGCGCGTCTGATACATGGCGAATTCATCAGTGAAGTGTTCGATGCAATCATGGATGAAAGCGGATATCGCGAAGCATTGGAGGCGGAAGCTACGGATGAAGCGCGTACCCGGTTGGATAACTTAGAGGAATTAAAGAATAAGATCGTTACCTATGAAGAGAGTGCAGAGGTGCCAACACTGACCGGACTTCTCGAAGATATCGCGCTGGTGGCAGATACCGAGGAGGAAGACGAGGATGGTGTGCCAACTGCAAAGGTGACGCTGATGACCTTACATAGTGCGAAAGGCTTGGAGTTTCCTTATGTATTTATGACTGGTATGGAAGAACGGTTATTCCCAAGTGGCATGTCGCTGGATTCCGATGATCCGGATGCACTTGAAGAGGAGCGGAGACTTTGCTATGTCGGAATTACACGTGCGATGGAGAAACTGTATATGACGGCTGCCGGACAACGGATGGTGCATGGTTCGACGAATTTCGAGGAAGTATCGCGGTTCGTCAAGGAGATTCCGAAGCATTATCTCGAGTATGAAGAGAAGGCTTTTGGCTATGCACCTGCGAATATGGATCGGATTCCATCAAAGAAACCGGCAGAGCAGGTGATTCAGCTAAAGGCATATGGCAAGAACAATCCGTATACGCGCTCTGCCACGTTAAATGCGAACCCGAGTGCCAATCCGGGATTTGGAAAGGCATTTCCGATGGGAAATGCAGCTTCTGCACCGGCAAGCTATGAAGTAGGAGATAAAGTACGCCATATTAAATTTGGAAATGGCGAGGTGATTGATGTGATTCCATCGGGCGGCGATCAGGAAATCGTCGTGAATTTCGACCGGGTCGGAGAAAAACATTTATTTGCATCCCTTGTAAAAATGAAAAAGTTGTAAATCACGGTAGAAATATCGGATAAGCTGTGGTAAAATTAGTTTATCAGTAGCGATGAAAGGAAGGTAGAAAACTATGAGAAAGTGTTGTGACGAAGTAAAAGTTGTAAAAGAAGACGAATGCGTAACAGAAGCAAAGAACGCGTTTCTCTCTGTTGCATTGATCGTTGGTATTCTGACAATCATCGTAGGTATCTGCGTAGCAGTTTACAAGTACCTGACACCAGATTACTTAGATGATTTCGATGATTACGATGATGACTTTGATGATAGCTTCTTTGATGATGACGATGCAGAGGCATCCACAGAGGAGAAGAAGGACGAAGAATAAAACATACTTCGGAAGATGGTTACAAAAACCTGCCGCACCAGAATAGGTGTGGCAGGTTTTTTGTGTTTTAATAGTCAAAAAAAGCACAAATTTATGGACGCGATATGTTGAAAACACAAGCACTTTCATGTAAAATATTATGCGATAGTGGGTTACTGTCGATATAAAAATTGAACAGTAATAATTCATAACTTAATTTTACTCTGCACAGAGGGATGTCAGAGTTTATCATAAATGGTTCCAATGCATAAATGCGAGGATGCATTAGGAAAAAAGAAAATGGAGGATGGAGTTTATGAACAAACAAAAAAACAAGAAAAAAGTGATTGCATTTCTGCTTTCTATGTTGATGTTAATTTCATTATTCCAGAACATCAGCTATACACCGATTGCGGAAGGCGGGGAGACAGAGAGTGTCGCATCGGAGAGTGATGCGCAAGGTCAGGCAGCAGAACCGTATGACGCACAGTCTGTATCAGAAACAGGGGAAGACTTGAATGGGGTAGTGTTGAATCTGATATCGGATAGCACTTCAATTCCATCTGCAGATCAGATAAATCGGTCTGATTGGGACAATTCAACGACTACAGGTGTGACAATCGACTATAGTGTGACGATTACACATGATGGAAAAGAACAAAATATCGATGACGTAACAAAAATTTATGATCAGGATAAGCTGAATATCAAATATGATTGGAAATTTGACAATGCAGGAAACGGAGGCGTAACGCAGGATGGAAGTCCTGTATATGTCAAAATTGATATGAACAGCTTACAAAATATCAATCTTGAGACAGATGTTGTATATCCAATTACCGATGAAATCTATGGAACCACCGGGTATGTCTATATCAAGGATGGTGTTGCATATGTATGTATCAATAATGAGAATTTTTTGAAAAGTAGTGATCGTGCAGGAACGGGCATTATACATGGAAATATTAATGTTACAGATAAGGATAATATAAAGTCCGGTGATAAGATTACAATTGCAACGGGTAAATTTTCATATGAAAAAGTATATGATGATGGGACAGCTACAAGTAGTTTAAGAGCGTCTAAATCTTTAACAGGTAATGCATATTATGATAAAGTTACAAAAACATGGAAACAGGATTATAAAATTACACTTGACACAACTGGAGAGGTAACAGATGTTCAGTTGTCAGATATTCCCGGATCTAAGCTGGGATTGAATGGAGAAATCAAGGTTTCATCTTCAACAGATGATAATGTAAGTACAGGTACTAAATATGCAAGCTTTGAAGATATGAAACAGCAGATTACAAAACTTGGTAAGGCAAATGGAAGTACAAAGGTAGAGTTATCCTATACTATGACAATTGCAGACGAGGGTATTTTTGATAATCAGTCAGGCAGTGGTGATGCTTATAAAAATAAATTATCCTATTCATACAAGGATAACAAACAGACAACGACAACTCCAAATACAGTTGAGGCCTCCTATTGGGTTGAACGTCCAAGTGTAAGCAAAAACGGTGCGTTGAATGATAATATTGTTACCTGGACAATCAAAATTGATTTAAAAGATTATCGGCAGGAATATTCATCATTAGAAGAGTTCCTTGGGACAACAGGAAGTATTCTGGATATTCCTGAAGCAACAGGATCGGTATTGTGCGATAGTACAGGTAATCTTTTGACAGATGGAAAACTTGATGCAAATATATTTACGAATAGTGGAAATGGCGTGTACACTGCAACTGTGTATACAAAGGTAACAGATGACTATATGAATTCGGTTGCGCCAGCGCCTGTAAAGAATACCGTTACGGTTACCAATGACAAAGGGTATTCTTACAAAGGAGATGGGACGGTAAACACACCGGGTAAAAATTGGACGATAAGCAAAAGTGCAACTGGATATGATAAGACAACTGGTATGATTACATGGAGTATTACATTCCCGGATGTACCGAAAGGCATAACCAATGTGTATATTGATGATGATATGCGGAGTTGGAATTCCATGCCAGGTCATATGGCATATATATGTAATGCAAAATTGCAATACAAAACGGCGGATGGAAATAGTACTAGTGTCGATATAACAGATGTAAATGGAGCATATTTATCAAATGGAATTATTACTTCTTATAAGCAAGGAGACTTAAATGCAGGTTATGGATATGAATTTAAATTTGATGATATTGCTTTTTCAGATGACAATACAAGAATTACGGACATGACGTTGACATATCAGACAAAGGTAACTGATACAGATTTGAATACAGTGCAACGTACATTTGCAAATAATGCAACGTTGAACTATACATCAAATGGCGTAAAGGGGTCAACAAGCAGCAGTGCGAACTACAAGAATGAAATTCCTCCTTTAAACAAAACATCTGTGGCAGGAAGCACAGAAGGTACGATTGATTATACATTGGATATTGCATTGAATGCATTCACACTTACAAGCGGAGCATCAATTGTGATTAAAGATCAGCTTCCAACAGGAATGAAATTAGTCAGTTCTTCTGTAGTTGCGGAATATTGGGCGATTAATGATAATCACAAATTATCGTTAAAAAGTAATAAATGGGTAAGTGGTAGTTATCAGAATGGTTCGATATCTGGAGATGTATCAATTTCTGCAGACACAACCGAAGCAGGCGTAACGACATTTAACGTTGGCGTGAATTCTGACATGCAAACGATTGTTTCTGAGATGGAAGGCAATGGATACACAGCGCATATTTATGTAACATATACAACAAAGATTACAGATATGGAGTCGTTTGCAAAAGGCGGAGAACAGTCTTTTACCAATTCGGCTCAGATATTCTACAATAATGTTGCTGTTGGAGAACCTGTGAGCAATACGAGAAAGTTAACTCCGAGTCCTTTGGTAACAAAGACAGGAACATTCAATGGACAGCCTGCGGCAGGAGATACTGTATATAATCTGGCAAAATATGAAATAGATGTAAATGCGAATGCATATGATCTGGCAGATGGAGATACTTTCATAGCGGCTGTTGATACACTTGGAAATGCGTTTATTTACGATATATCAACCGTAAAAGTTTATGAAGTAACGCAGGCGGGAGAATCACTGCTGACGAAGGGAACGGATTACAAGGTTGTCTATGATTCGACACGGAATTCATTGAAGTTTGAATTGCCGGACAATAAGCATCTGCGTATTACATATACCGCAAAATGTACTTTGAAGGCAGGAGAAACTTTGACAGAAACGAATTCCGGAAATACGTTTTCATTATCAAATTATGACCCTTCTCATTCGGGGACAACAGATTTTAGAGGAAATGTAGTTGTAAAATCAGAGAATTCATCATCTTCAGATTCAGGTACGGTAACGCTGTTCAAATACTGGATAGATGATGAAGGCAATCAGCAACCATTGAATGGTTCGACGTTTGAATTATACAAAGCAACCTGGGACGGTTCAGCAATGATATTGAATGCAACGCCGGAACAGGGAACAGATATCTTGAAAGTAACTGATGAAGAAACGGGTATGTTAACCATTAGTGGATTGAAACATGATCAGTATTATGCACTGGTTGAGAAATCTGCAAAAGATGGGTTTGTTGTCAGAGTGGAACCATATTATTTCGTTTTACCGGGTACGAACAATCTGAGAATGCCAGCAGGTGTTGAAGGAAAAGAGTTTACAGCGGATACTGGTTATATCTTGTCTTATGAGAATAAGAAAGCAACATACTATACAGGTTCTTTCAACTTCTCAGCTACAAAGCAGTTGGATGGCACAACCGCTTATGCAAGTGGCAACACCTATACCTTTAAGAATTTTGCAGTGGAAGAGGTATCAGCAGACGCTGCAAACGCTACCAGGGTAAAGGATATTACGACCGGAACAACTGCTGGTAATACAACGGGAACAATTATATTTAAGGATAAGGTAAGTTATAGTTCTGCAACAATAGGAGATGTAGGAAAACATTACTACAAGGTTTATGAGAAAAGCTCTGGGTACACAGATGTAACAACGGATACGAACTATTATATTCTGACGGTAGATGTTGCATTGGATAATGCTACAAATCCGACAAAGCTGGTTGCAACATGCAGTAAGATTACGAAGTATAACAGTGCAGGAACCGGTACCACGGCTTCAGAGGTTGTATTTAATAATACGACCGTGACTACGACGATTCAGGGTACAAAATCATGGGTTGGTGATACCACAGCAGATCGTCCGGCTAGCATTCAGGTAAAGTTATATAAGTTGAAACAGGGTGGAAACGAGAATGACGATGCCGATTGGGAGCAGGTCGGAGCAGTCAGGACTGTAGATGCAGCAAGTGCATGGAAGTATTCATTTGGAACATTGCCAAAGTATTATCCGGGAATGGCTACTGAGATTCCATATAAGGTAGTAGAGACAGCGGTCGCTGGATATACGACAAGTTACCCTGCAGGTACTTATGATATCGTGAATACAATGATTCAGACATCCGGCAGCATTACATTTACTGCATTAAAGAAGCTGGATAATGCAACGAACTATTCAGCTAACTATACATTTGCGGGATTTGCAGTGGATGAGCTGAATGCAGATCTGTCAATAAAGACGGCAGGGGCTGCTACAGGAACAACAAATGGAAGTACAAATGGAACCGTAACATTCACACCACTAACATATGATTCTGCAGTGACAGGAAATGTCGGAGAGCACATTTACAAGATTTATGAAAAAGAATCTGGTTATGCAGGTGTTACAAAAGATGATACGTATTATGTAGTCAAGGTAAATGTGACAAAGAATACTGCAGGCAACAAATTGGATGCCGCAGTTACTTCTGTGCAGAAATATGTGAATGGAGCTGCGAGCGGCAGTGCAGGAACAAGCTTAGGTGCCGTCATCTTCGAGAATAAAACGGAAAAAACATCTGTATCGGGCACCAAGACATGGGTAGATACGGGATATGAAGCGTATCGTCCATCCAGCATTGAGTTGAAACTGTATCGATTGAAGAATGGTACGACAGCAGATTGGGAGTATGTAGATACAAAGAGTCTGAGTACAACAGAAACGACGAAGAGCTTTACCTTTGACAATCTGGATAAATACTATGCAGGTACAGATGAGGAAATCCGGTATAAGGTAGAAGAAACACCGGTTTCTGGGTATACGACGAGATATGCAGCGAATGGCTATGATATCACGAATACTTTACAGACAACGAAGGTGTCAATCCGGAAGGATTGGGATGATAATAATGACGCGGATGGATATAGACCGCGGACCCTTAAGGTTTCCTTAATGGAAAATGGAGTTTCCCTGTCGAAGGATATTACATTGACAGCAGGGAATAACTGGACTGCAAGCTGGGGCAATCTGCCGGTTTATAAGAATGGTGTAGAGATCAAGTATTCGGTTGTTGAAGATACTGCAAGCATGCCTGCTTCATATTCACAGAAGTCATCTGTAATCCAGAAGCAGAGTGATGGAACGTATCTGGCGGTTATCACAAACCAGTACTCGATGGATAAAGTCAGTCATACAGTGACAAAGGTATGGGATGATAATAACAACCGCGATGGATTGCGGACACCAATTACAGTACGACTTATAGCGGATGGCACAGCTGTTACAGATCCGGAAGCAACGAAGGAATTGAATGAGACCAATCATTGGACATACACGTGGAATGATCTGAACAAGCAGAATGCGGCAGGTACGGATATTGTGTATACGGTTGAAGAAGTTGGTACAGTTAGCGGTTATACAACGACTGTTGTGACATCAGGATCAGCGACAACGATTACGAATAAACGTACAGTTCGGACAAGAAATATCACAGTCAATAAAGTATGGGCGGATAATAATGCTACATCCCGTCCGACGAGTGTAGATGTTCAATTATATGCAAATGGTTCCGCGGTTGGAGCCGCTGTAACACTGGAAGATGCAAATCACTGGACTTATACATGGAATGACCTTCCATATAATGAGGCTGGTCAGCAGATTGTATATACAGTCAAGGAGGTCGCTGTACCACAGGGTTATGGCGTATCCTACAGTCCGATGACAGTTGATGCAACAGGAAATGGTTCTATCTCAATTACCAATTCTTATCCATCGACAACAAGAACTGTGACAAAGGTATGGGATGATCAGAATAATAATGACCGGAAACGTCCAAGCAACATACAGGTACAGTTAATGTACGATGGAAATGTATATGACACGGTAACTTTGAGTGAAACAAATCATTGGACTTATACATGGACAGAGCTTCCGAAGTACAGTGATGTAGCAGCAAATACAGAATATGTATATACAGTCAAAGAAGTCGATGTACCAGCCGGATATACAGTAAGTTATGTGAAAAAGGATGCTTCCGGAACTATAGTAACAGCCGATGATCCTGGTGAAAATGGTGTATTTGAGGTTACAAATTCATACACAACGCAAAAAGGTAACATCTCGGTTGAAAAGAAATGGGCTGGCGATAATCTGGCAGCAGATAACCATAGTGCAATCACAGTCACGCTTTATAAGAATGGTGTTGCAACGACAAAGACTTTGAAGCTGGATAAGACAAATAACTGGCAGGGTTCATTTACAAATCTCGATAAGTATGAGAATGGTGTAGAGATATCTTATAGCGTGAAAGAGACAGATGTTGCAAATTATGTAGCTTCTTATGTACCGGCAAGTGGAAGTATTGGAGATACGATTGTTGTAACAAATACATATGCCCCGGCGAAGCTTGTGTTGACAAAGACCGTAGCGGGTGGTGTATCCAAAACAGATGCGGAGCAGACAATTCGCTTTGAGGTTGTTGAGGATGCAACCGGTACAAAGACAACCTATAGTCTTGCAGATTTTTCTTATGATACTGCTAGTAAGACGTGGTCAAAGGAAATCAGTTGCAATGCAGGCAGCTATACAGTCAATGAGATTGCTTCAGATGTAGATGGATATACGTTGAGCAAGATCACATATGTGGTAGACGCGCAGACTGCAGTGGAGGGCAAAACGGCATCTGTTGTAATCGGAGATCATGCGACAGCAAATGTTGCATATACAAATACGTATGACAAGATAACGACTGAGACAACAGAAACAACTGAGACGACCGAAACAACGGAAACGACTGAAACAACGGAAACCACAGAAACAACAGATACAACCACAGAGATTACGACGACGGAGACAAGTACTACGAGTACGACAACCACGACGACAACTACTACGACATCTTCCAATACAGTGAAGAAAACAGGCGATGCAGCGCCGATTGCGCCAATCACCATTATAATGATAGTTGCGGCTGTTGGAATAATCATACTTGGTGTTTCCAAAAAGAAACGAAGCGATAAGTAAATAAGTTTTACGAAGAAGGGCTTTCTATAAGCCCTTCTTTTAAGTAAACAGAAGGATTTGAAAATAAATGAAACATACATATTATAAGGAAGCGTTTCAATCGCTGATCACCTTATCCATCCCGACCGTATTAGAAGAGGTGCTGTCGACGCTGCTTCAATATGTTGATACGGCGATGGTGGGACATCTGGGTGAGAAAGCAACGGCAGCAGTCAGCACGACAACAACCATCGGCTGGCTGATCCACTCAATTCCAAGTGCGATTGCGGTTGCTGTGCTGGCGATTGCATCGAAGGCAAATGGAGCCGGGGACGAAGCCAAACTGAAGAAACTGGCTGGACAATCGATACTATATGCATTTACTATCGGAACGTTATTGGAAGTGATCGCGCTTGTGCTGTCCCCGTATATTCCGGTGTGGATGGGCGTTGAACCGGATATTGTAAAACCGGCAAGTGTGTATTTCACAATTACAAGCATTTCACTTGTGTTCCGGGCGTCTTCCCGCGTCTTTTCCGCGATGATTCGATCCATTAAGGATACGAAATCGCCGATGTTTATCAGCGTGGGTGAAAATGTGTTAAATATCCTATTGAATACGGTATTTATATATGGTCTGAATCTCGGCGTGGCAGGTGCGGCAATCGCATCCTGCATCAGTTTTGGAATCGGCGGTATTGCGATGTTCCTGCTGATGCTCAGCAAGACGAAGCTTCGACCAACGCGAGAGGACAGGAGACTCGACCGGGAGATTCTGTCAGAGACATTTACGATTGGGCTTCCGGCACTTGGCACGACTTTCGTAAGCTGCTTTGGATACATTGCGTTTGCGCGGATGGTATCAGGTATGGGAACGACAATATTCGCGGCACATTCGATCGCCATTACAGCGGAGCAGATTGTTTATATTCCAGGATACGGACTGCGTGTGGCGACCAGTACATTGGTCGGAAATGCACTCGGAGAGAAGGATATCCGGAAATTAAAAGCAACGGAGCGGGTATCGATCCTGATCACATTATTGATTATGGTAGTAAATGGTATCGGACTCTACCTATTCGCATATCCATTTATGCGTCTGTTTACGAACTCAGTCAATGCAGCGCGGATCGGAAGTGAGATGTTGCGTCTGGTTTCGTTTTCAGAGCCGTTTTTTGGACTGATGATTGTCTTAGAGGGTATTTCCTATGGTATGGGTCGGACGAAGCATGTGTTCGCGTGTGAGGCGGTCAGCATGTGGGGCATCCGGATATTTGGTACGTTCTTATGCGTGAATGTGTTTGGACTGGGTTTAAAGGCAGTCTGGCTTTGCATGATCGCAGACAATATATGTAAAGCAATTTTGCTGTATATATTCCGCCCGAAACATGTGGAAGAAAATGCTGATGATAGAGGAGAGCTACGGTGAGTATTACAGAATCCGAGAAAATACAATTTTATCTGGCACCGATGGAATCCGTGACAGGATACGTGTACCGGAATGCATATCATGAGATGTTTGGCGATATGGATAAGTACGTGACGCCGTTTATCGCACCGTCAAAGAAGAAATTATTGAAGACGCGGGAGCGAAAGGACGTGGCACCGGAGCACAATCAGGGAATGTATGTTGTTCCACAGATCCTGACGAACGATGCGGAACAGTTCCTTACGACGTGCAATATGCTGGCGGAGCTTGGCTATCAGGAAGTGAATCTGAATCTGGGCTGTCCGATGGCAACGGTCGTATCGAAGAAGAAAGGAAGTGGATTCTTAGAGGACCCTGAACGATTAGACCGGTTCTTTGATGCGGTATTTGAGGGGATATCCAAACTGCCGGAGGAGCGGAGCTGTAAGGTTTCTGTGAAGACGCGGATCGGAGTGGAATTTCCCGAAGAGTTTGCGGATATCCTGCGAGTATATAATAGGTATCCCATCTCCGAAGTGATCATCCATCCACGTTTGCAGAAGGACTTCTACAACAATCATCCAAATCTTTGTGTATTTGCGGAAGCACTGAAGAAATGTGTGCACCCGGTCTGCTATAACGGAGATATCTTTACGGTGGAAGATTATCATGTGTTCCGGGAGAAGTTTCCACAGGTAGACCGCATTATGCTTGGAAGAGGTGTAATTGCGAATCCGGGACTGGTACGGGAGATCCGGACAGGGCAGTCGGTAACAACGGCAGAGCTAAAGGAGTACCATGACCGGTTGTATGCTGGGTACCGGGAAGAGATGGACTGTGAGCGGGATGCGCTCTTCAAGATGAAGGAAGTGTGGTTCTATCTGGGTAAGATGTTCCCGGATGCAGAGCGCGAGCTTAAGAAGGTGAAGAAGGCAGACCGGCCGGAGGAGTATCTGGCTGCGGTGAGAAGTGTATTTACTTTGCCAGTGCATGCGCTGCAATAACCTCCATTGCCTGCATATCCTCTGGTGTGTCGATGTCTGCTAGCTCATAGTGTTGTGTAACCGGTAGGAGCTTTACATGTTCCCTGTGGTTTTGAATCACAGTATTGCCGCCATGTTTTGGAGGTAGCGCAGAAAGTTCATCAAAGTAAGCAGATGGAAAAACAACCGGGGAACCGGCAGTATTCTGATCGCAAGTCCGCCAGATCGTATCGGGTGCATTTTGGGCGCAGAAAAGCAATGCACCGATTGTCTCCCGTGAGACGAGCGGCTGGTCTGAAGGCAGGAACAGGCAGTGGCTTGCTTTGTTTTTTATTGCACCGGTTCCAAGCCGGATCATATCGTTCCGGTCCGGCAGATTATGCAGAAGAAATGGGATATTCTGTTTCTTACATATATGTGCAATTTCCGGGTGGATCGTCACAACCAACCGGTTTTGCCCAAGCATTTCGGTCGCATCAAACGCGTATGCAATCAGTGGTTTTCCATAAAAATCTGTGAGGAGTTTATTGGCACCGAAGCGTTTGCTTTTTCCGGATGCCATGATGATACAGAACGCGTCTCCATAAGGCTTATCTAAATCTACGAGAAAACAATCATCCCGCTTGCAGAGAGAGTCCAGGAAAGGAAGTTTTTGTTTACGGACAACTAAAAGTACATGTTTGGCTGCGAGCAGACGGGAAATTGCTTCCTGATACGCAGGCATTGTCTGTTCCAGATAACCGGTTTCGTCGATGGTTATCCAGTCGGATGGTTGACGGATACACATATCCAGAAATTCGATGCCTTTTGTGAGAAATGCTTCCGGAACCGGTTGCATTTTGTTTGTGTTTCCAGGTGCATCTGCCTGATATCTTCCAATCTGCACAGTCTCGCCTGACAGGTTTTCTTTCATATAGACCCCATCTTCGGGTACTACATAGGACGTAAGCCCGGGCATTGGTTGTGGGAAAAGGGCAGAAAGAAGCGTGGACTTTCCGCTTCCGCGGCTTCCGGTCAGAATCAGATGCTTTTTGCTGCTAGCGCGAAAAGATCTCCAGATACAATTTGCGGTTGGCCTGTATGCAGGCATCTCGATACCGTTCATATTTTTCTATCCATTCCTTTCCTTCCTGTGTCAGAGTGCTTCCACCGCCGGATTTGCCACCGACAGTCCTGCTTGTGAGTGGAAATCCGAGTGCATGCTCGGCATTTTTTATCATACGAAGCGCTTTCGAGTAAGCAAGTCCCATCGAGCTTGCAGCTGCACGCAGGGAGCCTTCTGCTTCGATGGCATGCAGCAGACGACAGGGACCTTCTCCAAAGAATTTTTCATCCTGTTCATCGTAAAAAATAATTTTTGTAACAGCTTTCATATGGACTCCTCCTGTATCATAACAAGGTGTTCGTTCCCGCTTTTGTCGTGGAGCTTTGCGATATTGATTGTACCATAAATCGAGGAAAGCAGCGACTCCATCTTTGAAACAGGAGTCGATTTCGGGGAGATTTTCCCGGAATGTGTGCCTTTCGACAGGACAAGGAGCTCGTCACAGGTGTTTAATGCCAGAGAAGGGTCATGGAGTGTGACAAGCGCACAGGCGTCGTGGGCAGTCACATATGTCCGCAGATGCTGCATCATCTGGTTCCGGAACCGGAAATCTAAGGCGCTTTCCGGCTCATCGAGGAGCAGAAGCTTACGTGCGCCGGCGAATGTCCGTGCAAGGATACATAACTGTTTTTGTCCTTCACTTAGCTGGTTGTAGTTTGCCTGCTCACGATCGGGAAGACCTACCATCGTGAGAGTTGCTTTGGCATGTTCTTTCATCTGCGCGGTGGGAGGCTGCAACAGCGATAAGTCCGGATGATACCCCATCAGGACAACATCCAGAACTGTCATATCAATTGTGATTCCGCTTTTTTGGGGGATATATCCACATTGCTTTGCAAGTTCCCGTGCAGAAAGTGATTCCAGTGTATTTTCTGCAAGCAGACAGGAACCTTTGTGCGGGAGGATGTTCGCAATCGCTTTTAAAAGCGTAGTTTTGCCGCATCCATTTGCACCGAGAATACCGGTGATTGTTCCGGAACGCGACGTAAAGCTGATATCGTGTAGGATTTCTTTTCTGCCATATCCGGCAGACAGGTGACTGACTGTGAGCAGACTCATGATTCGCGGTTCCTCCTTACGCATAGATAGACCAAAAATGGTGCTCCGACAAGACTGGTGAAGATACTGACCGGCAGCTCTGTGGAAGCTACGCTTCGTGCCAGAATATCTCCGAGTGTCAGCAGGCAGCCACCGATGATCCCACTTAGAAACATCGTGGATAGCCGGTTGTTTTTGATGATCAGACGTGCACCGTGCGGTGCAAGCAGAGAGATGAAGCTGATAAGCCCGGTCATGCTGATGATTCCGGATGTTGCCAGCGTTGCAATCAGGAGAATCAAAAGCCGGAGATGTTGTGTGTGAACACCGAGCATACGCCCTTCGTCATCGTGCAGGGAAAGCATCATAATCTGCCGGTACAACAAAAAAAGTGCGCTGATACAGAGGATACAGAGAATCACATTTCCTTTGATGGTATAGAGACTGATGCCATTTAAACTTCCCATAATCCAGTATTCGATGGATGCAAGCTGTTTTTCCGGGTCGGCGAGCAGCTTCAGGAAGATGAGAGTGGTCTGGGCTAAGCTGTGTACCGCGATTCCTGCCAACACGATTCCTCTGCCATCCTGCCCGGTAGTGAGGGATGCGAGCATAAGCGCTAGAACAACAGAACCGAGAGCGCCGGCAAATGCAGACGCAGTCACTGCCATAGAGCCGGACAGAAACAGGATGCCGAACGCGGCACCGGCGCTGGCACCGGAAGATACGCCGATGATATCCGGTGATGCCAATGGATTCCGGAATACAGTCTGGAAGACAAAACCTGCTACGCCGAGAACGAAGCCGCCGATACAGCCGACGATTCCGCGGCTTGCGCGCAATGTCACAAACACCTGCCACTGTCTTGGATCACCGGATATAATTCCGGAGAGTGTGAGTGGGTAGCGGCCGACAAAAAATGAAAAAATCGTCAGAACCGTTAAGATAACGGTTCCGACGATAAGAGTGAATTTAATTTTATTATTTGATTCCATAAAAAGTTTCATAGAACGCTGCCTTTTCTTCTGTATACATATCTGCAGATACCTGATCCGGGTGCAGGATTCCGGCAAGCCAGATAGATGCCAGGATTCCGCCCGGTACAGGACTGTCTAATGCTTCGATATCGCCGGGGATTGCATAGACATTTCCGTTTTTGACTGCGGTGCACTCCTTCAGATTCTCGTCGTTTAATACATCTTCGGGTGTGTATTCTGCATCCGAAGCGAGAATAATATAAGAAGGATCCCATGCCAGAAGCTGCTCGTAGCTGATCTCGGCCCAATAGGTATCCGTGATTTCGGATGCTGCATTTTTACCGCCTGCCAGTTCGATAAGCCCTGACTGATACATCGCTGGACCGGCAGTGGAAAGAAGGGAAGAGTTACCGGCAAGATAGACGCTTTTTGCATCGACGCCGGATAAGTCTTTTTCGAGCATCTCTTTTTTCTCATCAATATAAGAAAGAAGGGCATCTGCGTTTTCCTTTGTGTTGGTTGCGGTGGAGACAAGTTCAATCATCTGTTCTAACTGATCTTCGCTTTCCGGATTGACGAGCAGGACAGGGATGTCAAGCTCGGAGAGGCTTTGCGCTGCATCCTTTAATTTCATAGGCAGGATGACAAGCTCTGGGGAGAGGGAAGCGCAGGTTTCTAAGTCAAATTCCTTGGCTGTGCCGACATTTGGAAGCTCGAGGAATTCTGGCGCTGCGAGCTTGTAGATTGGCCGCTTGTCTGCTTTTGCTTCGATGCCTGTCACCTTGGCTTTCAGACCGAGTGCAAGCAGGAGACTTGTGGAGATATAGTATCCGCTCACGATTGATTCCGGTTCTTTTTCAATCGTAACTTCACGACCGGCCTGGTCGGTGACTGTGACCGGATAGACCGTCTGCGTATCAGAGTCCTCTCCACTGGCATCTGCCGGGGTACTGTCTGCCATTGTAGCAGCATCCGATATGGAGGCTGCCGGTGCTTCCGTGACCGCTGCTTCCGTCGTTGTGCCGGTTGTCTCTGTGGATGCCGGTTTTCCACATCCGATCAGGGAGAGCAGCATCAGGCCGATGAGTATAAGTGCTACATGTTTTTTGAATCTTTGCTTCATGATAAAAACCCTTTCGTTATACTTTTGATAATACAACGGTATTGTAACAAAACCGCTTTTCAAAGGCAAGTATTTTTACTATAATATAAAGTTGGAAAAAAGCGGTTAGAGAAATAGAAGGAGCTTTTATGGTAACAATACAGAATTATGTTCGTGTAAAAAATCTGGAAGAAGCTTATACGCTGAACCAGAAAAAAGGAAGCATGATCCTCGGTGGAATGCTTTGGACGAAGATGCAGGATCGGACAATCCAGACGGCAATCGATCTGTGCGAGCTGGGACTTGACAGGATTGATGAGAACGCGGATGCATTTTCCATCGGTGCGATGGTGTCTCTGCGTGAAATCGAGCTGCATGAAGGTCTGTATGCATATACGCAGGGCGCAGTCAGAGATGCCTTAAAGGATATTGTCGGTGTTCAGTTCCGGAACCTGGCAACTGTCGGCGGCAGTATCTGGGGACGGTTTGGCTTCTCGGATGTCCTGACGATGTTTCTTGCTATGGATACATACGTGGAACTGTTTCAGGGCGGTATAATTCCGCTGCAGGAGTTCGCCGAGAAAAAACCGGACCGGGACGTGCTTGTGCGTCTGATCGTGAAGAAAACACCGGGTGTCTATGCGTATGCATCGGTTCGTAATCAACGGACAGATTTCCCGGTTCTTGCATGTGCAGCGGCAAATGTTTCCGGTACATACCGGATTTCTGTCGGTGCGAGACCGGGCAGAGCAATCTGTATCACTGATGAGGAAGGATTTCTCACAGACGGAATCACAGAAGAGCGTGCAAAACAGTTTGCAAAATGGGTAGAGACAAAAATCCCGACAGCCGGCAATCACCGGGGCAGTGCAGCATACCGCACACGCCTTACAGGTGCGCTTTGCTATCGGTTAACAAAGAAAATCGGAGAGGAGCAGGCATAGACATGGATATCAAAATCAAAGTAAATGGAACACTGATTTGTGAATCAGTATCGCCAGATCTTCTGCTCCTTGATTTTCTGCGGAAGCATGGCTGCTACAGTGTGAAGCGCGGTTGTGAGACCGCAAATTGCGGGCTTTGTACCGTGCTTTTAGATGGAACCCCGGTCTTGTCATGTTCGGTGCTCTGTGCAAGAGCGGATGGACATGAAGTATATACGCTCGAAGGACTGCAGGAGGAAGCATCCGGTTTTGTTGGATTTATCGCTGACCAGGGGGCAGATCAGTGTGGATTTTGCAATCCGGGATTTGTCATGAATACGATTGCATTGCTCCGGGAGAATCCGGATCCTTCGGATGATGAGATACGTGCGTACCTGGCAGGAAACTTATGCCGGTGTTCCGGATACGAAGGACAGCTCCGGGGAATCCGGAATTACCTGAACTATATAAATAGGAAGAAGCAGGGAAAGGAGTAAGCGATGGAACATAAGAATTACAATGCCATTCACAAATCAGTCCGGAAGAAAGACTCCATGCAGCTGCTGCTGGGAAAACCGGTGTATACAGATGATATCACGGGCCCTGCGCTTGTCGTGAAGCTTCTGCGCAGTCCGCATGCCAATGCGATTGTGGAAGAAATCCATACAGAAATTGCAAAGAAAATTCCGGGCGTGGTGGATATCTATACATGGGAGGATGTGCCGAAGACGAGGTTTGCAATCGCAGGTCAGACTTATCCGGAACCATCTCCGTATGACCGGTTGATTATCGACCGGCACGTGCGGTTTGTGGGAGATGTTGTCGCAATCATTGCAGCAGAGGATGAAAAAGCGGCATGCAAAGCGATGAAGCTTGTGAAAGTGAAATACAATGTGTTAGAGCCGGTGCTTGATTTTCACAAAGCGAAGGATAATCCGGTGCTTGTGCATCCGGAGGATGACTGGTATCCGCCGGTTGATGTGGGCGGTGATGCAAAACGGAATGTGATCGCACATGAATTGAGCGGAGATGGCGACGTCGATGCCGTGATATCGGACTGTGAGGTATCATTTTCCCACGCCTATCATATGCGTGCGTTCAACCAGGCAATGATGGAAACATTTCGCACATATACATGTCTTGACCGGTATGGAAGACTGCATGTGATTTCTTCGACACAGATTGTTTTCCATGTGCGCCGGATTTTATCGAGAGCACTTGGAATCCCGAAAAGCAAAATCCGCGTGGAAAAACCGCGGATCGGTGGTGGATTTGGCGCGAAGCAGACTGCAGTCAGCGAAGTGTATCCGGCGTTTGTGACGATGCAGACAGGGCGTCCGGCGAAACTCATCTTCACAAGGTATGAAAGCCAAATCGCAGGTTCGCCGCGGCATGAGATGGAAGTCACTGTCCGGTTGGGGGCAGACCGGGACGGACATATCCGCGGACTTGATCTGTACACACTTTCCAATACAGGTGCATATGGGGAACATGGGCCGACGACGGTCGGACTTAGCGGACACAAGTCAATTCCGCTTTATACAGGAGGACTTGAGGCGTTCCGGTTTGGTTACGATGTCGTCTATACAAATACAATGGCGGCGGGCGCTTATCGCGGCTATGGCGCAACCCAGGGAATCTTTGCTCTGGAGTCCTCGGTCAATGAGCTTGCGGAATCGCTTGGCATCGACCCGACGCAGATTCGGGAGAAAAATATGCTCCGGGAGGGCATGAAGATGCCGGCGTATTATGGAGAGACTGCAAATGCCTGCGCGCTTGACCGCTGTATGGCAAGATGCCGTGAGCTTTTTGGCTGGGAAGAGAAATATCCGGTCCGGGAGATGGGCGATGGAAAAGTGCGGACCGCCGGTGTTGCGATGGCGATGCAAGGTTCCTGTATATCCAACGTCGATGTCGGTTCTGCAACTGTGAAGCTGGCAGATGATGGAACGTTTAACCTGATCATCGGTGCGGCAGATATGGGAACCGGCTGTGATACGATTCTGGCACAGATGGTGGCGGAGTGTATGGACTGCTCTGTGGATGACGTGGCAGTATTTGGCGCAGATACGGACGCATCTCCGTATGATTCCGGTTCTTATGCATCTTCGACTACCTATGTAACAGGAAAAGCAGTAGAGCTTGCCTGCGAGGAGCTGAAGAAAAAACTGTGTGCGATTGCGGCGGGAATGCTTGGATGTGAGCCGGAAGAAACGGTATTCGAAGATGGGTGTGTGCGGAAGATTAACACAGACGAGCGTGTTACACTGGCGCAGATCAGTGTGAAGGATCAGGTGGCAAATGATATTGCAGCGGTTGCGACTGCATCGCATTCTTCACCGGTTTCTCCACCGCCATATATGGTTGGTATGGTGGAAATTGAGCTTGACCGCTATACAGGGGAGGTAAAAATCCTCGATTATGTGGCAGTTGTGGATTGTGGAATCGCAATCAACCCGGCACTTGCACGTATCCAGGCAGAGGGTGGAATCGTGCAGGGAATCGGTCATACGTTGTTTGAGAATATCACATATGATGAAACCGGAAAACCGGTTGAGTCCAATTTTATGCAATATAAAATCCCAACGCGGCTGGACATGGGACACCTACGGGTTGAGTTTGAGAATAGCTACGAGCCGACAGGTCCATTTGGTGCAAAATCCATCGGAGAAATCGTGATCAACACACCGGCACCGGCGATTGCTCATGCAATTTACCGGGCGACAGGTGTATGGCACAGAGAACTTCCGATCACACCGGAGAAGATATTGATGTCGATGCCAGAAGATGATTTTAGATAAGCAAATACCAAAGACAAGGAGAAAAATAGATGAAAAAGAGTTTTAAGTTATCGGATGCGGCATTTCAGATGGATGGAAAGATGCCGCTTGCGCAGGCAATTCCTCTTGGATTGCAGCATGTTTTGGCAATGTTTGTTGGAAACCTTACGCCGCTTTTAATCATCACAGGTGCCTGTGGAATCGCAGGAGGAGAGTTTGCTGGGCTGCAGCTTTCCCTGCTTCAGAATGCAATGCTTGTTGCAGGAATTGTGACATTGGTGCAGCTTTTTGCAATCGGTCCGGTCGGCGGACGTGTACCGATCATCATGGGTACATCATCCGGGTTTATTGGTGTATTTAACAGCGTTGCAGCAACGATGGGGGGCGGTGTATCCGCATATGGAGCAATCATGGGGGCATCAATTTTAGGCGGCTTTTTTGAGACGGTGCTTGGGTTCTTTTTAAAACCGCTTCGGAAGTTTTTCCCATCGGTTGTGACAGGTACAGTTGTTATGTCCATCGGTTTAAGCCTGATTTCTGTTGGAATCAATTCTTTTGGCGGTGGAAACAAGGCGGAAGATTTTGGCTCGATGGAGAATCTGCTGCTGGCACTCTTTGTGCTGATTGTGATATTGATCTTCAAGCATTGCACAAAAGGATTTTTGAGTTCCTCCTCGATTTTATTGGGTATTATTGCTGGATATATTGCTGCAATCGTTATGGGATTTGTGCTTCCTATGACCGGGGTGACTGCCGATGGCGTCGAGTATACAAAAGCGTGGGTGCTGAACTGGGACAAGGTAGCAGATGCTGCATGGTTTGCTATCCCGAAGATCATGCCGGTCAAGCCGGTATTTGATATGCGTGCAATTCTGCCGGTTATGATCATGTTTATTGTTACAGCGGTTGAAACAGTTGGAGATATCTCCGGTGTTATGGAAGGTGGTCTGGGACGGGAAGCAACCGATAAGGAGCTGTCCGGTGGTGTTATGTGTGATGGACTTGGATCTTCGCTTGCTGCCTGTTTTGGTGTCCTGCCGAATACGTCTTTCAGCCAGAATGTCGGACTTGTTGCCATGACAAAGGTTGTGAATCGGTTTGCGCTTGCAACGGGAGCTGTGTTCCTGATTCTCTGTGGACTCTGTCCGAAGCTTGCGGCGCTTATTTCTATCATGCCGCAGTCAGTACTCGGTGGTGCCGCAGTTATGATGTTTTCTTCGATTGTATTCAGTGGAATCCAGCTGATCACGAAGAATCCGATGAATTCGCGTAATCTCTCCATTGTCTCTGTAGCGCTCGGTGTTGGCTATGGTATGGGAGCAAATCCGGATATCCTTGTCCATGCACCGAAGCTTGTACAGCTTGTGTTTGGCGGCTCTGGAATCGTGCCTGCTGCGATTGTGGCAATCCTGTTGAATATTGTACTTCCAAAAGAGAAAGAAGAGCAGTAAAGTATCTGGCTGCGGTGGAAAGTGTATTTTGGGGATAGAATGCAAGGGGTGGACAGTAATATTACAAATGAGGAGGCGAGGTATGAGGAACAAAACAAAGAGAAGGCTTTACAGAGTTATTTCGTTATTGGTGTGCATGCTGATGGTTGTTATGAACATACACATCGTGCAGGTACATGCGGCAGAGAAAAGCTATCAATACTGTCAGACCAAAACGGAAAAAGGTGTAACATTCAAGGTAGAATGGGATGAACCGAAATTAGGGGAAGAAACGGTATTTCACTTGTCGGCGACAGGAGGAAATGCGTCAAATAAGTATTATATGACATCACCGAACTATTCGAATCCCGGAAGCACAGAACGGGAAATGCTTGTGGATCCAACCTATAGTGAATGGAAAAACTATACAAAAGAGTGCAGTACCTATGACTTGAAGTTCAAAATGACCGCGTCGGGAACGTATTATTTCCGGTTTTACGTTATGAATATGTCTTCGCCGGTTGTGTACTTTTCTATAGATGTGACGATATCCGTCTCTGACGCGGATCATCCAAGCGTCGATTCCATTGTGAAATCCGCAGTTGCGCAGTGCAATAAGAAAACAACAGGTTCTGACTATGACCGGGCATTGTGGCTGCATGACTGGCTGAATGCGAAATTGGAGTACGACAAAACACTTGCGTGGTGTTCCGCAGAAGGTGCACTGACGAGAGGATTAGGAACCTGCGAGAGCTACCAGCGGGCGTATGCGAAGCTTCTGACGGCTGCGGGTATTCCGAACGAACGAATCGAAGATAGGGCAGATAATCATACATGGAATGCCGTGAAGTTAGACGGCGAGTGGTATCAGGTCGATTGCACGTGGGATGATACATCGGAACATTGGTATGATTTCGACCAGAGATATATGTATTTCGGCCTGACCGATGAACTGATGGCGATTGCGCATGAACATCATGCAGATCTGTATACGACATCCGGGTACCAGACGCGTTCGACAAGTCTTGCGAATAATTACCTTGTAAGAAATGGAGATGCGGCAAGATGGGCAAAAGCGTATCGGGCGCGGATACAGGCAAAGCTTGATGCGCGTGAGACGACATTTACAATTGCGGCAGATAACAGCAGTTATCCGCCAAGCTATTCCGGAATACTGAATGGTATAACTGCCTATGCGATCAATCAGATGGATTGGTCATACGGCAATCTCGATGTGAGTCTGCAGGCAGCAGGAAGTGCGACACAGTTCGCATTTCGGGTTTCTTATGTGGAAGAACATACGGAGCACAGATGGGATGCGGGAACTGTGACAAAAGCAGCAACCTGTACACAGAAGGGGATTCGGACTTATAGATGTACAGCGGCTGGCTGTAAGCAGACAAGGACAGAGGAGCTTCCGGCACTCGGACATAGCATGACCAGAGTTGTATCCGAACGGGTTGCACCGACGAATCAGAATGATGGCAGGGAACAGGTAATCGGCTGTTCCAGATGTGATTATACAGAAGGAGGCGCTGCAATCTCGAAGCTTGCGTCTGTTGCGTACAGTACGCATGTGCAGTCGATTGGCTGGCAGGACGTGCGATATAATGGAACGATGGCAGGCACATCGGGGATGGCGAAGCGCCTTGAGGCGATTCGGATCAATATTCAGAACGAATCCAATCTTGGGATTCAGTATACGACGCACTGTCAGACCTATGGCTGGCTTCCTTGGTCCTACAATGGAGAGACGAATGGAACGAGCGGGGAAAGCAAACGGTTAGAGGCGATTAAGATTCAGCTTACCGGTGCTGATGCCGGTAAATATGACGTATATTATCGGGTGCATGCACAGTCATTTGGCTGGCTTGGCTGGGCGAAGAACGGCGAACCATCCGGTACAGCTGGACTGGCGAAACGTCTCGAGGGAATCCAGATTGTTGTCCTGCCTGCAGGCAGTGCAGCGCCATCTGTGAATTATGCAGGCGTGAATGCATCCGGCTCTGCGTATCGTACAAGAGCGTATGTAAATGGAACATCGTCAAACAGTATTGCGATTCCGGGGTACAACAGTCAGCCGAATGTCATGTACAAGACACATGTGCAGTCATTTGGATGGCAGAATTGGAAGCTGAACGGAGATTGCTCCGGGACATTCGGCAAGAGCAAACGGCTGGAAGGAATCAATATCAAGCTGTCAAACTGTGGTTATTCCGGTAGTGTGCAGTACAGAACGCACATCCAGAGCTATGGATGGGAGAGCGGCTGGAAACAGGATGGTGCGATGTCAGGAACTTCCGGTCAGGCGAAACGTTTAGAGGCAATCCAGATCCGGCTTACCGGTGAGATGGCACAGCATTATGATATCTATTACCGGGTGCATGCGCAGCATTTTGGATGGCTTGGCTGGGCGAAGAACGGAGAGTCTTCCGGAACCGCGGGATATGCTTACCGGCTGGAAGGAATCCAGATTCTTCTGGTGCCGAAAGGGGCAGCAGCACCGGCATCGAATTATGGTGGGATGATACAGAATAATCCGAATACGTTTATAGCACGATAACAGAGATAAAAAAAGCAAGAGTTCAAACTCTTGCTTTTTTATGGAATGCGGGTGACAGGACTTGAACCTGCACGGGGTTGCCCACTAGAACCTAAATCTAGCGCGTCTGCCAATTCCGCCACACCCGCATGTGAATTGTGAAATTAATATATTATAATATGAAAGAACGAAAGCTAAATCCATGCCCCTCCGTAAGCTGCGCTTACTTCGGTCACGGGCTGTCGCCCTAATAAAAAATTAGCAGATGAATTCATCTGCCAAAGAGTGAGCCACGGGGGAATCGAACCCCCGACAACTTGATTAAAAGTCAAGTGCTCTACCGACTGAGCTAGTGGCCCGTATAAAATAAAAAAGCTGGGCTAGTTGGATTCGAACCAACGAATGCAGGAGTCAAAGTCCTGTGCCTTACCGCTTGGCGATAGCCCATTAAAAACCTACTCTTGCAAAGCCTGCAATCTAAAAGAAGAGGGTGGATAGAGGGACTCGAACCCTCGGCCTCCAGAGCCACAATCTGGCGCGCTAGCCAACTGCGCCATACCCACCATATAATATAAAAATGTGCCCGAAGGGATTCGAACCCCCGACCCACGGCTTAGAAGGCCGTTGCTCTATCCAGCTGAGCTACGGACACATAATATCTTGCATACACGAAATGTATTTGCAAAATAAAGAGCGGGTGATGGGAATCGAACCCACGTATCTAGCTTGGAAGGCTAGTGTTCTACCATTGAACTACACCCGCTTAATCTGAGCTTGGCGAAGAGAAGATATTAAGTCGGGGTGACAGGACTCGAACCTGCGACCTCCTGATCCCAAATCAGGCGCTCTAGCCAAACTGAGCCACACCCCGATAAGGCATTTATTTGTCTGCCTCGTCTCAACGCAAGTGTTATTATACATAAAGCAGGGGTGGTTGTCAACAACTTTTTTTAAAAAATTTAAAATGCCGAAAAATATAGGAAAATAGCGCCATTTCTTGGAATTTGTCGACGAGTGTGGTACACTAGGCAATGCAAAAAGATTTTTAAAGAGGAAAAAACAATGGATAATTTTATATTTAGTGTGAATGTGACGATTCCGATTTTCCTGATTATTCTGTTAGGATATATATTAAGAAGGATCGGTTTTCTGACGGACGAATTTGTGCGTGTGGCGAATAAATATGTGTTTATTGTCGCACTTCCGGTTATGTTGTTCCGGGATATTGCAGGTTCCGATGTGAGAAAGGATATGAATGTAAAGTTCTTCCTGTTCTGTATGATCGTGACGATCATTATGTTCTTTCTTGTGTGGGGCATTGCAAAGCTTACCCTGAAGGACAAGACAATGGTAGGGGCGTTTGCACAGGCGGGCGCGCGGGGAAGCGCAGCAATTCTGGGTGTTGCATTTGTGGAGAATATCTGTGGGGAGATCGGCATGACACCGCTTATGATCGTGGCGGCAGTTCCGTTCTTCAATATATTATCAGTCATTATATTGGTATTTAATGCAAATACAGAGGCAAATAAAGATTATGGTAAAATCAAGAACGCTTGTATCAACATTGCGAAAAATCCAATTATTATAGGAATTGTTCTGGGACTGATCGCATCACTGGTACGGTTGCCAATCCCGACGATTCCGGCACGGACACTCAATTATGTTGCGCAGACTGCAACACCGATTGCATTGCTGGCGGTGGGTGCCGGGTTTGACACGAAACAGGCGATTGCCAGACTCAAGCCTGCCCTTGGTGCAACTTTTATCAAACTGATCGGATTGCCACTCGTGTTTTTACCATTTGCATATAAGCTCGGATTTGCACCGAGTGAGATGGTAGCGATTTTGATTATGCTGGCATCCCCGACGACGGTGAGCTGTTATGTCATGGCGAAGAATATGGACAACGATGATATCCTGACTTCCAATGTTATTGTGCTTACGACATTGCTGTCATCTGTGACACTTACCTTGTGGATCTTTATTTTGCGCTCGATTGGATGCATCTAAAAACCACGTAAATATGCGGGCTTCAGAGCATTTGAAAAAATATGTTAAAAAATTCAAGAAAATGCTTGACAAATGGAAGCAAGGTATGTAAAATAGCAAGAGTGTTGAGCAAACAACACAAAAACGAATGGGATCTTAGCTCAGCTGGGAGAGCATCTGCCTTACAAGCAGAGGGTCATAGGTTCGAGCCCTATAGGTCCCATTTTTATGGCGGAATAGCTCAGTTGGCTAGAGCACACGGTTCATACCCGTGGTGTCGAGGGTTCAAATCCCCCTTCCGCTACTTTTTTATGCCTGAAATTCTATATAGAATAGAATGTGCAAATAGAATCTCATGTCAGAAATGGCATGAGATTTTTTTGTGCCTTTTTGTCGATGCGCGGTTGTCGAATTCGTTCGGATGCTGTTCTAAAATATGTAAATAATGCAGGAAATGTGATTAATTGTGACAAAACATCGAAAAATGTTACAAAAATGTTTCAAATATTTCTAAAAAATTTCAAAAATGTATTGACAAGTTAACAAACATGATGTTAAATAGGGGAAGTTTGTTGCGAACAAACGGTTTTGGAAAAGGAGTGATTAGATGAGGTTAAACATCGAAAAGCTAATGATAGGATTTGTGATGATCTTAGCAGTATGTTTATACGCACCAACATTATTGGAAGATTACAAAGCCAATAGCACAACAAATGAGAAGGTAACAGAGGTACTTGCAGAAGCTCCGGCACCGGCAATGACAACAGAGTCTATGGTGCTTGCAGCAGTTACAACGCAGGAGCGCATCGGAGAAGCTGTTCAGGCAGCGAAAGTTACAGAGAGTATTGGGAATGATATGACAAAGGCTGTAACGACTGATGTAGCAAAACTCACACCGAAGTTTCAGACAAATATGAATGTGACAAATATGATAGAAGAAACATCGGTTGCAGACAGAAGCATGCTTCAGACGATGGTCGAAGCACGGACGAATCCGGTATATTCGGAGTTCATCGCACATGTAAAGTCATTACCAGTTGAGATCAAGCCGTCACTGATGGCGAGCGACGAGCGAGACAAGGTATTGGCAGTTCGCGACAATTATGATGAATTCCTGAAGACGGTAGAGACATATTATGCAGAGAAGGCAGTTTTAAAAACCGCACAAAATGCACAGACATATGTGACTACATATACAAATCAGACCGGAGACGGAAAGCTGACTGCATCCAAGGGTGTAAACTACGGACCAAGCGGAAAAGAAACGTATTACAACTTGAATATGAATGGTGTCGTAGCAACGATGCAGGGAATGGGAATTCCAGGGCAGTATTGGGTTCGCGAGGATGGCGTAAAAATGTACGGTGATTATGTTATGGTTGCCGCAGATCTGAACACACATCCAAGAGGATCGCTTGTAGAGAGCAGCCTTGGTACAGCGATAGTAGTAGATACAGGCGGATTTGCAGCGTCAAATCCAAATCAGTTAGATATTGCAACTGCATGGTAAAAGAAAAGGGAATGTTTTCATGAATTACATGGAAACATTCCCTTTTTTCTTTTAAATCAAATTGGCAAATTCGGATTCAGCGTTATGACTGGTTATTATCCTGATTATCGTATTTAGCCTTTAAATCATCCATCGGTGTGGAACCAAAGGTTTCAAGCGGTGTCTTTAATGTACGCTCTAAGTCCTCCTGCTCCTTGTTCTTCTGTGCGGTACGCTTCTTCCACCATGAGAAGAGGATACATACGACGATGACAACCGCTGCTGCGATGATCAGTACCTTGAATACGCCGGCAGAATGATTCGTTGCCTTGGCGATGGTACGAGTCTTTACGAACATTACATAGAACTGGATACCGGTTGCATCGTAGAATTCCTGTGCGCCGGTTACGACGTTGTTCTTTGTATCAATCCAGTTTAAATCATCCCGATAGCAGTGAGAGTCAAATGCCTTGTCGGATTTGATTTTTGAGATGCCATCCTGCTTCATGATTTCCAATGTGTCTTCCAGCATGCCCTTTAACTGGATACCGAGATCATCATTGTAGTTATTCTGATATGCGGAGATCATACTGTTAATGTATGTATCCATAAGTGCATTGGCTTTGACACCATATTTGAACTGACCATTGTCGTTTTCATCTACGACCAGGAGCAGTCCGTCCTCGCGACCGCTGAATATTGTATTATACTGATCTTCTGCGTATTCGGAAATACGGTTATCGCTGAGTGTGTCGCCTGTATATCCACCTTTAAACTGCATATAGAAAGAGAATACGATCAGGACGAGCATGAGCATGATTATAGTAACAAATGCACCGCCGCTACTGCCGTTTGAATATACGTAAGTTGTTCTGCCTCCATAATATCTTCTTCTCGGTGGTGGAGGTGGTGGCATGCCCGGACCTCCATGATAGTAATGTGGCCCCGGACCGTAATCGTCGTATGGTCTAGGTCCCGGACCGGGACCGTGAGGCCTTGGACCACCGCCAAAACCGCCTCCGCGTGAACCACTGCTGCGAAAGCTACCGCCACCGCCGCTGAAACTTGCACCATGATGACTGCCGCCACCGTGACCGCCGCTGCTAAAGCCGCCGCCACCGCCGCCGGATCTACCCATAATAAACCCTCCTCATTATGTATAAATTTGTACAGTACATTTTACTCTATGCCTGTGATAGTAACATTTTACAATGAAATGACAGATTCGTAAATATAGAAAAACAAATTGTGGCAATTCTAACCATGAGAAAAGGAAACGTTTGCATATATGGGGCAAATATGATAGATTATAGTACGATACTTTAATTTTGCCTGATATAAAGGAGCGTAGGAACCATGAGAGTTGGCATGGGATATGATGTGCATAAATTAGTCGAGGGACGCCGCCTGATTTTGGGAGGCGTGGAGATCCCGTATGAGAAAGGTCTGCTTGGACATTCGGATGCGGATGTGCTGGTGCATGCGATTATGGATGCGCTGCTTGGGGCTGCAGCTTTGGGAGATATCGGAAAACATTTCCCAGATACCGATCCGGCTTACGAAGGCGCGGACAGTATGCGGCTTCTGGAGGAAGTGCGGAAGCTTCTGGATGCAAATAATTATGTGATTGGAAATGTAGATGCAACCGTGATTGCGCAGCGACCAAAGCTTGCGCCGTATATTGATGCAATGCGGGAGAACATTGCGGCACGGCTGCAGATTGATAAAAATCAGGTTAATGTCAAGGCGACAACAGAGGAAGGCCTTGGATTTACCGGGCAGGGACAGGGAATCAGTTCCCAGGCGATCTGCCTGCTTGAGACAATCGATAATTTTGATTATCGAAGCTCGCGTGTGGTAGATGATACTGTAGAAAATGCTGCCAATCCATGCATGGGATGCATGGGTTGTGCAAAAAGATAAAAATAATAGATAGATATAGGAGGATATTTTAGTTTCATGAGTGACGGAGACAGTTGCAGGCTCAAATATTTTGAAGGTGAACCGGAGGTGCTTGCTGAGGTTCGACAGATGTGGGATGAAATATTTGATGATCCGGAGGAATTTGCGGATTATTATTTTACAGAGATTTGTAAGCAAAATAAGATTTTACTTGCTTATAAGGGGGATGTGCTGGCAGGCATGATCCATCTGAATCCTTATGAGATGCAAGTAGAAGGGAAAAAGGAACTGTGCTATTACATAGTCGGAGTGGCTGTGAAACCGGAATATCGGGAGCAGGGCATCATGCACAAAATGATGCAGCGCGTGCTTGCAGATATGAAAAAGGACGGCAGAGCGTTTACGTTTTTGATGCCGGAACGGGAAGAATACTATGAGAGCCTTGGCTTTGAGAAGGTATTTCATACGTTGGAACTGGATATTGATATTGCAGAGCTGGAGGACGAGGATGTCGTACCGGATGATCTTTCTGGTGAGGAAGGATATTATACGAAGAATCTGAAAGATCTGCATGAGGAACGCGCAGATATACTGGAGCATCTGTCTGGAGAAGTAAATGATGCACTGGCAAAGAAATATCAGATTTACGCGCATCGTACGCCGCAATATCTGGAGCAGATGTGCATGGAACATCGCTGCCAGAATGGAGATGTGGTAGCTGTGTATGAGGATGGTATGCACATGGATGACGGGCAGGTGGAAGAACGTCTGGCAGGTATGTTTTCTTATGATATCTATGATGATACGATGTATGTGGAGCGTTTTGAAAGCTTTGATGATCATGTGCGATATGTGCTGGATGCAGCGGTAAGGCTGGCAGAACATGCATTTTGCAGAAGACTGGTCGTGACGATGTCGGAGCGGCATTTCTGCGATGATATTGCAAATATGCTTGGCGTGTCTGTACGGATGAACGACGGATATGGGTTTATGGCGCTTTCACTGCAGGGGGATGATTCATTGATGTCGATACTGCATGAAGCAAGTTTTTTCGATGAAATTGTATAAAAACAGATAGAATTTTTAAGAAAAACTTTGATTATGAAAGTATATGTGATATAATTTATCAGATAATGACGCACGAGAAACGATGCGTAAATATAAAGTAAATTTTTAAGAGATAGGGGTAGACCATGTATAAGATTGTAAAAAAAGAAGTCTTAAATTCGGTTGTTGTCATGATGGAGATTGAAGCTCCTTATGTAGCTGCACGCTGTGAGGCAGGACAGTTTGTCATCGTCAGAGTGGATGAAGATGGCGAGCGTATTCCTCTTACAATTGCGGATTTTGACCGCGAACGCAATACAGTTGAGATTATTTTCCAGGTAGTTGGATATTCAACAACTCTGATGGCAAAGCTGAATGAGGGCGATTACCTTCAGGATTTTGTAGGTCCACTTGGACAGCCGGCACCACTCAACAAAGAGTGGAAACGTGTGATCGGTGTTGCAGGTGGTGTTGGAGCAGCTCCACTTTACCCACAGGCAAAGAAGCTTGCCGAGCAGGGTACAAAAGTGGATGTGATTATCGGCGGACGTACCGCAGAACTTGTACTTCTCAAGGAGAAGTTCGAGAAGTTCTGTGACAATGTATATATCATGACAGATGATGGTTCTCTTGGTGAGCAGGGCGTTGTTACAAAGAAGCTGCAGGAGCTGTTAGATGCCGGTGTGAAATATGACCATGCAATCGCAATCGGACCACTCATCATGATGAAGTTTGTAGTAGCACTTACAAAGAAGCCGGAATATAACCTTCCGACCGCAGTTTCTTTGAATCCGATCATGATCGACGGTACAGGTATGTGTGGTGGATGTCGTGTCACAGTTGGTGGCGAGACGAAGTTTGCCTGTGTAGATGGACCGGACTTCGATGGATTTGAAGTTGATTTCGATCAGTGTATGAAGCGTCAGACATTCTTCAAGGAAGAAGAACACGAGTGTATGATGAAGCTTCAGGCAGATCAGATGCAGAATTAGGAGGGAACGAAAGATGCCAAATATGAGTCCAACAAAGGTTCCTATGCCACAGCAGGATCCGAATGTACGAAATAAGAATTTTGAAGAGGTTGCAACCGGTTATACAGCCGAGATGGCAATGGAGGAAGCAACCAGATGTATTAACTGTAAGAACAGACCTTGTATGACCGGATGCCCGGTTAATGTACCGATTCCTGGATTTATCGAGCAGGTAGCTGCCGGTAACTTCGAGAAAGCATACGAGATCATTACAAGTGAGAATGCACTTCCGGCAATCTGTGGACGTGTCTGCCCACAGGAGAATCAGTGCGAGGGTAAGTGTATCCGTGGTATCAAGGGTGAGTCTGTATCCATCGGACGTCTGGAGCGTTTCGTGGCAGATTACCACATGGCACACGGTGCAAAGGCAGAACTGAACATCGAGAAGAATGGCAAGCGTGTAGCAGTTGTCGGTTCCGGTCCTGCAGGTATTACATGTGCAGGTGAACTTGCAAAGAAGGGTTACGATGTAACGATTTTTGAAGCATTACATAAGGCTGGTGGCGTGTTGAGCTATGGTATTCCTGAGTTCCGTCTTCCTAAGTCTCTGGTTGCAAAGGAACTGGAGAATATTACAGATCTTGGTGTAGATCTTGAGACAAATGTTGTAATCGGACGTTCTCTGACTGTGGATGATCTGTTTGCACGCGGATTTGACGCAGTATTTCTTGGAACGGGTGCCGGACTTCCAAACTTCCTTCGCATTCCGGGCGAGAACCTGCTTGGCGTATATTCCGCAAATGAGTTCCTGACACGTGTCAATCTGATGAAGGGTTATAAGAAGGGCGAAGTTCCAACACCTGTCAAGGTCGGCAAGCGTGTTGCCGTTGTCGGTGCCGGTAACGTAGCGATGGATGCAGCAAGAACGGCTAAGAGACTTGGTGCAGAGGAAGTATATATTGTATATCGTCGTGGTGCAGAGGAAGTACCTGCCCGTAAGGAAGAAGTTGAGCATGCAAAGGAAGAGGGCGTGATTTTTAAGCTCCTGAACAACCCGGTTGAGATCCACGGAGAAGATGGCTGGGTAACTGGCATCGAGGTAGTTGCACAGGAACTTGGTGAGCCAGATGCTTCCGGACGTAGACGTCCGCAGCCGATCGAGGGATCGAATACGGTAATTCCGGTTGAGACAGTTGTCATCGCAATCGGTCAGTCACCGAATCCGTTGATCCGCCAGACAACCGAAGGACTGGAAACACAGAAGTGGGGCGGTATCATCGTCAACGAAGAAACTGGTGAGAGTACGCGCGAGCATGTGTATGCCGGTGGTGATGTTGTTACAGGTGCAGCAACCGTTATCCTTGCAATGGGTGCCGGTAAGAAGGCGGCAAAGGCAATTGATGAGTCATTAAAGGAAATGTAAGTATGGTAAATAACTTGGAAGGTTATGCGGAATACGCAGTACAAAAGAAATTAAAAGCAAAGGACCGGATGCCTGTTGTGGCATCCGCTGCTTTGATGGTTGTAGGACTTGCGATCTGGACGTTTATAGCAGGCTGGGTAGGTCCGTCGATTCTGATTATAGGTATTGCTCTTACGATTATTACAGCGACGCGGCAGGAATTGGAGTATGAGTATATATTTGTGAACGGGGATTGCGAGATCTCGAAGATCGTAAAACGCTCATCACGGAAAAAGGTTTATGAGTTTGAGGCAGGTAAGATTCAGAAGGTGCTGCCATATACTTCAATCCTGTTTGACAATGAACGTCAGGCACATCCGGATATGATCATCCGGGATTACACTTCCTGCTTTCCGGACAGGAAAGAGAAGTGGTACGCATTCATCAACAACAGCAAAAACCGCACGGAAGCGGTAATTGTGGAACTGAATGATAAATGCATAGAGCATGTGAAGCTGTTCTATAAGAATAAATATAGTGAATAACCAAAAATCCGGAACCTCGATTTGCATCGAAGCTCCGGATTTCTTTTTGTGTATATTATATATACGTATACGAAATATGTACAATTATGGCTCAAGTGGGGTCATCTTAAGACCTTTGTACATCTTGGAATAAATACTTTTTTCATCCTGATAGAGCACATAGCCACGCGCACCATCTTTTACGATGTAGGCATATTTGTTCTTCTGAACATTCATATACAGAACTTCCTCTACGTTCAGTTCTTTTGCTTTTGCCTTCGCCGTATATACGTTAAGTGGCTCTAATTTGAATTTTTTAACTGCCTGATCCACTGTCATAGTTTCTTACCTCCCATATAGCGATTCTATCGTTTTTACTCTTGCCCTTCAAGCTGTAAAAATATATAATCATAACTAATCATATTATAGTTCTTTCATTGACTTTAGTATATTGTATATTATTGCTAAAGTCAACTGTGAATATTGCACAAAAATCGTCATTTTTGTAGGTCGATTGGACGACTTTTTTCGTCGAAGTGACAAGGAAGGGATAAAAATGGACAAGGAAATAAACGAAAATGTAAAAAAAACAAAAAAAATGTTATTGCATGTATGCTGTGCACCGTGCAGTTCCCATGTGCTGAGTGTATTATATGAAGAATTTGATATCACGGCTTTTTTTTACAATCCAAACATCACGGAAAAGGAAGAATACGAGAAGCGGATCGAAGAATTGAAACGGTTTACACAGGAGGCTGAGTTTGCGAGAAATGTTGTTGTGTGTGACGGTGTGTATGAGCCGGAGAAGTTTTATGCGATCGCGAAAGGCTTGGAGAAAGAACCGGAGCGTGGACGCCGCTGCTATAAGTGTTATGAACTGCGGTTAGAGGAGACCGCCCGGTATGCGAAGGAGCACGGTTTCGATATTTTTACGACGACACTTTCGATTAGTCCGCACAAAAACGCGGCATGGTTAAACGAGATCGGTGAGCGGATGGCAGAAAAATATGGCGTTGCATATCTGTACAGTGATTTCAAGAAAAAAAATGGATATGCTCATTCCATCGAGCTGTCACGGGAGTATCACCTGTACCGGCAGGACTATTGTGGATGTATTTACAGCCGCTTGGAAAGGGAAGAACAAAAGAAGAATAAAAGAATCTGACAAAAGGGGTTGTGCTATGGCGAAAATTGATGTATAATTTTTGCAATTTGAGAAAAAAAGAGCTTCGGATAACTATGCAATTTTTCCGTTTCACTCTTTTTTTTTGAGCAAATTTCTTGTTTTGCAAGTAAATCTAAGAAGAAAGGACAAAGACTATGAAAGCATTTCTGATACTGGAAGATGGCCATGTATTCGAGGGGAAAAGCGTCGGTTCGACCAAGGAAATTATCAGTGAGATCGTATTTAACACATCGATGACTGGTTATCTGGAAGTACTGACGGATCCTTCTTATGCAGGACAGTCTGTGTGTATGACGTATCCGTTGATTGGTAACTATGGTATTTGTAAGGAAGATATGGAGGCGGAGCGCCCATGGCAGTCTGGCTTTATTGTCAGAGAACTGGCGAAGCGGCCAAGCAACTTCCGAAGCGAGGAAAGTGTCGAGTCATTTCTTATAGAAAATGATATTACCGGAATTGAGGCAATTGATACACGTGCATTAACGAAGATTCTGCGGGACAAAGGTACGATGAAGGGCATGATCACAACGGATGAGAATTTTGATAAGGACGATTGTATCAAAAGGATCAAGGCATGGAGCATGGGACATGTTGTGCTGGATGTCACATGCAAGGAGAAGATGAACTTCCCAGGCGATGGTTATAAGGTTGCGGTCATCGACCTTGGTGTGAAGAAGAACATTGTGCGTTGTCTGTTGGAGCGTGGTTGTTCAGTGACTGTATATCCGGCGGAGACTCCTGCAGAGGAGATCATCGCGGATGCACCGGACGGCATTATGCTGACGAATGGTCCTGGCGATCCGAAGGACAATGTGAAGACAATCGAGGAAATCAAGAAGCTTTTTGCTACGAAGATTCCAATTTTCGCAATCTGTCTTGGACATCAGCTTCTGGCGCTTGCAAACGGTGCAGATACACAGAAGATGAAATATGGACATCGTGGAGCAAATCATCCGGTAAAGGATTTAAAGACCGGGAAGGTATATATTTCAACACAGAATCATGGCTATGTGGTAAAGGAAGAGACGTTGGATCGTGATATTGCAGAGCCAAGCTTTATCAATGTAAATGATAAGACAATTGAGGGTGTTCATTACCTTGGAAAGAATGTACAGACGGTACAGTTCCATCCGGAAGCCTGTGCAGGCCCGCTTGATACCGGATTTTTGTTTGATGAGTTTATGAATATGATGGAGGTGTCTAAATAATGCCAAAGAATCCACACGTAAAAAAGGTTGTAGTTATTGGATCCGGTCCGATTGTCATCGGACAGGCGGCAGAGTTTGATTATGCCGGTACACAGGCATGCCGTTCCCTGAGGGAAGAGGGCATCTGTGTAGTATTGATCAACTCGAATCCTGCCACCATCATGACAGATAAGGATATTGCAGATAAGGTATATATTGAGCCTTTGACACCGGAGGTTGTGAAGGCAGTTATCAAGAAGGAAAAGCCGGATAGCGTGCTTCCGACACTGGGTGGTCAGGCAGCGTTAAATATCGCGATGGAACTGGAAGAGTCTGGTTTCCTGAAGGAACATAATGTAAGGCTGCTTGGTACATCTTCTAAAACGATCAAGAAAGCAGAGGATCGTCTGGAATTCAAGAAGACTATGGAGAAGATCCATGAGCCATGTGCACCATCCGAAGTCGTAACGAACATCAAGGATGGTCTGGCGTTCGTTGAGAAGATCGGGTACCCGATCGTGCTGCGTCCGGCGTATACGCTTGGCGGAAGCGGCGGCGGTATCGCGCACAACGAAGAAGAATTCGTAGAGATACTGATGAACGGACTGCGTCTGTCACGTGTCGGTCAGGTATTGGTTGAGCGTTGTATCGCGGGCTGGAAAGAGATTGAGTACGAGGTTATGCGTGATGCGAACGGTACCTGTATTACCGTATGTAATATGGAGAATCTGGATCCGGTTGGTGTCCATACCGGAGATTCTATCGTTGTTGCACCATCACAGACACTGGCAGATAAGGAATACCAGATGCTTCGTAGTGCTGCTTTAAATATCATTACAGAGCTTGGTATCCAGGGGGGATGTAACGTACAGTTTGCATTGCATCCGACGACATTTGAATATTGTGTAATCGAGGTAAACCCGCGGGTAAGCCGTTCTTCGGCACTTGCTTCGAAGGCAACCGGATATCCGATTGCGAAGGTGGCTGCGAAGATTGCACTTGGATATAATCTGGATGAGATTAAAAATGCTATCACAGGTAAGACATATGCAAGCTTTGAGCCGGCACTTGATTATGTTGTAGTTAAGATGCCGAGACTTCCTTTCGATAAGTTCATCAAGGCAAGCCGCAAGCTGACGACGCAGATGAAGGCAACCGGTGAGGTTATGAGTATCTGTACGAACTTCGAGGGTGCACTTATGAAGGCACTTCGTTCCCTGGAACAGCATGTGGACAGCCTGATCTACGAGAATTACAATGATCTTCCGACGGAAGAAATCCATGAGATGCTGCACCGCGTTGATGATCGCCGAATCTTCGTCATCGCAGAAGCACTGCGCCGTGGAATCTCCGCAGAGGAAATCCATGATATTACGAAGGTAGATATCTGGTTTATTGACAAGATCAACAATATTGTACAGGAAGAAAAATTACTGCGTGAGACACCTGAGATCACTAAGGAAATGATGCAGGAAGCAAAGCGCATGGAGTTTCCGGACAAGGTAATCGCACAGATTACAGGCAAGAAGGAAAAGGAAATCAAGGAGCTTCGCTATGGCTATGGTATCCATGCATCCTACAAGATCGTAGATACCTGTGCGGCTGAGTTTGAAGCAGAGACACCATATTATTATTCCTGCTACGATGGCGAATCCGAAGTCGAGGTGGATGAGAATAAGAAGAAGATCATGGTGCTTGGTTCCGGTCCGATCCGTATCGGACAGGGTATCGAGTTTGACTACTGCTCGGTACACAGTACATGGACCTTGAAGAATAAGGGTTATGAGACAATCATCGTAAATAATAATCCGGAGACAGTCAGTACAGACTTCGATATCGCAGATCGTCTGTATTTCGAGCCGCTGACGGCAGAAGATGTAGAGTCTATCGTAAATATCGAGAAACCGGATGGCGCGGTTGTACAGTTCGGTGGACAGACAGCTATCAAGCTGACTGAGGCACTTTTGGAGATGGGCGTGCCAATCCTTGGTACAAGTGCTGAGAATGTCGATGCAGCCGAAGACCGTGAGTTGTTCGATGAGATTCTGGAGAAGTGCTGTATCCCAAGAGCAGCCGGTAAGACTGTATTTACAGTTAAGGAAGCATTAGAAGCTGCCAACGAGCTTGGCTATCCGGTTCTTGTCCGTCCTTCCTATGTATTAGGTGGACAGGGTATGCAGATTGCAATCTCGGATAAAGATATTATTGAGTTCATGGAGATTATCAATCGGCATGAGCAGGAACATCCGGTTCTGGTTGACAAATATCTGATGGGTAAGGAAATCGAGGTCGATGCCGTATGTGACGGCGACGATATCCTGATTCCTGGTATCATGGAGCATATCGAGCGTGCAGGTATCCATTCCGGAGATAGTATCTCTGTGTACCCGGCACAGACGATCACACCGAAGATCAAGCGTGTGCTGGAAGACTACACGAAGAAGCTTGCGAACAGCCTGCATGTTATCGGACTGATCAATATTCAGTTTATTGTATATCAGGATGAGGTATATGTCATCGAGGTTAACCCGCGGTCAAGCCGTACCGTTCCATATATCAGTAAGGTAACCGGTATTCCGATCGTTGATCTTGCAACGAGAGTTATCACAGGCGAGAAGATCAAGGATATGGGCTATACACCGGGATTACAGCCGGAATCTGAATACTTCGCAATCAAGATGCCGGTATTCTCCTTCGAGAAGATCCGTGGAGCTGAGATCAGCCTTGGACCGGAGATGAAATCAACCGGTGAGTGCCTTGGTATCTCCAAGAATTACAACGAAGCGTTGTTCAAGGCGTTCCTTGGAAACGGCGTGAATCTGCCGAAGTACAAGAAGATGATACTTACAGTAAAGGATTCGGATAAGCTGGATGCAGTAGAAATCGGACAGCGGTTTACAGCACTTGGCTATGAGATCTACTCGACAAGAAGTACCTGCCGTGTCCTGAATGAGAATGGTGTTCCGGCAAAACCGATCAACAAGGTGGAGGAGCCTTCTCCGAACCTGCTGGATCTGATCCTGTCGCACGAGATCGATCTTGTTATCGATACACCATCCCAGGGAGTAGAACACAGCAAGGACGGCTTCGTGATCCGTCGAAATGCAATCGAGACAGGCGTGACAGTCCTCACGAGCTTAGATACCGCACATGCGCTTCTTACAAGCTTAGAGTCATCTGACCGCCACAATCTTTCTCTTGTAGATATAAGCGAAATATAGTAAAATAAAGGTAACCATGCAGATTATCTGTCTGGTTACCTTTATTTTTTGAGGTGATGGAATGAATATTGGTTCGATGAGTAACAACTATATAATTCCATATAGCGGTGTCAGCCGCGTCACACCGGTCAATGCGGACAATACGGTCGATACTTCTACGAAGGTGAAGCCGGTCGAATGTCAGACGTGTAAGAACCGCGAGTATGTCGATGGTTCGAATGAACCGGACGTATCGTTTAAGACACCGGGCAAGATTGCGGCAGGAGAATCATACGCGAAGGTAAGTGCGCATGAACGGGAGCACGTGGCAAATGCGATTCAGAAAAGCAGCAAGCCGGGCGCGAAGCTGATATCGGCGAATGTAACATTGAAGATGGGGGTCTGTCCGGAATGCGGCAGAACGTATGTTGCAGGTGGAGAGACGACGACACAGATCCAGTATTCAGAGAGTAATCCATACGAGAAGAACCGGAAACAGGCGGAAGCCGGATTTCTGATCGGGAACAACTTTGATGCTATTTCTTAGACCAGCATTTGACGTTGCGCTTTCGATTGCGCTTCGTGTCTGATTTGTATCGGATTTCACATAACGAATTTAAATATTGCAGATAATGCTTCTGGGAATCCATGGATTCTTCCGGGAAAAGTGGAAGCAGGAGCTTCACGGGATTTTGCTTATAGAAGATGCAAAGCTTAATAAAAAATTCCATCGTTGGCTTTCGGTAGTCCGCTTCCAGATGACAATACGATGAACGTGAGATGCCGGTCGATGCGGCTATTTCTTTCTGGGTGTAACCGGAGTGGAGTCGGAGACGAATGAGCATAGCTCCAAAGGTGGTTGTGTCTGACATGATAGATCCTCGCTTTCTGGATAAAATTGAAAATTGGAATGAAATAATTTGGAAGCAGCCGCTTCCAGAAAAATAGAAAAGAAATCATATTCGAGAAGCAGTGTAAGTTCAGCCAGAACATCGACTGGCGGCGCACATCTTCCCGTTTCATAGTTACTGTAGGCTTGTCTTGTAATATTGAGTCGTTTGGAAATGTCGGTTTGATTGAGATGTTTTTGACGACGCGAAATTTTTAGACGAGGCCCGAATTCTTTTGGAATCATAGAATGTACCTCCATGGGCATTATGTTAACAGAAAAAGAAAATAATACAAGCAGAAAAAATAAGATTGGCACATATTCACAAGTGAGACTGTGAATACTGCACAAAATAGGAGAAGGAGACAAAACATGAGTAAAGCAGATGATTTGTTCATTGCGATGTGTAAGGATATTATTGAGAACGGTTACGATACGAAGGGCGAAAAGGTGCGTCCGAAATGGGAGGATGGGACTTCGGCATATACGATCAAACGGTTTGGTGTTGTAAACCGATATAATCTGGCGGAGGAATTTCCGGCGATCACGCTTCGAAAAACTTATATCAAATCCGCAATTGATGAATTGCTCTGGATCTGGCAGAAAAAATCAAATAACGTCCATGACCTGCACAGCCATATCTGGGACGCGTGGGCAGACGAAGATGGTTCGATCGGCAAGGCGTATGGTTACCAGCTCGGTGTGAAGCACAAATATAAAGAGGGTATGATGGATCAGGTCGATCGTGTGATCTATGATCTGAAGAACAATCCATACAGCCGCCGTATCATGACGAACATTTATGTGCATCAGGATCTGTCCGAGATGAACCTGTATCCGTGTGCGTACAGCGTGACGTTCAATGTCACAGGCAACAAATTAAATGCCATTTTGAATCAGCGTTCGCAGGATGTGCTTGCAGCGAATAACTGGAATGTCGTACAGTATGCGGCACTTGTGTATATGATGGCACAGGTAACTGGATTTGAACCGGGAGAGCTGGTACATGTGATCGCAGATGCACACATCTATGACAGACACATTCCAATCGTGGAAGAGCTGATCAGCCGGCCGACGTATCCGGCGCCGAAAGTAACACTCAATCCAGATGTCAAAGATTTTTATGATTTTACGGTTGATGATTTTACAATCGAAGATTATCAGACCGGACCACAGATCAAGAACATACCAATAGCGGTTTAGAGCGAAATATTTGGAGGGTAATATGGACTTAATAGTAGCAGTAGATAACAACTGGGCGATTGGAAACAAGGGCGATCTGCTCGTATCAATACCAGAGGATCACAAATTCTTCCGACAGACGACAATGGGAAATGTCGTTGTACTTGGAAGAAAGACACTGGCAGGATTCCCGAATGGCCTGCCGCTTGCGGGAAGAGATAATATCATTTTATCGACTGATCCGAATTATACCGTGCGAGGGGGTACGGTTGTTCACTCGAAGGAAGAACTGTTCGAGGAACTGAAAAAATATGAGGATAAGGAAATTTTTGTAATCGGTGGCGGACAGATCTACGAGATGCTGCTTCCGTATTGCAAGTATGCGCATGTGACGAAGATCAACTATGATTATGCAGCGGATACACATTTCCCGAATCTGGATGAACTGGAGAACTGGGAAATGATCGCGGACAGCGACGAGCATACCTATTTTGATTTGGAGTTTTATTTCCACAAATATGAGAATAAAAATCCATTAGCATTTTAGAAATTTGGTGATTTTTGCATAAAATGCACAAAATAATTGATGAAAATGTTATAAATCATACAAAAAGTCTTTCAAATATGATGGAAGTATGGTATCATTTAAGGTAAATTTGAGCGATTATTTTTATTTTGGGAGGGTAATAAAAATGACAGAAGTAATGTTGACGTCCGGACAGGGCTTTGAGGGTTACGAAATCGTAGAGTATTTGGGATTTGTAAATGTACAGTCGGTACTTAGCTCGAACTTTTTCAAGGGGTTTGCAGCCGGTGTGAGTGAGATGTCAGATTCCGAGAGTGAGAAGCTGACAGGCAAGCTGGAGCAGGTAAATGAGACAGCACTGAAGCGTCTGCAGACAATCGCAGCAAGAAAGAAAGCGGATGCGGTAATTGGCGTGGAACTGAATTATACACAGTTTGCAAGCTATTCCGTAGGAACGATCGCTTCTGGTACAGCTGTTCGCCTGAAGAAGAAGCCAGAGGAGAATCCAGTTACAGAAAAATCTCTGTATGTCAGCAACTACTATAATCGTCTGGTGCCAAGACCGGTACGTGTATGGTTACGTGGTTCTAAGAATGGAGTAACAATTTCTACAGATTTCTTTAATTATAACAAAGATGATATTCGTGCAATCCGTGCAGACGTCGAGCTGACAAACCTGTATGAAGAACGATTGCTGTTAAAGGATCTGGATTTTGTATTTGAGAAAGGAAATGTTTCTCTGATCGAATCCAAGGATATGGAGTGTAAGCTTCCTGCAAAGGATATTCTGCTTTTGAAGGATGCAAAGGTACGCATCTCCAAATATGTGACAAGCCGTGGTGTATTCGCGTGCAACGACCAGCCAATCGATGTCAGCATGCCGTTACATAGATTATCTGCACTTAAAGAGAAACGTGGTATTGATGCAGTCGAGAAGTATCGTACCGATGGCATGATCTGGACATGTAACTGTGGTTATGTAAACGAGGCTGGTGCAGATGAATGTCTGATCTGTGGACGTAAGCAGGAAGACATGAAGAGTACATCGAAGTTCAATCCAGATGAGATGCTTGCAAAGATGCAGACGAAGGAATATGTCATTGAACTGAAGGATGTATTGATGGAATACATCAAGGATATTGATAGCGAGTACAGAATGGAACTTTTGGAGATTATGGAGTCAGGATTGCAGTATGAAAAGACAAGAGGCAACATGAAAGACACCGTAATCGAGAAGGTAGAAAAGGTCTTTGAAGGACACTAAGTAAAATGAAACTGGCAGAGGTGACAGGGCATGGGCGCAGGACTCAGCATGGCGAGTGTAAATAAAATTAAAGAGTTGGCGAATTCCAGAGAATATAGTCTGGCACTTGAGTTAGTGGAACATCAGGATTTGACAAAATCCCTGAACCCACAGTTCCTGAGACTGTGTGGAGAGATTTACATAAAAAATGATAGATATAAGGATGCCAGACGATGTCTGATCATGGCGCATCGTCTGGGACCGGAATCGAAGCGGGTTTTGTATACGTTTGTGGAGCTGTATTTGCGGATGGGATATTTCCAGCTGGCAAAGACGTATTACGATATGTATATGTTTGATGCCAATGCATATGACAGCCGGGACATGGAATATGTCTGGAATAAGCATGAACATGCGGACGATTACAAGACGCTGGAACCATTGATTGCCGGGTATGCACACAATCTGGACTATGACTGGAGCTTTGAGTTATATCTGCTTTACAAGAAAGAGGAAAAACAGAACGAGGCGGCGACGCTGGCTGAGTTATATCATGCATCGTTCAAGAATTCCGATAACAGCCAGATTATATTGGATATCGAAGCTGGAAAAGTAAAGGTAGATACATATTTCGATATATATGCGGACACTGAAGCTGTAGATGATGATCCAGATATGGAGGCACTTCGTGCAGAAGAACAGGAGCTGCTTGCAACCGATGATCTGCGGATGCATCCGAAAGAGGCAGAGATTACGATCATGTATGAGGATTCATATACACCTGCCGGTTCGGAGAAGAAAGTGCAGAAGATGCTCAAAAAGCAGGAACGCGAGGAGCAACGGAAAGAAAAGAAACTGCTGAAAAAACAAAAGCAGCAGGAAAAGGCAGAAGCTGCGGCAGCGGCGGAAGCTGAAAAGACTGAGGCAGAAGTGAAACCTGCTACCGAAGAAAAAACGGAAACCGAAACGAAAGTGCCTGAGACAGTTGCGGATGAGACAGAACAGAAGACGTCTGAGAAAACAACTGTGACAGAACAAGAAACAGCAGAGAAAGCATCTGTGACAGAAACATCAGAACAAAAAACGGCAGAGGAAGCGTCTGAGACAGAAGCGGAAGAACCGGAAAAAGAAAAAAAGAAGGGATTTTTCCAGAGACGGAAGAGAAAGAAACACGAGGAAGAATCTGAGACAACGGATGCTGATATAGAAGAAACAAAAGAAGTAACATCGGAATCGGAAGATGTAAAACCATCGGAAGAGCCGAAAGAATCAAATAGTGACATTTCATCAGAGATTGCAGAGACAACAGGGCAGGCGGAAGATATGAGACATGGAAAAGGGACAATTGCAAAAGATGTAGTCGTAGTAGATGAAGATGATGGTTTTGAAGCAGAAGCGGATACGATTGAGGAACTTGCATCCAAGGAACATGTGACGCAGGAGACCGAGACGAAGGAAGCAGAAGTGACAACAGCCAAGAAAACGACGTTTGAATTCCAGACAGTGGAACTGGCGCCGGAAGATTTTGAGGAAGAATATGAGGTTGACGATTTCTCTGAAACTGTGGATGATGAATTCGGAGAGATGAAGATGCCGGAACCGAAACCTGAGATTGAAGAAACTGTGGAAGAAGAACCGGAAATCGAAGAGATAGCAGAAGAGACTGTCGAAGAAGAACCGGAGGTTGAGGAAGAGATCGAGGAGCCAGAGGTTGTAGAACCGGAGCCAGAGATTGAAGCCGAACCAGAATCGGAAATCGAAGAGACGGTGGAAGAATCTGTGAAAGAAGAACCGGAGGCAGAACTGGAGATTGAAGAGACTGTCGAAGAGGAACCAGAGGCAGAGGAAGAAATCGAGGAGCCGGAGGTCGTAGAACCAGAGCCAGAGGTGGAAACCGAGCCAGAACTGGAGATTGAAGAGACTGTCGAAGAAGAACCGGAGGTTGAGGTAGAAATTGAGGAGCCAGAGGTTGTAGAACCGGAGCCAGAGGTGGAATCCGAGTCAGAACCGGAGATCGAGGAGGCAGTAGTAGAAGAAGCTGTTGAAGAAGAACCAGAGACAGAGGAAGAAATCGAGGAGCTGGAGGAAGAACCGAAAGAGGAATTCCACGTAGCTCCGTTTACAACGAAACCGGAAAAGAAGAAGTTGGACTTCCCAGTATTCAAGTCATCGTTATTCCCGGATTATCACAAAGAAGTGAAAGTTGTTGAAAATAATTTCAACGAGATCATGGAAGAAGCGCAGGATAAGATGACGGAGAACATGCAGAAGGAAGAGCAGATGCAGAGAGAGGCGGAAGCATTGCTTGCATCCCTTGGTATCAGCATGGATGCGATTCCAACAACACCGCAGGCTGAGAAGAAAGAGGAACAGCCGGTACAAAAAGGACCTTCACGAGATGAGTTAAAAGCATCTTTGAAGATAGATTCTGTTAAGAAGAATTTGCTAAAACGTGTAAAAGAATACAGATAATTCTTGACGAGAAGATATGACCGAGAGAAGGTATGACTGAAAGGAGGCAATGGGAGTGGCTATTGATCAAAGAGAAGCATTGATTGCTGCAGTAAGAGCACAGGTAGAAAAAGAGAAGGCTGCCAAGGCTGCAAAACTGAAAAAAGAGCAGGAAGCAATGCAATTGTCTGGAGCTGCAGATGCGGGAGAAGCTGCTGCAGACCACAATAAGCCAAAATACAAAACTCTGTCAGCAGAAGAACTTGCGAAAATCGAAGAGAAGAAGCGTCGTAAGAAAGCTGCAGAACTTGGTATTAAATTGGAGGACGAGGAACCAGAAGAGGTACCTGCAAAGGCAGCAGAACCTGCGAAGGAAGAGCCAAAGAAGGCAAGTGATGAAGGACTTGGCATGAGTGTTGGCATTCAGGCAGATAAGTCTGGAAAATCCTTAGATAAGCCGGCTGGCGGCGGACTTGGAGCACCAGTAGGTGGCGGACTGTCAGGTGGCAAGACAGAGAGCAAAGGACTTGGAGGACTGGGCGGTAGCCTTGGAGCTACAGAGCCATCTGGAGGGCTTGGCCTCAATATTGACATGGGTAACAAGCAGGAAGAGAAAGCACCTGAGAAGAAAAAGGACCAGGATGATGAAAAAGCAAGATTGCGTCCTACAAAATTATCCGGTGGCAGTGGCGATGTAAAGGTAATCAATGGGGATGATGCAGAAGAGGAAGCATCCTTTACAAAACAGGGAAATACAACGATTATTTCCGATGGTGTAGAGTGGAAAGCACAGGAGAACAAAGCATCCAAGGATGATGCAGATGATATCATCAGCATTGTGCCAAACCGGAGTACTCCAACCAATGATGTGAAGAGTATGTACGATCTTGGCGATGAGGATGAGGATGCTCTGGGTGCAGAGATATCAAAGCTTGCGCAGTATGGCGATGCTGAGAATAAGGCAGAGGAAGAAAAGAAAAAGGCGCAGGAAGAGATGGCGAAGAAGGCAGCGGAGGCAGAGGCAGCCAAGAAGAAGGCGGCTATTGAGGAAGCTGAGCGGAAAGAAGAAGCCAGAAGAAAGAAGCTGAAAGAGGCAGAAGAAAAGGCAGCTGCACAGGAGCGTAGAATCGCAGAAGCAGCAGCCAGACAGCGTGCAGCTGCAGCCGCTGAGAAACGTGCAGCCGAGGAGGCACGCCTCAAGGCAGAAGAGGAAGAAAAACGTAAGAAAGCGGAAGAGGCACGTCTGAAAGCAGCCGAGGAAGCCCGCAAGAAGGCTGAGGAAGAGGCAAGAGCCAAGGCAAAGCAGGAAGCTTTGAAGAAGGCGGAAGAGGCAAAGAAGAAAGCCGAAGAAGCAAAGCGTATCTTAGAACAGGCACAGAAGGCAGAAGAAGAAGCAACAAAGCGTGCAGAAGAGAATCGGAAGCGTGCTGAGGAAGAAGCCAAGAAGAAAGCCGAAGCAGAAGCAAAGAAGAAAGCTGAGGAAGAAGCAAAGAAGAAAGCCGAAGCAGAGGCAAAGAAGAAGGCAGAGGCGGAAGCAAAGAAGAAGGCAGAGGCGGAAGCAAAGAAGAAGGCAGAGGAAGAAGCCAAGAAGAAAGCCGAAGCAGAAGCCCGTAAGAAGGCTGAGGAAGAAGCAAAGAAAGCAGCCGAAGAAGCCCGTAAGAAAGCCGAAGAGGCTATGCGTATCTTAGAAGAAGCAAAGAAGGCGGAAGAGGCAGCACTAAAGGCAGCTGAGGAAGCTCGTAAGAAGGCAGAGGCAGATGCAAAGAAGGCAGCGGAAGAAGCCGCAAAGGCAAAGGCTGAGGAAGAGAAACGCAAGAAGGCTGAAGAAGAAGCAAAGAAGAAGGCAGAGGCGGAAGCAAAGAAGAAAGCCGAAGAGGAAGCAAAGAAGAAGGCAGCGGAAGAACTTGCTGCAAAGGCAGAAGAAGAGGCTCGCAAGAAGGCAGCCGAGGAAGCTGCAAAGGCAGAGGCGGAAGCAAAGGCGAAGGCTGAGGAAGCCCGCAAGATCTTAGAGGCTGCAAAGAAGGCCGAAGAGGAAGCGCTGAAGGCGGCAGAGCAGGCAGACAGCATTCAGATCGACCTGACACAGCCAGCGGAGGAAGGAAAACTTCCACTTGCTGCATCTTACCTTGAAAAGTATACAAAGATGGAGAAATCCGGAAAGAGTCTCGTGGATACATTCAATGCCATTACTGTTGATCAGGAGAATCGTAACGTATGTATGATGGGTGATCACGGATTTGGTCTGACCAGTGTCGGAGAAGATTTCGCAAGAAGCTTCTATGATATGGGAATCTGCAAGGCGAAGACGATCGCGAAGATCAAGGCACAGGCATTGAACAAGGTTAAACTTGCAGATGCAATGTCAAAGCTTGCCGGTGGATGTATGGTTGTTGAAAATGCAGGTCTGATCGCACCAGATAAGATGACAGAGCTGATGAAACTTACAGCCAAGGATGCAAACGATGTTGTTGTGATTCTGACAGGTGCAACTGAGTCTATCAACCGCTTGTTTGGAGCGACTGGAGATGCCAAGGATAAGTTTACACACCGGATCAATATGGAAGGCATTTCTACACAGGATATGCTTGCGATTGCAAAGGGATATTTCAAACAGCAGGGCTTTAAGACAGATGATTCTGTAGAAGGCACTGTAAAGAATCTCCTGATGGCAATGGAGTCTGGAAATATCGATCGTATGCTCAAGGCTTGCGATGAGGCAATGCTCAAATGTGACGATCGTGAGAAGGCAAAAGGTTCCAGCCGGAAATATTTACTAAGTGAAGATTTTAAATAATCGTTGAAAAAATCAGAGCCGATGCTTATAATTTAAGCATCGGCTTTTTACGTGATAAGCCAATAGACGGGATGATAAATAAGAAACCAGAAGATAAGAGGTATAAAACGTGGTAAATATAGATATCGGTATAGACCTTGGAACATCGAATACGGTCATATACATAAAAGACAAAGGAATCGTAGTCAACCAGCCATCGGTGGTTGCATATGAGGCTAAAAGTAAAAAGATCATTGCGGTTGGAAATAAAGCCAAAAAGATGCTCGGAAAGACACCGGAGGATATTGAGGTGACACGTCCGATCCGGAATGGTGTTATCTCCGATTATATTATGACGGAGCGTATGCTCAAGATCTATGTGAAGTCAGCGATTGCAAAACGAAAGATCTGGGGCAAACCAAACATCTGCGTCTGTGTGCCAAGTGGTGTCACGGACGTACAGCGGCGTGCAGCGTGTGATGCAGTATACCGTACCGGTGCAAAGAATGTGTATGTGCTTGAGGAACCATTTGCGGCAGCCATCGGTGCAGGTGTGGATATTGAGTCGGCAGTTGGTGCGATGGTTGTGGATATCGGTGCGGGAACGACGGATATTGCAATCGTAGCAAGAGGCGGTGTGCAGCATAGCAGTTCCATCAAGATTGGTGGCGATGATTTCGATGAGGCAATCATCCGTTATATGCGGAAACGTCATAATGTGCTGCTGGGCGAAAGCTCTGCCGAACAGTTGAAGAAGGACATTGGTTCTGTGTATCCGCGGGAACAGGATGCGATCGGGTATGCACGTGGAAAGGAACTGGTGCGCGGACTTCCAACGAAGATGGCAGTCAAATCCTCTGAGATGATCGAGGCGTGTCAGGAGGAGACAGATCAGATCTTGGATTCCGTTCGGGAGATGTTGGAGGCGGCACCACCGGAACTGGTTTCCGATATATCCGAGCATGGTATTATCCTTGCCGGAGGCGGAAGCAAGATATTTGGTATGGACAAGCTTATTATGGATAAGATTGGTGTCCCGGTTGTGAACATCAAGAATCCGGATCAGGTTGTTGCGACAGGTGCAGGAACAGCCCATTATTATATCAAGGACGGAAGAACCTTGGAAGAGTAAGAGACAGGATAGAAATACGTGGAAAATAAGAAGAAAACATTGCGTGAACATGGTGTGGAATATACATATGATGAGCGGTTCCTCCCACTCACGCAGAAGGAAATGCAATTAAAGGGCTGGGAACAGCCGGACTTTGTCTATGTGATCGGAGATGCCTATGTGGATCATCCATCTTTTGGACCGGCGATCATCAGCCGTGTGTTAGAGGCACATGGATATAAAGTGGCAATCATTTCACAGCCAGACTGGAAGGATGAAAATTCGATTGCGATTTATGGCAGGCCGAAGCTTGCCTTTTTGGTGTGCGCCGGAAATATGGATTCAATGGTGAACCATTATACTGTTTCCAAGAAAAGACGGCATACAGATGCATACACCCCGGGTGGCGAGATGGGAAAACGACCAGATTATGCGACAATCGTTTACTGCAATCTGATCCGGAAGAAATACAAGGATGCGGCAATTGTGGCAGGCGGTATCGAAGCAAGTCTGCGCCGGCTGGCACATTATGATTACTGGTCCAATAAGTTGAAACATTCGATTCTCGTTGATGCACAGGCGGATATTGTGATCTATGGTATGGGTGAGCATGCCATTGTGGAGATCGCGGATGCGCTGCAAAGCGGCATCGACATCAAAGACTTAAGTTTTATTCATGGAACGGTCTACAAAGCAAGAAATCTGGAACATCTGTATGAAGACTATATTGAGCTTCCGTCGTATGACGCGTTGCAGGAAGACAAATTAAATTACGCGCGAAGCTTTAAAATCCAATATGATAACACAGATCATATCACCGCGAAGATTCTGGTAGAAAAATATAAGGATTATCAATATGTGATCCAGAATCCACCGGCGGAACCACTGATGGAGCAGGAGATGGACGAGGTGTATGCGCTTCCATATACGAAGACCTATCATCCGATTTATGAGGCACAGGGTGGAATCCCTGCGATATCGGAGATCAAATTCTCGCTGGTCAGCAACCGGGGGTGCTTTGGCGGGTGCAGCTTCTGTGCGCTTACATTTCATCAGGGCCGGACATTGCAGACACGCAGTCATGCATCCATTATAGAAGAGGCAAAGGAAATGACGAAAGATCCGGAGTTTAAGGGCTATATCCATGATGTTGGCGGCCCGACGGCGAATTTCCGGCAGCGCGCCTGCAAGAAACAGGAGAAATACGGCGTCTGTGCGAACCGTCAGTGTCTGTTCCCAAAGCCATGTCCGAATCTGATTGTGGATCATTCCGATTATCTGAAATTACTGCGGGAGCTCCGAAGTCTGCCGAAGGTGAAGAAGGTATTTATCCGTTCGGGTATCCGGTTTGATTATCTGATGGCGGACAAGGATGATACATTCTTTCGGGAACTTTGCAAATACCATGTCAGCGGGCAGCTGAAGGTGGCGCCGGAACATATCTCTGACAAGGTACTGATGAAGCTTGGTAAGCCGGAAAATGCAGTCTTTCAGGCATTTTGCAAGAAATACAAACGGATCAATGAGGAACTTGGATTGAAGCAGTATATGGTACCATATCTCATGTCGTCACATCCGGGTTCCACTCTGAAAGAAGCGGTGGAACTGGCGGAATATCTGCGGGATCTGGGTTATATGCCAGAACAGGTGCAGGATTTCTATCCGACACCTTCGACGATATCAACCTGCATGTATTACACTGGCGTGGATCCGCGGACGATGGAGAAGGTATATGTGCCAAATTCTCCACATGAAAAGGCGATGCAGCGTGCACTGATCCAGTACCGGAATCCGGATAATTACGATCTGGTGCATGAGGCACTTGTGAAAGCAGGACGGACGGATCTGATCGGGTTCGATAAGAACTGTCTGATCAAACCGCGGAAGATGAAGAATGCTGCAAATGAGAAAAAATCTCAATATGGCGCATCGAATAAACAATCTGGAAATCGTTCGAATGTGCAACATAAAAATTCTGCACAGAAGCAGGGGCAAAACCAGAAGCAGCAAATGAATACAAAAAACAAAAAAAGTATACGCAATGTACATAAAAAGAAACAAAAGTAAAGGTTTCTTTTATTGCGAAACCATGGAAATTATGATATTATCTATCTAGGCGTGTCGACATATGCATGATCGGCACAGATAGAAACAATAAAACGAAATGGAGGAAATTTTCAACATGGCAAAGAAAGTAGTTTTAGCTGGCGCATGTCGTACAGCAATCGGTACTATGGGTGGTGCACTTTCAACAACACCAGCACCAGTGTTAGGTTCTATCGTAATCAAGGAGGCTCTGAACAGAGCAGGCGTTCCTGCAGATCAGGTCGATCATGTATATATGGGTTGCGTAATCCAGGCAGGTCTTGGACAGAACGTAGCTCGTCAGGCATCTCTGAAGGCTGGACTTCCTATCGAGACACCTGCTGTTACTGTAAACGTAGTTTGTGGTTCTGGTCTGAACTGTGTTAACATGGCAGCTCAGATGATTCAGGCTGGCGATGCTGACATCGTTGTAGCAGGTGGTATGGAGAACATGTCTATGGCTCCTTACGCAGCTATGAACGCTCGTTTTGGTTACAGAATGAACAATGGCAAGCTCGTTGATACAATGGTAAACGATGCTCTTTGGGATGCATTCAATGATTATCACATGATCAAGACAGCTGATAACATCTGTGAGCAGTGGGGTCTGACTCGTGAAGAGCTTGATGCATTTGCAGCAAACAGCCAGCAGAAGGCAGCAGCAGCTCAGGAGTCTGGTGCATTTGACGCAGAGATCGTTCCAGTTATGGTTAAGAAGAAGAAAGAGACGATCGAGTTCAAGAAGGATGAGGGTCCTCGTCCTGGAACAACTGTTGAGACTCTGGCTAAGCTTCGTACAATCAACCCAGGCGGATTCGTTACAGCTGGTAACGCTTCCGGTATCAACGATGGTGCAGCAGCAATCGTTGTTATGTCTGAGGAGAAGGCTAAGGAGCTTGGTGTTAAGCCTATGGCTACATTCGTTGCAGGTGCACTTGCAGGTGTTGATCCTTCAATCATGGGTATCGGACCTGTTGCTGCAACAAAGAAGGTTATGGCTAAGACAGGCATGAAGATCGAAGATTTCGATATCATCGAGGCAAATGAGGCATTCGCTGCACAGTCAGTCGCAGTTGGTAAGGATCTTGGTATTGATACAGAGAAGCAGCTTAATCCAAACGGTGGTGCAATCGCACTTGGTCATCCGGTTGGAGCTTCCGGATGCCGTATCCTTGTTACATTGCTTCATGAGATGCAGGCAAGAGGCGCTAAGACAGGTCTTGCTACACTGTGTATCGGTGGTGGTATGGGCTGCTCTACAATCGTTAAGATTGAGGACTAATTGAGCCGCGTAACATACTTGGATAGAGTTTAAGGAGATTAAGATGGAATTTATTACTTATGAGCAGGAAGGCTTTGTAGGCGTTGTAACGATCAACAGACCAAAGGCTTTGAATGCGTTGAATAGTCAGGTGTTGGATGAGCTTGAGGCTACATTCGATGCAATCGATCTGGATACAACAAGAGCCGTAGTTCTTACAGGCGCCGGCGAGAAGTCATTTGTTGCAGGTGCTGATATCGGAGAGATGTCTACACTTACAAAGGCTGAGGGCGAAGCATTCGGTAAGAAGGGAAATGATGTATTCCGTAAGATCGAGACATTCCCAATCCCGGTAATCGCTGCAATCAACGGATTTGCACTTGGCGGTGGTTGTGAGATTTCTATGAGCTGTGACATCCGTATCTGTTCTGAGAATGCGGTATTCGGTCAGCCGGAGGCAGGTCTTGGTATCACACCTGGATTTGGTGGAACACAGAGACTCGCTCGTCTGGTAGGTGCTGGTATGGCAAAGCAGATGATCTACACAGCAAGAAATATTAAGGCTGATGAGGCATACAGAATCGGTCTTGTAAACGCTGTATATCCATTGGAAGAGCTTCTTCCGGCAGCGAAGAAGATGGCAGCAGGCATCGCAGCAAATGCTCCGATCGCTGTCAGAAACTGCAAGAAGGCAATCAATGATGGTCTTCAGGTAGATATGGATACAGCAATTGTAATCGAAGAGAAGCTCTTCGGTGACTGCTTCGAGACAGAAGACCAGAAGGCTGGCATGGGCAACTTCCTTGAGAAAGACAAGGAGAAGAAGTTAAAGGTTGTTCCATTCCAGAACAAATAATAAAAGTAATTAAAATTTTAAGGAGGAAATAAACATGAAGGTTGGCATTATTGGTGCTGGTACCATGGGACAGGGCATTGCAAAGGCATTTGCTATGGTTGATGGCTACGAAGTTGCACTTTGCGACATCAAGCAGGAGTGGGCTGAAGGCGGAAAGGATAAGATCGCGAAAGGCTACGCTAGACTTGTAGAAAAAGGAAAGATGACACAGGAGAAGGTAGATGCGATTCTTGCAAGCATCACACCTGGTCTGAAGGAAAATCTCTGTGCAGACTGCGATCTGATCGTAGAAGCTGCATTTGAGGATATGGGAGTTAAGAAGACAACATTTGCTGAGCTTGACAAGATTGCAAAGCCAGAGTGTATCTTCGCTTCTAATACATCTTCACTTTCTATCACAGAGATTGGAAATGGTCTTACACGTCCTATGATCGGTATGCATTTCTTCAATCCTGCTGACAGAATGAAACTTGTTGAGGTTATCGCTGGTGTAAATACTCCACAGGAGACAGTTGATAAGATCATCAAGATCTCTGAAGAGATCGGCAAGACACCTGTTCAGGTAAATGAGGCTGCCGGTTTCGTTGTAAACCGTATCCTTATCCCAATGATCAACGAAGCAGCATTCATCAAGATGGAAGGTGTTTCTGATATCGCTGGTATCGATGCAGCTATGAAGCTTGGTGCAAACCACCCAATGGGACCACTTGAGTTAGGTGATTTCGTGGGCCTGGATATCTGCCTTGCAATCATGGATGTTCTGTACAAGGAAACAGGCGACAGCAAGTATCGTGCATGTCCATTGCTTCGTAAGATGGTACGTGGTGGAAACCTCGGCTGTAAGACAGGCAAGGGCTTCTATGTATACAACGCAGATCGCACAAAGACACCTGTTGACGCTCAGTAATAAGCGTACAATCCCCGCACGTGGCTTTTCAGCCATGTGCGGATGTAATAATCAATCTATTATGGAGGATAGAAAGAATGGATTTCACTTTAGACAAGAAGTATGAAATGGCGCAGACTCTGTTCAAGGATTTTGCGCAGAACGAAGTAAAGCCTCTTGCGCAGGAAATTGATGAGCAGCACAGATTTCCAAGAGAGACTGTAGACAAGATGGCAAAGTATGGTTTCTTAGGAATTCCTGTTTCTAAGGAATTAGGCGGACAGGGCTGTGATATTCTCACATATGTTATGTGTGTAGAAGAGCTTTCTAAGGTTTGTGGTACAACAGGTGTAATCGTATCTGCACATACATCTCTGTGTGTAGACCCGATCGTAACATTTGGTACACCAGAGCAGAAGGCAAAGTATGTTCCGGATCTTGCATCTGGTAAGAAGCTCGGTGCGTTCGGCCTGACAGAGCCAGGTGCCGGTACAGATGCACAGGGACAGCAGACAAAGGCAGTTCTTGATGGTGACGAGTGGGTACTGAATGGTTCTAAGTGCTTCATTACAAATGGTAAGGAAGCTGACGTATATATCGTTATCGCTGTTACAGGTATCATCGAGAAGCGTGGCAGAAAGATGAAAGAGATTTCTGCATTTATCGTAGAGAAGGGAACACCTGGATTTACATTTGGTACAAAGGAAAACAAGATGGGTATCTGTGGTTCTTCTACATATGAGTTGATCTTCACAGACTGCCGTATCCCTAAGGATGCACTTCTTGGACAGAAGGGCAAGGGCTTCAATATCGCTATGCACACACTCGATGGTGGTCGTATCGGTATCGCTGCTCAGGCACTTGGTATCGCTGAGGGCGCTCTTGAGACAACTGTAAACTATGTAAAGGAAAGAAAGCAGTTTGGTAGATCCATTGCTCAGTTCCAGAATACACAGTTTGTACTTGCTGATCTTGCTACAAAGATCGAGGCTGCTAAGCTTCTTGTATACAAGGCTGCAAGAAAGAAAGATGAGTATCAGAGTGGCGCTAAGGTTTCTTACTCTGTAGAGGCTGCTATGGCTAAGCTTTATGCTGCTGAGGTTGCTATGGAAGTAACAACAAAGTGTGTACAGCTTCATGGTGGTTATGGTTACATCAAGGAGTATGACGTTGAGCGTATGATGAGAGATGCTAAGATCACAGAGATCTACGAAGGTACTTCAGAAGTACAGCGTATGGTTATCTCAGCAAACTTGTTAAAGTAAGGAGGTACTTATCGTGAAAATTATCGTATGTATTAAGCAGGTACCTGATACAAAGGGTGGCGTACAGTTCAACCCAGATGGTACATTGAATAGAGGAGCAATGCTCACAATTATGAACCCAGATGATAAGGCTGGTCTTGAGGCAGCTCTTAGACTGAAGGATCAGTATGGCGCTGAGGTTACAGTTCTTACAATGGGACTTCCAAAGGCTGCAGATGTTCTTCAGGAAGCAATCGCTATGGGCGCTGACAAGGGTGTTCTTGTAACAGACCGTGTACTTGGTGGTGCTGATACCTGGGCAACATCTACAACAATCGCTGGTGCGATCAGAAAGCTTGACTATGATCTGATCATCACAGGTCGTCAGGCTATCGATGGTGATACAGCTCAGGTTGGTCCTCAGATCGCTGAGCATCTTGGACTTCCAGTTATCTCTTATGCACAGGAGATCAAGGTAGATGGAGACAGCGTAATCGTTAAGCGTCAGTATGATGACGGTTACCATATGGTAAAGGCTCAGATGCCATGTCTTATCACAGCACTTTCTGAATTAAATGATCCAAGATATATGACACCAGGTGGAATCTTCGATGCAGTCAATGCAGAGATCACAACTCTTGGTAGAGCAGATCTTGTAGATGTTGATGATTCAAACATCGGTTTGAATGGTTCTCCAACGAAGATCGCAAGAGCTTCTGACAAGGTTAAGAAGGGTCAGGGCGAGATGGCTCCGGAAGACGCAGATCCAGTAAGCTATATTGTTGGTAAACTGAAGGATAAGCACGTAATTTAATTAAAAAGGAAAAGTGGTGAATAAAATGGGAGCAATGAATGCAGAAGAATTAGCAAAGTACAAGGGCGTATTCGTCTTTGCACAGCAGGTAGATAATGTATTAAGCGGAATCTCTTTCGAGCTTGTTGGCGAAGGAAAGAGACTTGCAGAGAAGTTAGGCACAGAAGTAACAGCAGTATTGGTTGGTTCTGATGTTTCAGGACTTGTAGACGAGCTTGCTGCTTACGGTGCAGATAAGGTAATCGTAGTAGACGATCCAGAGTTGAAGAATTACAGAACTGAGCCATATGCACACGCACTTGCTTCAGTTATCAATGAGTTCAAGCCAGAAATCATGTTGGTTGGTGCAACAGCAATCGGTCGTGATCTTGGTCCTACAGTTTCAGCTAGAGTTCAGACAGGACTTACAGCAGACTGTACATTACTTGAGATCGGTGATTTCCCTGTTAACCCAATCCCTGGAAAGGAGCAGAAGCACAATCAGCTTCTTATGACTCGTCCAGCATTTGGTGGTAACACAATCGCTACAATCGCATGTCCAGACAACCGTCCTCAGATGGCTACTGTACGTCCAGGCGTTATGCAGAAGCTTGACAAGGTTGAGGGTGCAAAGGCTGAGGTTATCAACTACAACCCAGGTTTCACACCAAATAACAGATATGTAGAGATCCTTGAGATTTCTAAGGCTGTTTCAGACATCAAGGATATCATGGATGCAAAGATTCTTGTATCTGGTGGTCGTGGTGTTGGTTCTGCTGAGAACTTCAAGCTTTTGGAGGATCTTGCAGACGTACTTGGCGGACAGGTTTCATGCTCACGTGCCGTTGTAGATTCAGGCTGGAAGCCAAAGGAGCTTCAGGTTGGTCAGACAGGTAAGACTGTACGTCCACAGCTCTACTTCGCAATCGGTATCTCAGGAGCAATCCAGCATGTAGCTGGTATGGAAGAGTCTGATATCATTATTGCAATCAATAAGGACCCAGACGCTCCAATCTTTGATGTAGCTGATTATGGTGTTGTTGGTGATCTGAACAAGATCGTTCCAGCACTGACTGAGGCAATCAAGGCTGAGCTTGCTGCAAAGTAATTTGATTACTTGCAAAAGTAAATAGTAAATAAGAGTTTAGAACCACCGTGTATCGTAAGATATGCGGTGGTTTTTGTTATTGAAAATCACCTATAAACTATGCTATTATCGTTACGTGGAAAAAGTTACAGAAAAAGGAGTTACATATGATACGTGAATGTAGTCTGGAAGAGATATCCGATGGACGGACATATAGAGAAAATGATATGGTGAAAGCGGATGCGGCTGGGTGTGATGGCTGTTTCAAATGCTGTACGGGCATGGGAAATTCCATTATCTTAGATCCGTATGATATCTGGCTGTTGAAGAATTTCTCGGAGGGAGCGAAGCTGACATTCGAACAGCTCCTTGCAACCGGAAATGTGGAGCTGAATATCGTGGATGGATTGATTCTGCCGAATCTCAGCATGAAAGAACAGGATCGATGTGCTTATCTTGATGCAGATGGGCGGTGCCGGATTCATGATGTGCGACCGGGAATCTGTCGGCTGTTCCCACTTGGAAGAGTCTATGATGACAAGGGAGATTTCTCTTATTTCTTGCAGACAGGCGAATGTGCCAAGAAGAACCTTGCGAAGATCAAGGTGAAAAAGTGGACATGCTTGCGATGCCCGGAGAAGAACCGGGAATTTGTCACGGCGTGGCATGCATTGATCCGCACAGCCGGACAGAAGATGGTGGAACATAAGCAGAGTGGCCGTGGCGAGAAGCTGCAGGAACTGGCAATGTATATTCTGAACGAATTCTATGTTGCAGATTTGCCAGAAGCAGCCTACGACGATACCGGAATCACAACAATCTACGAAAGTTTATGTAATAAGATAGAAAATGCAAGAGAATCTCTCGCGCATTTTTAGTAAGAGGAAGAAAATATATAATTGCAAAACGGGACATGCATATTTCCATATTTATAATTTGAAATTCAAGAATATGCATATGTTTGGAACTTAGAATTACTTAATGTTCTGGAAGATAAGCAGAAATGATTGAACACGATGTTCAATCAAGCCGCCATTGAGCCACGGATGGCGAATTGGCGGCGGTTTCGTGTGACGAGATAATGTGTGCCAGAACATTTAGTAATTCGTAGTTTCAATACATCGCATAGAATTGGATTTCAAATATAAATATGGAAGATAGAAATATCCATTTTGCAATTATATTGGAATTAAGGAGGAACAAAAATGCTCGGAATTATCGGCGCAATGGATGAAGAAGTTGCAAAATTAAAGGAAACAATGCAGGATGTCACAGTCGAGACAAAGGCGTCTATGGAATTTTACAAGGGAACGATGAATGGCAAAGAGGTTGTCGTTGTCCGCTCTGGAATCGGAAAGGTCAATGCGGGAATCTGCACACAGATTCTGTGTGATCTGTATCATGTCGATGCTGTGATCAACACAGGAATTGCAGGAAGCTTAAATGCGAAGATTGATATCGGCGATATTGTGCTTTCGACTGATGCACTGCAGCATGATATGGATGCGACAGGCTTTGGATATGAGCCGGGCGTGATTCCTCGGATGGAGACATCGACATTTATTGCAGATGAGAAGCTGCGAAAGCTGGCGAAGGAGTGCTGCGAGCGCGTGAATCCGGATATTCATGTATTTGAAGGACGCGTGGTCAGTGGCGATCAGTTTATTTCTGATAAGGCGAAGAAAGAATTTATCCTGAATACATTTGCAGGCGACTGTACTGAGATGGAAGGTGCAGCGATCGCACAGGCTGCTTACCTGAATCAGATTCCGTTTCTGATTATCCGAGCAATCTCAGATAAGGCGGATGACAGTGCGACGGAGGATTATCCAACCTTTGAGGCGAAGGCAATCGCGCACAGCGTAAAGCTCGTGCAGGCAATCGTTGCAGGATATGCGAATGCATAGAATAAGAGTTAATCTCATATGTGATTCCATGTATAAATAGAATCACATGTCGAATATAGAATCAATAAGAAAGCAGGTAAAATCATGGAGAAAATAGCAAGCTTTACAGTGAACCATTTGAATTTGTTGCCGGGTGTGTATGTGTCAAGAAAGGATAACGTCGGCGGAAATGTGATTACAACATTTGATCTGCGTATGACCAGACCGAATTATGAGCCGGTGATGAATACAGCAGAGGTGCATACGATTGAGCATCTGGCAGCAACTTTTCTCCGGAATCATAAGGAATACGGAGAGAAGATTATTTATTTTGGACCGATGGGATGCCGGACAGGCTTTTATCTGATCTTGGCAGGCGAGTATGAATCGAAGGATATCGTGCCGTTGCTGAAGGAACTGTATACATTTATGAGCGAGTTCGAGGGCGATGTACCGGGCGCGTGTGCGCGGGATTGCGGAAATTATCTCGATATGAACCTGCCGATGGCGAAATATCTGAGCAAGAAGTATCTGACGGAAGTATTGGAGAATATTTCGGAAGAGAGACTTGTTTATCCGGAATAGTTATCCACAATATCCACAAAATGCGCGTATTTGTTGCATTTTACAAAATGTCTTGAAAATCCCATGCAAACCTCTTATCATCTTAACTATAAGGTAAGGATGGAAGGAGGAGTTGTATGGGAGAAGAACAGGACATTCCAAGAAAACTTGAGTATGAGAGTTTGGCTGAGTATGATGCATTCCGTAACCCTTCGATCGTGGAGGAACAACCTTTTTATTACAAAGGGATGAGCCGAAGCGAATATGAAAAGGAACTCGCATATCTCAATCAGAACCTGTCATCGTTTTATGAAGGTTCATATGTTCCGCTCTGGAAGCAGTCGTGGTATCAGTAGGAGCTTTGGCCAGCACCCGAAGATACAAAATAAGTCATTTTTTCTAAATGAACCCCAATATTTTGTAGGAATTTTATAAAAAGTATTTGATTTTACATATCAGTATGGTACAATGAATTATAATTGCGGACAGGTATAGTTTGACTTGAATTATTATGGAAAATGTATCGAGGATATAGAGAGTTTATAAGGTAGAGAGGTGTAACTATGAACTTTAAAGACAAGCTGGTAAGTAAATTATTGGATATCGGAAAGAAACACCGGATATTAGTCTATCCGATGCTCGCTTTGGTTGCGGTTGTAACTGCAATCTCGCATGCCATCTGCTGGGGACGCGGAAATGGCAAGAAGATGGTCGCATCAATTATGGTTGTGGCACTTCTGATCACGCAGTCGCTGTTCCTGACGTCATCCGCTGTAAATAATGGTGATGATGCAAATGCAGCACTCACGAACACTGCTACGGATGCAACCAGTGTGATGAACAGCGGGGATGGAGCGAATGATCCGATCCAGTTGCTTGATGCAGACGGAAATGCCGATACCGCAGATGACGGAACGGCGGATGCAGAAACAGCAAATGTTACATACTATGCATATACAACCTCATCTCAGACAATTGCCGGCTTTTCAAAGGCTTGTGCAGTTGCAGACTCTACCATTACTTTGATGAGCGATAATGCAGAAATTCTGCAGGGATTTGGTCTGGATGCAAAATATTTTACAACAGACGGAAATCTGTACAGCGATGCACAGTGTACAACGCCGATCGCAGGCAACCAGATGACCACGACAGAAAATGGAACCTATCAGGTATTTGTAAAGATTACAAGAACCGCATATACACTTGCATTTTCTGACTGTGGTGATCAGGGAGACGTCGCAAGTGTTACAATACCGACAAATGAGACAAATACCGGTAATGTCGAACAGGTGATGACATTTGCCGTACCGGGATCAGACGATACCTATCATTTCTATAAGAGAGGATATAAGTATATCAGCCTTGGAGACAAGATGATCGGTCAGAGTATCGAGGTGAAATCTTCTGATGTCCGTACGAACACGATTACGGTAAAGGCAGGCTGGGAGCCAATCAAGGACATGAAGCTGACATATCAGTTGTATGATCCATCGGTTGTAGATGTGCTTGATCCGGTAGAGTCAGCCGATGCAGTTGTTGAGAGTGCAGCTTTTGCATATGGCGATACAGTCTCTATCATGACTTTGGATGAGAGTGCTTATATTCAGAATAAAGGATATTATTTCGCAGGCTGGAAGATCGAGGGCACGGATACGATTATTGATCCAGCCCAGACAGCAACGATAGCTGCGACGATTGACAGTGGACTTGTAAAAGAAAGTGGTGCACTGACAGATGCAACGAATGTTGCACCGGTTAAGCTGATCGGTCAGTGGAAATATAAGGAAATAGAGTTGTATGTCGATGGCAATAAGGTGGATGGCAGTGATGCGGCTGTGACAGGCATGTACGGTACAGCCATGAACCATGTCATTACGGCAAAGTACAAAAAGGATGGTGCAGTGAGCGAGTCCATCCAGTTTACAAATGGTATGCAGGCAGTTACAACTGGGCTGGGTACCTATGGACTTTCTGTGAATGAATCGACAAATTCTTATACGATAACAGGTACACCGAAAAATGTGACAACGGATGCACAGAGCTATACATTTACGGTGACAGATACGAATGACACAAGTAAGACAGCAACCTTTAATCTTGTGTTTGCTGTTGAAAAGCTTCCGGTTATCATTGGAGAAGTCAAGGATGCTTCCACAGGAGGAACTTTGACGAAGGTGTATGATAATTCGGATACTATCCAGGTGCAGACGACAGCGTCTGTCACAGCACAGGACGGCAGTGTACCGGATTGTATAACAAACGATGCGATTCAGGTAACGTTCGATGCAACCGCAAAGATGCTTGATACAGGAAGTGTGAAGGGCAAGGATGTCGGAACTGGAAAGACGATCCGTCTGACATCACCAAGATTATCTGGAAATAATGCAAACTGCTATGAATTGCTGAATGTAGAAGAGGGACACCTCGATGTGGCAAACGCAGCTACTGTAACGAAGCGTACCTTGAACGTGGAGGTTGCATATGATGTGGATTCTGTATTGTTTGGACAGGATAGTCCGGAATGTACACTGACGATTACGAATCCAGATAATATTGCACAGGGAAATAACAATGAAGAGCAGAATGCATATGCGGCAGATCCGAATACATTTATGACAAGATATCTTGGACTGAATAACAAGGATGCATGGGAGACAAACCGCAAGATTTATAGCAGCCCGGTAAATGCGTATTACTATATCCGTCCAACCTTTGCAAGCAACGGAAACTATGAAGTAGTTGTTGCAAATCCACCGAAATTCTCGGTGACAAGAGAAAGCTCCGATGGACATTTCTCCATCAAGGAGACTGCGGTTGGTGGATATTATCCAAGTTATACGATCGTGGCAACGAACGGATATGATATGGTTCGAATCCTGAGTGATGGCGAGGTTGATATTTCCGACACGATGACACGTGCACAGGCAAAAGCGTTGTTCAAGAACCAGTCCGCAGGTATTACGGCAGATGGTACTTACACGAACATCCGGTTCCAGTTGTACAATTCGACAACCAATGCAATCTCTACAATCTACACAGTGAAGGAGACGATCATTGTAGATACAAAGATTCCGGTTTATGTAAGCCATGCAGTGGAACCGACCGGCTTTGTAAATCAGCTTGGGTTTGGTACATATTATCATTCGCAGAACAATGTCACAGGTATGACACTGACAGTTACATACCGTTCAGACGAAAGCCCTTGTGATTACTTGCATTATTATTTTGCAGGTGAGGACGCAAGTACCGTTCCGACCACGACGATGCAGACAAAGATGGTATCGAAGGGAAATGGTCTGTATGAGGCAACACTTCTGGTAGGAAGCGGCTATGCCGGACAGCTGGTTGTATGGGCAACCGATACAAAGCAGAAGGAGTCTGCACATACAAAGCTGGTATGTTATACAACGAACACTGATGCAAGTCTGACAGATAAATATTATGAGTGGATGGTTGAAGGAACCCCTCCAACTGCTGCGCTGAGCGTACAGGGAAATGGAGAGGCTGCGCTGACAGATAAGTGGTACAATACATTGGATGCAGCAATCGCAGCAACGGATATCGACAGTGGACTGGATGAAGTGACATGGAGTGTTGAGACACCAAGTACAACTGTGACAGCTACGACATCTGCGTATGGTGCCAATGCGACAAAGAATGCAAAGATTACAGATTATACCTTCCACCAGATCATTACAGGTGGTGCATCGAATAATTACACACCGGGTGAGTATTATATCTCGGCAGTGGTAAAGGATAATGCAGGCAATACGGTAGATGTAGAGAAGCAGGGACCATTCCTCTTCGATGGCATCAAACCGGCAGTGACATTGTCTGATGACGGAGAAAGCCAGACACAGTTCCAGTCCGATGTCACGATTACGATGGAAGCGACAGAGGGCGAGCTGGAAAGTGGTATTGACAGCATCGCACTGTACAAGGACAGCACAGACAGTGAGCCGATCCAGACATGGTCTGCTGCTGGCGCGAAGAGCTGGACAGAAAGCTATGATGTAACAGAGAGTGGAACTTATATCTTAGTTGTAACGGATATTGCAGGTAATCAGTCTACCGAGCAGGTAACCTACAGTCATATTTCTTCGGAGAGACCAGACAAGCCAAGCGTATCAATCGCGAAGGGCGATAATGGTGCGATTGGAAATGCAGGCTGGTTGATCGAGGATAAGCCGAAGGTAACAATCAAGTCAACAACGGAAACAAGTGATAAGGTTCCGGTCAAGACATATTACAAAGTGATTTATACAGACGCAAGTGGAAAGCATGAATCACAGGATAGTTTTACCGGAGAGAGTTATACATTTGCACTGGACGGACAGGGTGATGTGACAGTGGAAGCGTGGGCAGTCAGCGAGGCGGGCTGTCAGAGTGATACTGCTTCTGAGGATGCAAAGGTTGATATTGATGGACCGGCTGTGACGATCACAGATTCTGTGGTTGATGCAAATGGAGATGTAACAATCAACTTCCAGGCAATTGATTTGATCAGTGGTGTAGATACTGACCGGGTACTCGTAAATGGCAACGCTGTATCGGTAACAGATACAGATGGCGTGGCAAAGGGAAGCTTCAAGGCAGATGGCAGTGCAACTTACACGATTGTTGCTTATGATAATGCAGGCAACAAGTCCGCAGAGGTAAGCTTTGAGCCGCTTGGACTGGAAGTAACACCGGTAACAGCAATCACAAATACAACAGCACATATCGAGGCGCAGGTAATTCAGGGAACAAACCCATTGTCAAAGAGCCTGTGCTATATCGAGTATAAGAAAGCGACTGAGACAAGCTACGATACCGTACTTGTCAATAAGACAGATACTGCAAGCGGAATTGAGATGATCTACAATTTCAGCAAGCTGACACCAGATACGGTATATAATTACCGTGTACATGCAGCGACACTGAATTCTTCTGAGGAGCGTGTGATCGAAGGAAGCTTTAAGACGCTGTCTGGCAATTCGACGACTACGATCTACGGTACGGCAGCTTATAACGATTCACTGCCAGATGATGTGAAGGATAAGCCAATCTACATTAACCTGTACCGTGGCAATACGATTGTCGGCGGTGAGGTTGTAACAAGCGCAGATAATACACGGTATATGTTCACCGGTGTATCCGATGGAACGTATCGTATCGTTGCAACAAACGGTACTCTGACGAAAGAGGCATCCGTGACAGTTGCCGATGGCATGATCACCTATCCAGAGACCTATTCGACAACCGGAGGAATCAACTTTGTACTTTCCGGTCTGTCTACGGATGTGATTTTGGATGATGGCGATGTAGAGATTGCTGTGGATGGTCTGGATAAGATCTACAACAACAGCTACTACAAGGGAAATGTAACGGATGATGATCTTCGAATCGTTCAAAATGGTGGCCGGATCGATATTGCTTTGCATGCAAGCTACATCAAGGTAAGCGATGTGACATCCGAAGAGCAGGGAATCTTCGCAGATAAGCTTGGCAGCCGGACAGAAATTGTTCGTTATATAAGATTATACATCGTGAAAAATGTATATAATGAGTTTGGAAACTTAGAGTATTCACAGAATCTGACAAGACTGTATGAGCCTGTGACGATCTCCTTCCCATTGGAGGATTTGGCAGGTGAGAACATCAAGGTAGCATCGCTACATGCAGAGGGAACGGATTATTTGTTCAAGAGCTGGACAGATGCAAGTGAGGTTACACTGACGCATGATTATGTAATTATCAATACAGACCGTTTCTCAACCTACGCACTGTATCGTGTGACACAGCCGAAGACTTACACGGTTGTATGGAAGGACGGCGATGGAAATATCCTAAAGACAGAGACTGTAGAAGAGGGTGCTTCTGCAACACCGCCAGAGGGAACACCGACGAAGACACCAACAAAGGATTACACATACACCTTTGAAGGCTGGGATCAGGATTATACAAATGTCACAAAGGATATGGTCATTCTCGCATGGTTCTATTCGACAAAGCGTGATGATACAACGGAAGATCCTGGCACAACGGAAAATCCAGGTACGACAGAGCAACCGGGTACAACGGAGGGACCAAAGGCACCGAATGCAAATGTGACACCGGGTGGTAACGGAGCAAACGGTGGACAGAACACGTCAAAGAACCCAGTGAAGTATACATATATGGGAGCGACTGGTTCTCCGCAGACGGGTGATGCAACACCAATTGTATTGCTTGTATGTGCAATCGTATTTGCAGGTGCAGGAATCGTAGTTACGATCAAAAAGAGAAAAAGTTTCTAAAAATTAACAGTTATAGTTCTTCGCATACCGAACATAATAAGAGTAAGACAAACATGTCTTAATTTAAAAGTATGGAGGTAGATAATTATGAAGAACTCAAACAACACAACAAGCGTACCAGAGGCTAAGGAAGCTATGAACAAGTTCAAGATGGAAGTAGCAAACGAGCTCGGTGTAAACCTGAAGCAGGGTTACAACGGAGATCTTACTTCCCGTGAGAGCGGTTCAATCGGTGGCGAGATGGTCAGACAGATGATCAAGAAGCAGGAGCAGCAGATGTCTGGTAAGTAATCAATCTGACCAGATGGATATGCGCTAAGTAAGACCATGTAAGGGAGTTTGTTTCTATATCGGTGATAATGGGAAACATTATTGCATAAGATATAGAAACAAGCTCTTTTTTTGAGCAAATATATAGACTTGCGAAAAATCTTATGATATAATGCAGAGAATAGTGCTTACAATGGATAGTAGGCGTTGCAAGTTAAGGAGGAAAAAAACAAATGAGTTTAGCAGTAGAAAAATTAGACGGAAGCATGGCAAAATTAACAATTACAGTACCAGCTGAGGAGTTTACAAAGGCAATCACTTCTGCATACAACAAGCAGAAGAGTAAATTCTCTGTACCTGGATTCCGTAAGGGAAAAGTACCACAGGCATTCATCGAGAAAATGTACGGTGCTGCTATCTTTTATGAAGATGCTGCAAATCAGCTTATAAATGAGTATTATCCAAAGGAACTCGAGAACTGTGAGGAAGAGATCACTTCAAACCCAGAGATCGATGTAACACAGATCGAGAAGGGTAAGGATTTCATCTTTACAGCAACTGTAGCTGTAAAGCCAGAAATCAAGATCGGTGATTACAAGGGTGTTGAGATCGAGAAGATCGATACAACAGTAACAGACGAAGACGTTATGGCAGAGATCCTGAAGGATCAGAAGGAAAACGGAAGAAAGATCGATGTAACAGACAGAGCTGCACAGATGGATGATGAAGTTACAATCAATTTCGAAGGCTTTGTAGATGATGTTGCATTCGAAGGTGGAAAGGGCGAGAACTACAAGCTTACACTTGGTTCACACTCCTTCATTGATACATTTGAGGATCAGATCGTTGGCAAGAATATTGGCGATAAGTTCGATGTAAACGTAACATTCCCAGAAGAGTATCATGTAGAAGATCTGAAGGGTAAGCCAGCTGTATTTAAGGTAGAGCTTCTTGCAATTTCTACTCTGGAGCTTCCAGAGCTTGATGACGAGTTCGCAAGTGATGTTTCTTCTTTTGAGACATTTGCTGAGTACAAGGAAGACAAGAAGAAGACATTGGAAGTAAAGAAGGAAGAGCAGGCAAAGCGCGAGAAGCAGTCTAAGGTAGTTGAGAAGATCGCTGAGGCAGCTGAGGTTGAGATTCCAGAGGCAATGATTAAGTACAACCAGGAAAGAATCATGAATGAGATGTCTCAGAGAATGATGTATCAGGGACTTCAGATGGAGCAGTATCTCCAGCTCATGGGAACAACAAAGGAAGAGTTCTTAGAGCGTGTAAAGCCAGATGCAATCGCAAGAATCAAGACAAGCCTTGTTCTTGAAGCAGTTGCAGCTGCTGAGAATATCGTTGCAAGTGATGACGATGTAGATGCTGAGATCCAGGATATGGCTACACAGTACCAGATGAAGCCAGAGGAACTGAAAGATATGATCGGTGCACCAGAGCTGGAGAATATCAAGAAGGATATCGCTTCCAGAAAGGCACTCGAATTCCTTGGCGAGAATTGTAAGGAAGTTTAATCAAAAAGCTTCACATGAGTTAGGAGATAATTAGAATGGCAAATCGTTCAGACGATAAGAAAAAAGTGAGATGTTCGTTCTGTAACAAATCACAGGAACAGGTGCGCAAGCTGATTGCGGGACCGAATGTATATATCTGTGATGAGTGTATTGAGATTTGTTCTGAGATTATACAGGATGAATTTGATAATGAGCCTTCCGATTCAGAAATCAATCTCTTGAAACCGAAGGAAATCAAAGAATTTCTGGATGATTACGTGATTGGACAGGAGCAGGCAAAGAAGGTGCTTTCGGTTGCCGTATACAACCATTATAAGCGTATTTTGGCAGAGAAGGATTTTGATGTCGAGCTTCAGAAGAGTAATATCATCATGATCGGACCTACGGGCTCCGGTAAGACATATCTGGCACAGACACTGGCAAAGCTTTTAAATGTTCCGTTTGCAATCGCAGATGCAACTGCTTTGACTGAGGCTGGTTATGTCGGAGAAGATGTAGAGAATATCTTATTGAAGCTGATTCAGGCAGCCGATTATGATATCGAGCGTGCACAGCATGGTATTATCTATATTGATGAGATCGATAAGATTACAAAGAAGTCTGAGAATGTATCTATCACACGAGACGTATCGGGTGAAGGTGTACAGCAGGCACTTTTGAAGATCATCGAGGGCACGGTTGCTTCCGTTCCACCACAGGGTGGAAGAAAGCATCCACAGCAGGAGTTTATTCAGATTGATACGACGAATATTCTCTTTATCTGTGGTGGTGCATTCGAAGGTATGGAGAAGATTATTGACAACCGTATCGGTAAGAAATCCATCGGTTTCAATGCAGAGATCGCAGACCGTTCTTCCGACAAGAAGGTTGGCGAGATTTTAAAGCAGGTATTGCCAGAGGATTTTGTAAAGTATGGTCTGATTCCAGAGTTTATCGGACGTGTGCCAGTCAGTGTTACGTTGGATCTTCTGGATGAGGATGCGTTGGTACAGATTTTGTCAGAGCCAAAGAACTCCATCTGCAAGCAGTATAAGAAGCTGTTTGAATTAGACGGTGTCGAATTGATTTTTGATGAAGATGCACTTCGTGAGATTGCGAAGGAAGCTATGACAAGAAAGACCGGTGCGAGAGGACTGCGTGCGATCATTGAGAAGACGATCATGGAACAGATGTATGAGATTCCTTCTGATGATACCGTTGTCAGCTGCCGTATTACAAAGGATATGGTGGATGGCGTTGCAGGTCCGATCATTGAGCGCTCAGACGAACCAAGAACGAAGAAAAACGCTTCCCGTAAGCGTATAAAGCAAGAGGATTCAATCGCGTAATGGTTATCAAATCAGCAGAATTAGAAACAGTATGCGGCATTACGAGTAAATTGCCGGAAAATACATTCCCGGAGATTGCTTTTGCGGGCAAATCAAATGTTGGAAAGTCTTCGCTGATCAACGGTTTATTGAACCGGAAATCGCTGGCGAGGACTTCGGCATCGCCCGGAAAGACACAGACGATCAACTTCTACAATATCAACAAGAATCTGTATTTTGTTGATCTGCCCGGTTATGGCTATGCGAAAGTATCGCAGGAAATCCGTAACAAATGGGGCAAGATGATTGAACGGTATCTGCATGCGTCGACACAGTTAAAGGCAGTATTGCTTTTGGTTGATATCCGGCATGCACCGGGAGAAAATGATGTAACGATGTATAACTGGATCGTGGCAAATGGATATGAGCCGGTTATCATTGCGACGAAGCTGGACAAGATCAAGCGGAGTCAGAAAGACAAGAACATAAAAGTGATTCGAGAGACACTGGGATGTGGAAAAGAGACAAAAATAATTCCCTTCTCCGCTGTATCAAAACAGGGGAAAGAGGAGATTTGGAACTTGATTGAGGATTCTATTCAGACATCCACAGTTGATTGACAAGATATTCATAAATGCCGGAACTTTTGCTGCGCCAGTTGTTGCAAATGGTTTCGGCTTGTGATTTTGTTGGGACATCGAATTTCAGATCGATCAAGGTTTCCTTTCGATCTTTGATGATGCACTGTACGGTGTACCAGTTCGAATCGTTGTAAAAGTAGTCCGCATAGATTTCGGACTCTTTTTTTACGTTGATACGCTCTGCCTTGAGATATTCTAAGATATCTTCCTTGATGGCGTAAGGCAGACGGTTCTCAAAATAGGAGAGTGCCTCCTCGCCGGAGCTTGTGATCTTATAATGAATCGTGTCGCGGATTGTGTCCGTGGAGATGAACTCATCGTTGATCAGCTCGCTTAAGGACTCGTGCAGATTGAACACACTCGTGTAATCTTTTCCAACAATAAAGCCCGAGATCAGAGAGTTCGTCATCGTATAATCGGTCCGATCCAGCATATATAAAATCATCAGTTTGTATAGTAATAACCCTTCCATGATACGTTCCTCCTATTGTGTCCTTTTTACTTTACGCTACCAGAAAGCAAAAATCAAGAAAAAAAGCAAAATTAAAGGTTTACGAGTTTCATTAAGTGTGCTAAGATAAATATAATCTTTCTAAAGGTATAAAGTATCACTTCATTATTCAGTGAGATGCCCCAGAATTAGAGAATACAAATAGTTAAGTACAAAATGCAACATAAAAGTAGGTTATTTGAAAAAGGAGACACGCATGGAATTTAGAAAAATGTCTTTGGCTGAGTTGCGGGAGTATGCAAAAGAAAAAGGAATCCGCAATATTTCAACACTCAAAAAAGCCGAGCTTGCCGAGCTTCTGGAAAATATGGAGAAGATGATGGCAGCGAAGAAAAAAGAAGCCGAGCAGAAGAAAGCTACGGAGCGCAAAAACCAGGAAATGGCAAAAGTACGTCCGGATACACGACAGGCGAACCGCATAAAGAATCCGGCAGAAAATTATCAGGAGCTTCGGAACATTGAGCCGGAGGAAGGCGAGACAGAAGCGGAGATTCAGGTATTTGACGGACAGGAATACAATCCGAAGCTAGACAGTGGTTCGGAGGCAAATGGTATTCTGGAAGTTATGACTGAGGGCTATGGATTTATCCGTAGTGCAAACTATCTGCCAGGTGATCGTGATATCTATGTATCGCCGGTACAGATCCGGAAGTTCTGTTTGAAGAAAGGTGATATCATCGGAGGTCCGGTGCGGAACAAGACACAAGGCGAGAAGTTCTCGGCACTCTTGTTTATCCGTCATGTGAATGGTATGCTGCCATCGGTCGCAGCAAAGCGGAAACCATTCGAGGATCTGACACCGATTTTCCCGAATGAGCGTATTTCACTTGACGAGACAGGTGCTCCGGTCGCTATCCGTATCGTGGATCTGCTTTCTCCGATCGGAAAGGGACAGAGAGGTATGATCGTATCGCCTCCAAAGGCAGGTAAGACAACCCTGCTGAAAGCGATTGCAAAGAGTATCAGCACAAGAAACCGGGACATGCATCTGATCGTGCTTTTGATCGATGAGCGTCCAGAGGAAGTGACAGATATCCGCGAGTCTATCGAGGGTGAAAATGTTGAGGTTATCTATTCGACATTTGATGAGCTTCCAGATCACCATAAGCGTGTATCGGAGATGGTAATCGAGCGTGCAAAACGTCTGGTCGAGCATGGCAAGGATGTTGTGATCCTGCTTGACAGTATCACAAGACTGGCAAGAGCATACAACCTGACGGTACCACCAAGTGGAAGAACGTTGTCTGGTGGTCTTGACCCGGCAGCACTGCATATGCCAAAGCGGTTTTTCGGTGCGGCACGTAATATGCGTGAGGGCGGAAGCCTGACAATTCTTGCAACGGCACTGGTAGAGACCGGAAGCCGTATGGATGATGTCGTATTCGAGGAGTTCAAGGGAACTGGCAACATGGAGCTGGTGCTTGACCGGAAATTATCCGAGAAACGAATCTTCCCGGCAATCGATATTGCGAAGTCTGGTACGAGACGTGACGATCTGCTTTTGACTCCAGAGGAGCAGGAGGCAGTCAACATGATCCATAAGGCACTGACCTCTGCAAAGTCGGAAGAATTTACCGATGAAATCCTGAAGTTGTTCGCAAGAACAAAGAATAACCGGGAATTTATCGAGATGGTAAAGAAGATTTTGCCATATGGAAGAAGATAGGAAAACAGCCGGAATAAATGTGACAAAAATTATCAGAAATATCAAAAAAATGCTTGAATTTCTTGATATGGTATGATAAAATCCGTATGTTGTGTAATAAACAGTCTGCTATGTCTAGCACATGGTAGCAAGTATGATTTAAGAGGTGAAAGAAATGAGAGAAGGAATCCATCCAGCGTACTATCAGGCAAAGGTTGTTTGCAACTGTGGTAACGAGTTCGTAACAGGTTCAACAAAGGAAGATATTCACGTTGAAATTTGTTCAAAGTGCCATTCATTCTACACAGGTCAGCAGAAGGCTGCACAGGCTCGTGGTAGAATCGATAAGTTCAATCGTAAGTACGGTGTTCAGGCATAATACGGAAATGACATGGAATAGGCTTGTTACAATAATGTAGCAAGCCTATTTTCATATGTATGAAAAAGGTGGAGTATGAGCAGAATAAATATCGGCGGACAGGCAGTTATGGAAGGTGTCATGATGCGTAACAATGACCGATATGCTGTCGCTGTCCGAAAACCAGATAAGCAAATAGAAGTAAAGACAAATCGGTGTACAGGAACCTCCGACCGTCCGGCAGTTTGTAATCTGCCGATTGTGCGAGGGGTATTCAGTTTTGTACAGTCGCTCACTATCGGTGTGAAAACACTGATGTATTCGGCACAGTTCTTTGAGGACGAGGAAGAGGAAGCGCCGAAGAAGGAAAAGAAAAAGAAGAAAGAAAAAACGAAAGAACAGGAATCACGTGCGGAGAAAGCAGAGATGGCAGGGACCGTTACATTTTCGATTGTGCTGGCAGTCGGACTTTTTATGTTGCTTCCGGCGTGGATTGCATCGCTGTTAGATGCTGTGATAAAAAGCCATGTGCTGATCGGACTGATTGAAGGCGTGATCCGTCTGGCAATTTTTCTTGGGTATGTGATTGCGATTTCACGTATGGAAGATATTAAGCGGACGTATATGTATCATGGTGCAGAGCACAAGACAATCAACTGTCTGGAACATGGAAATGAGCTGACGGTGGAGAATGTCATGCAGGCATCGCGGTTTCATAAGCGATGTGGAACGAGTTTTCTGTTCATCGTTATGATTGTAAGTATTTTGGTGTTTATGTGTATTACAGTAGATGCCATGTGGCTGCGGTTATTGCTGCGTGTCCTGCTTGTTCCAGTGATTGCAGGAATTTCTTATGAATTTATCCGGTTTGCAGGAAACAGTGAGTCGTGGATCGCTAATCTGCTCAGTAAACCGGGACTTCTGATCCAGAGACTGACGACCAAGGAGCCGACGGAGGATATGGTTGAGGTTGCGATCGCTTCGGTGGAGGCGGTTTTAGACTGGCGTGCATATCTCGAAGAACAGGCAAAGAGCGAGAAATGAGGAAAACTATGACGTGGCAGGCATTGATGAAAGAAGAGTTAGAACGCCTGAGACAGGCAGATATTCCGGAGGCGGACAGTGATATCCGGCTTCTGGCAATGGATGTGGCGGGCTGTACATATTCAACACTGATTCTGCGTATGGCAGAGGAAGTCACGGAGAAACAGGCACAGAGGCTGCATGCATATGTCACGGAACGTATGACACATAAGCCGTGCCAGTATATTCTTGGAACACAAGAATTTATGGGATACGAGTTTGCCACAGCAGAGGAGGTTCTGATTCCAAGACCGGAGACGGAATTGCTTGTAGAAGAAGCCTGCAGGATCGCGGAAAATTGGAAGGATACCCCGGATGGCAGAAAACGCAGGGTGTTAGATCTGTGTTGCGGAAGTGGTTGTATCGGAATCAGTTTCTCGAAGCTCCGGCATGGTAGAGATCTGGTTGAGCTTGCAGATATTTCGGACGCTGCAATCGCCCTGACGAAGAAGAACCGGGAACGGTTACAGGCAGATTGTGCAGTGATACAAACAGATTTATTTATGCAGATCGAAGGAAAATATGATATGATAGTATCAAATCCGCCGTACATCCGGACGGATGAGATTCCAAAGCTTATGGCGGAGGTGCGTGATTTTGAGCCGCATCTGGCGCTTGACGGAAAAGCGGATGGATTGTATTTTTATGATAAGATTATTCGGGAAGCGAGGGAGTATCTCTATGAAGATGGATATATTTTGTTTGAAATCGGACAGGATCAGCTGGACGCTGTTCGGGGACTCCTTGTAGAGAACGGATATACGGATATAAAAGGAATCAAAGATTATGCAGGGCTTGACCGGATCGTGACGGCACGGTATCTGAAGTCTTGCGTTCAATAAAGAAGAGAAAAATGATTTCGTCCGTATGGAACGAAATTGAGGATAGTTGGAGGATAAAAACATGTTTGATAAATTAGAGGATTTGGTAGCCCGTTTGGACGAATTGCAGAATGAACTTTCAGATCCGAATGTGGCAAGCAATGCAGAACGTTTCCGGAATCTGATGAAGGAACAGGCAAATTTAGCACCAATCGTAGAGAAATATCAGGAGTATAAGGAAGCGAAGCAGACGATCGAGGATAGCTTATCCATGCTGGAGGGCGAAAGCGACGAGGAGATGCGTGAGATGCTGAAGGAAGAGCTTTCTTCAGCGAAGCAGCAGGTGGAAAAGTGCGAGAACGAACTTAAAATCCTGCTTCTGCCGAAAGATCCGAACGATGAGCGTAATGTCATCTTAGAGATCCGTGCAGGTGCCGGTGGCGATGAGGCAGCACTTTTTGCAGCAGAGCTTTACCGTATGTATGTGCACTATGCGGAGAGTCGTCGTTGGAAGGTTGAACTGATGGAAGCTGAAGAAATCGGTATCGGAGGTATGAAGTCAGTTACAGCGATGGTAACCGGAAATGGTGCGTATTCCGTATTGAAATACGAGAGTGGTGTACACCGTGTACAGCGTGTGCCTGAGACAGAGAGTGGTGGACGAATCCATACAAGTACCGCCAGTGTTGCTGTTCTTCCAGAGGCAGAGGAAGTGGATGAGATAGATATCCCGGATAAGGATATCCGTATCGATGTCATGCGTGCATCCGGTAATGGTGGACAGTGTGTCAATACAACGGATTCTGCGGTACGTCTGACGCATATTCCAACCGGAATCGTGATCTACAGCCAGACAGAGAAATCACAGCTTCAGAACAAGGCAAAGGCATTTGCCCTGCTTCGTACAAAACTGTTAGATATTGAGATGCAGAAGCGTCACGACGCAGAAGCAGATCTTCGTAAGAGTCAGGTTGGTACGGGTGACCGTTCCGAGAAGATCCGTACGTATAACTTCCCACAGGGACGTGTGACGGATCACCGGATCGGACTGACATTATACAAATTGGACAAGATCATGAATGGTGACATTCAGGAGATTATCGATGCATGTATCGCAGCGGATCAGGCTGCGAAGTTGGCAAAGATGAACGAAGAGTAATAGTTTTTAGGAGGAATAAAATTATGCAGTTAGAAACATTACAGAAAGACATGATCGCCGCTATGAAGGCAAGAGATAAGGCAAGAAAGGATTCCATTTCTTCTCTGATTTCCGCAGTAAAGAAGGTAGCTATCGACGAGGGTTGCCGCGATGATATCAAGGAAGAACTGGTAGACCGCGTAATCTTAAAGGAGTTGAAGACAGCCAAAGAGCAGATCGATACCTGCCCGGCAGAGCGTACAGACCTGCTTGCAGAGTATCAGGCACGTTACGATGTCATTAACGAGTATGCGCCATCTCTGATGAGCGAGGATGAGGTAAAGGCATTCCTGACAGAGAAGTGTGCGGATGTGATCGCTACAAAGAATAAGGGTATGATCATGAAGACCGTTATGCCACAGTTAAAGGGTAAGGCAGACGGCAAGGTGATCAATGCGGTTGTGGCAGAACTTTGTAAGTAAAAGAAAGTAATATTGTGCAGGAACTTCGTCATATGTTTGAATGATGGATATGAAAGAAGATGACATATGAACAGTTCCACGCGCATCAGGCAGGGTGCAGCAGGCATCCTGCTTTTCACAATAGGGATTTTGATGAGTCTTGTGTTACACAGACCGGCACCGAAGCATCTGCGGCAGTTTTCGATGGAACGTCTGCTTCGGACATCACTGCTTCCGGTTGGACAGACGATGTATATCTGGGGCGGCGGCTGGAATCAGGAGGATGCAGGGGCTGGCAGGGAGGCTGTCACACTTGGCGTATCAAAGCGATGGGCGGAATATGCCGCAAGACAGACAGAGGCATATGATTTTGACAAGACAAGATATCAAAGTCACGACGGACTTGACTGCTCCGGCTATATCGGCTGGCTGTTGTACAATGTATTTCATACCGGAAACGGAGAGACCGGATATGTGACCGGAGCGTCGAAGATGGCACGTGCCTGTGCGGCACGTGGCTGGGGCTATCTGGTGCAGGGAGACTACCGACCGGGTGATATATGCAGTATGGAAGGGCATGTCTGGATGAGTCTGGGACGCTGCCCGGATGGAAGTGTGCTGCTTGTACATGCAAGCCCGCCGGGCGTGCGCATCTGCGGGACGTATCTCGATGATGGCACAAAAAGTGAGGCGGTGAAGCTTGCTGAGCAGGTGATGCAGAGACAATATCCGGCGTGGTACTCGAGATATCCGGAGTGCGGAGTCGGGTATTTCTATCTGGAGGATTCTGTCAGTATGCGGTGGTATACGGACGAGGAGACAGATCCATACCACCTGCAGGAGATGCAGGCAGAGGATGTGATCCATTTTTTGTATCCGGAATGAAAGAAATATATAGAAGCGAAAGAAGTGAGGCTATGGCAGATATTTTTCGTTAATATATGTGTGTACGGTAATATATGTAATCTATGGGCTGATTTATCTGGGTATATTCCGGAAAATGTTCCGGCGAAGATATCTTGTTCCTTTGGGAATCGTATTTGCAGCGGCGATTGCAAATGCCGTCATACGGTTCTTTTATCCTACAGCAGTCGTTGAGATGCTTTGCATGGCAATCGGTCTGATGTTTATTTCTCTGATGCTGCAGCGCCCGGAGGAACGATTGGATATGATAACCGGATTGGATAAGATGACGGCGTATATGGATGATATGCGGCATGCATTCAGGACGAGAAAGCCAATACATATCATTATGGTCAATATTACAAACTATGCATCCTTGCTTGAATTGCTTGGATATGGGAAATGCATGCAGGTGATGGCGGGAATTTCGGAATATATGATGCGTCTGGATAAAGAGAAGAAGTTAAAGGCTGCGATGTATTATCTGGGGCAAGGAAAATTCCGATATGTGTTGGAAGATATGCTGTCGGACCGTGCTCCGGATATAGCAGAGGAACTAAATCGCACTTTGAAAGCCTGTTTTGTAATCAACCAGATGTCGGTCAATTTTATTACTAATATTTGTATTGCGGATTGCCCGGAGGATATCTCCGATGTGGATACTCTGATGGCATTTGGAGATACTTTACAGGAAGTTCCGTTTACTGGTGACATTATGACTGCTTCAGAACTGTTGAAGCGGCTGCATTATGATATGATGCACGATATGGATGCGATTATTGAATCTGCGTTGTCAAATAAACGGTTCGAGGTATACTATCAGCCAATTTATTCTGTGAAGGAGAAAAAGTTCCATTCTGCGGAAGCTTTGATCCGGCTAAAGGATGAAAAGTATGGTTTTATCTCGCCGGAGGTATTTATACCGGTAGCGGAGAAGAGTGGAGCAATCCACAAAATTGGTGATTTCGTGCTTGAACAGGTATGTGCATTTATTGCAAGCGACGAATATAAGAAGCTTGGAATGTCCTATATCGAAGTGAATTTGTCTGTGGTACAGTGCATGCAGCCGAAACTTGCGAATCAAATTATGGAGATTTTAACCCGCTATGGAGTACGGCCGGAACAGCTGAATCTGGAGATTACAGAGACAGCTGCATCCATCTCGCAGCAGGCACTTGAGGATAATATCAAAGATCTGACCAACATGGGGATGAAATTCTCTTTGGATGATTTCGGAACCGGATATTCGAATATGCAGCGTATCGTAAAATTACCATTCGATATTATTAAATTAGACCGGACATTTACGGAATTATATGACAATCCGAAGCTTGGGATTGTGCTGACGAATGCAATCAATATGATCAAGGCAATGAAGATGAAGATTGTAGTGGAAGGCGTGGAGACAGAAGAGATGTTGAAGCTTTTCTCGGAGCTTGAATGTGAATATATTCAGGGATATTATTTTTCAAAGCCAATTCCGCGGGAAGAATTCGTAAAATTTATCCAGGCATCCTCATAAGAGGAACGCCTGGATTTTCTTTTTCTTATATTATTTCGTTTTTCTAAGCTCGTTAATACGTTCTTTGATGGATTCAAATTCAGCCTTGTGTTTAAAGGATACAGAACCCGGGTTACGGCTTAAGATACGTGTAGCATGCTTGCGCATCTTCTGGGAGCGGTGATCAACACGATCTCTGGCTGCCTGGAGCCGGTTCTGGAATTCTTCGGTGAGTTCTTCTTTGCTCTTGTTAAATTCCAATCCTTTCTCTTTCAGATAATCCTGGAACTTTGTCTTGTCATCCTCCGCAAAGGCATGTATCACATCAAGACGTTTCTGCAGACGCTGGACTTCCTCGTTTTCAAGGATGATCTTCTTTAAATCAAATGCTTCCTGTGCAGATGTAATCATATCCCAGATAAAATAAACCGCGAATACGATATCGATGACCATCAGAGGTACAGCAGGAAGGGATAAAACAAGTTTTTCAATCGGGGTATGCACAAGCCCGGTCAGAAGCAGTGCACAGACGCCCCATGTGAGAGAACAGCCAAGACAGATATAACCGTGCAGGTTACAGAAGTCGTAGGTGTAATCCCAGTATTTGACATGGAAGATCTGTTCCATGGCCCATCCGGTAAAGTACTCAAGCAGGGTGGCACCAAGCATACCAAACAGGAAAATTAAAAAATAGTTATTGCGGACCGGAATGGTGGAAATCAGAATGATCACAGCACCAAATCCGTAAATCGGAAGAAACGGACCATGCAGGAATCCGCGATTGACCCATTTCCTGTGTTCCCATGATACATATAAGCTTTCACCGATCCAGCCGATGAGGCAGTAGATGATGAAAAAGGCAATCCATTGCCAGAGATTATAAGCGAACATAATATCCTCCTTTGTGTTTGCGTATAAAGATAACATAAGTATAACATTTGTTGTTTGCGAAGAAAATATACATTTTCAAAGATATATATGGAACAATTCAAATAATTGAAATGCTGCGGCAGGCATCATAGTGAATCGCTCCAGGCACTGCTGAGCCGTTTGATCACGACCGGGATATCGTCCATGTTAAGTCCGGAATAATTGATGATCGCAGTGTGGTCGTACCGGCTTATATCAGATTTGAAATCAAAGCTGTAATAATCGGAGACGAATGCGAGTGTGATATCGTGGCCCTGAGCCATCGCCTGTAATTCCTGATCGCTTTTTTTGCTGTCAATATGCAGCAGAAAATGCAGTCCTGCATTTTCCTGGCTGATTGTGATCCTATCAGCAAGCGGACTTTGCTTAAAACCTGCAATCAACTCATCGCGCAGGCTGCGATAGTGGTTCCGCATACGATTGATATGTTTCTCGAAATATTGCTCCCGTATAAAGGCTGCAAGTGTATACTGCTCGAAATTCGATACCGTACAGGCATAAAAGCCAAGCTTGTTGTAATACAGGTGAAGCAGGGATTTTGGAAGAACCATATAGCTGATACGTATCGTGGAGGCAAGGCTTTTGGTAAAGGTGTTAAAATAGATAACCTTGTCTGTAGTATCCATCGAGAACAGGGATGGAATCGGCTTTCCCTGCAGACGGAATTCACTGTCGAAATCATCTTCGATAATATAGCGGGAATTCGATTCATTTGCCCATTGCAAAAGTCCATATCTCCGGCTCACAGAAGTTACAATACCGGTTGGAAAATGGTGGGACGGAGATATCTGGATGATGTCGGGGATCGTCAGATTCCGGGCATCTAATTGAATCCCCTCCTCGTCCATCTCGAGCGGTGCAACCTTCACACCGAGAGCCTCATAGATGCTGCGGATCTTCTTGGAACTCGGATTTTCCAGTCCGTAGACAAAATCCCGTCCAAGCAGCTGTACGATCAGGCCATACAGGTATTCTGTTCCGGCACCGATCATGATCTGCTCGGGGGACGCGTTGATGCCGCGGAATTCGTGCAGATGTCTGGCAATGGCTGTACGTAATTCCGGTACGCCACCGGCAGGTGGAGGCACTAACAGATCCGGACTTTGTTCACTTAAAATCTGACGAGTCAGCTTTGCCCAGATAGAAAAAGGAAAATTCTCCGGAGCTGTATGATTGGAAATCAGATTGATGGAATTGTCATGGACGTATGGCTTTTGTGCTTCAATAAGGTCAGATTCGTTGTTTACAGAAACAATCTGACTTTGTATCGGGGAAACAAAGAATCCGCTTTTGGGTTTGGAATAGATGTATCCTTCTGCCATCAGCTGTCCATATGTGTTTTCAACCGTGACAATGCTGATGCCGTGATTGCTTGCAAATGCACGTTTGGATGGCAGCTTTTCATTTGGGGATAAAACACCGTTTATAATGTCAGTTTTCATGCAGTTATAAAGGTATTCATACAGGCTTTGACCGCCGCGTTTATCGAAAGAGTAGGTTAACATGATAAGCTCCTTTTTCTGTGTTCTGGCATTGTTAGATGAAAATGCCGTTATTTAATATAAAATCGGATGTTTTCTGTTGAAAAGTATAAACTATATTTATGATTTTGTAAATCTGACATTTCTAGATATTTTACAATTGGAGATTTACACAAGGTCAAAGTGACTATATAGTTAGAGAAAATAAAAAAGAGGTGTTTAACATGACAGATAAAAAAGTTTTGACAATTCAGGATGTTTCATGTATGGGACAGTGTTCCCTTACAGTCGCACTTCCAATCATCTCGGCATGTGGCGTAGAAACTATCATACTGCCTTCGGCGGTATTGTCTACACATACAGGTGGATTTACCGGGTATACATTCCGTGATCTGACGGAGGATATTCCCGGCATTATGGATCACTGGGAGAAAGAAAACATCAGCTTTGACTGCCTGTACACCGGATACCTCGGCAGTATCACGCAGATTGAATATGTGTATGATCTGAAAAAACGTGTTGTGAAGGAAGACGGACTTCTGATCGTGGATCCGGCGATGGCAGATAACGGAAGCCTGTACTATGGATTTGATGATGCGTTTGTTGCACAGATGGCAAAGCTCTGTGGCAGTGCGGATATTATCCTTCCGAATATTACAGAGGCGGCATTTATGACTGGCTGTGAACTGCGGTTAGAAGGACAGGATGAAGCGTATGTACAGATGATTTTAGAGGCTCTTGCGAAGCTTGGCTGCAAGAAGATAGTTTTAAAAGGCATCAGCTTTGAAGATGATAAGATCGGAGTTGTCGTATATGACTGCGCAGAGAAAAAAGCAGAATATTATTTCACAGAGAAGGTGCCAAAGAGCTCACATGGAACCGGCGATTGTTATGCGGCAGCTTTTACAGGTGCGATGATGCAGGGAAAGACGATTTCCGAAGCTGCAAAGATGGCTGCTGATTTCGTTGTGGACAGTATTAAGAAAACAGACGACGGACACTGGTATGGCGTATGCTTTGAGCGTGCATTGCCGATGCTTGTGACGGAATTGAACAAATAAATGCGTATTACTTATATCTGAATCCCCAAGGAAGGATTGCATTGGTTTTGACCGTGCAATCCTTTATTCTTTGTTGCCGATTCCGGTTATTTTGTATATAATATGGATATCTATGAAATAAGGAGGCATATATGAATATATTGATTGCCCTTGGCATACCTTTTATAGGAACAACACTTGGCGCGGCAATGGTATTTTTTATGAAAGAAAAGATCGCTCCGAAGCTTGAAAAAGCGTTGCTCGGCTTTGCGTCCGGTGTGATGATTGCAGCGTCAGTCTGGTCCCTTCTGATCCCTTCGATCGATATGACGGAGGAACAGGGAGGTATCGCGTGGGTGCCGGCAACGGTCGGCTTTTTGCTTGGTATCGCATTTTTATTGTTATTGGATACCCTGATCCCGCATCTGCACTTAAACAGCGATAAGCCGGAGGGCGTGCATGCGAAGATCAGCAAGACACTGATGATGCTGTTTGCAATCACGCTGCACAATATACCGGAAGGCATGGCGGTCGGTGTCACGATTGCCGGTGCGCTTGCAGGCAATGCCGGAATTACGATTACGGGTGCATTTGCCCTGTCACTTGGTATTGCGATTCAGAATTTCCCGGAGGGCGCGATTGTCTCTATGCCTTTAAAGGGCGAGGGAATGGGAAAGCCGAAAGCATTCTTATGTGGCATGGCATCCGGTGCAGTGGAGCCGGTGTTCGGATTTCTGACGATCCTGCTTGCAGCACAGATGACGCGGATCCTTCCGTATTTTCTGTCTTTTGCGGCCGGTGCGATGATCTATGTTGTTGTGGAGGAACTGATTCCGGAAGCACAGGCGGGCGAGCATACGAATATCGGAACGATCGGTACAGCAATCGGCTTTGCGCTGATGATGGTGCTCGATGTGGCACTTGGATAAATAATTTAATATAGAGTCAGTTAGAATAAGGAGTGGAATAAAATGAAAGTATTGATGTTGAATGGAAGTTCCCATATCAATGGAACGACGATGGCAGCCTTGACCGAGGTCGGAAAGGCACTCGAGGAAGATGGCATCGAGTATGAGATTTTCCAGATTGGCGGAGGTCCGATCGCGGATTGCCTTGGCTGTGGACAGTGCACAGAGAGCGGATGTATCTTCTCCGATGATGCGGTAAATGCCTTTGTGGAGAAGGCAAAAGCCGCGGATGGATACATATTCGGTACGCCGGTTTACTATGCGCATCCAAGTGGACGGATCCAGTCGTTCTTAGACCGGGTATTTTACAGCAGCGGTAAGCATTTTGCACATAAACCGGGTGCTTCGGTGGCAGTTGCAAGACGTGGCGGTACAGCGACAACGTTTGATGTTCTTAATAAATATTTCGGTATCACGCAGATGATCACCGTCGGCTCGACCTATTGGAACCAGGTGCATGGAAGATGTGCCGAGGATGCGGCGAAGGATCTCGAGGGCATGCAGACGATGCGGAATCTCGGACACAATATGGCATGGGTGCTGAAATGCTTGGAGGCCGGTAAGGAGAAGGGAATTGTGCCACCGGTGGCAGACCGCTCAAACCAGACGAATTTTATACGATAGTTATAAGAAAATACAATGTGTGAGTTCTGTGATTTTTGTGGAACACACAGCAAGGAGGAGCATATGACGATAGAAGAACAGGCAGGACTTGTGAAGCTGGCAAGTCCGAAGCTGGCAGGAACAACCGGTGAGCTTCGTGACCAGGCGCTTTTGGCAGTTGCGAAAGCATTGATGGACAACAAGGAAGCGATCTTTGACGCAAACAGACAGGATATGGAACAGGCAGAAAAAGATGGGATTGCAGCGCCTGTCTTAAAGCGTCTCAAATTCGATGAAGGAAAGCTGCGCGATGTCATAAATGGTATTCATGATCTGGTGCAGATGCCGGATCCACTGTTCCAGACGAAGCTTGCCAGAGAGCTCGATGAGGGACTTACCTTGTACCGTGAGACATGTCCGATCGGTGTGATCGGTGTGATCTTCGAGGCAAGACCGGACGCACTTGTGCAGATATCCGCACTCTGTATCAAGAGTGGAAACTGTGTGATCTTAAAGGGTGGCAGTGAGGCGACAAAGAGCAATAAGATCTTATTTGATACGATCTATGCGGCGGTACGGGAAGCAGGACTTCCGGAAAACTGTATGCTGCAGCTCGAGGCAAGAAGTGAGATCAATGAGCTGCTTACCTGTCAGAGTTCTGTGGATCTGCTGATCCCACGTGGGTCCAATGCATTTGTGCAGTATATTATGAGTCATACGAATATCCCGGTTATGGGGCATGCGGATGGCATCTGTCATATCTATGTAGATAAGGATGCGGATATCGGGAAGGCGATTCCAATTATCTTAGATGCGAAGACACAGTATGTCAGTGCCTGCAATACCGTAGAGACATTGCTCGTACACAAGGATATTGCGAAGGAGCTGGTTCCGAAGCTGGCACAGGCACTTAAAGAAAAGCACGTCGAGCTTCGTGGAACGAAGGAGATTCAGGCACTGGTAGATTGTGTACCTGCGACGGAGAAGGACGATGATACCGAGTATCTTGATTATATTTTGTCGGCGAAGATTGTGGAATCGGTGGATGAGGCAATCGACCATATCAACCGGCATGGTTCCCATCACACGGACAGCATCGTGACTGAGAACAAGGAGACGGCACTTCATTTCATGCGAATGGTTGATTCAGCAGGCGTATATCAGAACTGTTCCACACGGTTTGCCGACGGCTACCGCTATGGATTTGGCGCAGAGGTCGGCATCAGTACAAGTAAATTACATGCGAGAGGTCCAGTCGGGTTAGAGGGATTGCTCAGTTACAAATATAAGCTGTTTGGCGATGGACATATCGTCGATGATTATGCACAGGGAAGAAAGAAGTTCCATTTTGTTGATTTGCCGTAAGAGGTAAGAAGGAGGATGCCTATGGAGAAAACGATCGCATCAATCACGAAACCGAAGGATGAGGAACTCAAGGAGAGACTGTCCGCAACGAGAGAGAAGCTTGCCACCTTGCAGATCAAGGTCAAAGAAGCGAAGCTTCCGGTACTGGTTTTGTTCGAGGGATTTGGGGCTGCCGGAAAGGGCAGTGTGTTAAGCAAGATCATTAAGAACATGGATCCGCGTTTTTTCCATGTTGAGACAATGGATCAGCCGGAGCCGACCGAGCTTCGGAAACCATTTTTATACCGGTATTTCAAGCGGATTCCGGAGAATGGACAGTTCACGTTCATGGATGGCGGCTGGATGGAAGAAATCGTGAGAGACCGTGTGCATGAGCAGTTGGACGAGGAAGCGTTTGGAAAGAAGATCCGCAGTATCAAGCGGTTTGAACGGACACTTTCGGATAACGGCTACACGATCCTGAAATTCTTCTTTTATATTGATGAGAATGAGCAGAAGAAGCGGATGGAGGAGCTGCTTGCTGATGAGAACACGGCATGGCGTGTCTCCGAGGAGGACTTGTGGCAGAACAAAAAGCATAAGAAATGTTCAGAGGTTTATCAGACTTACATGGAGCAGACAAACCAGTCGTATGCACCGTGGTATGCCATTGATGCAAAGAGTAAGAAATGGGCAGAGCTGCAGATCTTAGAGCGTATCAATCAGAATATCGAGACTGCGCTTGCAAATAGTGGACGTGCAGTACCGATCCTGCCGAATCTGTTCACGCTTTCTCCAATTCCGAAGCTTGCGGATGTGGATTTGAACAAGGAACTTACCGAGGAAGAATATCAGGAGAAGCTCGAAAAGCTGCAAAAACGGTTGTCGGAACTGCACAATGTGTTATATCGTGAGAAGATTCCGGTTATCATCGCTTATGAGGGCTGGGATGCCGCCGGAAAGGGTGGTAATATCAAGCGGATTGCTGCGGCTCTCGATGCACGCGGTTATGAGGTTCACCCGATTGCAAGCCCGGAGCCACACGAGAAAAACCGGCATTTCCTGTGGCGCTTCTGGACCAGACTGCCGAAGAGCGGACACATTGCAATCTTCGATCGTACCTGGTATGGACGTGTGATGGTGGAACGTCTGGAGGGCTTCTGCTCGGAAAACGACTGGCAGCGGGCGTACAACGAGATCAATGAGTTCGAGAAAGAACTTGATGATTGGGGCGCCGTCATCGTGAAATTCTGGGTGCAGATCGACAAGGATACCCAGTTAGAGCGGTTCACACTTCGTCAGAATACCCCGGAGAAACGCTGGAAGATCACTGATGAGGACTGGCGAAACCGGGAAAAATGGGATCTCTATGAGGATGCGGTTAATGAGATGCTGCAAAAGACAAATACGACGTATGCGCCCTGGCATATACTGGAATCCAACGATAAAAAATATGCGCGCATAAAAGCGTTGGAGATTGTGATTCAGGCGATGGAAGAGCAGATCAAGAAAAAGAAAAATTCATAAAATATTAAAATCAAAAATGCAGGGCGTTTCGGATACAAACGCTTCTGCCGGAGGAAACCATGTTAAGTATAGTTGAAATTTTAAAGGTTGTTTTTTTAGGAATTGTAGAAGGAGTCACAGAATGGCTTCCGATCAGCAGTACCGGACATATGCTTTTGGTGGATGAGTTCATCCAGATTCAGGCATCCAAAGAGTTCAAGGAGATGTTTTTTGTTGTCATTCAGCTTGGCGCAATTTTGGCAGTTATCCTGTTGTTCTGGAAAAAAATGTGGCCATTCCAGATGAAAGATAAGACAAAACCGGTCTGCGTGAAGGAGACATTTTCCCTGTGGTTTAAGGTAATTGTTGCCTGCATACCGGGCGCTATCGTGACATTGCTGTTTGATGATTATATCACAGCACATTTCGAGACGCCGTATGTGATCGCAGGCGCCCTGATCTTTTATGGTATCGTTTTTATCATCGTGGAACGCTGGAACAAGACGCGGACACCGAAGGTGGAGAAGCTGGAAGATATCACATATAAGACTGCGTTTTTGATCGGTCTTTTCCAGGTGTTATCCATTGTACCGGGTACATCCCGCTCCGGTTCGACGATCATAGGAGCACTCCTGATCGGTGTATCCCGTGTAGCAGCTGCTGAATTTACATTCTTCTTAGCGGTTCCGGTTATGTTTGGATATTCGCTTTTGAAGGTAATTAAGATGAGTGTGGCAATCACAAGCTCCGAGCTTGTGATCCTGATTGTCGGCTGTGCCGTTGCGTTTGCTGTTTCACTTGTAGTGATCAAGTTCCTAATGAGCTATATCAAAAAGCATGATTTCCAGGTGTTCGGTGTGTATCGTATCATCCTCGGCATCGCCGTGATCGCATATTTTGCACTGGCTGCATAAAGCTATCTATATACTGGAGGAAAAGGAATGGAAATACAGGAAATTATAAAGAATATGACGCTCGAGGAGAAGTCGCATCTGGTAAATGGTGCGACCTTCTTCGGAAGCTATGGAATCGACCGTCTCGGTGTGCCGCGTATGCAGCTTCTGGACGGTGCAACCGGTATGAATCTGGAGCAGGTATTCGGCGATATGACCGAGTATGAGGACTGGTCGAATGCCGAGGAGCGTAAGCAGATCGACGCAGATACGAGCAAGCCGGTCAATATGATTGGAAGCACGCGGCTTGTACATGTGATTGAGCATTATTTTGAGCCGGAGAAGCTTTCGGAAGATGAGAAGGTGTTATACGGCTGGGTGAAGAAGCATATGGACGTGCGCCTGCAGGGTAAGGATTATGCGCCGGGCTGTTATCCACCGGGCATTTTGCTTGGCTGTACGTGGAATCCGGAGGTAATCCGCAAGGTTGGTGAGGCACTTGGATTAGAGTGTTGTGTCTATGGCGTGCATTTCCTGCTCGGACCAAATGTCAACATTCTGCGTGATCCGAGAAATGGACGTCTCTTCGAGGGATATTCTGAGGATCCGTGTGTCGTATCGAAGCTTGCACCGGAAATCGTCAAGGGCATCCAGAGCTATGGTGTCTCTGCAACCGTGAAGCATTATGCGGCGAACAGCCAGGAGACAAACCGGGTAGGAATCGATGAGACGATCTCGAAGCGTGCATTGGAGGAAATTTATTTTCCGGGCTTCCGTGCGTGCGTAAAAGAGGGTGGCACGAAGTCTATCATGAATGCGTACAACCGGATCAACGGTGTGCGCTGTACAGAGAGTGCATGGTTATTAGAGGAGAAGCTGCGCAAGGATTTCGGCTTTGACGGTATGGTAATGTCGGACTGGGGCGCTGTCTTAGATCCTGCAAAGGCACTTGCTGGCGGAACGGATCTCGCGATGCCGGGACCGGGCGAACCACAGGCAATCTATGATGCAGTGAAAGCAGCTACACTGTCAGAGGAGAAGGTCGATCAGGCATGCGAACGTGTACTTACTGCAATCAAGTGGATTACAGAAAACTATAAGAAGGAAGAAGTTGACAAGCTTCCGGTAGATGAAATCATAAAGCAGACGGACGAGGCAGCCTACGAGGCAGCCTGCGAGGGAATTGTACTGCTTAAGAATGATGCAGCCTGCCCGCTTGCAAAGCATACGAAGATCGCACTGCTTGGCAGCGGACATGCACAGATGTTAGAGTGTGGCTCCGGTTCTGCCGGGATTGATACAAGCCGTCACGGGGACGTAGCGGCAGAGTTTGCACGGTATTTCGATGTAGTTGACGAAGCGCAGGCAGAGTATGTGGTTATGATCGGCATCGTACCGGGCATGGAAGGAAATGACCGGAAGATACTTGCGCTTGCCGATGAGGATCTGGCAGTGTTAAAGCGGTTAGCACAGGCTGGCAAGAACGTGATCTTAGTTCTGAACACATGTGGACCGATCGATATGCGTGAGATTGATACAGACAATGTAAAGGCAGTCTTTGCAACGTTCCTTCCAGGTATGGCAGGTGCAAAGGCACTTTCCGATATGATCGCAGGTGAGGTAAATCCATCTGGTAAACTGACGATTACATTCCCGGAGCGGATCGAGGATATGCCAACATACATGAATTTCCCAGGAGATGGGTATCATGTATCGTATGGCGAAGGTATCTACGTCGGTTACCGGTATTATGATAAGAAGAAGCTCCGTCCAAGGTATCCATTTGGCTATGGCATGTCGTATACAACATTTGACTGCAAGCTGGTGGATGCGGCAGTCGATGGGGATACGATCAAGGTTCATACAACCGTGGAGAATACCGGTAAGGTCGCAGGTAGCGAAGTCATACAGATCTATATTCATGATCCGTACAGCACACTTGCAAAGCCGGAGAAGGAGCTGAAAGCCTTCGAGAAGGTGAAGCTTGCACCGGGCGAGAAGAAGGATGTAACTTTCGCGATTGCAATCCGGGATCTCGCATCGTATGATATGGATCTTGAACAGTTTGCAGTGGAGGAAGGCTATTATGATATTCTGGCTGCTACCTCTTCGGCAGCAGAAGATGTATTCGGACAGACACGCGTCTATCTTGATGTGAAGTCCCCGTATAGCTACAGTGTGGATACACAGCTCAAGGTTATCTGCGAGGATGATGCACTGCTTGAAGCGGCGGACAGCGCGTGGGCAGCCGAAGGCTGGGATATCGGATTGATCCGGAACAATTATCAGTATTCTCCTCAGAAGTCCCTGCGCGAGATCCTGGTTTATCTCGACGCACACCTTAGGACAGAGGAGAAGGTGGCACATTTCATTGCCGCATTTGAAGAGAAAGTAAGAACTATAAAGAAAAAATAATATGCATGTAATTGCGAAAAAAGGAGGCAGCCAATATGGCAGTGCTTGCACAGTTAGAACCGAAAGCAGTCTTTCATTATTTTGAGGAAATCTGTGGGATTCCGCATGGATCTTCCGACACACAGGCAATCAGCGATTATTTGGTTGCATTTGCAAAGAAACGGAATCTCTATGTGAGACAGGATACACTTGGAAATGTCATCATCAAGAAACCGGCGACGAGCGGTTACGAAGATGCGCCGGTCGTGATGTTACAGGGACATATGGATATGGTCTGTGAGAAGACGGACGACAAGGAGATTGATTTCCATACGCAGGGATTGGATCTGGTGCTCGAGGGAAATGTGATCCACGCAGACCGGACAACCCTTGGCGGTGATGATGGAATTGCCGTTGCGTTTGCACTTGCCATTTTGGATGCTTCCAATATTCCGCATCCGGCACTCGAAGTTGTAATCACTGTGGATGAGGAAATCGGTATGCTCGGCGCAGCAGGCATCACGACAGAGGATCTGCAGGCATCCTACATGTTGAATCTCGATTCAGAGGATGAGGGACAGCTTCTGGTCGGCTGTGCCGGAGGTATGACGGCGGTCTGCCATATGCCGATTGTGTGGGAAGCATGTAATCTGATGCATCCGGTCTGTATGCAGCTTAGTGTGGATGGCCTGCTCGGCGGACATTCCGGCATGGAGATTATCAAGCAACGTGCAAATGCAAACAAGACGCTTGGCAGAGCGTTAAAAACAATACAGACAGTGACAGATATCCGGATATTGTCGATTGACGGCGGAAAGAAGGACAACGCAATTCCACGTGCGGCACAGGCAGTGTTTGTCGTGGAAGCAGAAGCAAAGGATACTGTGAAGCAGGCGGTGCAGACGCTGCAGGCGACGATCAGCCATGAATACCAGGTAAGTGATCCGGATGTGACATTGAAGATAAAAGAATGTACAGAAGCGGTGGCACAGGTGATGAACCGTGCGAGCGGCGATGCAATTATCAATGCACTCGTACTGCTTCCAAATGGCGTGCAGAAAATGAGTGATGCGATGCCGGGACTCGTGCAGACGTCGCTCAATCTTGGAATTCTTACCATGAAGGAAGAGGAAGTACAGATGGGATTTTCGGTGCGGAGCAGTGTAGGCAGTGAGAAGAATCTGCTTGCTTTACAGATCCGGACATTGTGTGAACATCTGGGTGGACAGTACACGGAGAGCGGGGCATATCCGGCATGGGAGTATAAGCAGGAATCAAAGCTGCGCGATGTGATGGTCGCTGTCTACGAGGAGTTATATGGCGGGAAGCCGAAGCTGGATGTGATCCATGCGGGCGTGGAATGTGGACTTTTCATGGATAAGATGAAGGATCTGGACTGCGTGTCGTATGGCCCGCAGATGTATGACATCCACACACCGAACGAGCGATTGCATGTTGACAGCGTGCAGAGAACGTGGGAATATACACTGGAGATCTTAAAGAGACTGAAATAGTTTGGAGGAACGAGACTTATGGGAAACTGGGAAGCAAATATACGAAAGGTTGTGCCATATGTACCGGGCGAACAGCCAAAGGAACAGGACATTATCAAGTTAAATACAAATGAGAATCCATATCCACCGGCACCTGAGGTATTAAATAAGCAGGTAGAGTTAGAAAATCTGCGTCTGTATCCGGATCCGGCAGCGACAAAGCTGGTTGATGCAATCGCAGAGTATCACGGTGTGGATAAAAATCAGGTATTTGTCGGTGTCGGAAGCGACGATGTACTTGCAATGTCATTTATGACATTTTTCAATTCGGGAAAGCCGATTTTCTTCCCGGATATTACATATTCCTTCTACGATGTGTGGGCAGATATGCTCCGGATTCCATATGAGACGAAGCCGCTCGATGCGGACTTCCGTATCAAAGCGTCCGATTATTATGGGGAAAATGGAGGCGTTGTATTCCCGAATCCGAATGCACCAACCGGAATCGCAGAGCCGGTTGAATTTGTGCGTGACATCGTAAGCCACAACCCGGATGTGATCGTGATCGTGGATGAGGCATATGTCGACTTCGGTGGACAGACAGCACTGCCGCTTCTGAAGGAATTTGACAATCTGCTTGTTGTCCGTACATTCTCGAAGTCCCGTTCGATGGCAGGACTCCGTATCGGATATGCGCTCGGAAATGAGAAACTGATCGGCTACTTAAACGATGTCAAATATTCCTACAATTCCTATACGATGGATCTGACAAGCATCGAGCTTGGAACCTGCTCGATCAAGGCAGATGACTATTTTAAGGAGATGGTCAAGAAGGTTGTCGATACGAGAACATGGTTTGTAAAGGAGATTGAGGTACTTGGATTTACTGTGCTTCCGTCAAGTGCGAACTTTGTATTTGCGACACACAAGACGATTCCGGCGAAAGAAATATTTGAGAAGGCAAGAGAAAATAAGATTTTCGTACGGTATTTTGATAAGCCAAGGATTGACAATTATCTGCGTATCAGCATTGGAACCGATAAAGAAATGCAATTATTTGTTGCATTTTTGAAAACTTTGCTGTAAGTGGTTGTGCTTTTGTAAAAAAGAAAATATAATAAGGGATGTCATCATTCAGACATGTCCGGTCTGAATTTTCCTACGTGAATTATTTAGAATAAAGGAGTTTTAAATATGGAGCGTATGGATTTTAAATCTTTTTGTAATGCCGTGGTAAATGGTATCGCAGAGTATCTTTTGCAGTATGAGATCGAGAGCATCCGGCTGGAGACGGTGTGTCATAACAATGGCGTCGAGCATGTCGGACTTGTGATCTTATTGCAGGGAGATTATGTATCCCCAACGATTTATCTGGAACAATATTATCAGTATATGGTGCGGCAGCAGGCATCGCTTTCGGATGTGTTAGAACTGGTCGCAAAGGAATACAGACGGGTGGAAGACTGCCTGCAAAAGCAGGAACCGTTGACAGTTGATCTGGATCAGATGCAGAGCCGTGTGTTTTTGCGTCTGGTGAATTACGAACGCAATCAGGAGACGCTTGCAAACTGCCCGTATATTCCGTTTCATGATATGGCAATTACGTTCCGCTATCTTGTAAAGATGGACGAGGCGGGGATTGCGTCTGCGTTGATAGACTATGACAGCATGGAGAAGAGCGCATGTACAGTGGAAGAACTGTACTGTATGGCAAAGGAGAACACGATCCGGTTGTTTCCGCCATTTCTTATGCGGCTGGATGAGTTTTTGCGGACACGGTTTCCACAGGACCATGTGTATCCGGAGGAGCCGGAGGTCTATATCCTATCGAACCGGCAGTTTATCTATGGTGCGACGATGCTGCTCTACAAGGATGTGGTCGCCTCGTTTGCAGAGCAGATGGGAAAAAGTGTCTACATCGTGCCGTCGAGTGTGAACGAGCTGTTATTGTGTCTTACAGATGCAAAAAAAGAAAAGGAAATGTTAGAAAATACACTGCGGGAAGTCAATGAATTTGTAGTTCCCGACACGGAATTTCTGTCAGATGCGGTCTATTTTTACGATAAAGAATTGGGAAATATTGTAGGATAAATGCTTGACGAATGCACGTGTGTGTGCTATTGTTAAGACGCATTTTCAGATAGAAATGCGATTTTAAAAATTGGAGGATTTGTCATGACAAAAGGTACAGTAAAGTGGTTCAACAGCCAGAAGGGCTTTGGATTCATCACAGACGAGAACGGCAAGGATGTATTCGTACATTACTCAGGACTGAACATGGAAGGTTACAAGAACCTTGAAGAGAATCAGAAGGTTGAGTTTGATGTTGTTGATGGCGAGAAGGGACCACAGGCTACAAACGTAACTGTTATCAAGTAGTTTAGCTTAATCAAGTAACAGGGTACCTATATTTTATAGATTCTGCATGCATTGTTATACTGAATTTTGAATTGGGATTTGTTATATTTATTGAGTGAAACAAAGTAGGAGTCACCGTGTAAAACGATGGCTCCTATTTTTGTATTTTATTGACAAAAACAGGCAAATGGCATAGAATGAACGTATGTAAAAAATAGGACGGAGAGGAATACTATTGGGGGACAGCTTTGTATCGAGAAAAGATAGAATAATTGCATCTGCAATCGAAATTATCAGCGAATCCGGATTATCAGCTCTTACAACTAAAAACCTTGCCCTGAAGGAAAATATGTCAGAGGCACTCATGTACAAATATTTTGGCGGCATTGATGAAGTGCTCGTGGAGGTGGTCGAAACATATTCAAAGTTTGACAAAGGCATTCGTCAGACGGTGCAGGCAAAGGATGCAACCTATGTGGAAAAACTGATCGATTATCTGGAAGCGTATGCAACCTATTATGATAACTATTATGCGATTTCCACATTGATGCTTCAGTATGAAGAACTGTTACATATCGTGGAGACGCGGGAGAGGATTGCATGGTGCATCACAGAACGTTTGGCATTTCTGGGAGACTTGTTTCAAAAAGCAATGGACGCCGGAGAAATCTCAGACGTCATTTCGGCGCCTGTGTTGGCAAACAATGTAACGGGTATGGCGATGAGTCATATATTGGAACGCAGAATTTCTTATCACAAGAAGTCGTTCAAGGAAGAATATATGGATAATATTCAGAAATGGATGCAGTTACTTCAGATAAAAAAATAAGCGTTAGAATAGGATTGGGAGGCAGTTTATGAAAGTATTAGTAGCAGAGGACGATTTGGCAAGTGGAAAATTTATGCAGAAGCTGTTGTCAAAGTATGGCGAAGTCGTACTGGCAAGAGATGGAATCGCGGCCGTGGATGAATTTGTAAATGCGGTCAGCACGAACGAACGGTTCGATCTGATCTGTATGGATATTATGATGCCAAAGATTGATGGATATAAGGCACTGGCGTCTATCCGGGATGCGGAGCGGAAGCTTGGAACACCAAGAGACAAGCGCTGTAAGGTCATTATGATCAGTGCACTTGATGAAGGGTTTGATGCAAGTTATGCGAGTGATGATTATGAGGAGTACATGTGTAAACCGATTGATATCATGAAGTTTGACAGCCTGATTCGCAAGCTTGAGATCATCTAGGTAAAAGCAAATGGATTTATTTGATTATATGAGAGAGACAAACATGAAGAAGGGCGAATCCCCGCTTGCAAAGCGGCTTCGGCCGACTTCATTGGACGAGGTAGTAGGGCAGGAGCACATTCTTGGAAAGGATAAGCTGTTGTATCGTGTGATACAGGCAGATAAGCTCAGCTCGATTATCTTATATGGTCCACCAGGGACGGGGAAGACAACGCTTGCGATGGTGATTGCCAATACGACGAGCGCGGTATTTAAGGAACTGAATGCGACGACTGCCGGGAAGAAGGATATCGAGGCAGTGGTGAAGGAATCAAAAGATAATCTCGGAATGTATGGCAAGAAGACGATCCTTTTTGTGGACGAGATTCATCGGTTTAACAAAGCGCAGCAGGATTATCTTCTCCCGTTTGTAGAGGATGGAACGGTAATACTGATAGGCGCGACAACGGAGAACCCTTATTTTGAAGTGAATTCTGCGTTAATATCGCGCTCTTCTATTTTTCAGTTAAAACCGTTGTCGAAGGAGAACATCAAGACGTTGATCCGACGTGCAGTGACCGATACCGAAAAGGGTATGGGAAGCTATGACGCGGAGATTACGGAGGAGGCAGTTGATTTTCTGGCAGATATGTCGGAGGGCGATGCGAGACATGCACTGAATGCAGTTGAGCTTGGCATCCTGTCGACCGAGCGGAATCCGGAGACGGGGAAGATTGTGATAGATCTTCCTGTGGCGGAGGAGTGCATTCAGCGGCGCTCCATACGATATGATAAAGACGGAGATAACCACTATGACATTATTTCCGCGTTTATAAAAAGCATGCGCGGTTCCGATCCGGATGCCGCCGTGTATTATCTGGCAAAGATGTTATACGCAGGGGAGAGCGTGACATTTATCGCCAGAAGAATTATGATTTGTGCCAGTGAGGATGTCGGCAACGCAGACCCGCAGGCAATACAGGTGGCAACCGCATGTGCACAGGCAGTGGAACGTGTTGGTATGCCAGAGGCACAGATCATATTGGCGCAGGCGGCAACCTATGTGGCATGTGCACCGAAGAGCAATGCAGTAGTCAATGCGATTTTTGATGCGATGCAGGCAGTGAAAGAGGTTGGAAACTGTCAGGTGCCGGTCTATCTCCGGGATGCGCATTATTCCGGGGCGGCAAAGCTTGGCAATGCTGGATACAAGTATGCACACGACTATGAAAATCATTATGTGGAGCAGCAGTATCTGCCGGATCAGTTAGTAGGGAGAACATTCTATAAGCCGGGGAATCTCGGATATGAAAAGCATATACAGGATTGGTTTCACCTGATAAAAAAAGAAAAGTAAGAGGTATGGAAATGAAGAAAAAGGGAATCATCATTTTAATTGTAGTACTGCTTGTTCTTGCAGGCGCAGCCGGAGCAATTTATTATGTTCTGCATAATAAAAAGGCATCGAACGAAGAGTTGGTATATGCCACAAAGATATCCGACTTAAATGGAGGATATGACCTGACAGAAAGCCGCTATATGGGAACGGTTGAGTCACAGGAGGTCAAGGGTGTAAACCGTGACAGTGACAAGAAAGTCAAGGAATTGTATGTGAAGGAAGAAGATGAAGTCAAGGCAGGTGACGTACTGTTTGAGTACGATACCGAGTCCATGGAGTTACAGCTTCGTCAGTTGGAGCTGGAGCTTACAAGCATCAACAATAACATTGCGACACTGAATCAACAGATTGCATCGCTTACGACAGAGAAGGCAGCAGCACCAGCGGAGGAGCAGTTAAGCTACAGCGCACAGATCCAGAATCTGCAGGCACAGGTCAATCAGGCCAACTATGATGCAAGTGCAAAGCAGCTGGAGATTGATCGTCAGAAGCTTTCTATGGAGAATACAAAGGTTGTTGCACCGATGGATGGTATCATCAAGACAATCAATGAGAACAATTCGACAAGCAGCTCGGATGATGATAGCAGCAATAGTAATTCGGATAATGGTTCAGATTCGACAAGCAACGCGTATATCACAATTATGGCAAAGGGCGATTACCGAATCAAGGCAACCGCAAGCGAACTGACAGTCCGCAGTATGTCAGAGGGACAGAGCATGATTATACGTTCCAGAGTGGATGATTCAACCTGGACAGGTACTGTAACGAAGATTGATCTCGAACATCCGGACAATGGAAACAACAATGATTATTATATGAGTTCAGGAACAACAGCAACAAAGTATCCATTTTATATCAGCCTGGACAGCACGGATGGTCTGATGCTCGGTCAGCATGTCTATGTGGAAGCAGACTATGGACAGGGTGACGTGAAGGAAGGTCTGTGGCTGGATGAATATTATATCATGCAGGAGGACGATGGTGCCTATGTATGGGCAGAAAATGCAAAGGGATACATTGAGAAGCGTAAAGTAGAACTTGGTGAGTATGATGAGAATATGATGCGGTATCAGATTCTGTCTGGTCTGACGGAGGATGATTATATTGCATATCCGGAAGATCGTGTCAAGGAAGGTATGAAGGTCACACATAACTATGAGGATGTTATGATCGATGATACAGGGGATGATGGAAGCATCGATGACGGTTCTTATGATGACGGTTCTTATGATGACGGCGCTTATGACGACGGTTACACGGATGATGGTATTTTAGATGATGGCAGCATAAATAATATTGATGATGGTGCCAATACGGATGGCATTGATGGATCCGTGGAAGAAGTTGCACCACAGGATGAATCTGCGCCAGACAGCGATAGCGAGGTGGTGCAATAGTGTTACTGGAATTGAAAAATATCTATAAGAATTATATTCAGGGCACGATGGAAGTGCCTGTACTGAAAGATATCAATCTCTGTGTAGAAGAAGGGGAGTATGTGGCGATTATGGGACCATCAGGTTCTGGTAAGTCCACGCTGATGAATATCATCGGATGCATTGATAAGCCAACTTCAGGAACCTATCTGCTTGATGATGTGGAGATTGAAAAGTGCAAAGATAAAGAACTTTCCGAAGTGCGCAACCAGAAGATTGGATTCGTATTTCAGAATTTTAATTTGCTGCCAAGACAGAGTGCACTTGACAATGTAGCGCTTCCGTTACAGTATGCGAAGGTGCCGATCAAGAAACGAAAACAAAAGGCAAAAGAAATGCTGGAGATGGTTGATCTGGCGGATCGTGTCAGCTTCAAGCCGACACAGCTTTCCGGTGGACAGAAACAGCGTGTGGCGATTGCACGTGCGATGGTGGCAGATCCGAAGATTCTGCTTGCCGATGAGCCGACGGGCGCACTTGATTCCAAATCAGGTTTACAGGTGATGGAACTGTTTGATACACTGCATAAGCAGGGCGTGACAATTATTATGATCACACACTCTGACGAGATTGCGTCTTATGCAGATCGAGTTGTAAAAATCATTGATGGTGAGCTGTATGAGGGAGATGCCCAGCCGGTGACCGGAGGTGATGAGCATGAATAAGGCAAAGAAAATAATTATTATCGTTCTTTCCTGCGTGGTTGTGCTCGGTGGTATTTATTTTGCACTCCGCACCTTGAAGCAGAAGAATCAGAATAGTAAGACTGCAGGCGTGTATGCGGTCAGTGATATTGGATATGACGCTTCGGATATGTGGGATAACAGTACATTGAGTGGAAATGTGACTGTGAATTCTGAGCAGAAGGTCTATGTAGGAAAGACACAGTCCGTATCGGAGATCAAGGTAACGGAAGGTCAGAGCGTGAAAGCAGGTGATGTGCTGCTTGTGTATGATACAACTGCCAACGACTTACAGTTAGAACTGCAAAGATCGGAACTGGAGTTATCCCGCGTGTCGATTATTGATGCACAGCGTGAACTCGAGAAGTTAAAAGCAACTACACCATTAGAGGATATTCCGACAACAGAGGCACCGGCGACTCCGGTTGCAACAGGTTCAGATGCGCCACAGCCGGATCCGGATACAGATCCGGATGCAGATACGCCTCCGACAAGAGAGGAATTGAAGAATCAGATCGCGCAGAAAGAACAGGAAATCAAAACAATGCAGACACAGTACGAGATTGCACAGGTCAAGCTTCAGATGGAAGAGATGCAGAACGCAACCGGTGAAGTACTGGCGAATTTCGATGGCGTGGTAAAGAGCGTGATAACTGCGGATGAGGCAGCTTCGAGCGGAGATCCGGTTCTTGTTGTCAGTGCGGCAGATGGATATCTGGTCGAAAGCCAAATTGGTGAGCTTGCAATGTCAACGGTCAAGGTTGGTGATACCGTATCGATGTATTGCTATGATACCGGTATGAATTATGAAGGTACGATCACAGAGATTTCTACGTTCCCGGCGGATGGATATACGAATTACAATGGCAAGGTGGAAACCTATTATCCAATCAAGATTGCGTTAACTGATTCCACGGATGTCAGTCAGAATATGTATATGGAGATTACACTGAATTCCGGTTCGGAGGACACGAGTGGCGGTTTCTATTTGTCGAAGGCATTTATGAAACAGGAAGGAAGCAATTACTATGTCATGAAGGATGTTGATGGAAGATTGAAGAAAACCTACATTAAGGTTGGAAATAAGACATCCGGAGATGCTGTTCTGATACTTGGTGGTCTGACGATGCAGGATTATATTGCATTCCCATATCTCGATGAGGCAGTGGAAGGCGTAAAGACTGTACAGAAGTCGACGGATGATCTGTATAATTGATAAGAAAGGAAATCAGTCTATGTTAGAAAATATAAGATTATCGTTCCAAGGTATTTGGGCACATAAGATGCGTTCCCTTCTTACCATGCTTGGTATTATTATTGGTATTGCGGCAATTATTGCGATTGTATCAACAATCAAGGGAACCAGTGAGCAGATCAAAGAGAATCTGGTCGGCTCTGGAAATAATATTGTAAATGTAAAATTGTATCAGGGTGAATGGACCTATACATCCGGTGATTCTTCTACACCGGAGAATATGCCAATGGTCACAGATGATATAAAAAATGAGATTCTGGCAGTGGATGAGGTAACGGCTGTTGCATCTTATCGCTATGGCGCACTCTATGAGGGCATCAACAGTGGAACAAAGGATCTGGGCAATGCACCGGTTTATGGTGTAGATAAGGATTATTTCCGTGTGATGGGATATACCGTGCAGACCGGACGACTGTTTGAGGATCTGGACTGGACAAACTATACAAAGAGTGTGATTCTGGATACGGTTGCAGCGAATACATTGTTTGCAAGTGAGAATCCGATCGGTAAGACCCTGGAGATCAAGGGCGAGCCGTTTATTATTGTCGGTGTTGTTGAACAGATTGATGGGTTTACTCCGAAGGTTACCAATATGAATGACTGGTATACCTACTATGGAAATACATCCTCCGGTCAGGTGTTTATCACAGATGTCAACTGGCCTTTGATCTTCTCGTTTGATGAGCCATATAACTTGGTTGTGAAGCCGGCGGGTACAGATGCCATGACAAATGCAGGAAAGAAAACGGCGGATATCATGAATTCCTATATGCCAGCCACAAGCAGTGAGAATGTTTCGGAAGGCGGAACGGATGAAGATAGCAGCAGCTCTTCATTTAAGTATAAGAGTGAAGATCTTCTGGAGACTGCGAAGGCAATGCAGGAGGTCAGTGCATCGACAAGCCAGCAGCTGATCTGGATTGCAAGTATTTCTCTTTTGGTAGGTGGTATCGGCGTTATGAATATCATGTTGGTATCTGTGACAGAACGTACGAGAGAGATTGGTCTGAAGAAAGCGTTAGGAGCCAGAAAATCCGTGATTTTGATGCAGTTTCTGACAGAGGCAGCTGTGCTTACAAGCATGGGTGGTATCATCGGAGTTGGCGCTGGTGTGGGACTTGCCTATCTGATTTCCGATGTTGCATCGGTTCCGGTTGCAATCAGCGGAGCAGCGATTGCAATCTCAGTAATCTTCTCTATGGTGATCGGAATTGTGTTTGGATTTATTCCTTCGGTCAAGGCATCGAACCTGAATCCAATCGATGCACTTCGATATGAATAAACAAAACGCTGCGGCGATGGAGAGAGTATGGAAGAAGAAAAAAAGACAGAAACATATGAACAAAGTATACGCAGACGTCCTGTCTTACGTGTGATGGCGTGGGTGGGACTGGTCGTGATCTTTGCGCTAATTGTATTGGTGATCGTGACAGGCGTGACGGGCAGCAAATATTTTATGCCGAGTCTTGCGCTGATGATCATAGTGCCGATACTCATTTATGTGGCGCTTTGGCTGGGGAAGGTTCTGCAAAATCACAGAAAGAATCGGTCTTGAAAAATAAAGGCTGGTTTGCTATACTAGATTGGATGAAAAAATGAAAGGGAAACACAGGATAACACTGTGTAGGTACGGTTATGAGTTTATTAACAGAATGGCGTGAGCATGCATATAGTCTTGATGACAGAACTCCAGAAGGAAAGGAGTTTTGGCTTGATTATTTCCAGAGAGAAAAGGCAATCTATGAGAAAATTCTTGAGAATCCGGTTGAGATCGAGGGCGGTACAGTCAAAGAACTGGCTGAGAAGTACGATATGAGCATTGAGCTGATGATCGGATTTCTGGATGGTATCGAGGACAGTCTGATCGTGCCAAACAAGGTCGATGAGCTGGAAGAAGATTCACAGGTAGCGCTTGGTTATGATCCAGAGAAGCTTTATATGAACATGGTAGACTGCAACGCAGAGTGGTTGTATACACTTCCACAGTGGGATAAGATCCTGACTCCTGAGAGAAGAAAGGAACTGTACAAGATCCAGAAGTCTTCCAAGACAATCGTAAAGCCGCCAAAGGTTGGACGTAACGATCCATGTCCTTGCGGAAGCGGAAAGAAGTATAAGAAGTGCTGTGGAGCGAATGCATAATATGAAATTAAACGAGGCACAATCCAAGGCGGTTTCGCATGTGGATGGACCTATGATGGTGATTGCAGGACCGGGCTCCGGGAAGACAACTGTAATTACAAAACGAATCAAGTATCTGATAGAATCTGCGGGTGTTTCACCCGCAGATATTCTTGTTATAACCTTTACACGGGCAGCCGCAGGGGAGATGCAGCAACGCTTTCGTGCGATGACACCCGGAAAGGAATATCCGGTTCGATTTGGAACCTTTCATTCCATATTTTATTGGATTTTAAAAACTGCATATGGGCAATCCATGCTGCGTGTGATTTCCGAGGAAGAAAAGCGGGGGATCATCGAGCAGATTTTACATATGATGGAGCTGAGCTACGAGAACAAGGAAGAGATTGTAAGCAGTATTGTTTCACAGGTAAGCCTTGTCAAATGCGACATGATGGATGTGGAAAATTATTACAGTAAGGATATGCCAGAACATGCATTCCGGGAATTGTACCGACGGCTGGATGCAGAGTTAAAACGCAGGAAGCTGATCGATTTTGACGATATGATGGTACTTTGCTATGAACTATTAACAGCGCGACCGGATATTTTGGATAAATGTAGAAGTTTGTTTCCATATATCATGGTAGATGAGTTTCAGGACAGCAACCGGATTCAGTATGAGATTTTTCGGATGCTGGCAAATCCACGGCAAAATGCATGTATCGTCGGAGACGATGACCAGTCCGTCTATGGATTCCGGGGCGCAAGACCAGAGATCATGCAGCAGTTTCGCAAGGATTTTTCAAGTTGTGAGATTGTGTACCTCGGAGAAAATTACCGCTCCGATTACCGGATCGTGCAGGCGGCAACGCAGGTAATTGAGAAGAACCAGACGCGATATAAGAAGCAGTTAAAAGCAGTTTCAAAAGAACCTGGGATTGTACAGATGCATACCGTGAAGGATGAGGCGGAGGAAAACGAGTGTATCATACGGCGTATTCGGGAACAGTATCAGGCTGGAATCGCATATGAAAAACAAGCGGTGTTGTACCGGACAAATTTACAGCCGCGTCGGCTTGCCTATAAGCTCAATCAATATAATATCCCATATACGTTGAGTGATGCATTGCCGAATCTGTTTGACCATTTTGCAGTGCGGTATGTGCTGGATTATATGCGGATTGCGATGGGCGATACCTCGCGGGCGACATTTTTAAGAATCATAAATAAACCGTCGCGCTATATCAGCCGGGACGCCTTGCTTGAAGATCCGGTTGATTATGATAAGCTGCGGTTTCGGCTCCGCAATAAGGAGTCCGTCGTCGAGAATCTGGATAAGCTGATGGCAGATGTAAAGATGCTTCGGAAGCTGCGCCCGTATCCGGCACTCAATTTCATACGGAATTTTATCGGTTATGACACGTATATTAAGGATTACGCGGAATACCGCCAGCTTGATGCATCGGAGATGTATGAGGTTTTAGATGAATTTGGATATATGATTAAAGATATGGAAAGCTACGCGGAGCTTTTTACATTTATAGATGAATACAAAGAGCAGCTTGCGAGACAGCAGGAGAAGAACCGGATGCGGAAGGGTGTCAATCTTATGACGATGCACAGTGCGAAGGGATTGGAATTTGACACGGTGTACATTCTCGATGCAGTGGAAGAGATTACGCCGTATAAAAAGGCAAAAACGGCAGCGGAACTCGAAGAGGAACGGCGGATGTTTTATGTGGCGATGACGCGGGCAAGACATGCGCTGCATATCTATGTACCGAGAACAATCGCAGGAAAGGCAAAAGATAAGAGCCGGTTTGTGGAGGATATTACATGGCAAAAGGAATCTTAAAAAAGGGAAAACTGGTTATGGTGCTTGCGGCGATTGGAAGCTGTCTGTGCCTGATTGGCTGTGCAGCAAAGGAAGATGCAACCGAAGCGGTAAATTATGCATCGGAGGATTCTTCCCTGACGTATGCAGTACATACGGAACTGGACGGACATGCGATAGAACTTCCGCAATTTACATCGACGCATGACAGTGCGGTGATCGAAGAATTGAATCAGGACATCATGGATGGACCGGGAGCAATTTATGAGAAAGACAAAGATGGAAAAGAGATCATCCCGGAGATCCGCACAACAGAATATAGCACGAATCAGTATTTACAGGCGGTTGTACGCTATGTCGAATATCCACTTGTCGGTGGCTATGGAGACATAGCAAGCTATAATTATGACAGGATTCAGGATAAGAAGCTTACGCTGACGGATGCGCTTGTGAAGAAAGAAACCACGCTTGATGATGTGCGGCAGATGGTGATCGACAGTTGCCTGCGGATGAAAGAGCTGTCAGACAAAGAAACATCCATCTACGGTGTGACAGTAGATGGATTTTCATTGGATGCAAATGATAATTGTACATTTTATGGAAATGTCGATCTGTGTCTGAACGGAACGACACAGTGGTCATACATTTACAGCTTCCAGTTTGAAACACAGACAGTGGAAATCTATGACCTTACAGAATAGAGAAGCTTACATATCTTCGTAGGCTTCGTTATCTAAAAGCTCGTCGAACGCATCGGCAACGATCTCGTATTCCTCTTCGGAATCGATCATGCCAAGTTCGACGTCGTCGCCTTCCTTCTCTGTGTAACGGTAGAGGAAGACGTCGTCTTCTTCGTAGCCTTCTATGACTTTGTCCGGAAGCAATGCGATATACTGCTGACCTTCGACTGGGAAGATGGCAATGACACTGCAATGAAGCTCTGTGCCATCATCTAACACCATGTCTACATAGTCATCGTCGTCGGTATTATCGGTTGAAAATGATCTGTTTTTATCGTCCATAGTATGAATCTCCTTTACATTTTTTTGATTTTGTATTGAAAAAGAAAAATCCTTGTCTATAATAGTTTAAGGGAATTTGTATCATAGGTCAACTATAAAATAAGGGAAAGAGAAAAAGGAAAGAAACGTGAAACAAGTATTACAATATTTCAAAAATTACAAATGGAAAGCAATTTTAGCACCATTATTCAAGATGTTAGAAGCGGCCTTTGAGCTTTTGGTACCGCTCGTTATGGCGGCAATCATTGATAATGGTATTGCAGGAAATGACAAGCCATATATCTATAAGATGGCATTTGTCATGGTTGGACTCGGCGTAATTGGACTTGGATGTTCCATCACAGCGCAGTATTTTTCAGCGAAGACGGCAATGGGAATCGGAAAGGAAATCCGGTATGATCTGTTCAAGCATATCGAGACACTTTCCTATACAGAGATCGATAAGCTCGGTAGTGCGACACTTATCACACGTATGACAAGTGATGTCAATCAGGTGCAGACAGGAATCAATATGTTCCTGCGCCTGTTTATGCGTTCACCGTTTATCGTATTCGGTGCAACGATCATGGCGTTTTCTGTGAATGCGAAGGCGTCGCGTGTGTTCTTCATCACGCTTCCGGTTCTGATCGTGATCGTATTTGGAATCATGCTTGTTTCGATTCCTTTATATAAGAAAGTACAGAGCAAGCTTGACACAGTGACATTGAAATCCAGAGAGAATCTGTCCGGTGTGCGTGTCATCCGTGCATTTAATCAGGAGAAGAAGGAAAAAGAGGAGTTTGCCGAGGTAACGGAAGCGCTGACGAAAGGACAGCTTTTCGTCGGAAAGATTTCTTCTTTCTTAAATCCGCTGACCTACGCAGTCATTAACCTGTCGATTGTAGCCCTGATCTGGGGCGGCGCAAAGCAGGTAGATCTCGGTATTTTAAAGCAGGGACAAGTATATGCGCTTGTAAACTACATGTCACAGATTCTGATTGAGCTTGTGAAGCTTGCAAATCTGATTATTACAGAGACAAAGGCAGTTGCCTGTGCGAACCGTCTCGGTGCGATCTTCGAGACTACAAGCAGCCAGATATATGAGACTGCACCCGTGGAAGCAGCCGGCGGTACAGCGATTCCGAAGGTGGAGTTTGTCGATGCAGGTCTCACGTATGCGGAGGCAAAGGAATCTTCTATCGAGGGTTTATCGCTGAAGGTAAAACGTGGCGAGACGATTGGTATTATCGGAGGTACCGGCTCTGGTAAGTCCACACTTGTGAATCTGATCCCACGTTTCTATGACTGTACGCAGGGAAGCATCAAGATCGACGGTGTGGATGTAAAAGAATATCCGAAGGAACAGTTGATTGAAAAGATTGGTGTCGTTCCACAGAAGGCAGTGCTGTTTTCTGGAACGATCGCAGATAATATCCGCTGGGGCAAGGAAGATGCAACGAACGAGGAGATCGAGGAAGCGCTTTCGATTGCACAGGCGGAGGATTTTGTGCAGCAGAAGGACGGAGGTATCGGGTTTATGCTGAACCAGGGTGGTAAGAACCTGTCCGGTGGACAGAAGCAGAGACTGACGATCGCGCGTGCGCTTGTGAAAAAGCCGGAGATCCTGATTCTTGATGACAGTTCTTCCGCACTTGACTATGCGACGGATGCCGCTCTCCGGAAAGCAATCAAGGAGAAGACCGATCACACAACCGTATTCCTTGTATCGCAGCGTGCATCATCCATTATGTATGCAGATAAAATCGTCGTTTTGGACGATGGTAAGATCGCAGGCATTGGCAATCATGATACATTGATGAAGGATTGTCCGGTATATCAGGAGATCTACGCATCCCAGAACAAGGAGGTGAAGGCAGATGTCTAAGGATAAGAAAAAGAAGCTGCAGGGCTTTGATAAAGCTGTGTTGAAGCGTGTATTGACACACATCAAGAAATACCGTATTCTGGTCATCCTTTCGTTTGTCTGTGCGATGATCACTGTTGCCTCTACCTTGTATGCACCGATTCTGACCGGTGATGCAATCGACTTAATCGTCGGAAAAGGTCTGGTTGATTTCGATGGAATCAAGGACATCATCTATACATTTTTGATGGTAACCGTTGTGACAGTGATTTCACAGTGGTTTATGAATATTATTAACAATCATATCACGTATTCCGTTGTGCGGGATATCCGCATCGAAGTGTTTAATCATATGGAGGAGCTTCCGCTTTCTTATATTGATTCGCACAAACATGGCGATATTGTGAGCCGTATCGTGTCAGATATCGATCAGTTTGCAGACGGACTTCTGATGGGATTTACACAGCTGTTCACCGGAATCGTAACGATTCTTGCAACGCTTGGATTTATGATAGCTGTAAATGTACCAATCGCGCTGGTTGTAATTGTATTGACGCCACTTTCCCTGTTTGTGGCATCGTTTATTGCGAAGCGTACGTATCATCTGTTCCACCAGCAGTCAGAGACACGTGGTGAGATCACAGCACTGGTCGACGAGATGGTCGGACAGCAGAAGATCGTGCAGGCATTTGGCTATGAGGATGATGCACTCGATCGCTTCGAGGAGATCAATAATCGTCTGGAGAAGGACAGCATGTCAGCAACGTTTTATTCGTCACTGGTCAATCCATGTACGAGATTTGTCAACAACCTTGTATATGCGGCAGTCGGTATCATCGGTGCCATTTCCGCGATTATGACCGGATTTACTGTTGGACAGCTTACATGCTTCCTCAGTTATGCGAACCAGTATACAAAACCATTTAACGAGATATCAAACGTCATCACCGAGCTTCAGAATGCGATGGCTTGTGCCGGTCGTGTGTTTGAGCTTCTGGATGAGACACCACAGGTACCGGAGAAGGAGAACGCCCATGTATTAACGGATACGAAGGGTGCAATCGAGATTAAGGATGTGAATTTCTCCTATGTGAAAGATAAGACACTTATCACGAATCTGAACCTCTCTGTAAAGCCGGGTATGCGTGTGGCAATCGTCGGACCAACCGGATGTGGAAAGAGTACACTTATCAATCTGCTGATGCGGTTTTACGATGTGGATACCGGTTCCATCTCGGTTGATGGTACAGATATCCGGGATATGACAAGAGACAGCCTGCGCCAGAATTATGGTATGGTATTGCAGGAGACATGGTTAAAGAGCGGTACGATCCGTGAGAACATTGCATACGGAAAGCCGGATGCTACCGATGAGGAGATCGTACAGGCAGCGAAGCTTGCACATTCTGACAGCTTCATCCGCCGTCTGCCACAGGGCTATGACACGGTGATCGCTGAGGATGGCGGCAATCTTTCACAGGGTCAGAAACAGCTTTTGTGTATCACACGGGTGATGCTGTTATTGCCGCCGATGCTTATATTAGATGAGGCGACTTCTTCCATTGATACACGTACGGAGATCCGGATCCAGAAGGCATTTAACCGTATGATGCAGGGCAGAACGAGCTTTATTGTTGCACACAGATTGTCAACAATCCGCGAGGCAGATGTAATCTTAGTTATGAAGGATGGAAATATCATCGAGAAGGGAAACCACGACCAGCTTATGGCACAGAATGGCTTCTACACGAATCTGTACAATTCACAGTTTGCACACTAAGCTTTTGCTTGACAAACCGCGGATTGCATGACATATTTGAAAAAGAAAAATGGAACGATCGCAGGAGGAACAAACAGGTATGAAGATTTTTAATACACTCACCAGACATAAGGATGAATTTCATCCGATCAACGAGGGCAAGGTAGGTATCTATGTCTGTGGACCAACCGTATATGACTATATTCACATCGGAAATGCAAGACCGATGATCGTGTTTGATACATTGCGCAGATATTTTGAGTACAAGGGCTATGAAGTAAACTATGTGTCAAACTTTACCGATGTCGATGACAAGATCATCAAGCGCGCGAATGAAGAAGGTGTGGATGCGTCTGTGATTTCCGAGCGCTACATCGCAGAGTGCAAGAAGGATATGGCAGCGCTTCATGTAGAAGAAGCAACGACACATCCGCAGGCAACGAAGGAAATCCCGGACATGATCGCAATGGTAGAGACGCTGATTGAGAAGGGCTATGCATACGAAGTAAATGGAACCGTATATTTCCGTACGAGAAAGTTCTCTGATTATGGTAAGCTTTCTAAGAAGAATATTGACGATCTGCGTGCCGGAAACCGTGAGCTTCTTGTATCCGGTGAGGACGAGAAGGAAGATCCACTTGATTTCGTACTCTGGAAGCCGAAGAAGGAGGGCGAGCCATCATGGCCATCTCCTTGGGGCGATGGAAGACCAGGCTGGCATCTGGAGTGTTCGGTTATGTCGAAGAAGTATATTGGCGATGTCATCGATATTCATGCCGGTGGAGAGGATTTGATCTTCCCACATCATGAAAATGAAATTGCACAGAGTGAGGCAGCCAATGATACAGAGTTCGCACGGTACTGGATGCACAATGGATTTTTGAAGATCAACAATGAGAAGATGTCCAAGTCACTCGGTAACTTCTTCACGGTAAGAGAGATTGGCGAAAAGTATGATCTGCAGGTGATTCGTTTCTTCATGCTTTCCGCACATTACAGAAGTCCGCTTAACTTCTCCGCAGAACTTGTGGAAAGCTCTAAGAACGGTTTAGACAGAATCCGTACATCTGCATCGAAGGTAGAGGAGGCAATCAATAACAGTACAGTCTCCGATATGACAGAGGCAGAGACGAAGCTTGCAGAAGAGATTCCGACCTATGTAAAGCGTTTTGAGGATGCCATGGAGGATGACTTAAATACAGCCGATGCAATCTCTGTAATCTTCGAGCTTGTAAAATTCGCAAATACAAATGTCGAGGCTGGTGCAACAAGCAAGGCATTTGCACAGAAGCTGTATGATACAATGAAACAGCTGATGGATATTCTTGGTATTGATATCAAGGAGCAGGAGGTGCTTTTAGACGAGGAGATCGAGAATCTGATCGAGGAACGTCAGGCAGCCAGAAAGGCAAAGAACTTTGCGAGAGCGGATGAAATCCGTGATCTGCTCACAGAGAAGGGAATCATTCTGGAGGATACCAGAGAAGGTGTAAGATGGAAGAGAGCGTAAAGACCGAACAGGTAAATGCATATCAGTACTCGCCGCTTGCGCTTGCGTATATGGGCGACAGTATATTGGATCTGCTTGTGAAGAAATATTTTGTCACACATTCCAACATGCAGCCACATAAGTATCATGTGGAGGTCAGCAAGATCGTTAAGGCGGTGAATCAGGCAGATTATATCGATCAGATCATGGAAGAACTGTCAGAGGATGAGCTGGATGTCTACAAGCGTGGCAGAAATACGAATACTCATTCCAAGGCGAAGAATGCCACGATGGGACAGTACCGCAAAGCAACGGGATTAGAAGCCCTGTATGGATATCTGTATCTGAAAGGGGATATGGAACGACTGCAGTATTTTGTGAATGGTATGATTAAACAGTATCTCGCGGGCAAAGAACAGTAAAGGAAAACAAAATGAGTGAGAATAAGAATATTATAAATGAACAGGAACCGCAGGACGACCATATGATTGAAGGCAGAAATGCGGTGTTAGAGGCGTTTCGTGCCGGAAAAACAATCGACAAGCTGTATATTCAGGATGGTCTGCGCGATGGCGTGATTTCATCCATCTTACGTGATGCGAAGAAAAAAGATGTGATCGTAAATTTTGTGAGCAAGGAAAAGCTTGATCAGATGTCTCCAGACCGGAAGCATCAGGGTGTGATGGCAATTACAGCGGCATTTTCGTATGCGGAAGTGGATGATATCTTAGAAAAAGCAAAGGAAAAGGGTGAAGATCCATTTATCTTTATCTTAGATGAAATCGAGGATCCACATAATTTAGGAGCAATCATCCGTACCGCAAATCTGTGTGGGGCACATGGCGTGATCATTCCGAAGCGTCGCGCAGTCGGACTGACTGCAACGGTAGTCAAGGCTTCGGCAGGTGCAATCCACTATACACCGGTTGCTAAGGTGACAAATATTGCCAAGACAATCGAAGAATTAAAGGACAAAGGATTATGGTTTGCCTGCGCTGATATGGGCGGTGAGGTGATGTACCGGGCGAACCTGACCGGACCGATCGGTCTTGTGATCGGAAACGAAGGAAGCGGTGTGAGCCGCCTTGTCAAAGAAAAATGTGATTATGTTGTATCAATCCCGATGAAGGGCGATATAGATTCGTTGAATGCATCCGTGGCAGCCGGCGTGCTTGCCTATGAGGTTGTGCGGCAGAGAATGCAGTAAAAATACGGAGAAGAAGCGTTGGATTATACAAAGATGGACGACAATCAAATACTTGCGCTTGGACGGGCTGGTGAGGATGAGGCAACAGAGTTCCTGTTGCAAAAGTATGGATATCTGGTCAAACGGGAAGTGCGTACAGTCTATCTGATCGGCGCGGAAACCGAGGATCTGGCGCAGGAGGGGATGATTGGGCTTTTTAAGGCAATCCGGGATTACAGCCCGGACAAGGCAGCCAGCTTTTCCACCTTTGCCAGTGTCTGTATCCGCAGACAGATTCAGAATGCAATCACAAACTCGAACCGCAAGAAGCATGTGCCGTTAAATTCCTATGTATCGTTGTATATGAACAGCGAGGAGGGTGACAACTTCATGCTGGAGGAACGTCTTTCCACAAGCCGGGAAGAAGACCCGGAGAAGCTATTGATTGCACGCGAACAGATCGAAGATCGGAATGCTCGTATCAAAAAAGAGCTTAGCAAGCTTGAACAGCAGGTGTTAAAGCTGTATTTGCAGGGACTTTCCTACGAGGAGATCGCAGAACAGCTCGGAAAGACAGAGAAGTCGATTGACAATGCATTGCAGCGTATCCGTGGGAAATTATCAAGGAAATAAGATTGCCCCTTGACAGAAAACTATAAATAAAGTATTATCTCATTTGTGCTTTGCATAAATAAAGCAAGCTGGTATGGCTCAGTCGGTAGAGCGTCGCATTGGTAGTGCGGAGGTCACGGGTTCGATTCCCGTTACCAGCTTTCTTTTTTTACTTAAAAATTCAGAAAATTCTGTGAAAAATCACAAAAAAAGCCAAAAAATTACTGCAACCATCAATATATTGTGTTATACTACCCTTGTATAACTAGGCTCAAATTCAGAAAAGGTGTGGTTTGATGACAAAAAAACGATGGATAGCAACGGTAGTGGCAATCTGCATGGTTGTTCTGCTTTTTCAATATATACCCGTTTTGCATGCGTCAGCAGCAACGGAAGGTTCTATAAAATCTGGTGTAACTGGGGTTTATTTTCGTGAGACACCCGGTGGTACGCCGATAAAAGATTCCAATGGAAATACAATTTATTTAAATGGTGGACAGGCACTGACGATACAGGATACATCCAATTCCAGCTGGTATAAGGTAACGCTCACCTATAATGGGGGCAGCTATACCGGATATGTGAGTTCCCAATACGTGGTGGCTGGTGTAGCACCGACACCTTCGACACCGAGTGGGGATGCTGATTTTGAGGCAAAGCTTTCGGCGCAGGGGTTCCCGGACAGCTATAAGCCTTATTTGCGTGCCATCCATGAGAAATACCCAAACTGGGAATTTCGGGCGGTTCAGACCGGAGTGGATTGGAATACACTTGTAGCTAATGAGGTATCCAAATCCGGGCAGGTCAAGAATCTGATCTATGGAACAAGCTCGTATCCGCATTATAACTGGAGATCGACGACAATCGGCTATAACATTGCAACGGACACATGGAGTTCCTTCGATGGAAAGACATGGTTTGCGGCATCGGATGAACTGGTTGCTTATTATATGGACCCACGTACATACTTGTATGAAAATTATATTTTTGCATTTGAGAGCCTGTCTTATCAGCAGGGCGTACAGAATGAGACTGGTGTGGAAGCAATTTTGAAGGGGACCTTTATGTCGCAGACAAAACCGGCAGGTGACAGCCGCACCTATGCACAGATCATTATGGAGGCAGCGGCACAGTCCGGTGTCAGCCCATATCATATTGCGAGCCGTATCCGTCTGGAGATGGGTTCTACGATTGGAACTGCATGTTCTGGAACGAATTCCTCATATCCGGGCATTTATAACTTCTACAACATTGGAGCATTTGACACGCCAAATGGCAATGCAGCGGTAAAGGGCTTGCAATGGGCGGCCGGAAGCGGTTCATATGGACGTCCGTGGAACACCGCAGCAAAGTCTATCATTGGCGGTGCACAGTATCTCGGTGCATCGTATATCAATGTCGGACAGAATACGTTATATACACAGAAATTTAACGTGACAAACAAGAGCAGTCTGTTCAGTCATCAGTACATGACGAATATCCAGTCACCGGCAACGGAGTGCCTGACAAGCTACAATGCATATAAAAACAATAATCTGCTCAACTCTTCGATGATGTTTGAGATTCCGGTTTATTCCAGCCTGCCGTCACAGGCAGTTTCAAAACCTGCGGATTCCGGAAATCCAAATAATTGGCTCAAAACGCTTTCCATTGCGGGATACGGACTGACACCGTCCTATGCGGTGAACAATACGACGGATTATTCTCTGATCGTGTCCGCTTCCGTAGATAAGATCAATATCACAGCAACACCGGTGAATAAGAATGCCCGTGTGAGCGGCGCAGGAACGGTGAGCCTGTCACAGGGAACAAACGTGATCAGCCTTGTGGTGACGGCGCAGAGTGGTGCGACCAGAACCTATAAATTAACAGTCGTGCGGGGCACGGCAACGAACAACCCAACGACACCGTCTGCGGGTGGCAAGAAGGGCGACCTGAACGGTGATGGCAAGATCACAGCTTTGGATATTGTCAAGCTGCAGCGTCTGATTGTTGGTCTGGACGCGTTAAACAGTGATGTGCTTGCAATCGCGGATATCAATGGAGATGGAAAAGTAACCGCGTTGGATATCGTCAAGATACAGCGGCATATTGTTGGATTGGAGACAATCCAGTAACATACATGAGAAACGACAGGAAGAAGCAGGAGGACTATCATGAAACAATTTTTGAAACGTGGACTGGCAATTTTAACGGCATTCATTTTATGCCTGCAATTTGGAAAGATCGATGCACAGGCGGCAAATGTAGTGATTGCATTGAGCGCAAGCACCGTGAGTGTGGGAAATAACGTTACTGCAACGATATCCGTCAGTGGCTCGGATATTTCCGCATACACGATCTATGTGTCCTACAATTCGAGTGTGCTGCAATATAATTCCGCAAGTGGAAGCGCCATCGTCAATGGCGGCGGCGGAACGGTAACGGCAAGTGGAACCTCTGCGGGTTCGTTTTCGATTTCCTTTACAGCCATAGCAAATGGCAGCGGAAGTATCACAACAAGCGGAAGTGATGTCTATGATATCAACGGCAATGCCATATCAATCTCCCATGCAGGTGCAACGGTAACGGTTGCAACCGCATCGAACAATGGAGATAACAATAATGGAAATGCAACAACAGAGGCTGGAGAGACAACAGAGACGACAGAGGATGATGGCAGATCGGCAGATTGCGATCTGGCAAGTCTGCAGGTATCTCCGGGTACATTGACACCTGCATTTTCCGCAGACCGTACGACATATTCGTTACAGGTGGATGAGGATGTTACAAGTGTGGTTGTCAGCGCATCTGCTGCAGATGGCAACGCGACAACAAGCGTCTCTGGTGCCAATTCGATTCAGAAGGGAAAGAATACCGTGCGTGTTACGGTTACAGCAGAAAATGGTGCGGTAAAGGTCTATACGATCAATGTACAGGCGGGCGAAGATGTCGGAGATCCGGTTGCGACGATCGATGGAAAAGAATATTCATTTGTGATGAACGAGGATGGTCTGGAAGCACCGGAAGGCTTTACTGCCGGTACGACAACTTATAAGGACTGGGATGTACTTTCTTACGAGTCCCCAAATAAGAAAATCACAGTGGTATGTCTGAAAGACGAGGATGGCGAGAACCACTGGTTTATCATGGATGCGGAAAAGGATGTATTTACTCCATATCAGGAGTATTCTTCTCAGTATAACCGTTATATTATAACTGCAGTTCCAGATGGTGTTGCAATTCCGGATGGATTTAAGGAGACGACTTTGAAGATTGGAGACAATTCGGTCGTTGCTTATCAGTCTGATGATATTGCAGATAAGGATTTGTATCTTGTTTATGCGATCAATGTTGAGGGCGAGGAAGGCTTTTATGAGTACGATGCAAAGGAACAGGCATTTTTACGCTATGTACCGATGATCGTGTCAGAGGAAGTACTGGTTCCGGCAACCCCGACTGTGGCAACACCAAGTGCACCGGTGGAAGTTCCGACAGAGAAGAGTCCGTTCACAAATCCACTTGTGATTGGAATTATGGTTGGAGCTGCTGTGATTATCGTAATTCTGGTCGTATGTCTTGTAATCTTTGCAGGGCGGATCAATAAGCAGAACAAAGAGATGCTGGATGCGGAAGATATGATCGCCCAGCTTGCCAATGCAAATAAAGATGTGAATCCAGAGCTTTTGCAGAAACTTGGATTGGATAAGCCAGAGGTTTCCGAGGAGTTGGAAGCACCGCAGGCAGAAACGGCGGATGAGAAACTGGCAGATGCCGTAATCGATGGAAGTACAGGCAGTGAGATTCCAACGGTACAGGAAGCAGAGAAGCAGGCAGATCCATCCGATCTGGAGCAGACATCCGAGATTCCGAAGGTAGACAGCTCGATTCTTACACCAGAGGTAAATGCACTGGTAGAGGAAGTCAATCGTGATTTCCAGACAAGCATGGGTGGTGGCGAAGCCTATGTGGAGAAATCAGAAAAAGAACTCGCGCACGAGGATTATGAGAAGCGTTCCATGGAAATCAATAACAAGATCATGACAAATTATGATTCCCAGATGGACAGCGTATTTGCAGATGGTACACAAAACAGCGCGGCACCGGATGCGTCTGCACCGACAGACACGAAAGAGTAAATTGACGAAATGCATATACAATGCTATGATAGAGAAATACTAGAAAAAAAGGAGTACGTCCATGGAAGGTGAAGCAACAGTTTCAAAGAATTTTATTGAACAGGAGATAGATAAAGATCTGGCAGAAGGAAGATATACAGAGGTTGTAACCCGTTTTCCACCAGAACCAAACGGATATCTGCATATCGGACATGCCAAATCAATTCTGTTAAACTATGGTCTTGCCAAGGAGTATGGTGGAACATTCCATTTCCGGTTTGATGATACGAACCCGACAAAGGAAAAGACAGAATATGTGCAGTCCATCATTGATGATATCAAGTGGCTGGGCGCTGATTATGGAGATAAGATTTATTTCGCATCGAATTATTTTGATGCAATGTACGAAGCAGCAATCAAGCTGATCAAGAAAGGAAAAGCCTATGTCTGCGATCTGTCTGCAGATGAGATCCGCGAGTATCGTGGAACACTGAAGGAACCGGGCAAGAACAGCCCATACCGTGACAGAAGCGTAGAGGAAAACCTGAAATTATTTGAGGGTATGAAGAACGGAGAATATCCGGATGGAAGCAAGGTATTGCGTGCGAAGATTGATATGGCAAGTCCGAATATCAATATGCGTGATCCGGTTATCTATCGTATTGCACGTATGACACATCACAATACCGGTGATAAGTGGTGTATCTATCCGATGTATGATTTTGCACATCCGATCGAGGATGCTGAGGAGGGAATTACCCATTCTATCTGTACATTGGAGTTTGAGGATCACAGACCACTCTATGACTGGGTTGTACGGGAACTGGAATACAAGAACCCACCGAGACAGATTGAGTTCTCCAAGCTGTATCTGACCAATGTTGTGACTGGAAAGCGTTATATCAAGAAGCTGGTAGAAGATGGCATCGTAGATGGCTGGGATGATCCAAGACTGGTTTCAATCGCTGCACTTCGGAGACGTGGATTTACAAGAGAATCCATCAAGATGTTTATGGAGCTGGTTGGTGTATCAAAGTCACAGAGCTCTGCGGATTATGCAATGCTTGAGTATTGTATCCGTGAGGACCTGCGTCTGAAGGCAAACCGTATGATGGCGGTATTAGATCCAATCAAGCTGATTATTGATAACTATCCGGAAGGTCAGGTCGAATATTTTGATATCGATAACAATCAGGAGGATGAATCTACAGGCAAGCGTCAGGTTGCATTCTCAAGAGAGTTATATATTGAACGCGAAGACTTTATGGAGGAGCCGCCGAAGAAGTATTTCCGGTTGTTCCCTGGAAATGAAGTGCGCTTAAAGGGTGCTTATTTCGTAAAGTGCGTGGATTACAAGAAGGATGAAAATGGAGTTGTAACGGAGATCCACTGTACCTATGATCCGGAGACTAGAAGTGGTTCCGGTTTTGAGGGCAGAAAGGTCAAAGGAACGATCCACTGGGTATCTGCAGAAAGTGCAGTGGATGCAGAGGTTCGCCTGTACGAGAATATTGTGGATGAAGAAAAGGGAAAACTCAATGAAGATGGTACCCTGAACTACAATCCAAATTCTTTGACAGTTTTAAAGAATTGTAAGCTTGAGGCAGCATTGGGAGAGGCTGTCAAGGGTGATAAGTTCCAGTTCCTGCGTCATGGATATTTCTGTGTGGACGAGAAAGATACGACAGAAGATCATTTGGTATTTAACCGGATTGTCTCATTAAAGAGTTCATACAAGCCGGGCAAATAAGAGAAGTAACAGGGGTGTTAGGCAGAGGAGGATTGAGATGGGCATTTTTTCCACAATCGGAAATCTTGGCCTTGGTGATTTTGACGAATCAAAGATATTAGATAATGATTCCGGAGCAGCCGCACGCCGCGGGGCAGCGGAACAAAAGGAGACAAAGTCACCGGAGGAGCTGGAGAAAGAAGCACTGTTTGATAAGACTTATGAATGCCCGATTTGTAATCTGACATTTAAGACGAAATGCGTGCGAGCTGGAAAGGTCCGGCTGGAAAGCAAAGATACGGATCTTCGACCGATTTATAATCATATAGATCCAATCAAGTATGATGTGATTACCTGCGAGAAGTGTGGATATTCTGCGCTTGGCAGATATTTTGGCAAGCTGATGAACCGGCAGATCCGGGATATCAGCGAACAGATCGGTTCGAAGTTCAATGGTATAGAGCCAGCAATCCAGAAGGATATCTTTACATATGATGACGCGATCACGCGCTACCAGTTGGCGCTGATCACAGCAATGGTGAAAAAAGCGAAAAACAGTGAACGGGCATATACCTGTCTGAAATATGCATGGGTACTGCGTGGAAAACGGCAGTATCTGGCAGCGAGACCGGAAGGTATCACACTGGAGGAAAATCGCTCCCTGTATATGGATGAAAGAGAATGTTTAAAAAATGCGTATGAGGGATTTTTGAAAGCAATTTCATCAGAGACTTTCCCGATTGCGGGAATGGATGAAAATACACTGAATTATCTACTTGCAGATCTGGCACGCAGGCTTGGAAAGAACGAAGATGCACTTCGCCTGCTGTCAATGGTGATTACTTCGCGGTCGGCATCTTCCCGTATGAAGGATGAGGCGCTGAGGCTGAAGGATATGATTCGAGAGAGTATTAAGAACAATAAATGAGATGGAGCATAATCTGTAATAACAGATTGATTTAGTATGGATGCAAATAATATTATGACAGGCATTCCTTTGCACGTGTATGAACCAGAAGAGGAAGATTACAGTGTTTATATTGTGTTGTCCAAGACACAGACACTTCCGTCACGTGTGATCAAGCTATGGACGCGGGAGCCATATGCGCATACATCACTGGCGATGGATGTGGAACTAAAGGAAATGTATAGCTTCGCAAGAAAGCACTTACATAATCCGTTTGACTGCGGATTTATCAATGAGGATATCACGACGGGGGTATTTGGGCGTGATGTCCAGACAACATGCAGAATCGGGAGACTGCGTGTGACCAAACAACAGTATGAAAAGATCATGGAAATACTGGAACAATTTAAGAGTGAAAAAGCATTTTATCGATATAATTATCTTGGAATTTTAGGTGTGATGTGCCAGAGATCGGTGGAACGGCGATACAATTATTTCTGTTCACAGTTTGTGTCGTATGTTCTGCGTAAGGCGGGAATTTCACTGATTATGAAGAAACCGGGATTGACCTGCCCGCGTGATTTTCGGATGTGTGATGATCTGGAAATCATCTATGAAGGGAAATTACGTAATTACAGGAATTATCTGAAACTGTATTTCCTGCGGGATGCAGAGACAGGAGATTATATTGTAAACTAAGTAAAGAGAGCACAACGGGATCGCTGTGCTCTCTTTTGCGCAATAAGATGGGAAATTTCCGTCTGAATGAGATACAAGAAAAGGGAGGAACAAAAAATGGAAGAACAGTTGTATACGATTCCGGTGAATGACGCATTTACGACGGACTGTGAATGTCCAATCTGCGAGATGAACCGGCAATTGGAGCGGAATGCAATCGATTACACGATGGGACCAAGCTATATGGAGGATGATAACCGTGCGATGACAGACGAGCAGGGCTTTTGTGCGCACCATGTACGGATGCTTTATGCAGAGAAGAACCGGCTGGGGCTTGCCTTGATGTTAAAGACACATACGGATAAGACAATCCGGGATCTGAAAGCGCTCAGTACAGGGAAACCAGTTGTATCGGGAGGACTTTTTAAGAAGCAGGCAAGCTCTTCGGTCAGTGATTATATCAAACGGCTGGAGGATTCGTGTTTCATCTGTAACCGGATGAAAGAGACGTCGATGCGGTATATTGATACGATCTTTCATCTGTGGAAGAAGGAGCCGGAGTTCCGTGAGAAGTTTGCAAACTGCAAGGGCTTTTGTACCTATCATTATGGAATCCTGTATGATGAGGGCAGTGTGAAGCTTCCGAAGGATGCCTATGCGGAGTTTCAGGAGATTTTGAACAAGACATATTTTGCGGGTATGGAGCGTGTAAATGGCGATATCGGCTGGTTTATTGATAAGTTTGATTACCGGTTTAAGGACGAGCCGTGGAAGAATGCGAAGGATTCGCTGCCACGGGGCATCATCAAGACGAACCATACGATCATAGAATCCTAACGGAATAGCATAAAAACAGGATAGGAATCATACATTATATACAGACTATCCGGCAAATTGTGTCCATTTGGTTAAATTTACAAATTAGGGGTTGATTTTTTCAGAAAAATGAGTACAATAAGAATTATGTTAGCACTCAACCAATATGAGTGCTAAAAGTAAAAATTAGGAGGTCGGGTATATTATGAAGTTAACACCGTTAGGAGACAGAGTTGTATTAAAGCAGTCCGTTGCAGAAGAGACGACAAAATCAGGTATCGTTCTTCCAACACAGTCACAGGAAAAACCACAGTATGCAGAGGTCGTTGAAGTTGGCCCTGGCGCTGTCGTAGATGGCGAGAAGGTTCCAATGGAAGTCAAGGCTGGCGATAAAGTAATCTATTCAAGATATGCAGGAACAGAAGTAAAGCTTGGAGATGATGAGTACATCATTGTAAAGCAGGCAGATATTCTTGCAATCGTTCAGTAGCAGGTAAGGCAGTATGGGTACAAAGAAAGTATTGCCGTTATCATTAGAAGATGCGAAAAAAACTAGGAGGCGTAATACAATGGCAAAGGAAATTAAGTATGGAGCAGAAGCCAGAAAGGCTTTGGAAGCAGGCGTAAACCAGCTTGCAGATACAGTTAGCGTAACACTTGGACCAAAAGGAAGAAATGTAGTTCTTGCAAAGTCATTTGGTTCACCACTCATCACAAATGATGGTGTGACAATTGCAAAGGAGATTTCTCTGGAAGATCCATTTGAGGATATGGGTGCACAGATCGTAAAGGAAGTTGCAACCAAGACAAATGATGTTGCCGGTGATGGTACAACAACAGCAACCGTTCTGGCGCAGGCAATGATCAACGAAGGTATGAAGAACTTAGCAGCAGGAGCAAACCCAATCGTACTTCGTAAAGGTATGAAGAAGGCTTGTGATGCAGCCGTTGATGCAATCTCAGAGATGAGCGAGTCTATCAATGGTAAGGAGCAGATCGCAAGAGTAGCTTCGATCTCTGCTGGTGATGATGGTGTCGGCGAACTCGTTGCAGATGCAATGGAGAAGGTTTCCAAGGACGGCGTTATCACAATCGAAGAGTCTAAGACAATGAAGACTGAGCTTGACTTAGTAGAAGGTATGCAGTTTGACCGTGGTTATGTAAGTGCTTACATGGCAACGGATATGGAGAAGATGGTTGCAGAGCTGGATAACCCATATATCCTGATCACAGATAAGAAGATTTCAAACATTCAGGATATTCTTCCACTTCTGGAGCAGATCGTACAGGGTGGACAGAAGCTTTTGATCATCGCTGAGGATATCGAGGGCGAGGCTCTTACAACATTGATCGTAAATAAGCTGCGTGGTACATTCTCAGTCGTAGGTGTAAAGGCACCTGGCTATGGTGACAGAAGAAAAGAGATGCTGCAGGATATCGCAATCCTGACAGGTGGTACAGTGATCTCTGAGGAGCTTGGCTATGATTTGAAGGAGACAACTCTGGATCAGCTTGGACGTGCAAAGAGCGTCAAGGTTGCCAAGGAGAATACAGTTATCGTTGATGGTTGTGGTGCAAAGGCAGATATCGAGGCAAGAGTCAATGTGATTAAGGCACAGCTTGCTGAGACAACATCTGAGTTCGATAAGGAGAAGCTGCAGGAGAGACTGGCAAAGCTTGCTGGTGGTGTCGCAGTTATCCGTGTTGGTGCTGCAACTGAGACAGAGATGAAGGAAGCAAAGCTTCGTCTGGAAGATGCTTTGAACGCTACAAGAGCAGCCGTAGAAGAGGGTATCATCGCAGGTGGTGGATCTGCATATATCCATGCTTCTAAGAAGCTGAATGCTCTGATCGATACATTGGAAGGTGACGAGAAGACTGGTGCAACAATCATTGCAAAGGCATTGACAGCTCCACTTGCTCATATCGCAGCCAATGCAGGTCTTGAAGGCGCAGTTATCATCAACAAGATCAAAGAGTCTGAGGTTGGTGTTGGATTTGATGCTTACAAGGAAGAGTATGTAAATATGATCGAAGCAGGTATTATCGATCCTGTAAAGGTAACAAGAACAGCATTGCAGAACGCAACATCTGTTGCTTCTACATTCCTTACAACAGAGTCTGTTGTTGCAGACATCAAGGAAGATGCTCCAGCTATGCCAGCAGGTGGCATGGGCGGCGGCATGGGAATGATGTAATAACCTGAGCAACGCATAGAAAAATAAAAACACGGCGGTTACGCAAGTTTACTTGTGGTAACCGCCGTGTTTTTATTTTTATGTATGTTGCGAAGCACCATAGTCGGCAAGATGCGAAGCATCTTGCGACTGCGTGCTCAGGTTATTATATACAAAAGTGCGAAGCACCATAGTCGGCAAGTCGCTTCGCGACTTGTGGCTGCATGCTTGGGTTATCCCCACATCCCCAGAAACTTCCTTAACACCTCTGACTTCTCCCGGCTCTTCGGGTACACGAACCCGACAGTACGCTCCGCAACCGGGTGGGAGATCGGAAGCTCTAAGATCTGCCCGGAAGCCAGATAGTCCGTCGCAAACTCCCGTACGACACTGGCAACACCCATACCGATAGCTGCAAAATCAATGAGTAGATCCATATTATTTACTTCGAGGATCTGCTGTGGATGGATGCCTTCGGACTCCAGATAATCATCGATATGTGTACGGGTGATATTATTCTTCTCCAGCAACATGAGATTGGATTTCTCCAAAATATCTTTCGTGGCAAGACCCGATTTATCTGCCGCAGACACAGGAGCTATCGGAGATAAAGCGGGAACGTCCTCATCCAGATTTCCCATGATACCGGTCAGATTTCCGGCGAAGAGCCACGGGTTTGTCGGTTCCTGTGCAAACTCTTCCTGTTCCCGCAGGTGCAGGTTGGAGAGATACGTTTCATTTACGACGAAGATGTCATGAATCGTGCTGACATCCTGATATTCAAAACCGGCAGGAATATCCGTCTTGCAGATTAGTCCGATATCAATACGTCCGTCATTTAGAAGCTTCAGTGTGTTTACTGTGGAATGACAGTCGATGATAACCTTGATGTGTGGATTTTCCAAGATGAAGGTCTGCAGCTTGTCCAGTAAGATGTGCTTGCAAAGCGAGGTGCTGACACCGATCTTTAATTGTCCGATACCAAGCTCGTGGATATGCCGGATTTCATCCTCACCTTGTGAGATATTTGAGAATGCTTTCTCGATATGGTTGTATAGAACCTGTCCCTCATCAGTCAGCGTCACACCCTTGGAAGAGCGCAGAAAGAGCTTCACATGCAGTCCGTCTTCAAGCTTGGAGATCGCCTTTGAGATCGCAGGCTGGCTGATAAACAGCATATCGGCGGCTTTGCTGATATTTCCGGTATTGGCAACCGTATAAAAAACTCTGTAATAATTCAGATTATCAAACATAATATCCCCTCGTTTCCTTATATAGCAATTCGCGTTTCAAAATTATATTCTTATTATCCTATAAATAGTAGTTTGATTAAATATATCATATCCAAACCATAACTACAAGTTATAAACAATATTCATATTATATATTGTAATTATAGAAAGAAATATGGTATGATTCTACTATTATAAGCAGAATCAGGAGGAAATGATTATGGGTATGACCATGACGCAGAAAATACTTGCGAAACATGCAGGTCTTGCAAGTGTGGAAGCAGGACAGTTGATTGAGGCAGATTTGGATTTAGTGCTTGGTAACGATGTCACAACACCAGTTGCCATTCACGAGATGGAAAAGTTTAATAAGAAGGAAGTGTTTGATAAGAGCAAGATTGCACTTGTTATGGATCACTTTACACCGAATAAAGATATTAAGAGTGCAGAGCATTGCAAATGTGTACGTGAGTTCTCAGGCGAGAATGAGATCGTGAACTTCTTCGATGTCGGAGAGATGGGAATCGAGCATGCATTGCTTCCGGAAAAAGGACTGATTGTTGCAGGCGAGACATGTATTGGAGCCGATTCACATACATGTACCTACGGCGCCCTTGGTGCATTCTCCACAGGTGTCGGAAGTACGGATATGGCAGCCGGTATGGTGACAGGTAAGGCATGGTTCAAGGTGCCATCTGCAATCAAGTTTAATATCGTAGGCGAGAAAGCACCATATATCAGTGGTAAGGATGTAATCCTTCATATCATTGGTATGATCGGTGTAGATGGTGCACTCTATAAGTCTATGGAGTTTGTTGGTGAGGGTATCAAGAACCTGACAATGGACGACCGTTTCACAATTGCAAACATGGCAATCGAGGCAGGTGCAAAGAATGGTATCTTCCCAGTGGATGAGCAGACAGAAGCTTACATGAAGGAACATTCGACAAAGGCATATACAAAGTACGAGGCAGACGCCGATGCAGTCTATGATGAGGAATATACGATTGATCTTTCAACCTTGAAGCCAACCGTTGCATTTCCACATCTTCCAGAGAATACAAAGACCATCGACGAAGTTGGCGATATCAAGATCGATCAGGTAGTCATCGGTTCCTGCACAAACGGAAGAATCTCTGATATGCGTATTGCAGCCGATATCATCAAGGGCAGACATGTGGCAAAGGGTGTGCGTGTCATCGTGATCCCTGGCACACAGGAGGTTTATTTACAGATGCTCGAGGAAGGTCTGACAAAGGCATTTATCGAGGCAGGTGCGATCGTATCAACTCCAACCTGTGGACCATGTCTGGGCGGACATATGGGTGTTATGGCAGCTGGCGAGAGAGCTGTATCCACAACTAACCGTAACTTCGTTGGACGTATGGGACACGTAGATTCAGAGGTATATCTGGCAAGCCCTGCAGTTGCAGCAGCTTCCGCGATTACAGGTAAGATCAGCAGCCCGGCAGAATTGGCATAAGGAGGAACAAAAATGAAAGCATACGGAACAGTACATAAATATGGTGACAATGTAGATACAGATGTAATCATTCCTGCAAGATATCTGAATTCCTCAGATCCTGCGGAGCTTGCAAAGAACTGTATGGAGGATATTGACAAGGACTTCGTAAAGCGTGTGAAGCCGGGCGATATCATGGTTGCAAATAAGAACTTTGGATGCGGCTCATCGAGAGAGCATGCACCAATTGCAATCAAGGCATCTGGTATCAGCTGCGTAATCGCTGAGACATTTGCAAGAATTTTCTATCGTAACGCAATTAACATCGGACTTCCAATTATCGAGTGTCCGGAAGCTGCCAAGGGAATCGAGGCAGGCGATATGGTAGAGGTTGATTTTGACAGTGGTATGATCTACAACAAGACAAAAGGAACCGAGTTCAAGGGACAGGCATTCCCTCCATTCATGCAGAAAATCATCAAAGAGGGCGGTTTGATCAACTATATCAATGCAAAAGAAAACTAATTTCATCTGGGAGGATAAAATATATGGGAGTTTGTAATAATTGTGGCAATCAGATTTCGGACGGACAGTTGACCTGTCCAGTCTGTGGAGCTTATACCGGTGCAGGCGCACAGGCAAACAATCAGACACCACAGCAGAACATGTACAACCAGCAGGGAATGTACAATCAGGCACCACAGCAGAACATGTATAACCAGCAGGGTATGTACAATCAGGCACCACAGCAGAACATGTACAACCAGCAGGACATGTACATTCAGACACCGCAGCAGCCACAGAAAGAGCTTGGAATGAAATGGTTTCATTTCGTAATTTATTTCCAGCTGTTTGTTTCCGCTCTTGTTGGATTGTGGAATGGATTCCAGCTTCTTACAGGCAGAATTTATGGTGAGAACACTGATCGGGTATATAGTTATTTTTCTGGCTTGAAGGGTGTGGATACGATTATTGGTATATGCTACATCGCGATTGCCATTTTCGCACTTGTCACACGATTTATGCTTGCGGATTTCAAGAAGTGCGGTCCTGCAATGTATATTGGCATGCAGGTAGCAGGTTTGATTATATCAATCGCATATATTGCGAGTGTTACAAGCATCGTGGATGGTCTTACAGAGTATATCGCAAGCTCCACCTATGGAACAATGGCTGTTTCTATCGTGATGCTGATCTGTAACATTGTATACTTTAAGAAGAGAAAGCATTTGTTCGACCGGTAAGAAACAGACAGGATAAATTATTATTTGGAGGATGAATCATGAATTGTAATATTGCAGTAATCAAGGGTGACGGTATCGGACCGGAGGTTGTCACACAGGCAATGAAGGTGTTAGATGCAGTCGGAGAAAAGTTTGGACATACATTTAATTATGAGCAGCTTCTGATGGGCGGATGCTCGATCGACGCATGTGGCGTTCCACTTACTGACGAAGCAGTCGCAAGAGCAAAGGCAAGCGATGCAGTATTGCTTGGTTCCATCGGCGGTAACACAAGCACATCACCTTGGTACAAGCTTCCACCAGAGAAGAGACCGGAAGCCGGACTTCTGAAGATCCGTAAGGAGTTGGGACTTTTTGCAAACTTAAGACCAGCCAATCTTTATGAGCAGTTAAAGGGTGCATGTCCTTTAAAGGAAGAGATTGCAGACCGTGGTTTCGATATGATGATCATGCGTGAGCTGACCGGTGGTCTTTACTTCGGTGCAAGAGAGACAAAGGAAGTCGATGGCGTAATGACAGCCGTTGATACACTGACTTACAACGAAAATGAGATCCGTCGTATCGCAATCAAGGGCTTTGATATCGCGATGAAGCGCCGCAAGAAGGTAACAAGTGTTGATAAGGCAAATGTGCTTGATTCTTCCAGACTCTGGAGAAAGATCGTGGAAGAGGTTGCAAAGGATTATCCGGAAGTAACATATGAGCATATGCTTGTTGATAACTGTGCAATGCAGCTTGTCAAAGATCCGGCACAGTTCGATGTTGTATTAACAGAGAATATGTTTGGTGACATCTTATCCGATGAGGCATCTATGATCACAGGTTCCATCGGTATGCTGGCATCTGCATCCTTGAACGAAACAAAATTCGGTATGTACGAGCCAAGTGGCGGTTCAGCTCCGGATATTGCCGGACAGGATAAGGCAAACCCGATCGCGACGATTCTTTCCGCAGCGATGATGCTCCGTTACACATTCGACCTCGACAAAGAGGCAGATGCGATCGAGAACGCAGTCAAGCAGGTACTGGTAGATGGCTTCCGTACATGCGATATCGTGTCCGAAGGCACAACCCTTGTCGGCTGTAACGAGATGGGCGACAAGATTGTAGAAAGAATCTAAGTGGTTAAGGAAGAATTAGTAGTTAATTAAGAGATAATACTTTGCCAGACAATTTCGAGGTAGTGAGATGAATGGAATCGAAATATATGTTGCAGGTATGCAAATCTCGAAATTGTCTGAACAAATTGAAGAGAAAGGAAGACAAAAATGAAGAGTGATAATGTTAAAGTAGGCATGCAGCAGGCACCACACAGAAGCCTGTTCAACGCCCTTGGAATGACAGAAGAAGAAATGAAGAAACCATTGGTCGGTATCGTTTGTTCCTACAACGAGATCGTACCTGGACATATGAACCTGGATAAGATCGCACAGGCCGTGAAGCTTGGCGTGGCTGAAGCAGGCGGAACACCTGTGATGTTTCCGGCAATCGCTGTCTGCGACGGTATTGCCATGGGACATATCGGAATGAAGTATTCCCTTGTAACAAGAGACCTGATCGCAGATTCAACCGAGTGTATGGCAACTGCACATCAGTTTGATGCACTTGTTATGATCCCGAACTGCGATAAGAACGTACCGGGACTTCTGATGGCAGCAGCCAGAGTCAACGTACCAACCGTATTCGTATCCGGTGGTCCGATGCTTGCCGGTCATGTAAAGGGACATAAGACAAGCCTTTCATCTATGTTCGAGGCAGTTGGTTCTTATGCAGCAGGCAAGATGACAGAAGAGGATGTCAATGATTTCGAGTGCCATGCATGTCCAACTTGTGGATCATGCTCCGGCATGTATACTGCAAACTCTATGAACTGTCTGACAGAGGCACTTGGTATGGGACTTCCTGGAAATGGTACAATCCCGGCAGTATATTCTGAGAGACTGAAGCTTGCAAAGCGTGCCGGTTATGCTGTTATGGAGATGTACAAGAAGAATATCTGCCCAAGAGATATTATTACGAAGGATGCTATCATGAACGCATTGACAGTGGATATGGCACTTGGATGCTCTACTAACTCCATGCTTCATATCCCGGCAATCGCACATGAGATCGGATTTGACTTTGATATTTCCATGGCAAATGAAATCAGTGCGAAGACACCGAATCTCTGCCACTTAGCACCGGCAGGTCCGACATATATGGAGGACTTGAACGAGGCCGGCGGTGTATATGCCGTTATCAACCAGCTCTGTGAGGCAGGTCTGATCAATGAGGATTGTATGACAGTAACCGGCAAGACAATCGGAGAGGCTGTAAAGGGACATAAGAACCTGAATCCGGAAGTTATCCGTCCGATGGCAAATCCATACAGCTCAACCGGCGGACTTGCCGTATTGAAGGGAAATATCGCACCGGATGGTTCTGTTGTTAAGCGTTCTGCCGTTGTTCCGGAGATGCTGCAGCATGAAGGACCGGCACGTGTGTTTGAATGTGAGGAGGATGCAATTGCGGCTATCAAGGGTGGCAAGATCGTGGAAGGCGACGTTGTCGTTATCCGTTACGAGGGACCAAAGGGCGGTCCTGGTATGCGTGAGATGCTGAACCCGACATCTGCGATTGCGGGTATGGGGCTTGGCTCTTCGGTAGCACTGATTACAGATGGCCGTTTCTCAGGTGCAAGCCGTGGTGCTTCTATCGGACATATCTCACCGGAGGCAGCTGTTGGAGGCCCGATCGCTTTGATTGAAGAGGGTGATATCATCAGTATTGATATTGATGCATGTACGATCAATGTGAAGGTTTCCGACGAGGAGCTTGCAAAGCGGAAAGAAGCATGGACACCAAGAGAACCAAAGGTAACAACCGGATATCTGGCAAGATATGCAAAGATGGTAACATCCGGTAACCGCGGTGCAGTTTTGGAGTTGAAGTAAAATATATTGAATAATTCAAAACAATGTGCTATCCTATCAGATATTGGTTATCTGACAGGAAGAAAAAGGATAAATCAAGTTGTATGTAGATAAGGAGAAGTTTATGAAACAATTAACTGGATCAGAAATAGTGATTGAATGTCTGAAAGAACAGGGCGTTGACACAGTATTTGGATATCCGGGAGGAACGATCCTGAATGTCTATGATGCATTGTATAAGCATCAGGATGAGATTCACCATGTCCTGACATCCCATGAGCAGGGCGCAAGCCATGCAGCAGATGGATATGCAAGAGCTACCGGTAAGGTTGGCGTATGTATGGCAACTTCCGGTCCGGGTGCAACAAATCTTGTAACCGGTATTGCAACCGCATATATGGATTCAATTCCACTTGTTGCAATCACTGCAAACGTAGGTGTTTCTCTTCTTGGAAAGGACAGCTTTCAGGAGATTGATATTGCAGGTGTAGTTATGCCGATCACGAAGCATAGCTTTATTGTAAAGAATGTACATGAACTGGCAGATACAATCCGCCGTGCATTTAAAATCGCACAGTCAGGCAGACCGGGACCGGTTCTTGTCGATATTACAAAGGATGTAACTGCAAATGTTGCAGACTATGAGCCGAAGGCACCGGAGCCAATCGAGCGCGTGACAAAGACAATCCGTGCAGAGGATATCGACACAGCGATTAAGATGATCGAGAACTCGAAGAAACCGATGATTCTTGTCGGTGGTGGTGTTGTTGCGGCAGATGCGTCCAAGGAACTGAAAAAATTTGCAGAGAAAATTGATGCAGTTGTCTGTGATACATTGATGGGTAAGGGTGCATTTCCGGGAACGGATGACCGTTACACGGGAATGATCGGTATGCATGGAACCAAGGTTTCAAACTTTGGTATCAATCAGGCAGACCTTGTGATTGTCGTTGGTGCGAGATTCTCAGACCGTGTAACCGGTAATGCAAGTAAGTTTGCAAATCAGGCAAAGCTTTTACATATTGATATTGATGCTGCAGAAATCAATAAGAATGTGGAAGTTGATGCAAGTGTTGTCGGTGATGCCAAAGAAATACTGAAGATGATCTCTACCAGAATCAAGGCGTCTAAGAAACCGGAGTGGAGAGCACAGATTGATGCACTCAAAGAACAGTATCCGGATCATGCAGATATGAATGAATTCTCGGGACCGGCGATCATCAACAAGATCTATGAGCTGACAGAGGGCAATGCAACAATCACAACGGATGTAGGACAGCATCAGATGTGGGCAGCCCAGTATTATAAATTCAAAGAGCCTAGACAGCTTCTTACATCCGGCGGACTCGGAACAATGGGCTACGGCGTTGGTGCCTGTATCGGTGCCAAGTACGGACGTCCGGACCGTGTGGCAATCAACATTGCGGGAGACGGATGTTTCCGTATGAATATGAACGAGATCGCTACGGCAAGCCGTTATAATGTGCCGATCATCCAGGTTGTAATCAACAACCATGTGCTTGGTATGGTGCGTCAGTGGCAGACATTGTTCTACGATAAGCGTTATTCGAATACAATCTTAGATGATTCGGTTGACTTCGTGAAGGTAGCGGATGCACTTGGAGCGACCGGTTTCAGAGCTACAAATCTTCAGGAGTTTGAGGATGCCATGAAGCAGGCAATCGAGTTAAATAAGCCGGTTGTGATTGATTGTATCATCGGTAAGGATGATAAGGTATGGCCAATGGTTGCTGCAGGAGCAGCTTTGGAAACCTGTTTTGACCAGCAGGATTTAGATAATAAGTAGGAGGAAGAGGAAAAATGGCAAGAGTATTTAACTTTTCAGCAGGTCCTTCCGTATTACCGGAAGTAGTGTTGAAGCAGGCAGCAGATGAGATGCTGGATTACAAAGGTTCCGGCATGAGCGTAATGGAGATGAGTCATCGCTCGAAAGTGTACGATAACATCATCAAAGAAGCAGAAAAAGACCTTCGCGATCTGATGGATATTCCGGACAATTACAAGGTGCTGTTCCTGCAGGGCGGTGCATCACAGCAGTTTGCTGCAATCCCGATGAACCTGATGAAAAACGGTGTTGCTGACTATATCATTACCGGTCAGTGGGCAAAGAAGGCATGCGAAGAAGCAAAGAAGTACGGAAAGGTAAATGTCGTTGCATCATCGGCTGACAAGACCTTCAGCTATATTCCAGATTGCTCTGATCTTCCGATCTCCGAGGATGCAGATTATGTGTATATCTGCCATAACAATACAATTTACGGAACTACTTACAAGAAGCTTCCGAACACAAAGGGCAAGATCCTTGTAGCTGATATGTCTTCCGATATTCTGTCACAGCCAGTCAATGTATCTGATTACGGTCTGATCTACTTCGGTGTACAGAAGAACGTAGGACCAGCCGGTGTCGTTGTTGTAATCATCCGTGAGGATCTGATCCGTGACGATGTTCCGACTTACTGCCCGACAATGCTGAAGTACAAGACACAGGCAGACAATGACAGCTTGTACAACACACCTCCATGCTACGGCATTTACATCTGTGGTCTGGTGTTCAAGTGGGTAAAGGAAATGGGCGGACTTTCCGCAATGAAGATCCATAATGAGAAGAAGGCAGCTATCCTGTATGACTTCTTAGATTCTTCTAAGATGTTCCACGGAACAGTCGTAAAGGAAGACCGTTCCCTGATGAATGTTCCGTTCGTAACAGGCAACGAGGAACTCGATGCCAAGTTCGTAAAGGAAGCAACAGCCGCAGGCTTTGTAAACCTGAAGGGACACAGAACGGTCGGTGGTATGCGTGCAAGTATCTACAACGCAATGCCAATCGAGGGTGTTGAGAAGTTAGTTGCATTCATGAAGGACTTCGAGGAGAAGAACTCATAATAAGGGAGAGAAGAAAATGGCTAAGATTAATTGCTTGAATCCGATCGCAGCCTGCGGTATGGATTTGTTCAATGATACATATGAAGTAGTAGACGATTTTGCAGCAGCAGACGCGGTACTTGTCAGAAGTGCAGCTATGCATGACTTAGAGCTTTCCGATAATCTGCTTGCAATCGCACGTGCCGGTGCGGGTGTCAACAACATCCCACTTGACAAGTGTGCAGAGAAAGGAATCGTAGTATTTAATACACCGGGCGCCAATGCAAACGGTGTAAAGGAACTTGTCATTGCAGGACTTTTGCTCGCATCCAGAGACCTGATGGGTGGTTATAACTGGGTAAAGGAGAATGCATCAGACGAGAATATCGCAAAGACAGTTGAGAAGCAGAAAAAACACTATGCCGGCTGCGAGATCATGGGTAAGAAGCTCGGCGTCATCGGTCTTGGTGCAATCGGCGCCAAGGTAGCGAACATCGGTTTCCGTCTTGGCATGGAAGTATATGGTTATGATCCATATGTGTCTGTCGATGCAGCATGGAGACTTTCCAGCCATGTAAAACACATCAAGAATGTAGAAGATATTTATAAAGAGTGTGATTACATTACTGTACATGTACCGGCGCTTGATTCTACGAAGGGCATGATCAATAAGGATGCATTTGCCATGATGAAGGATGGCGTGAAGATCCTGAACTTTGCAAGAGATATTCTTGTAAATGATGATGATATGATCGAGGCACTTGCAAGCGGAAAGGTTGCTAAGTATGTAACAGATTTCCCAAATGCAAAGATTGCCGGAGTTGATAACGTAATCACATTGCCACATCTTGGCGCATCCACAGAGGAATCTGAGGATAACTGTGCAGTGATGGCAGTGAAAGAAATCGTTGATTTTATCGAGAATGGTAATATCAAAAATTCCGTAAACTATCCGGCCTGCGATGCCGGCAAGTGTTCGGAAGCAGCAAGAGTTTGTGTATGTCACAAGAATATTCCGAATATGATCACGCAGTTTACTGGTGCATTTGCTTCCAAGGGCATCAATGTATCTGACATGGTAAGCAAGTCAAAGGGTGATTATGCTTACTCGGTATTTGATATTTCTGAGAAGGCAGATGAAGATACTGTAAAGTCTATTTCCAGTATCGATGGCGTATTGAAAGTACGTGTAATTCAGTAAACAGGAGTTGGAGGATAATAGAATGAGTGATAAGTTAAAGGTAGGTATTCTTGGTGCAACCGGTATGGTTGGACAGAGATTTATTTCACTTCTTGAGAACCATCCATGGTTTGAGGTTGTGACAGTGGCAGCCAGCCCACGTAGTGCAGGCAAGACTTACGAAGAGGCAGTTGGTGACCGTTGGAAGATGGATACACCGATGCCGGAAGCGGTTAAGAAGCTGGTCGTACACAATGTAAACGAAGTAGAAGAGGTTGCTTCTACCGTTGATTTTGTATTCAGTGCTGTTGATATGTCTAAGGACGAGATCAAAGCTATCGAGGATGCATACGCAAAGACAGAGACACCGGTTGTCTCTAACAACAGCGCGCACCGCTGGACACCGGACGTACCGATGGTAGTTCCGGAGATTAACCCGGAGCATATGAAGGTTATCGAGTTCCAGAAGAAGCGTCTTGGTACGACAAGAGGATTTGTAGCTGTAAAGCCGAACTGCTCGATCCAGTCTTATGCACCAGTGCTTACTGCATGGAAGGAATTCGAGCCATACGAGGTTGTTGCAACAACCTATCAGGCAATCTCAGGAGCAGGAAAGACATTCAAGGACTGGCCGGAAATGGTTGGAAATATCATCCCGTTTATCGGCGGCGAGGAAGAAAAATCCGAGAAGGAGCCACTTCGTATCTGGGGACATATTGATGAGGAGAAGGGTGAAATCGTTCCTGCGACAAGCCCGATCATTACATGCCAGTGTATCCGTGTACCGGTATTGAACGGACATACAGCAGCTGTATTTGTAAAGTTCAAGAAAAATCCGACAAAGGAACAGCTGATCGAGAAGCTGGAGTCTTACAAGGGCGTTCCACAGGAGCTTGGACTTCCAAGTGCTCCAAAGCAGTTTATCCGTTATATGGAAGAGGATAACCGTCCACAGGTTACTCTGGATGTGGATTATGAGAATGGCATGGGCATCTCCGTTGGACGTATCCGTGAGGATTCTGTCTATGACTGGAAGTTCGTTGGACTTTCTCATAATACCGTTCGTGGTGCTGCCGGTGGTGCTGTATTATGTGCAGAGCTTCTCAAAGCACAGGGTTACATTACAAAGAAGTAATTTGCGCGATTGCGTAGCAGGTAAATAAAATTAAGAAAAGGAACAAACAGACATATTTCATGACGAAACGGAATGGAAATGCTTGTTTGTTCTTTTGTTTTGTGGTAATATTGTAATAATTAGGTTCTTGTTGTATGCGTTGCATACAGAGGTAGAACATATAGAGAATTTTTATGTACATATATAGGAGGCACCAACCATGAAGAAATTGATTTTAGTAACTTCACCACCAGCCTGTGGCAAGACATTTATTTCCCGTAAGCTTGCAAAAGCACTTCCAAACTGCGTATATCTGGACAAGGATACCCTGATTGTATTGTCCAAGCAGATTTTCAAGGTGGCTGGCGAAGAGTACAATCGTTCATCTGATTTCTTCCAGAGAGAGATTCGTGATTATGAGTATTATGCAGTCCTTGATTTTGCATTTGAAGCATTGGAGTACAACGACACAGTTTTGATCAATGCCCCGTTCACAGAAGAGATCCGTGATAACGAATATCTTGACAATCTGCGTGCAAAATTAAAGGAAAAGGATGCAGAATTATTTGTAGTATGGGTACATACAGATGTTGAAGTATGCCACGAGCGTATGATCAAGCGTGCATCTGACCGTGATGCATGGAAGCTTGCACATTGGGATGAGTATATTGCAACACAGAATTTCAAGCAGCCGGACAATATTCCGGAGTTGTTTGTATTCAACAATTCTTCCGAGGAAGAGTATAAGAAGTCCATCGATGCGGCGGTAAAGGCAATTCGTGGATAAGCTGTCAGAATAGACAGAGCTGATAATTAGAGGAGAAGATACATGGCAATCATTAAACCATTTAAAGCGTATAGACCGAGAAGAGAAATTGTCAGTGAAGTGGCAGCGTTGCCATATGATGTATATAACCGGGAAGAAGCCAAAAAAGAAGTAGAAGGAAAACCGCTTTCCTTCCTCCGTATTGACCGGGCAGAGACCGCGTTTGATGACAGCGTGGATACCTATGCACCATGTGTGTATGAAAAGGCAAAGGAACTGTTGGACGATATGATCGGGCGCGGTGACTATGTGGAAGATAAAGTCCCGATGTATTATCTGTATGAGCTTGTGATGGATGGAAGATCCCAGACCGGAATTGTGGCATGTGCATCCATAGAGGATTATGAGTCCGGTGTTATCATGAAGCATGAGAATACACGGGAAGATAAAGAGATTGACCGTATTACACATGTGGATACATGTGATGCACAGACAGGTCCGATCTTTCTTGCGTACCGGGCACAGGCTGCGATTGATGCAATTGTAACGAAGATCAAGGCGCGTCCTGCAGAGAACGATTTTGTCTCTGAGGATGGAATCACACACCGGGTATGGCTGGTGACAGATGCAGCGGATATTGCGGCAATCGAGCAAGCATTCTCCGGGATGTCACAGATCTATATTGCGGATGGCCATCACAGGGCAGCATCGGCGGTAAAGGTTGGAATCAAGCGCAGAAATGCGAATCCAAACCACACGGGCGAAGAAGAATATAATTATTTTTTATCCGTTCTGTTTCCGCATGATCAGCTGAAAATCCTGCCATACAATCGTGTTGTACATGATTTGAATGGGTATACTGCGGATGCATTTATAGATGCGGTCAAGGCAGATTTCGAAGTAGAAGCGGTTACGGAAGCATATCAGCCGGAAGAAAAGGCAGCCTTTGGCATGTATCTGGATGGTATCTGGTATAAGTTGCGTGCAAAATCACATATACTATCTGAAGATCCAGTGGATGGACTTGATGTTTCAATTTTACAGGATCATCTCCTTGCACCGATTCTTGGAATTGAAAATCCAAGAACCGATAAAAGAATCGATTTTATCGGAGGAATCCGCGGTCTTGCGGAGTTGGAACGACGTGCAAACAGTGATATGAAGCTTGCATTTTCGATGTATCCGACATCAATTGAGGAGCTTTTTGCGGTTGCTGATGCAAAACGGTTGATGCCACCGAAGTCAACCTGGTTTGAACCAAAGCTAAGAAGTGGAATCTTCATTCATAAATTGTAGAGAGGAGACACATTTGACATGTCCAAAAGAAAAGCAGTTTTTGCTATAAACTGGATGGAAGTCGATGCTTTGGTCCAGGGCATTCACAACAATCCGCATCATATCCTTGGTATGCATGAGTGTATTGACGATCTGTATATCAATGCATATCTGCCGGGTGCAAAGGTTGTAAATGCCATTGAAGTGTCCACGAGAAAGAAGTACACCCTCGTATCGGAGCGTGTGCCGGGATTTTTCTCAGTGGTAATTAAAGATAAGAAACCGTTTGAATATAAATTAAACGTCCGGTTTGACAATGGGGATGAAGTGACATACTTTGATCCGTATGTGTTTGAACCGGTGATTGATCCAATCGATATCAGTCTGTTCAACGAGGGAAAACATTACAGCATCTATGAGAAGATGGGTGCGCATCCAATGACCGTTGATGGCGTGGAAGGTGTGCTCTTTGCTGTATGGGCACCGAACGCAGACCGCGTGTCTGTCGTTGGTAATTTCAACAACTGGGATGGCAGACGACATCCGATGCGGAAGCTGGATTATTCCGGTATCTACGAGTTGTTTATTCCGGGCAAGCTGGTTGGAGAGATCTACAAGTATGAGATTAAAGCAAAGTCCGGACAGGTATTCATGAAGAGTGATCCGTATGCATTCAGCAGTGAGGTGCGTCCGGCAAATGCATCCCGCATCGTGGATATTTCCTATAAATGGAAGGATGCCGCGTGGATGGAGAAGCGGGAAAATAAGAATACCGACGAACAGCCAATGGCAATCTATGAGATGCATCTTGGTTCCTGGAAGCGTCCAACGGATGGCAGAGAGTTCTACAATTATCGCGATATCGCAAGCCTGCTTGCGGATTATCTGTTGATGATGAATTATAACTATGTGGAATTGATGCCGATTATGGAGCATCCATACGATCCGTCGTGGGGTTATCAGGTAACCGGCTATTATGCACCGACCTCCCGTTATGGTTCACCGGCAGATTTCATGTATTTTGTCGATTATCTGCACAGCAAGGGAATTGGTGTAATTTTAGACTGGGTACCGGCGCATTTCCCGAAGGACGAGCATGGACTTGGCAGATTCGACGGTACAGCACTTTATGAGCATGAGAATCCACGGCGTGGCGAACACCCACACTGGGGTACTTATATATACAATTACGGACGTAACGAAGTCCGGAATTTCTTAGTTGCAAATGCACTTTACTGGGCGGAAAAATATCATATTGATGGTATCCGGATTGATGCGGTTGCATCCATGTTGTATCTCGATTATGGACGCGGCGATGGTGAGTGGCTGCCGAACATCTATGGTGGCAATGAGAATCTCGAAGCGATTGACTTCATCAAGGAATTAAACAGCAAGATGCATGAACTGCACAAGGGTGTGATCATGATTGCGGAGGAGTCAACGGCATGGCCGATGATGACGCATCCGGTCGAAGCAGGCGGACTTGGATTTGATTACAAGTGGAATATGGGATGGATGAATGATTTCCTGAACTATATGAAGCTTGATCCGTTGTACCGCAAATATCATCACAACGATCTGACGTTCAGTATGGTATATGCATACAGCGAGAAATTTATTCTCGTACTTTCCCATGACGAGGTTGTTCATGAGAAAGGATCTATGATTGCGAAGATGCCGGGCGGATACGAAGACAAATTCTCGAATCTGCGTGTGGCATATGGGTATATGATGACGCATCCGGGCAAGAAGCTTTTGTTCATGGGACAGGAGATTGCGCAGTTTACGGAATTCAACGAGAATGCGGAAGTAGACTGGTCACTGTTCGAGTTTGATGCACATGTATTTATGCAGGGGTACGTTAAAGAGTTGAATGAACTTTACAAGACGGAACCTGCATTGTATGAGCTTGATTCTTCACCGGAAGGATTCACATGGATCAACTGTAATAGTGCAAATACAAGCCTTCTTTCTTATGTTAGAAAAGGTAAGAAGGAGAGCGATACGCTTTTGATCATCTGTAACTTCACACCGATGGAACACAAAGCATACAAGCTTGCTACTCCATCCGGCGGAAGATGGCAGGAGATTTTCTCCAGCGATAACAACCGTTATGGTGGCGAGGGCAGAAATAACAAGACAGTGAAACAGGCGAAGAAAGCAGAGTGTGACGGACAGGAACATTATATCTCCGTTACAGTACCACCACTTTCGATCAGCGTATTCAAGAAGAAAATTGGCAAATAATTAAGATGAAACGGGCTGTCCTTCGTGAGAAGGGCAGCCTGTGAAGTTTTATGGATAAATGAATATTTACTTATATGAACATAAAAAGGAGGGACTTGATTGGAAGACATCAAAGACATTGAATCGTCCAAGATCGAAGAGTATCTGAGCAAGCTTGGAGACTGGGCGTTAAATAAAGGGTTTCAGTTAGTACTTGCAATTATATGTATGTATATCGGCATGAAGCTGTCGAAGCTGATCGTGAAGATGATACGCAAATCCTTCAAGAAATCAAACATGGAGGAAAGTGTTGCATCTTTTCTGTTATCGCTGATTAAATTCACTTTTTATGCTATCGTATTTATCACGGCTGCATCTATTGTCGGATTTCAGGTGACATCGTTAGTTACGATTCTTGGTACTGCCAGTTTAGCAATCGGTCTTGCGCTACAGGGTAGTCTGGCAAACTTCGCAGGCGGTGTGCTGATCCTGATACTCAAGCCGTTCCGTGTCGGGGATTATATCATTGAGAACGACAAGCAGTGTGAAGGTACGGTCGTGTCGATCGACATTTTCTACACGAAGCTGCAGACATACGATAACCGGATCATTGTGATTCCGAACGGAAACATTACATCCCATTCGCTTGTCAATGTGACAGCAGCAGGAATAAGAAAACTGGATATCTCAATCGGCGTTGCGTATGATTCTGATCTGAAAAAGGTGAAGGATACGCTGTATCAGGTTGTGACGGAGAACCAGTATTATGATAAGACGAAGGAAGTCGATGTGTTCGTGGATTCCTTCGGGGACAGCAGCATCAAGATGGGTGTCCGCTGTATGGTTGCGACAGAGAACTACTGGAAGGCAAAATGGGAGATACAGGAAGCAATCAAATATGCATTTGATGCGCAGGGAATCGAGATTCCGTTTGACCAGATGGAAGTGACTTTGAAGAATAAGGATGTATAGCATATGGAAAAAATAATAGAAATGTGCTATTATATAAAGTTGACAAAAATAGAAATAATTTTTAGGAGGCAATAGAGATGACAAAGATTGATATTCTTTCAGGATTTTTAGGTGCAGGCAAGACAACATTGATTAAGAAACTGATTGCCGAGGCATATCAGGGTGAGAAGCTTGTATTGATCGAGAATGAATTTGGTGAGATCGGTATTGATGGCGGTTTCATGAAGGATGCAGGTGTGGAAGTCACAGAGATGAATTCCGGTTGTATCTGCTGTTCCCTTGTTGGAGATTTTGGTACAGCATTGAAGAAGGTAATCGTGGATTATGCACCAGATCGTGTAATCATCGAGCCATCCGGTGTTGGTAAGCTGTCAGATGTTATGAAGGCAGTTGAAGATGCAAAGCAGGATGCGGATGTTGTAATCAACAGTGCAACAACCGTTGTTGATGTGGCAAAGTGCAAGATGTATATGAAGAACTTCGGTGAGTTCTTCAACAACCAGGTAGAAAGTGCTGGAACGATTGTACTTTCCCGTACACAGAATGTACCGGAGAAGAAGGTAAACGATACAGTTGCTATGCTGCGTGAGCATAACAAGGATGCAGCCATTATCACAACACCTTGGGATGACATCGACGGTAAGGTAATCTTGGATGCGATGGAACATGCAAATACGCTCGATAAGCTGATCAAAGAGGCAGTTGAGATTGCAAGAAAGCATGAGGAAGAGCATCATCACCACGATCACGATCATGACCATGAGGAGCATGAACATCATCATGATCACGAGCATGAGGAGCATGAACATCATCATGATCACGAGCATCATCATGATCACGACCATCACGAGCATGGACCTGGATGTACATGTGGCTGCCACGACCATGACCACCATCATGATCATCATGCAGATGAGGTATTTACAAGCTGGGGCAAGGAGACTGCTAAGAAGTTTGCAGATGCCGATATGGAACAGATCCTGAAGACACTGGCTGACAACGCAGACGAATATGGTATCATCCTGCGTGCCAAGGGTATTGTTCCAAATACGGACGGCGAGTGGATTCACTTCGACCTGACACCGGGCGAATATGAGATCCGTAAGGGCGCAGCTGATTACACAGGTAAGCTTTGTGTCATCGGAAGCAATCTGAAGGAAGATAAGCTGGCAGAGTTGTTCGGGGTTGCATAATCCCGGCACTTTGCGTAAAGGATAGAGAAGAAAGGAAATAGAGTATGGGACCAACAAAGGAAGTAGAAGAGATTCCGGTATATATGTTTATGGGCTTTCTGGAAAGCGGAAAGACAACCTTTGCGAACGAAACTCTGATTGACCGTGGATTTACAGAAGGCGAACCGACCCTTCTGCTTGTCTGCGAAGAGGGAATCGAGGAGTACGATGAGGAGTATCTGAAGAGTCAGAATATCTTCGTGGAATATCTGGAGGAATCCAACTTAAATACCGAATATCTGCTTGACCTGCAGGATAAGTATAAGCCGACCCGTGTGATGATCGAGTATAACGGTACATGGAAGATGGATAAGCTGTTTTCCATCCGCGTGCCAAAGGGCTGGACAATCGTACAGGTAATCACATTTGTCGATGCATCCACCTTTGATGTATATGTAGCAAATATGAAAGCGATGATGATGGAACAGTTATCGAGCGCAGATATGATCATCTTCAACCGATGCGATGAGAATACAAAGCGTGCGGAGTACCGCCGGAGCATTCGTGCGGTAAATCGTCGTGCGCAGGTGATCTTCGAGAACAAGGATGGCGCAGCCGATGTCGGTGATGAGGAGTTAGATCTGCCATATGAGATCGACAAGCCAAGTATCACACTCGAGGATGAAGATTATGGTATCTTCTATATTGATGCCTGCGACAATCCGGACAAATACGTCGGAAAGCAGATCACATTTAAGGCGATGGTACACAAGCCGAAAAGCTACAAGGCAAACGAATTCGTACCAGGTAGATTTGCGATGACCTGCTGTGCCGAAGATGTCGCATTTATCGGATTTAAGTGCTATTCCGATCTGGCAAAGCATCTGAAGGACAGACAGTGGGTAACAGTTACGGGAACCATTGACAAAGAATTTTATCCGGAGTTTGAGGGCGAAGGACCTGTGATCCGTGCCACGAAGATCGAACCGGCCAAACCAGCCGAAGAAGAACTTGTATATTTCAACTAATTAAGGAGAATTAGAAAGGAGGAACCGCGATGGTTCTATCATGTGAAGATGTATCCCTTGGATACGAAGGAAAACCAGTGGTTGAACATCTGAATTTCCGTCTCGAACAAGGAGATTATCTCTGCATCCTTGGAGAAAACGGTTCCGGAAAAAGTACTCTGATGAAAGCGATTCTGGGACTGAAAAGTCCTATGCAGGGAATGCTTGTCAGAGGCGAAGATTTGAAAGCAAATGAAATTGGATATCTGCCACAGCAGACTGTGACACAACGCGATTTTCCTGCATCCGTGCAGGAAATCGTTTTGTCAGGGTTCTTGTCGAAACGTGGCATGCGTCCATTCTATAACAAAGAGGAGCGGAAAATCGCACAGAAGAACATGAAACGGCTGGAGATTGAACCATTCATGAAGAAATGCTACCGCGATCTGTCCGGTGGACAGCAGCAGCGCGTGTTGCTTGCGCGGGCACTCTGTGCAACCTCGAAGCTCTTGTTGCTTGATGAGCCGGTAGCGGGATTGGATCCACGTGTGACAGCCGAGATGTATGAGCTGATCCAGAAGCTGAACCGGGAAGGTATCACGATCATTATGGTATCGCACGATACACAGGCAGCCGCACAATATGCGAACAAGGTGCTGCATGTGAGTGATAAACCAGAGTTTTTCGATTCCAAGGAAGCGTATTTGAAGAGCGCAATCGGCAGACAGTATGCGGATTACGCAACGACAAGAGAAGAAGGAGTATAGATATGTGGAATACATTAGTTGAATACCTGCAATATCCATTTGTCCGTCGGATCTTAGTTGCTGGTGTGCTGGTTGCCTTTTGTGCATCCATGCTTGGCGTGACACTTGTGTTAAAACGCTTTTCTTATATTGGAGACGGACTGTCCCATGTGGCATTTGCTGCGATGGCAATCGCGATGGTGCTGCGGATGACGAACAATACACTTATAATATTGCCGATCACGGTTGTGGCAGCAATCCTGATGCTGAAGACTGGACAGAATGCGAAGATCAACGGAGATGCCGTGATTGCGATGCTTTCCGTTGGATCGCTGGCATTTGGATATCTGATCATGAATGTATCCGGAACATCGCAGAATGTATCCGGGGATGTGTGCTCGACACTGTTTGGCGCGGCATCCATACTCACATTATCGAATACAGATGTGTGGATCTGCCTGATTATGTCGCTGTTGGTACTTGTGTTCTACATCTTGTACTATCACAAGATCTTCTCGGTGACATTTGATGAGAATTTTGCACGCGCAACCGGTATTCATACGGGCGCCTACAATGTGCTGATGGCGGTAGTCACAGCCGTTGTGATCGTAGTTGCGATGAATATCGTCGGATCACTTCTGGTATCGGCGCTGATCATATTCCCGGCACTTTCCGCAATGCGTGTATTTAAGAATTATAAGAGTGTGTTTATCTGTTCTGCTGTGTATGGTGTGGTATCCTCTGGCGTGGGAATCCTCATTTCCATCGCGGCATCGACACCGGTCAGTGCGACGATCGTAGCGATTGACATCGTATTATTTGTGATATTCAGCATCATCGGAATCGCACTGCACAGAGAGTAGAGGTGGCGATGATGAAGCACAGACATTTAAAATCAATCGGGATTGCTCTTGTTCTTTGTCTGTCCCTGCTTTCCGGGTGTGCCAAGCCGGTGCAAATGGCGGACAAAGACGAAAATGTGATCCTATGTACGACCTTTGCAGCGTATGACTGGGTGCGGGAAATCCTTGGAGACACAGATACATTTACATGCCGGATGCTGGTCGATAACGGTGTGGACTTACACAGCTACCAGCCAAGCGCACAGGATATCATGAAGATCGCGAATTGCCGGATGTTAGTCTATGTCGGTGGCGAGAGCGATACATGGGTGAGCGATGCGCTTGTGGAGTCCGGAAATGAAAATATTGTTGCAATCAGTCTGTTAGATCTGGTTGGTAACCGCGCGTTAAATGAAGTGGAGTTAGAGGGTGTGGAAGAACACCATCATCACGATCATGACGATGAAGACCATGACCATGAAGCAGAACCGGCAGACCATGCAGAGGGCGAAGCAGACAATACGGATGGACAGAATGCTGCAGAGGATGACCATTACGATGAGCACGTGTGGTTATCCCTGAAAAATGCAATCGTCTGCACCGAGACGTTAGCAGATGCTATTACGGAACTGGATTCTGACAATGCAAAACAGTATGTGACAAACGCTAAAACATATACTGGAAAGCTGGAAGCGTTAGATGATGACTATCAGACGATGCGGGACGCAGCCACACAGACGACGATCTTGGTCGGCGACCGGTTCCCGTTCCTGTATCTGGCAGAGGATTATGATATTCATTACTTTGCCGCATATTCGGGCTGTTCTGCAGATGTGGAGGCAAGTGTGCATACAGTTACCTATCTGGCGGAGAAGCTGCAGGAGTACAAGTTGCAAGCCATCTATGTGGTGGACAATGGTACCGACAGCCTCGCGAATACGATTGCGGAATCCGCAGAGATGCAACCCAAAATTCTGCATCTGTCGTCCATGCAGTCCGTGACGAAGGACGACATAGAAAAAGGATGCACATACCTGTCTTATATGGAAGAAAATCTGCAAATGCTAAAACAAGGTTTGCAGGCACCATAAATGGAATTCACATTTTCTTGACATTTTCTTCAAAATTTAACCATAGCTTGGGGTTATGATTAAGCCATAACAAAGATAAGTAATAAAACTTATGTCGAATGGAGGAATTGATATGATGGATGAATTTGAGAATAACAGAGAAAATGAACATGTGGATCAGACACCACATGCGGAGACACCGTATGACACCGGAGATGGTAATACGGATAATTTGAAGCGTACTGAACAGCAAACAGAACAGAATGCAGAGCATAGACAGGAGGATGCCTATACACAGGCACAGCAGTATGGAAGTACTTACTACGGTGATATGCGTACACAGGAATATATGCAGGCGATGGCAGAACGTGCCCAGCAGATGAGCCAGGGTACCGAGCATTATTATAATAACAATTACCAGCAGCCGAATCAGAATGCATATAATTATGGACAGAACAATTATTATCAGAATGGTTTCCAGAATGCAGACGCAGAACAGCCAAAGGCAAAGGTAAAGAAAGCAAAGAAACAGAGAGTCAAGAAAGCAAAATCACCGAAGACGCCACATAACAAGCGTACCTTCTGGAAGAAGGGTGTGGCAGTTGTTGCAAGTGCAGCCGTATTTGGTGGTGTTGCAGGTGGTGCATTCTACGGAATCGCGGGAAACCAGATCAAGAAGCTTGATGCACTTACAAACACAACGACAGAGGTCGCTTCCACAACATCGGCAGCGACAACCCAGTCTTTGAGCCTGACATCAACCGCTTCGGTTGGAAATGGCATGGATGTCTCCACAATCGCAGAAAATGTTATGCCAAGCGTTGTTGCCATTAACATTTCGGCAATCGTGGAGCAGCAGGGTATGTTTGGTTATACACAGCAGTATGAGGCAGAAGGCTCCGGCTCCGGTATTATCATCGGTGAGAATGACAGCGAGCTTTTGATGGTGACAAACAACCATGTTGTCAGTGATGCCACAACCGTAAATGTAACGTTTGCAGATGGTGAGAGCTACGAGGCACAGGTAAAGAGTACCGATAGCGACACGGACCTTGCAATCGTTGTTGTAAAGCTCAGTGATATAAAGGAATCCACGATGAATCAGATCAAGATCGCCACGATTGGTGATTCGGATTCCCTGAAGGTCGGTGAACAGGTCGTAGCCATCGGTAATGCACTTGGCTATGGACAATCCGTTACAACCGGTATTGTCAGTGCAAAGGATCGTACAAACAGCACGAATACAACACCGCTCATTCAGACCGATGCAGCCATTAACCCTGGTAACAGTGGCGGCGCACTTCTGAATATGAAGGGCGAAGTTATTGGTATTAACTCTTCGAAGTATTCCGATACAACGGTTGAAGGTATGGGATATGCAATTCCAATTACAGCCGTACAGGATCGTCTGGATGATCTGATGAACCGTCAGACACGTGAAAAGGTTGACGAGAGCGAGAAAGGTTATCTTGGAATCTCCTGTGCAACCGTATCTTCCGATGTGTCAGAAGCATATGGTATTCCAGAGGGCGTGCTTGTCACAGATGTTGCAAGCAAGAGTGCCGCTGAGAAGGCAGGTATCAAAGCAAATTATGTGATTACAAAGATTGATGGACAATCCATCAGCAGTGCTGAGGAACTGACAGAAAAGCTGAATTATTATGCAGTTGGTGAGACAGTGCCAATCACATATGAATACCTGAAAGACGATGCGTATGTGGAGAAAACCGTCGATGTTACATTGATGGAAAATCCAAACGCAAATAACAAATAAAATTTACAATCATCCGTGATTTTTCTCCCCTAAAGAGTGCGGTTTTCCGCACTCTTTTCTTATACATGGAAATACACAATTTTTTCACAAAATTATGATAATTTTCCTTGACATTTACTATATGTAGTGGTAGTCTACCAATAGGGTTAGCACTCGATAGATATGAGTGCTAATAAATAAAAGAGGTGATAAGATGGAATTAGATGAGCGTAAGGTAAAAATCCTGAAAGCCATTATTTCCAATTACCTAGAGACTGGGGAACCGGTAGGTTCCAGAACAATCTCAAAGTACACGGATCTGAATTTAAGTTCCGCTACGATTCGTAACGAGATGGCAGATCTGGAGGAAATGGGATACATTATTCAGCCGCATACATCGGCAGGACGGATTCCGACAGATGCCGGATACCGGTTCTATGTCGATCAGCTGATGGATGAAAAGGAAGAGTTTGCTGAGGTTGCAAAGCAGGAGCGTGACACACTGTTAGAGCGGGTGGATCGCATGGAGGTGCTCTTAAAGCAGGTTGCAAAGGTACTGGCGTACAATACCAATTATGCAACGATGGTAACAGCACCAAATTATGAGAAAACAGTCAAGTTTATCCAGCTTTCCCTTGTTGATGAAAAAACACTTCTTGCCGTCATAGTGGTTGAGGGTAACATTATTAAGAATCAGATGATTCACATCAATGTAAGCCTTGATAATGAAGATGTTCTGAAATTTAATATCTTATTGAATACCTTCTTACAGGGTGCAAGCTTAGAAGACATCAATTTAGAGATGATTCAGGCGATGAAGAAGCAATCCGGAGGGTATGGCGAGATATTAGACCAGATCTTTCAGGGAATTGTGGAAGCGATACATGAGGCACAGGAACTTGAGGTTTATACCAGCGGTGCGACAAACATTTTGAAGTATCCGGAGCTTGGAGATATCTCCAAGACGAGTGAGCTGCTTGAAAAGCTGGAAGATAAAAATGAAGTATCACATTTGCTGGAAGAGACGACCGGAAAGGCAAACGAATCCGGAATTCAGGTATATATTGGAGATGAGACACCAAGCCTGAAAGATTGCTCTCTTGTTACAGCGACCTACCAGATGCCGGAAGGCGCAAAGGGAACGATTGGAATATTGGGACCGAAGAGAATGGATTATAAGAAGGTTGTCAGCACACTGAAGAATCTGACAATTGAACTCGATGAGATATTCAAGAAAGGCGAAGGGGTGAATGAGAATGGCCAATAAGACAAATGTAAATGCAAATAAAGAAGCGGAGACAGTCGAGGAAGTAAAGGCTGTGGATGATGCTCCGGTAACAGAAGGAACCGACGTGAAGGTGAACGAGGAAGAAACTGTTCCGGCAGACAAGAAAGAAGAAGTGGAAGCTGCAAAGCCGAAGCCGGTATCCAAGGGAAACCGCAGAGGCAGCAAGGCCCTTCAGCTGGAACTTGAGAAAGCGAAGGAGCTGGCAGCCGGAAACGAAGAAAAGTATAAGCGTCTGCTGGCAGAGTTTGAGAATATGCGCCAGCGTAACGAGAAGGAATCCAAGAAGATGTATGATATCGGAGCCAAGGAAGTTTTAGAGAAGCTGCTTCCGGTTGTTGACAACTTGGAACGTGCACTTTCCAGTATTCCGGAAGAGGATATGGACCGGGCATTTGAACAGGGTGTCGATAAAATCTACCGGCAGCTTATGGTATCACTTGAGGGACTTGGCGTAAAGCCGATGGATGCAGAAGGCAAGCCATTCGATCCGGATTACCACAATGCGGTAACACATGTAGAGGATGAGAATTACGGAGAGAACGTTGTAGCCGAAGAGATGCAGAAAGGCTATATGTACAAGGATCAGGTATTGCGATACAGCATGGTAAAGGTTGCAAATTAACCTTTTACAATAAATCATTTAGTATATTTTAAAGGATAATAATTAGGAGGAAAAATATTATGGGTAAGATTATTGGTATTGACTTAGGTACAACAAATTCATGTGTAGCTGTTATGGAAGGTGGTAAGCCAGTCGTTATCACAAACGCTGAGGGTTCAAGAACAACTCCTTCAGTTGTTGCATTTACAAAGACCGGCGAGCGTGTCGTTGGTGATGCAGCAAAGCGTCAGGCAGTTACAAACGCAGATAAGACAATCGCTTCTATCAAGAGACATATGGGTAGCGATTACAAGGTAGACATCGATGGTAAGAAGTATTCTCCACAGGAGATTTCAGCTATGATTCTTTCTAAGCTGAAGAGAGATGCCGAGAGCTATATCGGTGAGCCGGTTACAGAAGCAGTTATCACAGTTCCTGCATACTTCACAGATGCACAGAGACAGGCAACAAAGGATGCAGGTAAGATCGCAGGTCTTGATGTAAAGCGTATCATCAACGAGCCTACAGCAGCAGCTCTTTCTTATGGTCTGGATAACGAAGAAGAGCAGAAGATCATGGTATACGACCTTGGTGGTGGTACATTTGATGTATCTATCATTGAGATTGGCGACGGTGTCATCGAGGTTCTTGCTACAGCCGGTGATAACAAGCTTGGTGGTGATGATTTCGATAACGCAATTACACAGTATATGCTCGAAGAGTTCAAGAAGGCTGAGGGCGTAGACCTTTCAACAGATAAGATGGCTATGCAGAGATTGAAGGAAGCAGCAGAGAAGGCAAAGAAAGAGCTTTCATCCGCTACAACAACAAACATCAACCTTCCATTCATCACAGCTACCCAGGATGGTCCAAAGCACTTTGATATGGATCTGACACGTGCAAAGTTTGATGAACTGACAGCACATCTGGTAGATAAGACAAGAGTTCCTGTACAGACAGCATTGAAGGATGCAGATCTGACAGCAGCAGAGCTTGATAAGGTACTTCTGGTCGGTGGTTCTACACGTATCATCGCTGTTCAGGATATGGTTAAGAAGCTGACAGGCAAGGATCCGTTCAAGGGTATCAACCCGGATGAGTGTGTTGCAATCGGTGCTTCTATTCAGGGTGGTAAGCTTGCAGGTGATGCAGGTGCCGGCGAAATCCTTCTGCTGGATGTTACACCACTGACACTTTCTATCGAGACAATGGGTGGTATCGCTACACACCTGATCGAGAGAAACACAACGATTCCTACAAACAAGAGCCAGATCTTCTCAACAGCTCAGGATAATCAGGATGCCGTTGATATCAACATCGTACAGGGTGAGCGTGAGTTCGCAAGAGACAACAAGAGCCTTGGACGTTTCAGACTGGATGGTATCGCTCCTGCAAGACGTGGTGTTCCACAGATCGAGGTTACATTCGATATCGATGCAAACGGTATTGTAAATGTATCTGCAAAGGATCTTGGTACAGGTCGTGAGCAGCATATCACAATCACATCCGGAACATCCCTTTCTGATGAGGATATCGATAGAGCTGTTAAGGAAGCTGCTGAGTACGAGGCACAGGATAAAAAGCGTAAGGAAGCAATCGAGGTTCGTAACGATGCCGATGCTATGGTATTCCAGACAGAGAGAGCTTTGAACGACGTAGGAGATAAGCTTTCTGCAACAGATAAGACAAAGGTAGAGGCTGACCTGAAGGCTTTGAAGGATATCATCGAGAGCACAGATCCAGATGCTATGACAGACTACGATGTAGAGAAGATCAAGGCTGGTAAGGAAACACTGATGAACAGCGCACAGGAATTGTTCTCAAAGCTCTATGAGCAGAACGGTCCTGGAGCAAACGCTGGTACAGGCACAGGCACACCAGATTATTCAGACGATGTAGTTGATGGAGACTACAAGGAAGTCTAAGCGTTAAGACGGGGAGCAAGTTGATAAAAGCAGATTACGAATAATAAGGGTGAGTGCAGATGTCTGATAAAAGAGATTATTATGAAGTCCTCGGAGTCACAAAAGGTGTCTCCGAGGCGGATTTGAAAAAAGCTTACCGTAAGGTAGCGAAGAAATATCACCCGGACACAAACCCGGGAGACAAAGAAGCGGAAGAAAAGTTCAAAGAGGCTGCAGAGGCATACGCTGTACTGTCCGATCCTGAGAAGCGTGCAAAGTATGACCAGTATGGTCATGCTGCATTCGAGCAGGGCGGTGGTCCGGGCGGCTTCGGTGGATTTGACTTCTCAGATATGGGAGATATCTTCGGAGATATCTTCGGAGATATGTTCGGTGGCGGCAGCCGTCAGAGACAGTCCAATGGTCCGGTTAAGGGTGCAAATATCAAGACAACAGTGCGTGTAAGTTTTACAGACGCTGTATTTGGTACACAGACAGAGCTGGAGCTTCCGCTCAAGGATGAATGTACGGTCTGTCATGGTACAGGAGCGCAGCCGGGACATCAGCCGGAGACTTGTAGCAAATGTGCCGGAAAAGGTCAGGTTGTCTATACCCAGCAGTCATTGTTCGGTATGGCAAGAACCGTATCCGTATGTCCGGATTGTGGCGGTTCCGGAAAGATTATCAAGTATAAGTGCAGCAACTGTGCAGGCTCTGGTTATGTAAAGAGTAAGAAGAAGATTCAGGTCGCTATTCCGGCAGGTATTGATAATGGTCAGAGTATCCGTATTCGTGCAAAGGGCGAGCCGGGTATCAACGGCGGTGAACGTGGAGACCTGCTTGTAACCGTGCTTGTTGACCGGGATCCTAGATTCCAGAGACAGGAGTATGATCTTTACTCTTCTGAGCCGATTACATTTACACAGGCAGCGCTGGGAGGCAAGATCACAGTTACAACGATTGATGGACCTTATGAACTGGAGATTAAGCCAGGTACACAGACCGATACAAAGGTAAAACTGAAGGGCAAGGGTGTTCCGACACTTCGTAACAAGACAGTACGAGGCGATCATTACATCACACTGGTTGTTCAGGTACCAGATAAGCTGACAGAAGAGCAGAAATCGATTTTGAACCAGTATGCAAATACAACAGTAAATGCACGTTCCTCTACGGATGCGGCATCGTCTGGTTCTTCGATTTTTGGCGATCATAAGAGAAAGAAAGGGTTCAAAAAAGGATTATAGGTAAGGTAAAATGATGTGGACAAAACTGACCATCGATACAACGGTGGAAGCTGTTGATCTCATCTCTGCATTCTTGGATGAAAAGGGTGTGGAAGGTGTGATGATAGAAGATCATGTGCCACTTACCGAGGAAGATAAGGCTGCTATGTTTGTGGATATCCCGCTGGTTGATGGCGTGGATGATGGAACGGCAAAGGTTTCCTGCTACATAGATGACTCTTTCAATATAGAAACGTTAAGGGCGGATATAGCTGCAGAGCTTACCCGCCTTGAAGCGTTTATACCGGTAGGCAGCAAGAATATAACACTCTCGAATACAGAGGACAAAGACTGGATGAACAACTGGAAGCAGTTCTTCCATCCGATCCGTCTCTATGATGATATTGTCATCAAACCAACATGGGAGACGGTGGAAGATGCGAAGCCAGATGACATCGTGATCGAGATCGATCCGGGGATTGCATTTGGTACCGGATCGCATGAGACGACGAAACTTTGTATCGGACAGTTAAAGAAATATTTAAAGCCGGGCGATATGGTGTTTGATGTCGGCTGTGGAAGTGGTATCTTATCCATGATCGCATCAAGGCTTGGAGCAGGCTTTGTACATGGCATGGATATTGATGAGCTGGCTGTGCGGGCAAGTGAGGAAAATGCGAAACTCAATCATATGGGCGAAGATAAGATCAAGTTCTCGTGTGGCAATCTGCTTGCAGATAATTACATTGGAAAGGGAACAACCTTCCAGCTTGACCGTTCGACGATCAAGGAGACACAGCACCTTGATGTAGACAGACAGTATGATATCGTTGTTGCCAATATTCTGGCAGACGTGATCGTGCCGCTCTCTGCGGTAATCGGCCCATATTTGAAGGACGATGGATATTTTATTACATCTGGAATTCTGGATGTGAAAGAAAACGATGTTACAGATGCGATGAAGGCGAATGGATTTGAAGTCATCGATGTTGTGCATATGAATGATTGGGTATCCGTGATCGGAAGAAAGAAATAATTTGCGACAAATGGGGAGAACGCGGAATGATTGAAAGTCCGTCAAATCGCAGTATGAGTAACACCCGGTGTTTAAAGCCGGGTGTTATTTTAAAAGAGCGATATAAAATTGAAGAGGTGATCGGGGCAGGTGGATTCGGAATCACATACCGTGCATGGGATCCGCTCTTACAGTCGTATGTTGCAATCAAGGAGTATTATCCGTCCGGGATTGCGACGCGGAGCGCAGATTCGTCGAAGGTCTGTGTGCCGGTTGGACAGGAGCAGCGGGAATACCATCGGGGAAGAATTCGCTTTTTAAAAGAAGCGCAGGATGTGGCGCGGTTTCAGTCGGAGCCCAATATTGTAAGCATCTATGATTATCTGGAGGAAAATGATACTGCCTATATGGTCATGGAGTATCTGCATGGCTGTACGCTGAAACAATACATTCGGGAGCATGGAGGACGGCTGGATACGGATCATATCCTCCATATCTGTCTGTCGGTGTTGGACGCACTTGCAGTTGTTCACAAGGCGGGCATGATTCACCGAGATATCAGTCCGGAGAATATTTTTATCTGTGAGGATCTGACCGTCAAGCTGATCGATTTCGGCGCGGCAAAGCAGGTGTATCTCGATGGGGAACAGACGATGTCGGTTGTCTTAAAACCGGGATATGCACCGCCAGAGCAGTATGCAAAAAAGGATAAACAGGGACCGTGGACAGACATCTACGCGCTTGGTGCGACACTTTATTTTGCGGCGACCGGAGAGAAGCCGGAGGAATCGTTTGGACGTGTACTGGAGGATACGATAAAGCCAGTCTGTGAGGTGAACCCGGAGATCCCGCGTGCAATGTCGCAGGTGATCATGCGTGCGATGTCAGTAAAGATTGAGGACCGCTACCAGACGGTGGAGGCAATGCGGGAGGCATTGCTTGCCGGAGAGGGGCAGAATGCGCAGATGGAGCCGTATGTGATCCCAGCATCCCGGATTTCAAAGCGGGATTTGCCGAAGAAACGGGGCTTTCTGATTGGTGTAGCTTTCTGTATCGTAATTATGCTTGTAGTGACAGGAATCTGGATGGCGGGGCGTGTAGCGAAGAAGGCAGGGACGGCAACAGCAACCGAAATGAATGCAGCATCGACAGAGGCGCAGACAGCAACGATGGCGGATGCACAGACTGCCACGGACGCTGAACAGGCAGCAACAGAGGCGGAGAAAACGACACAGGCGGACAATCCGATGGTTATGCATGTGCCAACGAAGGAGGAGCTTGCCGAGCAGGAAAAATCCGATGCGATCCTGAATATCACGTCCTCGGAGACGGAACGCGTCAGTATTGATGCATTTGAATATATGAAGGATGGAAATCAGGGATACAGGATGGAATCCGCAGATGGTCTGGCGGCGGTTGCATATGAGGGAGACTGCGTAAAACTCTGCTTAAAGTATTATGACAGCATTCTGGGGGATACGCCGCAGGTGACAGATGATTTGATCTATTCCTATACCTTTGAACGATATGATTCTGACTATGGAATATACCGGGCAATCTATGATGCGGATGATACATCGGGTTACTGGGACTATGCAACTTTATATCCGCCAGAGTTTCATTTTGCAGATGATTCCTTTACATTGTATATTCCGCTTACTTCGGGGCTGGAGGATGGAAGGTACAAGCTATATTTTTCTTACGAAGATCCTGCTACACAGAAATCGGTGTTTCAGGCGACAATTGAATTTTATCTGAACAGGAGCGCGATGTAATTCGCGCTCCTGTTTGCATAAAAGCGTAAGATATACCAAATTTTACAAATTTTTGTATATTATTTGCATTTTTTGTTTGAGATTCCTCGCTTTTGTTAAGATGTGTTCAATCCATATTTGTAAATAAAACGTAAATTATACCGAATATATAGCCAAATTAGCAGGATTCAGTTTTGATGGTATTTTTTATGATACTATTTATAAAATGAATATTTGGGACTGGGGAAGAGAACAAACGATGAAAATTGGAATTTGCGATGACCGTTATGAAATACGGCACAAAGTAAAGGAAATATTACAGGAAACATATACAGAGGAACAAGGATTCTTAATTCATTCATATACTCCAAACGAAATAAAAATTGATATCGAAGATATGGTATTTGACTGTGAAATCCTGATCATGAATACGGATTATCCAGAGAGCGGCTTGCGGGGGGTGGCGATTGCCAAGCAGATCAATGCAGCATTTCCATTTTGTAAGATTATCTATCTGACCGAGAATGAAAATGCAATCAAGGATGTGTATGAGACCAATCATTGCTATTTTGTCCGGCAAAAGGATGCAGATCAAGTCATGGAGCTTGCAATGCAAAAAGCCGTTAATATGGTAAAGCAGGATACGGCGCGGAAATCACTGGAGATTATCTGTGACGGGCATCATGTATTTATCAATCGTCCGGATATTATTTATATCGAGAAGTGTGGAAGAACCATTAAAATCGTGACGCGGTTCCGGGAATACACCAGTTACAAGTCATTGGCAGGCATCCGCAAAATACTGGGAGACAATATGATACGTGTGCATGGTGGATATGTTGTGAATTTGACGTATATCACTTATTTAGGTGTGGAAACGCTGGAAGTACAGAATGGAAAGACAATCCCGATCGGCAGGACATACGACAAAGAAGTCAGAAAAGCCTATCAGGAATATTGGAAAAAATAAAAGAACATGGTAAAATAAAAATCGAGTATGTAAATACTCGATTTTTTTATGTGAGGACAAAACGATGTTGCGAATTGGAATCTGTGATGAAAATACGAAAGACCGGACGGTAATCCGACAGATTGTGACGGACACATTGTTCCGGGAAGAAGAATTAAGCTATATTGAATATGCGGAAGCAGAGACATTGGAACAGGAGATACAGGCAAGTACAGTGCCGTTTGATCTGTTGCTAATGGAAATGAAATATAAAAATACAAGTGGGTTACAGCTGGCAAAGCAGATACGGGAGAAAAATCTGGATGTTGATCTGCTGTTTGTAACAGATGAGTCAGATCATGTGTATGAAGGCTATCATGTGCAGGCACAGGGATATGTCTTAAAAGAAGATATGAAGACACAGCTTCCAGACTGTCTGCGGCAATATATGAAACGACGGGCGCAGACTGGTACGATTCTTGTGAAATCAGAGTCGGTTGTGCGCAGTATTCCGATTGCCACAATCCGCTATATAGAAAGCCGCGCCAGAGTGCTGTTGTTACATACAAAAAACGAAGTGATTCCATTTTATGGAAAGCTGGCGGATATTGAACATAAGGTGTTACAACATGGATTTGTGCGTATCCATCAGAGCTTTCTTGTACGGAAGGCCGCGATTGCAGCAATCAATGGATATGAGGCCGTTGTCGGGGAGGATACGCTTCCAATCAGCCGGAAATATTATAAAACGGTGCAGATGCAGTTTCAGCTCAAGCAGAAGATACAGGTGGCAGAGGAGGATATAGATCCGACAGTCACACGGAGTCTGGCGAAAAGCATGGAAAATAATGGCGCAATCATTGGAACAAAGGGCGAGTTGCTTGGAATCATCTACCGCATGAAAGATGGTGAAAGTCTGACGATTGGCAGAGATGCCGAAAAATGTCAGATCGTGCTGAAAAAATCCAACGTGAGCCGGGAACACTGTATTGTAAGACGGCTTGACGATGACACCTATGAAGTGGAGGACTGCTCAAAAAATGGTGTCTATGTGGAAGGTGCCTATCTTGGAAAAGGAAATAAGGTACAGGCGGAGACCGGAAACCGGGTATGGCTGTGTGATGAATCACAGGAATTTCGATTGGGATAGTGGAAAGCGGGAGTGAGACAAATGATCATAAAATGTGAAAAGGGAAAACATTACTATAACACAGTGGAGCATAGTGTGTGTCCATTTTGTGTACAGGTGGAGAAAAAGATAAATGAGCAGAAAAGTGAATTAAATAAACAGGAAGATGAATCTATTTGTATAACGGAAACAACAGATCTGTAAGAATATATAAAATATTCTTTCAAAACGTTATCAGATAAGGTATGATAGGAGACGTGCAGAAAAGCAGGAGGTAAATATTCGCTATGCCAAGGTTTTATGTGGAAGGATGTCAGGATGCACAGACTGGTATTACGATTATGGGAGAAGATGTGAACCATATAAAAAATGTATTGCGTTTGACAATCGGAGATACCATTACTGTGTGTGATGGTGCTGGAAAAGAGTATGAGTGTGAGATCGCGGAGATATCCAAAGAGCAGGTATATGCAAATATCGTAGATATCAATCAGAATGCAGCAGAACTTCCGTGTAATATCACATTGTTTCAGGGAATGCCAAAATCAGATAAAATGGAATTTATCATCCAGAAGGCGGTAGAACTTGGAGCAGCCGGGATTGTTCCGGTTATGATGAAACGGACTGTCGTGAAACTTGAAGATAAGAAGAAAGACAAAAAAAGAGAACGTTATCAGATGATTGCGGAGTCTGCGGCGAAACAGTCCGGACGAGGTATAATTCCTGAAGTCACCGGATTTATGTCATTTCGTGAAGCACTTCAATATGCAGGAAAGTTTGACCTGCTGATTGTACCGTATGAGAGTGCGGATGGAATTGCATACGCAAGGGAGATAATTGCACAGGCATCAAACCTTCCAGACGGCGCGAATATCGGAATTTTTATCGGACCGGAAGGTGGATTTGCAAAAGAAGAAATTGATGTAGCAAAGGAAGCTGGTGCGAAGATTATCACATTAGGAAACCGGATTTTGCGGACAGAGACTGCAGGGCTTGCAGTTTTATCTATTTTGATGTTCCAAATGGAGCAGTAGAGAAAATTAGAAATTTGTTCAGCACAGATTGATAGAAGGAAAAAAGTTATGGAATGTTATTTTGATAATGCAGCAACAACAGCTGTATTCCCAGAGGTAAAGGAACTGATGATGACACTGCTGGACGTGGATTATGGAAATCCATCGTCCCAGCACAAGAAGGGATTAACGGCGAAAGACTATGAGCGCACCGCGACAGAACAGGTCGCAAAGACGCTTAAATGTATGCCGAAGGAGATCGTATTTACATCCGGCGGCACAGAGGCAAATAACCTTGCTTTAATCGGAGCGGCACTGGCACACCGCCGTGCGGGCAAGCATATTATCACGACACCGATCGAGCATGCGTCAGTGCTTTCCACGGTGGAGTTCCTGCAGAAGGAAGGCTTCGAGATCAGTTTCATGGAAGTCGGTTCTGACGGAAAGGTAGATTTAGACAGCCTCTCGAAGCTGTTGCGTGACGATACGATATTAGTCAGCTGCATGTATGTAAATAATGAGATCGGAAGTATCCAGCCAATCGAGGCGCTTGTAAAGCTGGTAAAGGCGCACAATCCGCAGACACTTGTGCATGTCGATGCGGTACAGGCATATGGCAAATTAAAATTCACACCGAAGCAGCTCGGCGTGGATCTGCTCTCTGTGAGCGGGCATAAGATTCACGGACCGAAGGGAAGTGGAGCACTCTATATCAAGGACAAGACGTTGATCCGCCCGATCATTTACGGAGGTGGACAGCAGAATTTCATGCGTTCCGGTACGGAGAATCTACCGGGAATCGCAGGCATGGGACTTGCCGCAGAGATGATCTATACCGACCATGAGGCGAAGATGCAGCATGTACGCGAGGTGCGGGATTATCTAGTATCGGAGGTAACGAAGATCGAGGGTGTCTATGACCATTCCGGTGAGGCACCGCATATCGCGAGTATCAGCTTTGAAGGGGTGCGCGCTGCCGTTTTGATGCGTGCGATCGGCGATAAGGGTATCTATGTATCAGCAGGTTCTGCCTGTTCATCGAACAAACCACAGGTAAGCCATGTCCTGACCGCAATCGGATTGTCACAGGAGCAGTTGGAGTCGACACTCCGGTTCAGCTTCTGTGAGTGGAACACAAAGGAAGAAGTGGATTATTGCGTGGAAGTATTAAAGGAAACCCTTCCAATGCTGCGGCGCTATACACGGAAGAAATAATTGCTATTCCTCGTTATTTCTGTTATAGTGAAACGATGGAAATAAAACAACTATGGTAGTAGGAAATGAGGATTACGATGCAGTATAAGATGTTTTTGATCAAATATGCGGAGATCGGAACGAAAGGAAAGAATCGTTACGTCTTCGAGGAAATTATGTGCAAGCGTATGCGTGCACGCTTAAAGCCACTGGGCAAGTTTGAGGTACGCCGGGAATACGGACGTATTTTCGTCGAGGCGTTCTCGGATTACGATTACGAGGATGTCATGAAGGTACTCACAACGATCTTCGGTATCGTCGGTGTGTGCCCGGTCAAGGTTGTGGAGGAGTTGAGCTACGAGGCAATCTCCAAGGCAGTCGTTGCGCATGTGGCAGAAGAATATAACGATAAGCATTTTACATTCAAGGTAAATGCAAGAAGAAATAATAAGACATTTCCAAAGACTTCGATGGAGTTAAACTGTGATCTTGGAGCCGATCTGCTGGATGCCTATCCAGATATGACGGTCGACATTCATAAACCGGATGTATTCATCAACGTGGAAGTGCGAAATGTCACCTATATTTATTCCCAGATCATTCCGGGACCGGGTGGACTTCCGGTCGGCACGAATGGTAAGGGTATGACGCTTTTGTCTGGCGGTATCGACAGCCCGGTTGCGGCATATATGATCGCGAAGCGTGGTGTGGAGATTGAGGCAGTGTATTTCCATGCACCACCATTCACAAGCGAGCAGGCGCGGACGAAGGTTATCGATCTTGCGAAGATTGTGTCGAAGTATTCAGGTGTGATCAAACTTCATGTGGTGCCGTTTACCGATGTGCAGCTTGCCATCTATGACAATTGTCCGCATGATGAACTGACGATCATCATGAAGCGGATCATGTATCAGATCGCGCAGGAGATCGCACTGAAAGAAGACTGCCAGTGCCTGATCACCGGAGAGAGTATCGGACAGGTATCGAGCCAGACGACACAGAGTCTGCTCGTCATCGACAGCGCAATCGATAAGCTTCCGGTATTCCGTCCATGTATCGGTATGGATAAGCAGGAGATCATTGATATCTCAGAGAAGATCGGAACGTATGAGACGTCCATTCTTCCATATGAAGACTGCTGTACAACATTTGTAGCACAGCATCCGGTGACAAAGCCGAAGATGGAGCAGATCTTAGAATCAGAGAAGGCACTTGTCGGTAAGATTGAGCCTCTGATCGCGAAGGCAGTCGAAGACGTCGAAATTGTATATTGTCGTTAATAAACAGGATAAATCAGGCAGGAAGTGAGAGACGTGGAAAAAAGTAAAAAGGGAATCGTATGTATTTTGTTATCTGCATTTTGCTTTTCTCTTATGAGCTTATTTATCCGGCTAGCCGGAGATGTGCCGACGATGCAGAAATGCTTCTTCCGGAATCTGGTTGCGATGCTTATCGCAATCGCTGCACTGGTGAAGGCACATCAGCCATTTCGAATCGGAAAGGGAAATCTGAAGTATCTGCTCTGTCGTGCCATCGGTGGTACGTGTGGATTGATCTGTAATTTTTATGCGGTCGATCATATTTCTATATCAGATGCTTCCATGCTCAATAAGCTGTCACCGTTTTTTGCGATTATCTGCTCGTTCTTCGTGTTGAAGGAGGTTGCGGGTAAGCTGGACTGGGTGACCGTAATTGCAGCATTCGTCGGAATGCTGCTTGTTGTGAAGCCGACGATGAGCATGGAGACAGTGCCGGCTCTGATCGGGGCACTCGGCGGATTTGGCGCCGGTTTTGCGTATACGTTTGTCAGAAAGCTTGGACAACGCGGAGAAAATAGTATGATTATCGTATTGTTCTTCTCCGCCTTTTCCTGTGCAGTGACATTGCCTTTTTTCGTGTTCCAATATCAGCCGATGAGCGGGCTTCAATGGCTGTTTCTGATCTGTACGGGAATTTCGGCTGCAGGAGGCCAGATCTTCATCACGAAGGCGTATTCGTATGCACCGGCAAGGGAAATCTCGGTGTATGATTTCTCTATTGTGCTTTTTACGGCATTATGGGGATTCCTGTTCTTAGATCAGATCCCGGATTACCTGAGCGTGATCGGATATGTGGTGATCATCGGAACGTCTGTGGTGAAGTGGTATATCACGATTGAACGGCCGCACAGACAGGAAATTCACAGGGAACATGAGTTAAATGATAGATAATACAGAGAATAGTCAGAGAAAGAATAAGATAGAAGATACAGAGCAGTCAGCCTGTACGCTTTGCCCGCGGGATTGTAAGAAAAATCGTGCGGACGGCGAGATCGGTGTCTGTGGAGAGACCGCTGCCATGCGGATCGGACGGGCTGCTCTGCATATGTGGGAGGAACCGTGTATTTCCGGAGAGAAAGGCTCCGGGGCGGTTTTTTTCACCGGGTGTCCGCTTCACTGCGTGTATTGCCAGAATTACGCAATCTCGGATGGCGGCACCGGCAGGCAGATCACAGTGGAAGCGCTTGTGCAGATATTTCGTGATTTAGAAGCACAGGGCGCGGCGAATATCAATCTGGTCACTGCGGATCATTTTATCCCGCAGGTGGCACAGGCAATCCGACAGGCGAAGGACCAAGGATTTTCCCTGCCATTTATCTATAACACAAGCAGTTATGTCCGGGTGGAAGCGTTGCGTATGTTAGATGGATTGGTGGATGTCTATCTGCCGGATATGAAATATATGGATGTGGATACGGCGGCGAAGTATTCCCACGCACCGGACTATCCGGTGGTGGCGAAGGCTGCGATTGCGGAGATGGTGCGCCAGTGTGGTGAGGTTGTCCTTGATGCGGAGGATGCGTATATAAGACGTGGCGTGATCGTACGGCATATGTTACTGCCAAAGCATCTGTTAGAAGCAGAGAAGATTATACGATATCTTTACGAGACGTATGGAAACCGGATCTATATCAGTATGATGAGCCAGTACACACCGGTTGGTGATATCGGGGTAAGGTTCCCGGAGCTTGCAGATAAAGTTCGCCGGAAATCGTACCGCAAACTGCTTGATTATGCAGTGAACTTAGGCGTGGAGCAGGCGTTTTATCAGGAAGGGGAAGTGGCAAAAGAAAGCTTCATCCCGGAATTTTATAAGGAATAACAGGAGAGACAACATGGATATATTACAGGTAATCGCAGATGAATTGCAGATTAAAAAAGGTCAGGTAGAAAAGTCGGTTGAACTGATCGACGAGGGTGCAACGATTCCATTTATCGCAAGATACCGAAAGGAAGTGACCGGCTCCTTAAATGATGAGCAGTTACGTGCGCTGTCTGAGCGTCTTGTGTATCTGCGGAACTTAGAGGAGAAGAAAGCGTCCGTACTTGCAACGATCGAGGAGCAGGGCAAGCTGACAGACGAATTAAAGAAACAGATCGAAGCAGTAATGACGATGGTAGCATTGGAGGATCTGTACCGTCCATACCGTCCAAAGCGTCGGACAAGAGCGACAATCGCCAAGGAGAAGGGCTTGGAACCACTTGCAGAGATCTTACGTGCACAGGCAACAACAAGGACGATCGAGGAAGAGGCAACCGCTTTTGTTGATGCAGAAAAAGGCGTGGAAAGCGTACAGGATGCCATCGACGGAGCCAAGGATATTCTCGCAGAAGTGTATGCGGATGATGCGGATTACCGGACGAAGCTTCGTGCGATGACAAAGGAGAGCGGAAGCCTTGTAGCAAAGGCGAAGGACGAGGAAGCAGATTCGGTCTATGAGATGTATTATGATTTCTCAGAGCCAATCAAAAAGCTGGTTGGACACCGGATTTTAGCAATCAATCGTGGCGAGGCAGAGAAATTTCTGACAGTGAAGATCGAGGCACCAAGACAGGAAATTTTACTCTGGCTTGTAAAGCAGATTATCGGAAATATGAAGCATGATAGTGCAAGCTATCTCTATGAGGCAATTACAGACAGTTATGACCGTCTGATCGCGCCTTCCATCGAGCGTGAAATACGGAATGAACTGACGGAGAAGGCAGAGGAGGGCGCCATCGGCGTATTCGGCAAGAACCTCCATCAGCTTTTGATGCAGCCGCCAATCTCCGGACAGGTTGTACTTGGCTGGGATCCGGGATTTGCACACGGAAGCAAGCTGGCAGTTGTCGATGAGACCGGAAAAGTGCTTGATACCGTCATTATCTACCCGACAAAGGGACAGAAAAACTATGATGCGGCGAAGCAGGTGTTGAAGAAGCTGATCGCAAAATATCATGTGACACTTATTTCTCTCGGAAATGGTACCGCAAGCCGGGAGTCGGAAGCGATGATCGTCGAGCTGATGAAGGAACTGAACGTGGACTTAAAATATGTCATCACGGATGAGGCGGGCGCATCGATTTATTCTGCAAGCAAGGAGGCAACCGAGGAATTCCCGGATTTCGATGAGTGGCAGAGAAGTGCGGCAAGTATTGCAAGAAGAATTCAGGATCCGCTCGCAGAGCTAGTGAAGATCGATCCGAAATCCATCGGTGTCGGACAGTACCAGCATGACATGAACCAGAAGAATCTTGGCAATGCCCTTAACAATGTTGTGGAAGATTGTGTAAACTCAGTCGGAATTGATTTGAATACAGCCAGTCCGGCATTGCTTTCGTATGTGTCCGGTATCAATAAGACACTGGCAAAATCAATCGTGTCATACCGCGAGACAAATGGCAGCTTCAAGAACCGTAAGGAGCTTTTGAAGGTGCCGAAGCTTGGACCAAAGGCATACGAGCAGTGTGCCGGTTTCCTGCGTATCCATGGCGGAAGCGAAGCACTGGATGCGACAAGCGTTCATCCGGAAAGCTACGAGGCAACCAAGGCTTTGATGGAGAAAATCGATGTTTCCGAGGATGATATCAAGCATGGCGGCATGAAAGGCATCAGCAAGAAAACAAAGGATACGAAGAAGCTTGCGGAAGAGCTTGGAATCGGTGAACCGACGCTTGTCGATATCGTGAAGGAACTGGAGAAGCCGGGCAGAGATCCGCGAGAGGAGATGCCAAAGCCGATCCTTCGAAGCGATGTACTGGAGATGAAAGATTTAAAACCGGGTATGGAGCTGAAAGGAACGGTGCGGAATGTGATCGACTTTGGTGCGTTTGTCGATATCGGTGTGCATCAGGATGGACTCGTGCATATTTCCCGGATGTCAGACAAATACATCAAGCATCCGCTGGAGGTTGTATCGGTTGGAGATATCGTGGATGTGACGGTAATGAGTGTCGATCTGGACAAGCATCGGATACAGTTATCTATGATAAAATAGGGTGAAATAGAAAAATTTTAAAAAAAATCAAAAAATATGAAAATTTTTCTTGCATATTGAAAAGTTATTTGGTAAAATAGCCTATGTTGTGAGCCCGCAAAGAAGAAATATGCAGGCAGGGCTTAATATTTGTCAAGGAGGTGCTAACGGTGGCAAAGTGTAGTATTTGTGAAAAAGGAGCTCATTTCGGTAACAATGTGAGCCATTCTCATAGAAGATCAAACAGAATGTGGAAATCAAACATCAAGTCTGTGAAGGCAGTAGTTAACGGTACTCCTAAGAAGATTTATGTTTGCACACAGTGCTTGAAGTCTGGTAAGGTTGAGAGAGCCTAAGCAGATGGTAAAAAAACAGCATATTAGTATGCTGTTTTTTTTATGCCGTCCGTTGATACGCAGAGATGACAAATAAATAGAATTGCATAGCAGGTAAAAGTTGCTAAATCCTGTTAAAAAGGGTATAATGTCACTATATGACTTTAAACAGCCGGAATCAGTCTGGCTTATTACGGAAACGGAGGTAAACGCATGAAGGGTTATTTATCGAATGAAAACGGTGAAATCATTATAGAGAATGAAGTTATTGCCCAGTATGCCGGACACGCTGCATTGGAGTGCTTCGGTATTGTTGGTATGGCAACCATCAGCATGAAGGATGGTATTGCGAAGCTTTTAAAGGGCGACAGTATCAGCAAGGGTGTCAATGTAGTCATCGGTGAGAACAATGAGCTGTCTATTGATTTTCACATTATTGTGGCATATGGTGTCAGCATTTCGACGGTATGTGACAATCTGATCAGTACCGTACAGTATTCCATCGAAGAGATGACAGGTATGAAGGTGAAGGCAATCAACATCTTTGTTGAGGGCGTTCGTGTGATAGATTAATAACATAGATCAGGAGGACAGACAAAGTGGCTACAAAGGTAATTGATGCCCAGTTGTTACAGAAAGCATTTATTGCTGGCGCATACAACTTAGAGAGAAATAAAGATTATATCAACGAATTGAACGTATTCCCGGTGCCGGATGGCGATACAGGTTCCAATATGTCACTTACGATCATGGCGGCAGCCAGAGAGGTAAGTGCACTGGAGAACCCATCGATGGATGAGCTTTCCAAGAAGATTTCCAGCGGTTCCCTGCGTGGAGCAAGAGGAAATTCCGGTGTTATCTTATCCCAGCTTCTGCGTGGCTTCTGCAAGGAGATCAAGGGCAAGAAGCAGATTACAGTATCGGTACTTGCAGATGGTTTCGTACGTGCCGTAGAGACGGCATATAAGGCAGTTATGAAGCCAAAGGAAGGTACAATCCTGACTGTGGCAAAGGGCGTCGCAGAGAAGGCAGTGGAGCTTTCTGAGATGGACATGGATTTCGAGACACTCGGACAGGAGATTCTCGATCATGGTAACGAAGTGTTAAAGCAGACACCAGAGCTGTTGCCAGTATTAAAGGAAGCAGGTGTGGTTGATTCTGGCGGACAGGGACTGATGGAGTTTCTGACGGGTGCATACAACGGCCTGACAGGAAAAGAAGAGATCAAAGAGCCGGTGACATCCGGCGGTGCAGCGAAGGCACAGACGATGTCTTCGGAAGAGATTGATACATCCCATATCAAATATGGTTACTGTACAGAGTTTATCATTATGCTTGAGAAGGAATACAATGCAGAGATCGAGGCAAAGTTCAAGGAGTTCTTAACTTCAATCGGTGATTCTCTCGTTGTTGTATCGGATGATGAGATCGTGAAGGTACATGTGCATACGAATCATCCGGGACTTGCGTTTGAGAAAGGTCTGGAGTATGGTTCCCTTACAAGCATGAAGGTCGACAATATGCGTGAGGAGCATAAAGAAAAGGTCATTCATGAGCAGGATCGCAAGAAGGCTGCCGAGCAGGAAGCTGCGAAGGAAGAGCCGAAGAAGCCATTTGGGTTTGTGGCAGTTTCCGTCGGAGAAGGCTTGAATGATATCTTCAAGGATCTCGGTGTCGATCATATCATTGAGGGTGGACAGACGATGAATCCAAGTACGGAGGATGTGTTAGATGCAATCTCCAAGGTAAATGCAGAAACTGTATTTGTATTCCCGAATAACAAGAATATTATCTTAGCAGCCAATCAGGCAGCCGAGATTGAGGAAGAGAAACAGGTGATTGTGATTCCAACCAAGACGATTCCACAGGGTATCAGTGCGCTCATTTCGTTTGATGAGACAGCAACTGCCGAGGCAAATCAGGCTGGCATGGAAGATGCGATTACTGCAGTGAAGAGTGGACAGGTTACCTATGCCGTGCGTGATACTTCCATCGATGGCAAGGAGATCAAGACCGGCGATTATATGGGTATCGACGATGTAGGTATCCAGGCGGTTGGACAGGATATCACAGAGGTGGTAAAGGATCTGATTGGTGCGATGGCAGATGAGGATTCCGAGCTTCTGAGCATCTACTACGGCAGCGATGTCGAGGAGGAGAAGGCAAATGCACTGGTAGAAGCTGTGCAGGCAGCGTATCCGGACTTTGAAGTCGAAGCGCATGCAGGCGGACAGCCAATCTACTATTACATTTTGTCTCTGGAATAAAGTGAATCAACGAAATTGTCGGAAAACAATTTCATGTATAAATCCTGACAGAACGTGTGTTTTGTCAGGATTTTGTTATAGAATATGGAAAGAAAAATATGAGAAAAGAAGACAGTATCCAGACAATTAAAGGGATTGGAGAAAAGACGGCGGAAAGCTTTGCGCGGCTTGGCATTTTTACGATCGATGATCTGCTGCATACATATCCTCGTAACTATCTAAGCTACGAGGAACCGGTGTGTATCCGGGATGCAGCAGTTGGCGAGCGGCATGCGATCCGGGCGATGATCACCTCCTATGTGACCGTCAAGCAGGTGCGGAGCTTAAAGCTTACAATCCTGACCGTCAGTGACGGTGATATGACGATGCATATGACATGGTTTAATCAGCCATTTTTAAGAAATGTGTTCCACAAGGGGGATTCGTATATCTTCGTTGGAACGGCCAAAGTAAAAAATGGCATGCGTGTCATGGAGCAGGCAGAGTATTATAAACTTCCGGTGTATGCCGGGATGCAGCAGGAAATGCAGCCGGTTTATCCGCTTACGAGCGGACTTTCGAACAAGACATTCCAGAAAGCCATCATGGCAACACGGGAGCTGATTTGTCAGATGGACGATTATGTACCGGAGGAGGTACGGGCAGAGCACAGTCTGATGGAATTATCGGAGGCGTATGAGAACATTCATTTTCCGATGAATCAGGCTGTCTTAAAAAATGCGATCCGCAGACTTGCTTTTGACGAGTTTTATCAGTTCCTCTATGATATGGCATCCATGAAGAAGACAACGCAGTTACAGGAGAATCTGCATAAGATCGTACAGGGCAAGGCAGTTGCGGATTACATATCGAATCTTCCGTTTTCCCTTACAAAGGGGCAACAGCAGGCAATCGAGGATATCTTAGCAGATATGGGTGGCGATGGTGTGATGAACCGCCTGATCCAGGGAGATGTTGGATCGGGAAAGACGGTCGTTGCGGCTGCAGCTCTGCTTGCCTGTGCGAAGGCTGGGTATCAGGGTGCGCTCATGGCACCGACGGAGGTGCTTGCGCGACAGCATTACGAGGAGTTGGCGGAGCAGTTTGCACAGTATGATATCCGCACGGCATGTCTCGTTGGCTCGACTCCACTGAAAGAGAAGCGGAGAATTTACGAAGCAATCCAGCAGGGGGAAGTCGATATTGTGATCGGTACGCATGCGCTGCTGGAAGATAAGGTGGAATTCAAAGATCTGGCACTGGTTGTAACTGATGAACAGCACCGGTTCGGCGTCAACCAGCGAAAGAAATTATCGGACAAAGGGTGTGGTGTTCATACGCTTGTCATGTCTGCCACACCGATTCCGCGGACGCTTGCCATTATTTTATATGCGGATATGGATATCTCGATTATCAAAGAGCTTCCGAAGGGCAGAAAACCGATCAAAAACTGTGTGGTTGGCACGAATTACCGCCAGACGGCATATCAGTTTATCGCCGGACAGATCGCCGAGCACAGTCAGATCTATGTGGTCTGTCCGATGGTGGAAGAAAGCGAGACGCTCGACGTGACGAATGTCACAGAATATGTGGATACGATGCGGGCAAATTTACCTGCAGGCACACGGATTGAGATGCTGCACGGACAGATGCGGGCAGATGAGAAAAATGAGATCATGAAACGGTTTTCGGAAGGTGAGATTGACGTGCTTGTATCGACAACGGTTATCGAGGTGGGCGTCAACAATCCGAATGCAACCGTGATGATGGTGGAAAATGCAGAGCGGTTTGGACTGGCACAGCTGCATCAGCTGAGGGGCAGAGTCGGACGTGGAAAGAAGCAGTCGTATTGTATCTTCATCAATGGGAAAGAATCCGAAGAATCAATGGAACGTCTGCGCGTGCTGGAAAATTCCAACGATGGATTCTTTATCGCAAGTGAAGACCTGAAACTCCGAGGACCGGGAGATTTCTTTGGAATCCGACAGAGCGGCGATGCATTGTTTGAGCTTGCGGATATCTACAATCATGCGGATATGCTGCAGCTTGCACAGGACATGCTCAAAAAATACGGAAAGACGATACAGCCGGTCCGCAGAAACCGGGGAGGAATCTCTGAGACCGTGTTATAGAAAAAACGCCAGATTTCCTATGAAAACGGTTGCCGAAAAGGGCAAAAAAGCATATAATAGGCACGTGTTTAATTAAATAAGATAAGAGGAATGACATGAAAGTAAAAGTAGGGTATATTACACGCTGGAGAAGAGCCATTTTCTTTACTCTGGTGGCATGTATTGTTGTATTTGGACTGGTATCTACCGTATGTGCGAAGCTGATCGAAGCGGCACTTGTTTCGAATATGGTAAGTGTTGCGGCACTGCTTCTGTGCATCGTTGTATTTGTGCTTGTATTGAGTGACAAATGGGAACGCTTTGAGGGCGAAGGAATCGCCGCGATTGAGAACGGGGAATTTACATATCATGATAAGAAGCGCCATATCGAGATTGCGATGGATGATATAAAAAGTGTAGATATCAAACCGATTACACTTGGACAGACAAGCAAGACGAATCTTGCGTATCTGCTCGTGATCAAGACGAATAAGAAGAAATATCAGATCGAGTCGGAGCGTGCCAGAGGACAGGCATACGATGAGGTTGACCTGCACCGATTATATATCTGGATACAGGAAAAACGTACAAAGTAAGAGGGTTACAGGGGAAGGAATCAGGTGAAGCAATGAAGAAAAATAATAATAAGGTATGGATTGCGGTGATCGCAGTGCTGGTTGTCGTGATCGCGGCATTGATCGTAGTGCTGGTGCGCAGAAAACCGAAGGATGACGTCGAGAAGGTAACCTCCGAGGAGGCAATCCAGACGGAGACAGAGGCAACGCCGGAGACAGCCTCGGATGCGACAGAAGCGGCAACAACAGAGGCGCAGGCGACACAGGATTGTTTTGTCAAAGTGACCAACAGCAATTCGTGGGAGAGTGCAAACGGATACAGCGGACAGCTCGATTCAACGATCACGAACAAGACAAGCGGTGCACTGAAAAACTGGGAGATTCGGATGACGGTGCCAGATAAGACGACATTAGATAGCTCATGGAATGGAACATTCAAGCTGGATGGAACGACATTATCGGTAAAGTGTGTGGATTACAATGCAGAGGTTCCAGCAAACGGCAATCTGAAGGATATCGGCGTCATCGTAACTGTGCCTTCACAGGCAGATCTGAAGGCCATCTGTGACAGCGCCGTGCTGTATGTAGATGGAAAAGAATACAAAGGAAGCAGTGCGTCTTCAACAACAGAGGCAACGGAGGCAAAGGAAGAGACGAAGCCGAAGGAAAAGACAGAGCCGGAGAGCGGTACCCCAGTTGACAATCATGGCAAGCTTACATTGAAGGGAACGGATATTGTTGATAAAAATGGAGACAAATATCAGTTAAAGGGTGTCAGTACACATGGTATCGCGTGGTTCCCGGAATATGTGAATCAGGATGCGTTCCAGAGTCTGCGTGATGATATGGGAGCCAATCTGATTCGTATCGCGATGTATTCCGGTGAAAATAACGGATATTGCACCGGTGGTGACCAGAAGCAGTTAAAGGAATTGGTGAAAACGGGTGTGGATGCAGCAACGAACCTTGGTATGTATGTTATTATCGACTGGCATGTATTAGGTGACCAGAATCCACAGACCTATAAAGAAGAGGCAAAGGCATTTTTTGAAGAAATGTCTTCTCTGTATAAAGATTATGATAATGTGATTTATGAAATCTGTAATGAGCCAAATGGTGGAACGACATGGGCAGACGTAAAATCCTATGCGGAAGAGGTGATTCCGATTATCCGCAAGAATGCGAAGGATGCCCTGATCATCGTAGGGACACCAACATGGTCACAGGATGTAGATATTGCGGCAGAAGATCCTGTTACCGGATATGACAATATCATGTATGCCGTTCATTTCTATGCGGCAACACATACGGATAACATCCGGAACAAAGTGACAACGGCGCTTTCCAAAGGACTGCCGATCTTTGTCAGTGAATTTTCCATCTGCGATGCATCTGGAAATGGTGCGATTGATTACGATCAGGCAGCAAAATGGTTTGATCTGATTGATTCCAACAATCTGTCTTATGCTGCATGGAACTTATCGAACAAGGCAGAGACGTCATCCTTGATTGATTCGTCCTGTACAAAGACATCTGGCTGGACAGACGAGGATTATTCTGAGACAGGAAAATGGCTCAAAAAGCAGATGCATGGAGAAAACTGATCAGGATGAACATGGCATATAGTCCAGGCATTCTAAAATAAATAGTAAAAGGAAGAAGAATATGCGTGTAATAGCTGGAACGGCACGTAGTCTGCCGTTAAAAACGATAGAAGGTCTGGAGACGCGACCGACGACAGACCGGATCAAAGAGACATTATTTAATATGCTGACCGGGTATGTGCCGCAGGCAAAATTCTTGGATTTATTTGCAGGAAGCGGCGGCATCGGAATTGAAGCGCTGTCCCGTGGGGCAGAGAGCTGTACCTTTGTCGAGCAGGCAAAAAATGCAGCCGCATGTATCGAGGATAACCTGAAATTCACGAAGCTTGCAGATAAGGCACAGGTGCGGAAGTTTGATGCGGTAAGTTTTGTCTCATCCCTGCCGGAAATTGATTATGATGTGATCTTTATGGATCCTCCATATAGCAAGGGACTGGAGCGCAGAGTATTAGAGGTGCTTTCCACAAAGAAATTTACGACAGATACCCTGATTGTAGTGGAAGCCGCATTGGACGAGGATTTCTCGTATGTGGATGCACTTGGATTTGAAATAACAAAAGATAAGCATTATAAGACGAACAAGCATGTCTTTTTGATGCAGAAGGAGAACGTATGAGCATAGCAGTTTACCCGGGCAGCTTTGATCCGGTTACGCTTGGACATCTGGATATCATTCGCAGATCAGCGGCGATATTCGACCATGTAATTGTCGGAGTTTTGAATAATACATCGAAAAAACCATTGTTTTCTTTGGAAGAACGTGTTAATATGTTGAAAGATGTAGTTTCCGAGATTGAAAATGTATCGGTAGAATCGTTTGACGGTTTGCTGGTGGACTTCGTCCGTCAGAAGAATACGAACGTGATCATCCGGGGACTTCGTGCCTTAACAGATTTTGATTTAGAGATGCAGATGGCACAGAGCAACCGCATGGTTGCCAAGGATGTCGACACTGTGTTTTTGTCGACAAGCACGCAGTACTCGTATCTGAGTTCCAGCGTGGTAAAGGAATATGCAAGGTATGGTGTTGACCTGACTGAATTTGTTCCCGCGTGCATTATTCCCAAATTAATCGAGCGAATGAATGAGTTGGATATAAAGAGGTCATAGGAGGATTCTTAAGATGGGTAAAAAAGGCGTTGAAAGTATGATCGAGGAGATCAAGGTATACATTGAAAATTGTAAGCCAATGCCATTGTCACAGACAAAGATTTCAGTACAGAAGCCAGAGCTTCTCTCTATGTTGGATGAATTAGAGTTAAAGCTTCCAGGCGAGATTGAACGTTGTAAGAAGATTATGCGTAACAAGGAAATGATTCTTGCCGATGCAAGAACCCGTTCCGATGCGATTATCACAGAGTCAGTCAATGAAGCAAATCGTATGATTGAACAGAACGAGATCACACGTCTTGCCAACATTCGTGCAGACGAGATTCTGGAGAATGCCAGAAATCAGGCACAGCAGATCGTAGATCAAGCTTCTGAGGAAGCAAATGAGATCCGTCTGGGTGCAATGTATTATACAAAGGACAAGCTTACAGAAATGCGTGATATCTTCCAGAAGATTCATGACATGGAGAAGGAAAATTACCGTGTTCTGATCGAGTCTCTGGAGAACGATACGTATGTGATCGAGACAAATATGACAGAGATGGATACGAACATCAATATGTTCACTGCTTCTTCTAACATGTCTTATGAGGAGACGGATGATCTTGACAGCGCATTCTCAAATGAGCCAGCTCCAGCTCCGGCACCACAGCCAGCTCCAAGCTATCAGGAGGAAGCCGCTGAGGATGAGGAAGAGCCAGAAGAGGACGATGACGATGTCGATGTATACGGCGAGCGTGACGAGGAAGAGGATGACGACGATGACGACGATGATTTTGATGATTTCTTAGACGAGTAAGAGATACATTGCAAAACCAGTCATACATCCACAGATACATTTGACAACGAAATAATAAATCATGGACAGCCCGGATTGTTTCGTGACCTGTAAGGTTTGGAGAAAGGCAGAGATGCCGCCAAACGAGGTACACGCAAGAATCAGGGCTGTTTTGCTTGCAAGGGGAAATGCACTTGCGGCAAGCACGGTGCTTCCCTGAGTGATCTCGAGTATGCCGCACAGGACGGTCGATACATCCTGTGGCAGGCCCGGGATGGCGCAGACAAGTGCAAACAGGATGGAACAGATCATGATGTACAGACCGACATAGGTGATCTGAATGACGGATTGTAACAGCAGATCGTTTGTCTGCATGGATATGGCTTGCTGAGATACACCTTTCTGGGGATATTTATAGGTATGTACAGATGGGGGTGATAAATGACTGGTAATGGCAGCTTCTTTGGATGCAGGATGCAGTTTGGAGAATGCGGATGCATATTTATGTTTCTTGATCACATGAAAAACAAGAAATACGATGGATGTGACAAGCACATACGGCACATAGAGAACTACAAGCAGAAACCAGAACGGAAACCGATCCTGCAGCACAGTGTGACCGATATAGCCGGACAGAAACATTGGACTGATGTTATTACACAGAGGGAGCAGTATCGTGGCGGTGGATGGCTTGATATAGCCTTCCTTCGTGAAGTCGGAAGCCATCTTTGCACCGAGCGGATAGCCACATAGAAGTCCGAGCAGGAATAAGACAGGAATCGCATAGGCGGCGCCTGTTTTTTTCGTGCGGATTTTCAGGACGAAGAGGTTTGATAAGAGCATAAAGGGAAGAAGCAGGGGCAGGACATCGTGAAACCAGAGCATAAGTCCGGCACGTGCCCCGGTGACTACGACCTGATTTTCCCCGATGAGTGTCAGAAGAAAAATAATCAGACAAAATAGCATAGAAAAACTCCCATATCTTCCATAATAAAATGTATGAACGTGGAAGGTGTTATAGAACCGGGAGTTTTCTTGTATAATCGTTCGGAAGTGTGATGCCGTAATGATTATAGTAGATGCAGTTGTAAAGTTCAGTTGCACGCAGATCGTATTGCCACATGGTGCGTGCGAGTTCTGTGTCAATGGCAGGATAGGCGGAAAGTATAGTGTCAAAATCAGCTTTCTTCGTGATGACTGGAATCATAGATGATTCATGTAGCTGCCGGATCAAGCTGCTGGATTCCTTTTTCAGCGCCAGTATATTTGCATAACATGCATAGTCGGATCCGATAAACTTCTGCCGGTCGGACTCGGTATAGCCAAGCAGCAGATGCAGGAGCGCCCGGGCGATGCGGCTTCTTGTGATGTCCTTCGTCTTTAACTGCTCGACAAGCACTTCATAGTCGATTGGATATGGGGCATGCTGCAGTTTATCCGCAAGTGCCGGGGAGATATCACAGATATCCGAAAGCTCCGGTTCCCGAAGTCTGCAAGCCTGTACGAAAGGTGTCAGCATTGCATCCGACAGATAGGTGTGGTCGGGTGTCTCCATGCGCAAATAGGTTGCCGGTGGAACCTGTGCGGCAAGTGCTGAAAAGTCCGTTCCTTTCGCAAGGGCTGTCCGGATGGCAGTTGCCGAGCTGATCTGTGCCTGTAGATCGGTATCGTGATAGTCATTTGAAATCCGTTTGATAAAGATTGGTCTGATATTGGCATGTAGCTTCTTAATCGCGCACAGATAGGAGAGCGCGAGCGTATTGTTTGGTGCCTTAAGAAGCGCGGCTGCCGAATCTCCGCAGATTGCGGCGATTGCAGTCTGTCTCGCTCTCGGGTAGGAAACTCCGACTTTTAATGCCTGCTTTAAGGCAAGCTGATAGTTCTCCGGTTCCTCGGTCAGAACCTCTGCCACCTGTTCAAATACGTCCGGTTCTGCCTCTTCAACGCCAAACGCCAGATAGTCAATCGCATGAAGGTTCTTTAAGATTGCGACAGCACCATCCGCAAAATCTCCGGCACTTCCCGTCGCATACACAAACGGAAGCTCTAAGCACAGGTCAAATCCATCCGCAACCGCCATTTCCGCGCGTGTGTATTTGTCCCACAGGGCGATACTGCCACGCTGCAAGAAATTTCCGCTCATCAGCGCAATTGCGTGGTCGGCATGCGAAAGAGACATCGCTTCCTCGAAGAGATAGTGATGTCCGTTGTGATATGGATGAAATTCTGCTATGACTGCTACGTTACTCATATCGTTATTATACCAATCCGGTTAGGATTCATCAAGGCTTGCCGGCTGGGATTTGGTGGAAACTTATTTTGGTTGGCATTTTTTTAACTATGATATATAATATGGAATCGTTGATGATATAGGACATTGACATTCAGGGATAAAATGGAGAATAGACGATGAAGAACGAACAAGAAAAAACAGAATGGATGCAGAAACCGGTTGTAGTATGGCTTGGTGCGATGCTTTGCTGCTTCCTGTGGGGAAGCGCATTTCCGTGTATCAAGATCGGTTATAAGCTGTGGGAGATCAATTCTCTGGATACGGCATCGCAAATTTTATTTGCGGGTATGCGTTTTTTGCTTGCGGGCATACTGGCAATCGTGCTCGGAAGTATGCTTGAGCGGCGGTTTCTGAAACCGGAGCAGGGCGCGGCAGGGAAGATTCTGTGGTTGTCGCTTCTGCAGACAGTCGCACAGTATATGTTCTTCTATATCGGACTGGCACATACAAGCGGCGTGAAGGCGTCGATTATAGAGGCAGTCAATGTGTTTGTCGCAATCCTTGTATCGGGGTGTCTGTTCCGGCAGGAGACGATCCATGCCAGACAGATGATCGGCTGTCTGATCGGATTTGCGGGTGTAGTGCTGATTAACTTAAATGGCGTAGACTTCCATATGCAGGCAAATGGAGAGGGCTTTATCCTGTTATCGACGATTGCCTACGCATTTTCATCCGTGTTCCTGAAGCGATATTCTGCAAAGCATAATCCGGTGATGCTTTCCGGCTATCAGTTCATCGTGGGTGGCATTATTTTGATCCTGTGTGGCCTGCTGCTTGGCGGACGGATGGGTGCGGTATCAGCATCCGCTATCGGAATTCTTGTGTATCTGGCGTTTGTGTCCGCCGTTGCCTACTCGCTGTGGGGACTGCTCTTAAAATACAATCCGGTATCGAAGGTGGCAGTGTTCGGATTCATGAATCCGGTGTTCGGTGTGATCTTATCCGCATGGCTGTTGGATGAGCGGGAGCAGGCATTTGGTGTACTGAGCATAATTTCGCTTGCACTTGTCTGTGTGGGAATCTATATTGTCAATAAAAGAAATGAGAATTGTTAATTTGCTCTTGACCTAAAGGTAGGTGTAGGTGGTATAACGTAAGAGAACAATTATAGATACAGGAGATGAAACAAGATGGAAAAGCAGATCAGACAGACATATTTCGAGGGCGAACGCCCATTGTTTGGTGCGGAGCATCTGTCCATTCAAGATACGATTTTCGGGGAAGGAGAATCCCCGCTTAAGGAGAGCCGTGATATTTCGTTGGAAGGGAGCATTTTCCAGTGGAAATATCCGCTCTGGTACAGTAAGAATATTGCGGTGAAAGACGGCACATGGGCGGAAATGGCGCGTGCCGGTGTCTGGTACACCGATGATATGACAGTCGAGCGCGCGCTGATCGAGGCACCGAAGAATTTCCGGCGCTGTCGCAGACTGACGCTCAAAGAAGTTGCCCTTCCAAATGCTTTAGAGACATTGTGGCACTGTACAGATGTGACACTCGATCACGTGATGGCAAAGGGCGATTATTTCGCGATGGACTGCGAGAACATGAAGATTCAGGACTTCCAGCTTGCGGGAAATTATTCGTTCGATGGAGCAAAAAATGTGGAGATCCACAATGCGAAGCTGCTCTCGAAGGATGCATTCTGGAACAGTGAGAATGTGACTGTCTATGATTCGGTGATTTCCGGCGAATATCTGGGCTGGAATTCGAAGAATCTGACACTGATTAACTGTACGATCGAGAGCCTGCAGGGCATGTGTTATATTGAGAATCTTGTGATGAAGAACTGCAAGCTCGTCAATACAACGCTTGCGTTTGAGTATTCGACCGTCGATGTGGAGATACAGGGCGGTATCGACAGCGTAATCAATCCGACGTCCGGTGTGATACGGGCAGATTCCATCGGAACGCTCATCATGGAGCCGGAGCGGGTGAACCCTGCGGATACAGAGATTATCTGTAAAGAGATCAAAGAGACGAGGGATCATGCTCCGAAGTAAGATTAAGGCTATAATGAAGCAGGTTGATGTGTACGTAGGTCATCACACTATCGCGAGGTGACAAATGATATGAATATTGCAGATGGAGAAGATATTATGGCATATGATTTTGATAAAATAGTTGATCGTTCCAATACGAATTCCATGAAATGGAACGTGGCAGAAGGTGAGCTTCCGATGTGGGTAGCGGATATGGATTTCGAAACAGCGCCTGCAATTATGGAAGCAATCAGCAAGCGTGCGCAGCATGGTTGTTTCGGCTATACAGAGATTCCGGATGCATGGTATCAGGCGTATATCGACTGGTGGAAGATCCGCCATGATTTCACAATGGAGAAGGACTGGCTGATGTTTTGTACCGGTGTTATACCGGCAATCTCGTCGATTGTGCGGAAGCTGACAACACCAGCCGAAAAGGTACTGGTGCAGACACCAGTGTATAATATATTCTTTAACTCGATTCTGAATAATGGCAGACAGGTGTTAGAAAGTCCGCTTGTATTTGATGGAAATGCATATCATATTGATTTTGAAGACTTGGAAAAGAAACTCGCAGATCCGCAGACGACGTTGCTGATTCTCTGTAACCCGCACAATCCGATTGGAAAGATTTGGGACAAAGCGACGCTGGAACGAATCGGTGTATTATGTGCAAAGAATCATGTGATTGTGCTTTCGGATGAGATTCATTGTGATCTGACAGATCCGGGATGCGGATATATTCCGTTTGCATCGGTATCCGATATCTGCCGGGATAACAGTATTACCTGTATAGCTCCGACGAAGACATTCAATCTGGCAGGTTTGCAGACGGCAGCCATCTCTGTACCGAATCCGGTGATTCGCCATAAGGTATGGCGTGGGATCAACACTGATGAAGTTGCAGAGCCGAATGCATTTGCGGTTGACGCGGCAATCGCGGCATTTACCAAGGGCGCAGACTGGCTAGATGCGCTCCGTGCCTATATCTACGAGAACAAGCAGTATGCAGTTCAGTATGTGAAGGAACAGATACCGGAGGTGGAGATTCTTCCTTCGGAGGCGACCTACCTGTTATGGATCTACTGCAAGGATCTTCCGGGAAATTCGCGGGAGATCGAACATCGCATCCGCAAGAAGACAGGATTGTTCCTGTCCGCCGGAAGTGGATTCTCCGGGGATGGAGACCGATTCCTGCGACTGAATATCGCCTGTCCAAGAGCACTGCTGAAAGACGGTATGGAGCGGTTGAAACGTGGGGTGGAATCACTATGAGAATGACAACATTATGTTATATCGAGCAGGATGGGAAATACCTCATGCTGCATCGGACGAAGAAAAAGAAAGATATCAATAAGGATAAATGGATCGGTGTCGGAGGACATGCCGAGGAGGGCGAAGGACCGGAAGAATGTCTGCTTCGCGAAGTGAAGGAAGAGACAGGGCTGACACTTACGTCGTACCGGTTCCGTGGGCTGATTACATTTATCAGCAACGAGTGTGAGCCGGAGCTGATGTGCCTGTTCACGGCAGATGGATTTACCGGAGAGCTGATCACCTGCAACGAGGGGGATCTGGCCTGGGTCGACAAAACACAGGTGCCGGAGCTTCCGACCTGGAGCGGAGACGCCATATTCCTGAAGCAGATCCTGTCAGATGATCCAAGATTTTTCACGTTGCGGCTTGTGTATGTGGGCGATACACTCGTGGAACACCGGTTACAATTTTATTAGGCGGTAAATCACATACGCTGCAACTGCAGAGATTGTCTCTGTGACTGGGAATGCCCAGAAGACTCCATTGGCACCGAGGACGCGGCTTAAAACAAAGGCAGCAGGTATCATGACAACGGCATAACGCGACAACGAAATCAGCAGGGACGCCATTCCCTTTTGCAGGGCTTCGAGCGCACCGCAACAGGTGACCGAAACTGCCGAGATGATAAATCCGATGCATATGATCGTGAGTGCCTTGACACCAATCTCAACCGTCGTCTCATTGTCGGTGAAAAGGCCGATCATCTGTCCCGGTATGAGCAGGGAGAGCAGCACACCGACCGCCATCACACCGGCGGTCAGACAGAGTGTAGTCCGGAAGATCTGCCGGACACGTTTCTTCTCGCCGGCACCGTAGTTGAAGCTGATGATTGGGCGGATTCCCTGAATGATTCCATTTGCGGACAGGTAAATAAATGTCTGCAGCTTATAATAAGCCCCAAGCACGAGGACGTATTTCTCCGAAAATGCCGTCAGGATACCGTTCAGACAGGAGATCATGAGCGACGGCAGCGCCATGTTCAGGGAAGCCGGAATGCCGACGGCGTACAGATTCCCAAGCAATGCCTTGTTAAACGACAGGTTCTTACGCTTGAAGGACAGCGGCAACGGACGGAAGATGCAGAATAGCACATAGACAAGTAATGTGATCGTCTGTCCGATTCCGGTTGCGTAAGCAGCACCGGCCATCCCCATCTTCGGAAATGGTCCGATGCCGAAGATCATCAGCGGATCGAGTACGATATTGGAGATAAAACCGCACATCATACTGAACATGGAAACCTTCATTCTGCCGACCGACTGGAAGATCTTCTCCAGCGAGATTCCAAGCATAATGATGACTGAGAACACGAATACGCGGTTGGCGTAGGTAAGTCCCATCTCGATGATTGCTTCATCCTTCGTATATAGTCTCAGAAAATGCGGCATACCAGCCATACAGGCAATCATCAGTATGATTCCGTGAATCACACTTAAGAACATGCCTGTGACCGCTGCCTCGTCCGCTTTCTCCTGATCCTTCGCACCAAGACAAAATGCAATTCTCGCATTCATCGCGATACCGAATCCAACCGCAATCGCGGTCATCAGATTCTGCAGCGGATATACCAGCGAGATTGCAGTCATGGCATCCTCGCTGATCTTCGCCACGAAATAGCTGTCGACGATGTTGTATAGGGAATTGATCGCCATGGAAATAACCATCGGCAATGACATCGAGATAACCAACGGTAAAATCGGTTTTTCTTTCATAAAATTCTGGTTCATGTTTTTCACTCCTGTGTAATCATTGTGTATATCGTCCCGTCTGCCGGGCAGGACAAGAAGAATTGTCTTGCATAAAAAAGCCACACAGCAAATATACTGTGTGGCGAAAAAAGAATTCTCTTAAAAAATCCACTCCCGTAAAGGGTTTTGGTATGTGATTGCGTGTCCGGTATGATTCCGGACACTTTCTGTATTCTAGCGGGTGGGAGGATATTTGTCAAGGTTAGAATTGACATATTTGGATGTACGGACTACGATATAGCTAAGAAAAATATATTTAAAAATATAAGAAAGAAAAATCGAATATCTTATGTTACAGAGGATGGATACGATAACTGGTATCGTCATATACTATAGAGAACTGTAGAAATTGCTTGACAAGATGTATAAAGTTAAGTAAGATAAATACAGTGATCGCGTTGCAGAAACCTGTGAGGCCTGCGACCGGGGGAGAGCCTGCGGGGTCTCCTCTTTTTTATATTAGGGGGATGGTGCATATGCAAAAGATTTTTTTGAATTATGATCAGCAGATAGAAAAATTGAGAAATGAAAAGAATCTGTTGATCGATAATGAGGCATATGCAAAGGAAATTTTAAGACAGACGAGTTATTATTCCCTGATAGGTGGATATAAGGATATCTTTAAGAACCCAACTACTAAAAAATATAAGGATGGGACAAGATTTGAAGATATTGTGGAACTGTATTATTTCGACGAACTATTAAGACAGTTATTTTTACGGTATCTTATTAAGGTAGAAAATGGAATAAAATCCCAAGTGTCCTATTATTTTACAGAAAAGAATGGAGAAAATCAAAAAGAATACCTGGATACATCAAATTATAATTATTCAGGAAAGAAGAATCAGAGAGATATTGACCGTTTGATAAAAAACTAGAGGGGTATGTTACAAAATCAACAGACTATCATTATATAAATCATTCACAGAAGAAATATGGAAATGTTCCATTGTGGGTACTTACGAATGCTTTAACGTTTGGAAATATATCAAAAATGTATATGCTGCTTCCACAAGATATACAAATCAAAGTCAGCAGGAATTATCAATGTGTTAATGAAAAACAAATGGTTTCCATACTGGCAGTGCTTGTTAAATATAGAAATGTTTGTGCTCATGGAGAAAGGCTGTTTACATATAGAACCGCAGATAGTATTCCAGATTTGCCAATACATAGAAAATTAAAGATTGCACAAAAGGGTTCGCAATATGTGAATGGAAAAAATGATTTGTTTTCCGTAGTGATTGCATTAAGATATATGCTGAATGATCAGTGGTATAAAGAGTTTATAAAGGAACTTAAAACATTGATTGATAAATATCTTAAGAAACATGATAGTATATCGGAACAAGAACTGTATGAAAAAATGGGTTTTCCGGAAAACTGGAGAAAGATAACCAGATACAGAAAACAATAAGATGTGTTTGACTTTTATAATACAGAAGAGAGTATGTGTAATAGAACTGAAAGGATAAATATGGTAAAGAAAATTATGCGGGATCCGCTGTTCCTGGCACAGAAGTCGGTGGATGCAACGGAAGCAGATAAACAGGTTATAACAGATTTGCTCGATACACTCCGGGCGAATCTGGATCATTGCGTCGGCATGGCGGCCAATATGATCGGCGTAAAGAAGAATATCATCGGCGTGGCAAGCGGACCGTTCCAATTCGCGATGGTGAATCCGGTTATCACGAAGAAAACAGGCGCGTATCAGGTGGAAGAGGGATGTCTGTCGCTCGACGGGACACGCCCATGTACGAGATATCAGGAGATAGAAGTCGATTACCTCGATCAGCATTTCAAGAAGCAGCATGGGAAATATTCCGGCTGGGTGGCACAGATTATCCAGCATGAAGTGGATCATTGCAACGGGGTTGTGATATAACGTTATGTTACAAAAAGAGAAGATAATACTTGAATGAGTGGTGGCTCTGGTTCTGAACATAGGGCTACCGCTTTTTGTTGTTTTGGTGTAAAATAAAGCTATATTTTTGTCGAAAAGGCTCGGATGTTCATAATGCAAGTACTTATTTATGACAGTTGCTTTGTGTAGGATGGAGATACAAAGAAACGGAAATAAGAAGCATGGAGTCGTAAGATTCACGGAGGTTATCATTATGAGCGGAAATAATAATCAGAAATCAGTAGGTTATGCAATACTTGGAGTTATCATAGTGTTCGCAATAATCGGATTCTTCGTATCTTTGACCGAAAAAGAAGATCCGAAGTGTGCATTTGCAGGATGCGATAACACGGTATCAACGGAGGGCGGTTACTGCTATCAGCACAACACACCCGGAAAGCGCAGAAAGGCTGCATATGGAACAAGCAGCTCACACAGTCATTCTACAACCAGCAGTACGACAGGCAGCGGTTCCACATCAAATAGTTCGGGCAGCAGTTCGAATTCCGGTTCATCGTCTAGCAGTTACAAGCCAAGCAGTTCGAACAGCAAGTATAACAGCAGTCATTCGCATGATTCTTACGATAGCGGCTACGATGATGTCTACATGGATGGCGATTATGATCAGGACCGGTACGACCGGGATGACGATTATGCAACCGGTGTGGATGATGCCATCGAGGATGGAGACGAAGGGGACTGGTAAGGGAAATATCCGGGAATTTCTTATATCAGGAACGGAAACGCAAAAGACGGTGTAACGACGAAATAAAGGATGTATATATGAAGAATTTTGAGATGCTGCAGAAGGTATGTATAGATGAAGTCCTTGGCGCAGGTATCGAGCCGGGAAATATTGTCTCATGGGTTATAAACTGCCGCGCAAAAACAAGATGGGGAATGTGCACGAAAAATCCGGATGGAACATGCATTATACAGATTGCGGCCAGACTGATCGAGGATGAGCGTATATCCGAACAAGCCTGCAAGGAAACTATGATTCACGAGATACTACATACCTGCAAAGGCTGTAAGGGACATACCGGATTGTGGCTCATATATGCGAATATCATGAATAAGAAATATGGATATAAGATAAAGCGAACCACCTCCGGAGAGGAGAAGGGCGTGGAGAATTACACCGCCTCTAAAAAACTTGATTATAAATATTGTTTTGTATGCGAGAATTGTGGACAGATTATAAAAAGAAAAAAACAGTGCGAATTCACGAAGTATTACCGCAATTATACATGCGGGATATGCGGAAGGAAGCGGGCATTTCATAAGGTGAAATATATGCAATAAATTTTGCCCGGTTGGCTTAAGAGGAGAAGTTGGATTGGATGGTGTTGAAGGGGATTGGTGAGGGAAAGTGCAGAAATACGAATATAAGATAAAGCGCATCGATAAAACAAATAAATGGATTTATGTTGAAGATATGTATTCATTGTATAATGAAGCGGATGCATTTATCCATCTAATAAAAGCTGTTTCTGAACGGAATGGCGGAAACATTATAAATGTTGGGGAGATGCAGTACAGAATAACTAATGATAAGTTTGATCTGATATATCAATGGGATGATTTATTTGGGATTGTTATACTATATAAGGATTCAGATAAAATCGAAGAGGTAATTGCAGATTTGGAGAATGTTTTTATATTTTAAGAGGTTGTTCTTGAGTTTAGATAACATCGGATGGTATTTATATTATTTTATAAAGGTGATATAATATAATTTATAGTGTCTAAATGGAAAGACGTGGTTAATTTTAGGAGTGGCTTAAAACCCTGATGATGCAAGATCGAAAATGGTAAAGTATGTAAAGGAGAAGTGGGGAGAAAAACTATGGGAAGTTGTAAATTTGTTAATGAACTGAATAGACTTAGAAAATCATCAAGTGATTCCATAGACAATGTTGAGTGCTTTGATTCTTTTAAAGTATATATGCATGTCACAAGAACTGCAGAAGAGGATTTGAAAAATATTTTACGTAGTATAAATGATTCAGGAAAGAAGAACCTGATTCTTCTTTGTGGAAGTGCTGGCGACGGCAAATCTCATCTGCTGTCATATCTTAAAAATTCAGATGAAGAGAATCTGCTTGAAGGATACACGATTTACAATGATGCAACCGAAAGTAATTCTCCTTCAAAGACTGCGATTGAAACATTGAACGAGTTGCTTGATTCGTTTAAGGATACGAATCTAGAATTGCCAGGAAAGAATATTATACTTGCAATCAATTTAGGTGTATTAAGTAATTTTATCGAGTCTGAATATGGTGAATCATATTGGAATTTAAAGGCTTATGTCGAGAAAAGCAATATTCTTACATCTAAAGTGAATGATAATGGGTTTGATTCACGCAGTCATTTTCAGCATGTAAGTTTTTCGGATTATCACATGTATTCACTTACTGAAAACGGAGTTCATGCTGGATATATTGAAAATATTTTGGATAAAGTATTTGGATATAATGAAGGAAATCGATTCTATGAATCATATGAAAGTGATTGTTCATCTTGTCCATTATCGAAGAAATGTCCAGTTAAAGCTAACTATGAATTTATGATGCAGAAGAGCAGACAGCGATTTTTGGCTAATCTTTTAGTTAGGACAGTTGTTCAAGATAAGATGGTTTTGACAACACGAGAGATACTAAACTTTGTTTTTGATATTTTGGTTTCGAATAATTTTAGCTTTGGTAAGTTCCAAAAACTGATTGATGATGCTTCTTTCTTGAAAGAGTATATGAAGCAAATTACGCCTTCTCTTATTTTTGATTCAAATGACGTAACGCCGCTAATGAACATGGTAAGAAAGTATGATCCGTTGTTGGTTCGTTCAGAGAAAGCTGATGAAATTGCTATTGCGTATTATGTAAGCTCGGATATTTCTAAAGAGATTAAAGATGAATTAGTAAATACAACATATAGTAGCACCATACTTGACTCAAATATGTTGCAGAAAATAAATAGTGATAAGGTACTTCGTTCTCAATTATTTAATTTAGTGGTTCGAATAAGCGCAATAGAAAAGCAGAATTACGCAGATACAGTATATCAAGAGTTTGTACGTAATCTGTATATGTATAATGCCGGCAAAGGAAAGAAACTTGGTCCACTGTATGGATTAATTGAAGAAGGTGTGGCTCAATGGTGTGGAAAAGATATAGATGATAATTTATGTCTAGATGATAAACATAAGGGATTTATCTTATATGAAAATGTAAAATTCGATGCTAGTCTTAATCATATTCCTCATCCAGAGAACACGGATGAATTATTTCGATTCGTTCCAACAATTACAGTGGCTTTTGTCGATGACGAGGAAGAAGTCATATCTCTTGATATTGATTACTCATTGTATGAGCTCGTGTATAAGTTGAACAGGGGCTATATACAGACTGCCGATGATAGAAACAATCATGCCGATTTTATTAGTTTTGTTAATAGAATTTTGCAGACAGGATCACTTACCAAATCATTATCAATTGTTTCTGATGATGGTAAGAAGGCAGTTATTTCACAGGGCAAATTTGGTTATAAGTTTAAGGTGGTGAAGTAATGGGATATTCATTCAGCGAAGAAAAATTTATTATGAGCTTTAATGCAAAATCTACTGAAGAAAAATCGGCTGATTCCATGAGACTCACTCATAAACCAGATGGTGCTTTTAAGTTGTTCCCATATAAAGCAAGTGGAAAGACTCAGGCTCCAATTGTAATGAACCTTGAGGATATAGTAAGCGCATTCTTTAGAAAAATCCAGGGAAAGAAAACTGAACCAGTTGATTTTGATTCATTATCAGAGGCAATACTTGAGGAAATAGAAATTGATGACGAAGATATAAATTATTTTAAGGATATGCTTCAAAGTATATTCTTTGTTGGAAATGATTTTGTCGCAAATAATTTAGGCCTATATCCTTATCAGACTGTTTCGAACAATAAGAGCGCCGAGAATTTAGCACTCTTTTTATATTCTGTGTTAGGTCTATCAGAAGAAGATCATGAAGCGGTAGAAACAGCAAAGGGACAATATCATTTCAATGTATTAGAGGATATGGTTATTCAGACAATGGAAAATAAGAAGATTTCAGAGTCTGAAGAAAAAGAATCATATTTTAGAATTAAGGCAGATATTCAAAAGAAATTCAGAAATGATTTTCGGTTTATGCTTAATACAGGAATGACTTCACTTGAGGATTTTTCCAATTTATTTTCCGTGTATTATTTCTATTATGTATCTCAGACTTGTATATCATTGGATCGATTCTGCGATGGTAAGAGAGATGATACAGTAGAGTTTTATTACGCGCTTGACTGGGAAAAAGTAAGCAAAAATAGAATGTGCTGTTCTTCAGGATGGGATAGATTACAATCAAGTATTAACCATATGTTTAGCCATGCAATCACATTAGAGATAATTAACCAAACTGATTCGGATGCAAAATGGGACTACATAGCGTTTAGAGAATATCTGGAACAGTTCCCTAATGAAGATCATCAAATTGCTGAAGAAATAAAAAAGGCAGAAGATGTGTATTGTTCCTATGTCGGCGATTACAAGAGGTTTGATGAAGTTGAATATTCTAAAGTAGCGAATAATGAAACGGAAAAAGCGATTAGGCACTTGTTCAAATGTGTTGAAGCTCAGTTCTTAAATACAGAAAGAAAGAGAGCTAATCAATTTTATAATGAGAAATTCAGTGAGTTTTGTAAATATCGTTGGGTAAAAAATAGAAAGAAATCTGGATTGGTTCTTAATTTAACCGAGAGAGATATTATTTTCCTTACAAAAATATCGCTTCGGAATGAAGAGAAGATTAGATTAAATGATTTATATAAAGCGTATGAATTCAGAGGAATTTATTTAGATAATTCATCGAAAGAATATCTTCAAGAATTCTTTACAAAGTTGAACCTGATTGATAAGAAGAGTGATAGTGGAGATGCTCAGTATGTTAAACGAATTTTATGATTTTATTGCAAAAAAGATAAATAGTTATTTCCAGACTGCTGCATCAGAAGGTGCACTTTTAAAAGGAGAGAGCTTTTGTTTAAAACTTGATGACGAAGAAATGGTTGTTAAGGTCTCAAATGCATTGAGGTCTTTAGCTGAAAGCAATTCGTCATTGGGAGAGTTTTCGTATCTTTGTCGAGATGGATATGAATACAAAACATTTACATTAAAGGTATTGGATGATGAAGTCATCATAGCTGCTCAGATTAATGGAATGACGAATGACTTTTTGTGTGCAACGCTCAGAAATGTTGCAAATGAAAATCAGATTCCATTACTAATGATTTCGGCGAATTTGATTGATAGTGCTAAAAGTGGATCTAGAGATTTGTCGGCAAGTGGAATGCCATTTCATGCAGATGAATTAATGAGAGAAATACGTGAGATGGTTGATGGAAGCACTCAGCTTACAGATACAGAAAAAAGAATCCTAAGATTTGAGTTGAATCGAAGGGATGGTGATGTCTTTAGCGATAAGGCATCTATTTATGAGTATAGCGATCTTCTTGCAATTATGAGTAGCGGGAAAATTGATGATAGAAGTTTTGCAGGCTTTAGATTGTTTCCAATCGATGGAAAAACGGAATACCAGAATTATGGAAGTTCACAGATAGACAAAGAAATCAAAGCAAACAATGCCCTTTTTGAGAAGATTGATCGTGGTATTCGATTTGGTGATTTGGAAGTGGTTTTATCGAAGGATTTTGAAGAATCATTTATTGTTCGGATTGAAAAAACTCAAAAAGAACACCAGGATGATTGGAGTAGATTTTTTGCATATGCGGAGTTGCTTGATGCAATGCAGAAGCATCAAGCCAAAATGGAAAACCCGCTAAAGATTGAAAACGAAGATATTAGTGTATATGGTGATCTACCATTAAATGTTATTGCCCTAGATAAAGAGTTTATTATTAGAAACGAAGGTTCTCAGACAGCAAAAAAGAGGACAAAGAATTTATTCATTTTTAATACTAATTACTATAGCAGGATTTATTTGCAGATAGCTTGTAATGCTAAGATATCTAATAATGGTATAGCAAAAGATGATGCTGAGTTTGTTAAGGAAGGAAAGAATATAACTTTTACATTTGAAGGTGAAGGTGTTTCGTTCCATGAAGTGTCAATTCATGATACATCAAATGATATCAAGTATGTCTTTAAAATTTGCATAGCAGAATTATCAGCAGAATATATGTATACAACACTTAAGCATAGTTTTAGCTTGGAACTGAAAAAGAATAGAAAGAATAGCAGAGTAAAGCTTGCAGGAGTTGGAACTACATTAGTGTTTAATCCTAATGGTGCAGATGTCGTGTCTTTAGGTCTTGAAGACAATGAAATGTATAACTGTAGCATAGGACAGAGATTGATTATTTGCTCTACAGAAGAAGAACTAGCAAATTTTGGAAGTGGAATAAAGATAGATATCGATTTTGCTGGACTGGTAGTTCCTTTTATTCTCTATCCCGATGAATCAAAAAGTGTTGAGATAATAGGAAGAAAGATTCTTAGAGATAAACTGGCTTCAAAGAAGAGTTTTCAATATGACGATGGATCAATTTTAAGTGATTCCCAGGAGTATTTTGCAAAGGCAAATTTATTAAGAGAGTTACGAATTGAGAGTAAGATTGTTGAGCAAAAATATGTTTATTGCTCATGTAGAAATTATTATCAGTCAGATTCTGTTAAATTAGAGGCACGAGAACTGAAACTTTCAGAAAAGTTACTGATAGCATATGAAAATTACATTGAGTCGTTAAGAAACAAAAATACAATTCCAACATTAGCATACCTAGGAGATGGGGAAATTTATAAAGCTGCCCAGGAATATGTTGTAGCATTTGAGGAGTGCTATGCAAATCTTCAAGATGGTTCCAATTTATCTACTGAACAAGAGGATGCGTTGTATCTTGGAACAATTGCTGTTGGAAAAAACAATGACGAAATCTTATTTACACCGTTTCACCCACTGAATGTTATGTATCAATTGGCTCTATTAAATGAGCAGGAAATAGAGTATGCAAGTGATATTGTCGTTGATAGATTAAATTCAGTGAATTTGCTTCCATATATTCAGAGAAATAAGAAGATATATAAAGTATCTGACCAGCTGTTTTCACAAGAGTGGAAGTATTATGCTCCGGTAGAGAATAAAAAATATAGAGGAAGTCGTAGATATGTACCTAAACTTGTAGAAGAGAAAATATCAGAATTTATTTCTCACTTTAGATACATATTTGATGATATTAATAACAAAACGATAAGAATTAATCTTATCAATATGGGTGATTGCAGTGAGGTATTTGTTGGAATAGCGCAATTTTTTATCCACGCTATTAATAGAAATGCAGATATTGATAAACTGGTAAGATTTGAGATTCATATTTATGATAACGATATGAATGGCAATGTGTTTACCAATATCAAAGAGTATAGTGTTCTTAAGACCTATTTGGAAGAATTAAAACTGTCGGTTGAAAATGGTACATCGATGAATAGCTTGGAAGGTATTTTGTCCAAGAATATTGAATGCTATTTCCACAAAGATAACGGAAAGGAATATGCATATTCTCATATCTCATTCTATGAGATGGAATCAGAAATCACTTCAGAGACAGCTACAATGAGCCAAATTGAAACGGGTGCATCACTTGGAGGAATTTTGTCAGGGATTCCTTCAAGTAAATATGGACATAAGTATAGAACTGGTTTTGGTGGGAAATACGCAGAGCAAAATAAACTAATAGAATTAGCTATGAGATATAACTCGTTAATGCAGGTTGAGAAGTCAGGTAATCCTTATTATGCAGGAACCAGTATTTCTACTCAGATAGATGAAAAAGCTGAGAATAAGATGGATTATATCTACAAGAATTCAAACTGGGTGGTATTTGTTGATCCAAAAGTAGATTTGGATTTCTTTAGTGAAAAGGAGGCTAAGAGTGATCTGCTGATTATTCATTATAGTGATCAGTATACTTCAAGTAGTGGATATGATGCGATAACTGTTACTCGTAAGTCTCAGCAGTATTCGCAGGTGATTCAAGAATATTTGAAGACAAAAGGTGTAAATGCCAATGTCGATGATGTTCACAAAATCATTAATTTATTTAATGCAGTAAATGGTGATTGGCTATTAAGATTAGTTTCGTCTAAGAAGGCTAATAAGGACTCTACGTTTAGCCGTGAGAAAATTAGTATTGTTGCAGCGATTAAGTTTATGCTGGCATTTTTGAAACATAGTGATATTTTGTGGGTTCCGGTCTCATTGGAGGAAATGCTCAGAGTATCAGGTGGAGCAGGATTATCTAAAGATGAAGGCGTCCTGTCTGCTAAAAACCTTGGATTTGAAAAGGGACCAACCAGTGATGATTTGTTATTTATTGGTCTGAATATAAGTGGTGACGAACCAAAGATATACTTATATCCTACAGAAGTTAAAACAGGAAACAATGATAATGCAGTAATCAAAAAAGCATTTGAACAGGCATCAGCTACAGCTGATGGGTTGCAAAAGGCATTTAATTCAGACGAGGAAATTTTGCAGACTATCTTGTACAAGGTAAATAGAAACTTCTTGATGCAAATGTTAGTTACCAGTTGTAAAAAGATGCAAGTGTATCATGTGGATGATTCACAAGACTGGAATAAGGTCTTAGAGATATATAGGGAAGCACTGTTAAATGAACATTACATTTTATCAGATGATATTCAAGAAGTATTAGGAAAGGGAGCGGTACTTTCGTTTAGAAAATCTTTGATATCAAGAAAAACATCATTTAAGGAGGATTCAATTAATTTTATTGAAGTGCCAGAAAGTGATGAATTTGGATTGATATTAAAAGATGTAACGGAGATATATTCAGATATAAGAGAAAAACGTACTGACGACTTGATGATTTTTGATGAAATACCAGTTCGAAATCTCACGGGTGATTTATCAAAATTGCAAGTGAGCAAATTGGGGAATGGCACACCTGAAGAACCAGAAGAGGAGCCGGGTCCGGAAGAAAATGATGATGTGGAAAACGGCGATAAAACTAGTGCAGAGAGTGAACCAGGTGGAAACACAGACGGTGAAGAAGAATCTTTCAATGGAATGAAAATTCTGTTTGGAACAAATGAGCAAGATGGCAAACCGGTGTTATGGACGCCAAATGACACATCACAACTTTTCCATACGAATACAGGTATTATTGGAACAATGGGAACTGGAAAAACACAGTTTACAAAATCACTGATTACACAGATGTATAGACAACAGAAGGATAATGTTGAAGGCAGGGAATTAGGAATTCTAATTTTTGATTACAAAGGTGATTATAATGAAAGTAAGACTGATTTTGTTACTGCCACTAATGCAACTATATATAAACCTTATCAGTTACCATTTAATCCATTAGCATTAACAAAGTCTGCGGTATTTAAGCCTTTATTACCTCTGCACACTGCAAATGCCTTTAAGGATACTATCTCTAAAGTATATAACCTTGGTCCAAAACAGCAGAACACTTTATTGCAGTGCATAATGGATACTTATACTGTCAGTGGAATTAATCCGGGAAATCCAAGTACTTGGGAGAACGAAGCACCGACATTTGAACAGGTTTATCAACGATATGCAAATGATGAGGAAATAAAGAAAGGAGATTCCTTATCAGCTGCACTTGATAAATTGCATATGTTCCAAGTTTTTGAAGCTAGTCCAGGTAAGACAAAGACGTTGTTTGATCTATTAAAAGGAGTTGTTGTTATTGATTTATCTGGATATGATCCAGATATTCAGAGTTTGATTATTGCGATAACACTTGACTTGTTCTATTCGCAGATGCAAGCTGCTGGATCAAGTAAAATGGAAGGCAACTATCGACAGTTAACAAAGTTGATTCTTGTTGATGAAGCAGATAATTTCATGAGTGAAGGTTTCGCAGCACTTAAAAAAATCCTGAAGGAAGGAAGAGAATTTGGTGTAGGTACTATTTTGTCAACACAGTTCCTGAAACATTTTGGGAGTGGTGAGGATGATTATTCAAAGTATATATTAACGTGGGTTGTTCATAATGTATCAGATTTGAAGAATTCTGATGTTGAGTTTGTTTTCAAGACAGTGGCAAAGGGGACAGAAAATCAACAGTTATATAGTGCAATAAAATCTTTGGAGAAGCATCATAGTATTATTAAAATAGGAAACAGCAAACCTGTTTACGTTAAAGACAAAGCATTTTGGGAATTATTACAAGAACAAATTGACTAAACAGATTCTACATGCTATACTTAAGTAGACTACTTAAGTATAGCATGTTTTGCTGTGGAGGATTTATGGATTTTACGTATAAATTTCCTGTTGTTAGAGGTATACAGGCAGGAAGAGAATATTTTATTGCAATGGTTCCGCTTAAAATGATTTCGAAATTGTTTCCAAATGAGAGCGAATATGTCTTGCCGGAGTATCGTGCACAAAGAAAACTGAATGAGTCTAGAATTCCAGTTATTAGTAAATATATTACAGATAATAGAGATTCGTATGTATTCTCAGCATTGGCAGCTTCGATAGATGGTGAATTTAGATTTCATGAAACCTCTGAAGGGATGGGGGTAGGAATCTTAGAAGTATCTATGGATGCTAGGTTCTTAATTAATGATGGACAACATCGAAAGGCGGCAATTTTAGACGCTCTTAATGAAGATGAAACGCTGGGAAAAGAAACAATATCCGTTGTTTTCTATGAGGATCAGGGGCTTTCACGAAGTCAGCAGATCTTTACTGACTTAAATAAGCATGCTGTAAAAACATCTAACTCTATCTCAGAGCTTTATGATTCAAGAGATGAGCTGGCAGTTATCAATCGGAATGTGATATTGCAAGTTCCGTTTCTTAATGAGTATACAGATAAAGAGAAAGATATTCTTGGAAAGTATTCATCAAATTTGTTTACATTGAATACCTTCTATATTGCTAATAAGAAAATTGTTGGTAGTACAGATTTATCTGATACTGCTGAACATTTTCTTGTTTCCTTTTGGACTTGTGTGTCAAAGAATATTGTCCAGTGGAATGAGTTGATTAAGAAAGAAATTTCGAAAGTAGATTTAAGAGAGAATTATATTGTGACTCAAGGTGTTGTAGTTCAAGCACTTGGGCTTATAGGAGCATACTTCTATCATAATCCAACTCTGGATATGAATAAGTATCTTTCTAAATTACAAGTAATTGACTGGAAGAGAAACGCATCGCAGTGGAAACTGAGAGTTATTAGATCTGATGGGAAAATTATTACAAGTAATAAGGCTATCCTATTAACTGCGATACAAATTAAAAAAGAAATTGGATTAAATTTGTCTGAGGAAGAACAGAATAAGGAAGCCCAATTTCTTAATTCTATAAATATTTAGGAGAATTATTGACATGGCAGAGAGATGTGTAAGCTGTGAAGTAAATAAACAAGGAGTTACGATAAATAAAGATACGATTAATGGTTTGATGGAAACAATAAGAAACCTGTATCTGTGTGATGATATTCCTTGGGTAATTGGTTATTCGGGAGGAAAGGACAGTACAGCGACTCTTCAGTTGGTATGGTTAGCTCTCTCGAAACTCCCTAAAGAACGAGTGAAAAAACAGGTGCATATAATAAATACCGATACGATGGTTGAGTCGCCTGTTATCTCTAAGTGGGTGCAAAAGTCATTGAAAATGATGGATAAGGCAGCTGAAGAACAAGACCTGCCGTTTATCACTCATAGATTGACACCAGCATTGGATAATACCTTTTGGGTGAATTTTATTGGACGTGGGTATCCATTTCCAAGGAAAAAGCTCCGCTGGTGTACAGATAGATTAAAAATTCAACCCGTGAATACATTTGTTAAAGAAAAAATTGCAGAACATGGGGAAATTATCATGGTTATTGGTACTCGAAAGGCAGAAAGTGCAAGAAGAGCAAAGACTATGATTTATTATGAAAAAAAAAGAGTACGAGAATTGCTTAGTCCTAATCAGACAATGGTTAATGAGCTGGTTTTTTCGCCGCTTGAAGATTGGAATGATAATGACGTATGGGTATTCTTGATGCAATATAAAAATCCATGGGGATATTCCAATAAGGAGCTATTAACTCTGTATAAAGGGGCAACAGCAGATAATGAATGTCCTATGATGGTTGAAAAAGGATTGCCTAGCTGTGGAAAAAGTAGATTTGGATGTTGGGTATGTACCATGGTTTCCCGGGATAAATCTATGGAGGCCATGATTTCAAATGATGAAGAGAAGGCGTGGATGACACCTTTGCTGGAGTTTAGAAATAAATTTGGTAATGAAGAACTTGATAGAGACAGACGTTCTTTCAGAAAGATGGCCGGATACTTACAGGGAAGTTATAAACAATTGCACCATGGACCTTATAAAAAAGAAGTAAGAGAAGAGTGGCTGAGAGATTTGTTAACTATTCAAAAAGATATAAATGAGAATGGACCAGAAGAGTTTAGCAACCTAGAGCTGATTACTTTGCCTGAATTAAGAAATATTCGAAGAATTTGGGTGTTTGAAAAGCATGAGTTTACAGATACACTTCCATCTATTTACGAAGATGTAATGGAAAAAAGCTTTTCTGATCCTGAATGGATTGCACCTGAAGCATTTAAGGGGGAAGAATGGGATATTTTAAAAGACGTAGTAAATGAACTGTACCCTGATGAAGAATTGGCATTTGAAATGGCATATAGTCTAATTGATATTGAAAATCATTCTAATTCATTAAATCAGAGGAAGGGCGTCTTTGACTCATTGGAGTCATGTATTCATAAAACATTCTATAAGAATGAGGAAGATGCAACAGCATATTATTTGGATATGATAACACGAAAGAAAAACTTAGGTGGAAAGTATAATGAAAAAGCATTGGATAATTCATATGATGATCTAACAGAAGAGGATGAGATTGACGAGGATGATGAGCAATGATAATTAAGAAACTAATTATGCACAATTTTGGTGTGTATTCGTCTACAAATCTATTAGAGTTTATAAGTAACAAACCCGTTGTCCTTATTGGAGGAATGAACGGACGAGGAAAAACAACAATATTGGAGGCGGTATTGCTGAGCCTATATGGATCTAAATCATTTGCTTATACAGAGAGTGAATTTAAGACATATGGACAGTATTTAAAATCCTATGTAAATAAAATAGATGGAACATTAGAAACCTATGTTGAAATAGAGTTTTCAATGGATGATAGAGACAAAGAAGTATATAATGTTCGTAGAGAATGGGACGGAAAAGGTATTCGTGTTCATGAAAGAATAATTGTAAAAAAGAACGGTGAAAAAAGCACTTTTTTAACAGAAAACTGGTCAATGTTTGTTGAAAATATTTTGCCTAGTGCTTTATCTAGTTTCTTTTTCTTTGATGGAGAAAAAATAGCAGAGTTGGCTGTAGAAGAAACCAGCGAACAAATGAAAGAATCTATCAAAGCGATGTTAGGAATTACGGTGTTAGATGTTTTACAGAGTGACATTAGTAAAATTATTAGACGTCTTTGCAAAGCGAATGAAGGAAAACAAGATTTAAAAAAACTGGAGGAACTGCGTTATAAGAAAGAAAACGCTGAACAAGTATTACATAATGCGGATATTGAGTTAGAAAAGCAAAAGATTGAAATACAGCAATTGCAATTAGAACTAGAGAAGTTGAACTCGGAATATGCCGTAAAGGGTGGTGGAATCCTTAAACAAAAGGATAAATTGATTAACCAGCGTGTAGAATTTATTGCGTCTGTTAGTGGATGCCAAGAGCAGTTGTTAGATTTAGTATCGGCTGAACTTCCATTGGCACTTGTTTCGGATCTACTGGTAGATATTGAACGAGAAGGAAAACTTGCTCATGAAAAGAAAATCAACACAATTGCATTTGAGCATATAGAAGAAGCTTATGGTAAATTTCCGTTACAATCAGAAGAGATAAATAAGTTTATCGACTATATAAAATCAGAAACAGAAGTGAATTATGAAGAAGCATATAGTTTGTCTGATATGAATCTATATCAGGTAGAAACGCTTAATTCTAATAGAATTAATCAGTGCGTTGAAAAAGCAAAAAATTTAATAACTAAAAGAAATTCTCATCAGAGAAAAATAGATGAAATAGATAATTCATTATCTGTTGATATTGATGATGACTCTCTAAAGAAGATTTTTACTTTAATAAAAGAGAAAGAACGAGAGATACTTGAAAGGCAGATAACAATTGATAATTTGCAAAAAAAGAGAACTTCGATACATGGCGAGTTTTTGTCAGCGGAATCTGAATTTAGCAAATTTGCGGAGAAAACATTAGCTATGTTAGAAACTGCTGATAAGGATAAGAGAACTATTAAATATGCAAATATGGCTATTGAAATTATAAAGGTATATCGAATTAGACTTCAGAAAAGGAAAACTGATATCTTGGCTCAAACAATGACAGAGTGTTACAAGAGATTAGCTAACAAAAAAAATTTAGTTTATGAAATTAAGATGGATGCTGACACTTTGGATTTGCATTATATGGATGGAAATGGTGAGGAAATTGCAAAGAAAAGACTTTCAGCAGGTGAAAAACAGTTGATGGTTATTGCTCTTCTTTGGGCATTAGCTATTTGTTCAAAGAAAAAATTGCCGATTATTATTGATACGCCGCTTTCGCGTTTGGACTCAGCACACAGAGAAGCACTCACTAAAATATATTTTCCTAATGCTAGTGAGCAGATGATTATTCTGTCAACAGATTCAGAAATAGATGAGAAATACTATTCTATGATGAAAGATAGTGTTGGGGACGAATATACACTTAATTATTGTGACAAAACAAGAACAACTACAATAAAACCAGGATATTTTGGTTGGAAGGGTGCACTAGAATGATAATAAAGCAGATAAAATTATCCAATATATCCAAGGATCGACTTGGACGATTAAAAGGTAAAACAGGAATAAAAAACTGGAATGTGTTATGTAGATGGGCATTATGTTATTCATTATCCGAAAACACAATGCCAACTGATCTTCCTATAATTTCTGATAGCAATGTAGAAATGTCTTGGTATACCTTTGGAGGGGAATACAGTGATATATACGATGCGTTAATGATTGCTTGGTGTAAAAGGATGAATTTGTCAACAGATGAAGAAACTTTGTCAAAGTATTTTAAGCTTCATTTGGAGAGAGGAATTGCGCATTTATCCGGAACAAATTTTATTAAGAACCTAGATGATTTAGTTCATCTAACAACAGGAGAAAAGTAATGGGAATCTATCTTGATTATAATGCTTCGGCACCAATAAATCCTGAGGTGTTGGATTACATGTTTGATGTATATAAGAATTCATATGGCAATGCAGATAGCAGAACACATGATTATGGTGAACGGGCAAGAAAAATAGTAGAAGATGCCCGTTCACAAGTGGCAAATTTGCTTGGTGTTGAGACGGATGAAGTATTTTTTACTAGTGGCTCAACAGAAAGCAATAATATTGCAATTCAAGGACTTATGGATTATGCAATAGCGAATAATAAAAAACATATTATTACATCAACTATTGAGCATAAGGCAGTTTTAGAAACTGTTAAAAATTTAGAAAAGCATGGTTTTAAAATTGATTTAGTATCACCAGATGGAAGTGGACGCATTGATGTAGAAAAGATCACCAATCTAATAAAAGATGATACTTTACTGATAAGCATTATGCATGCGAATAATGAAACTGGAATTATTCAACCAGTAAAAGAAATAGGTGATTATCTGTCCGAAAAGGGCGTTTTATTCCATATTGACGCGACCCAGACTTGTGGAAAATTGATTAATGAACTTAGAGAACTTAAGTATGATATGTTGTCATTAAGTGCTCACAAGCTATCCGGTCCTCAAGGTATTGGTGCTTTGATCCTACGAAAGAAGAGATATAAGTTGCCGCCAGTAAAAGCTATTACATATGGAGGCCAGCAAGAACATGGAATAAGACCGGGAACGATACCTGTAGCATTAGTTGCTGGTTTAGGAAAAGCTTGTGAGATAGCTAATGAGAATTATGAAAAGAATCTTGTGGCATATATAGAAAGAAAGCAAAGGGTATTATCGATTATCGCAGATTCGGGGATGGACATTAGTATAAATGGTGATCAAAACTATTGTATGCCAAATACAATTAATATCAGTATTAATGGTGTTGAATCAGAAGCTTTAATGCTTTCGTCAAAACAATATTGTGGTATTTCAAATGGTTCCGCATGTACATCACATGATTATAGGCCGAGTTATGTGCTTACGGCTATGGGATTAGATGCAGATAGAATTTCTTCTGCGATAAGAATTAGCTGGGGAGCCGATACAGATATTGGTCAGATGAGTGAAAATCTAACATCATTATTTGAAGTTGCGAAAGGATTAGTATTTTAGGTGAATTAAAATGGCCGGATGGAATTTGAAATGTGGATCAATAACTGAATATTATCCAAATGAAGACAGGATTTGGTCCCTTTTCAATTATGTATTTTCAGATTCAAGTAGAAAAAGAAATACATACAAGTTTGGCCTTATTAAGTCGCTCTTAGACAATGCTTTTAACGGAAAAAAGACCAATATTGGTGTATTCTTCACTTACGAAGAGATATTTGCTAGATTTGCAGAGAACTATTGGAACTTGGTGGTTAAGTATAATCTGAGACAGATGAGAGCAGATAGGAAGTCCGTATTTTCAAAGATAGAGACCATCCTGAAGTCAGAAATAGCAGAGAATGCTTTACTTGCATCATTTGAATTTGAAACAGTTGAGGATGAAAAGAAAAACAGAATAATCAAGAAGGTTACTACTGAATGCAAAAAATGTGTCATTGGTGCCTTGTATGAGGATTTTGATGGCATTATTTATTCCTTTGATCTGAAATCAGAAGGTTTGACCTTGAATTTTGCCGTGCATGAATTTATGCTTAAATATAAAGCTGAACTGGAAAAAATAAATTATTATTTGTGGGCAAAATTTTTAGAGCAAGTGAATGATGATAATTCTTTGATTAGGGTGATTGATAAGCTAGAATTGGCAACGCCAAGAAGAGAGAATCTGTCTGTTTATAGAGAAATACTGAGAAAAGAATTTGAAGAAGATACCTGCTTTTACTGTGGGAAAAAGCTTCAGACTGGTATTCATGTTGATCATTTTATTCCATGGTCTTTTGTTAAGGATGACAAGATATGGAATTTTGTTCTTTCCTGTCCAGCTTGTAATTTGAAGAAGAATAATAAGATCCCGAGTCCAGATTATATTGTCAAAATTGAAGAACGTAATAAACGGATACAGCAGGTTGAAAATGTTATTATTCAGAATGATTTTGATGCCTATTCTGATGACCTAATTGATCGCATGTGGAAATATGCGAAGTTAAGTGGTGTTAAGGAATATAGAAAATAAAATATGGATAGGACAAAAATATTGCTAATAGGGTGTATATTGGTATATAATAAAATTGTTTTATTTATATTTAGTATGTTGTCTTTATTGTTGTGAATTATTTAGAAAAAGGAGATAATGTCATGCCCAAAAGTTCAATAGCCACTCCATGTACAATTACAATGAAATATTTTGCAGGATCAAAAACGCCGGTTTTGATTGACCAATGTCAAGAATACACTATTTACATCAAATGTCATGAATATAAAGAATTACCAATAGAAGCTAATGTTCGTAAACCTGAACAGGATCCAAGAGGCCCATATCGTGATATGTTAGCAACATTAAATAATCGGCCTTTAGATTTTTTTGAAAACAATTTAGGAATATCGGCTATTGCAAAGTCTGTGACTTTCCCTAAAAAAGATACTATAGAACTATCATTTGAGACTGGAATGGGAATACTAAATGGTGGGCATACTCAGAAGGCAATAATCAGTTCGCAAACAAATCCCCAATTAAAAGATGCAACGGTTAAGTTGACGATACGAAAAAGTATATACACTCCCTCTCGAATATCTCAAATTGCCGCTGCTCAAAATAGTAGTATTAGCGTTAGTGAGACATCTCTCGCGGATAAACGTGGAGCATTTGATGCACTAAAAAAGGAAATGGGGATTGGTGGGAAATGTGAGAAGAAAATTATTTGGTATGAGGGAAGAGACACTTATGGGTATGGAATGGATGCAAATGATGTAATTGCAATTCTTGCTATGTTTAATATCGATCATTATGAAAGTGAATACAATAAATCTAAGAAAAGAAATCAACCGGTTGATTGCTTTAATGGGAAAAAGAAAATACTTGAAGGTTTTCAAGACGAAGTATTGGATCCGGCTTCAACTCCATATAAGGAATGTACTTATGAAAAATTGTATCCACTTTGTAACGATATATTGTGTTTGTATGAGTACATTAAGGTTAATGCAAGTTCGGCTAAATCAATATTAAGTAAATTGAATGGAATAAAGGATACAAAGACGAAAAAAACGAAAAACAAACGTATATATTTTTCTACAGATCAATGTTTGTATGATGTTCCTATAGGCTTGCTATATCCCATTATTGCTGCATTTAGAGCTGATGTTTATTACAGCGAAAAGGATAAAGAAATTGGATGGTGGATAAGACCAGAGGAGATATTTGATGATTGTAAATCGGATTTATATGATGTAATAAAGAATGCATATAATAATGGCAGAAAATATGATCCGACTGTTGTTGGAAAAGACAAGAATAGCTATCAATTATTATATAATACTGTTTTGCAGTCGGTTAACAGATTGAAAAACAATTCCACAATTACTAAATATCCAATTTAAGAAAGAAAGTGATACATTGCGTAAGAAAAAGGATAGCATATATAAAAATAATGTTAATAGAGATTATTCTTGTATAATATGTGGCTGGAATAAAAGAGATGCTAAAGGCAATCATTTAACAGAAGGGGCACATATTCGTGAGCATAAATCAGGTGATGAATTTGACATTGAGACTAATATGATTGACTTATGTCCAAATCATCACACTGAATATGATAGTCACAACTTTTATATTGATGTGGAAACAAAAAAAATTCATTTTATTGATTCATCTGATGAATATGAAGGTATGGATTTATCTGAAAAAATATCATATGTTGATAAACGCTTTTTGGCATACAGAAAAGCAATTTATGATGAATATCATGAAGATATTTAGTATGACAATGGTGGATCGGAAACCACAATATATTGAATACGTATATTTTTTATGGGATGTGTACAATTGTATTTGCGTAGACATATAACATTATTTTGTCGTACATGATTTATGAAAAATTTTATGTTATGTATATTATAGCAAATTGAAACAAATTCTAGGGTATTTGAAAAATACAAATTTGGAAGCCAATACTAGGAATCTGTAACACAAGTGAGTTGCTCTCTTTTATTCCGTATAGCGAGTCTGTGAAGTTTTTCCTGTAAATAGAATTTTGGGGTCTTCTATGATAAAATATTAAATCATAGGAGACCTTATTTTATGGTAAACGTCAAACCATTCGCCTATGCTAATCCCAAAACTTGTGAGATACTCTAAAAGACACGAAAAAACTAATAGTTTTTTAGAGGAGGTAAACTAGCATGGATCAAATCACACATGATGTACGACGTGCCACATGGCAAAGCATCATTAAGCAGTGTCAGGAGCGACCTGAACACACCATGGTTAAACGGTGGTGCCTTGAAAATGGCATCCGCGAAAAATCGTATTACTACTGGCTTCGCAAGTTCCGGAAAGAAGCCGCGGAACAGATGCCTGTTCCGGCAGCTGTAACAAATCCTTCACCAGTTACTTTTGCAGAGATTCCATTTACCTGCAGTTCGGATAGTTCCACAAAAACTGTGTCAGATGCAGTACTTCCGGTTCATCCAACTGCGATTCTCAAATATAGGGAGCTCACAATCGCGGTCACAAATGACATTTCTGATTTACTGCTGTCGAGAATCATCCGGGAGGTGTCCCATGCTTGAAGATGCTGCCGGTATTCGGAAAGTCGTCATTGCCTGCGGTTATGTTGATCTCCGAAAAGGAATCGATGGTCTGTCCATGATTATCGGTGATAAATACAAACAGAATCCTTTTGAAAAAGGAACACTGTTTTTGTTCTGTGGCAGACGCTCTGACAGACTCAAAGGTCTTCTCTGGATGGGAAATGAAATGGTTTCCTGCTTCTCTACAAGCGTTTTGAATCCGGAAGCTTATCGTGGCCACGGACTTTGGAAGAGGCTGCGGAGCTGACAGAAGAACAGTTTCACTATCTGATGCTGGGTTTAAATCCGTTAAACCCTAAGATCAAAGAGGTTTCTCCCCAAAGAGCCTGCTGATTTTTGTGCAAAACGTGGATTTTTTAGGGCAAAAATCAGCATGTGGATATTTGTAATCATGATATTTATCATGTATGCAGACAGCACTAACAGCCGCTTCTGATGCACGGATAATTAATATTCCGTACTTTGAAAACCTTATATTTTCCTTTCTTATACAACGTTTTACAGCGTTACAGCCATAGGCATAATGCCGAAGCTTCCGTTTCCTCAGGTTCGCTTTTTCCTTATATTCATGTATAATAAATACAGTCTTTAAGGAGCAGAAGCGATGGAAAAACATACACTGAACGAATTGAATAACCTCAGCCGTGAAGAACTGATCACCATAGTTCTGTCCATGCAGGGACAGCTTGATGCGCTGAATGAAAACATCGAGAAACTGATCGAACAGGTCCGCATTGCAAACAGTTATCGGTTTGGACGTCATACCGAAACCATGAAGTCCATTGATGGACAGCTCTCATTTTTTGATGAGGCAGAGGTTTTTTATGACGTCTCAGTCAAAGGACCTTCTGCAGAAGAAGTGCTCCCTGTGCGTAAGAAAAAAGCAAAAGGTCAGCGCGAACTGAATCTGAAAGAGTTTTCGGAAGAAATCATTCCGCCGTATTCCGTATCAGAAGAAAGCCTGGATGATTTCTATGGCAGGGGCAACTGGCGCCGAATGCCGGATGAAGTCTATAAGCGGTTACGCCATGAACCGGAATCCTGGACAGTGGAAGTTCATACCGTGGAAGTGTATGTTGGTACGAATGGTGACCATCAGGATGAATTCATGCGGGGCAGCCGTCCAAAGGATCTGCTTCGCAACAGCATTGTAACACCTTCACTGCTTGCTTCTATTCTGAATGTAAAGTATGTAAATTCCTCAGCACTCCACCGTATTGAGCAGGAGTTTGAGCGAAATGGTGTAAACATCTCCAGACAGACGATGTCAAACTGGATCATCAAATGTGCAGACAGGTATTTCACACCTTTTTCGGAACGGATGAAACAGGAGCTTCTTACACTGCATGTCACACAGTCAGACGAAACCCCCATACAGGTAATCAGTGACAGCGACCGCCCAAACAGCAAGTGTTACATGTGGGTACACCGTTCCGGAGAGTTTTACCGGGAGCGCCCAATCGTGATATATGAATACCAGAAAGGACGGGATCACCAAAAACCCCTGGACTTCTACAGGGATTATAAAGGAATCCTTGTAACGGACAGCCTGCAGCAGTATCATCTGGTTGATAAAAAACTGCCGGATGTAACAAATGCGAACTGCTGGGCACATGCAAGACGTGCTTTTGCAGATGCAGTCAAAGCCATGGATAAGAAAAATCCCCAGATGGTCAGACAATCCGTTGCATACCGGGCTCTACAAAAGATTTCAGAATTCTACAATGCAGATACGGAACTAAAGGAACTGTCTTCACAGGAACGTCTTCAAAAGCGGCAGGAAGAAATCCGTCCGCTGGTTGAGGAGTTCTTTGCGTGGACAAAAGAGCAGGTGGAACAATGTACGGTTCCGCCGAAAACAAAGACCGGGCAGGGATTAAGCTATCTGATCAATCAGGAAGCATATTTAAAAGTATTTCTGACTGATGGGGATGTTCCTATCGACAATTCGGCTTCAGAGAGAGCTATCCGGACATTCTGCATTGGAAAGAAAAACTGGATGTTCCATAATACAGCAAATGGTGCTTCTGCAAGTGCCATGGTTTACAGTATTTCGGAAACTGCGAAGCTGAATAATCTGCGCCCTTATTATTACTTCAAATATATCCTTACGGAGCTGCCAAAACTTTGTGATGAACAGGGAAATATAAATCCTGCTGATCTGGATCACTTGATGCCTTGGGCTGAAGACCTTCCGGACGAATGCAGAAAACCGCGCCGCTGATGAAGCGGCGTTGATTTAATGTCAGGCGGATGGTTTGACGTTTACGAAAAATCCGGATGGAACATGCATTATACAGATTGCGGCCAGGCTGATCGAGGATGAACGTATATCCGAACAAGCATGCAAGGAAACTATGATCCACGAGATCCTGCATACCTGCAAAGGCTGTAAAGGACATACCGGATTGTGGCTCATATATGCGAATATCATGAATAAGAAATATGGATATAAGATAAAGCGAACCACCTCCGGAGAGGAGAAGGGCGTGGAGAATTACACCGCCTCTAAAAAACTTGATTATAAATATTGTTTTGTATGCGAGAATTGTGGACAGATTATAAAAAGAAAAAAACAGTGCGAATTCACGAAGTATTACCGCAATTATACATGCGGGATATGCGGAAGAAAGCGGGCATTTCATAAGGTGAAATATATGCAATAAAATTTTGCCCGGCTGGCTTAAGAGGAAGAAGTTGGATTGGATGGCGGAATATTATAAATAATAAAAAATATTTTACCTCCAATCAAACTTCAAAAATAAGCAGAATCGTGATTATGAATTAGTTGTTATTGGGGTTGTTTGAGTTAGATTCCGTTCCATAGTTTACAGTATTTTTCACCTGGGTATTTTCCGAATGAGGTTGTTTTGAAATCTGTGAGCTTGTGTTATTTGCAATTTGACTGAGAGGATAGCTCAACTCGTCAACCTTTGTAGTCAACTTTTTGATTTCTTTAATCAGTGTATAATTGAAAAGATATCCTACCAATATAGCAACTAATAATGAAATGCAAATATAGATTATCAGAGATACAACCCCGATGTTGAGTAATGAATCGGCATTTGTTAAAAACATAATTATAATCCCCCTTGTAATAATATTATTGTATTATCCAGTAAACACTCCGAAATAGTTCTTAGATTTCATTTCAATGATATGTTTAGCAGGAAATTCCTGTAACAACCGGAATAATTCTTTCGGATGGGGTTACGGAACTGTTTTTAGTATATCACAACAAGGGGGTGAAAGGGTATGTACTTTAATAAATTGTATGATATTCTGTGATTGGATATAATTCTGAACATAGGAATACCACTTTTTGTTGTTTTGGTGTAAAATAAAAATATATTTTTGTCGAAAAAATTTGAACGTTCATAGTGCAAGTACTTATTTATGACAGTTTTTTTGTGTAGGATGGAGATACAAAGAAGCGGAAATAAAAGCATTGAGTCATTAGATTCACGGAGGTTATCATTATGAGCGGAAATCAGCAGGTTATGTGGCTACTTGGCGGCTTGAGAATGAAGCAGATGTTAAGAAGTACATTGTAGAACTTGAGAAGAAACTGATGAATACTTTGGAAGATGATACGATTATCAATATTGAGTTCTAGGACATTGGGAGGTGTATGTCTTGTCAACAGAAAATTTTACAATAGCTATTCAAGGCGATAGCGAAGGGTATGTGACTTTTGAATGCCCATACTGCAATTCGGAATTCAAGTTGCAGGCTGGAGAATATCAAAATGACGATGAGCCTTTCGAAGAATTGTTTTGCCCTTATTGTGGTCTGACGAAAGAAAAGAATGAATTTCTATCATCAGATGTAATCGAGCAGGCACAAGCAATTGCTTATAACTATATGGTAGAAGAATTGAACAAAACTTTTAAGAAAATGCAAAGGTCGCTTAATTGTTCTAAAGGTTTAATAAAGGTAAAAATGGATTATAAGCCATTGAAAAAGGTTGCAACTAAGGAATTAAAGGATAAGGATACCACAGAAACAGAGTTTAAGTGTTCTTGTTGTGGTCGCAGAGTAAAGGTGCTTTATTATGCAGGAACAGCAAAGGTGTTTTGTCCGTATTGTGGGGTGGATATATGAATAGATTAGAATTAAGAAAACTGAGTTTAGAATTTCGCAGATTATCAAGCAATTTGCTTAATAGCACTAATGACACAGCAGATATAAACCTTTCTCGCTTCCTAAAATTTATAGATGGAAACGAGTTAATATCTGGAATCATTCAGGATAAAATATCAGGCGTTGATTATGACTTTAAAAAGTGCTATGCAATAGGCTGTTCAGGTTGGGCTGACTATAATCCGCCTGAAGATGAAGCGTGCCATATTAAAGCACAGTATGATTATCTGACATTTATAAATAATGAAGAAAAAGTAAATGTTCAGGGACAATCAATGCGATATTGTTGGTCGAGTAGAAAAATAAATGATATTATTCAAAGCTTTCTAGAAATGGCATTTAAGCCGCTTATAGATTTTATCAACGACCAGCTTTCAATGGAAATGATTGTTTATGACGAGGAGGCAAAAGCTATGGGCGGAAATACGTATATTCAGAATATTAAAACTGTCAATGGCTCTGCAAGCCAGCAGAACAGTGGGGTGATAAATACTTATAACACTACAAATGATACAAGTTCTATGCTTGAGTTGATTGACAAATTACTTACCTCATTACCTGAGATACAGGGTGTTGATGCAGAGAAAATTGAAAATGTAAAAGATGATTTGGAAATGGTTCAGGAACAGTTGCAAAACGATAATCCGAAAAAGAATCGTATAGGAAAAGCTCTTGTTGGTATCAAAAAGTTTGTAGGTGATTTTTCTATGAAACTTGCAGTAACACTTGCTGCCGGAACAGTTACCGGAGCAGATTGGAGTATGTTACTGCAACAGCTTGAAAACTTTATTAGATAAAGAATAAAGTCGAACAGGAGGTTGAGGAGAAATTTGAAGATGGTTGCTTGAAAAAACAAAAACAGTTGTTTTAAATAATGAAAGAAAAATTGAATGCTGAAGAATTAGAAATTCTTGGAAAAATGAGAAATGAAGAGGTAAAATCTTTTAATAATTTTGAGCGGAAATCTTTTACAGAAAAGGATGTTTAGATTATGTGTGGATAGAGAAAAATGGTAAAAAAGATTATAAAATTTAGTTACTAACATAAAGACTAATTTATGTAGAGAAAATAAGAGAAAATAGGCAGGGAGAGAGTCTCTCCCTTTTCCAGATTATTCCTCAACATAAAAGCTATCTTCAACCAGCATATAGAAAAATTCATATGAAAAAATTTCCAGTGTTTACAAAAATGGGTAAAGTGGTTTGTGTTGAAATTATGATACATAGGAGCAACCATGCAAAAAATTGAAGCCTTAACCCAAGCAGGGCAATATTTATTAACAAATAAATATGAACAAGCCCGACATGTAATAACAGATAATTATCCATTTAAGATATTGGAATCAACCAGTCGTTCCTATACCGACAGGCAAAAGATGCAACAATTCAAAAAGGATGGTTTTATCGATCGGTATAGTGGCGATAAATTAGTGAATCCGGGATTCTTGAAGGTATTATCACATTATATGCCAGAGGAATTTCCGTATCATTCGCATTGGAAGATAGAATCGTGTCATAATGCATATTGGGAGTTTGTTCCCACAGTTGATCATATTTATCCAGTAGCTCTCGGCGGAGCTGATTCGGAAGAAAATTGGGCAACAATATCTATTTATCCAAACACACATAACACAAAAATAAAAACCAAAGGAGAATCCCATGTCCCTAAAAAACACACAGAAAATCAAATGCCCGGATTGCGGCACAGAAGGCGAATTTACAATATGGCAGAGCATCAATACGAAATTAAATCCACAGGCGAAGGAGGAGCTTTTGTCTGGCAAGTTATTCGCGTATACCTGCCCGAAATGCAGGAAAGTCCATTATGTCAATTACGGACTTTTGTATCATCAGATGGAGAAGCAACTGATGATTTATTATGCAATCTCGAAGGAAGATGAGAAGGAGATTTTAGATACATTTGCCAAGATGGAGAATGGTGACATGCTTCCGGGCATGGAGAGTACGGACTATACATTACGAGTAGTTCATTCTCAGAATCAGCTCCGGGAGAAAGCGTATATCTTCGATATGGGACTCGATGACCGCGTCGTTGAGATCATGAAGGTTATGACGGTGGCACATTTGTCGCAGACGAATCCGGATCTGGAGGTAGGAGATATATTCTTAGAGATCACCAAGGGAAAGCCGGAACGATTTGTGATCCGGTTGAAGAATGGCGTATTGGGCAACAGTCCATTTTCCCAGAAGGTGTATGATGCAGTCAAGACGGAGTACATTGATTCCAAGGGCGATGGCAAGCGGGATTATATCGTTGAAATGAATTGGGCAGTTGAATGTCTGAAGAATAAATAAAATGACATAATTGCAGGAGGACAAACACATGGAACAGGTAGCAAAATTTTTGAAGGAAGCTGATACATATTATCTGGCAACAGTTGAGGGTGACCAGCCGAGAGTAAGACCATTTGGCACAGCTCATATTTTTGAAGGAAAGCTCTATATCCAGACAGGCAAGTCGAAGGCAGTTTCGAAGCAGATTCATGCGAATCCGAAGGTAGAGATCTGTGCATTTAAGGGCGGAGAATGGCTGCGTGTCGCAGGTGAGCTTGTTGAGGATGACCGCAGAGAGGCGAGACAGTCGATGCTCGACGCATATCCGTCCCTGCAGAAGATGTACTCTGCAGATGATGGCAACACAGAAGTATTTTATTTCAAGAATGCGACAGCTACATTTTCTTCATTCACACAGGAACCGAAGGTTGTGAAGTTCTAGTAGAGTAGGGGTAGTACATGGTTTTATACATGAATATGAAACAGCTTGGCAAGCGTAGGAATACGGTGGATCAGGTGCCATTTACCTATGCGGCGGCACCGGGCAGCCTGCGGGAGCTGATTGCAGAGACGGTGAAGCTCTGTGTGAGCAGATATATCGAGGCGATGAACCGGGGCGAAGCAGTGCTTTCCAATGCGCAGATCGACGATATGGCGCAGATTGGGAAGATTGCTTTCGGCATCGTGTATGGTGAGAAGGCGCCGGATGTTGGGAAGTCCATAGAGACGGCGATGCTTGGGTTTCAGGATGGTTTGTTCCGGGTATTCTTAGGGGACACAGAGCTCACGGAATTAGATGAGAAGCTGGAGTTACAAGAGGGCGATACGGTTACATTTATCCGTCTGACGATGTTGGCGGGCAGGATGTGGTAGGAAATTACAGGATTGGGTGAACAGAGTCTTACCACAGGCGTATATGTTGAAAGGGGTTACATATGGCAGAAGACAAGAAGACGAAGCAGGAGTTGGAAGTGCAGGCGAAGATCGCGAATGACTTTAAGCTTGCGCGTAATGAGGCAGACCTGGCTTTGAAAGCGTCTTACAGCGCGGAGATTCAGGCGCTGCTTGCAGAATGCAGCAAATATAACGGCGTGACGCAGCTGACGGAAGTCGGAAAGCGGCTGGATAAGCATTTGGCGAAATCGGGCAGCCTGCCATCGGAATTCTTCCGGAAGGAATTAAAGCAGATGCCGGGATGGATACCGGAGCATCTGGTCGAGGATTTCTGTTGCACGATCGATAGCATTACGAAATGGCAGGCGAGCGAGTCTTATTACAGAAGAACGGTGCGAATCAAGCACTACCGGGCATTTATGGGGCGTTATTTCCACATCATGAACACGTATCATGACATGGGAATTTACGGAACCGATCTCGTGTTAGTCTACACGGAGCAGTTGCCGCAGGATGTGCTGTGCTATTATCGGGATCAGAGTACAAATGGACGTCAGGCTGTATCGGAATACTGGATTCAGGCGGAGTTAGACCGCGGAAATGAGAAGTTAGAAGCAATCATCATGGATATCTTATTTGGCGAGAGTGCGCAGACGAAGCTGTCCGTGGAGATCATCCGTGGCATCTGCATGAGCGGAAATACCCGGCTGCACGAGGCACTGGGCAAGCTGCTTTTGGCTGCGCGTCTGCAGGAAGGATTGCGTCAGGCAATCTGTGAGAATATGGATTACGGAACCGCGGAAGCATTTCAGACGTTATTCCGCGTCGTGAAGGACAATGATATGCTCCGGTATGCGTCCGTGCTGCGGGCGGTTGCCACATGGACCGGACTGATCGCGAATGAGGAGAGCAAGATCGACCGGATTCAGGAGAAGCAACTATATATCATCGATACCTATTTGCAGGATGAGAATGCCAGAGCACAGGCACTTAGAAGCGAAGATGCGATGGAAATCTATCTGGCACTCTGGTGCTATGGATTTTACGATGTGGACGATGCATGTGAGCGCATGGGAGAAATTGCGTTATCCGGGACGCGACACCAGCGCATGGTGTTCGGCATGTATATGGAGGCGATGCACCTAGGCAGGGTGTATGTACATGGCATTGCAAAAGAATTCGTGAAGCAGTTTTCGGATGAGCTTGACACGATGGCGGTGATCATGCCATGTCTTATGCCGGATCTCCAGTCGTATATACTTAATCTTGTCTATGAGAAAGGCAGACGTTATAACGGAACGCTGCAGAAGATGAATTATGCGGATGTTGGGAAATATTTTGACAACCGGGAAGAGTGTCTGGCGGTCTATGATCGCTTAATGGGGATTCTGCGTCAGATATCTGGCAAGCGGCTGGAAATCAACCCGTGTGTATTCCCTTGGAATGTTGCATATCTGGATAGATCTGACTTGATTTTCCGGCTTGCTGTATGTGCCAGCGCACTTCGGGATGAGGATAAGATCACAGAGATTGCGGAGATGCTGGGCGATATCGATGTATCGCGGTACGGCAGGGATTCGCTGATGCTATTTTTGATCCGGGAGCCTGCAAATGCCCGCCAGCGTGAGATTCTCGTGGATGCGGTAGCAGACAAGGAGACATACACGAGACAGGAAGCAGCGAAGCTTGTGAAGAAGATGAAGCTGGCACCGGAGAACTATACGCAGCTTGAGAACATGCTCAAATATAAGAAATCCGACATCAGAGAGACGGTGCTTTCCATACTCTATCAGATGGATGAGGAGAGGCTGGATGGTCTGATCGGCAGACTGCTTACGGATGCGAAGGAAGAGAAGCGCACGGCAGGTTTGGATTTGCTGCTTCAGTTGAAGAAGGACGAGAAGAGACAGCGGACATTTGCAAAATGTGTGGCGCAGATCGACCATATGGCGCAGACGGTAGCGAATATATCGACGAAGGAGCAGATCCTGATCCGGGAGATCCGGAATACGCATGCAGAACAGGCAGATGCGGAAGAAGGATACGGACTCTATGATGTAAATGCGGCGTATGATCCGGTCTTTGATTCTGCGTATTTGGAAGTATGTAAGGATGTATACCGGCGTTATTTCCCGGAGAGCGGGATTGCGACAGGAAATGCCGGGAAGAGTGCCGGTGTATTGGCGAAGCTCAAGGCGAAATTTACTTCCGGGAAGAAGGCAGAACCGGATACGGTCGACATCCATCATGTGCTTCGGGAACTGGACGTACTGTTTGATGCACATAAGAACGATGAATATGAGAGTGAAAACGGCGAAGCACGTATGCTTGGCGAACGGTTCGGATATTGGAGTGGGGACATACCATTTCCAGAGCTCTGGGAGGATTTCTACAGGAAAGAGATACAGACGCCGGAAGCGTGCATGCAGATCTATATTTATGTGAATGGCTATAATTCCGATAAAGCGTATTTCAAGCAATATTGCAAGAGCTTTGTGGATGATCTGTATGGAAGCCGGTATAACGAGGAACTGCCGACCTACGGTTACATGTCGCAGATGCAGACGATCCTACGCGAACTTTATAACAAACATGTGCCGGAAAGTGACAGAAGGAAGCTGGCGGTTGTGGCTGCGGATTATCTGCTTTCGCGCAAGGATGCGCTTGTGCAGGAGAAGAAGACAGTAAATCCGGCTTCTAAGAAGGAAATCATTTGCTATAGAAGCGTGCTTACACAGGAGCAGATCATGGTTATCACAGCGTATATTGCGCCGGGCTATGCGGAATATGGAAGTGCAAATGATGTGGAGGCGGATTCGGCACAGGCGGCAGAAAATGATACGGAGTTTCTGCATCTCTTCCCATACAATTATGCACTTGTGAAATGCTTTAATTTCAAGATCCCGCATGATGTTGCGAACGATGGAAATGGCTATTACTGGGTAAATGTCGGTAAGATCATGCACGTGCCGGAGCTTTCGACGTACATTGCAGCATATACGAAGGGGCTGATCAGCCGGGACTACCTGTATAAGATGGCATTTGAGGGCAGCCGGATGGATGTAAGCCTGAAGTGTCTGTCTGACATTGTGCGGTATATGACCGAGCGGGACAGACAGGTGCAGACAAGAGGCTGCGAGTGGAGCTGGACAGCGGGCAATCGGCTGGAGCATGTGCGGAAAATGCTGCTGCACAATCCAGCGAAGGAGCTGTCCGAGACGGATCAGGCGAGCGTGGATACTGCGAAAGAACTGTATCAGGCGATGGCTGGGCTTGTCATGGAGGCGGAGCTTACACGTGGCGATACTGAGACTGCATTTTCCCAGTATGTATATGGGTTGACGAGAATCTATGGCGCGGCGTATTTTGTGCGGATTCTGTCGGCACTCGGCAAGGAGACGCTGGAACGGTCGACGTATTTTAACAGCAGTTACAGCTCCAGTGTCAGACGAAGTGTGAGCAAGAAGAACAGCCTGTCGCATCTGTTGCAGGCGTGTCTGCCGGATGTCAATGACAGTGCGCAGACGCTTGGCGCACATCTGAAAGGGACGGATATCAGCGAGGCACGTTTAGTTGAGGCGGCAATGTATTCGCCGGAGTGGATTGATATTGTGGGTGATTATCTTGGCTGGGATGGATTTACAGCCGGATGTTATTATTTTATGGCACATATGAATGAGTCGTTTGACAACAAGCGGACGGCGATGATCGCGCGCTATACGCCGCTTTCGGTCGAGGAATTAAATGATGGTGCATTTGACCGGGCGTGGTTTACGGAAGTGTACGAGAAGCTTGGAGAGAAGCATTTTACGCTCATATATAAGGCGGCGAAGTATATCTCCGATGGTGCCAAGCATGCAAGAGCGAGAAAATACGCGGATGCGGCACTCGGCAAATATAATGAGACAGAGCTGATGAGTGAGATCAAGGCAAAGCGGAATAAAGACTTGTTGATGGCAGTCGGAATCCTGCCGATTGCCGATGAGACGCAGATCAAAGAACGGTATATGTTCCTGCAGAAGTTCAAGAAGGAGAGCAAACAGTTTGGTGCCCAGCGGAGAGCCAGCGAGGCGGCTGCCGTGCAGATTGCATTACAGAATATGGCAATCAATGCAGGCTATCAGGATGTGACGAGACTGATCCTACGGATGGAGAGTCTGGTGGCACAGGGCATGGCGGACTATTTCAAGCCGCATGAAGTCGGAGAAGTATCTGTATGGCTTGAGATGGAAGATGGCGGCAAATGTGCCCTGCTTGTGGAGAAAAATGGCAAGCAGCTGAAGTCTGTTCCGGCGAAGCTTAAGAAGGATGAATATATTGTGGCGATCACTGAGGCGAAGAAGCAGATGGCAGAGCAGGCACGCCGCACGAGGGCGATGTTGGAAGATGCGATGGAGAGTCAGGAGACATACACGTATGCGGAGATTCAGGGCATGCTGGAAAATCCTGTGATTCACGATCTGGTGGCGGCACTTGTGTTCCGTGTAATGGATGGTGGCGGTGTGTCAGATCATACGCAGGAGGAACAGGTTGTATTTGGATTTGTCACAGCGAAAGGCATGGATATTATAGGTTCACACCATATCGAGCCATCCGGCGATACATTACTGACTGTGGCGCATCCATTTCAGATGTATAAGCAGGGCATGTGGCATACGATTCAGAAATATGTGTTTGACAACCAGATCATCCAGCCGTTTAAGCAGGTGTTCCGTGAGCTGTATGTAAAGACGGAAGAAGAGCTTAATATGGAGCACTCCTTACGTTATGCGGGCAATCAGATTCAGCCGCGGAAAACGGTTGCGTGCCTGAGAACAAGACACTGGGTTGCCGACATCGAGGAAGGCTTGCAGAAGGTATATTACAAGGAAAATATCGTAGCGAGGATCTATGCACTGGCGGACTGGTTCTCACCGGCAGATATCGAATCCCCGACGCTGGAATGGGTCGTGTTCACTGATCGAAAGACAGGCAAAGATCTAAAGATTCGTGAGATTCCGGATATCATATTCTCGGAAGTTATGCGTGACGTGGATCTGGCAGTGAGCGTGGCACATGCAGGTGGCGTAGATCCGGAGACATCACATTCGACTGTGGAGATGCGGAAGGCAATCGCGGAGTTCACGATGCCGCTCTTCAAGCTTACAAATGTTACATTTACGAAGAATCATGCGGTGATTCAGGGCGCACGTGCGAACTATACCGTGCATCTTGGCAGTGGCGTAGTCCATCAGGAGGCGGGACCTATGATCAATGTACTTCCGGTGCATTCGCAGCGGCGCGGACGGATCTTCCTGCCATTTGTGGACGATGATCCGAAGACATCGGAAGTGCTGACAAAGATATTATTCTTTGCCGAAGATAAGAAGATCAAGGATCCATTTATACTCGAACAGATCCGGCAATAATGGTAAACATATTGGGTACACACTTCACAAAAGGTTCACAGTAAAATTAGCACTCGCCTATTGACAGTGCTAATAACCGGGTGTATAGTATAGTCACAATCAAGAAAGGGAAAAGAAAAGGAAAGAAGAAATAGAGAAAATCCCTTAGAGATTGCAAAGTTGTGATATTCAAACGACACCTCAGATTTCTCTGATAGTGCTTAAAGAATACCGTAGGCATTGGTTGTTTAAGTATGAAAGGAGATATGACTTATGTTTACACCTAGTATTTTTGGAGAAAGTTTGTTTGACGATTGGATGGACGATTTTGAGAAGGAGTTTGACAAGGAACTCCGGCCAGCGAAGAATCCGCTGTATGGTAAGCATGCGAAGAACATGATGAAGACAGATGTCCGTGAGACAGATGATTCCTATGAAGTTGATATTGACTTACCTGGATTCAAGAAAGACGAAGTCAATGCACAGCTGCATGATGGATACATTACGATATCCGCTGCGAAGGGTCTGGATAAGGACGAGAAGGACAAGAAGACCGGCAAGTATATCCGCCGTGAGCGTTATGCAGGCAGCATGATGCGAAGCTTCTATGTTGGTGATGAGATTAAGCAGGAAGATATCCATGCAAAGTTTGAGAATGGTATCCTGCAGTTGTCAATTCCGAAGAAGGAAGCAAAAGCCATTGCGCAGAATAACTACATTGCTATTGAATAATCTATGAGAATGTAGCTGCGGTGCATATAAATCTACACCATATACACAATCGACTTTGGAACTTAACGTAAAGTAAGGGAAGGAAGTGTGAGATATGGACAAGAATCCAAAACATCCATTGAAGAAAAAGAAAGTTATGCCGAAGGTTTGTGCAACAGCAAATCATAACGCAGATCAGCCGGAGATGGCAGCTTCTTCAAAGAAGAAACATTAGTGAGATATAAGAAATGCCCTGCATGTTGAAAGAACATGCGGGGCATTTCTTTTGCTGGTTTCTTACAAAATTTTTGAAAGATATATGTATTTCTACACACGTAAAAATTACCATAATAATATCAAGATAACAATACAAATGCATGTAAGAATCTGATATAACATATTTACAGGTTATTTGATACGGTACCAAAGTAAAAGTATATGGGCATTGACTATATCATGGAAAACGAAAAAGAAAAGGAGATTCGGTATGCAGTTTGGTTATTTTGACAATGAGAATCGGGAGTATGTAATTACAAATCCCAAGACACCGGCACCTTGGGCGAACTACTTAGGCTCCCCGGAATATGGTGCTTTGATTTCAAACAATGCAGGTGGTTACAGTTTTGCAAAGTCTGGTGCGAATGGCAGAATCCTGCGCTATGTATTCAATAATTTCGATCAGCCGGGACGTTACATTTACATTCGAGACAATGACAGCAAAGATTACTGGTCTGCATCCTGGCAGCCGGTAGGAAAGAGCCTGGATACGTATAAGAGTGAGTGCCATCATGGTATTTCGTATACGAAGATTATGGCAGATTACAGTGATATTCACACAGAGGCATTGTATTATGTGCCATTGAATAAGACATATGAAGTATGGAATCTGAAAGTAACAAACAATGGTTCTGAAAAGAGAAATCTTACCCTGACCGGATATGCAGAATTTACAAACAACAGCAATTATGAGCAGGATCAGGTGAATCTGCAGTATTCATTATTTATTTCCAGGACAAGCTTTGTAGAAAACCGGATTCGCCAGACGGTGCATGGGAATCTGGATGTACTCGGAGCTGGTGAGACAGTCGATGATAAGCGTCCGACAGACCGGATCTTCGGACTTGCCGGAGCAGATGTTTCTTCCTATTGTGGAGATAAGGAAGTATTTATTGGAAGATGTAATGGCTATGGCAATCCGGATGGCGTGGTAAACGGAGATCTTGGAAATGCTTTAAGTTATAATGAAAATTCTTGTGGCGCGCTTTCTACTGTTGTTGAGCTTATGCCGGGTGAGACAAAGAATATTGCGTTTATCCTTGGATTAAAGGAAAATGATGAGGCAGAAGCTATTATGAACAGCTATACGGATCCAGCGGATGTCTGTGAGAAGGAACTGGCTGAGTTAAAGACTTACTGGGGTGAGAAATTCTCGCATTTCCAGGTACAGACACCAAGCAAGGAATTTGATTCGATGATTAATACCTGGCATGCCTATAACTGCTTCATGACATTTATCTGGTCAAGAGCAGCATCATTCATCTATTGTGGACTTCGGAACGGATACGGATATCGAGATACAGTGCAGGATATTCAGGGAATTATTCATCTGGCACCGGAGATGGCAGCAGATAAGATTCGATTTATGCTTTCGGCACAGGTTGCCAATGGTGGTGGACTTCCACTTGTGAAGTTCACACACAATGCCGGACATGAGGATACACCGGACGATGCTTCTTATGTGAAGGAGACAGGACATCCGGCATATCGTGCGGACGATGCATTGTGGCTCTTTCCAACAATTTATAAATATGTAACAGAAACCGGAAATCTGGCATTTATGGATGAAGTGATTCCTTACGCAAATAAAGATGAAGGTACGGTGTATGATCATCTGAAACGTGCGATTGATTTCTCTATGAAACATCTTGGCAGACATGGCATGCCGGCAGGACTTTATGCAGACTGGAATGACTGCCTGCGGCTTGGAAAAGATGGGGAGTCATCCTTTGTTGCATTGCAGTTTTATTATGCAATGACGATTCTTCGTAAATTCGCTGAGTATAAAAATGATTCTGAGTACATTTCTTATCTGGATAAGAGCCAGAAAGATCTCTGGAATGTGATTCAGAATCTCTGCTGGAATGAAGACCGGTTTATCAGGGGCTTTACAGAAAAAGGAGAAGTAATCGGTAAAAGAACAGATCCGGAGGCAAATATGTGGTTGAATCCACAGAGTTGGGCGGTTATCAGCGGATTTGCCTCTAAGGCACAGGCGGAAGCTGCAATGGAGAATGTGTATGCGCAGTTAAATACAGCGTTTGGTGCTGTACTTATGGATCCACCATACCATGCGCATGCATTTGATGGCGCTCTGGCGGTTATCTATAATCAGGGGGTAAAGGAAAATGCTGGTATTTTCTCTCAGTCACAGGGGTGGTTGATTCTGGCAGAAGCATTACTTGGGCATGGAAACCGTGCGTTTGAGTATTATATGGAGAATTCACCGGCAGCACAGAATGATAAAGCAGAAGTGAGAAAGCTTGAACCTTATTGCTATGGTCAATTTACAGAGGGTAAGGCAAGTCCTCATTTTGGACGCTCCCATGTGCACTGGCTGACGGGAACTGCATCAACAGTTATGGTTGGCAGTGTCGAAGGTATTCTGGGCATGCGTCCGGATTTCTATGGACTGCGGATAGCACCATCCATCCCGGCAGAATGGGACGGATTTACAGTGGAGAAGGATTTCCGTGGAAAGCATCTCCATATTGAGGTGAAAAATCCGGGACATGCAGAGTCTGGATTTAAGAGCATGGAAATCAATGGTCAGACTATCTTCAATAATTATGTGAAAGACGAGTGGCTTATGTCAAACGGGGATAATATAATCACATTATATATGTCATAGATTTTACCGGTCAGGCAGACCGGAGGCGTTCAGATTTAGGGACTGGTACCGTTTTGGTGTCAGTCCTGTCTGTTTTTTGAAGACCTCTGAGAAGTAGCTTTGATCTGAAAATGCAAGAATCGAAGCAATTTCAGCCGCGGAATAGGAAGAGTGAAGCAGCATATTTTTGGCAGTTTCAATCTTTGTCTGCTGGATATAGTCGCTGACAGTCATACCGGTTTCCTTGTGGAAAAGGCGGGAAAGATAGGATGAATTCAGTCCGGTCAGTTCTGAAAGATTTGTAAGTGTGATTTTTGTATGTAGGTGGTCATAAATATAATCAATACATCTGGCTACTGGTTTTGATGTAATCTTTTTCTTTCGCAGATTTTTCATGCGGCCGGTGTAGTCCAGGCATGCGGTTGTGTGCAGTTCATCGAGTTCATCCATCGAATTTGCACGGTCTGCTGTGTGGATATAAAAATCGCTCAGGCTGTAGGAAGTGGACAAATCCAGACCACCTTCGATACAGTAGCGGGCAAGCATAGCCATTGTGATTGCAAAATGATATTTCAGGCTTTGCAGAGGGGTGTCGGATAGCTCGCCCAATCCTTTTTTGTGGCTGATCTTTGCCTGACAAAGCTCATTTACCTTCTCAATGTTTCCGGATTTGATGGTTGTATAAAATTCTAATTCCGGATCGTACTGTGCACGTAGTACAGCTTCGTTCTTATATATGTAATCACGGTATATTTTATTGCTTATTTTCATGGTAACACCCCATTGATATATGTTCGTTATTTTTTTAGTGATTTTGGAAAATATTTAATGTAATTATAGCAGAGAATCTGATTTAGAACAATCGAACAAAATGCAACAAATAATTGCTTTACTTTGCATTATGTATAGGGTACAATTTTTACAGCACATTGTTTCAAATACATTTAGAAAATAAAAATGAACAAATGTTCGAATTCCTTGTTGACTTTTCGAACAGAAGTGTAGTATAGTAGAAGAAACAAAAACGAACATATGTTTTGATAACATAGATGGAAGATAATGGAGGTTTATGGTATGGCAAGTGAAGAAAAGATGAAAGCATTAGATGCAGCGCTGGCGCAGATCGAGAAGCAGTATGGTAAGGGTTCTGTGATGAAGCTCGGAGATCAGTCTGCAAATATGGGAATTGATGTAGTTCCGACCGGCTCTCTGAGTCTGGATCTGGCACTCGGACTTGGCGGTATGCCAAGAGGTCGTATTATTGAGATTTATGGTCCAGAATCAAGTGGTAAGACAACCGTTGCACTGCATGTGGTTGCTGAAGTACAGAAGATGGGTGGTATTGCAGGCTTTATTGATGCAGAGCATGCACTCGACCCAACGTATGCAGCGCATATAGGTGTCGATATTGATAACCTGTATATTTCACAGCCGGATAATGGCGAGCAGGCACTGGAGATTACAGAGACGATGGTTCGTTCCGGTGCGGTTGATGTAATTATTGTGGACTCTGTAGCGGCTCTTGTACCGAAGGCAGAGATTGACGGCGAGATGGGAGATTCTCATGTTGGATTACATGCGAGACTGATGTCTCAGGCACTCCGAAAACTGACTGGTATTATCAGCAAGTCTAATTGTGTGGTTATCTTTATCAACCAGCTTCGTGAGAAAGTAGGTGTGATGTTTGGTAACCCGGAGACGACAACCGGTGGTCGTGCATTGAAGTTCTACGCATCTGTCCGTCTGGATGTGCGCCGGATTGAGACATTGAAGGTTGGCGGAGAAGTTGTTGGTAACCGTACAAGAGTCAAGGTTGTAAAGAATAAGGTTGCACCTCCATTCAAGGAAGCAGAGTTTGATATTATGTTTGGTAAGGGTATCTCCAAGGAAGGCGATATTCTGGATCTGGCTGTTTTGCACGATATCATCAACAAAGCAGGTGCATGGTACTCTTACAATGGTGAGAAGATCGGACAGGGACGTGAGAATACGAAGCTTTATCTTGCAAATAATCCAGAAGTGATGGAAGAGATTGAGCAGCAGGTACGGAATAAGTGTGGGATTGGCGTAGATGCAGAACAGACAGAGAGCGAAGAGTCATAAGCAACCAACTACATACAGTGCATTTGATACAGCGATTTATTATCTTACCTTCCGGGATCGCTCCCGGAAGGAGCTTTGTGATAAGCTGACAGAAAAAGGATATGAGGAAGCAGAGATTGCAGAGGCAGTTGAGAAACTGATGTCCTATGGATACATTGATGATGAACGATATGCCTCATCGTATATTCGGAATCAGATGCGTGCCAAAGGCAGACGAAGAATCACAATGGAGCTTTCCGGTAAAGGTGTAGATTCAGAGATGACACGTGAATTATGCATGGAACTGGTGCCTGATGAAGCGGAAACCATCTATGATTTACTGGAAAGACGTTATGGTAACTTAGATTTTTCGGATGAAGGACAGATGCGGCGTATGTATTCCTTTTTTGCACGGCGGGGATTTAAGTATGAGGATATTCGCAGAGCGGTGTCAGAATATAGAAAAAATATTGAAAAAATATAGAAAAGTAATCTATTTTTTCTTACAATTTGCATAAAAAAAGTAAAGTATTCCTTGACACTAGTATAAAAAAAGTATAATATTTAAGTGTTGTAGTTATGCAATAAAACTAAATAAGGAGGTGCTCCTGAGTTGTCAGACGAAGCAATCAAGTATGTGATTTTCGCTGTAATACTCGTGGTTGCAATTCTCGTTACCTGGTTTTTAGCTATTGCGTATCGTAAAAATGTGGCAGAGGCAAAGCTTGGTAAGGCAGAGGATAAGGCTAGAGAGATTATAGATGAAGCACTGAAAGCTGCGGAGGCAAAGAAACGTGAGACACTTCTTGAGGCGAAGGAAGAAGCCATGAAGACGAAGAATGAGATTGACAAAGAAGTCAAGGATCGTCGGAATGAGCTTCAGCGCATGGAAAAGCGTGTTCTTTCCAGAGAGGAAAATCTCGACCGGAAGACCGAAGCCGTAGAGAAGAAAGAAGCTTCATTATCACGTAAAGAGGCAGAACTCACGAAGCTGAAGCAGGAAGTTTCAGATTTGGAAGCAAAAAGAACTCAGGAACTGGAAAGAATTTCCGGATTAACCTCTGAACAAGCAAAGGAATACTTATTAAAGACTGTTGAAGACGAAGTAAAGCATGAAACAGCAGTCATGATCAAAGAATTAGAAACACGAGCAAAAGAAGAAGCAGATAAGAAGGCAAAGGATTACGTTGTGACAGCTATTCAGAAGTGTGCTGTTGATCATGTATCAGAGACAACGATTTCCTTAGTACAGCTGCCTAATGATGAGATGAAGGGAAGAATCATTGGTCGTGAAGGACGAAACATTCGTACTTTAGAGACTATGACAGGTGTTGATTTAATTATTGATGATACACCGGAAGCAGTTTTGCTTTCAAGTTTTGATCCGGTTCGTAGAGAAGTAGCCAGAATCGCACTTGAAAAGCTGATTGTGGATGGAAGAATCCATCCGGCACGTATTGAAGAGATGGTCGAGAAGGCTCAGAAAGAGGTCGAGACTATGATGCGTGAAGAGGGAGAGGCTGCAACCCTGGAAGTCGGTGTACATGGCTTACATCCTGAACTGATACGTCTTCTTGGTAAGATGAAGTTCAGAACAAGTTATGGACAGAATGCATTGAAGCATTCTATTGAGGTAGCTCATTTGTCCGGTTTGCTTGCCGGAGAGCTTGGGCTTGATGTTCGTGTAGCAAAGCGTGCAGGTTTGTTACATGATATCGGAAAATCTATTGATCATGATGCAGGTATGGAAGGTTCTCACGTATCTATTGGTGTTGATCTTTGTAGAAAGTACAAGGAGTCGGCAACGATTATCAACGCTGTTGAGGCACACCACGGGGATGTAGAACCACAGAGTTTGATCGCATGTATTGTACAGGCTGCAGATGCTATATCTGCTGCACGTCCAGGTGCAAGACGCGAGACGTTGGAGACATATACAACACGTCTGAAGTCCTTGGAAGACATTGCCAATGGATTTAAGGGTGTTGATAAGACTTTTGCTATTCAGGCGGGACGAGAAATTCGAGTAATGGTAGTTCCAGAGCAGGTAACAGATGCGGATATGGTATTACTCGCACGGGATATCTCAAAGAAGATTGAATCAGAACTTGAGTATCCGGGCACAATCAAGGTAAACTTGATCCGAGAGTCGAGAGTAACCGATTACGCAAAGTAATTATTTGTTATCAATGAAATTCGTGGAAAGTATTGAGAATACAAGTTTTCAATACTTTCCTTTTTTGTTTATTTCCTGTATTATATATAGAGATATAAAGCAATCGCGTGCGAAACAAATTATGAATGATGAAATGTATTTATTATGATTATATGGACGATGCGGAATAGAGTGGATAGGAAGGGACATAAATATGGTTGAATTTAAAAGAAAAAGCTTGGAATTATTATATGATGCGAAGATTGTAGCGCTGTATAAGGATGTGTTGGAGACACCGGATGGTGGAGAGGTTGTATATGATCTGATTAAACATAAATCTGGCGGTGGAGCAGGTATTCTGCTTGTAGACGAGGAAGAGTACACATATCTGGTGCGTCAGTACCGTAATTCCTTAGATGCAGTGGATCTGGAGATTCCGGCAGGTGGATATAGTTTTCACGGGGAATCCGGTGAGACATGTGCGTTACGGGAAGCAGAGGAGGAGACTGGATGGATTCCGCAGGATATCTATCATGTGAGCAATATGATTTCTTCGGTTGGAACCTTTGATGAGAAGACGGATGTCTATATTGGACGCAATCTGAAGAAAGGCAAGCGGCATTTAGATCCGACGGAATTTATCGAGATTGTTCGAGTACCTATGGAAGAAGCACGCGAGATGATTTATTCGGGTAAGATTGTAGATAGTAAGACGATTGTCGCGATTCTTGCTTATTATGATAAGAAGAGTCGAGGAATATTTAAGTAGACAGGCACATATGCTTTAGGGAGTGAGCAATCATTCCCTAATTTTTATGCAGTAGGAGTATAAGGCAATGCCATATGAAAGTGAAAAACTGAAAAGCCGCGTGTTTTATTATCTGTGCATGGTGCTGGCAGGTTGTATATTAGCCAATATCGTGCTGCGATGCGATCGGAATCTGCAGGTGTTTATACTGCCATTTACGGACAGCGGTCGGTTAGCCGGGGTATCCGTGCAGCAGACGTTGTTTTATGTGTTGTTACAGCGGACGAAACAGGTGGCTGTTGTATACCTGCTGTATAAGGTGTTTCCGCCCAAGGCAGTCTTCTCGATCGGGATGAGTGCGTTGTTATTTTTATTTGGATTTGTAATCAGTTGTCAGATGTTTTATCTGGGACTTTCGGGTGTATGGTTTCTGCTGTTATGCCTGTTTCCGCATTATCTGATCTATCTTGGAATGTTGTATTATCTGGCGGCAGAGGCACGCAAGGTTGGAGAGGATAAGAATAAAAAGAGGATGGCGGCGATGATTCTAATTCTGACGTTTTTTGTCGGAATTCTATCCGAGAGTATTCTTTCAAAAATTTTTTTAAAAAATTTTCTCCAATATATAGGTATGTAAAAACGTGCATTTCAACATATTGTAGAAATGTTACAAAATGTTACAAATATTGAAAAAATGTGAAAAAATTATGTTTGATTTTAGCTGAAATAGTAATTATAATGTAATAGATAAAGGCGAAAAGCAGTCGGAAAAGGTTGCATTTTGTCGAGGGAATGGAAGGACTTTGGGTATGGAAACACAGATTGAGAATTACATTGATTACTTGAATAGCGTGAAGCATGCAAGTGCGAATACAATTGCATCCTATCGGAGAGATTTGAAGAAGATGAGCCGCTTTTTTGCGGACAGACAGTGTACGGATGTGCGTGACCTTCGGGGAACGGATTTGAATTCGTATGTATTGGATATGGAAAGTCAAGGCATGTCCACAGCGACGATATCCAGAAGCATAGCAAGTATGAAATCGTTTTTTCTATATCTGTTGAAGCAGGGGGAGATCACAGAAGATTATGCGGATGCATTGAAGCCGCCAAAGATCGAGAAGAAAGCACCTGAGACGCTTTCTATTGAGGAAATCAATCTGCTCTTAGATCAGCCATCACGCCTGACACCAAAGGAAATCCGGGACAAGGCAATGCTGGAGCTTCTGTATGCGACTGGCATGCGTGTATCAGAACTTATAAATTTAAAGATCACAGATGTAAATCTGACGATGAATTATATTTTATGCCGGGATGTATCGAAGGAGCGTGTCATTCCAATCGAGAATGTAGCGAAGATGGCACTGGAGAACTATATCAAGTCGGTACGGGAATCCATCAGTCATGGAAGTATGTTCCTCTTTACGAATATGAAGGGACAGCCGATGACGAGACAGGGCTTCTGGAAACTGATCAAGGCATATGCAGCAAAGGCTGGTATCGACAAGGATATCACACCGCATATGATCCGTCATTCCTTTGCATCACATCTGGTATCAAATGGTGCCGATTTGAAGGCGGTACAGGAGATGCTTGGACATTCGGATATTTCGACCACGCAGATTTATCTGCGCAGCAGACAGAGCAAGTTGAAGGAAGAATATGAGAAAGCACATCCACGTGCAAAGATGGCGTGAAAGCCATATAAAAATGAAATCAAAATAGAAAGATAAAATTTCATAGATGAAATAAAAAGAGAAAACCTCATTATCAGAGAAGAAATATCTGGTAATGAGGTTTTCTTGCGCTGCTGCATCTGACAATACAGCATTTAGAATCTATAATGAGTTACTACTTGTTTTGCAGGTTTGTAAATACGCTGTCACTGACACCATGTTTCAACAGGTATGCCTCCCACAGGGAATAGTACTGTGCCTGCAGATGGATACCATCGTTGGAATAATCAGCTTTGACACCCATAGGGACATCGCCGTCCATATCACAGACACAGGTGTTCATATCAAGGTAGAAGATATGCTGTCCGTCTGCGTATTCTGCGACCAGAGCATTTCTGCAATCTACATTGTCGTTGTTGTATACATCTGAGTTATCCGCGTAACTCTGCGTAACATGCATCATACCCATCACAAAGATTACGGCATCTGGTTGTAATTCCTGAATCTGATCCAACACTTTCTTGTACTGTGCCTGATAATCTTTGGCGTAGCCGCTTCCAAGCTCATTGACACCACACATGAGGAAGATTTTTTTGTACTGTTTTGTGGCAAGCACATTTGGAATTGTTTCGCCGTTTGCCATTGTTTTATCCATCAGATCCCAGATGGAAACACCATCTTTGTAGTAGAAATCAGCCGTTGTTTTGGTGCGGAGCGTACCATAGTCATGTAGTCCCTCAATACGGGAATCCCCGATAAAGGCTGCATCGTTAAAGTAGTCAGTATTTACAGTGATATAATCGTAGTTGGTTGTCTGTGCCACACGGTCATTATCGTCGTAATAAGCAGAGCGTGCCTTACGCATTGGAACTGTGATATAGGTCGTTGGAATCGGTTCGCTTCCATCGGTGCTGACTGCATCCGAAGAGGTCGCCGGTGCATCGGTTGATGTCGCGGCAGGAATAGGATTGGAATCTGCGTCTGTACCGGTTGCCGTCGTGTCATCGGAAGGTTTCTTTGTGTCATCTTTTTTCACAAATGGATCTTCTTTAATCATGGCAGACATAAAGAGCGTATGATCCTTGGAAATCCGCAGCTTGTATTCGCCACCCATAGCACCGACAAGGGCATATAAAGTATAGCCGATGACGGAAAGCAGGATCAGGGATACAAGCGGACATTCCCGCAGGAAATCCCAAATTGTTTTCGGTTGTCTTCGCTTTTTGTTATTATTCATAATCATCATCCTTATTTCATCTATAGTCCGGTTCCTGTATATATGATTTTGGGAAAATCAGATTCCAAAGTCGTCAGAACCGGAAATACAGGAATGGGTTATTTGCACCGGAGGCAATCTGATAAACCGAAAGCCAGAAGAGTGCCAGCATAAGAATCTTACATACCCATGTCTTGTAAAACCGCTTTAACAGGCGGATTGGAATCGGCGTACAGCAGATGGCGCAGATTGCGAGCAGCCACCAGTAGGTACCGAACAATTCCAGAAACTTCGGGAAGGTATCGATTTTGACCGATCCCTTGACTGGAAGGAAAAATAACCGCTTGATATAATTTCCGAGCGTTGGCAGATCGGAAATGTTAAAGATTGTCCAGGAAACCGGAATCACGATCAGCATATAAATATGGGATAAGATCGCATGCCGTTCCAGCTTGTCCAATAAAAATAACTTCTCGACGGTCAGCAGCACGAAGAAGAACATGCCCCATATAATAAAGTTCCAGTCCGCGCCATGCCACAGGCCGGTGAGTAACCACACGATAAATGTATTGAGAATCATACGTTTCTGCCCTTTGCGGTTTCCACCCAGTGGGATATAGACATATTCCCGGAACCATCTGCTGAGTGTGATATGCCATCTGCGCCAGAAATCCGTGGAGGAAGTGGCACAGTATGGGTTCTTGAAGTTTGTCGGGAATTTGAATCCAAGGATACGTCCAAGTCCAATCGCCATCAGGGAATATCCGAAGAAGTCGAAGAAGAGCTGCATCGAAAATCCCCATGAACCAAGCCATGCGGTCAGTGGATGAATCCCCATAACGCCAGCCGTCATAACCGTATTCCAGAGGGAAGCTATCTTGTTCGCCAGCAGTACCTTGTAAGCAAGTCCAAGTACAAAGATCGTCGTGCCCCATTCAATCTTTGGCAGACTGATCTTGCGCTGCTTGTGCAGATCATCTTTGACTTCTGAGAAGCTGACGATTGGCCCCGCAATTAACTGAGGGAACATGCAAAGATACGTTGCAAAATCCAGTAGTCCGTTTGCAATCTCATATTTCCTGCGGTAGATGTCAATCACATAGGAAGCAGCCTGAAAAGTGTAGAAGCTGATTCCAAGCGGTAGGGTAAGTGACACAAGCTTTAATACGGTTGTACCTGCAATTCCATTGATGATGCCGATAAAAAAGTTCAGGTACTTAAATACAAATAACATTCCGAAATTAAAGACCATGGCAGCAATAAGCCAGACCTTTCGGTTTGTCTCTGTGGATGCCTGCGTGTCATCCTCACGTTTCCATGCGGTGTAGATGTTGACGGCTGCAAAATGATTGACGAGGATGGAGAGAATCATCAGGATAATATACGAAGGCTCTCCAACGCCGTAGAAGATTAAGCTGCCGATCAGCAATATTATATTTCTGTATTTCGGTGCCGCTGCAAAATACACAATCAGAAAGATTGGTAAAAAGCGGAACATAAATTCAATACTTGAAAAAACCATTCTACTAAATCCTTTTCCTATATATTATGAACGATAAATCCTTTTCAGATTGTCCAGCTTTGCGGTTGCATTCTGCATCAGCAGATCCAATACGGTAATCGCACACATGGATTCAACGACAACGACTGCACGTGGACCGATGATCGGATCGTGACGTCCCTTGATCTCCATTACAATTTCTTCGTGTGCCCGTGTGACAGTATCCTGCGCCTGAAAGATCGAAGGTGTTGGCTTGAAAGAAGCACGAATGAGAATCGGACTGCCGTCACTCATGCCACCTAGTGTGCCGCCAGAGTGGTTGGTGCGCTTTTTGACAGTGTCGCCATCCATATAGAAGTTGTCGTTGTTATCAGAGCCGATGGATGAGACAACAGCAGTACCATCTCCGATTTCGATTGCCTTGACAGCGCCGATCGACATGACTGCCTGTGCCAGCTTCGCATCAAGCTTGTCAAATACTGGTTCGCCAACACCGACAGGAACACCGGTTATGATACATTCCACTATAGAGCCAACCGAATCCTTTTTCTCCATCATTTCATTGAGATAAGCAGCTGCATCTGCTGCACAGGTGTTGTTTGGCATATAGAGCGGATTCTGATTGACCATATTAAGATCGATCGCATCGTCTGCAACCTTGATCGTTCCGATCGCACGTGTGTATGCAGTAAGGGTAATACCGAGCTCTTTTAAGACCTTGGCAGCGACCGCGCCTGCGGCAACTCTGCCGATTGTCTCCCGGCCGGAAGAACGACCGCCGCCCCGGTAGTCGCGGAATCCATACTTCTCATCAAAGCAGTAGTCCGCATGCCCCGGACGATAGCTTTCTGCAATCGAACCGTAATCTTTTGATTTCTGATCTTCATTCATGACAACGAGGGAGATCGGCGTTCCGGTTGTTTTTCCTTCAAAGACGCCGGACAAGATAGAGACCTTGTCGCTTTCATTTCGCTTGGTCGTAAATTCGTTCTGACCTGGCTTTCTGCGATCGAGATAGATCTGGATATCCTCCTCAGAAAGCGCAATCCCAGCCGGACAGCCGTCGATGACAACGCCGAGTCCTTTGCCGTGTGATTCACCCCATGTAGTGACTGTAAATAATTTTCCGTATATTGAACCAGCCATGGTAATATAATCCTTTCATATTGTATATACATTTGAAGGGATTATACATCTTTTTGTGAAAAATAGGAAGAGCCTGTTGATTTTTTCCTATACATGTGCGATAATGTTACAAAATTGTTACAAAACAAAGAAGAGGAATAGCAGATGAAAAAGATTTTAGCGAGAATACTGATATGTGTGATGGTGCTTGGACTGGTACAGACAGGGAATACAGCGGGCACAGCGAAAGCGACAAGTACAGATGCAGATATTTATTATGCAGTACATTGTCAGACGTATGGCTGGGGACTTGGCGTTGCTAAAAACGGCGAGGTAACCGGTACATCTGGACAGGCGAAACGTCTGGAGTCTATCAAGATCTGGGTGAAGTCCGAGCTTTCCGGTAGCGTGGAATACGAGACACATGTGCAGACCTATGGTTGGAGCATCGGAACAAAGAAGGACAGCGAGGAATGTGGAACGACCGGAGAGGCAAAACGTCTCGAAGCAATCAAGATCCGTCTGACCGGACAGCTTGCTGAGGTGTATGACGTTGTATATCGTGTACACAGACAGACTTACGGCTGGACAGACTGGGTAAAGAATGGTACTGAGTGTGGAACGACCGGACAGGCGAAGCGTCTTGAAGCAATCCAGATCAAGCTCGTTCGTAAAAATGGCGCCGATGATGCAGACCTCAAGTATACGACACATGTACAGACACATGGATGGCTGGATTATGTAGTAGATGGTAAGCAGTCTGGAACAACCGGTGAGGGCAAACGTCTGGAGGCAATCAAGATTGATGTACCAAATACAAGCTGTACGGGTGGTATTACCTATTCCGTTCATTGTCAGACCTACGGCTGGATGAACTGGGTAACGAATGATATGCAGGCAGGTACATCCGGACAGGCGAAGCGTCTTGAAGCGATCAAGATCAAGCTGACTGGAGAGATGGCAGAGAAGTTCGATGTGTATTACCGTGTACATAGTCAGACGTATGGATGGCTTGACTGGGCATGTAATGGAGAGGCTTCCGGAACGTCGGGGCTTGCAAAGCGTCTGGAGGCGATCGAGATCGTGCTCGTAGAAAAGGGCGAGACTGCACCGGGCGAGACGAGATATCCGTATGTCGATGCTGCGATTGCAAAGCAGATCGAGAAGGAAAAGGAAGAAGAAAGAAAACGGCAGGAAGAAGCTGAGAAGGAAGCAAACGACAAGGCGACCAGCGAGAATCTGCGCAAGGTTCTGAGCGAGGCTGTGCTGGTTCCAACCATAACCAGAGATACGGTAATTGATACAAAAGTTCAGGAAGTATTGGCACAGGTCGTAAAGCCTGAAATGGATAATTATGACAAGCTTCTGGCATGTTATAAGTGGATTATAGATAATTCATTTTATAAGTATGATGGCTTCACAGGATCATGGAACAACACTAAAGTTTCGTATTCTAATAATCGGGATCGACAGGTTGTCAGCTTTGCAAAGACAATTATTTGCGGCGTGAATGGGCAACGTTACGGAACCTGTATCAATTATGGTTCGGCGATGGTTGTATTTGCAAGAGCACTCGGCTTTGAGGCGTATCGTGCCGGAGGCGAGACATTACGTGCAGATAACTCGTATGGTGAGCATTACTGGTGTGTCATCAAGATTAACGGAATCTGGTACAACTTCGATCCACAGAATGCAGATAACAATTGGACAGATCCACTTCGATATTTTGGTAAAACCAACAGTGAATGGTTAGGAATCGGCTACAAATTCACACATGGAAGCGAGAAAGCCGAGGACTATATCAGCGGTGGAACTTATAAGTAAAATAGTGCTTTACAAGATGAAGGTCTTGTGGTAAGATATCAAATGCCGTCACTTGGTTATAGGATCACTCCGACCATAACTCAGCGACTGGACAAAATAAGAAAATGGAGGAAAAAAGCATGATTACAGCAGATCAGAAGAAAGAGATCATTGAGAAGTATGCTCGTACAGCAGGTGATACAGGTTCACCAGAAGTGCAGGTTGCACTCCTTACAGCAAGAATCAACGACCTGAATGAGCACTTCAAGGTACATCCAAAGGATCACCACTCAAGAAGAGGTCTTCTTAAGATGGTTGGTCAGAGAAGAAACCTTCTCGCATACCTTAAGAGCAAGGATATCGAGCGTTACAGAACACTTATCGAGCAGCTTGGTCTTAGAAAGTAATAACAACAAATTAGTAAATAAACTTAAAATCACACACACTACAAAAGGGATTGCATATGCAATCCCTTTTTCATGATTATAATCTGCCATATAGCTGTGAGCCTGTTTCGGATTTTTGTATGATTGTCTGTCATTTCTCTGTCTGACTGTTGTCTGTTGGTTCCAGTGTGCCAATAAATGGGTTATAGATGCTGCCATCAATCGCATTGATAATTGCATAACTGGATTTGTAAAGGATACCGGCTTCATCCGGTTTAAGCATGTAAAACCATGCAGGAACGAGCGAGTAGGATTTGTGCTTGGAATCAGAAATCCGGATCAGACCATACTCGATACTCGTTACCGTGTATTCGCAATCAGCTATGGAAAGGGGATCGAAAGGACTGCTGTTCCATATGCTCATGAAATCAATCTGTGCCTTTGCAATGGCATCAATCTGATCAAATGACAGGGTTGGAGAAGTTTTTGCTTCTATGGTGTCTACCTGCATTGGATTGTTCCAGATCAGGTAGGAAAGCCCGTTGCTGTCTATGCTGGCGGTCAGAGATTCAAAACCGTAAAATGTATTGGATTCGTCCGCGGAGAATATAAAACCACCATTGGCGTCATATTCGGCATTGGAATAATCCGTCAGGGTTGTTGAAAATGTTTCAGATGTATATAAGGTAGAAAGATTATTCAGGCTTCGGCTGGCATAGAACAGATAGGAGTCTGTGGCAGGTTCTGTTTCTTCTGCCGGAGGTTCTACGGCAAAGGAGGCATTGATCGTATAATGTTGGGGATGTCGTATAGCATCCAGTGTTTGCACAATTGTATAATCAGTAATCTTCAGTGTCTGCATATATTTTTCAGTAATCTGCTTCGCTTCTGTGAGGGAGAGGGAACAGCTGTTTCCCCCATTTTGCTCAACGTAAGCGGAAGAAATTGGATACGCCTTATAGGTGTTACTGGTAGAAAAATCGATAGCATCAGTACAGTACTGTTTGTATAATACCATACGACAGAATAGGTTGGATTTAAAAAATGCCAGATAATAGTGCTCTTTGGAAATGGTTCCGTCGATAATACAGAATTGGTTCGGTATAAATTGCCCGATATCATCCCTTTCGCTATAGGGATTGATATACCATTTCATTTCACCGTTGGTTTCTACGACACGCTTTGCTGCATCGGCATCTTGCTTTTTCGTCGCAAGGACATTTGTAGCGTCGTAGTATTCTGCAATCATATATTCCGGGATCGTAGAGAAATTCTCATAGCTTTTGAATGTATCTTCCCATGCGCCGCAGGCGGAGGTTAGATCCTCAATCGAACGAAAATCATATGGCATAAATAGTGAATAACTTCCCTCGTCGAAGATCAGGTCGGCATACGCCTGGATGTCTTCGTCCGTGAAGTCGGCACGGGATAAAGACGCAACCGGTGCTGATTTCTCGGCAAGTGAGGTATCCACCTGTGCTTGTACAGTCAGGGTTCCTTTGTCCCCCGGAACGGTGTAGTCAAGATTTCGGATAGGGTCATCTGTGGCATCGGATGTAGATGCGGTATCTCCCTGATAGATGACAGTCTCTTTTTTGCCGCAGGCAGAGAGACAGGATGCGAGAAGTGTAATAATTAAAATCCAGGATAGTTTCTTCATATGCGTTCTCCTTTCGCTTTAGTTGATGTTCCCGTTATAATCATGATAGATGCTTCCGTCGATGGCACTGATTATAACGTACGGGGAAAATGTACAAAATGGGGAAGAAAGAGATTCCCCGTCGATCATGTAATACCACGCAGGAATATACATATAGGAATCAGATTCTTCGTCAAATAACCGGATTAATCCATATTGAATCTCCTTGATTTTGTAGGTGTTATCCGCAGAAAATGGTAAAGTCGTCCCATCGAACTTCGAGATGTAATCTTTGGCGATTGCGTCAATCTGATCAAAAGAGAGCAGTTGTGCATTTGTTTCTAAGACTTCCTCTACTTTCATCGGATTCTGGATAACCAGATAGTTGATACCATCATTTCCGACATTCGCGAAGATGGCTTCAAATCCATATCTGGTATTCGTGTAAGAATCGTTGGAGCTGCTGTTTTCACCGATTGTCCCAGAGACCAGTTCGCGGGAAAAATTGAAATCCGTATGAACAGGAGCGATACCGTCCACATTTCTGCCGCCATAGAGCAGATAGGAATCATAGGAATACCCATCGTTTGAAGAATCGCTGGCTATGATTTCCCCATCTTTCGTTATCTCGTAATCGGGTTTTATGGTCTGAGCCTTCTGTACATCTGTGATCGTGTAATCGGAGATTCCCATAGTCCGAAGCGTATCAAGCACCATTGCTTTTGATTCTTCCTTAGAATACTGACATTCGTCGGAGTACGATTCATTCTCATAAAGAGGGTTTGCATAGGTGTCGTAGTATTGCGGATACTGGATATATGGTTCGTAGATCGTGTGGAGCAGCATCGTACAGTACGCATCCGTCTGTATAAACGACAGATAGTAAGGCTTCTGGCTGACCGTCCCTTTGATGACGCAGAAATTTGTATAAATATCCGCATTCTCGGTGGAGGTGAAACGATACCATTTCAGGGAACCATCCGTATGAATCGGGGTGACCACGTTGTCATTCTCCATACATTGCTGGGCGATATAGTATTCCTGTAGCAAAGAGTATGGAATGTCTGCGCTGTCACTGTACTGTGCGATTTCTTCCTGTATATCGGCGCACGCACTTTTGACTTCCTCGTCCGGGCGCAGGACATAGGGCAGGAATAATGCGTAGCTTCCAGCATCGAAGATGGCATCTGCAATCCGCTTCATATCCTCCTTGGTGTAGTCGTTTCGGGAGACCTTTACCACAGGTGAGCTTTGTGCCGATAAACAGGTATCGACATCGGCATCCACCGTAAATGTCAGGAGTCCGTCTGTGACCTCATAATTCCGGTGCAGAACCGAAGCGGTGGCAGCATCGCTTGTCGTTGCCGGTTCATCCACGTATGAGATATCTTTCTCTTTTCCACACCCGGACAGGGCGGATAATGCAAGGATGGATATGAGAATGCCTGCAATTCGTTTCTTCATAAGATCGTCCTCCTGTTAATCTGATTTGTTTCTATGTTGATAGATGTAGCCAAGTTCGTTATTGTAGATGCTTCCGTCGATGGCGTTGATAATGACGTAGGCAGATGGGAAATAATAGGGTTTGCTTTCCTCGCTTCCTTCTGCAAGATAATACCATGCCGGGAGCAACTGGTAGGAATCATCCTCTTCGTTGGATACCCGGATCAGTCCATACCGGATATCGGTTATGTCATACACCGTCTCATCAAAGGTGTGTTTGTTGATGTAGTCCTGTGCAATTGCATCAACCTGGGAGAAATCCAGTGTGTTTGCCATATCGACGTCGATGGTTTCGATCTTCATAGGATTGGAGACAATCAGATAATTCAAACCGTCATTTCCGACATTGGCGGTGATGAATTCATAACCATAGAAGGTATAATCCTCGTAATTGGTGATAGTTCCGTTTTCGTCCTGATCCATGCTTTCATAATCGGTCAGCTCTGTCTGGAAGTTCGCAGTGGTGTAGACAGGGGTAAGCGCATCTAAGCTGCGTCCACCGTAGACCAGATAGGAATCATAAGAGATGACTGGTTCCTTGTCGTAGTTTGCGGTTACCTGATATGTGCTGCTGATGTCGTAGACGGTCCGGATGGTCTGCGTCGGAAATACGTCGGTAACTACATAATCATCGATTCCCATTCTGGAGAGCGTATCGGTGACAAGCGTTGAGGCACCTTCCGTGGAATACGAGCAGATGTTGTCGCTGCCGGCAAGCGTTTCGAGCATATCCGGACGGATCGGGGATAATTGGTTAAACAAGCCATAGGTAAGCTCTTCGTTATAATCTTTGTGCAACACAAGCATGCAGTGCTTGCGCGTCTGGACGAAGGAAAGCTGACAGTCCTTTCCGTCTATCGTGCCACGGATATTACAGAAGTTGCAAAATTCCTCGCTGTCTGCACTTGGCTTGATGGTTGGATAGTATTGAATCGTTCCATTTGTCTCGATAGGATCAAAGACGCCGCCGTCTTTTGCATTTTGTGCATAGGAGCATTCTGCCAACAGATTATACGGAATCTCGGATTTATCTGCGTAGGTAGCAAAAGTCTCTGCAAATGCATCGCAAGCAGCAGTGATATTTTCCTTTGACTGACGGCTGTATGGAAGGAATAATTTATAGCTTCCCTCATCGAAGATTGCAGCCGCAATGCGTGTGATATCTTCATTTGTATAGTCGCACCGGACGGCAGTCGCAACCGGAGCAGACTGCGTGGACAGACTGGTGTTCACATCGGCGTCGACATTGACGGTCGTGCGTCCGTTTGATACGGAATAGTTCAGATGTAAGTCGGATGCGGAAACGGCATCCTGTCTGGAATCGTTCTCCTGAATATAATCGACGCCCGCTTTCTTTCCACATCCGGATAAGATGGAAAGCAGGAGTGCACCGATCACCATTTTATAGAATATGGTTTTGCGTCTCATATGAAATTCCCCCTCGTAGTTTTTCGTGCAGCATCCCTGTTGATTGTCGGGCCTGCGTGTAAGAACTGTTTATATTATAGGATACAAATGTATCAGAAATGTATCTAAATGGTTGCAGGTTTTCACTTTTATGGTATTATATTTGAGGAAAATGTCTGATTATAGACAATTATAGACGAAACAGGGGAAAATGGCGATGGAAATCATGAAATATGCGATACAGGGTTACGAGGATGTCGCTGCAGAGCATCTGCTTGGAATCTTCGGAAATCCGATCAAACATACATTGTCACCGGTCATCCATGACACGCTCAGCGATGCACTGGGGCTGTCAGAGCGGTATGTGCCATTCTGCGTGGAGGACGAGGATTTGTCCCGTTGTGTGAAGCTGGCGTATGACGAGGGCGTGCTTGGACTGAATATTACCGTGCCGCACAAGCAGCACGTGATGGAGAGTCTCGTGGATGTGGATATCGCCGCGAAGACGATCGGCGCGGTTAATACACTTGTCCGTGTGGAGGGCGGCTATAAGGGTTACAACACGGATATGCCGGGACTGGCGAAAGCGTTAGAGACAGAAGGAATTGCATTAAAGGATGAGACAGTTATCATGCTTGGCGCAGGTGGTGCCGCACGTGCGGTCGCGTATATGTGTGTCAGCTATGGCGCAAAGCAGGTGTATATCGTAAACCGGACATATGCACATGCACAGGCAATCGCGGATGATATGAATGCATTTGCAGGGAAGGCGGTCGTACAGGCGGTCGCTTCCGAGGATTATAAGAGTATTCCGGAAGGAAAATATCTGATGATCCAGTGTACTTCGGTTGGACTGCATGAGGGCGATGGAATGCCGTTTGATTTCGGCGATACGTTCTATGCGATGGCGAAGGCGGGCGTTGACTTGATCTACAATCCGGCACAGACGCCATTCTTAAAGGAGATGGAGAAGCTTGGCGTGCCAGCGGTAAATGGCTTGAAGATGTTGCTCTATCAGGGCATTCTTGCATATGAATTGTGGAATGATCTGACGGTGTCTGAGACACTGACCGATAAAGTGTATCTGGCATTGCAGGATGCAATCTATGGGAAGAAGCGTGGAGATAATATTGTCCTGATCGGTTATATGGGTGCCGGTAAGACAACGGTTGGAAAGGCACTTGCCAAGAAGCTTGGATATGAGTTTATTGATACCGACCTTTATATAGAGGCACAGGAGGAAATGACGATTCCGGACATCTTCGAGAAGAAGGGAGAGGCATATTTCCGCGCTTTGGAGACGGATGTCATCCGGAAACTTCGGGAGAAGACACATTGCGTGATCGCGACGGGCGGTGGACTGCCGCTTCGCAAGGAGAACAGCGATCTGCTGAAAGAGGTCGGAACAGTATATTACCTGATGGCAGATGCAGATACGACCTATGCACGGGTAAAGCATTGTACGAACCGTCCGCTGTTACAGTGTGACGATCCGTATACGAAGATCCAGGCGATGATGAAAGAGCGGGGACCCGTCTATGCGCGTGCCTGCCATATCCGCGTGCGGACAGACCACGGAACTTTAGAAGAAGTGATGGATGAGATAAAATGAGTGGAGCAGAAAATATAAATCGAAAGAATTACTGCGATGGAATGCGGGATGCAATTCCAATCGCACTTGGATACCTTGCGGTCGCATTTACACTTGGGATTGCGGCGCGAAATGCGGGGGTGTATGCACTTCCGGCGACAATTATGAGCCTGACAAATACGACATCGGCAGGAGAATTTGCAGCGATCACAGCGATTGCCGGTGGCGTAGGGTATGCAGAGCTTGCACTGATGCAGCTCGTCATAAACCTAAGATATATGCTGATGTCGTGTGCACTGACACAGAAGCTTGATCCGAAGTTTTCAATCATACACCGCTTTTTTATTGGATTTGGTGTGACCGATGAGATCTTCGGCATCTCAGTTGCAAGAAAAGGTAAATTAAATCCGTGCTATATGTATGGTGCGATGTCGATTGCGATTCCGGCATGGACGATCGGCACCTGCCTCGGTGTGGTGCTCGGTAACGTATTGCCGGGCGGCGTGGTTAGTGCGCTTTCCGTTGCATTATATGGTATGTTCTTGGCAATCATTATCCCGCCTGCCAGAGACAATAAGGTGATCCGCGGACTTGTGATCATCGCGATGGCGGCGAGCTTCCTTTTCACGAAGATACCGGTGATCAAGAATATTTCTTCCGGTATGAAGGTGATTATTCTGACTGTTGTGATCTCCGGGGTGGCAGCCGTGCTGTTCCCGCTTCCGGATGAGGAGAAGGAAGAAGAGGAGGCAAACCATGAAGCATAATATTTATCTGTACATTCTTGTGATGGCAGCAGTCACGTATCTGATCCGTGTTCTGCCACTCACATTGATCAAGAAAGAGATCAAGAACAAGACGGTGCGGTCGTTTCTGTTCTATGTGCCATATGTGACGCTCGCGGTTATGACATTCCCGGCGATCCTCACGGCGAGCAACAGTATGGTGGCAGCAGGCATCGGATTCGTCGTGGCGCTGATCCTTGCATGGCGCAGGACAAGCATGTTTGTGGTGTCGCTTGTTTCGTGTGCGATTGTGTATATACTGGAGCTATTTATGTAAGATATCACACAAATTTCACTGAAATGGCAAAAATATGCAAAAAAAATCACTGGATAAAGTTTGCCTTTTTTCCGATATATTTGTATAATAAAGCGAATAGTGTTATACAGTAGGTGATAAATATGAGATCGACACAAAAGAGACGATGCAGATCCAATCGGGGTTTCACGCTTGTTGAGATGATCGTGACGATGATGTTGCTGTCGATATTGCTCACAATATCAGTCATGGGACTTATGGCATGGCAGGACTGGTCAGACTTTAACCAGGCGAATGAATATGCAGAGACCATGTTTTTGGCAGCGCAGAATCAGTTGTCGGAATATAATGCAAATGGAACCTTAGAAGATTTTGCAAAGCAGACGAAAAATTTTAGTCCAGCCGAGGTGAAGCTGGATTCGATATATTACGAAGAAGGACAGGCGTACAGTGATGATTCCGTTTGGGTAACGGTAAATAAGGGTACGCTTGTTTCTGTGCGTGCAAATAAGGGCGATTATAGTCTGTATGCGGCAGGAAAAGATACGACAAGCCTGACGGCACCAATCGTATATCAGCTTTTACAGGGGTATCTGTATGATACGTCTATCTTAAATGACGCGATCTGCGTCGAGTTTTCCTTAGAGGATGGACAGGTATTTTCTGTCCTTTATTCTGCCAAGTCAAATGGAGATGAGGTAGAAATTTTCGAGTATGATAATGACAATGATTCCCTTCGGGGTTCGGTTAACATTGCCACCCGGTATGATTCTTACCGGAAAGACCGTATGATCGGGTACTATGGTGTGGATACATTGTCGACGGCGCTGAAGGGTACAAAGGAAAAGCCGTCCATTGATGAAGTGAAATTAAATAATGAAGATACGTTAAATCTGTCGTTCAAGGTCAGCAAGCCGGCAAATGCCGCACAGAAGATGAATTATGACATTACCGTATATGATGTAGATTCTGATTTCTGTACCAGTGAGAATATGGCAGATGGTGTTCCGGTTATGAAGTTCACATTAAACGGAGCAAAGATCAAGAATTATGCAAACCGGCAGGCACAGAATTGTGCAATCACACGGTATGTGAAAGATGAGACTGGAACTTGGAGTGCGCAGGAGCTTGGGGAGTTCCCAGTCCTTGCATGGAGCGATACGGATGGAACGATCCGTGTCGTATTGGATGCAGCGGATTTTCAGGCGACATCTGCCAGCTATGAGATGAATTTGTCAATTTTACGGGACACATCGAAAGCAAGTAAGGTTGCCAATGCAAACTTTAAATTCAAGTCAACCTATACATTCCATCGGTTTGGGCTGGATGCAAATAAGATTAAATGCTCCATCAAGGGGTATGGTGCTGCATATGATACAACAACGGAACGGCAGAGCAACCAGTCGTATGTTTATTTTGCCGAGGAAAATAACAACACGGATGCTGCAAAGAAGGTTGTAAATTACAATTATTCGATTGCAAATGTAAGACATCTTTATAATATGCGTTACGTGACAGACATTACAGCAAATACTGAGAAGTCTGTGGATGAACTGCGCTTGAGCAGTGCGCATTATGAGCAGGATAAAAATAAGGTGCTGACTTGCCATTTCCAGTTATCAGAAGATATCAACTGGGCGGGATTTGTAGAGTCAGGGGCGTTTTATAATACGAATGGAAATGGTATTCAGTTAAATGATGAGACTGCAGATTTGGCAGAATGTTTTATCTCAATGAAACAGCTTCGCCCGGAAGATTCTCTGGATGGTAAGAATACGGATGGTAAGTCTTATACGATCAAGGGACTTACTATGTCGCAGGCAGGAAATGCCCTGTGTAGGTTGTATACAGACATGGATACTGGTAAAGCGGATGATGAGAAAAAGCCGGTTGGTTTATTTGCCACGAATTATGGAACTATTGGGAATCTGAAACTGGATGATGTACAGATAACGTCTCCGGGCGATTATGTTGGCTCTTTTGCCGGAATCACGGTGTATGGTAAGGATTTGACTGGAGAGACGGCGGGAATCTTAGAAAATCTCGAAGTCGTAAATGATGATGTAGACGCAGAAACAGCCAGTTTTGTAAAAGGAAAGTCTTATGTCGGTGGTATTACCGGAACATTGATTGCGGATTCGGATTCGGTTGTGTCTGCAGTCACATGGAAGGAGCTTTCCAATGCTGCAAAGGTAACCGGACTTTCACATGTGGGAGGTGTTGTCGGCGAGCTTCGGACAGAGAAGAATCGGTCAACTGCCATCACATTGGAAGACTGTGAGAATACAGGAGCTGTATATGCAGTCGTGAAGGATGGCGAAGATAAAAAGGACAGTAAATTCGTTGGTGGTATAGCAGGAAGCTGTGTAAACGAGTATGCGGCAAATCATACAGATGATACATCAGCCCTTGCAAATATTACAATCAAAAACAGCAACAGTACACCGTTTTATTCGAGAAAAGATTTACAGGCATTCCTTGGAAATCAGGATGGAACGGCATTTGCAACTTATGCGGACAAGGTAGCTGGAACCTATGTAGGCGGTATTACCGGTTACAGTTATTTTAGTACGCTTCAGGGTGTGCGTGCAGAATTGGATAATGGCAAGCACAGCTATGTATTTGGACATGATTATGTCGGCGGTATCGTCGGCTATGCAACTGGTTCTGCGGAGCTTTCGGGTACGGACGATACGAATACAAATGGCAGAAATGACAACTATGTCATTGGCTGTTCCTATGTCGGTGGTGTGATTGGCGCGAATGCAGATATAGATCTGACAAAAACACAGGAAGATACAGGAAATAGTAGCGGAGATACTTTGGTATTGGTTGAAAAGGGCGCAAGTCCAATTGTAGTATCCGATACCGTGAATTCGAAAAATACCGTTTCAAACTGGCAGAATACAGGCGTTGTCTATGCAACCGGTATGTATGCAGGAGGTATCAGTGGTTATAATACAGGTTCTCTGCTTGAAAATCTTGATACATCGGGTGCAGTGACTGTTGCTGGGGAATATCCGGTTTCCCATGCAGCTGATTATGTTGGAGGAATCACTGGTTACAATCATGGTGTGATCAAAGCAGAAGCAAGAAAAGATAACAATGTACGCATCGTCGGTAAAAACTATGTTGGTGGTATCGTTGGTTATAATGATAGTGGCGCGGAAGTTACAAACTACGCTGTGACGGCTGGAAGTATAAATGGAGATACAGATAAAGGAAGCTATGTCGGCGGACTTGCCGGCTGCAATGCGTCGATTTTGATGTTGCAGAAGGCAGACGGAAGTGCGAAACAATTATATGTAAGCACACAGAACATCAGCGGCAAATATTTTGTCGGTGGTGTGATTGGCGCGAACATCATCAATACGAATGGGTATAACCAGAACATGATTACGGAGCCTGGACAGAGTGGATCTACCGATACGGCAACGGATTCTTCCGCGGGTAATACAACGAAACTTTGTTACTTGGATTTGAGTGTAGAGACAATATGGGGAAGTGCAGATTCACCGACCGTGAAATATAATATTCAAGCTGTAAATGACAGTGATAAAGAAATCTCCGATTGGTATGTAAAAATACATGTGCAACAAAATGTTTTAATAGATAAACAGTTGTGGGGATGGCAGTTGCCAGTGGAGGAAGTTGAGGATTCGGAGAAATCAGAGATTATATATGTATTACGGCCAGATGATTTAAAGATAGCTGCCAATAATAAAAGTCGAAGCAGAAGTTTTGTGTTGACATTTAAGAGCTATCAGGAAGCATATTCCTTTGATATTACGGATATAGAATTCTATTATACGGGAGGAGATGGAAACAAAACTGTACTTAAACCAGGAAACAATAACATTACAGAAAAAAATATACACGAAGTAATTGGTACAGGAGAGGGTGAATACCAATTAAAATTAACAGGCGGGAAAACAACAATATGGGTTGGACAACTTTTAACGGTATACCAGATAACGAATGTTCAATTTTTAAACAATAGTGAATATGATGCGTTTGATTGGTATGTTAAGATTCCTGTTGAAAATGAACTTTCAATTCACTTTGATCAATGGAATGCAAATTCAATGAATAAAGAATATGTAGAAGAGATAGGAGAAGATGGAAAGGCAAATAATTATTGGAAATTAAGTCCTAAAACGGTTACACGAATAGCCAAAAAAAGCAGCTCTGAAAACTATCAGATGATGTTTTATTCGGAGGATGAGTCTGTATATAATTACATTTTAAATAATGCAAAGCTAATATTTTATACAACAAAATTGGTTACAAAAACCGAAGATATTCAGTACGCCCGCATCCAGACCTCTGCGGACATGTCAGACTTCAGAGGCACGATCACAGGCAGCGCATTTACTGGAGGTTACATCGGTTACACGATGCTTGTAAACAGTACGGATACGACCTATGCGAGAACGACAGCGGAGAATGTAAGAAAGCTGACCTTAAATCAGCCATCCGAAGAGACGGTAGTTGACAAGGTATGCAATGCCAATGTCCAGACAAGTGAAGTACAGATGTATGTGACAGGTACTGTTGGCGGTGGAAGTGTGACATCAGATACTTATGTTGGCGGACTTGTTGGATACGATGATGCAAACACATTTTTACGTATCGAGAATGCGAAGAACCGGGCTGCTGTAACGGCAAAGACTGGATACGCAGGTGGTATGATCAGCGCGAGCCGCAAGTCGAATAATAAGATTCTGACAAGCAATAATTATGGAACCATCACAGCGAAAGAAGTTGCAGGTGGTATTGTCGGTGAGAACAAGGGTACAGTCAATCAGTGTAATGTAAGCGCAACGATCGTAGGTAACCGTGGTGCATCTATTGCAAGCTACGGCGGTATCGTTGGTGTGAGTGGTATCGCGACGGAAAAAGCAGAGGATACAGATGCGGCACAGGTGATGGAATGTACATTTACAGGAAGCGTATCTGGTGCGGGAGATGGCGTGACAGCAAATGTTGGCGGTATCGTTGGTGCCAATGGATATAATTCAACGGTCAAGGCAAACACGATTGGAAGTGCAGATACCGTTGTGCATGGCGGCATGGTAGATGGAACTGCATATGAAACTGCAAGAGCGAATGCCGGCGGTATCGTTGGTACAAATTATGGAACGGTTTCTTTGACAGATAATTCGCAAAAGGAAGAAGGAAATACAACGATTGACAACTATCTTGGCTATACCGGTGGTATTGTTGGATGTAACCAGAAAGATGCTGTTGTAAAGGGTACAGCGACAGAGCAGATTATCACAGCAGGCACATGGCATGTGACAGCGAAAGTAGCTGGGGAAAATACGGCTGTGGGTGGCATTATCGGACATTCGATGTCTGGCGAGAATCTGGAGTACCTTACGAATTATGCAGAAGTTAAGACGACTGCGACCGGAAATATCGCGGTTGGTGGCATTGTTGGACAGATGGAGAATCAGACCAGTGATGCGATGACATTTACAAAGTGCAACAATTACGGTACGGTTACCGGAACATGGTACACGGGTGGTATGATTGGATACCTGCGCTACAGGGGCGTGAAGTTTAATAGCTGTACAAGTGATGGAGCCGTGACGGGGGGGACAAGTGTAGATGCGATGGTTGGATATGCAGATGCCGATATCGAGAGCAATATTCAATATGCAGATTGTACAGTAAATGGAACAAAGTATTCGAAGACTACACAGCTTGCATCGAATGGAGCAGAAGAGAAACAGGTCGTTATGGATGCTTCAGAAGGTAAAAAGGAAGCAGAGACAACGGCTGGAACGATGGGACAGCCAGATGAGACAGAGAATGCTGTGACGGATGCGGATACACAGGATTCTACGACAGAAGCAACAACCGAGGAAATACAGACTGTCCAGAAGCTTGAAACACCGGATGTCAAGCGTTTGGCAGACGATGTGCGTGTTCTGCAGTATTACGATGGAACAAAATGGACATTGACAGCACCAGTACAGGATGAAGATCTGGTTGGAACGTATGAGTCACGGGCATATCGGTTCGAGGTACAGGATGGCGCCGATTATTACGAGGTGCAGATCAAGGATGCAAGCGGGGCATATGGCGTGCTGTATGTACAGCCAAAGACCGATAAATATTATGTATACTATGCAGGAAGCAACGCAAAGATCCGCAGAGAAAGCCTGTGTGAAGCAAATCCATACACGGAGTTTGCGGGTATTCTGACAGAGGAAAAAACAGTAAACGTAAGCTATGCCGTAAATGTACGGATGGAGGATACAACGACTGCAATCTGCGCAAAGGTGGTTGCAGAAAAAAATCAGATTTCTGTGTTACTTCCAGATACAACGACGTTCGTTGCAGTACAGGCAGTTGTCGGCGAGGCACATCTGGATGCCTTTGAAAGCTCGGATGTCGCAATGTGGAAACTGATTCCAGTTGATGATGCAACGACAACAGATGCCAGCGCAATCACGGAAGCCGAGGAGATGGATATGGTGATCTGGACTGGAACTGTGAAAAAGGAAGCTGCAAGGACAGAGCTTCCGAAGCTTGCAGGAACAACGGTGACAGTTGGAAGTGGTACGACACAGAAAGAAGTTGTGAATTATACAGTGGCAATTGAGCAACCGATGCTCGTACAGGTGCTGGGATTTGATGCAGAGGGTACATTAGTACAGTCCGTTTATTATACCGCAGACCAGACAAGCGCAAGCTTTATACTGGAGAAGGACACATGGTTTACCGAGGATGTGAAAGATGTGCAGATCCGATTTGCGGCAATTTCGGAAGATGGACTTGCCGAGTGGACACAGCCACAGACGCTGACAATTACCGGAATATCAAAATAGTAGAAAGATAAATTACAGGTACATGCAGAGAAAAAGAAAGCTCAGACAATTTCATAAAGAAGAAAATCGCGGTTCTGCAATGATCGTGGCGATTGTTGTCAGTATGGTTGTCGTTGTGTTCTGCTTATCTTTGTTGCTTGTAAGCTATGCATTGTTTTCGTCTTCGGTGCGCCGGGTGACACAGAACCAATGCCGGGAGCTTTCGAAGACGATCAGTATTGAAATAGAGAAAGAACTGACGACGCCGGCATATACAAGTTTTGATATGCAGAAGCAAGATGTGACGGATGGAAAAAATCTGCTGTGGCAGTATCTTCGATATAATGTGTGTCAGGGCAACTGGCCGTATTATGAATCGGAGAGTTCGACTGATCATGGGGAGAAAGCGGCGTACCGGTATTTTACCCTCGCAGCAACAGGCGGAGATACGACAAAATATGCAGCGATGGCGGATGATATTTCAGTCTGTATCTATTGGGAGAACGATGGCAGTTATCAGATATCGAAAAACGATGTTATCCTTTGTGTCAAAGTAACCTGTACGAAGGGTGACCAGACAGCATCCATGTTGTCAAAGTATAATTTGTCCTGTATGGATTATGAGGACGCAGAAATTGGTGTGGATACTGGAGATGATACGGTAAATCCATCGAAAAATGATATTCTGAAAAGTGAGCATTGGAGCTGGAGTTTTCTGGAGCGTGAGTAACATGAAGAGAAGAAAAATCGTGCGACAAATGAATAATGCAGGTTCGACGATGGTGGAAGTGATCGTTGGATTCGTGATTCTTGTTATGGTTCTGGCAGAATGTATGGTACATTTGCTTGGCGTATCCGGAGAATTGGTCAAGAAAAGCAAGGATATGCAGGAGGAACAGCGTATCCTGAACGAGGAAATGTATCGGACGGATACCGTGTTTGAGACATTAGCAGATACAGGCATCACACTGACGGTGGACACAAATAAGACAGATTCACAGAATATGCCACAGGCAACGAGCTTTGCGATAGAAGCAAAGCTGCACCGTTATTATAGTGATCGTGCCGATCTGACGGTGTTCCGGGTGATACATAAAAGTGAAGAAGCAGGAGAATAAGAGGAGTCAGTTATTGAAATGAAAAAACTGAAGCAGCTTTTTCGAAAATTTCATAATAAGAATCAGGGACTCACGCTGGTGGAAATGATCGTGACCTTTATGCTGATCGGGCTTTTTATGATTGCGGCGAGCAAGGTGATCGCGAATACGGTGAGCGTCTATTATACTGCGAAGGGCACTGCAAATGGTATGCAGGTATCATCCATCATTGCTTCGAAGATCCGCGGTGAGATCGAGGGTGCGCGGGATGCGACAATCACAACGGAGGTAAAAAATGAGGATGGAACAACGAGCGAGGTCACATTACCATATGTCATGCAGCTGTCGACAGATGCGACGCTCGGTGGACAGAATGAAACGACAGGGTATAATAAGATCGAGTTTACCGATGCGCAGGGCAGTCATGTCTATATTGGCGTGAATGAAGAAGGATATCTGGTTGTGCATTATTATCCGGTGGTGGTTGCAAGTGGCGAAGTGAAGAGTACTGACTGGGTATTTGACCAGAAAGCGTATATGGGGTATTCCATCAAGGAGTTGAAGTTTACACAGCCGAAGGGAGATTATGCAGACAATATTATTTATATGAGTCTGACACTGCATAGCTCACGGTATGGCGATTTTACATACACGGAATATATTCAGTGTTATAATTTAGATGCGAATTCCGACACACAGATCAACTGTAAAACAGAGTAAAAGGGGTAGAAAATGAATTATTTTTTATATGCAATGATATACATATTGGTATTTTTGATGGGAGTGACTGTGTTTTCTTATCTGAATCTGGTCATTGAACGGCTTCCGAAGAAGGAGAAGCTGACGATTCGTCATTCCCACTGTAAGCAGTGCGACCACGAGCAGACATGGAAAGATGTCATTCCGATCTTTTCCCGGATTCGTTATCAGAACCGCTGCAGATATTGTGGTTCTGTATTGCCGAAACGTCCGCTTATTATCGAGCTGGTCGGTGGTGCATTTGCAGTATTTTCTGTTGCAATGTACGGAATTCATCTATCCGCGTTGCTGTTCTTCCTTGTGATCTGTGATCTGATGGTGATCACGATGATCGATGCGGACACGCAGGAGATTCCGCCACAGTTGAATGTGATTTTGCTGTTGCTTGGTATCCCTGCTATCTGGGTGCTGCCGGGACCAACGATCATAGAGCGTGTGATTGGACTGTTCGCGATCAGCGTGCCAATGTTTATTCTGATGTTATTTAACGGCTTTGGCGGTGGCGATGTGAAGATGATGTTTGCAGCCGGATTCCTGCTTGGCTGGAAAGGTGTAGTTGCTGCATTCTTCGTTGGAATCATTGTCGGCGGTGCGTATGCGATCTATCTGCTGGCAAGTAAGAAGAAGGGAAGGAAAGAACATTTCGCATTCGGTCCATTTCTTGCATTCGGTGTGCTTGTTGCACTGACTCAGAATCTGGGCGATACCATGATCTCGATGTATATTGATTATGTGAAAAGTATGATGACAGCTACGTATTAGGAGGCGCTATGATTACTTACAAATACAGAGCGCAGGATGAAAACGGAAAGGCGATTTCCGGTACGATGCAGGCAACCGATGAGCTTGATCTGCATGAGCGCTTAAAACAGGAAAAGAAATATTTGATACAGGCGAAGGCACAGGCGGATAAGGTCAACATCAAACGTCTGCGTTCCGATGTTGTCTCTGAGTTCGCGAAGAATATCGGTGAGCTGCTTGGCGCGGGCGTGACGCTCGTAAAGGCACTGCGAATCATATCCGAGGATGAGTCCATCAAGCCAAAGGAACGGGAGGTTTATACCGGACTGTTAAAACAGGTGCGTTCCGGTGTGCCACTTTCTGAGGCAATGTCTGCGAGTGGCGACGCATTTCCACCGCTCTTTATCAACATGATCAAGAGTGCAGAGAGCAGTGGAAGCATGGACAAGATTGCGCTGCAGATGTCTGTGCATTATGAGAAGGAATATCGGCTGAACCAGAAGGTCAAAAGCTCAATGACTTATCCGAAGATCCTCTGTGTGTTGATCGTGGTAGTAGTTGCAATCATCATGGGCTATGTTATTCCGCAGTTTAAGGATTTATTTTCCCAGATGGATGCGCTTCCGACCTCAACGACGATTCTGCTGGGCATCAGTAATTTTGTGAAAAATAAATGGTATGTCTTGATTTTGGCAGCCGTTGTGTTGTATATTTTCTTTCATGTGCTTTTTGCGATACCGGGTGTGCGGTATGCAAAGGACAAGTTAGAACTGAAGCTGCCGGTGATCGGGAAGCTGCGCCGTGTCATTTATACCGCACGGTTTGCTCGTACGTTGTCGAGCTTGTATTCGGCAGGTATTTCAATCATTAACTGTCTGCAGATCGCACGAAATACGATCGGCAATTCTTACATTGAAAAGCAGTTTGATCAGGTCATCGCGGATGTACGTGGTGGTATGAATTTAAGTGAGAGTATTGACCGGGTAGATGGATTTACGAAGAAGCTTTCTTCGTCCATTTCAGTCGGTGAAGAGACGGGTGCGCTCGATACAATGCTTGTATCAATTGCAAACCAGATGGAATATGATTCCGAGGTAGCGATGAACAAGCTGGTTTCTTATCTGGAGCCTGCGATGATCGTCGTGATGGCGGCAGTCGTTGGATTTGTTATTATTTCCGTAATCCAGCCGATTTATGGCTCGTATGCGACGATTGCAAATTCGTACTAAATAGAGAAAGCAAACCTATTACAGGAAGGAGAACATACATATGAGTACAGTCATTTATCTGGCAAACCAACAGATACAAGTGATCACCGGTACTCCCGGAAATCGAAAGATTTCTGTCGCGGATTGTTATACGGAAGATGCGCCGGATGGCAGCATCATCAATGGTATGATTATGGATGCGGATGCGTTTGTGAGCTTCATGCAGAACTTCTGGACGACACATAATCTGCCGACGAAGGATGTGATCTTAGTCATCAATTCGACCAAGTTTATTGGTAAGAATATTGAGATGCCTCTGCTCAATTCGAAGAAGACGGAAGAGTTTATCAACCGCGAGTTTACAGATATCAAACAGGGAGAGGATTATATCTGCGGATATTTTCCAATCGGGCAGAATAAGGCGACGAAGAAAATCTATGCCGAGATCATCACGACCGATTTCATCAAAGATTATGTGGACATCTTTACTGAGATCGGCGTCAAACTCAAGGCAGTATATTCCGGTGAGAGCAGTCTGATCCGTCTGACTGCATTGACAGCGGCACAACAGTACAAGACATTCGTCCTGCAGATCGCAGACCGCATGACAATCACGACGATCCTCTGGGTAAATGGAGAATTTTACTATTTCAACAGTGCCCGCTGCTTCCATGATCAGGGAACAGAGGACTATGCGCAGGATATCGCGCGTTCCGTCAGCCAGATCCGTCAGTTCATGCAGGCAAACCAGCTGGATTATCCGATTGAGGCAGTTTTACTTGCGGGTGTGAATCCACAGGATCTGCCATTATATCAGAATGCAATTTCCCAGCTTGATATTTACGCGCGTGTGGAGGTATTTGCAGATACACATGTTGCAACCAATGGTCTGGATGTACAGGCACATTTCCACCCGATCAGCGGTCTTGTTACGGGAAATGCCGGCAAGCAGAATTTCTTAGACGGCTATCATGCCGGAAAAAAGAAGGAAACAGAAGGTGGCGGAGTTGGAAAGGGATTTCTTGCAATTCTGATCAGTCTTGCTGTGATGCTTGTGGGACTTGCCGTGTGTATTACGGTGCGCACACTAAAAAAACAGGAATTGCAGAAGCTGAAGGAGTACAATGAGTCTCCGGCAACGATTATGGAGGTTGCACGGTATGATGTACTTTTGGAGCAAACATCCTATCTGAGCAATCAATACAATGCGATTGTAGGAGTGAATCAGAATCTATACACGTATCCGGTCTGTAACTGTGAGGTGATGAGTGTGGTCGATGATTGCGCGCAGGGGCTTGTAACCGTGACCTTTGATTCTTTCGATGCGGATCTGGGCGTGCTGACGATGACAGCGCGTGCCGATACGGTAGATAATATCAACAAATTCATCCGCAATCTGTGCGGCGTGGATATATTCAGCAATGTTGATTATACCGGATATTCTTATGTGGAATCCGATGAGCTGTGGGATATTCATGTGACCTGTACACTGGCGGAGTCCGCAGGCAGACATACCGATACAGATGCACAGCCAGAGACAACAGAAACAAATTTGCCGGATGTCGGCGATGCAGAATAAGGAGGGAATCGTTATGAAGTTAGAAATGACACAAAAAGACAAAAACCTCCTGATCATGCTTTCTATATTCGTGATCGTAGTCTGCATTGGTTACTGGGGTATTTACCCGGTTGTAAAGGGTATCGTGAATACGAACAAAGAGATTGCGACACAGAAGGAAACACAGGAAGAAAATGAGCTGAAGCTTACGCAGGTGCCGATGATGGAGGCAGATAACGAGCGGTTTTCAAATGAGATACAGGGAGTACGAGAATCATTCTTCCCAATGATGGAAAGTGCAGAGATTGATAAGTATTTTACTGAGCTTGTGTTAGGATATAACTTGTCAGCCTATGATCTGGCTATCCAGATGCCACAGGAAGAAACGGCTTTGGAGCCATATGTATATTCGAAGCGTGCGGCAATGCTCGCAGCACAGGAGGAAACGGATACGACTGAAGCACCACAGGGCGCGAAAGCGGAACGCTCTGAAATCGAAGCGGCTGAGGAGAGTGGCGGTATGTCGACGGACAGCGAAACGAGTGCGCTTCCGGCATTTGATGATGAGGTAACAACAGGTATTTATAATGCGACGGTGACACTTCGTCTAGGCGGAAAAGAGAGTGATCTGCTTCAGCTGATCGAAGATCTCTCAAACAGCGATAAGAAAATCCGTGTGTGCAACTATTCATGGTCTGAGGAGCGGAGTATCACGAACCTGACCGAAGAAGGTGAGTACGATATCAAGACTGAGCGTGTTTTGACATTGACGCTTGAGATCTATATGTACGAGGAGGTGCCGGACGATGGAAATGCGCAGTAATAAAAATATCCGAATCGGTGATGTATTGCAGGAACTTGGATACATCAACGAAGATCAGATCAATCAGGCGGTTGCCTACCAGAAGGAAAACAAAGGTGTCCGTCTTGGTGCCGCATTGATTGCACTTGGCTTTATCACAGAGAAACAGATGTTAGAGGCGCTTGGAAAGCGTCTGAATTATGAGGTTGTCAATATTTCGGATCTGTCTGTGGATGTGAAAGCGGTGGAGATGATTCCGCGTGTTCTTGCCGAGAAATATAACATGATGGGATACAAGGTAGAGGATACGATGTATTATCTCCTTGTGGACGATCCGCTGAACTTCTATGGAATTGAGGATATCCGCCAGATTGTCGGACGGGAAGTTCATATTTCTCTGTGTGAGAAGGCACCGCTCGAAAATTCCATTCAGTATTATTATTCAGAGGTATCTGCAAGACAGGCAGCACAGAAAGCATCGGCGAATACAACACAGACGAGTGAGGTTATGGAGATCAGCGTAGAAGAGGGCGACGATGATACGCCAATCATCAACCTGTTTAACAGCCTGCTTGTCCGTGCTTATAACTCAAATGCATCTGATATCCATATCGAGCCATTTGAGAACCATACAAGCGTGCGAATGCGTATGGATGGTGTTATCTGCGACTTCATGACGCTGCAGAAGAACATTCACAATTCCCTGCTGGCACGTATCAAAATCCTTGGTGATCTTGATATCGCAGAGCGAAGAATCCCGCAGGATGGACATTTCCGTATCAACATTGAAGGTGTGAACCTGAATGTTCGTGTATCTGTCATTCCAACCGTATTTGGCGAGAAAGCGGTTTTGAGACTTCTTGCATCGGCAGGTTCGATCGACCATATGGGAACGTTCGGTATGACTGACCGGAACTATAAACTCGTAATGCGGATGCTGCAGTCACCAAACGGAATCATTTATCTGACCGGACCGACGGGTTCCGGTAAATCAACGACACTGTATATGATTCTGGAAGAACTTGCAAAACGTAGTGTAAATATCTCGACGATCGAAGATCCGGTCGAGAAAAATGTGCCAAAGCTCAATCAGATGCAGGTAAATAATACCGCAGGACTGACCTTCGAGGTAGGACTTCGTGCCTTGCTTCGTCAGGACCCGGATATCATCATGGTCGGTGAGACGCGAGATGCAGAGACGGCATCCATTTCTGTCCGTGCCGCAATCACCGGACATCTGGTACTTTCGACGCTGCATACGAACGATGCGGCTTCCTCGGTTGTCCGACTGGCAGATATGGGAGTGGAACCGTATATGATCGCCAGCTCTTTAGTTGGTATCGTGGCACAGCGACTCGTGCGTAAAGTCTGCCCGTTCTGTGGTGAATGGGGACCGATGACCGAGCAGGAGGAAGCAATCGCAGGCGTACATTTCCCTCAGATCAAGCATGCCAAAGGCTGCAGACAGTGCAACAACACGGGCTACAAGGGACGTATTTCTATCCATGAAATCCTGATGATCGATAAGAAGGTGCGTGAAATGATCACGAAGGGCGCTTCGGTCGAGGAAATCAAAGATTATGCTGTACAGGAGCAGGGCATGAGTACCTTGAAGAAGAGTGCACTCGAACTCGTGGAAAATGGTACGACGACTGTAGATGAACTGTTGCGCGTGTCTTATTATGAGTAGGATGAGAGCGGAAAAAATATATGTTTAAAGCACATATTTAGAAAGCAGGCAGAAAAACACAAACCGGAAGCTGATTGGCATGTAGAGAAGGGAAAAGTGTGTATAAAAGCGAGAATTGAAGTCGGAAAACACGCGGCATGTGTTTTTTGAAGGGAAAGCAAGCAGAAAAACACAAACCGGAAGCTGATTGGCGTGTAGAGAAGGGAAAAGTGTGTATAAAAGCGAGAATTGAAGTCAGAAAACACACGGTATGTGTTTTTGAAGAGAAAAGCAGGCAGAAAAAACCCATGCCGGAAGCTGACAGCAAGTAGAAGAAAAAACAAGTAAAAATTATGATAAAAAAACATAATAAAAAGATTAAATAATACGAGAGGAGGTCGATATATATGATGATAGATCAGATGATTATGGAAGCACGTTCGATGGGATGCTCGGATATTCATATCACAGTTGGTATGCCACTTATGTATCGAATCAATGGTCGCTTGCAGAATGCACCGACCAATCCAAGCGACGGAGAAATCATCGCGATGCTCGCAGAGCTTTTGACCGATGAACAGCGGGAGAATCTTGAGCGAGGCATAGATGCGGATTTTGCAATTCGTACCCCGGATGGCAACCGTCAGCGTGTGAATGTGTTCAAGCAGGATGGCAAGATGGCGGCAACAATCCGACTGCTTAATTCCTCGATTCCGTCGATGGAGATGCTTGGACTTCCAAGCGTGCTTCGGGAGCTGGCAGATAAGCCGCGTGGTATGATTCTTGTGACAGGACCAACCGGTTCTGGTAAATCAACCACACTTGCTTCCATGATTGATTATATCAACGAGAATCGTCCGGAACATATTATTACGATTGAAGATCCGGTCGAGTATGTATACGACAGAAAGATGGCACTTATTCACCAGAGAGAGGTTGGAAGAGATGTCACAAACTTTGCATCGGCACTTCGAAGTGCACTTCGTGAAGACCCGGATATTATTCTGGTAGGAGAGATGCGTGATTACGAGACAATCTCAGCAGCACTGACTGCGGCAGAGACCGGACATCTGGTTATGTCCACCCTGCATACGACTGGTGCGGCACAGACGATTGATCGAATCATTGACGCCTGTCCAGCAGGCATGCAGAATCAGGTACGGACACAGCTTGCCAGCGTGTTAAATGGTGTAATCACACAGTGTCTGATTCCGAATGCACGTGGAAATGGACGAGTTGTAGCGACAGAAATCTTAGTTGGTACGGATGCAGTTTGCAACCAGATCCGTGAGAATAAATGTCATCAGCTCGGTTCTCTGATGCAGTCCGGTTCATCCGTAGGTATGCATACATTAAATGGTGATTTGTCCCGTTTGGTTCAGAACGGTATGATTAACCGCCAGATGGCTTACAAATATTCAAACGATGTCGCAGAGCTCGATCAGTATTTGTAAAAGGCTGTTGAGCAACTAGATGTGGCATAAATGGTAAAAATTACCATGAGAAAATCCCTCGAAAAAAAGGGAAAAAGTTGATACTGATAGCAAATTTTGCTATACTTTATAAAGATTTTTCATATCAAAAAACAAAAAGACTAAGGAGGAAATGATTATGAAAAAGATGAAAGAAAACAAAGGTTTTACTTTGGTAGAGCTGATTGTTGTTATCGTAATTCTCGCAATTTTGGCAGCAATCCTCGTACCAGCATTGCTTGGTTATATTGACAGAGCAAAGGGACAGCAGATTGTATTGAATGGAAAGACGGTATTGACAGCTGCGCAGACAGAGTGTTCAAGTGCTTATGCAAAAGGAACTGATTTGTCAGCTATGGATGCAACAACATTGAAGGCATTTCAGGATCAAATTAATAATACAGCAGATGTACCTTCTACAAATGTAAAAATTAAACTTGGGAAATCTGCAGAAGGTGTAACAAACAAGCATGAAGAATACACTGTACGAGGAGTAGAGTATACGCAGGGAGATAAAACAATTTATTATGTATATAATACAACCAATAATACAGCTTCATGGGATGCAACAGCTGCTGAGTATGCAGCTTTAGCAGGTAAGGAAATAACGGTTAAGTAAAAATGAATTTAAACGCTCTGGAGATATCCGGGGCGTTTTTCCATAACAGGCAAAATTTATTTAGTGCCATGTTGGAGTAAATGAAAAAATGAAAAAATGAAAAAATGACGCTGTGGGCGTAGGAAGAAAAAACCACCCAGGAAGCTAATCGCGCAGTCCCGGAGCGGAAACTGATAGAGGAAGAAGACTCAAAACAAAAAATCCCACATTTCATCCATTCCCATCTTGAAGCAAAAGGAAATAGATGGTATAATCTAAAAGATTGCATGAAGACAAAACCGAGACAACTGAAAAAATCATTTTCTGTCTGAGAAAAAGAAGACAGAAAGTGGCGTTTTCAGTCGTTTCGGAGTCTGATTGCAGGAAAAAAATATTTCAAGGAGAATTTATTATGTACAAGAAGTTTGAGATGGAACTTGCCGGAAGAACCTTGCGTGTCGATGTAGGCAGAGTTGCAAAGCAGGCAAATGGTGCAGCTTTGATGCACTACGGAGATACAGTTGTTCTTTCAACAGCAACTGCATCAGAAAAACCAAGAGATGGTATCGATTTCTTCCCACTTTCAGTTGAATATGAGGAGAAGATGTATTCCGTTGGAAAGATCCCTGGAGGATTCAACAAGCGTGAGGGTAAGGCAAGCGAGAACGCAATCCTTACATCCCGTGTTATCGACCGTCCGATGAGACCATTATTCCCAAAGGATTACAGAAATGATGTTACACTCAATAACATGGTTATGTCAGTAGATCCGGAGTGTTCTCCAGAGCTTACGGCTATGCTTGGTTCAGCGATTGCAACAGCAATTTCTGATATCCCGTTTGATGGTCCATGTGCAACTACACAGGTTGGTATGATCAATGGCGAGCTGATCTTCAATCCAAATTCTACACAGAATCTGGAGTCAGATCTGAAGCTTACGGTTGCATCTACAAGAGATAAGGTTATCATGATCGAGGCTGGTGCGAACGAAGTGCCGGAGGCGAAGATGATCGAGGCTATTTATGCAGCCCATGAGTTAAACCAGAAAGTAATCGCATTTATCGATAAGATCGTAGCTGAGTGTGGTAAGCCAAAGCATTCTTATACAAGCTGTGCAGTTCCGGAAGAACTGTTTGAGGCAATCAAGGAGCTTGTTCCACCTGCAGCAATGGAAGAGGCAGTCTTCACAGACGAGAAGCAGGTGCGTGAGGAGAACATCCGCCAGATCAAGGAGAAGCTTGAAGAGGCATTTGCAGATAAGGAAGACTGGCTGGCAGTTCTTGATGAGGCTGTTTACCAGTATCAGAAGAAGACAGTTCGTAAGATGATTCTGAAGGATCATAAGCGTCCGGATGGCAGACAGATCACACAGATCCGTCCACTGGCTGCTGAGGTTGATATCATTCCTAGAGTCCATGGCTCTGCTATGTTCACAAGAGGACAGACACAGATTTGTAACGTTGTAACACTGGCTCCGCTTTCTGAGGCTCAGAAGTTGGATGGCCTTGACACAAATGTTACAACGAAGAGATATATGCATCATTACAACTTCCCATCATACTCTGTTGGTGAGACAAAGCCATCCAGAGGACCAGGACGTCGTGAGATCGGACATGGCGCACTTGCTGAGCGTGCACTTGTTCCTGTACTTCCAAGTGAGGACGAGTTCCCATATGCAATCCGTTCCGTATCTGAGACATTTGAGTCAAACGGTTCAACATCTATGGCTTCCACATGTGCATCTTGTATGTCACTGATGGCTGCCGGTGTTCCAATCAAGAAGATGGTAGCAGGTATTTCCTGCGGCCTTGTAACTGGTGAGACAGATGATGATTATGTACTGTTGACAGATATTCAGGGACTCGAAGATTTCTTCGGCGACATGGATTTCAAGGTAACAGGTACAACCGAAGGTATCACAGCAATCCAGATGGATATCAAGATTCATGGTCTGACACGTCCAATCGTAGAGGGCGCAATCGCAAGATGTCGTGAGGCAAGACTCTTCATCATGGATACATGTATGAAGCCGGCTATCGCAGCTCCAAGAGATCACGTTGGCGAGCTTGCTCCGAAGATCATCCAGACAAAGGTTGATCCGGAGAAGATCGGTGAGATCATTGGACAGAGAGGAAAGACAATTAACGCAATCATCGAGGAGACAGGCGTTAAGATCGATATCGATGATGATGGAAATGTATTTATCTGCGGTGTTGAGCAGGCAGGTATGGACAAGGCATTGAAGATCATCCGTTCTATCGTAGATCCAATCGAAGTTGGTAAGACTTACGAAGGTAAGGTTGTTCGTATCATGAACTTCGGTGCATTCGTAGAGCTGTCACCAAACAAGGATGGACTGATTCATATCTCTAAGCTGGCAGATCACCGCGTAGAGAAGGTAGAGGATGTCGTAAATATCGGCGATGTAGTCAAGGTTAAGGTTCTTGAGGTTGACCGTATGGGTAAGATCAGCCTGAGCCTGAAGGACGCTGAGTAGTAGAACTATAAATTAGGAGGGTACCTCATGAGATACGGATACTTTGATGAGGCAAATAAGGAATATGTGATTGACAGACCGGATACTCCGGCACCTTGGGCGAACTACCTTGGTTCTCCGGAATACGGCGCAATCATTTCCAACAATGCCGGTGGATACAGCTTTGTAAAGTCTGGTGCAAACGGAAGAATTCTTCGTTATATCTTCAACAGCTTTGACCAGCCGGGCAGATACATTTATCTGCGTGACAATGACAGCAAAGATTACTGGTCAGCCTCATGGCAGCCAGTTGGAAAAGATTTAGACAGCTACAAGAGTGAGTGTCACCATGGTACAGGCTATACGTATATGAATGCAGAATATGCAGGCATCAAGAGCTCTGTACTTTACTATGTACCACTTGATAAGACGCATGAGGTATGGAAGCTGAAGGTTACGAACGATTCTGACAAGCCTCGTAACCTGTCAGTCTTTGGTTACTGTGAATTTACAAATGATAACAACTATGAGCAGGATCAGGTCAATCTGCAGTATACACTCTTTATCACAAGAACATATTTCATGGGAAACCGCATTAAGCAGGTGATCAATGAGAACGTGAATAAGGGTGCAGCTATCAACGGAAGTGTTGCATTTACAAGATTCTTTGGTCTGGCTGGAGCAGAGGTTGCAAGCTATGCCGGAGATAAGGAAGCGTTCCTTGGCAGATATCATGGCTATGGCAATCCAGTCGGCGTAGAAAACGGTGATTGCGGAAACTGTCTGAATTATAATGGTAATGCCTGTGGCGCTTTGGAGACAAAGATCACACTCGCACCGGGCGAGAGCAAGGAGCTTGCATTTGTACTCGGCATGAAGAATGATGCAGAGACAGAAGCAGTGATGAACAGCTATGCAGATGTGCATGCACAGAGTGAAGCTGAGCTGGCAGAGTTGAAGGAATACTGGCATGGAAAGCTGAATCATTTCCAGGTAAAGACACCAAGCGAGTCATTCAATGCGATGATCAATACATGGAATGCATATCAGTGCTTCATGACATTTATCTGGTCAAGAGCCGCATCGTTCTCCTACTGTGGACTTCGAAATGGATACGGATACCGTGATACGGTACAGGATATTCAGGGCGTAATCCATTTGGCACCAGAGATGGCGTTGGACAAGATCCGTTTCATGTTGTCTGCACAGGTAGACAATGGTGGTGGACTTCCACTTGTAAAGTTTGATCACAATGCAGGTCATGAGGATACACCAGATGATGAGTCTTATGTACGTGCAACCGGACATCCGGCTTATCGTGCAGATGATGCATTGTGGTTGTTCCCAACAGTTTATAAGTATATTGCGGAGTCTGGAAATACAGACTTTATCGATGAAGTAATCCTGTTCGCAAATGGCGGAGAGGGTACGGTGTATGAGCATTTGAAGCGTGCGATTGATTTCTCTATGAATCACCTTGGAAACAATCGTATGCCGGCAGGTCTGCATGCAGACTGGAATGACTGCTTACGTCTTGGCAAGCAGGGCGAGTCAACATTTGTTGCAATGCAGCTTTACTATGCGATGAGCGTACTCCGCATCTTTGCAGAGCAGAAAAATGATACAGAATATATCGCATATCTGGATAAGATCCAGAAGGAACTTGGCGATATTATCCAGACAAAGTGCTGGGAAGATGACCGCTATATCCGTGGATACAAGGAAGACGGCATGATCATCGGTTCCAAGCATGATCCGGAAGCAAACATGTGGCTGAATCCACAGTCATGGGCAGTTATCAGTGGTCTTGCCACAAAGGATCAGGCAGAGAAAGCACTGGAGTCTGTACATAGAGAATTGAATACACCATATGGCGTACGTCTGATGGCGCCATCCTATGTAGATCATGCGTTTGAGGGAGCGTTGATGCTTCTGTTCAATCCATCCACAAAGGAAAATGGCGGTATCTTCTCACAGCCACAGGGTTGGATTATTCTGGCAGAATCCCTGATGGGACATGGAAACCGTGCATTTGAGTATTTCACAGAAAGCTCACCTGCATCCATGAATGACAAGGCAGAGATCAGAAAGCTGGAGCCATATTGCCACGGACAGTTTACAGAGAGCTCTGACAGCCCATTCGAGGGTAGAGCACATGTACACTGGCTGACCGGTACAGCATCGACCGTTATGGTTGGATGTGTTGAGGGTATCCTTGGTATGCGTCCGGACTTCGATGGACTTCGTATCGCACCATCGGTTCCATCTGACTGGAAGGAATTCGAGATCAACAAGGACTTCCGTGGAAAGAAGCTTCATATCGTTGTGAAGAATCCGAATGGCGCAGAGAGCGGTTACAAGAGTCTTGTCGTAAATGGCAAAGAAATGAGCGATAACTATATTGCAGCAAGCGAGCTGGCTGATATCAATGAGATTATCCTTACAATGTAAGTGCTAAGACAAACGTACGCAAAATATAGAAGAAACTATGTGATATGGTGGGTAGATTCTGTACCCACCATATTTTTCTATATATATATAACAGAATTGATATATGCGTGCGGAACTATCATGCGGGAGATTTTTGGATTTGATTGTGAAACATGCAGGGCGTGTGTGAAAAGTGAGGTGAATGACACATGAATACGAAACGGTCTTTTCAAATCAAAAAATTTATTGGCGATCGTGCCTTTTATAAGCGATATCTGATGCTTGCTTTGCCGATGATCTTACAGAATGCGATTACGAATTTGGTCAGCTTTTTGGATAATATCATGGTTGGACAGCTTGGAACTGAACAAATGTCCGGTGTAGCGATTGTGAATCAGTTGATTTTTGTATATAATTTGGCAATTTTTGGTGCGGCATCGGCAGCAAGTATTTTTGGCGCACAGTATTTCGGAAAAGGAAACCATGAAGGTCACATGTACTCATTCCGATTCAAACTGTATGCAACGATGTTTGTGACGATTCTTGCAATTACGTTATTTATTACGAATGGTGAGAATCTCATATCCTTATATCTTACGGATACGGCCGGAACCGGTGCGACAGATGTTGCGTTACGGTATGGAAAACAGTATCTGTCCATCATGCTGATCGGCTTGGTTCCTTTTGCGGTTACACAGTCGTATGCGACAAACATCAAGGAAACCGGGCAGACATTTGTACCGATGGTTGCAAGCTTCGTGGCAGTTGGAAGCAATGCAGTGTTAGATTATCTGTTGATATTTGGAATTGGGCCATTTCCGAAGCTTGGCGTTATGGGTGCAGCGCTCGCAACGATACTGGCGCGTTATATAGAAGCTGCAATTATTGTAATCTGGGCACATTCCCATAAAGAAAAGAACAAGTATCTGGCTGGTGCATACCGGGGATTTGGCATGCCAATGGGCGAATTCAAAGCAATTTTGATCAAAGGATTTCCACTTATGTTGAATGAACTTCTCTGGGCGGCGGGGATGACAGCAGTGACGCAGTGCTATTCGGTGCGCGGACTCGAGGTGGTTGCCGGACTAAACATCGCAACGACGATCACGAATTTGTTTAATATTGTGTATATTCAGCTTGGTGCATGTATCAGCATCATTGTAGGACAGTATCTGGGAGCCGGCGAGCTGGAACAGGCGAAGGATGCGGATAATAAGATGATCGTGTTCAGTGTATTTTGCTGTATACTTGTCGCGGCGGTAATGTTTGTAGTTGGCAGGTTTTTTCCGCATATCTACAATACAACCGATGAAATCAAGAAGCTTGCTACAGCGTTCATGAGTATATCTGCGCTTTTGATGCCGATTTGTTCCATGAGCCATACCTTCTACTTTACCTTACGATCAGGCGGTAAGACATTGGTTACATTCCTGTTTGATTCCGTGTTCACATGGGTCATTGTTGTTCCTTGTGCGTACGTGCTTGCGCATTTTACGGGACTTGGAATTGTGAGTGTGTATTTTTTCGTGCAGGCGACGGAATTAATCAAAGCGACGATTGGATTCTTTATGGTGAAGAGTGATGTCTGGTTGGTGCAGATGGTATAATTGCAGTCTGCGTATAATAAAATATATTAATATAAAAAAGAGGCATTCCCTATCTGAGCTGTTTGGGAATGTCTCTTTTTGCGTTATAGGCATTTGCTGATTACATATCCTACATATTATTCGAAGCACTTACGATCATCGGTAAGATCTGCTTCTTCCTGGAGACAACGCCCGGCAGGTTGATGCTGCCGCCGGATACTTCATCGAGCTTGAACGCTTTTTCAAGCAGTTCTTCGGAGTTTTTGCCATAGTATAAAAGCTCGGTGCTTTCTTTGAAGATATTCGTCAGCATGAAGAATAACATATCGGCTTCGCTCTGGTTGTAGATGCTTTCCATGTATTTGAGAATCCGTGGCTTGACCGCATCTAACATCGTAGAGTTGAACGCAGTGATCTGTCCGATGCCGAACTTTAAGTTCTCTGAGGAGAATACCTTGTAATCCTGATAGAAGATTTCCTCGTCCGTCTCGTTCATCAGCTTGCTTCCGGCGTTGAACATGGCAATCGCATATGCTTCGATATCGATGTTTGCGATCTTTGCAAGCTTCCGGCATGTATGCTCATCCATCTGTGTGCAGGTCGGTGAGCGGAACATCAAGGTATCCGAGATGATTGCAGAACATAACAGTCCGGCAATCTGCTTCGGGATTTCAACATGGTTTTCTTCAAACATCTGATAGATGATCGTTGCTGTACAGCCAAGTGGCTGGTTGCGGAAATAAACCGGATTCATCGTCTGCAAGCCGCCCAGTCTATGGTGATCGATGATTTCCAGAAGCTGGACTTCTTCGATACCGTCGACTGCCTGTGCATGCTCGTTGTGGTCAACTAAGATGACCTTTTTTGGATTCGCATTCAAATAATTTCGCTGGGAGATCAGTCCTACGTATTTTCCATATTCATTCAGGACAGGATAGTACTGGTGGCGTTTACCCGCCATAACGGTACGGATATCCCGGATATAATCCTCAGTCGAGAAGGTGATCAGGTTATCCTTCTTCATAAAGTAACGGATTGGGATACTCTGGTTGATCAGACGCGCTGCGGTATAAGTATCATATGGGGTACGGATGATCGAGCAGTTGTGATCCTCAGCGAGCTTCGTGATTGTTTTCGATACGACCGCACCGTCACAGATGATGATGCACTGTGCATCCATCTCAATTGCGCAAAGCTGTGACTCGTAACGGTTACCAAGGATGACAATGTCGCCCTGCTCAATGTAGTTTTCCATCATGTCCGGGTTGGCGGCGGAGATCAGCACCTTTCCGGTATGCACATAATCCTTCTCATCGCCGACGATCAGATCAGCAGAGAGGGTGTTGATAATATTCTTGTATGGTGTGTGCGCGGATGCGATGACACGGTTGTCGTACACTTCCATATAAGTCATGGCGATGTCGCGAACGGTGATCAGTCCGACTAAATTGCCATTTTCGTTTACCGATGGAAGCGTGGTTGCACCGGATTCGCTTAAGATTTCCCATGCATTTTTGATGGAAATCTCTCCGTCAACGCCATCGATATGGCGGTATTCCACGTCTTTTACCTGTGTGGAGACATTTTCCATATATTCCGGCACAGCCGCGGAAAATGCATTTAATACATATTTGGTTTCTGCGTTTATCTCGCCAGCGCGCATCGGGACATAATCATCGCCGGTAATCTGCCGCTTCAGATAAGCATAGCAAATGGAAGAACAGATGGAGTCAGTGTCCGGATTTTTATGTCCGATGACATATACTTTGTCTTTGCTTTGTGTTTCCATTTATCAAACCTCCGTAATTTATAGAAAAAATAAATAAGCTACTTTGCGTTGCTATTATAGTTTCCGTATTTATAAAAGTCAAACAAAATGTACATAATATCTATGAGAAAATTTTGTGAACGGAGGTAGGAAACATTGGAGAGACAGGGAGAAACAGGGAAGGAACAGGCGTTTCATATGGATAGCCGGCAGAAACAGGAAGAAAGCGGGATGGACAACCAGCAAAAGCAGGGGAGTCTGATCACTGACTACGGACAGATTACTTTGTCGAAAAACCGGTATCATCACCGAATTCATTTGTTGAATATAATAGGAGAAATCGAGGGGCATGAGAATCTTGGTTCGTCCTCGAAGACAAGCAAATATGAGCATATCCTGCCACAGCTTGCTGCCGTGGAGGACGACGAGGGCATCGACGGACTGATGGTACTCTTAAATACCGTGGGCGGTGATGTCGAGGCAGGGCTCGCTATTGCAGAGATGATTGCATCCTTAAGCAAGCCGAAGGTATGTCTTGTGCTTGGCGGCGGACATTCAATTGGCGTGCCGCTGGCAGTATCCGGGGATGTAACGTTTATTGTGCCGTCGGCAACGATGGTCGTGCATCCGATCCGGATGAATGGAACCGTGCTTGGTGTGACGCAGAATTACGAATATATTGAGCGGATGCAGGACCGGATCATTGAATTTACGTCGAATCATTGTTCCATCAAGGAAGAGGAACTGAGGGAGATCATGTTCAATACGAAAGAACTGACGAAAGACATTGGTTCGGTGTTAGTTGGCAGGCAGGCAGTCGAGGTAGGAATCATCGACCGGGTGGGCGGCATCCATACCGCAATGAATTGTTTATATGACTTGATAAATGCAAAGAAAAATAGTAAAATAGAGCAGTATGAGCATTTAAACTGACATAAATATACCCGTGTGGCGGTTTGTATATGGATACGGACTGCCATATGGGTGATTACATTTAGAAAAATGTCTGTCATAATCGGAGAATGAGGGAAAAGAGAAGGAGTGCATACCGTGGCAACGGGAAACAACAGTACATATAATAAAGGTTCACAATCGAATACGAGAAGTAAAACGACTGCCAGCCGTTCGACATCGACGGCAAGATCACCACAGAAAGCAAGATCTTCGCAGTCGTCCAGACAGGCGTCCGCTTCCCGTACAGGAGGAAGAAAGACAAAAGCACAGCTGGCGCAGGAACAGGCACGGAAGAATGAAATCCATCTGTTTATCTGTCTGGCAGTTTGTACATTTTTCTTTATCAGCAACTTTGGCTGGTGCGGCGTTGTAGGCAATTTCTTTGCGAAGTTTATGTTTGGACTGTTTGGTGTTGTGGAATATGTGCTTCCGTTATACATCTTTTTGACAGAGGCATTTCTGCTTTCAAACGGTGCAAAAAAAGCAGTCGTAAACCGCGTACTCTGTGTAGGACTGTTTATTGTTGCAGCAGCATTTATCTTCCAGCTTACGGCTGGTGCCGATCATATGACGGCGAAGCTTCTGTATGATCAGGGGGCACAGGAAAAGAAGGGCGGCGGATTTATCTTAGGTGGATTGCTCGTTGTACTGTACAATCTGATTGGAAAACCGGGCGCGATCATTGTGATTGCACTTTTGATCATCATTGGAATCATCGTCGTAATGAATGTGTCGCTGATCGATTTTGCAAAGGAGCGGTCTGCACAGTTCAAGAATCGTTACAATGCGCTGTATGAGGATGATGACGAGGAAGCGATTGATCCAGAGGCAGCACTTGAGGCAAAGCGCAGAACAAAATTGGATAATATTAAGGTGGAGCAGGAGAAGCCGGCTGTACCAGTGAAGAAGAAAAAGAAGAAAGTCAAAAATAAGAAGGTCGAGGGGGAAGAGGTTCATGAGTTAAAACCGCTTCCACATGAAGATCTGTTCAATCCGAATCTGACCTTGCAGGATGCCAAGGATGTCTCAGAGGGGTATGTAGATTTGTCGCTGCTGAAAAAGAAAAAAGGCGGTGTGACAGAACTTCGCAGTGCGAAAGCGGATATCCCACCTGTGCCGGATACACCGAAGGAAGAGACGGTGGATTTCTTTGACCGCCCAGATTATGCAAACGGAGCCGCACAGGAGGAAACGACAATCACAGATCAGATGTGGCAGGAGGAAAACGCACAGACAGGTGCTGATATTTCTGCTTATGATGAGACGGCTGCGGATACATTGGAACCGGTACATACGAAGAGAACGTCGCGTGCAGCAGAAAAACAGATGGACACCGCAGATGTTTCCGTGCCGGATGCGGACGAGGCTCCAGTGACCGAAGCAGCGACGAGAAAGCGCAGGAAGACGAAGGAATCCGAGCAGGAGATGCTTTCGGAACGTGACCAGATTGCAGAGACAATTCAGGAAAACAGTGAACAAAAACCAATCAAGGAATACAAATTCCCACCGTTGAAGCTCTTGAAGAGCGGCAAGGGAAAGGGTACGAAGTCAAACGAAGCGTCCGTCCGGGAGACAGCGATGAAGTTAAAGAGTACACTCGAAAACTTCGGCGTCAATGTCACGGTAACGGATTACAGCTGCGGCCCATCCGTTACCCGGTATGAATTACAGCCGGAGCAGGGTGTGAAGGTATCGAAGATCACAAACTTGGCGGATGATATCAAGCTGAATCTAGCGGCGGCAGATATCCGTATCGAAGCACCGATTCCGGGCAAGCCGGCAGTAGGTATCGAGGTGCCGAACAAGGAGAGCCAGCCTGTATTTTTCCGCGATCTGCTTGAATCAGACAACTTCCAGAAGTTCCCGTCCAACATTGCATTTGCAGTTGGTAAGGATATCAGCGGACAGGTGGTTGTGGCAGATATCGCGAAGATGCCGCATTTGCTGATCGCAGGTGCGACTGGTTCTGGTAAATCGGTCTGTATCAATACATTGATCATGAGTATCTTATATAAGGCAAAGCCGGATGACGTGAAGCTGATTATGGTTGATCCAAAACAGGTAGAGCTGAGTATCTACAATGGAATCCCACATATGCTGATTCCGGTTGTGACCGATCCGAAGAAGGCAGCAGGCGCTCTGAACTGGGCGGTACTTGAAATGACAAATCGTTACCAGTTATTTGCACAGTATAATGTGCGGAATCTGCAGGGCTATAACGAAAAGGTAAAGGCAGTGACAGGCTCGGAAGAGGGTAACGAAGACTTGAAGAAGCTGCCACAGATCGTGATTATTGTCGACGAGCTTGCTGATCTGATGATGGTAGCACACGGCGAAGTGGAGGATGCTATCGTGCGTCTGTCCCAGCTTGCACGTGCGGCAGGTATCCATCTGGTAATCGCAACGCAGAGACCATCTGTGGATGTCATTACCGGTCTGATCAAGGCAAATGTGCCATCCAGAATCGCGATGACCGTATCCTCGGGTGTCGACTCGAGAACGATCCTCGATATGAATGGTGCCGAAAAATTGCTTGGTAAAGGTGATATGTTATTCTATCCGACGGGCTATCCGAAGCCGGTACGTGTACAGGGTGCATTCCTGTCGGATGATGAGATCGCAGATGTCGTGGACTTCCTGAAGGAGGAAAGCGGCGAAGTGACCTACGATGAATCAATCTCAAAGGAGATTGCGAACACGAAGGTTGGTGGTTCTGGCGGTGGTGCATCGTCTGCAGAACCGGAATATGATGACTACTTTGTAGATGCCGGAAAGTTTATTATCGGAAAAGATAAGGCGTCCATCGGTATGCTGCAAAGAGTATATAAAATCGGATTTAACCGTGCAGCACGTATTATGGATCAGCTTTCCGAAGCTGGTGTGGTCGGTCCGGAAGAGGGGACGAAGCCACGGAAGGTGCTTATGAGCATGGAAGAATTTGAAAATTATGTAGAGGAATATTTATAAGGGAGTCAGGAGGACAAAAGAGTATGTTAACAGACATTGAAATCGCACAGCAGGCAGAGATGGAACCAATTAAGAACGTGGCAGCAAAGCTTGGTATGTCGGAGGATGATATCGAGATGTACGGTAAGTACAAGGCGAAGATTTCCGATGAGTACATGCAGTCTGTAAAGAATAATGAGAATGGTAAATTGATTCTGGTAACAGCAATCAACCCGACTCCGGCAGGAGAGGGAAAGACAACAGTAACCGTAGGACTTGGTCAGGCAATGTGCAAGCTTGGAAAGAAGGCGGTCATTGCACTGCGTGAGCCATCTCTTGGACCATGTTTTGGTATCAAAGGTGGAGCAGCCGGCGGCGGATATGCCCAGGTCGTACCAATGGAAGACTTAAACTTGCATTTTACAGGTGATTTCCATGCAATCACATCTGCAAATAACCTGCTTGCAGCCGTGATGGATAACCATATGCATCAGGGAAATACACTCCGCATCGATCCGAAGCGTATCGTATTTAAGCGTTGCCTGGATATGAACGACCGTGTGCTTCGTAACATTATCGTTGGTATGGGTAAGAAGGGCGACGGCGTGATGCGTCAGGATGGATTCGTTATCACAGTTGCTTCAGAGATCATGGCAATCCTCTGTCTGGCAACAGATATCAGGGATCTGCAGGAGCGTCTTTCAAGAATTATCGTTGCTTATAATGTAGATAATGAGCCTGTCACAGCTGGTGAGCTCAAGTGTGTCGGTGCGATGACAGCGCTTTTGAAGGATGCGATCAAACCAAACCTGATCCAGACATTAGAGCATACACCAGCACTTGTACACGGTGGTCCATTTGCGAATATCGCACATGGCTGTAACTCTGTCCGTGCAACACAGACCGCACTTAAAATTGCAGATTATGTCATCACAGAGGCAGGTTTCGGTGCGGATCTCGGAGCAGAGAAATTTTTCGATATCAAGTGTCGTATGACTGGATTGAAGCCGGATGCAGTTGTGCTTGTAGCAACGGTACGTGCACTGAAATATAACGGTGGCGTGGCAAAGGCAGACCTTGGCGAGGAGAACTTAGAAGCATTGGAAAAGGGTATCGTGAACTTAGAGAAGCATATCGAGAACTTACAGCTCTACGGTGTGCCGGTAGTTGTAACGCTGAACCGTTTCGTATCCGATACAGATGCAGAGCTTGCATTTGTACGTGAGTTCTGTGAGAAGCGTGGCTGTGATTTCGCCCTCGCAAATGTATGGGAGAAAGGCGGCGAAGGTGGTATTGAGCTTGCAAATGCCGTGCTCAACACACTTGAGACAAAGGAAAGCCACTTCAAGGTATTATATGAAGATAATCTCTCTATCAAGGAGAAGATTGAGACAATCGCAAAGAAGATTTATGGCGCAGATGGCGTAACCTATTCTGCAGAGGCAGATCGTGCGATCGCAAAGATCGAGGAGATGGGATTTGCAAATATGCCAGTCTGCATGGCGAAGAACCAGTATTCCCTTTCCGATGATGCGAAGAAGCTTGGCAGACCGACCGGATTTACAGTCAATATCCGTGAGGTATATGTAAGTGCCGGAGCTGGATTTGTCGTAGCAATCACAGGAGCGATCATGACAATGCCGGGACTTCCTAAAGTTCCAGCCGCAGAGCGCATCTATGTGGATGATGAAGGTGTAACACACGGTTTATTCTAAGAAGTACCAATTTGTATACGATTCCATATGTATATGTACCATGCATCTGAATTCTAAATATACATATGTTTGAAACTTAGAAGTTTTTGATGCTCCATCTGTGTACAGCAATGTTTGAACAGGAAGTTCAAACAAGCCACCACTGAGCCATGGATGGCGAATTGGTGGCGGTTGCGTATGAGTTTGGTATGTATATTGGAGCATCTAGAACTACTTAGTTTCAATACATCGTATATTTATGAATTCAGATGCATGGTACACGGCATATGGAATCGTGTACAATGTTGTAAAGAAAGGCGGATTATAACAATGGCAAAATTGATTAACGGAAAAGAAATCTCCCAGCAGATCAAGGATGAGTTAAAAGAGAAGGTTTCCGCGTTGAAGGCACAGGGCAAAAATATCTGCCTGGCAGTCATTCAGGTCGGAAACGATCCGGCATCTTCTGTATATGTTGGAAATAAGAAGAAGGCATGCGCGTATATCGGCATCGAGTCACGTGCGTTTGAACTTCCGGAGGAGACAACCGAGGAAGAACTTCTCTCTATTATCAAGGATTTAAACGAGGATGACGGCGTGCACGGAATCTTAGTGCAGCTTCCGGTTCCGAAGCACATCAATGAAGAGAAGATCATCAATGCGATCTCTCCGAAGAAGGATGTGGATGGATTCCATCCGGAGAGCGTTGGCAGCCTTTGTATTGGCAGACCGGGATTCGTATCGTGTACACCAGCGGGAATCATCCAGCTTCTGAAGCGTTCGGAGATTGATATCGAAGGAAAGCACTGTGTTGTGATCGGCAGAAGCAATATTGTTGGCAAGCCGATGGCACTTCTGATGCTGCGTGAGAATGCAACCGTAACGATCTGCCATTCGAGAACGAAGAACTTAAAGGAAATCTGTAAAGAGGCAGATATCCTGATCGTTGCGATCGGAAAGCCGAAGATGATCGACGCATCGTATGTGAAGGACGGTGCGACAGTGATCGATGTTGGTATCCACAGAGATGCCAACAACAAATTATGCGGTGATGTTGATTTTGCATCGGTGGAACCGGTGGCTGGTGCCATCACACCAGTTCCGGGCGGCGTAGGACCGATGACGATCGCGATGCTGATGAATAACTGCGTGGAAGCCGCAGAGCGTGAGGAATAAGAAATATATGAACATATTGATGGTGTCACTTGGCTGTGACAAGAACCTTTGCGACAGCGAGGCAATGCTTGGCCTGCTCGCAAAGCACAATTACAATATTACGAACGACGAGCAGGAAGCCGATGCAATCATCGTAAATACATGCAGTTTCATCAAGGATGCGATGGAGGAAAGTGTAAATACAGTATTGGAGATGGCGAAGCTCAAACAGCAGAACTTAAAATACCTGATTGTGACCGGATGTATGGCACAGCGGTTCAAGGATGAGATCTTTGACGAGATCCCGGAGATCGATGCATGTCTTGGAACGAGCAGCTTCGATAAGATTTTAGATGTGATCGAGGAGCTGAAGGCGCGCGATGGTATCGAGGATGCAGAAGAAATCAGTGTCTATGACGATATCGACCGTCTGGCAACGATCACAGAATCGAACAAGGTTATCACATCGGGTACATTTATGGGATACTTAAAGATTGCAGAAGGCTGCGACAAGTTCTGTACCTACTGTGTCATCCCACATATCCGCGGACATTACCGGAGTGTGCCGATGGAACAGCTTTTAAAGGAAGCAGAATATATGGCATCGCAGGGCATCGAGGAGCTGGTGCTTGTCGCACAGGAGACAACCTGCTATGGTAAAGATCTGTACGGGGAGAAACGGCTGCATGTGTTAGTCCGTGAGCTTGCGAAGATCGATGGAATCAAATGGATTCGCCTGATGTACTGTTATCCGGAGGAAATCTATGACGAACTGATCGACTGCTTCAAGGAGGAGCCGAAGCTTCTGCATTATATTGATATGCCGATGCAACACAGCGAGGATGCAATCTTGAAGCGGATGGGCAGGCGCACAGATTGTGCAAGCATCGAAGCGGTGATTGGAAAGCTGCGGGAAGCAGCCCCAGATATCGCAATCCGTACTTCCCTGATTGCAGGATTTCCTGGCGAGACACAGGAAGAGCATGAGGCACTGATGGCATTCTTAGATGAACAGGAGCTTGACAGGGTTGGTGTATTTACGTATTCCAGAGAAGATGGAACACCGGCAGCGACATTTGAGAACCAGATCGATGAAGAGACAGCGGAGCAGTGGCGTAATGAGATCATGGAGCTGCAGCAGGAGATCTCCTTGGATAAAAACGAGACATTTGTCGGGAAGATCATGCAGGTCATTATCGAGGGATATTCTTCTGACGATGATGTCTATGTCGGACGGACATATCGGGATGCACCGGGCGTGGACGGGCTGGTGTTTGTGAACTGTGATTATGAACTGATGTCCGGACAGATTGTAGATGTCCGGATCAATGAGGTAGGACCATATGATATGATAGGAGGGATTGTCGATGAATCTGCCGAATAAATTAACGATACTTAGAATGATCATGATACCATTTTTCTTAGTAGCCCTGATGGTGCCTGGCATTCCGGGAGGAAAATGGATTGCACTTGCGTTATTCTGTCTGGCAAGTCTCACGGATATGCTGGATGGAAAAATCGCACGAAAGTATAACCTGATTACGGACTTTGGCAAGTTCATGGATCCACTTGCAGATAAACTGCTTGTCTGTTCAGCCATGATCGCGCTGATCGATCTGGACCGGATTCCGGCGTGGGTTGTAATTGTGATTATTGCAAGAGAGTTTATCATCAGCGGTTTTCGTCTGGTTGCATCGGATAACGGCATCGTGATCGCTGCTGGCTGGTGGGGCAAGATCAAGACGGTCTGCCAGATGTTCATGGTAATCTTACTGATTTGCGACTTCGGTGGAAGCACGGTACATATCATTGAGAATGTACTGATCTATCTGGCGCTGGCGCTGACGATCATCTCTCTGATCGACTATTTGGTAAAGAATAAAAACGTGCTTTCTGAAACAAAATAAGAGTGGCTTTAAAAATCTGTAAAAAGCGGATGGAACATAAATGTTTAAGGCTTTTTGCAGATTTTTCTTTTTTATTGCAAAACTGTGACAAAGAATGTGATTTTGACTTGATTTCAGGCGGAAAAAGATTTACAATTACAATCGGAAGAAATTGGGTTTCTAATCAGAAAACCCATAATAAATAAAAGTGGAGGGCTTAAAATGAGTAACAAACTTACATTGTCAGCAAGTGACAGAATTTCTTCTTTGCTTGACGAAGCGAGCTTTGTTGAAGTTGGTGCATATGTAACAGCTAGAAATACGGACTTCAACATGCAGGAAAATGATACTCCAAAAGACGGTGTTATTACTGGATATGGTGTCATCAATGGAAAACTGGTGTATGTATACAGCCAGGATGCAACCGTTCTTGGTGGTGCAATCGGTGAGATGCACGCAAAGAAGATTGCGAAGATTTATGACATGGCTATGAAGGTAGGCGCACCGGTAGTCGGTTTGATCGATTGTGCGGGACTTCGTTTGCAGGAGGCAACCGATGCACTTAATGCATTCGGCGAGGTTTATCTGAAGCAGACACTTGCGTCAGGAGTAATCCCACAGATTACTGCAATTTTTGGAACATGCGGTGGTGGAGCAGCGCTTATTCCAACACTTACAGACTTTACATTTATGACAGCAGAGGGCGGAAAGTTATTCGTAAACAGCCCAAATGCACTGGATGGAAACTATCAGGCAAAGCTTGATACAGCATCTGCAGCTTACCTTAGCGAGAATTCTTCTCTCGTAGATGGTGTATTCGAGGATGATGCAACAACACTTGCAAACATCAGAAGCCTTGTGGATATGCTCCCTGACAACAATATGGAAGATGCAGAGTCCGATTGTACAGACGATCTGAACCGTATCATTCCAAATCTCGATGGATTTGCAAAGGATGCAAGAGCTGTCCTTCAGAACATCGCAGATAACAATGTATTCGTAGAAGTGAAGAAAGATTATGCGAAGGACATGGTTCTTGGACTGATCAAGTTGAACGGTGCGACAGTTGGTTGTGTAGCTAACCAGGCAGCTGACGGTGGAGAACTTCTCTCTACAAGCGGTGCTTATATCGCAGCAGACTTCGTGAAGTTCTGTGACGCATTCAACATCCCTGTACTGACACTTGTAAATGCAAAGGGATTTGTAGCAACTGTATCAAACGAGAGAACAATCGCAGATGCAGCAGCCAAGCTCACATACGCATTTGCAGATGCAACAGTACCGAAGGTAACCGTTGTGATGGGCGATGCGTTTGGAACTGCTTACACGATCATGAACTCCAAGGCAATCGGCGCAGATATGGTATACGCATGGCCATGTGCAAAGATTGGTACGATGGATCCAGAGATGGCTGTCAAGATCATGTACGAGAAGGAAATTGCAGAGGCAGCTGATAAGGTTGCATTCATTGCAGAGAAGAAGAAAGCTTATACAGAGCTTCAGTCAAGCGCACTTGCAGCAGCAAAGCGTGGATATATCGATGATATTATCGAGCCGGATGCAACAAGAAAGCGTGTGATCGCTGCGTTTGATATGCTTAGCACAAAGAACGAGGAAAGACCATATAAGAAGCACGGAGCAGTATAAGGAAAGGTGACAATGAAATGAAGAAAAAATTATTAATTCTGATTTCCATGTTAGCTATGATGTTTTCCTTGACTGCCTGCAGCAATGAGGTTGAAAAGCCGTTTGACTATGATGACAGCCAGATCGTCATCGACACGATGTATCTGTTCAACCAGTATCAGAACGTGAGCGATGAATATGCTGATTATTATATTCAGGATGGAACCGAATTCGAGCAGTCCGCAGTAAAGGGTATCAAGCAGGCACAGGAGACCGATAAGGTTGGAGAATTCCAGGATTTCTCTCCTTATATCAACGGTGTTGGCATGGATTTAAATGATGTCAATTACAAGATTGAGAATGCCGCAGACTCTGTATCGGTAACTGTTACAAACAAGGCAGCAAACAGAGATGTGGAAGTAACTGTAAAGTTTGTTGAGAATCCAGATTACTACATCAAGCTGGATCAGGCAAAGCAGACATACAATGCAGATGCAGTCCGTCAGGAAATTGCGATGTACTATGGCTCAGAAGAGGAGTTCTTCTCCCAGTATGGCAGTTACTATTCAAGTGTAGACGATGTTGTACAGCAGGGCATCGACAATGAGATGCAGGGCGTATATCAGTATCTTCCAGAGGAAATGGTTGTTTCAGCCGTATACTCTAAGGCAGAGCTGATGAAGCAGGCAGGTATGAATACATTGCTCGGTATGGGTACTGTATTTGTAGTTTTGATTTTCATCTCATTTATTATTTCACTGTTCAAATTCCTTCCAGCACTTTTCGCAAAGAAGCCGAAGATCGAAGATCTCAAGAAGGAAGAGAGCAAGCCGGCAGCACCAGCAAAGGCTGCTACACCGGCACCAGCCGCAGGCAATCTGATGAACGATGCAGAGCTTGTAGCCGTTATCACAGCCGCTATTTATGCTGCTGAGGGACAGGCAGGCAATGGTGCAGTAAGTAAGGATAAACTCGTTGTACGTTCGATTCATCGTGCAAGAAAATAATTGATATATTAGGAGGAAATTAACATGAAGAATTATAGAATCACTGTAAATGGTACAGCTTATGATGTAGCAGTAGAAGAATTAGGCGCAGGTGCAGCTCCGGCAGCCGTAGCAGCTCCAGCACCAGTTGCAGCCGCAGCACCAGCTCCGGCAGCTCCAGCAGCTCCAGCCGCAGCAGGCTCTATCGAGGTTGCAGCTCCAATGCCAGGTAAGATCCTGAACGTAAAGGCAGGCGTTGGTACAGCCGTAAAGAAGGGTGATGTGATCCTGATCCTTGAGGCTATGAAGATGGAAAATGATGTGGTAGCTCCAGAAGACGGAACAGTTGCAAGCATCAACGTTTCTGCAGGTGATGCAGTAGAGGCAGGCGACGTATTGGCTACTTTGAACTAATCAGAGTTCGTAAGTAACTGGTTCCTACAATAACAGGAGGTAAACATAAGTGAGTAGTTTTGCAGATGTATTTAAAAATCTGGCTCTCCAGACAGGATTTGCAACCCTGACATGGAAGCACTATGTAATGATTCTCATTGCATGTGTGTTCATGTATCTTGCAATCGTGAAAGGCTTCGAGCCGTTGCTTTTGGTTCCAATCTCCTTCGGTATGTTCCTGGTTAACATGTTCCCGGATATCATTGCTGATGGTGGATTGTTACATTATTTCTATTTGTTGGATGAGTGGAGTATTTTGCCTTCCCTCATCTTCATGGGCGTTGGTGCCATGACAGACTTCGGCCCGCTGATTGCGAACCCGAAGAGCTTCCTGCTTGGTGCAGCCGCACAGTTTGGTATTTATGCTGCATATTTCCTTGCATTCCTGATGGGATTCAACGGAAAGGAAGCAGCCGCAATCTCTATCATCGGTGGTGCCGATGGCCCTACATCAATCTTCCTTGCCGGTAAGCTCGGAATGGGTGGAACTCTGATGGGACCGATTGCAGTTGCCGCATATTCTTATATGTCACTGGTACCGGTTATCCAGCCACCTATCATGAAGCTCCTTACAACAGAGAAGGAGAGAAAGATTAAGATGGCTCAGCTCCGTCCAGTATCAAAGATGGAGAAGATCCTGTTCCCAATCATCGTTACATTAGTTGTTGTATTGATTCTTCCTACAACAGCTCCGCTGGTTGGTATGCTGATGCTCGGTAACCTGTTCCGTGAGAGTGGTGTTGTTAAGCAGTTAACAGAGACAGCAAGTAATGCAATGATGTACATCGTTGTTATCCTGCTTGGTACATCCGTAGGTGCATCGACAAGTGCAGAAGCATTCCTGAAGACAAGTACATTGAAAATTGTATTGCTTGGTCTGATCGCATTTGCGTTTGGTACAGCGGCAGGTGTATTGTTCGGTAAGCTCATGTGTAAGGTAACGCACGGCAAGGTAAATCCGCTGATTGGTTCTGCGGGTGTATCCGCCGTTCCTATGGCAGCACGTGTATCACAGAAGGTCGGTGCAGAGGCAGATCCTACAAACTTCCTTTTGATGAACGCCATGGGACCAAACGTTGCAGGTGTTATCGGTACTGCGGTTGCAGCCGGAACATTCCTCGCAATCTTTGGTGTATAGTATAGAGAATTTAGGAGGTCAGACTAATGGCAGAAGAAAAGAAACCGGTAAAGATTACCGAAACTGTGCTGAGAGATGCACACCAGTCTTTGATTGCAACACGTATGACAACAGAGCAGATGTTGCCAATTATTGATAAAATGGATAAAGTTGGTTACCATTCCGTAGAGTGCTGGGGTGGTGCTACATTCGACGCTTGTCTCCGTTTCCTGAAAGAGGATCCATGGGACAGACTTCGTAAGCTCCGTGACGGATTCAAGAATACAAAGCTTCAGATGTTGTTCCGTGGACAGAATATCCTTGGATACAGCCCATATTCTGATGACGTTGTAGAGTACTTCGTACAGAAGAGTATCGCAAACGGTATTGATATCATTCGTATCTTTGACTGTCTGAATGATATCCGTAACCTGGAGACAGCTGTAAAGGCAGCAAACAAAGAAAATGGACATGCACAGGTTGCACTTTCTTATACACTTGGCGATGCTTATACAATGGATTACTGGAAGAACATGGCAAGACAGATCGAGGAGATGGGTGCAGATTCTATCTGTATCAAGGATATGGCCGGACTTCTTGTACCAAACGAGGCTACAAAGCTTGTAAAGGCTTTGAAGGAAGGTACAAAGCTTCCAATTCAGCTTCATACACATTACACATCCGGTGTCGCTTCCATGACATACATGAAGGCAGTCGAAGCTGGATGTGACATTATTGATACAGCAATGTCGCCACTTGCTATGGGGACATCACAGCCTGCAACAGAGGTTATGGCAAAGGCATTCGAGGGTACAGAGTTCGATCCTGGATTCGACCAGAATCTTCTTGCTGAGATCGCTGATTACTTCCGTCCACTCCGTGAGCAGTGGCTGGAGTCCGGACTGCTTAGTCCAAAGGTAATGGGCGTTAACATCAAGACTCTGCTTTACCAGGTACCGGGTGGTATGCTTTCCAACATGGTATCCCAGTTGAAGGAGATGCATGCAGAGGATAAGTACGATGAAGTACTCGAAGAGATTCCACGTGTGCGTAAAGACTTTGGTGAGATTCCACTTGTTACACCATCTTCACAGATCGTTGGTACACAGGCTGTATTGAACGTCGTTATGGGTGAGCGTTACAAGACTCTTACAAAAGAGGCAAAGGATATGCTCGTAGGTAAGTACGGTAGAACAACTGTCCCTGTAAATGCAGAGATTCAGAAGAAGGCACTTGACAGTCTTGGAATGAAGGAGCCTATCACATATCGTCCGGCAGATGACTTAGAGCCATCTCTCGCTAAGTTCGAGAAGGAAATGGCGCAGTACAAGCAGCAGGATGAGGATGTTCTTTCTTATGCATTGTTCCCACAGGTTGCAACAGAATTCTTCAAGTACAGAGAAGCGCAGCAGACAGGTGTGGATGTAACAGCAGCAAATACAGAGAATAAGACATATCCGGTATAATAAGCCAGGATAAAAGATATCAAAAGGCGGAGAGCTTTTTCTCCGCCTTATTCTTTCATAATATAGAGCAGGTAATTGCGATATACAATTACGTGTTTCGCAATTACCTGCAATAAAAGATATAAGTGTGGAGAAAAAATATGGATGTAGCGGAAAAAAATGAAAAGAAATTAAGACGGCAGATGCGGACGACATCAAAGATATTGCTTGGCTTTCTGCTTGCGATTCTGACCGGCGCGGTTTTGCTGACGCTTCCGGTTGCGACGGTGTCGGGAAAATCCGATTTTCTGACGGCGTTATTTACTGCGACAACCTCCGTCTGCGTGACGGGGCTTGTAGTTGTTCCGACCTTTTCGTATTGGACATTATTTGGTAAGATTGTAATTCTCGCGCTGATACAGCTCGGGGGACTTGGAATTGTGGCATTGACGTCATTTGTTATGCTGCTTATGAATCGAAAATTCTCCTTGCGCAATCGTATGATGATTCAGGATGCTTTTGGATTAAGTACGATGCAGGGCATGGTTGTATTTATAAAACGAGTGATCAAAGGAACTGTGATTGTGGAGATGTTAGGCGCGGTCTTATATATGTTTGCGTTTATCCCACAGTTTGGTGTGGCGCATGGAATCTGGTATTCTGTATTCAATGCGATTTCAGCGTTTTGCAATGCAGGAATTGATATCATTGGACCGGACAGTCTGATGACGTATGCGGATTCCCCGCTTGTACTGCTCACGTCGTCGTTTCTGATCATCTGTGGTGGACTTGGATTCGTTGTCTGGTGGGATGTGGTAGATGTGCTTTCAAACGTGCGTGCAAAAAAGATACCGGTCCGTGATATCTGGCGTCGATTCAATACACATACAAAAATCATATTGATGATGACATTTGCATTGATTTTATCCGGCATGGTTGTCACATTTCTATTTGAATGTAACAATCCGCTCACGCTCGGAAATATGTCACTTGGAAAGAAAATGCTCAATGCATTTTTTCAGTCTGTGACACTCCGAACAGCTGGATTTGCATCAATCAGCCAGAAAGGATTGACAGAGCCGACGGTACTTGTGAGTTGTGTAATCATGTTTATTGGCGGTTCGCCGGTCGGAACTGCCGGTGGCATCAAGACGATGACGGCTGCGACACTTGTGTTTGCAGTTTTGGCTGTAGTACAGGGACGCAAAGAGACGGTCGCATTTAAAAAAACAATCCCGACATCTATCGTCCGTCGGTCGCTGGCTGTGACAGTTATCGGTTTTGGCACATTGATTTTGTTTTCTGTTCTGCTTCTGGCGACAAATCCACTTTCCCTGTCGGATGGTGTCTTCGAAGTGACAAGTGCAATCGCAACAGTCGGGTTGTCACGGGACGTGACTCCGGGGCTGAATGTGATTGGAAAATTGATTATCATATTATGTATGTATCTTGGCAGAGTGGGACCAATCACGATGTTCATGTTCTTCGGACAGCGTGCGACAAACCACAACTCTGTAAAATATGCGGATGCGGAAATTATTGTAGGGTAGGAGGAATGAAATATATGAATAAATCGATCGCGGTTATCGGTCTTGGACGGTATGGGAAAAGCATTGCAACAGAATTGTATAAAAACGGCGCGGATGTGCTTGCAATCGATGGAAATCCAGAAATTGTAAATGAGATTGCGGACAGTGTGACTTGTGCCATGAGTCTGGATGTCTGTGATATGGATGCACTAAGAGAGACAGGTATCTCGAACATGGATGCGGTAGTTGTGGCGATGGCTGACAGCTTAGATTCCAGCATCATGTGCGTAATGTCTGCAAAGGAACTTGGCGTGCCAAAGGTAATTGCAAAGGCAAAGGATGAGATGATGGAGAAAATCCTGAAGCGGGTTGGTGCAGACCAGGTTGTTTTCCCGGAGAAAGAATCCGGAATCCGTCTGTCGCACAAACTGATCTCAGAACATCTTGTCGATTATTTTGACCTGTCGGACAGCACGAGCCTTGTGGAGATTCTTCCACGTGCGGAGTGGGTTGGTAAGAATCTGCGGGAGCTGAATCTTAGAAAAGAATATAAAATCAATGTTGTTGCTGTGATCCAAAATGATGAATTCAATATCGCTATGGATCCGGATACGCCATTAAAGGCGGACGAGCCGTTACTGATTATCATGAAGAAGTCGGATTTGAAGAGGTTTGAGAGATAATGCGAGCAGCTATCATAGGTGGAGGCGCTGCCGGTATGTATGCAGCAGTTATGCTTGCACAGGCAGGGCACTCCGTGACAATATATGAAAAAAATGAAAAACTTGGCAAAAAACTTTTCATCACAGGAAAAGGCAGATGCAATCTGACAAACAATTGTGAAGTGGAAGAGCTGATGAAACATGTGGTGACAAATCCAAAGTTTTTGTATAGTGCATTTTATAATTGTAATGCACAGGATGTGATGCATTTTTTTGAGCAAAATGGACTGGAATTAAAGACTGAACGCGGAAACCGGGTATTCCCGGCATCGGATCATTCATCGGATGTGATAAAAACACTCGAGCAGGCGTTAAACAAGCAAAAGGTAACAGTTCGCCTGCACCACACGGTAACGAGAATCCTGACGGAACCGGCGCACGACCGGATGCAGAATCAGATGCAGAATCAGATGCGTGTGACAGGCATTTGCGTGAAGGACGAGAAGGGACTGCAAAAGCAGGAACATTTTGATGCGGTGATTGTGGCTACTGGAGGACTTTCCTATGAGCGAACCGGATCAACCGGAGATGGCTTACGGTTTGCCAGAGATCTTGGACTGCAGGTGACAGAATGCCAGCCATCGCTTGTGCCATTTGAGATCGAAGAGGATTTTTGCCGCAACTTGATGGGACTTTCGCTTCGGAACGTCACATTGTCGTGCTATACAAAAAAGAAAAACAAAGACAAGCTTTTGTATCAGGAGCAAGGCGAAATGCTGTTTACGCATTTCGGTATCAGCGGACCACTTGTGCTTTCCGCATCGGCGTATACAGGCAAAGCGAAAGGGGAACCAATCTGGGTAGAGATCGACCTGAAACCGGCACTTACTATAGAACAGCTTGACGCACGTATCCTGCGGGATTTCGACGCGGCGAAGAACAAACAGGTGCGTAATGCACTCGATGAACTGTTGCCAAAGAAGCTGATTCCAGTTATGATAGAGCTTGCGGAGATTGATCCGTTTAAGCAGGTGAACGCCGTAACGAAGGAAGAACGGGAACGACTCATTGCTTGTATGAAGAAGCTTACGCTGCATGTGGTAGGCACGCGCGGCTATGAGGAAGCTATCATCACCAGAGGTGGCGTGAGCGTGAAGGAGATCAATCCGAAGACGATGGAAGCAAAACAGATTCCGGGACTTTATTTTATCGGCGAGGTGCTGGATGTTGATGCACTGACCGGCGGATTTAATTTGCAGATTGCATGGGCGACTGCTGCAACGGTGCTGCTTTCAGAATAATAATATAGAAATCTATTTGGAGGAACAAAGAATATGAATATTGCAATTGATGGACCGGCAGGCGCAGGAAAAAGCACAATCGCACGTCGGGTAGCAAAGGAAAAAGGCTATATCTATGTGGATACCGGTGCGATGTATCGAGCAATCGGTCTGTATTTTATGAATGAGGGTGTTGATGCAGAGAATGCAGCCGCTGTGCTTGAGGCACTCGCAGCGATTCAGGTTGAGATTAAATATGAGGCTGGCGAACAGCAGGTATATCTGAATGGTAAAAATGTATCGAAGAAGATCCGCCAGGAGGCAGTCGGCAACATGGCATCGAAGGTGGCAACCAAGCAGGCAGTCCGAGATAAGCTGTTAGACCTGCAGAGAAATCTTGCAGCCACACAGGATGTCGTGATGGATGGCAGAGATATCGGTACATTTGTATTGCCAAATGCGGAACTGAAAATCTATCTGACTGCATCGGTGGATACAAGAGCCGACAGACGGTACAAGGAACTTGTGGAGAAACATATGCCGGCGGATCTGGAAGAAATCAAGCGTGATATCGAGGCAAGAGATTATCAGGATATGCACCGGGAGATTGCACCGCTTACGCAGGCGGAGGATGCGTATTATCTGGATTCTTCCGCGCTTACGATTGACGAAGTTGTGGCAGAGATCATTCGCAGGATTCCACAGTAGGAAAAGGATAGGAGATCTGCATTTATGAGAGAGATAAAGATTGCAAAATCTGCAGGCTTTTGTTTCGGCGTCAAGCGGGCGGTGAATCTCGTCTACGATCAGGTTGGAAATGCAAAAAAGGTTTATACCTATGGTCCGATCATTCATAATGAGGAGGTTGTTTCTGATCTGGAACGAAAGGGTGTGCATGTGCTTTCGGAAGAAGATATTGATGCCATGCTTGCCCATGACGGCAGAGAGGACGATGCAAAAGAAATCGTGATCCGATCACATGGCATCGGGCGGGATGCCTATAAAAAGCTGGAACAGCTTGGGTTTGAAATCGTCGATGCAACGTGTCCGTTCGTGAAAAAAATTCACCGTATTGTACAGGAGGAAACTGAGCAGGGACATTGTGTGGTGATTGTCGGAGACGAAAATCATCCGGAAGTATGTGGCATCCGCGGCTGGTGTGTCCGGGAGCCAATTATCGTTAATTCCGTGGAACAGGCACAAAAAAAGCTTGATTTTCTTGATAAAAATGTGTATATTGTCGCGCAAACGACATTTAATGACGTAAAATTTAAAGATATAGTTGAATTTTTTAGAAATAAAGGATATAATGTCATTGTTTATAATACCATATGTAATGCTACCGAGGAACGACAGAGAGAAGCAAGAGCGCTTGCAGCTGATGTTGATACCATGATAGTGATTGGTGGTAAGAGCAGTTCGAATACACAGAAGCTGTATGAGATCTGTCGCAGAGAATGCGAAAATACTTACTATATTCAGACACTCGTTGACTTGGATTTAACTGTTATTGAATCCGCTAAGAGGGTAGGTATTACAGCTGGGGCATCTACCCCAAATTATATTATTAAGGAGGTTCATGACAGTATGTCAGAATTAAGTTTTGAAGAATTGTTGAAGCAGTCCGAAGAGAATGGTAACAAGATTCGGGTTGGAAGCGTAGTTGAAGGAAAGGTTATCGCTGTTAAGCCAGAGGAAATCATCGTAGATATCCAGTACAAGGCTGACGGTATCGTTACCAGAAATGAGTACTCAAGTACTCCAAACTTAGATCTTACAACTGTTGTAAAGGTTGGAGATCCAATCAAGGTTAAGGTTATTAAGACAAACGACGGCGAGGGACAGGTTCTCCTCTCATACAAGAGAGTTGCTGCAGATGAGTCTTATGACAAGTTAGAGGAAGCATACAACAACGGTGAAGTTCTTACAGGTAAGGTAACACAGGTTGTTGACGGCGGTTTGAATGTCGTTGTAAATGAGTGCAAGGTATTCATTCCTGCAAGCCTCGTATCTGATACATTTGAGAAGGATCTCACAAAGTATCAGGATCAGGATGTTGAATTCGTATTGACAGAGTTCAACCCTAAGAAGCGTAGAGTGATCGGTAACAGAAAGCAGCTTCTTGTTGCTAAGAAGGCAGAGCTTGCTAAGAAGTTATTTGAGAATATCAAGGTTGGCGATGTAGTAGAAGGAACAGTTAAGAACGTAACATCTTTCGGTGCATTCATCGATCTTGGCGGAGCAGACGGACTCCTTCACATCTCTGAGATGTCATGGGGCAGAGTCAATGATCCAAGCAGCGTTGTTAAGGTTGGCGACGTTGTTAAGACATTCATCAAGGATATCAACGGTGAGAAGATTGCCCTCAGCATGAAGTTCGAGGATGAGAATCCTTGGGTAAAGGCTGCTGACAAGTATGCAATCGGCAATGTTGTAACAGGTAAGGTTGTACGTTTTGCAAGCTTTGGTGCATTCGTAGAGCTTGAGCCAGGTGTAGATGGACTCCTTCATGTTTCCCAGATTTCTAAGGAGCGTGTAGAGAAGCCAGAGGATGTTCTGAAGGTAGGTCAGGAGATCACAGCAAAGGTTGTAGATTTCAAGGCTGCTGAGAAGAAGATCAGCCTGAGCATTCGTGCCTTAGATGATGCACAGGAGGCTTCTGAAGAGGAGTAGGCATGGCATATCAATATGAAGAGTTTAAGCGGGATGTGTATAAACTGACCGATATCAACTTAGACCTTTATAAAGAACGCCAGATGAAAAGAAGAATAGAATCTCTGATCGCCCGCAAAGGGTTTGACGGATTTGAAAGTTTTTACAAAGGTATGAAGCAGGACGAAGGTCTACTTCGTACCTTTGTTAGTTATCTGACGATTAATGTGTCTCAGTTTTATCGGAATCCACAGCAGTGGATGAATTTTGATCAGGAGATCATTCCGTATCTGCGAAAAAAATATGGAGATACTTTAACGATCTGGAGTGCGGCATGTTCCACGGGTGACGAGCCATATACGATCGCCATGATTCTGTCAGAGTATATTCCGTTGTCGAAGATCCGTATCATTGCGACCGATCTGGATGAGGATGTACTTGCCTTTGCAAAAGAGGGCGTCTATCCGGCGAAGAGCCTGTCCGATCTGCCGAAGAAATACTTAGACAAGCATTTCAAGAAGGTGGATGACAGTCATTATGCAATCAGCCCGGAAATTAAGAAATGCGTGGAATTCAAGAAGCACAATCTGCTCAAGGACCGGTATTTCCAGCATATCCATATGATCGTCTGCCGGAATGTCGTCATTTATTTTACGGACGAGGCGAAAGATCAGGTATATGAGAATTTCCACGGTGCCCTTGTGGATGAGGGAATCCTGTTTATTGGCAGCACGGAACAGATCTTGCATGCAAAAGAACTGGGATTTGAGTCGTTGCGTACATTTTTTTATAAAAAAATGAAAATATAACTTGCGCGAACAATTATCCTATGATATAGTTATGTGGTTGTGAAAAAAGGGATGGTCCTCTGGTGCAGATGCGCATTAAGAACGTCTAAATTATTTAGGAGGTCACACAAATGGCATTAAGTGCAAATGAAATCATCAAGAACATTGAGACAGCACAGTTGAAGCAGGATGTTACAGACTTTAACGTAGGTGATACTATTAAGGTATACGCTAAGATTAAAGAGGGTAACAGAGAAAGAGTTCAGGCATTTGAAGGTACTGTACTGAAGAGACAGGGCGGAAGCAACCGTGAGACATTCACAGTTCGTAAGAATTCAAATGGCGTTGGCGTTGAGAAGACTTGGCCACTGCATAGCCCAACGATCGAGAAGATCGAGGTTATTCGTAGAGGTAAAGTAAGACGTGCAAAACTTAACTACTTACGTGATCGTGTTGGTAAGAAGGCTAAGGTTAAGGAACTTGTAAAGTAATACTTGCAGAGACAATGGAAACTTGCCCCCAGATTCATTTCAATCTGGGGGTTTCCTATTATGAAGAGAAGTATCTTTCTGGAGGATTGCATTGAGACGTAGAGGACAAAAAAGTTATTACGATAAGCATAATCTATCGAGATATGTATCAAAACGAAATTCCAAGATCAAACGGTTTTTCCGTTCATTTTGGCGTTGGATACTGCTTGTGTTTGTTGCCGTGATTGTCGGATATGCGATTGTGACGTTTGGATTTCAGACGGTGACGGTAGTGGGACCGTCGATGAATCCGACGCTGGCAGATTCACAGGTTGTGCTGGTCAATAAAATCGTATATAAAGTATCTGATGTGAAGCGGTATGATGTGATTGCGTATTCGCGCGTGGATGGCGATGGATATTATGACATCAAGCGTGTCGTTGGTCTACCGGGCGAGACGATCCGTATCTCAAATGGCGATATCTATATCAATGGAGAACGACGCAGCGATGTCCCATTTACAATGACGATTCAGATTAGCGGTGTGGCGGAGGATGAGATCACACTGGGGGACAGTGAGTATTTCGTGATGGGCGACAATGTGAATAACAGTGAGGACAGCCGTTATACGAATGTTGGAAATATAGCAAAGACAGAGATAAAGGGAAAGGTCGTATCAATCCTTCTCCCGCGCAGCGATAAAGGAAAGGTAAAATAAGTGATGAATATTCAATGGTATCCGGGACATATGACGAAAGCTAAGCGTATGATGCAGGAAGATATAAAGCTGATTGATATTGTGATCGAGCTGCTGGATGCAAGAGCACCATTATCCAGCAAGAATCCGGATATTGATAATCTTGCTGCGTACAAGTCACGCATGGTGATTCTAAATAAAGCAGATATGGCAGATGCGAGAAAGACCGCGAAATGGGAAGAGTATTTTAAAGCGAAGGGATTCTTCGTGCTCAGTATGGACTCCCGGAAGAATTCTGGTATGAAGCCGGTATCTGATACGATTCGGGAAGCGTGTAAGGAGAAGATTGCGCGTGACCGGAAGCGTGGTATTATCAACCGCCCAATCCGTGCAATGATCGTTGGAATTCCGAATGTCGGCAAGTCTACATTTATCAATTCCTATGCGAAGAAATCGTGCACGAAGGTCGGAAATAAGCCGGGTGTTACGAAAGGAAAGCAGTGGATTCGCATTGGCAAGGATGTGGAGCTTCTTGATACACCTGGTATTCTGTGGCCAAAATTTGATGATCAGGAGATTGGCCTGCGGTTGGCGTATATCGGTTCCATCAACGATGAAATCCTGACGAAAAGCGAGCTTGCCTTAAAATTCATAGATTTTTTAAAAATAAATTATTGTAATGCTCTGACAGACAGGTATAATATAGATATTGATATACAGAATTCTGAGAATTTTGAGATATTGAAGCAGATTGCGGTTGCAAGATTATGTTTGTTAAAAGGAAATGAACCGGATCTTGACAAGGCTGCGGCGATTTTATTCGATGATTTTCGAAGCGGCAGACTGGGACGTATGACGTTGGAGGAGATACCGGAATAGGGAGTTTATAGATGATGAAGAAGAAAAAGAATGCGGATGTCGTAGAGACGGAAGCTGCAGAAGCGGTGACAGAGGAAACAAAAACATCCAAGGACAAAAAGCCGGAGACAGAAACGGCAGAGGATATCGAGAAAAAGGCGGAAGAGGAAGCTGCGGAGATTGAAGCATATGACGCAGAAGGAAATCCGATCTTAAAAAAGAAAAAGAAGAGAAAAAGCAAGAAGAAAAAGACACAGAAACCGGAAGAAGTTAATATCGTGAAGGAGCTTCTGAGTCTGATCATTTATATCGGAATCGTTGTTCTGATCTGTTATTTTATCCTGAATTTTGTAGGTTGTCGTTCCAAGGTCGATGGTTCTTCGATGAATCCGACACTGGAGGATAAAGATAATCTGTGGGTAGATAAACTGTCGTATACATTTGGGGATCCGAAGCGGTTTGATGTCGTGATCTTTAACTATGATGAGAACACGACTTATGTCAAGCGTATCATCGGTCTGCCGGGTGAGACAGTCCGTATCGATCAGAACGGAAATATCTATATTAACGGCAAGCTGCTCAAGGAGAATTACGGCAAAGAGACAATGTTGAACAATGGACGAGCTGGTTCGGATGTTTATCTTGGTTCGGACGAGTACTTTGTGCTTGGAGATAACCGGAACAACAGTATCGATAGCCGATGGTCGGATGTCGGAAATGTCAGCCGGGAGGATATCGTCGGGAAGGTTGTCCTGCGAATCTATCCATTTAAGAGCTTTGGACTGATTAAATAACAATATAGGACTGTGTATATACACAGTCCTTATTTTGCATTTAACAAAGGAGTAGGAAACGATGAAGATACAGGAGATCAAGGCGGCGTATCAGGCACTCGATCCAGATGATGAGCCGATGCTGCAGCAGTTTATACATACCTATGGCACCGATGTGCGAAGCGGGGTGCAGACACTTGTGGAGCAGACGAAAAAGAAGCTGGTGCAGTTAGAGGCAGAATATGTCCGTTCCGAGAAAATGCTTGCGTTTGAACGTAAGTATCATGCGATGGGAAGCCGATATATATGTGGGATAGATGAAGTCGGCAGAGGACCACTTGCGGGTCCGGTTGTGGCATGTGCGGTGATACTGCCGGAGGATGAGATGCTTCTGCATCTGAATGATTCCAAGCAGGTGCCAAGAAAGAAACGGGAGATCTTATACGATATTATCCGGGAGAAAGCAGTTGCATATGGTATTGGTGTTGTCTCGGAGAAACGGATTGACGAGATCAACATCTTACAGGCAACTTACGAGGCTATGCGCATGGCAATCGCGAATCTGAAGGTACAGCCGGATCTTTTATTAAATGATGCGGTGCGTATCCCGGAGGTCGATATCAAGCAGGTGCCGATCATCAAGGGAGATACGCTGTCTGCAAGTATTGCGGCGGCAAGTATCGTTGCAAAGGTGACAAGAGACCGTATGATGGTAGAATATGATAAGGTGTATCCAGGCTATGATTTTGCAAGCAACATGGGCTATGGCAGTGCGAAGCATTATGCCGGTCTTGATAAGCTTGGACCTTGCGAGATCCATCGAAGAACGTATATTAAGGAATATGTATGAATATAGATAACGGAAATCTTCAATTCAATCGGTATCAGACCGGTACGATAGGAAATGCCAGACCGGAAAACGTAGCTGCAAACAATACGCAGACGGCGTCTGGCAATGCTGCGCTGGCACAGGCACAGGAGGGGCAGACCTTTACGGGGCGGATCGTCGATGTGAATGGTTCGCAGGTGACGATTCAGATGGATGGAAATATGATGCTGCAGGCGCGGATGGCGGAAGCGGTGAACCTCAATATGGGTGATACGATTGCGTTTCTCGTAAAGGAGAATTCCGAAAACACGGTGATGATTCAGCCGCTTGCGTCGGATATGCAGGCGATGAAGGATCAGACGATCTTTGATCTGCTCGAAAAGAACCAGCTCTCGCCGTCGGACAAGAACTATCAGATCGCTGAGACACTGTTAAATGAGAATATGCCGGTCGATCGTGCCAGCATGCAGAAGGTACTGCAGCAGGCATATAAATACCCGGATACGCCGATCCAGACGCTTGTATCCATGAACAAGATGCAGCTTCCGGTGACGGAGCAGACGATTGCAGGCTTCGAGCAGTATCAGACGAACCAGCATGCGATGATGCAGGCGTTGTCCGGGATGACCGAGGAACTTACGGCGTATATGTCCGAGCCGGACAGTATGCGGGAGATGCTGCAGGTGTTGTCCGATGCACAGGATCTTCCGGTACTCGATGCAGACACGATGCTGCAGGAGTTAGAGCAGACGACAGGTGATGTGCTGTTTGCGCAAGGAGCAGTAAGCGCTGGTGACCAGCTGCAAGCCACAGACATGACGGGCAATCCACCTGTATTATCCGCGGAGCAGCTGACAACCTATGCGGAGAAATTCGGCATGACTGAAGAACAGCTTACCGGGCTTACGAAGCAGTTACATGATATGCATTTTGATGCACAGACGATACAGACGGTACTTGCAAAGTCGGATACGACGATGCAACTTGCGAATCATCTGCAGGCACTTGTGGCGGGCGCCGCGGATAAATCAATGATCAATGCTGAAACAATGAAGGAGTTTTTCACATCGGACGGCATGAAGGAGTTGTTAGCGGCAGCTGTGAAAGAGAAGTTCACACTGAATCCGGAGAAGATGCAGAACCCACAGGAGGTCTCCGATCTGTATAAAGGAATCTATGAGAAGATGGACCGCCTGATGCAGCAGATGAGCAGCCATACAGGCTCATCCGGAGAATATTTGTCCGAATCTGCGAAGGGCATGCAGGAGCGGATTGATTTCCTGCAGAACTTAAGTAATTTGTTTCCATATGCTCAGATTCCGGTGCGTATGGAAGGCGGAGATAGAAATGCGGATCTGTTCGTCTATATGAACAAAAAAAGAATGCAGGAGAAAAAGGAAGATGTCAGCGCCCTGCTACATCTGGATATGGAATATTTAGGACCGACAGATGTGCATGTGTCCTTGCGCGGGACGATAGTTCACACGAAGTTTTATGTGGAAGACGAGGAAAGTGCGAAGATCATTGATGCACATATGACACAGCTCGAACAGGCGATTGCGGAGAATGGGTATTCCCTGACAAATGAGGTAATCATGCGGGAGCCGACACTGCACCCGGATACCGAGAAAAATGCCGTGGTAAAGGAGATGTTCGGCGACGACATCGAGAAGAGCGTGAAGCGGTATTCGTTTGATGTGCGGATGTAACTGAAAAATGCAATGTAAAAAGTGCAGGAATCTGTAGAAAAAATGTGTGAGACATGGATTGGATGAAACAGAGGGAAAATAGATGGCACAGAATTTTAATGTAGAGACAAAGAAAAAAGATGATAAGAAAAAGGCAGTTGCGTTAGTCTATGAGCCGGGAAATGAGGCACCGCAGGTTGTTGCGTCCGGAAAAGGTGTGATTGCGGAACGCATCATTGACACGGCGAAGAAGAGTGATGTGCCGCTCTATAAGGACACCGACCTTACGAACACTCTGTTGAACCTGGATATCGGTGAATGTATCCCACCGGAGCTGTATGGCGTTGTAGCGGAGATATTAGTCTATGTCGATCGGATGGATAAGCTGCGCGCGAAGCTTGGGAAATAGATAAGTGGGGATAGCTATGGATAAACGATCGTACAATAAAAGACAGGTCGGTACGGAGAAGGAGAATCTTGCCGCGGAATACCTGAAGAAGAAAGGGTATTTCATCATTGAGAAGAATTACCGGGTACGGCAGGGCGAGATCGACCTGATCGCGCGGGACAGCATGTGTATCGTGTTCATTGAGGTCAAATACCGGGCGAATGGCAGAAGCGGGGATGCCTTAGAGGCAGTCACACGTGCGAAGATACGGCAAATCTCGAAGACTGCGCTTTTTTACCTGAATCAGAAGAAAATAAGCATTGAAAATACACCGATCCGGTTCGATGTGATCGGTATCAATGGAGATTCCATCACGCATGTTGAGAATGCGTTTGATTTTGTGATGACAAGGTAAGCTTAAGCATGATAGAAAAGGATAGCGTAAAACAGGAATCAATAAGAATAAACAGGAAGAGACAGGAACAGATAAATGAAACCAGTACAGTTTGATCTGAAAATAAATCCAGAGGCACTTGTGACGCGGGCAGAGGAACATCTGCATTTCTTACGGGAACGCAACACGTATTTCGAGAATGCGAAGGTGGAGGGTGTATCCGTCCCGGTTCCGGTGCTGCGGTATAAAATATTTGACGCATATCCGGAGCTCGTGGTCGGGTTTTCGACGCGACTGGGCGGTGTGAGCAAGGGATATCTGGGAAGTATGAACCTGAGCTTTACCCGTGGCGATGAGGAAGCGTCTGTGATGGAGAATCACAGACGGTTTGCGCAGGCGTGCGGGTACGATTACACGAAGCTCGTGTTCTCGGATCAGGTACATAAGACGAATCTGCGGATCGTGACGAAGGACGACTGTGGAAAGGGTATCGTGCGGGAACGTGATTTCTCGGAGATTGACGGACTCATCACGCAGGAGGTTGGAATTCCGCTTATGACGTTCTATGCAGACTGCGTACCGCTGTTTCTGTACGATCCAGTGCAGCGCGTGATTGCGACGGCACATTCCGGATGGCGCGGCACCGTTGGGCGTATCGGTATGGTAGTCGTACAGAAGATGCAGGAACTCTATGGTTCTAAGCCGGAGGATATCATCTGCGCGATCGGACCATCCATCTGCAAAGCCTGCTACGAGGTAAGCAAGGATGTGGCAGATGCGTGCGGCGTATATACAGAGGAACAACGGAAGATACTATTAGAAGACAAGGGAAATGGTAAATATCAGCTTGATTTACATCAGGCGTGCTATTATAATTTTACGGATGCAGGTGTGTTGCCGGAGCATATTGCGTTGCCGGATATCTGCACTTGCTGCAATCCGGAACTGTTATTCTCCCATCGGGCATCCGGTGGCAGACGCGGCAATCTGGGTGGCGTGATTATGCTATGCGAATCAACAGAGGAATGCCGGGATTGAAATATACAATCCATTTAATACAGAAATTTAGGACACAGATATGAAACGACATAAAATAACAAAGGTTGATGAAGGTGGAATTGCGGAGGAACTCGGAATCGAGGAAGGCGATTTTCTGCTTGCCATCAATGACAAAGAAATTGAAGATATATTTGACTACGACTTTATCGTGAACGACGAATACCTCGAAGTGCTGATCGAGAAAGCGAACGGTGAGGAATGGTTGTTAGAGGTCGAGAAAGACTACGACGAAGATCTCGGCATGGAGTTCGGGGAGTCTCTGATGGACGAATACCGGAGCTGCTTCAACAAGTGCGTATTTTGTTTTATCGATCAGAATCCGCCGGGCATGCGTGAGACGATCTATTTCAAGGATGACGATACGCGTCTGTCTTTCTTGCAGGGAAATTACGTGACGCTCACGAACATGAAGGAGAAGGATATCCAGAGAATCATCGACTATAAGTTAGCGCCAATCAACATCTCCGTGCATACGACGAACCCGGAGCTCCGGTGTCAGATGCTGCACAACCGGTTCGCCGGGAAGGTCATGGACTATATCCAGATGCTCTACGATGCAGATATTCCGATGAATGCACAGGTTGTGCTCTGCAAGGGGCTAAACGATGGCGATGAATTGCGCCGGACGATCGGGGATCTGCTCGCTTATGCACCGACGATCGAGAGTCTGTCGGTCGTACCGGTCGGACTGTCCAAGTACCGGGATGGGCTCTGTCAGCTGGAGAGCTTCACGAAGGAGGATGCGAGGGAAGTCATCTCGATTATCGAGGGCTTCCAACAGCAGGCGATGGAGAAGTTTGGCGAGCATTTCGTGCATGCGAGTGATGAGTGGTATATCACAGCAGGTTATGATATGCCGGGGGAAGACCGCTATGACGGCTATATCCAGCTGGAAAATGGTGTTGGCATGACGCGGCTGTTTTTAACAGAGGCACAGGATGCCGTGGATATCTACCTCGAAGATCATGACGGAAAGCCGTGGGCTGGGAAACGGAAGGTCTCGACGATAACCGGACTGATCGCCTATGACTATGTCTGTCAGGTTGCAGAGATATACAAGCAGGCGGCACCGGGGCTTGATCTGCAGGTTTTCCCAATCCGGAATGATTTCTTCGGCGAGAAGATCACGGTGACAGGACTTCTGACCGGACAGGATATCGTGAAGCAGTTACAGGGCAAGGATCTGGGAGAGGCGTTATTCCTTCCAAGCCAGATTGTGAAGGCGGATGAGCCGATTTTTCTCGATGATATGACGGTTGAGGAATTGCAAAACGCTTTACAAGTACCGGTGATTATTGTACAATCAAGCGGTGTGGGATTATTTAACAGAATGATAGAAATGGAGAACGAACATGAGTAGACCGGTTGTTGCCATTGTCGGCAGACCAAATGTCGGTAAATCTACATTGTTTAACACGCTGGCGGGCGATCGTATCTCGATCGTACAGGATACACCAGGTGTTACAAGAGATCGAATCTATGCCGATGTGACATGGTTAAATTATAATTTTACGATTGTGGATACAGGCGGTATCGAGCCGGAATCCAACGATATTATATTGAAGAGTATGCGGGAGCAGGCGGAGATCGCGATTGAAACCGCAGATGTGATTCTATTTGTGACAGATGTCCGTCAGGGACTTGTCGATGCGGACGGAAAGGTTGCAGATATGTTACGCCGTTCGAAGAAACCAATCGTACTGGTTGTCAATAAAGTGGACAGCTTCGAGAAGTTTATGCCGGATGTATACGAGTTTTACAATCTGGGACTGGGTGATCCACAGCCGATCTCAGCGGCATCCCAGCTTGGACTTGGCGATATGCTCGACGAGGTGGTCAAGCATTTCGGTGAGAATGCACTGAAGGAAGAGGAGGATGAGCGCCCACGTATTGCAATCATCGGAAAGCCAAACGTTGGTAAATCATCCATCATCAACAAGCTGCTCGGCGAGGATCGTGTGATTGTATCGAACATTGCCGGTACGACGCGTGACGCGATCGATACAACGATCAAGCGGAATGGCACAGAATATGTGTTTATTGATACGGCGGGACTGCGCCGGAAGAATAAGATCAAGGAAGAGATTGAGCGGTACAGTATCATCCGTACCGTATCAGCGGTCGAGCGATGCAATGTGGCAGTGCTCGTCATTGATGCAACGGAGGGAATTACCGATCAGGATACGAAGATCGCAGGTATCGCCCATGAGCGCGGCAAGGGTATGATTATCGCCGTCAATAAATGGGATGCAATCGAGAAGAATGACAAGACAATGAAGAAGTTCACCGAGGATGTGCGTGAGAAGCTTTCGTATATGCCGTATGCGGAACTGCTCTTTATCTCTGCGGAGACCGGTCAGCGTCTGCCGAAGCTTTTTGAGACGATTGACATGGTTATCGAGAACCATTCGCTTCGTGTGGCAACCGGTGTCTTAAATGAGATCATGGCAGAGGCAGTTGCTTTGAACCAGCCACCTTCAGACAAGGGTAAACGCCTGAGACTTTACTATATCACACAGGTTTCTGTGAAGCCGCCGACGTTTGTCATCTTTGTCAATGATAAAGAACTGATGCATTTTTCTTATACGAGATACATCGAGAATAAAATACGGGAGGCGTTTGGATTTAAGGGAACGCCGCTGAAGTTCATTATACGGGAGAGGAAAGAAAAATAATCATGATACTAGCGAGAGTGATCTGTCTGGTGGCAGGCTATGCATTTGGACTGCTTCAGACATCGTATATCTATGGAAGAATGAAAGGCATTGATATTAGAGAGCATGGAAGCGGCAACGCTGGAACAACGAATGCCCTCCGGGTACTCGGAAAGAAAGCCGGACTGATCGTATTTATCGGCGATCTGTTCAAGGCAATCATCATCAGTGCGATCGTGCATGTTGTGATCGGACATTTGTATCCAAACGAGGTGTATCTGTATCTTGCCTATGCCGGACTTGGCACAGTGCTTGGACATAACTTCCCTTGTTATCTGCATTTTAAGGGAGGAAAGGGAATTGCGACAACCGCTGGGATTATCGTTGGTTTCTTAGATCCTGTGATTATCGTCAGTTGTTTGATTGCGTTTATTGTGATCGTAGCGATTACCAGATATGTCTCCCTTGGTTCCATCACCATCGTGACGATGTTCTGTATCGAGTATGCGATCTTCGCATTCCATGGGAAATACGGCTTTGATCTGGCGAGTGCACCATCGTATCATGCGATGGTGGAGAGCGTGATCGTGGTAGCCGTGATCTGCGGAATGGCGATCGTGCGGCATCATGCGAACATCGTGCGGCTGTTGCATCATGAGGAAAATAAATTAGGCGCGAAAAAAGCGGTTTCATAAAGGGGGTTAACGTATGAAGATCGGTATATTGGGTGCCGGAAGCTGGGGTACAGCGTTGACGGTACTGTTATCAGACAATGGACATGATATTACTGTGTGGTCTGTGGACGAAAAGGAAATTGAGATGCTTGACACGAAACGGGAACATCTGACGAAGCTGCCTGGCGTGAAGCTGCCGGATTCGGTGCGTTTTACGACAGATGAGCAGGAGGTGTGCAAGGATGCAGAGCTTCTCGTGATGGTCGTTCCATCGCCATTTATCAGAAGCACGGCGAAACGTGTCGCACCTTACATAACAGGGGCACAGACAATTGTAAATGTATCGAAGGGAATTGAGGATGAATCCCTCAAGACTCTGACAGAGGTAATACACGAAGAGATTCCACAGTGCAAGGTTGGCGTCTTATCCGGTCCAAGCCACGCAGAGGAAGTTGGAAAGCGTATGCCGACAACCGTGGTTGCCGGTGCTAAGGATGAGAAGACCGCGCTTATGATCCAGGATGCATTTATGAACGATTACTTCCGTGTGTACGCGAGCCCGGATGTGATCGGTATTGAGCTTGGCGGGGCACTGAAAAATGTTATCGCGCTTGCGGCAGGTGTCGGCGATGGACTTGGCTGTGGTGACAATGCAAAGGCTGCGATCATCACACGTGGTATAGCGGAAATCATCCGTCTTGGAACTGCGATGGGCGGTGAGCTTGAGACATTTGCAGGTCTTTCCGGAATTGGAGATCTGATCGTGACCTGTGAATCCAAGCATAGCCGGAACCGAAAGGCAGGATTCCTGATGGGACAGGGTAAGACCTATAAGGAAGCAATGGATGAAGTACAGATGGTTGTTGAGGGCGTGTATTCTGCAAAGGCAGCTTACAAACTCAGCCAGAAATATGGTGTGGAGATGCCGATCGTGTCGGTCGTCAATCGGTTGTTGTTTGAGGATTTAAACGCAGAAGAGGGTATGAAGATGCTGCTCACCAGAAACCGTACTTCTGAATCGACAAGACTTGCATGGGACAATGAGCAGGCCTAGAGACATATATCAATAAAGAAGTGAAATAGAAGCTGTCAGAGGACGGCTTCTATTTTTTTGGAATAAATCATGTAGCCGGACATATATTATATTGAGTTATTGAACATAGTCAGGTAGGAATATAGGAGGCTAGTGCTTGGATGAACATTTATAAGGATATAGAAACACGAACCAATGGCGAGATCTATATCGGTGTGGTCGGTCCGGTGCGGACAGGAAAATCGACCTTTATCAAGCGATTTATGGAGCTGATGGTGCTTCCGGCGATTGCGGATGATAATAATCGGAAGCGTGCCATGGATGAGCTGCCACAGTCGGCTGCCGGAAAAACCGTGATGACGACAGAACCAAAGTTTATTCCGAAGGAAGCCGTTGAAGTGCTGTTCGAGGATGGGGTACATTTCAAATGCCGTATGATTGACTGTGTCGGTTACATGGTGCAGGGCGCAGAGGGACACGAGGAGGACGGCAAGGAACGGCTTGTGAAGACACCGTGGTTTGACTATGATATCCCGTTTACAAAGGCGGCAGAGATTGGAACGAAGAAGGTCATCTACGACCATTCGACCGTCGGCATCGTTGTCACCTGTGACGATACAATCTCGGAGCTTGACCGAAGTGCGTACATACAGCCGGAGACACAGACGATTCAGGAGTTAAAGACGCTCGGCAAGCCGTTTATCGTGATCTTAAATACGAGAAAGCCAGCCAGCCCGGAGACACTGGAGCTTGCACAGCAGATGGAAGCAGAGTATGGTGTCGGGGTATTGCCAATCAACTGTGACCAGCTGCGGAAAGCCGATGTCGTACATATTTTTGAAGCACTGTTGTTGGATTTCCCGGTGACCTGCGTGAAGTTTGATATCCCCAAATGGGTGGAAGCACTCGATATGAAGGATGCAATCAAACAGAAAATCGTGGAGAAGACAAACCAGATCTTTAGTCAGATGTATCTGATGAAGGATGCGACGAACTATGCGTTTGTCGAGGATGAATATCTGCAGTCCATCGAGATGCAGGCACTCAACCTGGCAGATGGCTCTGTCGAGATCCGTCTTGTATTAAAACCAGAATATTACTATGCAATGCTCTCTGAGATCATGGGTGAACCGATCCAGAACGAATACGATTTCATGAAAGCAGTCAAGTCGCTTGCTGCAACAAAGTCCCAGTGTGCGAAGGTAAGTACTGCGCTGATGCAGTCGTTTAAGACCGGCTATGGCTCGGTAACACCAGATGCAGGCGATATCCGGCTGGGTGAACCGGAGATCATCAAGTCCGGAAACAAGTTCGGCGTGAAATTGACGGCGCAGGCACCGTCCATCCATCTGATCAAGGCGAATATCACGACTGAGATTGCACCGATCGTCGGCTCTGAGGAACAGGCGAAAGATCTGATCGCATATATCCATCAGGATGGGGAGAAGCAGGACGATATCTGGGATGTGAATATATTTGGTAAGACGGTGCGCCAGCTTGTGGAGGATGGACTTTCGGCGAAGGTCAACAAGATCACGCAGGAAAGCCAGCAGAAATTACAGGATACGATGGAGAAAATCGTCAACGATTCGAACGGCGGAATGGTTTGCATTATTATCTAAAAGATGATAGAATAGCCAGGTATGGACGAAAAATTAGAATTCAAGATCAATCAGTTTGAAGGTCCGCTTGACCTGCTACTGCATCTGATCGATAAGAACAAATTTAATATATTTGATATTCCAATCGTCGAGATTACCGAGCAGTATCTGGATTACCTGAATCGTATGCAGGAGGAAAATCTGGACGTGATGAGTGAATTTCTCGTGATGGCAGCGACATTGATTTCTATTAAGGCGAAGATGTTACTGCCACGCGAGGAGAAGGAAGAGGAAGAAGAGGAGGATCCGCGTGCCGAGCTTGTGCGTCGTCTGTTGGAATACAAGATGTACAAATACGCATCGCTCGAGCTGAAGGATATGAACCTCGATGCCGGAAAGAACTATTATAAGCCGGCGACGATTCCGAAGGAAGTCCTCGAATACAAAGAGGAGATTGATCCGGCAGAGGTGATCGGAGATGTGACACTCGCGAAGTTAAATGAGATATTTACCCAGGTGATGAAGCGTACGGTTGACCGTGTTGATCCGGTGCGTAGTAAATTCGGAACGATCGAGAAGGACGAAGTGCGGATCGAAGATAAGATGGACGATATCCGGGCGAGCATCCGAGGACTAAAGGGTATTAATTTCAAGACACTGCTGGAGATTCAGGCGACGAAGATTAATATCATCGTAACCTTTATGGCAATCTTAGAGCTGATGAAGGTTGGCGATATCACGATCCGGCAGGATGAGCTGTTTGGAGATATCATTATCGATTCGCTGGAAGCATAGAGACAAAGAGATGGAAAGTGAGAGGAAGATACATAGATGGAAGAAAGCGTAAAAAAGACAGAGGCTGCCATTGAGGCAATCCTTTTTTCCATGGGCGATGCAGTTGAGCTGAAGGATCTGGCAGATGTGCTGCAGATAGACGGAAAGACAGTACAGAAGATTCTGGACGATATGATGGTGCGTTACGAGGAAGAGGATCGCGGCATCAAGATTGTTAAGCTGGAGAATGCATATCAGCTCTGTACGAAAAATGAATATTATGATATTTTATCCAGTCTGGTGAATATCCCGAAGAAGCATAGTCTGACGGATTCACTGATGGAGACACTTTCCATCGTGGCATATAAGCAGCCGGTCACAAGACAGGAGATCGAAGCAATCCGTGGTGTATCATGCGTGCATGCAATCAATCGTCTGGTAGAATACAATCTGATTACCGAAGTCGGAAGACTGGATGCGGTCGGTCGACCAATCCTGTTTGGAACAACCGAGGATTTCTTAAGATGTTTCGGTGTTTCTTCGATGGACGAGCTTCCATCTATCACCCCGGACAAGATCGAACGATTCCGTCAGGAGGCAATGGACGAAGTAAATATCAAAGTAGAAGTATAAAGAGAGATAGAAAAATGGGTATCTGTTTGCAGTTACCCATTTATAATATACTGTCAATGTTGATGTCGGTCTGTTTCGACAAATCGATAAAATTATTCTTTGTTTTTACCATCGGTTTGGAGAGACGGACTTTGTTGATAAAGACAATGTCACCTTCCTCACCGTTGCTTAAACGGACTTTACAATTCATATAGCTGTTTACCACGTGCTCTAAGAAAGTAAGCAGGTATTTTGGATTGTATTTTTTTAGTCCGTCTTCCTCGAACATGTTGATGACTTTAAATGGACTGATCGGTCCGCGATAGACGCGTTTTGCTGTCATAGCCTCGTAGATGTCTGCAATCGTGACGATCTGGGCACACCAGTCAATCTGGTTGCCTTTTAAGCCAATCGGGTAGCCGGAGCCATCGCATTTCTCGTGGTGCATCAGGGCGGCATACTGGATATGCGGATCGAGCTTGTTCTTCTGTAACAGCTGATACCCTTTGACCGGATGGGTTTTGATAATGTCGAACTCGTCCTTCGTGAGCCTGCCCGGCTTCTTCAATATCGCATCCGGAATCAGCAGCTTGCCTACATCATGGAACAGACCGCAGGCGGTGATGAGTTTCTTGTCATCTTCGGACAGATTCAGCCAGTCAGCGAAGATATTGCAGATGAGCGCGACGTTTAATGAATGGTTAAAGGTCAAATCATCATAGTTTTTCATGGTTGAAAGCATTGTGAAGATGCTGAGAGGGGAGTCGTTTAACGCTTTCATCGTCGTCATGGTGTTCTGAAGCATCATATCCACGTCAATCGGAGCATTCTTGTAGACAATATCGTTTAAATGATTGCCCATTTCGGAGATGCTTTTCTCATAACGGTGGACGAATTTTTTGTATTGTGGTTTTTCTTTTATTTTCTCAGTGTCAAGCGCAGAGGAGAGATCGTTTTCCTGTGATTCGACAATAGGTTCCACGATATCAGAGATATCAACAAATACAACATCATTGCCAGAAAGCATCTGGATGATACTCTTCGTAAGCACCGTATCCTTCGGTACGATCAGCTTGCCACTGTTGGAGTAGGTGTCGGTCAGTGTAACCATACCTTCCTCTAATTCAGATGTAAAAAGTGTTGCCATACGCGTCATCCTTCGTCGAAAATTCTTCTATTTATTTTACAGGATTTCGGAAACGATTTCAATTAGAAAGTCTAACTCGTCACAATTATCCATATAATGGAGTAGATGTCTGAGAAGCGTGATAAGAAAGGAACAGCATGAAGAACTATATTGTATATCTACTCGTTATGATCGTTGTGATCTGTGGGTGTCCGGTTCCGTCTTCTGCGGCGGAGGAACCGAAGTTGTATGCGAAGGCGGCAGTGCTGATGGATGCGGATACCGGGCGGGTATTATACGGAAGGGCACCGGATGAGGCGCTTCCTATGGCTAGCACGACAAAGATCATGACACTGATTCTCGCGCTTGAATATGGAAATCCGGATGATGTTGTGACTGTGAGCAGCTACGCGGCAAAGATGCCGGAGGTACGGTTAGGGCTTCATGCCGGTGACCGGTATGTGCTGCAAGATCTTCTGTATTCTATGATGTTAGAGAGCCACAATGACAGCGCATGTGCAGTGGCAGAACAGGTCGGGGGAAGCGTGGAGGCATTCGCACAGATGATGAACCGGAAGGCGGCAGAAATTGGACTGCATGATACATATTTTATTACACCGAACGGCCTGGATGCCGAGGATGCGGTCGGGGTACACAGCACGACGGCGGAGGATCTGGCGAAGCTGATGCGGTACTGCGTATTTGTCTCCGAAGAAAAGGAGGAGTTTCAGGAGATCTGCCAGACACGGCAGTATACATTCGCAAGCTGTGACGGTACACGGCAGTTTACCGTTTATAATAAAAACGCATTGCTCGATCAGATGGATGGTGTGTTAGCCGGGAAGACCGGATTTACCGGGAATGCCGGGTATTGCTATGTGGCGGCGGTGAATGTCGGAGAGAAACATTTTATCGTGGCGCTGCTTGCGTGTGGCTGGCCGCACAACAAGCATTACAAATGGGCAGATACGAGAGCTTTGCTTGCATATGGCGATGCAAACTATGAATACCGGGAAATCGAACTTGCAGGGGTGCATATTCCTGCTATTCCGGTCGCAGAAGGCCTGGAACCGACTATTTCCGGTACATGTGAGGGGAAGCTTACCGTTTTGCTTTCTGACTCGGAGACGGTACAGCAGCGGTTTGTACCGGAAAGCGGACTGACCGCACCGGTTACACGGGGTGACATGGTCGGAACCCTGCAGGTATCCATCGGGGACACCCGGCTTGCCGGATATCCGGTGTATGCGGCAGAAACAGTAGACAAAAAGGGTTTTTCTTATTATATTGGAACGGTATTCGATGCATTTTTTTATTGAGAAGCAAGAGACCTTTCCCGAGCAGTATGCATATAATAGAGTATCGTAAGGAGGATGTGACAGCGTATGCGGAATATCATTGTTTTCGGACACGATCCGCGGATGGAGAGTGTCGCCGGATATTTTTATCATCTTGGATATGATGTATATGAGAACCCGGAAGAACCGGTTGCGGATGCGTGTGTGATCACCGCACCGAAGCTTTCAGAGGCAGAGGAGGAGATTCTGTGTGCGTACATGACAGACGACCAGATCTTATATCACGGTCTGCTGTCGGCGGCAAGTCAGCAGAAGCTGCAGGAAAAAGGTGTTACCTGTCATCCATATCTGCAGCTTGAAACACTTGTGACGGAGAATGCGCAGCTTACCGCACAGGGAATCCTATCGATCGCCGGAAGAGATGCCGTGCTCTTGGAAAGCCACTGTCTTGTACTTGGATATGGGCATTGCGGAAAAGCAATCGCGGATGCACTGGCAAAAGCCGGGGCACATGTGGATGTTGCAGTCAGACGGAAGGAACTGAAACCTAAGATCGAACAGCATGCATATGGATACCGGAATCTTGCACAGTGGGATCATTACGCCTATGACAAATACAGCTATGTGTTCAACACGATACCGGCGATGGTCTTAGACGCCGGGCATCTGCAATGGTTTTCCACGTCGATTCTCATCTATGATATAGCTTCAAGCCCGGGCGGAACGGATTTTGCGTATTGTAAGGCACACGGCATCCGGGCAGACATCTATCTGGGTATCCCCGGAAAGCTGTATCCAAAGGAAGCAGGAACTGTGATTGCTTCCGGTATCTACGAGCATGCGCTCGCCACGGAGACTCCTTCGGACTAACAAAAAGGAGCCATAAGGTATGCGGTCAGACTGTCATCTGGGATTTGCGATTACCGGATCATTTTGTACATTTGAAAAGATAAAAAAACAGATAGAGCTTCTACGGGATGAGGCGGCGAGTATCACGCCGATTTTTTCACAGCATGCCTATGAACTGGATACGCGGTTTGCGGAGGCGAAGTCCTTTGTGAAAGAGATCGAGACAATCACAGGAAGAAGCGCGATTCATACGATACAGGGCGCAGAACCGGTCGGACCGAAGAAGCTGTTCGACGCCCTTGTGATTGCACCCTGCACGGGAAACACAGCAGCAAAGCTTGCAAATGGAATCACGGATACTCCGGTTTTGATGGCGGCGAAGTCGCACCTTCGGAACGGGCGTCCCGTGATCATTGCTATTTCCACGAACGATGCGCTTGGCATCAATCTGCAGAACATCGGAAAGCTCATGGTGATGAAGCATATCTATTTCGTTCCGTTTGGACAGGACGATGCGGCAAAAAAGCCGAATTCCTGCGTGGCGGATATGACAAAGATTGCAGAGACGGTAGAATATGCACTGGCAAAGGAGCAGATCCAGCCGGTATTATTATAAAAAATGGTCGATTTGGAACCGTTCGTCCCAGAAAAATGCATTTCGTCCCAGAAAGGTTGTCACAATAAGTAAAATATGTTACAAAAAAAGCATGTTACTATCAGAGTAGCGTGCTTTTTTGTTATGGTGAGGGGGAAATGCACACATTTATACGGTGCATTCGACCATCATACAGAAATGATGATTATAGTTAACTGAGATAAGAAAGAGAGGGATCATATGCGAAAAAGAGAGGGAATGAAAAAACGAAGATCAAGGATACTGGCATGGCTGCTGGCGTGTTTAATGGTGCTGTCCGTGATACAGGGGACGGGCTGGGGCAGTCTCACCGTGCAGGCGGAGGAAGCAGAAAAAATTCCAACGAAATTGAAGGTTGGAACAAAAGACGAAGATCAAGTTATAAAAGATGGTGCTGTGATAAATAAGGAAGGGACAGGCTGGAATTATAATGAGACTACCAATATCCTCACCCTGACGAATGCAAATTTAGGAGATATCATATACGATGGTGGCGATTTGAATCTGCAAATCAAAGGAGATAATACCATAGGACAAATTGATTCAAAGGAGAATGCTATTTATATTACTGGCATAGAAAATGGCAAGTTAGCTTGTACAGATATAGCTGTAGATACTTTTTCTGTAGAAAACATAGAATTAAATGCTTCAAATGACATAAACGTAAAAACTGCAACAGTAAAAAATGTGAAACTAAATACAAGTACCTATTTAGATACAAATATACTTAATTGTTCTGGAAGTCAGATTAATACAGCGGATCGTGTATTCGTAGGGGGTTCACTTAACTGCGTGGATAGTGAGATTAGAGCGGGAAAAATAGACTTTTCAGCAATAAAGAGAACATATACAGATTCTATTGTGGTAGATAACATGAACAACACTGCGAGAATCTATGGAGCGGCGACCTTATGTGAGGAGCTGAAGATACCAAGTGCTGGCACGATTATGTTTGCGGAAGGTGCAAGTATTACAAATCTGGATAAGCTTACCGTGGAAGAAGACGCGAAGATTTTTGTAAATTATAAAATGGATGAGTATGGATCTGAAAGCTATGAGAAACATACACATAATACCGAAGCGACAAAAGGTGGTACATACATAGACAGCCAAAAGCATTACGAGAATGTGGCATGTAAGGATTGCCCGATTGGATATGTAACAGAGACGAAGGTAGAACGGGAGCATACATATGAGAATGGTTTCTGTAAGGCTTGTGACGCCTACGAACCGGCTGTATTAAATTCTAATAATGCCTATGAGATCGGAAATGCCGGTCAGCTTTACTGGTTTGCCGATAAAGTGAATAAGGAGAGGTATAAATATGTAAATGCGAAGGCAGTTCTGACAGCGGATATTGTTGTCAATAAAAATGTCCTTAATGATGGAGACCTTACGAAAGATGTAGATGGATTGCGTGATTGGACACCGATACAACAATATGGTGGAACATTTGACGGTGCACAGCATACGATCAGTGGTATATATTGTGTTTCAGACACTATTGATGAAGCAGGAATATTTCAGAATACAATCGACAATGCAATTGTAGAAAATATTGGGGTGCTAGATAGCTATTACTGTCTCAAAAAGGGTTACAATGTAGGAGGAATCGTTGGATTCAATAGTGGAATTATTAGAAATTGTTATAATGAAGGAATGGTAAGCAGCTTATATAATAATGATAACTATCTGGGTGGTATCTGTGGAATGAACGGCGGGGGGACCATTACAGGCTGTTATAATAAAGGAAAGGTTGCCAACTCTGTTTGGGGTACTAGGGCTGGTGGCATATGTGGTCGAAGTACTAATAAGATTCTTAATTGCTATAATACCGGATCAGTAACGGGAGGATATATGGTTGGAGGTATATGCGGAAGTAATGCCTCTTCCACCACTTCCGGACGGATCGAAAATTGTTATAACATTGGCACAATAAATACCATTATCAATGATAATGATGACAAAAGAAATATCGCAGTTATTGAGAATGAGAAAGCAGTTGTAAATAATTGCTATTATCTTGAGGATAATTATATTGCAGAGGAAGATGGTGCATCTGGAAGGGATGCAGATGATTTTGCCAGCGGCGAAATTGCTTATCGCTTACAAGTTGGTCAGGACGATCCTGTATGGGGACAGACACTTGCAGACGAAGGCGGAGATCCATACCCGGTACTTGGTGGGAAAACCGTTTATCAGAATGTGACATACAGTGGATGTACAGTAGATACATCGTTGACAATTGAATATTCAAACGAAGAGAAAGATATAAAGTTTACCCATGCACTTGTGAAATCCGAGAAAGTAAATGCGGATTGTGAGAAGGATGGAATGGAAGCTTACTGGACCTGTACAAGCTGTCAGAGGCGGTTCAGCGATGAAGACGGAACAAAGGAACTCAACAAGCTTCCGGTTATTTCAGCGTTTGGACATGATTACAAAGTGGACGAGGAAAAATCAGAGGATGGCACAAGAGTAACGCTGATATTTACCTGCCAGAGAGAAGGCTGTACAGCGGATAAGCACGAAGTAACCGTGACATTAACTGCACCAGATTCTCTTACTTATGCTGGAACTGCCAAGGAAGCAACTGTGACACAGACACCTAAGGATGCGTTTGACTCAGTGAGCGTAAGTTATGAAAGCGTGGATAAGCGAAGAAGTGCCACACTTGTAGAAGGTAAACCGGTCAACGCAGGCGATTATAAAGCGACTGTGACAGTAGGAACAGGAGAAGATGCGGTAAGTGCATCCGTGGAATATACGATACAGAAAAAAGAGATTTCCGTTTATAGTATAGATGCATCTGATAAGATATATGATGGCGCAACGAAAGTAAAGGTTAGCCGTGTAACACTGATCGGAATATTGGAACAGGATGTTGTTGAAGCGGATACGACGGATCTGTATGGTGATCTTCCGGATAAGAATGCCGGTACATATACAGAAATCACACTTCCAGAACTGAAGCTGGTTGGTGATAGTGCGAATAATTATGAATTGACTCAGCCGGATAACCCGATGAAGTTGAATGTCAGCGTAAGTGTACAGAAAGCACCAAAGGCTCCGAACATGCCGGGGGCATCTATGGAGGTAGACTATACGAAGACTACAGTTGGTGCGGTAACACTTCCGGCAGGCTGGAAGTTTGATGATGCTGATATTGACAAGAAGTTAGATGTGGACGTGCCGGTCACAGTGACAGTGAAGTATGCTGACGAAGATGCAGGTAACTACGAGGTAGAAAGTGTCGAGATCACACTGACACGAAAGGCATGTATGCATCCAACAATCAAGTGGATCGTCGATAAAGAAGCGACTGTAGATGCAGAAGGAAGCAGACATAAGGAATGTACGGTCTGCAATACAGTTCTTGCTACCGAGACGATTGCGAAGCTCAAAGCACAAACACCGGATGTTACCATCCGTTACACAACCCATGTACAGACATACGGTTGGCAGGGTGATGAGAACAATGCAAACAAGTGGTTTGCAAATGGCAAGATGGCAGGAACTTCCGGTAAGGCAAAGCGATTGGAAGGTATTAAGATAAGAGTCTATGGGAATGACAACCTTGGCATCCAGTACACAACGCACTGTCAGAGCTATGGCTGGTTACCTTGGTCCGCTAACGGCGAGATGAACGGAACCGAGGGCGAGGCAAAGAGACTGGAAGCAATTAAGATTCAGCTCACAGGCGCAGATAAAGAGAAGTATGATGTATACTATCGTGTACACGCACAATCTTACGGCTGGCTTGCATGGGCGACAAATGGCGCACCTGCAGGAACGGCTGGTTATGCGAAGAGACTCGAAGGCATCAACATCAAGCTTACGAACAAGCCATACAGCGGAAGCATTGTCTATACGACACATGTACAATCCATCGGATGGCAGGGCAATGAGAACAATGTGAATACATGGTTCCGTGATGGTCAGATGGCTGGAACGAGTGGACGTGCGAAGCGCCTCGAAGCAATCCGTATTGCATTAACCGGCGAGATGGCAGAACATTACGACGTATATTACCGTGTACACGCACAGACCTACGGCTGGCTTGCCTGGGCGAAGAACGGCGAAGCTGCCGGAACCGCAGGACTCAGCAAGCGTCTCGAGGGTATCCAGATCGTGCTTGTACCGAAGGGCGGTGCTGCACCGGCGAACAATTACGGTGATGTTGTAACGACGAATAAGCAGACGTATATCAAGAAATAACATTTTTACACCCGATAAGGTATGATTCAAAGGGAATTAGAATAAAATATACCTTATCGGGTGTATTTTGTATATAAAAGAACGCAGAGGAAGGAGTGAAACGCTCCAACCTCTGCTTTTTTCATGCAATGGATTATAACATATATTTCCGCATCCAGTAGTCGACCTGGAGCAGGTAGGCAATCATCTGTGGTCCGGCCATGAGCTGACCGAACCAAGGCTTTCCATATTCCTTTGGCTCGTCGAGGAACTTTAGCACCGCAGGGATATTCAGATAGCTCCGGAGCGGCGATGCGGTGTCGGTGACGACTTCGCGCAGGCGGTTCGCAAGCACACGTTCGTATTCCGGGTGATAGGTCTTCGGGTAAGGACTTTTCGGACGGTTCATGATCGTGTCCGGCAGGTATTTGGCGGCACAGGCACGGAGCAGGCTCTTCGGGACGCCGTCCTTGGCTTTGATCGACCAAGGAACATTGAATACATAGTCGATGACACGGTAATCGGCGAATGGCACTCTGGCTTCGAGTCCGTGCTGCATGGACGTGCGATCCATCCGGTCGAGGAGCGTCTGCATGAACCAGCGGATATTCAGATAGGCAATCTGGCGTTTCTTCGTATCGAGTGGAGATTCCTCCGGCAGGATATCGACCTCGGAGAGCGTCGTGCGGTATGCTCTGGCGATATATTTTTCCATCTGCATGCTGGCGGCAAATTCCGGATGGAGCAGGGATTTGCGGAAGGAGATGTCCATCGTCCATGGGAAGGTGGTTGATTGCAGCATGGCGTCACGGTGAAACCACGGATAGCCGCCGAAGATCTCATCGGCACATTCACCGGTCAACGTGACCTTGTGGTGTTTTGCAACCTCCCCACAGAAATATAACAGCGACGAATCGACATCTGCCATCGTTGGCAGACACCGGCTGTCGACGGATGCCTCGAGCAGATCGGCAAGCTGCGTGTAGGAACACGTCAGGTAGATATGATCCGAGTGCAGATAGCCTTTCATGATATCAACGTAAGGCCGGTCTTCACTCGGCTGGAAGCTGTTCGCCTGAAAATAAACGGCATTGTCGGTATAATCGAAGGAGTACGTCGTAAGAGGTGTATCCTCCGGCAGGAAATGGCTGCAGACGGCGGATACATACGAGGAGTCCACGCCACCGGAAAGCAGGGTGGAGATCGGAACGTCGGACACCATCTGCATACGGATACTGTCTTCAAGCAGGTATGAGGTTTTCTCTACCGTTTCCTCGTAGCTGTCGGTGTGCGGGTGGCTCTCAATCCGGTAGTATAGCCGGGATGTCATATACTGCGGCGAGTAGGTCAGATATTCGCCGGGCTTGATCTCTTTGATCCCGGAGAATACACCTTTGCCGTACGTCTTCGCCGGTCCGAGGGAGAAGATCTCGTTGAAGCTGTTCATGTCGATGCATGGACGCACGCGCGGGTATTCAAACAATGTATCAATCCTCGAGGCGAACACGAGTGTATCGCCGGTCTTCGTATAATAAAGTGGTTTGACACCGAAGCGGTCACGGTAGAGGTAGAGTGTATTTCGCATGCTGTCGTAGATGGCGATTGCGAAGATACCGTTTAATTCTTTGACAAAGCCCGGTCCGTAATGACAGAACGCAGCGATGATGACTTCCGTATCGGAGTTTGTTTCAAAGGTATAGTTTTTCCGGAGCAGTGTTTTCTTTACTTCCTTGTAGTTGTAGATCTCGCCGTTATATACAATATAGTAGGTGTTTCCGTCCTTCGTATAAGACATGGGCTGTCTGCCATTTTCGAGATCAATGATAGACAGGCGTGTGTGCGCAAGGCAGCACGAATTTATGATGGTATGACCGTAGGTGTCCGGCCCGCGGTGGTTCATCGTATTGATCATACGGGACAGTGTATGAAAGTTTTGCTTGGGATTTTCCGCATAGTTCTGGTCTGGGTTAAAGTAGCCCGCAATGCCACACATACAGATGCTCCTTCACACTTTTTCTTATTATATTCATTTTCTGCAAGGTTGTTTCGTATAATGTACAAATTAGAGGCGGACGGAAATTGTAATTATACTGTATGAATTATCTACGACAGTATATTGTTACAATTTCCGGCGTATTCTATCTAAGTTGTACTAGATAGAAACGCAAAAAGGAGAGGAAATGAAGAAAAAGATTATATGTGCGATTCTGACACTGATCATGATGCTTTGCATAGTTTGTCCGGCTGCGTATGCGGAAACAGAGGATGCGCTTGCAATCCAGTCGAAATCGGTGTTACTGATGGAATTAGAGAGCGGGACGGTACTTTATGAGAAGAATGCGGATGAGATGCTGCGCCCGGCATCGGTGACGAAGGTCATGACATTGCTTTTGATCTTCGAGGCGTTAGAACGCGGAGATATCGCGCTGGACGATACGGTTGTCGTGACTGAGCACGCGGCGTCGATGGGCGGCTCACAATGCTTCTTCGAGGCAGGCGAGGAACAGACGGTGCAGGATATGATCAAATGCATCGAGGTGGCCTCCGGTAACGATGCGGCAGTGGCGATGGCAGAGCATCTGGCAGGTTCGGAGGCAGCGTTTGTCCAGAAGATGAACGAGCGGGCGAAGGAGCTTGGTATGGAGCATACGCATTTTGACAATGCATGCGGGCTGGAGGTTGAGACACATCTGACGTCGGCGCGGGATATCGCGATCATGTCCAGACAGCTTTTGCTTTATCATCCGGATATCCTTACATATTCGACGATCTGGATGGATTCCATCACACATAAGACCAGACGGGGCGAATCACAGTTTGATCTTGCGAATACGAACAAATTCCTGAATCTCTACACAGGGGCAAACGGACTGAAAACCGGATATACATCGCAGGCGAAATACTGTATGTCTGCGACGGCGACGCGGGATGGCGTGACGTTGATCGCAGTTGTGATGGGAGCGGAGACGAAGGAGATCCGGAACAGTGAGGCAATGAAGCTGCTTGATTACGGATTCGCACAGTGCCGTCCATATGTGGATACTGAAGTCGTGCCGGAGGATCTGCAGATCCCGGTGCAGAATGGTACCTGCAAATCGGTGACGGTAAAGCCGGTGGAACAGCACACGATCACGCTTGTAGCGACGAACCCGGATCAGATTGAAAAACAGGTGATCGCCTACGAAAATCTGAAAGCACCGATACAGGAAGGGGATGCGGTCGGTGTTGTGCAGTATTCCTGCAACGGAACGTGTATCAGCGAAGTGATCCTGTATGCAGAGCGGTCGGTGCCGAAGCTTGACTTAAAATACAGCTTATCGGAGATTGCAGGAAGAATATTTATGGCGAAATAACTGAAGATAGGGTATAATAAAGCCATGAGTATGAATTTTCAGATAGTGCGTTACAATTTTATCAGTCAGAAAGTCCGGAAACCATTACGCATTGTGATGATCGCTGATCTGCACAATCAGGTATATGGTCTGGAGAACACGGATCTGCTTACCGCGATTGACACGGAGCAGCCGGATATTATTTTACTGCCTGGCGACATGATCGTCTGTCGGAAGAGCGAACGGAAGAATAACAGGGTGACAGCGGACACGATCCGGAAGATGACTGAAATTGCACCGGTTTATTATTCCTATGGAAATCATGAGCGCGGATTGCTTGAATGCGTGCGGGAGACCGATGGTATCTGGCAGGAATACAGCCAGCATCTCAAAGGTGCACATCATCTGCATATGCTGGTAAATGTGCATGAATTTTTAGAGCCTTGGAATGTCTGCCTGTATGGCTTGGATCTGCCCCGGGCGTATTATAAGCGGCTGATCAAGAAACCGCTACGGGAAGATGTGCTTACCAGCATGCTTGGGAAGATGCAGCCGGATCACTGCAATGTGCTGCTTGCACACAATCCGGATTATTTCCGGTCATATTGTACACTGCATCCAGACTTGATCGTGTCCGGGCATAATCATGGCGGCATGATACGGATACCGGGACTTGGCGGAGTGATCTCTCCACGGTTACATCCATTTCCGAAGTATGACTATGGTGTGTATGAGAGCGCGGATATCAAGACGAAGATGGTTGTGACTGCAGGATGTGGCATGCATTCGATCCATATCCGGATTAACAACCCGCCGGAGATGGTTGTGATTGATGTAAATAAGATGTAAAATTTCCGCATTTGGTTGCAATCATGCGGTCTATGGGATATGATACAGAAACAGAAATCTGTATACTAAATAAAAAGGACGTAACTATGAGCAGGGGAAAAAAGGATAGAGAAGAAATAACGAATACGGAAGAAGTCAAAGAGACGGAAGTATCAGACGAGATGGAGAAAGCAGAGGATTCGGAGAAAGCAGAGGACGACAAGAAGCCGGAAGAAACGAAAGAAACAGACGATAAGCCCGTGAGTCTCTATGTGCAGGAGCCATTTATTGATCCTTCGGTGTATCGGCAGCGCAGAAAGAAACGGATCATCCGCACGGTGACGATTGCGGTTGTTGCAACATTGCTTGCGGTCTATATCGGTGGCGTGATTTTCCATATGCACCGCTTTGGAGTAAATACGACGATCAACGGCAGGAATGTAGCAGGAAAATCTGTACAGTCTGTGGAGGATATGCTGCTTTCGGATGCACGGAAATACACACTGGATATCAAGTTCAAGGACAGTGATTTTACTTTCGTACTGGGGGATGCGGATTCTGATGTTGCACTGACGGATTCAGTGGATACACTGTTAAAGAAACATTCACCGTTTCTTTGGTTTGTAAACAGCTTTCACAGTTATGATTATAAGATTGATTATACAGTAAACTGTGACAGGGAAAAGTTGGAAGCCTGCCTGCAGGCATCACCGGCACTGGATCGAGCTTCCATGACAGAATCAAAGGACGCGAAGGTTGTTTTGGAGGATGGCGAGGCAAAGGTCATTCCAGAGGAGACGGGAACGAAGCTTGATACGGCAAAGTTATATGACAAGGTAATAAATGCTCTGAAAAATTATGATACTACACTGGATGTGGAAGCCGAAGAGTGTTATATTCCAGCACATATTCTGGCGGATTCGGAGTCCATTCTGAAAACAAAGGAAGACGCAGATGCATTTGTCGATATCGAAGCCGTGTATGATTTTGGTTCGTATACATATACCATTCCAAAGGAAGAACTTACGAAGATGGCATATGTCAGTTCGGATGGAAGTATCCAGATCAGCAGAAGTAATGTGGAAGCGTATGTCGAAAAATTTAAGGAGAAATTCACGACTGCGGATACTGACCGTGAATTTACGACGCATGATAAGAAGACGATTCTCGTGCATGGCGGGTATTATGGCTGGGTGATCGACGCGGAGACAGAGGCGGAGGAGTTGTACGATCTTCTGTCAAAGAAGAAAAGCTTCACGAAGGAACCAGCATGTAAGCGCCGTGGCTATGCACTGTGTGCGCAGAATGATATCGGTTCGACCTATGTGGAGGTTGATCTGACAAACCAGCATGTATATTATTATCAAAATGGCAGATTGAAATGGGACAGTGATTGTGTATCTGGGCAGACACCGGGACACAAGACACCAGGCGGTCTGTATGGTCTTACCTATAAGAAGATGCATGCGACACTCATTGGTGAGGACTATGAGACACCGGTCACATACTGGATGCCGTTCAATGGTGGTATCGGTCTGCACGATGCGAACTGGCGTGGAAAATTCGGTGGAGAAATCTATACCTACAGCGGTTCCCATGGCTGTGTAAATCTGCCGCCATCAAAAGCAGGCGAGTTATATGAGTATGTCGAAGCGGGCATGCCAATCGTATGCTATTGGAGAGATGAAGTCACTTTTGTAAATAAATAGTTCAATTTGCAGGAGGATACGGAATGAAAAAAGAGATAACTTACGAGGAGTTGCAGGCGGCAGCTTCTTATGTGCAGGCACGTCTGCCATATACACCAAAGGTAGCGCTCGTGCTTGGCTCGGGACTGGGCGATTTTGCAGATCGTCTGACGATTGATGCGAAGATCCCATATGGTGAAATCCCACATTTCCCGGTATCGACAGTGGCAGGGCATGCTGGATGTTTCCTGCTTGGAAAAGTCGGGGATTGCCCGGTGCTGATCATGAAGGGACGTGTGCATTATTACGAAGGGTATTCGATGCAGGAGGTTGTGATGCCAGTGCGTGTGATGCACATGCTTGGCGCGGAGATTTTAATTCTTACGAATGCGGCAGGCGGCATGAATCCGTCGTACAAGCCGGGGACGCTGGTACGGATCACGGATCAGATTACGTCGTTTGTGCCATCCCCATTGATTGGAGCAAATATGGAAGCACTTGGTACGAGGTTCCCGGATATGAGTCATGTGTACGACGTAGAGCTTGGAAAAAAGTTGGATTCAGTGGCGAAGACGCAGGGAATTACTCTGGAAGAAGGCATTTATCTGCAGGCGACCGGACCAAACTATGAGACACCGGCGGAGATCCGCATGTACCGGACACTTGGTGCAGATCTGGTTGGTATGAGTACCGCGTGTGAGGCGATGGCAGCACGGCATGCTGGTATGAAGATCGTTGGTGTATCATGTGTCACGAATATGGCGGCAGGTATGAGCACCGGAGAATTAAATCACAAGGAAGTGCAGGAAACTGCGAATAAGATTGCAGAAGATTTCCAGACACTGATATACAAATTTATTACAGAAATAGGATAAGACAAAATTATGGATAGAAAGATTTTTCACAGATTATTTGAAGATCGAATTGTTATGTTAGATGGTGCAACCGGAAGTAACCTGATGCAGGCAGGAATGCCGGTTGGTGTATGCCCGGAGAAATGGATTCTGGAGCATCCTCAGCACCTGATCAAATTGCAGCGCGCATATATTCAGGCAGGAACGAATATTCTGCTTGCGCCGACTTTTACGGCGAACCGGATCAAGCTTGCCGAATATCATCTCGAGGATAAGATTCACGAGATGAACATGCAGTTGGTTGACCTGACACGGACGGCAATCGCACAGGAGAATCATCGTGGATTTATCGCGGGTGATATGACGATGACGGGCAGACAGCTTCAGCCGGTCGGTGATCTGGCGTTTGAGGAACTGGTGGATGTATATAAGGAACAGGCACAGATCCTCGTGGAGGCAGGTGTCGATCTGTTCTTTGTAGAGACGATGATGAGCCTTGCGGAGGCGCGTGCATGCGTGATCGCCATTAAAGAGGTCTGTGATCTGCCGATCATGGTCAGCATGACCTTTAACAGCGATGGAAAGACGTTGTTCGGCTCGACACCGGAGGCGTCTGTGATCGTGCTGCAGTCGCTTGGCGTCGATGCGGTTGGCATCAACTGTTCGACTGGACCGAAGGAGATGGAAGCACTGATCAAGCGTATGGTGCGGTACGCAACGATTCCGGTATTTGCGAAGCCAAACAATGGTATGCCGGAGCTGATCGATGGCGAGACGAAATATACAATGACACCGGAGACGTTTGCTGAGTATGGACGCGCTTTGGTGGAAGCCGGAGCGAGAGCTGTGGGTGGCTGTTGTGGTTCGACACCGAAGCATATCGAGATGCTGAAGAAGGCTGTCCGCTCCGTGGAGCCGGAGGCAACGAAACCAGTCTGTACCCGTGTATTATCCAGTGAGAGTGCAGTACAGGAAATCCATCTCGATGGCAATTTTTTAGTCGTCGGGGAACGTATCAATCCGACCGGAAAGAAAAAACTGCAGGAGATGCTTCGTGCAGGAAACATGGATCTGGTTGTACAGATGGCAGAAGAACAGACGGAACGTGGGGCGAAGATTCTCGATATCAATATGGGTATGAACGGCATTGACGAGCTGGAAATGATGAGGCGTGCTGTTTACGAAGTGATTTCTGTTACGAATCTTCCGCTCTGTATTGATTCGAGTCATGTCGAGATTATCGAAGCAGCACTCCGTATCTATCCGGGACGTGCGCTTATTAACTCAATTTCATTAGAAGAGAAGAAATGCCGCCCGCTTATGCGGATTGCAAAGAAATATGGTGCGATGGCGATACTCCTTCCGCTTTCGGACAAGGGCTTGCCGGAGAATCTTGATGAGAAGAAAGAGATTATCCGCCGGTTGCTAGAGATCGCGGACGAGGAAGGCTTGTCACGCGATTCCCTGATCATCGATGGTCTGGTTGCAACGGTTGGTGCAAACCGGATGGCGGCACTTGAAACACTCGATACGATTGCCTATTGTAAGAATGAACTGCAGATTCCGACGATCTGTGGTCTGTCCAATATTTCCTTCGGACTGCCAGAGCGAATCAACGTCAATACCGCATTTCTGACGATGGCGATCGCAAACGGTCTGACAATGGCAATCTGTAATCCGGGACAGGCAATGCTTGTGAATGCGAGCCTTGCGGCAGATCTGCTGCTTGCCAAGGAGGATTCGGATAATATTTATGTGGAAAATGTAGTCGCTTTATCCCAGACCGAACAGACGGCTGCCAAGAATGTGGCAGGTGTGTCCGAAGAAGGAAGCCGTGTCTATCACGATGTTGTAAAGGGTAACAAAAGCAGTATCGTGGAGAATGTAAAGAAGGAATTAGAGTCGGGCAAAGATCCGCAGACAATCATTGATGAGGATCTGATTCCGGCAGTCAACAAGGTTGGCGAGTTGTTTGAACAGAAGAAATATTTCCTGCCACAGCTCATTGCGGGTGCGACGGCGATGGATCTTGCAATCGAATACATCACGCCGCTGCTTCATATCGAAGAGAATGCCAAGCCGAAGGGGACAGTCATTATGGCGACGGTCGAGGGTGATATCCACGATATCGGTAAAAACCTTGTTGTCCTGATGCTGAAAAACTACGGCTACAAGGTTGTGGATTTAGGCAAGGATGTGCCGCTTGACAAGATCATTGCGGCAGCGAAGGAAGAGCATGCCGATATCATCGGATTATCTGCGCTTATGACAACGACGATGATGCGGATGAAGGATGCCGTTGAGTATGTGCGCGCAAATAACCTTCCTTATAAGGTCATCATCGGAGGTGCCGTTGTATCGCAGAATTTTGCAGATGAGATCGGGGCAGACGGTTACTCTAAGGATGCAAACGAGGCGGTAAAGCTTGTTGACAAACTATTGACAGACAAGTAACAAAGGGTTAAAATAGCAGATAATAATTTTTGACGAAATAATAGGAGAAAGGTGGAACATTTTATGAAAAAAATGGTCTTATCCCTTTTGGTAGATAATACATCCGGTGTACTGAGCCGTGTGTCCGGAATGTTTAGCCGTAGAGGATATAATATTGACAGCTTATCAGTTGGCGTGACAGAGAATCCAAGATATTCCCGTATGACGGTTGCCGTGAGCGGCGATGATCGTATTTTGAGCCAGATCAAAAAACAGCTTCTGAAGCTGGAGGATGTCTGCGAGATTACGGAACTGAAAGATGGAGAGTCTGTATGCCGTGAACTTCTGCTTGTCAAGATCAAGGCAAGTCTGGAAGAGAGACAGCAGATTATTTCCCTGACGGATGTATTCCGTGCAAAGGTTGTTGATGTATCAACGGATTCCGTTATGATAGAGATTACAGGAAATGTCAACAAGATTGAAGCATTTATCTCGCTTCTGGATGGGTTCGAGATTTCCGAGATGGTACGTACAGGCTTGACAGGTCTTACAAGAGGCGCTGTAAGCGGAAACTAAGGTCATTACTTACGATTAAGTAGTAACGATAAATATTTTTTACAAAATCAGGAGGATATGATAATGTCAGCAAAGATTTTTTATCAGGAAGATTGTAATCTGTCACTGTTGGATGGCAAGACAATTGCAATCATCGGCTATGGTAGCCAGGGTCATGCACATGCTTTGAACTTGAAGGACAGCGGATGCCACGTCATCATCGGTCTTTACGAGGGAAGCAAGTCATGGGCTAAGGCTGAGGCACAGG